>Ga0268299_1000034_pt1 | contig 532215 bp, 531 predicted proteins | sample NOBtaG_FD_193484 | JGI IMG/M metagenome (GOLD analysis project Ga0268299, IMG submission 193484) | Activated sludge microbial communities from bioreactor in Nijmegen, Gelderland, Netherland - NOB reactor | ecosystem: Engineered > Bioreactor > Aerobic > Activated sludge | place: Netherlands... | reverse complement strand
TTTCGGCGCCGTTCGCGTTTCTCGGGCCCGACTACGACGACAGGTTGAAGCGCGTCTACACCGAGACCACAGCCGCCGACATCTTCAGCAAGGAGCCGATCCTCGGGCTCCTGTCGGGAGACGCCGTCACCGATTCGACGCCGCTGAAGCGCATGATCGCGGGCTACGTCGACAAGGAGATGGTGCGGCGCATCGCCGAGGAGTACGACAAGGGCCGCCTGCTCCTCATCGCCACGACGAACCTCGACCAGTCCCGCTCCATCATCTGGAACATCGGCGCCATCGCCAAGAGCACCGACCCGCGCGCGCATGAGCTGATCGTCGAGGTGCTGCGCGCGTCCGCCTCGATCCCCGGCGCCTTCCCGCCCGTGATGCTCGACGTGACCGTGAACGGCAAGCGCTACGAGGAGATGCACGTCGACGGCGGCGCCATGGCCCAGGTGTTCCTCTATCCGCCCCAGCTCAGGCTCAAGGCCATCGAGCGTGTGCGCCCGAACCACAAGGACGTCGCCTACATCATCCGCAACGGCCGCCTGTTCCGCGCCGAGACGTCCGTCAAGCGCCAGACGCTCGCCATCGCCGGCCAGGCCATCTCCACCATGACGGCGGCCAACGGCATGAACGACCTCTACCGCATCTACCTCACGACGCAGCGCGACAGCGTCGACTACAACCTCGCCTACCTCGAGGACGAGTTCGACGTCCCCTACGTCGGGCCGTTCGACAAGACCTACATGAACACTCTGTTTGACTACGGCTACCGCAAGGGCGCGGCGGGCTACGCCTGGAAGAAGATGCCGCCGGGCTACGAGCGATAGCGGCGGGGCGCGCGGCGCTATGTCCCTTCCTCGCCGGCACCGTGAGGGTATGGTTTCGCTCGGCATGTAGAGGCGGCGAGGATGAGAGCGGCATGACGACGGGCGGCAGAAAACTTTACTTCGAGGATCTGCCCGTCGGCTTTTGCGCCACGACGGGCTCCGTCGTCATCGACGCGGAGGCGATCAAGGAATTCGCGGCCAAGTTCGATCCGCAGCCGTTTCATCTCGACGAGGCGGCGGCCGGGAAAAGCTTCTTCGGCGGGCTTGCCGCCAGCGGCTGGCACACGGCCGCGCTCACCATGCGTCTTATCGTGACGAGCGGCCTGCCGATCGCGTGGGGCGTCATCGGCGCGGGCGGCGAGGTGGAGTGGCCGCGCCCGACGCGCCCGGGGGACGAGCTCACGGTGTTCTCCGAGGTGATCGACGCCAAGGCCTCGCGCTCGCGGCCCGACCGCGGCATGGTCACGGTGCGCAGCGAGACGCGCAATCAGAAGGGCGAAGTGCTGCAGATCATGACGGCGCGCCTCGTCGTGCCCCGCAAGCCGACCGCCCTGGCGTAGCCCGTCATAAGCCGTCGCCAGACCATGATCGCTTCGGCTCTGGAGCTGTTACACAATAGCATCAGGGCCACTTATGGCGTGCCATGGAAAATACGATTGGCCGGGCCCGCATCCCTTGGCGTACTGTCGCGTTTATAAGACGGGCGGATGTTTAAATTCCGCGTTGGATACCAAGGAGAAGTAGCCATGAAGACCTGGATGAAGCCCTCGGTTCGCGAGCAGGAAGTCGGCCTCGAGGTGACCTCGTATCTGCCGGCTGAGATCGACCTGATCTAAATCGATCCTACTCAGCGAAGTAACGTGCGGCGGTCGCGAAGCGGCCGCCGCTTTGTTTTGGGTGCCCCTATCTGCTACGCGCCCGGCGTGAAGCTGCAGAAGATCTTGCGCACGGCGGTTCCGCTGCTCCATCCGACCAATGCGCCCATGGGCACGAACAGAGTGTCCCCCGCACGGAAGTCCTGGTCGCCGATCGTCACCGTGCCTTCGACGATGTGCATCAGCTCGTGGCGGGGAAATGCGATCGTCTTGCGCTGGTAAGGCGTCGCCGACCAGACTCCGGCCGTAAGCTGACCGGTGAGGTCCGTGAACGCGACGGCCTCGCGGCAGGACGGCGGAGCCCCGATGAGCAGCTCCGCGTCCGGCCCCTCCGCGGGTGCGAGCGGCGCGCCGGGATCGATCTTGCGTGCTCTCAATGTTGGGTTGGCCGCCACGGGGCTCGACGCGTCGCTGTGGATCACGAAATATTTCTTGAGGGCACCCTCCTGCCGCCAGGAGCAGACGGTGCCTTTGGGAATGGTGAAGGCTTCGCCCGCGGTGACGTGGAGCGCGCTTCCGTCTTCGTGATCGATGGTCACCGCGCCTTCGAGCAGGATCATGAACTCGTTCGTCGACCACGGTCCCATGCGTCCCGTCATCGGCGAGCACGCCCACACGCCGACCGTCAGCCCGAGAGCCGGATCATCGAGCCACAAATGGCCATGCTGCTGCCCCTTGCCTGCCAAGAGTTCGTCGGCGGGCATCGCGCCCCAGTCCTCGAGCTGGCCCGAGCCCGAGGGTGAGAGACGGGCGGCAAGGCTCATTGCGTTGATCCTTATCGAGCTTCCGGGAGGCCGTCAGGAAATGAGACATTTTCCCGACGCGGCCGAAGCTTGTTGCGCACTGCGGCATGACACGGTTGTGAAGAGTATATCATGCCTTTTCACTTCCCCGCGCGCGCTCGCGGCTGTTTACTCGCGGCGTGTGCGGCTGGCGAAAGGGGAAGGAAGGCCGTGCGCGTTGGGGGAAGAATCTGGTGCCGCATGCGGCGGTCCCAGGCAGCAACTGAGCCAGTGAAGCGTAACGGAGTACTCGCCTCATGAATCACTCAGCCGCTCCTTCCGAGACGTCGACCAGAGTAAGCTATCAGCCCTTGAGAGACCGCACCTCCGTCACGGTCGAGCCTTCGCCGATCCGCCACGCATGGACCGAAGAGCTGGAACGCCGCCGCAAAGCGGTGGCCCGTTGGAGAGGAAACGACTCGGGCCTCAAGGAAGCGATGATGCGCGAGTAAGCCTCGCGCCGCGCGGTTCGCTATTCAACCAACACCAATACGACCACAGCCGCCTCAATGCTTGTGGCCGCTGTGGTCGTCGTCGCCACCGCTTGCGCCGAGCGCGCGCACCGGGAGCACCACCTCGCCTGACGCGCCGCTCTTGAAGATCAGCTTCACCGCGATCGTTTGACCTTCGACGAGGCGCTCCTTGAGCCCGACGAGCATCAGATGCGTGCCGCCGGGCTTGAGCTCCACGCTGCCGCCGGCCGGAATTTCGAGCCCGTCGGCGAGGCGGCGCATGCGCATGACCCCGTCGTCGGTCGTGGTCATGTCGTGTACCTCGCCTCTCGTGGAGACGGAGGCTTCCACGCCGACGAGCGTGTCCGCGGCGCTTCCCGAGTTGCGGATCGTGAGATAGCCGGCCCCGACCTTGGCGCCCTCCGGCGTGGCGCGCGTCCAGGCGCCCTCGATGGCGAGCGTTCCGATCTTGGCGCTGCCGATCTCGGCGGCCTCGTCGTGCTTGTGCCCATGATGATGGTCGTCCGCCTCGTCGGCGTCCGCGATCTTCAAGACCGCGGCCGGCGCCTTGAGATCATGCGCGTCGACACCCTCGCCGGGAATGTCCGACCAGCTCAACTCTCCCTTGTCGCAGAGCTGCACGACCTTGAAGTAGAGTGCCGCGCCCGTGATCTCCTTCGCGATGAAGCCCGAGGCCACGAACTCGTCGTAGTAGTCGTCGGGCAGATTGCCGCCCGACCATTCGATCTCCGTCACGCCCTCGCTGAGCGGCCCATGATAATAGCCGTAGCTCTGCGCATAGGCCCCGCGCTGGGTCTTGATCGTCCAGCCGGGCTTCGGCATCGGCTTCACGCCGATGAAACCCTCGGGGATCTCGACACGCACCGTGTGCGTCGCCTGCCCCTCGCAGCCGTGCGGAATCTTGAGCACCGCCTTGTAGGACTTCCCGCGCGCCGCCTCCGGTCGCTCGAGGCTGACATGGGCAAGCGCGGGCGCCGTGCCCAGGAGGGCGAGCAGCACCGCCGCCGCGGCCGTGGACGCTTTCAAGCACATCACTTCACTGCTCCTCGAATTCATCGCTTCGACCTCGCTCACCACCGCACCTGAACGCCGCCATAGACGGCCCGCCCCGTACCGGGCTCGAACACATTGGCATCGTTGCCGCCCATGTCGGCCGAGGTGCTGGCGCTGGCGACGTAGGCCTCGTCCGAAAGATTGCGGCCTTCGAGATACGCGCTGATCGGTCCTCCATTGTCGAAGCCGATCTTCGCGCCCCAGATGGCGTAGGCATCCGCCGTGAACGTGTTGGCGCTGTCGACGTAATAGTCGTCAGGCACCCATTCGATGTTCGGGCCGGCATAAATGCCCGAAGGATGCTTGTAAAGCAGCTCCGCTCGGAGGAAGTGCCGCGGCGCGCCGGGCAGCTCGTTGTCGCCCCATTCCGCGTCGCCGTCGTAGCGGAAGTCGTTGAGCGTGTAAGCGGCATGCAGCCACACCACGTCCGCGTCCGCGCCGCTCGCGAACAGCGACTTCAGAACCGCGACCCCGAATCCGAGCTCGATGCCCTGATGGATCGTCTTGTCCGCGTTGCCGACCTGGCACGTGTTGTCGGGGAGCGCAGCGTTCGTGAAGCACAGGAGCTCGTCGTCGATATTGGCGCGATAGAACGCGAGGTCCCAGGTGAAGTCATCCGTGCTCCCGCGTGTTCCGATCTCGTAGGTGGTCGCCCGTTGCGCCTTGATGTCGGTGAACGGAATCGAGGGGACGACCGCGGTCACGCTCTCGCCGAAGCTCGGCACCTCGGCGCTGCGCGAGACGTTGCCGAAGACCTGCCAGGTGCGCGTCACGTCCCACAGGATGCCACCCTTGGGGCTCCAGAGATTGAACTCGGTCGACCCGCTGCCGTCTCCATCCGTCAGGAAGTGATCGACCCTGTCGCGCGTCGCATGCAGAAACTGCACGCCGCCGATGAGCGCCACGTCCGGCACCACGTAGAAATGGTTTTCGGCATAGGCTGAGACGTTGCGGGACGTATCGTCCGAATCCGTCGTGAGGGCGCCCTTTTCGCCGAGATTGTTCACGTACTGCTTTGCGTCGATCTCGCCGTTGTGCAGGTTGACGCCCGCGATCAGCCGGTTGGCGAATCCACCGATGCGGCTTTCGTCAGTGAAGCGGGCGAAGCCGCCGTAGTCGTCGTAGCGATAGTCGAGCCACTGGAAGATGGGATGCATGAGGTGCCGGTCGACGTTGAAGGCGCCGAGCTCGAGCATCGTGCCCGGCATCAGTCGGATCGTCGTCTTATTGGCGATGCGGATGCTGTCGATGTTGCGTTGCTGGTCGCGGTCGACGTTGTCGTTGCCGGTTCCGGAGCCACCCAGGCCAGGCACCACGAAAGCGCCCTTGGGATTGCTGAGCGCCTGTGCCTTCGTGACGCTTCCCGGGATGCGCTGGTCGATGTCGTTGGCGTTGACGTAGAAGCGCGTCTCGATGTTTTCGGCGAGCCGGTAGCCGACGTTGAGCGTGCCGCGCACGCTTTCCCCGTCGCTGTGATCGCGGAACCCGTCCTGCTCCAGCCACGTGCCGCCGATGAAGTAGTCGGCCGCGCCGTAAACTCCGCCCGAGGTCACCGACAGCTTGTGCAGGCCGAAACTGCCGATGTCGACGCGCGCCCCGAACAGATCCGAGTCATAGCCCGTTGGCATCACGAAATTGATCGCGCCGCCCAGCGAGTTGGCCCCGAAGCGCAGCGCGTTGGCACCCTTGTAGACCTCGAGGTAGCGGTAAAAGCTCGGGTCGATCTCCTGGAAATCGCCATACCCGTCGGCCGTGTTGATCGGGATGCCGTCCATGAAAAGCTGGATCGAGCGCAGGTGGAAGTTGCGCGACAGGCTCGAGCCGCGGATCGAGATGCGGCTGTCCTCGCCCCACTTGGGCTGCACCCACACGCCCGGTACGTAGCCGAGCGCGTCCTTGAGCGTCACGGCCGGGGTCGACTGCTGGAAGGCGGAGCCGGGCACCACCTCGACCGCGCCGGGCGTGCGCTCGATCTCGATCGTCGCTTCCGCGGTCGTCGGCACGCCGAGGCTTCCCGAACGCGAGCCGAACGCGGGTTGCCCTTCGCTCGCCTCGGTTTGCGCGGGCGCCTGCGAAGGCGTGGCGGCGGGTGTTGGATTTGCCTTGGCCTTGGCAGCCTTTGCCTTGGGTGCCGTGGTGACGACGTTGACCGGCGGAAGCTGGGTGGAGGACTGTTGGGCGAGCGCTGTCCCGCTGCCGAGAGAGACAGCGGAAATCGCCGCGAACGCGCACACCTGAGATGCGCCGAGCGCTGGCCGGGGCGATGCCCGGAGGCGGAGAAGCGATGACATGACTGAATACCCGAATTGAGTCTGAACGAGCGGCCTGCGCACGCCCTGCTCGGGAACGCGACGCAACGGCCACTGACGAGGGGAACGATCAGATCAACGCGGAGGGCGGACCCCGGGCGGACGTGGCCCCGGGTTTGGGTGTCTCGGCGAAAAGCGCGGCCGCCAGCGTGTAGGTGACGGCGGCATACACGGCCTCGCCCGCGAGCGTCTTCGGCTCGGCCGCAGCCAGAGCCACCGCCCCGGCGGCCGCGAACGGGCATAGCCCGTTGTCGACGTGCTGCGGCGTGGAGGGAGCGGGCTTGCCGTCGGCGTCGACGGTCATGAGCTTCGTGCCGCTGCTCGTGCAGATGACGATCTCGAACGAGCCCTCGGAAGCCTGCGAGGGCTGCACCATGTATCCCACCGGCAGCAGGCTCCGGAGAGCCAGCACAGCCAAAAGCATCAGGTGGATGGCGGAGCGTGCGTGCACGAACGGTTCTCGAGTCCGAAGCCGAAGAGCCTTCGACGGTAAGCGTCCGCTTGACACTTGACAAGGGAGGGGCACCCGACACGTGGTGCGCTCCGTGCCCCTGGCGCCACAGTTCCCCTGAGGGTTAAGATCGTGCCATATGATGCGAAAAGAAGAGAACAATCGATCATGAGAGCACGCCTTTCGACCGGCGCACGGGGTTTCATCGCGGCGGCGCTGGCCGCTGTGGTCGCGGCAGGCATGACGGCCTCGCGCGCTCAGGACCCCGCGCAGCAGCCCGACGTCGACACCGCGCTTATCGTGTCCGTCGACGTGTCGAACTCGGTCGATGAGGCCCGCTACAAGCTGCAGATGGAAGGCATCGCCAAGGCGCTCGAGGATCCCGAGGTGCTGAAGGCGATCCTGAGCGGCCCGCAGGGCGGCATCCTGTTCTCCATGGTCACCTGGGCCGACAAGCCGAAGTTCTCTTTGCCCTGGCAGCGCATCGCCAGCGCGTCGGACGCGGCGGCCGTCGCCGCGAAGGTGCGATCGCTCCCGCGCCAGACCGGAGAGTTCACCTGCGTCTCGGGCATGCTGCGCTCGATCTCGGACAAGGTGGTGCCGCAGATTCCGGGGAAAGCGCTGCGAATCGTCGTCGACGTCTCGGGAGACGGAAGTGAGAACTGCAACCCGGAGGAGCCTCCCGCCACGGTGCGTGACGAGTTGGTGGCGACCGGCGTGACTGTCAACGGCTTGCCGATCATCGAAGGCGACGAAGGCCCGACGCTCGAGGCCTGGTACACCGAGAATGTCATGGGCGGACCGGGCGGGTTCATCCTCCCGGCGCACGGCTTTGGCGACTTCGGCCGCGCCATCCGCCAGAAGTTCATGATCGAGATCAGCGGCGAGCCACCGCCGGTCAAGGAGGCCAGCAACTAGCTGGAAGGGCAACCCCAGACGCCGTCATTCCGGACAAGCGGAGCGCAGCGACGCGCAGAGCCGGAACCCAGCACAAGGCTCCTATCGCCGCAGACACCTCAAATATCGTTCAGGCTCGAAGGCTGGCACTTCCAGCGCCTGATCTGCCACTGCGGATGCTCCTCGGCCCACTGCGCGAAGTAGGGCGGGGCGGCCATCGTGCACTGCCGCGCATCCATGCTCACGTCGAGCGGGATCTTGAAATCCTTGCACGAATGGGGGTCTGAGATCAGGCAGGCGGAAAGGATGATGCTGAGCATGGGCGCGTCTCCGGGCACCGGCGGGTGCGGCCGGTCACGAGAGATACGCAGCCGGCGCCGCGCCGGTTTCGGCGCGCAAGCCTCAATCGTAGTTCGCCCGACCAATATCCTCAATGCCTTGAGGAGAGGGGCAGGGTGAGGGGGCGCTGGCTCCCTACGCCGTAAGCAGGATCTCGCCCTTGCCGATGGTCGCCTGGTCGCCGGCAAGCTTGCGCACCGTCCGCGGCAGCGCTTTGGGCGCGAGCGGTCCGAGCACACCGGCGATGTAGCGCGACAGGATGGCGAGGATCACGGGATCGATGCGCCCGCAATCCGCGAACGTCGGCAGCACCTCGTCCACCGAGGGACCGATCAGCGTCCCGCGCCGGAGCAGCGGTCCCGGGCGCGGCCCGAATCCGGCCTCCGTCCAGAGCGTGCCGCCGACCATGCGCGAGCCGGCCGCCGGCCCGAACTTGCCGCGCGCGACGACGACGCCGCGCCGCATGCGCTCGCCCGCGCGCTGCCCGACGCTGCCCTCGACGAGCACCGTGCCGCCGAGCATCCCGAAGCGGTCGCCGGGCCGCGTGCCGCCGAGAAAATCACCGGCCGAGCCCTTGACGTGCACGAGCCCGCCCGTCGCCGTCGAGGCGAGGTAGGCACCGGCATCGCCCGCGATCTCGATCTTGCCCGCCTTCATGCCGCGCCCCGCATAGGCGCCGACCGCGCCGCCGACGAGGATCGTGCCCCCGTCGAGGCCCGCGCCCACGTAGTCGAGCAGCGGCGAGCCGCCCGAGATGACAATGGTGTCGCCGGGTGAGCCTGCGATGTCGAACGCATCGCCTGCAGCGGGCGCGTCGGAGCCTTCGCCAAGCGGCAGGCGCGCGATCTCGCCGAGGGAAAGTCCGGCGAGCTTGCTCGGAATGAGCGCCGAGAGATCGAGCGCGAGCGAAGGCGCCGCGCGCAGATTGAAGCTCAGCGTGCTCATGGCAGCAGATCCTTCAGGTGATAGTGGTGCGGACCGAGCTTGCCGCCGTAGTTGCCGGCCGAGACCCGCGTGACGCCCTTCGCGGCGCCGACCTCGATCAGCGTCTTGAGGCCCGCGCGCATGGCGTCCGCCACCGCCTTCGAGGTGAGGCCGTCGATGACGATCTCGAGCACGGCGATGGTGTCCGGGCTGCACTCGGTTTTGACCGCGCCCTTGAGCGTCGGGCAGAAGGCGTCGTTGGTGGAGGCCACCGCGCCCTTGTACTTCGAGCCGACCTTCGAGCCCGAGCGCACGATGCCGCCGGGGAACGGCGTGATCACGTCGTCGACCTTGGCGATGGCCGCCACCGCCGCTTCCGTCGCTTCGAGAAGTCCGGCGCGGTCGCGGCCGAGCACCAGCAGGTTGCCGCCGCCCACGCCGTCGGTCGTGTAGCCGCACTTGTCCTCGATCACGAACTCGCCGTCCATGACCGGCACGCGCCAGAAGCGTCGCTTGCCGAGTTTCTTCGCCGTCTGCCAGCCGTCGCCGAAGAAGCGCGGGCCGGCCGCGAGGCCGAACGTCTTCGCACTGTCGAGGCCGTTGTAGCAAGCCGATCCCGGACTGGTCAGCACGCACTGGCCGACGCGGTTCTTGAGCTGCGGCAGGAGCGAGTCGGGCGAGAAGCCGAACATCAGCACGCGCACGCCCGGTCGCCCGTCCGGAGTTTCGTCCTGCGAGAGCTCGCGGTCGATGCCGCACTCGGCACCCGCGCCGATCACCGACGTGCCGAACCCCGTCATCACGGTCGCGCAGATGTTGGCCCACTTCGCGGTGTCGGCCGTGATGACGAGGCCGAGCCCGGTCATGCCGAAGGCTTCCGCGAAGGTGTCGTCGATGGCGATCCCGTTTCTTGTTGTCGCGCTCATTGTCAGGAAGCCCTCGGTCCGCACGGCTGCGCGATCACGCAGCCGCATTCGCCGCCGGTATGGCCGCAATTGCTGTCGACGATCTCCTGCTCGGAGACGCGGAAGTTGTCGAGGTGCACTGTATGATAGCGGTCGAAGTAGTCGCGCACCGCCCGCTCGATGCCGGGATCGTAGTCGGGCCGGACGACGTGGGTCGCACCCGCCACCACCTTGACCACGCGGCCGTTGCGCACGATGAGCTCGCCGCTCTTGAAGACGAACAAGGGCGTCTTGAACATCGCCTCGCGGTCCGCGTTGTCCTCGTAGATCGTGATGTCGGCGATGGCGCCCGCGCCGAGATGGCCGCGGTCGCGCAGCCCGAGGCTTTTGGCCGGCCCGGCGCGCGTCATGATGGCGATCTCGTAGAGCGAGTATTCGCGGTCGATGCTTTTCAAGATGGTCGCCGCTTGCGCCGCGGGGTGCAGCGTCTCGAGCCTCTCGTTGCGGAACGAGCGGTCCATGAGCAGCCGGATGAGGTGCGGATAGTAGTAGAACGGCGCCCCGTTCGGATGGTCGGTGGTGAGGAAGATGCGCCACGGATCGCGCACGAGCAGGAACAGCTCGAGCCCGATCGCCCACTGCAGCGCATTGACGTAGCTCTTGTCGCGATACTTCATCGGCACGACGCCGCAGCCGTTGTCGCACTCGATGTCCATCACCACCCACTTCTTGGGGTTCGAGGACTTCGTGTTGCCGTACTGGCGCATCGAGTCGCCGGACGCCGTGCAGGTCTGCCCGAACATGATCTGCCCGATGTCGATGGAAACGTTCGGGGTTCGGTTCAGGAGCTCGGCGATTTGCGGCGCGCCGGACGAGAAGTGCATGTCGCCTTCGGTGCCGTAGCTATGGAACTGGATGTGCGTGAGATGCAGCGGCAGCCCCTCGGCGCCGCTGATGGTCTTGAGCGTCGAGTGCATGCTGCCGGGAACGCCGAGGTTGCAGCCGTGGATGTGGATCGGGTGCGGGACGCCGAGCTCCTTCATGCCGCGCGCGAGCGTCAGGATGATGTCGCGCGGCGTCACGCCGTAGAACTCGTTCTTCTCGTCGAGGTCGAGTGCGCGCTGGTTGAACTTGAAGGCGCTGATGCCGCCCGGGTTCACGATCTTGACCGCCATCGCCTGCGCCGCGTGCATGGTGAAGGCGATGTAGTCCTTGATGAAGGAGAAGTCCTTCTTGCCTGCGAGCGCCCTCAGGAAGAAGTCATCGTTGCCGAGCATGACGAACGCGCCCTTGTCGATCATGGGCGTGTCGCCCATCTCGAGGTGCGCCTGGCGTGCGTTGGCGGGCAGCATGGCGGGCTCGAACGCGGCCGTGTAGCCCATTTCCGCGTAGCGGTAGCCCGTGGTCATCGTCGATGGCACGGCGTGCCCGCAACCCGAGCGAAGGAGCGCCGTGCGCTCGACTTCATGGCCCTGGTGGTCCTCCGGGAGCAGCATGCGCCCGATGGTGACCTTGCCGCCGCCGATGTGGCTGTGCGGATCGATGGCGCCCGCCATGACCACGCGTCCGCCGAGCGCGTACTCGGCATCGATCTTGGTGCCGGGCGGGGGCGTGGCGACGATGCGGCCGTCCTGCGCATAGATGTCACGCACCTCGCCGTCGACCCCGTTCAGGGGGTCGTACACGGTTCCGCCGGTGAACTTGATCAGCATGTGTGAATCCTTGGGCGCGGTCTTAGAGGGCGAGTTCGATGGCGGCGAGAATGTCGGCGGCCCTGGGTAGGCTCGCGCGCCCGAGGTTCTTGAGCGGCAGCGAGACGACGTTGTCGACGCGGATGATGCGCCCCGCGTGGTCCGCGCCCGGTGTGCCGATCGGGATGTACACCCGCGGTGTGTTGGCGAGCTTCAAGCCCGGCGTGCCGAGCACGATCGAGGGCACCTTTCCGGCGGCGGCGGGCGGCCCGAGGTCCGGCGTGAAGGAGGCGATCCACACCAGGAGATCGCCCTCGCCGTTGGCCAGCATGTTCGGGATCGCATAGCGCAGGAAGTCGTAGTCGGGCTTTCCGGAGGCGAACGAGACGCGCAGCGGATAGCCGCTCTGCCACGACGAGACGGCACCCGCCGAGATGGCGCCCTCGTTGCCGCCGAGCGCGAGGCCGACGGCGCGTCCCTTGACGTTGAGCTCCTTGACCAGGTCGGATACGGCCGAGACCACGAGGTCGGCGTTCGGAAAGGCGAGGCTCGGCGGCGCCCAGACGAAGACGGGATAGCTTGCGGCCCGGAGGCGCTCGGCGAGCGCGCGAATTTCCCCGATCGCTATCCCGGCGACGGTCTCTGCGGCCATCGGCGCGCCCCGAATCTCCGCCGATAGCGCGGCGATGACCTCACCCACGCGGTCGAGGTCGGAGCCGAGGGTCAGGACTTCGCCGATGCGCTGTCCCTTGACACCCGACTGATCGAGCCCCTTGCCGAGGAAGACCACGCTTCGCTTTGCCGGCGTGTCCGAGAAGAGGGAGGCTTCCACATTGACGATGCGCTCGTAGAAGCGCGGATGCAGCTTATGCAGATCGCTGCCGACGACGATGAACATGTCGGCGCGGTTGCGCGCCTCCGTGAGCGTCGTCATGATCCAGCCGGTCGTCTGCAACACGCGGAAGTTGCGATACTGGCCTTCCGAGAGGGCGTGATCGACGACGCCGCCCGACTTGTCGGCGAGCGCCATCACCGCGCGGATGCCGTCGACGTCGGTGCCGAGGCCGCCGTAGAGCGGGAGTGCCGATTTGCGGATGAGCTCGGTTGCCGCGCGGATGGCCGTCTCGAGGTCGACATCGCGGCCGTCGACCTGGGGCTTGGCTCCGTCGACCTTGCGCTCGAAGCCGGCGATGGCCTTCTCGCAACCGTTCTTGGTGACGTGCAGCCCGCTCTCGTCGCGGACGATCTCGAGATCGTCACAGACGAGACCGCAGAAGGGACAGGCGACGTCGGTGATGGCGTTGGATTTGGGCGGCACGCCCGGGCCCTGGGCTGGGGACCAATTCGACATTTTTGGGCGGTCTCGTTATTTTGATTTGGCGCGGAACCAAAGCATGGACCAGCGCGCAAAACAACATCGTAAAATGCTGCGCCGCGGGCGGCTAATGCGCACATCGATTGCGCCTCGCCGAGCGTTTAATTATTGTCCGGCGCCGGCTTGAGGCAAGGGCAAGCCAAACACAAAATCCCGGAGGACTCCTAATGCTTAGATTGGTTGCTTCATTCCTGGCGCTCGTCTGCCTTTGGCCCCTCGCCGCAACCGCTCACGGCCCCACCCGCCAGAAGGTGGTCGAGACGGTCGAGATCAATGCTCCGGCCGACGAGGTCTGGGCCGTGGTCGGCAACTTCCAGGACATGAGCTGGCATCCCGCCTTCAAGAAGACCGAGGGCACGGGCGGCAACGACGTCGGCGCGACCCGCATTCTCACCCTCGAGGGCGGCGGCCAGATCTTCGAGAAGCTGTCGAAGTACAACGCCGAGGGCAAGTCGCTGGCCTACGAGATCACCGAGGTCGACGTGAAGGTTGTCCCCGTCACCAACTACTCGGCGAGCATCACGGTCACGCCCGACGGCGACAAGTCGAAGGTGGAATGGAAGAGCGCGTTCTATCGCGGCTACGTCAACAACGATCCCCCGCCGGAGCTCTCGGACGAGGCCGCCGTGAAAGCGATCACCGGCGTCTTTCAGTCGGGCCTCGAGGCGCTGAAGAAGAAGCTGGAAGGCGGCTGATGCCGATCCGGCGGAGCAGTCCTGCTCTCGCTCTCACCCTGGCATTGATCGCGACGTCGGCGGCCGGCACGTCCGCCGCCGATCCCGCGCCCCCCCGCGAAGCCTTCGTCACCAACCAGACGGCGGATTCGCTCTCGATCGTAGACCTCGACGCGGGCAAAGCGGCGGCCGAGATCAAGATCGGCGGCAAGCCAGCCGGCATCGCCATGGCGCCGGATGGGCGCTTCGCCTACCTGACCTCGCCCGAGAGCAAGGAGCTGGTCGTCGTCGACGCTGAGAAGCGCGCCGTGGCCGCGCGGCTCCAGGTGGGTCAGGGCCCACTCGGCATCGCCGTCCATCCGAAGAACGACCGCGTCTATGTCGCCGACTGGTACGAGCACAAGCTCTACGCCGTCGATGCCGCGACCCTCAAAGTCGTGGGCAGCGTCGAGGTGGGCAAGTCCCCCTCGGGCGTCGCCGTGACGGCCGACGGGGCGCGCATCCTGACCGCGGACCGCGACAGCAACCAGGTGTCCATCATCGACTCGGCGAGCTTCACCCGCACAGGTACGGTGGCCGTGGGCGAGCGCCCGTTCGGCGTCACGGTCGATGCCGAGGGTCGCCGCGCCTACACCGCCAACGTTGGAAGCGACGACGTGAGTGTGATCGACCTTTCCGCCGGAAAGCTCATCGCCACCGTCAAGGTGGGACATCGCCCCTACGCCGTGGCGCTCGCCGGCGGGCACGCCTTCGTCACCGACCAGTACGGCGGCACGGTAACCGTGTTCGACCTTGCCAGCCTCGCCGTGGTGAAGACCATCGAGGTCGGCGAGTATCCCGAGGGCATCGAGGCGGAGCCCGGCGGCGGCTCGGTCTACGTGGCCTGCTGGGAGGCCAACACGCTGGAGCGGATTGACACCGCAACTCTGGCCGTCACCGCCCGCATTCCCGTGGGCGACGGCCCCCGCGCCTTCGGCCGGTTTCTGCGCCCCCCGGGCCCGCTTTCTCTGCCCAAGGCCCCCCCTTCTCTGCCCAAGGCCCCCCCTTCTCTGCCCAAGGATTAAGCGCCAGCGGTCGGTCTCACGCTGGCTCACGAAACCCTTGCAGAGAATTCATGATCGCCCGATTGCCGTTTGACCGGCTCTGGCGCTAGAAGACGTGTCAAGAAGGCTGCCGAATGGCGCCCGTGAAGGAGGAAACGACATACCATGCCAAGCTTTGTACGTATGACGGCCGTGGCCGTGGGCCTTGTTCTCATGCCGCTGGTGTCGGCCGCCGCGGGCAACGAGGGGGCGGAGCTGCTGTTCAAGGCGCGCCACCTCGACCTCGTCGATAAGGGCGGGGAGGTCACGTACCACTTCGAGCGGACGGGCTCTGACGAGCGCCTCGTCGGCAAGAACTATACGGATGACATCCGCCTTGGCGTCGAGAAGGTCGACGACAAGGGCGGCCGTGACGTGGTGCTGAAGATCTTCACCGGCGAGCACGCCCGCGACCCGCAGAACTACCCCGAGCTCAGCATCAACCCGCTCTTCATCTGGTACCTCGACCGCGCGGTCGCCACCTTCAGCTCGCTGGCCGGCGGCAACCATATGTACCTGAAGCGCAAGATCAGCGACGCCCTCGGCGCGGCGGATTTCGAGGCCACCAAGGTCGACTACAACGGCACCGAGGTCGATGCCCTGAAGACCACTATCGCCCCGTTCGCCGACGACCCGAGCGGGTTCAAGATGCAAGGCTTCAAGAATTCGTCGTTCACCATTGTCGTCAGCAACCAAGTGCCCGGCTATTTCGTTGACCTGCAGTCGAACTTCGTGAGCTCCCAGGCAGCAGGCCCCGAGCTCAAGGAGCACATCAAGGTCGTCGGCATGGGAGAAGCGAAATGAGAAAGCTCGCTAAGGTATTGGCGACGGCCGCCGTGGCGCTTGCGGCAGCGGGCGCCGTGGCCATGGCCGAGGAATGCGCAACGGAGAAGGCGGCAACCACGGCAGCCCTTCCCAACGACTACCCGACCACGACGCGTGCCGACTACGTCTACGGCTGCATGCTGGTCAACGGGCAGGGTCGCGACGTGCTTGAGAAGTGCGCGTGCTCGATCGACGTCATTGCTTCGTCGCTCCCCTTCAAGGAGTACGAGGAGGCGGAGACCATCATGTCCGTGCGTCAGCGCGGCGGCGAGAGCGTCGCCTACATGTACGCGCCCGCCATGCAAGAGAAGATCAAGAATCTGAAGCGCGCTCAGGTCGAAGGCGAGATTCGCTGCTTCTGAGCCGGGCGCGGGTTTACGGAACGAGAAAGGGCGCCTCGATTGGGCGCCCTTTTTGTTTGGCAATCGGAAGTGCGCGGATCTAGACCGCCTACGAGCCCTTGGGCCCTGCGTGTCCGCTGAACACACGCCCATCGGTGTCCTCGGCCGTGACGTTGAGCGTCTCGTCCTCGCCCGCCGCGTAGGTAAAGCGGATGTTCGGATCCTCCGAAAGCGAGATGCCGCCTTCCATGCGGAAGATGCGATCTGGCCCGCGCGCCACGTCGATCACGCGCAGGAATTTGGCCGGGATGTAGTAGCCGGTCGCCTGGTTGAGCTGCAGGCCCGAGTACTGCGGATGACGGATCTTGATCTGTCCCTCGCGATCGCCGCCATCCTTGCCGGCGATGAGCTTGATCTGCATCTTGCCGGCCTGCGCCAGCACCGCGTCGGTGTCCTTGAGTGCAGGCGCCGAGCAGCCGCCGGCGGCCTTCACGAACTTGGTCGCCATCAGGAGGCGGCCGTCCGCCGTCTCGATGATGGCGCGAATGTTCGAGTACATGTCGACGCGCACCCGCGTCTCGAGCACGCGCTCACCCGCCCCTGCGGCCGGTCCGAATGTGAAGTCGGCGACCAGCGGTGCCGGGTTCTTGTCGATGACAAGCATCAGCTTCTTGACCGACTCTGCCATCGCGGCCGGGATGCGCACGGTAAGCGGCACCAGCGCCGCATCCTCGGCGCGGTAGGGCGCATCGAGCGTCACCGCCGACGTGTCTTCGACCACCGTGCGGGCGCCGAAGAGATCCTTCTCGAGCGCCGGCCAGATATCCTCCTCGTCCGCGGCACCGGCTGGGGCCAACGCGCCGGCGCCGATCAGCGCCGCGAGCGCGAGCACGGCCACGCCCCCGAGCCGGGAGCGAAGCAGTGAAGAACGGGCTTGGTCGTTCATGGAGTCCTCCAGTCGCGGACCGTCCGCCATATCGGCGCCGGCGCCGTCATTGTTCCCACTCGAGCTCGGCGAATGCGGCCGAAACATTGCGTGCATTGTAGTCCTCGAACAGCTTCCATGCACCCCTTTCCGAAAGGCCGACCGTGGCGGTGGCCTCCGAGAGCGTGCGATCCTCTTTGATCAGCACCCGAATCTCGTCGGTTATGAGCTGAAGATAGTGATGGATCGGCTTCGCCGCATCGGGCCAGGGCATGGAAGCCGGTCCATGTCCGGGGACGACGCGCTGCGCCGGAGTTTTCTCGAGCGCCTCGAGCAGCGAAAGCCAGCCCAGGATCGATCCGTCGAGCGACGGCGCGTGCTCAACGAACACGAGATCGCCGGCGAAGAGCGTGCCCGTCTCGCTGTCGAGCACCGTGAGATCATTGTCCGTGTGGGCGGTTTTCCTCGCCTCGAGCACGATTTCGCGGCTGCCGAGATCGAGTGTCATCGTTTCCGTCACGGGCAGCGTCGGCAGCACGATCTTGGTGCCCGCGAACGCCGCCTCGCCGATGGCCGCCTTGTTCACGGCGATATAGCGCTCGGCTCGCGCTGCGAGGCCCCGCCCCATCTTGTGATGGGCGACGAAGGCGGGCTGATCGGCCTCGAAGGCCGCGTTGCCGAACACGTGGTCCGGATGCATGTGCGTGTTGATGACGTAGCGGATCGGCAGGCTCGTGACCGTTCGCACCGCGGCCCGAAGGCGGGCGCCGACGCGGGCGCTGCCGCCGGTATCGATTACGGCAACCGCCTCGCGCCCGACGATGAACCCCGCGTTCGAGACGTCTCCCTCGTTTTCGGGGCCATACTCGGCGATCTGCCCCGAATGAGCATAGACCCCCGGCGCGATCTCTGCGGCGAAGTCGCTGGACGGGGCGCCCGCATGCCCGTCGCGGCTCGCGAGGCGCCCTGCGGCGAGCGTGAGGCCGAGCATGCTAAGCGCACGGAGAAGGAACCGGCGATCGGGATAGGGCACGGGAGTAATGGCCTTTTTGCCTGGACCACTCCGTCTAGCCCCGCCTGCCGTCAGGCGCAATCCATGGCGGAATACCGTCAGTTGGCGTCCAATATAAAAAATCAAGAAAAACGCTGTTGGACCAATCGGTTAGGCTCGAAAACTCAAAAACAACCAAAAGCGAGAGGGCAAAAATTGTCCCCATAGAAAGGGGAAAGTCAACAGGGTATCAGGGCACCTTGCGTCGGAAAAAAATAGGCGTGCAGCGCAGCAATCCATCACGCAGCGCAAAAAACTTCGATGGAACGGCCAATAAAAAGGGTCAGAAGGCTTGTCCTATCGGTGTTGCAAGAAAATTGATCTCACGGATTGTCTTGCGGGCCTCACGAGAAAGTGTAAAAGGGTCGCACGGTAGCGATGGCTTCAGGATGCCCGCCAGTGCGCGGAAATCCATCTCGTAAGTCAGCGGAAAAACAAGGGAAAATCCCGAATAACCGTAAATGGGCTGTGACACGCTGTCGTTCGCTGCCGCTTGCAAGCGTGGCAAGAACTTTTAAGGAGGAAGCGCGATGCGCAGAAGTGCACTCGCATGCGGGCTGCTCGCTACTGTCGCTCTGACTTCGCCGACGTTGGCGAACGAGGACGTGACCAAGGCGACCGCAGATCCGAATAACTGGGCAATGCAGCAGGGCCAGTACGCTGGCTGGCGTTATTCCCAGCTCGACCAGATCAACACGTCAAACGTCAAGGACCTCAAGGTCGCTTGGCAGTTCTCGACGGGCGTTCTTCGTGGTCACGAAGGCTCGCCCATCGTTGTCGGCGACCGCATGTACTTGAACTCGGCGTTCCCGAACAACGTGTTCGCTCTCGACATCTCGGACCCGTCGGGCCCTAAGATCCTGTGGAAGTACTCTCCGAAGCAGGATCCGTCGGTCATCCCGGTCATGTGCTGCGACACGGTTAACCGTGGCGTTCAGATCGCCGGCGATACCCTGATCCTTGGCCAGGCCGACACGACGCTCGTCGCGCTCGATGCCAAGTCGGGCAAGGAGAAGTGGAAAGCCGTCAACGGCGATCCGAAGAAGGGCGAGACCCACACGGGCTTCGTCATCATCATCAACGACAAGGTGATCATGGGCACGTCCGGCGCCGAGTTCGGCGTCCGCTGCCACGTCACTGCCTACAACCTGGCTGACGGCAAGCGTGCATGGCGCGCTTACTCGATGGGCCCGGACGCCGACATCCTCGTCGATCCTGAGAAGACCCTGTCGCTCGGCAAGCCGGTCGGCAAGGACTCGTCTCTGAAGACGTGGACCGGCGACCAGTGGAAGATCGGTGGCGGTTCGACCTGGGGCTATGCCTCTTACGATCCGGAAGCCAACCTCTTCTATTACGGCACGGGCAACCCGTCGACCTGGAACCCCGCGCAGCGCGCTGGACCGGACGGCAAGCAGATCGACCAGAAGTGGTCGATGACCCTGTTCGCTCGTAACCCCGACACCGGCGTGGCCGCCTGGGCATACCAGATGACCCCGTTCGATGAGTGGGACTATGACGGCGTCAACGAGTCGATCCTCACCACGCAGAAGATCGGTGGCGCGGACCGCAAGGTTCTCACCCACTTCGATCGTAACGGCTTCGGCTACACCATCGACCGCCTCACCGGCGAGCCGCTGGTTGCCCAGCCCTACGACGAAGACCTGAACTGGTCGACGGGCGTTGAGCTCGACAAGTCGAAGCCCAACTACGGTCGTCCGACCGTCGTCGCTTCGAAGTCGACGTTCCTCAACGGTGCTGACGTGAACTCCAAGAACGTCTGCCCCGCCGCTCTCGGCTTCAAGGATCAGCAGCCGGCTGCCTACTCGCCGCTGACGAACCTCTTCTACGTGCCGATCAACAACGTCTGCATGGACTACGAGCCCTTCAAGGTTTCGTATACGCCTGGTCAGCCGTACGTTGGCGCCACGCTCTCGATGTTCCCGCCTGAGGGTAAGACGAACACGGGCCACTTCACGATTTGGGACGGCGCTGCTGGCAAGATCGTTCACCAGCATGACGAGCCCTTCTCTGTGTGGTCGGGCGTTCTCACCACCGCTGGCGGCATCGCTTGCCACGGCACGCTTGAGGGCTACTTCAAGTGCCGCGACCAGAAGGACGGCGCTGAGCTCTTCAAGCATCGTCTGCCTTCGGGCTCCATCGGCAACGTCATGACCTACGCTCAGGGCGGCAAGCAGTACATCGGCCTCTTCTCGGGCGTCGGTGGCTGGGCTGGCATCGGCCTTGCGGCTGGTCTCGACAAGCCGACGGACGGTCTCGGTGCAGTGGGCAACTACGCAGGCCTGAAGTCGTACACCGATCTCGGTGGCACCTTCACGGTCTACACGCTGCCCTAAGATGGCACGTTGAGGAAATATGGACCGGCGCGGGGAAACCCGCGCCGGTTTCTTTCTGGAAAATAATCTTCACTGGCACTTGTGCGACGCTGTGACGTCACCAAGTTTTGAAGATGGACCCCGGAAAAATACACCGTATTGTGAGAGCGAAGTTCCCGTTTCTCGAGTTGTGAGGATCGGGGACGGACGATAGGAAAGACCCATTAGAAAAACAGGGGAAACGCGTGAGACGGATTGGATTTGGTTTAGTCGCTGCCGCAGGTTTGGCCCTGACGGCTTTTTCGTCAGGTTCGGCTCTGGCGCAGGATGATGAAAAGGCCCCTGTTCCCGACCCCGCTTTTGAGAAGCAGTGGCAGGAAGGCAAGAAGTTCGAGGACGGCAAGTGGGTGCTTCCCGACGGCACGCCGACCTACGACGTCAAGCGCAATCCTGAAAACACCGATCAGGTCATCCAGGTCGACTGGAACACCTATTCCGGCTGGCGCCGCTATCACGCCGAATGCCACGTCTGCCACGGCCCCAACGCTGAAGGGTCCTCCTTCGCGCCGGCCTTGAAAGATTCGCTCAAGACCATGACCTACGAGAAATTCCTTCAGGTCGTCTCGAGCGGTCAGGAGCGCGATGTCGCCGGCACCAAGTACATCATGCCCGCTCTCGGCGATAACCCCAATGTGATGTGCTACATCGACGACCTTTATGTTTATCTCCGCGCCAGATCGACGGATGCCCTGCAGGGCGGCCGCTTGAGCGCCGACCAGCGCGCCGAAAAGCCCAAGGAAGCCATCGAGGCAGAGAAGTCCTGTATCGGAAGCTAGCAACGGGTAGTTTCGGCGGCTGCCTCATGAGTGAGAGACAAAAGCAAATGAGAAAGCGCGCCGTAATTGCACTTTGCCTTGCAGCCCTCGCCGTCACCCCTGGCGGCGCGGGCGCAGCGGAGGGTCATCTCGCGGACGCCGTGAATCGCAAGGTTCTCCGCGTCTGCGCAACTCCCGCCAATCTTCCCTATTCCAACGAGCAGGGAGAGGGCCTCGAGAACAAGATCGCTCAAATCGTCGCCGACGAGCTGAAGCGCGCCTCCGTCGAGTACACGTGGTTCCCGCAAGGCACCGGCTTTGTCCGCAAGACGCTGACCGAGAAACGCTGCGACCTCGTCATGGGCACCGTGCAGGCTGACGAGTTCACGCTCAACACGAACCCTTATTTCCGCACCACCTACGCCCTGGTGACCAAGAAGGGCTCGGGCCTCGACGGCGTCACCTCGATCCTCGATCCCAAGCTCAAGGGCAAGAAGGTGGGCATCCAGGCCGGCGCGCCCGCTGCCGATTACGTCGCCAAGGCCGGGCTCATGCCCGACGCCAAGTCCTATCTCTTCATCGTCGACACGCGCTATCAGAACCCCATGCAGGACATGGCCAACGATGTCCGCTCGGGCGAGATCGACGTCGGCGTCCTGTGGGGTCCCTATGCGGGCTGGTATGCGAAGCATGGCGGCGAGGAACTCCACATCGAGCCCATGCTCGAGGCCAAGCAGCCTGGCCTTCCCGCGCTCGAGTACCGCATCACCATGGGTGTGCGCGCCAACGAGACCGCATGGAAGCACGAGATCAACAACGTCATCGCCAAGCGTCAGGGTGACATCGACAAGGTGCTGCTCGAGTACGGCGTCCCCCTCGTCGATGAGGACAACAAGCTGATCACCGAGCCGCGCTATCCCAAGAGCACGAACTAGAGTGCTTCCGGAAAGCAGCGCGACGGGCCCGCGAACGGAATGGAACACGCGGCGTGCGCCCGTCTGAGCTGACACGACACGTTTTGGGCGCGGTGTGCAGGGTGCTACCTGCCGCCGCGCTTTTTCTCGCCCTGTCCACCGTCGTCCGCGCCGCCGAGGACATGGACGTGCCCGAGCCCGAGGGCTACCGCCTCGACGATTACAGGCGCCCCGTGCCCAAGACGCTGGCCGGCGCCCGCGTGATCGGCGCCGACGAGGCCGAGGTTCTCATCAAGGAGGGCAGGGCCGTTTTCATCGACGTTTTTCCCCGCGCGCCGAAGCCGCCGAACCTGCCCGTCGGCACCGTCTGGCGCGACCCCACGCACATGACCATCGCTGGCGCCCACTGGCTCCCCAACGTCGGCTACGGCCTCCTGTCCGCGGACTTCGAGACCTACTTCAAGTCACGCCTAGAGACGTTGACCGGACATGACCTTGCGCGGCCCATCGTGTTTTTCTGCCTCAAGGACTGCTGGATGTCGTGGAACGCCGGCAAGCGCGCGCTCGCCTGGGGCTACACCAGCGTGATCTGGTTCTCAGAAGGCACGGACGCGTGGCAGGGGGCCGGCAACGACCTCGTCAAGGCCGAGCCCGTGCCCTGAGGGCGACGGGGGGCTGTGAAGGCCGTGTCGAATTTTTTAATGTCATGGCCGGGCTGACCCGGCCCTCCAGGGCGAAACGCGCAAACGTCTCGTGATCGGCCCCTGGACCGCCGCAAGGAAAAGACGTGCCTGGAACGATCGCTCAGCTCTTCATCTGGCCGCGGATCGCGCGCGAGACGGCGTACAGCCGCTCTTCGATCAGCACCGGCAGCTCGCAGGCGAGCGGAATGCTGGACTGGCGCTCCTGGAAGATGCGTTGCGCCCAGTTGAAGTTCTCGCGCGCTTTCGCGAGCTCCGGGTCATCCTCCGTCACGCCGGGAGGCAGCTTGCCTTCGAGCTCGACGATCGCCGAGCTCTGGTGCTCGAGCTCGATCGCGCGCTCCTTCTGCGACTTCTGATATTTCTCGATGCCACCCATGACGGTGCGGCGCTGGCCGCTGAACTTGTCGAACACCGCCGCGAACAGCGTGGTGAGCTTCGCGTCGCGTTCCGCCTCGGGTTGCGCCTTGGCGTACGCTTCGATGGCCGCCTCAACGTCTGCTTCCGGAATGCGCCTCTGCACGGCGAGGTCGACGAGATCGACGACCTCCTTGTCCCGATACCAGCCCTTGATGCCCTCGATCGACGGTCCGTCCCAGATCGCGCCCACCGACAGCGTCTCGACCTTGCGCTGCACGCACGGCCAGTCCTTGGTCATGTCGATCGGCGGCGGCGCGGCCTCCTGCTGGCCTTGGATGCCCGTCTCACCGCCAACCGTCGGGGCCGTGCCGGGCTCCTGCGCCGCGAGCGGCGCTGCCGCGACGACGAGCGACCCGAGCACGAGGGTGAGGAAGAAAAATTGAGCGATCCTGGTCATTTCTAAGTCTCTCGTTTTTCCAGCCTCGCCGAAGGCAATCCAAGTCTCAAGCCCCGCCGCCGGGGCCACCGCGTCGCGCGATGAGCCCCTTCGACGGGTTATATGCGTATACGGCCGCCCCGAGGAAGAACACCGTGTAGGCCGTCACGACATAAAGATTCGTAAGATCGAGCGACCCGTCCTCGAGCCGTGCGCCGATCTGCCCGTAAAGGGCGAAGCGGATCAGCTCCACCGCGTAGGTGAACGGATTGAAGAGGCAGATCTCGTAGAGGAGCGGGCTGCTCTCCTTGATGCGCCAGAGGGGATAGAGCGCCGACGAGGCGAAGAACATCGGGAAGATGACGAAGTTCATGACGCCCGCGAAGTTCTCGAGCTGCTTGATGACGGACGAGATGAAGAGCGAGAGCGAGCCCAGCATGAGCCCGGCCAGCAGGAGCGCCGGAAACACGGTGATGTAGTTCATGCTCGGCGGTGGAAGCTGCCAGTAGAAAACGGCTCCGGCCAGGATCGCGACCTCGATAAGGCCCACCGCGATGATGAGGCGGCTGACCGTGGTCTCGGAGATGAATTCCGTCGCCGCGTTGACGATCAGCACCGCAAACAGCAGCGCCGGCACCGCGAGCATGGCGAGATGCGCCTCGTGGGAAATGTCCGCTTCCCAGAAGTAGAAGATTGCGAGGAACACGTAGGATTGGATCGCCGCCACCGCGACGCCGCCGATCAGCTTCGAAAGCAGGAGGAACGAGCGCGGGAACGGGCTCACCAGAAGCGTGCGCATGGCGCCGGTCTCCCGGTCGTAGACCATCGACAGCGAGGACTGCATGGCGTTGAACAGAAGGATCATGCCGAGCAGCCCCGGCACCACATACACCTCGTAGAGCACATAGGTCTCGTAAGGGGGAATGATCGAGACGCCGAGCACCTGCCGGAAACCGGCCGCGAAGATGAAGAGCCACACCAGCGGACGCACGAGGGCGGAGAAAAAGCGCTCGCGCTGATGCAGGAAGCGCAGCACCTCGCGCCACACGATGCCGCGGAAGCAGGCGAGGTAGGCGAGGAATCCGAGCCGGCGCGGGGCTTCCGCGTAGCGGGACGAGAAGGCAGCGTCGGGTCGCACGATGTCGACGTTCATGCCGCCTCCTCCTCCGTCGATGTCGTCCCGGTGATGATGCGGAACGCATCGCGCGCCGACTTGGCGCCCGTCTCTGCCAGGAACCCTGGTAGCCGGCCCGAGAACAGAACCTTGCCCTTGTGCAGCACGATGATGAGATCGGTGTCGGCGATTTCGTCGATGAGGTGCGTCGCCCACAGCACGCCGAGGCCGTGTTGTTGCACGAGCCCGCGCACGATGCCGATCACGCTTTCGCGCGACCCGATGTCGAGCCCGACCGTCGGCTCGTCGAGCAGCAGGCACCCCGGCCGGTGCATCAGCGAGCGCGCGATCTCGACGCGCCGCGCCTGCCCGCCCGAGAGATTGCGCACCTTCTCGTGCTCCCGGTCGGCGAGGCCGACGGTGGCAAGGGCTTCCGCGGCCCGCCGTTTGGCTTCCCCGCGTCCGAGCCCGTGCAGCGCGGCGTGGTAGAGGAGGTTCTGCTCGAGCGTGAGGTCGGCATCCAGCGTTTTGGACTGGAAGACGACACCGAGCCGTTGCAGCGCCTTGCCGGGCGTGCGGCGCACATCGTTGCCGAGCACGCGGATCTCGCCCGAGACGTTGTCGTAGAGGCGCGTGATCAGCGAGAAGAGCGTCGACTTTCCGGCCCCGTTGAGCCCGAGCAGCACGGCAAAGGTACCGTGCGGAACCGTCACGGAGACGTTGTCGAGCACCAGCTTCTCGCCGAAGCTGTGGCTCACGCCTGCGACCGAAAGGGCCGGAACGGATGGGTTTGTGTCGGCTTGGCTCACGTTGTCCTCAGTGCGGGGCGACCACGACGCCCCAGGGGTAGCGGCCGACCTTGATCGATTTTGTCACCTTCTGCGATGCAACGTCGATGACGGACACATCGTTCGACGTGCCGTTGGTGGTGAAAAGCAGCTTCTCGTCGGGGGTGAACCCGAGGTTCCAGACGCGCTGCCCTACGAGCAGGTACTTTTGCACCTGCCGGGTCGCGACGTCGACCACCGCCACGCGGTTGGCGGGCCCGAGCGCCACGAACGCCGTCTTGCCATCCTTCGTGAGGCGCACGCCGACCGGCTGGATCGCGTCCTTGGTGATGCCCTGGATCTCGAAGGTCACCTTGCCAAGCACCTTGCGCGTCGCCGTCTCGATCACGGTCACGGTGCCGCCGATCTCTGCGCTGACCCACACCTGCGAGCCGTCCGGCGTGAATTCGGCCACGCGCGGCCGGTTGTCGACCAGCACGTTGTCGATGCTCTTGTAGGTAAAGGCATCGATGAAGTGCGCCATGTTGGTCGTCTCGGACGTGTTGACGAGGATCTTCCCGTCCGGGCTCATACCCATGCCCTCGGGTTCGACGCCTACCGGTACGTCCGTGACGATCGTGCCCTTGAAGATGTCGACCACGGTGACGAGGTTGTCGTCCTCGTTGGAGACGTAGAGCGGATTGCCGGAGCTGTGCAGGATAGGGAGCTCCGGGTCCGGACCCGAGGGCAGATCCTTCACGTACTCGAAGGTGCTCGTGTCGAACACCTGCATCTTGTGGTCGTCGCTCGCGCACACGATGACCCATTTGCCCTCGTTGGCGAGGATGATGCCGCGCGGCCGGTTGCCGGTCTTGATGGTGTGCACGAGCGCCAGCGTCTCGCTGTCGAGCACCGAGATGGTGTTCTCCTTCTCGTTCGAGACGAACACCTTGTAGGCCAGCGCCTGCGAGCCGGTGAGCATGAGCAGCGAAGCGGCCACGAGGGGCATGAGGACTTGGCGTTGTCTTGTCACGTCGAAGCTCCTTGGTCGTCGGGTCATGTCTTGAACCGGATCGTTGTCTTTAAACGCGTCATTTCTTGAAGGCAGTGCATTTGGTTTCGGGCTGGTCGACCCCGAGCGTGTCGAGTTCCGTCAGCTGGTGCAGGAAGCCGGGCTGCGGCGAGACCGAGACCAGAAGCTTTGCTGTCGCAAGCACGATGGGCTGGCGCAGCTGCCCGTTCCAGGCTCGGTAGGTGACCTTCTGCCCCTTGAACGCCGCAAGCTCGAACTCGGGCGAGCGCATGTAGGCGATGAGCACCTTGGGATCGGCCGTGTTCTTGCGCGTCGCGGCTTCACCCACGGAGCGCACGGCCGTCCACACATTGTAGTCGAGGGGGCGCATCGTGCGTCCGGCAAGCCGCTTGAAGCGGTTCTGGAACTGCGTGCCGCCCCAGAGCTCGATCGCCGCGTGCCAGGGCGTCGCGAAGAGGCCCGCGGTCCCGATCACGGGCCGCGAGATCCAGGTGCGATAGGGGAAATACTCGCCGAAGAGATCGCCCTCGTCCGCCACCACGACCACGTCGTGCTCAGGCAGCTCCTGCATGAAGCTCGGGATTTGCTGCTGGATCTGCTCGAACCCGCCATCGGCGCGGCGGCTGCCGGGATCGTAGTTGAAGGTGCGCTCCTCGACGATCTTGTGCCCGAAGCGCTTGGCCGTGCGCCGGATGGCTTCGGCGTAGAGCTTGTCCTCGGGCGACGGGCCGACGACGAGCGCCCACTTGCGCCACTGCTTCCAGGCCATGTACTGGCCGAGCGCGTCGGCGAGCATCGAGCGCGACGGCGCCGTGTGCTTGACGTTCAGCCGGCACTGCTCCTCGCGCAGCACCTCGTCCGGGGCCGAGGCGTTGAAGATCACCGCGTCCTTGTCCTTGAGCGCGTCCGCGAGCTTGAGGAGCGTGTCGGCCGACGCGTCGGCGACGATGTATGAGAAGCCCTCGTCGACGCGCTTCTTGACTTCGGCCACCAGTTCGTCTGCCGACGCGCTCTGCACGATGTCGAGACTGAATTCCTGCTTCAGGAAACGTCCGGTCGTGTTGTTGTCGGCGATGGCGAGTTTGGCGCCTGCGACCCCGTCGTCAGGGGGGGCGATGTCGAGCAGCGAGAGCGGCGGCAGGCGGTCCTCGCGGATCTCGCGCGCCATGAGGATGCGGATCTTGATCGAAGCCTCGTCCTTCGCCACCTCCGTAGGCGGAGCGGCGGGCGCCGGGGCCTCGGCGGCGGTCGGCGCCTCCTGTGCGAGCGAGCTGGCGGAGAGGTTAATCAGCAAAAAACACGCGGCCAGGAGGGGAACGCCCTTAGGGATGAGCGCCCGCGCGCGCAACGAAAAGAACCGGGCGGGCCGACGTATCGGCCCAGCTGGAAAAGCCATCGCATTGTCCTCCCGGGGGACGGCATCCGGCGACTTCGAGCGCCGGTATTCGCTATATTGTAACATCTCCGGGGAACATCGCACCGAATTGCCAATTGTCAAGTTCGCGCCGGGCAAAGCTCGCGCTTTTGTTACGGCCCGTGAGGCGGCGCGAAGGGACAATGCACTTGCAAAGAAGGGTCCCGCGAACGCACGTTATAGTATAAGCACCGGCAAGCGTTGTGGAGGGTGGCAAGGATAATGAAGAAAAGTCGAGTGGCGGCTTGGCTTGCGGTGTGCGCGGCGCTGATGGTTCTTCCAGCGGTCGCCAACGCAGCCCAAAAGCTCGCGATCTTCCCGATCGATATGTCGATGCCGAAGTCGGAGGAGGACTTCTTCCGCGGCGTGACGGGCCCGAGTCCTGCGGAGCAGAATCGACTGGCCTTGGCTGACGCCGAGCTGCGAAAACTGCTCGCCGCCGACGGCCGCTACGAGCTCGTGGACCTCGCGTCCCTGAAGGAAGAAATTACCGCCGCGCGCCCCATATTCGAGTGCAACGGCTGCGAGGTCGATCTCGCCGGCAAGGCCAACGCCGAGCTCGTCATGACATCCGTCATCGAGAAGATCTCGGAGACCCATCTGAGCCTCACGGTCGCGCTCGTCGACGTGGCCAAGAGCAAGCTCGTCAGCAACGCGAGCGTACTCATCCAAGGCAATACCGACGAATCCTGGCTGCACGGCGTGCGCTGGCTCGCCAAAAACCGGCTCTTAGCAGAGGGCAAGGGCAAATGATCGATCGCCGCCGGCTCCTCGCTGGAACTGGGCTTGCCCTCGTCGCCACCGCAATGCCGAGGCCGCTGCGCGCGGCGGCGCCCCCCTTGCGGCTCGGGTCGGTGAAGTACGGCTCGCTCTCGTGGCTCCTCGAGACCATCCGCATGCTCGAGATCGACAAGAATGCGGGCATCGAGATCGCCATCGTCGAGGTCGCGTCCAACCAGGCGGGCCCCGTTGCGCTTCTCGCCGGCGGCGCCGACGTCATCTTGTCCGATTGGACGTGGGCCATGCGCCAGCGGGCGTTGGGCGAGAGGCTCAGGTTCTCGGCCTATTCGTCGGCGCTCGGCGCCCTGGTGGTTCCGGAAAAGAGTGACGTGAAGGACATCGCCGGTCTCAAGGGCAAGGAGCTTGGCGTGGCAGGCTCGGCCATCGACAAGAGCTGGCTCTTGCTGCGCGCCTACGCCAAGCAGAAGCTCGGCCGCGACATGGCGGAGTACGCCCACCCGTCGTTCGGAGCGCCGCCCCTCCTCGCCGAGGAGCTGCGTTCGGGCCGCATCGACGCCAACCTGAATTTCTGGACTCACGCCGCGCGCCTGACCGGCAGCGGCTACCGCGAGATCCTGACCATCGGCACGGTGATGAAGGAGCTTGGCATCGATCCCGTGCCGGCTCTCGTCGGCTTCATATGGAAAGAGGAGTATGAGGCGGAGCACGCGGCGGAGGTTGCGAAGCTGCTCGGTGTCGTCGAGGAAGCCAACAAGGTGCTCGCCTCGGACGACGCGGTGTGGGAGCGCCTGCGCCCGGTCATGAAGCCGGCCTCCGACGGCGAGTTCCACGCCCTCGTGGCCGCCTACCGCGCCGGCATTCCGAAGCGCTGGGGGCCGCCCGAAATCCAATCCGCCAGGAAGCTCATGCAGGTCCTGATCGACGCCGGCGACGCCGAGCTCATGGGTCGCGGCACCACCTTCGACGTCAAGCTGTTCCACGATGCAGCGACCTAATCCCGTACAGCGCGCGAGCTCCGACCAGCCCTGGCAATCGAGGGTGGCCTGGGGCTTGGGCTCGCTCGTGGGCTTCATCTTCTTTTGGGAAGTGCTGGCGCTCTTGATCCAGCACCGCCATTTTCCGACGCCGACGACGGTCTTCGCCGCCATGTGGGGCGAGGCAGAGACAGGCGCACTCATCTATCACATCGGCAAGACGCTGTTCCGCGTCGCCGTCGCCTTCGTGGTCGCCATGCTGATCGGCTCGGCCATCGGCATCGTCATGGGCCGCAACGGACGCGTCGATCAGGCCTTCGACAGCTGGCTCGTGCTCTTTCTCAATCTGCCGGCGCTCGTCGTCATCATCCTCTGCTACGTCTGGTTCGGCCGCACCGAGCTTGCCGCCATCATCGCCGTTGCCGTGAACAAGATCCCCAACGTGGCCGTCACCGTGCGCGAGGGCGCCCGCGCACTCTCCCGCGATCTCGCCGAGATGGCGCACATGTATCGCTTCGGCGCATGGAAGACGCTGCGCCACGTCACGCTGCCGCAGCTCTCGCCCTTTTTCCTCGCCGCCGCCCGCACCGGGCTTTCTCTGGTCTGGAAGATCGTGCTCGTCGTCGAGCTTCTCGGCCGCTCGGACGGCGTCGGCTTCCAGCTCGGCATCTACTTCCAGATGTTCGACGTCTCGATGATCCTCGCCTACGCGCTGGCCTTCATCATTGTCGTGCAGCTCATCGAGTTCGGCATCCTGCAACCCATTGCCGCGCGGGTGAACAGATGGCGCAGGTGATGGAGGAGAAGCCGCACGCCCTGGCGAACGGCGGCCTCAGGGTTCGCGTCGCGCGCAAGATCTTTCCCGCGACGGCCAACCGCGAGGCCCAGCTGGTCCTGAAGAACATCGCCATCGACATCGAGCCGCGCTCGTTCGTGGTGATGACGGGGCCGTCCGGATGCGGGAAGTCGACCCTCCTCAACATCGTCGCCGGTCTCGACCACGACTACGAAGGCGAGGTCGAGCTCGGCGGCGCCGACACCCGCCTCGGCTACGTTTTCCAGTCCCCGCGCCTGCTGCCGTGGCGGACCGTCTACGAGAACATCGCCCTTGCGCTGCCCGACGGCGATCCGGGCCACGCGCGCATCGACGAGCTTTTGCGTCAGGTCGGCCTCGAAAGCTTCGCGTCGCAGTACCCCGAGCGCCTGTCCCTCGGGATGCAGCGCCGCGCCGCGCTCGCCCGCGGCTTCGTCACCGAGCCCGACGTTCTGCTCATGGACGAGCCCTTCGTGTCGCTCGATGACCCCACCGCGCAGGGCCTGCGCGAGCTCCTGATCGCCCTGTGGAGCAGGCGGCCGACCACGGTGGTGTTCGTCACCCACGACCGCAACGAGGCGGTCATGCTGGGCACCCGTATCTTGCGCATGTCCGGTGCAAATGCGACTATCAGCCAGGACGAGGCCGTGCGCCTTTCGCCCGCCGAGCGGACCGACAGAGACAAGGTGCTGGCCGAGCAGCGGCGCATATTCCACGAGACGTGAGCAGCCTGGAATGACGACGATTGAGGCACGCTTCGTGCGCTTTCTTGCCAGCGTTACGAGCGAGGCGGAAGCCCGATTGGCCGCAGCCCACGGCGCCGACATCATCGATTGCAAGGATCCGTCTCGCGGTGCATTGGGTGCGCTCCCGCACGAGACGGTGGTGCGCATTCGCCGCGCCGTCCCCGCCGGCATTCCGGTGAGCGCCACCATCGGCGATTTGCCGGCGCACCCTGAGCCGGTCGTCACGGCGGTACGCGCCATGGCTGCCACCGGCTGCGACATCGTCAAGATCGGTCTGTTTCCTGGCGGCGACGTGCGTGCGACGATTGCGGACCTCGGCGACCTCGCGTCATCGACGGCGCTTGTGGCTGTGATGATCGCCGATGGCGCGATCGACCTCGACATCATCCCGGCGCTGGCCGAGGCGGGCTTCATCGGCGTGATGCTCGATACGGCCGCCAAGGATGGCCGCACGCTGCGAGATCATCAGCCCGTCACGGTATTGCAGAGCTTCGTCGCGGGCGCTCACGCCGCCGGCCTCTTCGCGGGGCTCGCCGGCTCGCTGCGCCTCGCGCAGGTTCCGGACCTGCTCGCACTCGGCCCTGATGTGCTCGGCTTCCGCGGCGCGCTGTGCCACGCCGCGGACCGCAAGGCGACGCTCGTCGCAACGGCGCTTGAAGCCGTGCGCAACGCCATACCGCACACACCCACTTCTCCTCCCCCATCATGCCGAAGGCATGTCGCCGACATGATGTGGGGGAGGCCGGGAGGGGGGGATTCCAGAACATCCGCCGTAGGGCTTCCCCCCACCCCTGACCCCTCCCCACAAGTGGGAGGGGAACGTGCTTTGGAGACGACGCCATGAGCGCTTCCCGCACAGGCGAGACTCCGCTGACCGTCAAAGCGCCCGACACGATCGGCCGCGACGCAATCTTTCTCAAGGATTGGGTCGTCGATTGCAGCATCGGCGTCTACGCCGAGGAGAAGGGCGTCACGCAGAAGGTGCGTCTCAGCATCGATGCCTTTCTTGCGCCAAACGTCCGCGCCGCCGGCGACGACATGGACACCGTGCCCTCCTACACCGACATCATCGACGCCGTGACCGACATCATGGGCGAGGGCCACATCAACCTGCTCGAGACCTTCGCCGAAGCCATTGCCGAGCGCGGGCTCCGCGACCCGCGCATCGTGTCCATGCGCGTGTGCATCGAGAAGCTCGAGCGCGGCCCCGTGCGCGGCGTCGAGATCTACCGCACGCGTCCGGCCTCGCCGTGACCCCGCTCGTTGTCAAGCTCGGCGGCAGCCTCGCGGAAAGCGACCGGCTTCGGAGCGCGCTGCATCTCGTCGCGCGAGCCCGTCGTCCCGTCGTGGTCGTGCCGGGCGGCGGAATCTTTGCTGACGCGGTACGCACGTCGCAGGCCGCCCTCGGCTTCGACGATGAGACGGCGCACGGCATGGCGCTCCTCGCCATGCATCAGATGGCGACGGCCATGATGGCGATCGAGCCCCGCCTTGTTGCGGCGGAAACGCTCGCGGACATGCGACGCGCCTGGCGTCGCGGCCGTGCCCCGGTCTGGCTCCCGTCGCGCCTCTGCAAATCCGACCGCCGCATCCCGCGCGATTGGTCGGTCACCTCCGACGGCCTTGCCGCGAGACTCGCCGAGCGGCTCGGCGATGTCGAAGTGGCGCTGGTCAAGTCGTGTCCGGTCAAGAGAGCGGCCTCCGCGCGCACGCTCGCCCGGGAGGGCGTGGTCGATCCTGTTTTTCCCACGATCGTGGAGCGCGCCGGCATAGGCTGGTGCGTGCTGGGGCCCGGTGACGAGCCACGCCTCGCGGGCCTGCTGAATGTCTCCTCGACTCACCCTGCGCCGCGGTCGACGGCGCGTAAGCTCCGTGCTACGGCCGTCGCCTAGGCCATCTCGAAAGGGCACCGGACATGCCGCGCATCGTCGAGACCATCGTCACGACGCAGGACGCCTCGGGAAAGGTGCACATCGCCCCGCTCGGGCTGATCGCCGAGGGCGACGGCTGGATCATCGCGCCGTTCAAGCCCTCGCGCACGCTCGACAACCTCGTAGCCAATCCGTTCGCTGTGGCGAGCCACACGGGCGACGTGCGCGTCTTCGCCGGCTGCGTGACGGGGCGCCGCGACTGGCCGACGGTGAAAGCCGATGTCGTCGCGGGCGTGCGCCTCGCCGACGCGGTCTCGCACTGGGAGCTGGCGGTTGAAAGCGTGGAGGCGGATGAGCAGCGCCCCCGCTTCCTCTGCAAGCTCGTTCATGCGGCGACGCACAAGGTCTGGAGCGGCTACAACCGGGCCGAGGCGGCGGTGCTGGAACTCGCCGTGCTGACCACGCGGCTTTCCATGCTTCCGGCGGAAAAGATCGATGCCGAGCTCAAGTATCTGGAGATCGCCATCTCGAAAACGGCCGGCCCGCGTGAGCGCGAAGCGTGGGAATGGCTGATGGGGAAGGTCCGCGCCTTCCGCAGCGGCGATGATGGTGCGGCGCGAAAGAGCTAGAGTGCTTTCGGAAAAGTGGGAGTCGGTTTTCCGATAAGACGCACGGCAAAACGAAGGGCTAGAGCCTTTTTTGCGATTTCAGCAAAAGTCGGAAAGGCTCTAGCGGCGGCGACTACCGGGCGATCATCACCGGCTGGGCCACGGCCTTGTTGCGGGTGCGGTGGCGGGCGATCAGGAACGTGCCGAGCGCGATCGCCAGCACGATGAAACCGCCGGGCATGACGATAGCCGCAAAGATCGTGAGCGTCGTCTTCATAGGGCCTCCCCCCATCAAACGCCTGGAGTGCGGTCCGGGTTCAATGGAACCTCAGCGCATCCTGGTGAGCTTTCTTGCTCATTTTGAGGTGAGTCTAGCAGAGAGGCATTAGAGGCCGCTTCAATCTGCCCACGGCATCAGAGGAAAACTTTTAAGACAATTGTAAGAAGTGGCACCCGCGCCGCAGGCGCGTCAGCCCAGGTCGCCGCAGGCGCGTCATCCTGGTCGCCGCGGTGGCACTCAGCTCTGGCGCGCCGCGATCAGTAGCGCCACAGCAACCGCCGGAGCAGCATGCGTAGCGGCACGTGCCGGCTCTCCGCGCGCCCCGGCCAGCTCGCCGAATGCGATCGTGTGCCGTCCCAGGCGAACGGCGACCGCCGCGGCGTCGGCGGCGCCAATGCCCGCCACCACGACCGGAGCATCCCTGGACAGCGAACCTGCCGACAGGACCTGAAACGCCCCGTCGACCAGCGATTGAAGCTGCGCCTCGCGGAGCCATTTGGCGACGAGTGTCCAGTCAGACTCTTGCCCGTCCGCCGCGTCGCGTCCCAGCATGCGCGCGAGGCGGGTGACGCTTTCGGCTACGGACTTTCCCTTGCCGTCCGCGGTCGCGTGCTGGTCGAGGTCGGTGAGATCTTCGCCAAGGACGCGGCGCACATCCGCCATGGTTGCGAGATGCTCGCGCGCAAGGCCAACCCATGTGCCGCGCCATGGCGCACGGCTCGCGACGCCCATGACGGCGGTCCGCGTGAACCCCGTGTAGACCAGCTCGCCCGTTGTCTGCCGCTCCGCGTCGGTAAACCCGAACGGCGCCGGTTTTCCGCCGGTGATGGGGATGATGTCGGCGGTCGTCGAGCCGAAATCGATGAGCAGCGCCTCATCGACGTGCTGGCCGATCAGCGCCGCGGTGGCGAGAAAGTTGGTCGAGCCCACGTCGCCGGGATGCTGCACGGCCTCCTCCGCTGAGCCGAAGCCGCGCTTCCCCATCCAGAATCGGGCGCCGCCGCCAAGCGCGCGTGACAGGCGTGCGACAAGCGCCTCCACGCCCGTCTTCCGGTCCGGAAACAGATCCGAAAGTTCGCCCGTCATGGTGACGGCGGCCCCCTCCGCCCGGTCGAGCAGCGGCCGCGCCTCGGCCAGCGCGGCGTCGAGCTTGTCGAGCCCCTGCCACAGCGGGCACGCGATCTGGCGCACGTCCCACGCACGTCCCGGCTCGATCCGGGCGACCTTGAGGTGCGCTCCTCCGACATCGAGACCGACGGTGATCTTCATGTCATTGTTCCTGTGACCGCCTAAAAAAGCGGGTGTCGGGCTCCTGTGTTACATCAGTTGCCGGGGGAGAACAGCCCATGCAGGTCATTCCGGTGATCGACGTGCGCGAGGGCATTGCCGTAGCGGCGGTCCGCGGCGACCGCAGCCGCTACCGGCCGCTCGAGAGCCCCCTGGCCACGAGTCCCGACCCGGTGCCCGTGGCGCTGGCTTACCGGACGCTGTTTCCCTTCGCGACGCTCTACCTTGCCGATCTCGACGGTATCGAGGGCCGCGGCCCCAATCTGGCGGCGCAGGCCGCCCTCGCCGCGGCGTGGCCCGGCGCCGAGCTTTGGATCGACGATGGCAGCGGCGGGGTTCCGGCCCAGGCGGGCCACATGATTAAAAGTCACGTGCTCGGATCGGAGTCGATGACGTCGCTCGATCACTACCTCGCCGCGCGCGACAGTGCCGGGACCTCAGCCGTCCTTTCGCTCGACTTCCACGGCAAGGGATTCGTGGGACCCACGGAGCTGCTCGACGACGCGACGCTCTGGCCGGATCGCATCATCGTCATGACGCTGGCGCGCGTGGGCAGCGGCGAGGGCCCGGACCTGGCGCGCCTCGCCTCCATCGCGGCTTGCGGAGGCGGGCGGCAGGTCTACGCTGCAGGCGGCGTCCGTAACGCCGACGACCTCCGTGCCGTGCGCGACACGGGAGCGGCCGGCGCGCTCGTCGCAACCGCGCTCCACAATGGGGCCATCACGCCCGCGGATCTCGAGGAGCTCGCAGGCGAGGCCGCGGCCGCGCGAACCGGAAGCCGGGGCTGAGAGCCGCTCACGCTGCCTTGCCCCGAAACGCGCACAAGAAAGCACAAGAAAAAAGAGCCTGATCGCGTCTCCGCGACCAGGCTCTCAAGTTTCAGTCCACTTGCGAGTGGAGTGTGAAGGTCCACCCGAAGTCGTCAGCCGTTCCAACGGCCGGAGAGTAGTCTTCCCAATCGCTGCAGCAGACCCGCCTGTACTGGGGGTGCATCATTTTCCTGCTGTGGACGGTTTCCGCTTCAAGTCTTCGCACCGAACGGATGCGAGACCGAGTTGCGCTGAGCGGTCGCTTCGGCGGCCGTCGGCTTGCCGGCGACGGCGCGAGCGATGGACTCCTTCACGGCGCGATAGTTGTAGTCCTGGATCTTGGCGTCGTCGGCCGCTTCCCAGTGGATGAACACGCCGACGAGAATGTAGACGTCGTCAGCCTCGTTGGCCGGGATCACGCCCTCGGCGACCGAGTCCTGAACGGCCTTGGCGACGCCGTACTGGGCGGGGCCGAACATCTGGACGGCCTGGCGGGCATCCTTGATGGTGACCTTGTTGAACATGATCGTGTTCGGCTTGCAGGGCAGGTTCGGCGCGATGACGGCGAGCAGCGTCGTGAAGCCGTCCTTGTTGTTCGAGAGCGCGTTGACGAACGCGGTTTCGGCGGCGCTGCCGCGCGGTCCGATGACGAGGTCGATGTGAGCGACTTCGTTGCCGTCACCGACGAGCGACTCGCCGACCAGTACGCGATTGATCTTGGCCATTACAGGGGTTCCCTTCCTTGATTAAACACAAACCAACGCGCCCCGAGCGTTCGATTGACGACGTTCGCCAGGAGCGTCCGCCCGAGATGTGAGGGCCGGCGGCAGTTCGAATGCTATCCTAGTTGCAGCGAACGATGACTGGCGTCACCGCACCGGTTGGCCGGATAGGGCGCCTGATACACTGGGGTCCGTGGACCCCGGTGAAGATGCGAGCGCCGCCCCTTAATAGCCCCAGGATTGCGGCTCGGGCAAGGGGCTAGCCGTGCCCTGCGGTCGCACTTTGTTCGATGAGCGCATCGGCAAAAAGGGTCGCCACGACGAAGTCGGCCGTGGTCCCCGGATTGAGCCCCCGCGCCTTGAGGCTCGCGTCGAGTTCGATGAGCGCCGGCCACGCGTCGGGAGCTGGCGCGGGCCTCCAAAGGGCCTCTGAACGGGCGATCTCATCCCGCAATGCTTCCGCAACCGGCACGCCATGCTTGCGCGCGACATGACTGTCAGGGAACGAAGCAAGAAAGCTCATGTGCAGCGCAGTAATGGCCAAGCCTTCATTTGCGGCAGCGCGGCGCGCTGCCTGAAGCTCGGGCAGTCCGAACGCGAAGATGTCCTCGAACCCCGTGATGTAGGCGCGTGCGATGCGGTCCCGGCCGGCGGCGAGCGCCATGGCCTGTTTGAGGGTCATGGCGGGTAGGGTCGACACGTCGCCCTCGTCGACCCGGCCGAGTCCGGCCGGGTTGGCGATCATGATGGCTCGGAAAGCGGCTTCGGCATCATGTTGATCGAGGGCATCGAGACTATCCGCGAGGCGCAGGGCGAGATCCTCCCCGCCGCCGCCGCGCGCGCCGGCCGCTGCCGCGAGTGGCGCCGCGAGCAGCACGATGCCGAGGTTGGTGTTGAGGCCCGTCGCCGCGAAGCTCGCCTCGACCGCGCCGAGGATCCGCTCCCCGACGCTAAGCGACGGATCGGCGATAAAGGGGGCCGCGGCAACAGCGGCCCGTTCGAAATGGCCGATCTCCATGCCGTGCCCGCCACGATGAATATGGACGTTGCCCGGCTTCAGCGCCTGAAGCTCCGCATGGCACGCGGCGAGGAATGCCGTTTCGATGTCGGCCCGCGACAGCGGAAATCGCGTCACGGCGCGCTGACCTTGGCGACGGCTTGAAGAAAGTCCGCCGCCAATGTGTCGGCGATGTCGATTGCGGTCACGCTCTGCAGCCCCTTCCACGCCGGGTTGGAGTTGATTTCGAGCACCATCAGGCGGCCGCCCTGGTCGCGGATGAGATCGACGCCCGCATAGTCCGCGCCGATCGCGGCAACCGCGGCGAGTGCGAGCCGGCGCATCTCTTCGCAAGGGTCGTGCGCCAACGGCTCGGCGCCCTGATGCACGTTGGTGATCCAGGTCTTTCCGCGCCGCACCATGGCCGACAGCACGCGTCCCTGCGAGACGAACACGCGCCAGTCCTCGAAGAGGGTGGCTTCGGGCGACCTCAGGTAATGCTGCATGTAGTAGACGTCGCCGACCTCCTCGGCCGCCGGCAGCTCGTCGGCGGAGTGCGCGCGCCGCACGCCGTTGCCCTGGCTGCCGAACATCGGCTTCAGCACGAACGGTCGCGCGTCGGCCGCGAGGTGCGCCTGCGCCCGCTCGCGGGATTCGACCACCCGCGTCGGCGGTGTCGGCAGCCCCGCCTTCTGGAACAGGAACGTCGCCGTCGATTTGTCGACGCAGCGCTCGATGGCGCGGGCATCGTTCCAGACCCTGACCCCGCTCTCGCGCAAAGCGTGCAGGATGCCGAGCCGCAACGTGATCTGCTCGAGCGTGCCGGTCGACACCGAGCGCACGAACGCGCCGTCCGGCAGCAGGCCGTCGAATCCGGGGATGTCCATGCCCGACGGACACGATGTGTCGAACGCGCACGCCGAGAGCGTCGTGGTGACGACGCGCGCGCCCCGCGCCTCCATCGCCCGCTTGAGGCGGCGCGCGTGCCAGTCGCCGGAGCCGTCCTCGACGAACAGCACGATGCGCGGCCCGGTCAGGGTCGCGTCGCTAATGTCGCTCGTTGAAACGGGTTTGTTCATGGGGCTTTTCCCCCTCTCCCCGTAAAGGGGGAGAGGGAATGTGAGTTACTTGAAGCTCGCGTCGACGATCTCGGGCGCGAGCTTGCCGGTCTGGAAACTCGTGCCCGTGTCGAGGTTCGAGACCGTCACCACGGCCGGGCTGAAGAGTGACGCGTCGATCTTGTAGAAGTCGCCGCCGACGGAGGCGAAGATCTCAGCGAACGGCGCGCCGTAGATGGAGCAGGTGCTGGACGGCAGCGAGGTGGCGAGCCTCGACGCCTCGTCGTCCGATCCGCGCACGAAGAGCTGGATGCGCCCGCCGTAGATGATGGCGTCGTTGGTGCGCCCCATTGCCTTGACGAAGTCGGGGATCGGCGGCGCGATCGGCGCCACGCCGTAGCCGTCGACGATGTTGTTGAGGTCGAAATGCAGCGAATGCGCCTTGTGCAACGCCACCTCGAGCACGCGCGCCGCGATCTGCACCGTGCCGGCGAGGCTGCCCGTCGGCGCATAGAGAACCGTGAGGTCGCTGACGCCGATCCCGCAGGCGGCGGCCACTTGCGTCGCGATCGCCGGCGGCGGCGCGGTGTCGCCCTCGATCACCAGCGCGCCCTTGTTGTGGTGGTCGACGTAACCGAGCTCCTTGTAGAGCTCCTCGACCCTGGACAGCGCCCGCGCCGGCCCCGAGCCGAGCGCGAAGAAGCCGGCGCCATCGGTGATGGTCCATCCCGCATACTGGCTGCCGAGGCAGGCGATGACCGGGTTCGACGAATGCACGACCACACCGAGCGGCCAGCGCTCGAGCCCCGACGCCGAGGTGATCGTGACGGTGCCGAGCCCGCCCATGCAGATCTCGCCGAGCCGCCGGCCAGCTTCAAGCCCGCCGGGCACAGAGCTGCCGAGGTCGATGCAGCGCTCCCCGGCTTTGCCTGTCGTGACCGAGCAGCGCAGCGCCTGCGCGCGTGCCGCGAGATCGTCGACCAGCTTGCCCGCTAGCGCGTTGACGCTCGGCGCAAAGCCTTGTGTGCTGCTCATTGAGGCGCTCCCTGTGCGTTTTGAGTGTCATACAGCATACCTTCGAGCATCCCCAAGCGCTCGGCGCAAACCGCCTCCACCTGATCGATGTCGGCTCCCTCCGCCACCACCGTGGCGAGTGGCTGTCCGGGGGCAATGACGCTGCCCGTCCGGGGCCGGTCGGCGACCCAGTCCGGCCAGTCGACCGGGCCGGTCGTGAGCGGCCCGCGGTCCGCGTAAAGGAACGCCGCGGCGCGCGCAATGGGCGGATGCCACTCGGCGGACAGCAAGGCCGCCGGATCGCCCCCGCGCGAGGCTTCGACGTGCGCCTTGAACAGCGTGCCGGTCGCATCGTCGAACACGTCGAGCGTCGCCCCGGGCCGCGGGTTGACCTCGATGAGGGCCGGCTCGCCGTCATGGACGAGATAGTCGAACGACACGATGCCGTTGAGCGCCAGCGCCTCGGCGACCGCGATCGACATTTCGATGAGACGCGCCTCGAGATCCTCCTCGAGCGGCAGCGAACCCGCCGCGCCCCCATAGCGAAACGGCCGGCGTGGGAGCGGACTTGTCCATTGCCGGCTTGTCGCGAACGCCGCGCTCGTGTCCGACACGAGACCCAGGAGCGAGATTTGCTCGCCGGGGGTCATGCGCTGAAAATAGCGCCGCGCGTCGGGTCGCGGCTTGGCGGGACAGCGGTGGACGTGCAGTCCGCCGCTGCCGCCAATGCGTTTCATGAGCCAGCCGTCGGGAGCGGTCGGCGCATCGAGGCGCGTCTCGGGAAAGGGGATGCCGAGCGTCTCGAGCAGCGAGAAGAACTGCACCGGGTCTTTCGAGCGCTGAATCGTGTCCGCGTCGTTGCCGATCAGGGGAAAGCGTTCCGCGAGCTTGGCGACGAGGCGCGGGTTGCATTCGAAGCCGGCGCCGAGCACGAGCCCGATCGGAGGCGAGGGGGCCTCAGCCGCGAGGCTTTCGAGCGCCGCGAGCAGGGGCCGCGCCGTGAAGCCGACCTGCACGCGGGCCGGCAGGCACCGGCTGGCGTGCGCGAGCGCGACCGTGTCGGTGTCGCCGAAGCAGTCGACAACCAGCGGCAGATAGCCCGCCCGCCGCGCGGATGCGGCGAGCGCCCGCGCGGAGAAGGCCGCGATGAGGACCGTCTCGCCGCTCAAGCCACGAGCTGGCGGGCCAGCGCGAAGGCGTGACGGAAGTCGAGCGACAAGGCCTCGTTCGAGGCGAGCATCTGCTTGAAGAGACCGGACTCGGTCTTGTACTTGATGTCGCCGATGGCCAGCGGACCGACGCCGAGCGCGTTGCAGTCCGGCAGCGGCTCGCCGTTCATGAACAGCTCCATGCCCTCGACGCCCGGCGGCGGCACGGCATTGACGTCCGCCGCAACGAGGAGGTTCTTGGCGAACGCCTTCTGGTCTTTCGTGATCACCTGTACGCCGGCCGCGGCGGCGGCGAAGATTACTTCCGCATTCTCGATGATCTGGCGCTTCTGCTCCTCGGTCTCGCCTGCGACGGCCTCGAGATCGACGCCGAAGCGCTCCTTGGAGACCAGGGCCGACTTGATGACGCGCTCGACGCCGCGATGCGCGACGAGCTGCACCTGCGCGCCTTCGAGAGCGGTGATGATCGAGGAGGCGAAGCCGACCACGCCCGTGGCGCCGAACACGGCGACCCGCGTTCCCTTCCAGCCGCGCCCGAACTTGAACTTCAAGACCCGCTCGACGCAGGCGACCATCGCCGCCGCGGTCGTGAAGGAGCCGGCAGGGTCGGCGAACACCGAGAGCTGGAACGGCGGCACCAGAGCCTTGCGCGCCGCCTCCATCATGTCGAGCGCGAGAATCGCATCCTTGCCGCCGATGAAGAAGCCGGTGCGCGTGCCGTAGTCGGGTGGACGCGAGAAGATCGCGTCCTGCACCAGCGGCGTCACCTCCTCGAGCGTCACGTTGATGTAGGGAATGATCACCTTGTAGCCGGCGTCGGTCGCCATGTTCACATCGAACGGGCTCATGTGCTTCTGCGGCGAGAGCATGTGCAGGATGGGCGTCGCTTCACTCATTGAGTTTTCTCCCGTTCGTGGTGGACGAGCGTTGTCGCCCGTTGTTTTGGAGGGTTGGCCTAAGCGTCCGTGATCGAAGCCCCGCCGTTACGCCCGCGTGCGATCACGATTTCGAGGCCCCTCGCTTTAGCGTCTCCGGCCAGAGATTCATAGAGACGCACTGCCACATCCGGCGATCGTGCAAAGGCGAACCCGGTTGGCCCCCACGACGTCTGCCCGATGCCTGTGGCGCCGAGCTCTGCCGCACGCTTGAGCAGCGCCCCGACGGCGGCCGAGGTCCATGCGCTTCCACCTTGCGCCGCAGCAAAGTGCTGCCCGACGATGCCCTGGATCTGGGTTAACGCGGAACCGAACGCATCGAGGTCCGCTTCCATGAGCCCGGGCACGAGCTGCATGAGCACGAGGCGGCAGAGACGGTCGGCAAGCGCCTCGGGGAAGGGTGGCAGCGCCGCGAAGGCCTGTGTCTCGCGATCCCCGTGTGCACCCTGCGCGCGCGCGTCGAGCACCAGCAGCACGCGCCAGTCCTCCGGGAAGGGCGTCTGAATGAGCACCGGCGGCGGCGCGTCGCGCGCCCCGCGCCCCCCGTCGACGATGAAGCCACCGCCCTCGAACGCGGCCATGCCGATCGCCGACCGCGCGCCGCGGCCGGCCAGGTCGCCGATCTGCTGCGGCGTGAGTGAAAGACCCTCGAGCCGCGTCAGCGCAAAGCCAATCGCCAGCGCCAGCTGCGTCCCCGACCCGAGGCCCGCGTGCGCCGGAATGGCGCGGGCGACGTCGACCTTGTAGGTGCCCTTGAGCGAAAGCGCTCCCGCTGTGCGTGCAACGATCGCGAGCACGCGCTCCTCCTCCTCGCCCGTGGCGGAGGTCGTCGCGGCGCGCGTGACACGGATCTCCGTGCTCGGCGCGTCGAGCGCGAGCCCGATCGACCCGTAGCGGCGGCCGAGCCCGCCGTTGAGGTCAAGGAAGCCCAGGTGCAGGCGCGCGGGCGCCGAGACGCGGCAGCCTTTGAGCAGGGGAGCATCTGGCATCGGCGACGGCATCCTTGGGTGAGCCCGATTGCGTCGGCTGGGGTCCGAGACTAGGCTGTGAACTCATTATTGGATGGGCATTGACGCGAGGACTTTCGTGCTGCCGGCAGGTGCTGCGCGATTTTCCTGGCCCTTGGCTTGTCTCGGCTCATCAATGCGCCATCGAATAATGAGTTCGCAGCCTAGGGTCGCGCCAGGACGCAACGGTCAACGCATTTGACTACGAAAGGCGAGGAGAGAGCAATATGAGCACCCCCCGCGACAAGGCACTTTCTGACGCCGAGGTCACCCAATGGCTGGCCGCGAACCTGCCAGAGTGGCGCCTCGAGGACGGCTGGATCCGCCGCACATACAAGACGACCGGCTGGAAGGGAACGCTGATGGTGATCAACACCGTGGGCCACCTCGCCGAGGCGGCCTGGCACCACCCGGACATCACGGCATCCTATGCCTGGGTGGAGGTCCGCCTCGTCACCCATTCCTCCAAGGGGATCACTGGCAAGGACCTGGCGCTGGCGAGGAAGATCGAGGACGTCGTGCACTGGCAGCCGGCCAAGGAGGACAACGCCCTCGAAGGCACGCCGGCCGGCGACTTGCGCTTCTCCTACATCAAGTATGACTGACCGTGCCATGCGGCTGACCCGTCTGGACACCGGCCTTCGCCGGTGTGACGGAGAGTTCGGGCGGTCGGCGCTCGCCCGGCAAGTGTCATCTCGGCGGTCATGGCGGGGCCGTGCTTCGCAGGGACGGCCGGGTTCCACGCAAGTCAAAGCGCATGCGACATCCGCTGTCGATTGCTGCCTTGTCTCCTTGCGCCCATGACGGCGAGATCGGCACCCGCCGCATTCGACGCTCTGATCGGGCTCGGGTCGAACATCGGCGACAAGCAGGCCAACATCCGCCGCGCCATCGATCTCCTGACGCGGGACGACGGCATCCGTCTGCTCGCCACGTCGCGGCTCTATAGGACAGCCCCCTGGGGCGGCGTCGCGCAGGATTGGTTCGTCAACGCCTGCATTGCCGTCGCAACGAGCCTCGCGCCGCGCGACCTGCTCGCCCGCTGCCTTGCCGTCGAGGACACGATGAAGCGCGTCCGCATCGAGCGCTGGGGGCCGCGCGTGATCGACGTCGATCTGCTCATCTATCGCGGCGTGACCATGCACGAGGCGAGCCTGACGCTGCCGCATCCTCGCATCACCGAGCGCGCTTTCGTGCTCGCGCCCTTGCGCGACATCGCCCCCGGCCTCGAGATCGACGGCCATCCGCTCGACGATTGGCTCGCGCGCCTCGATGCAAGCGACGTCACGCCGATCGAGGATGCCAAATGAAAACGCCGCGGACGTTGTGTCCGCGGCGTCTTCTTGGATGGTCAGACCGTCGCTCTTACTTCTTGCACTGCGCCTTGATGTAGGCCAGCAGGTTGGTGCGGTCGGTCTCGTCCTTGATGTGCGCCGGGAAGATCATCTTGTTGCCCGGAACGACTTTGTCGTCGTTCGTGAACCACTCGAGCAGCTTTGCGTCGTCCCACGTGATGCCGGAAGCCTTGAGGGCCGGCGAATACTTGTCGACGAAGTCGGCTTCCGAAGCGGCGGCGCGACCGTCGACGCAATTGAGGTTGGGTCCAAGTCCGCTGGGCTTACCCTGCTCGATCGTGTGACAAGCCGCGCACTTCTTGAACACGGCGGCGCCGGCTTCGACGTCTTGAGCCGACGCAGTAACGGGCACGGCCACCAGAGCGGCGGCCGCCAGAACCCACTTGAACATTCCGAATCCTCCGAATTCTTTTTCGAACCTAGACCCTGCCGGCTCGGCTCCCGAACCTTCCGGCAAGTGTCGCATACTGGCAAAGATTGCCTGAACCCGGGCTGAACATCTTGCCGCACCCGGCTCCGCATCAAAGCGTACTTGACCCCTAGGTAAGGCTCAAGAGACGTTGTGGGTCTCGAGCTTCTTTGCTGCACCGCCCACACGCCGGTAGACGAACTCGGGCGGCTCGGAGTGGCTCTCGACCTCGGCCACCGCCTGCCACTGGGCGTGAAGCGGCGAGAGCGAGCACGCCGGATCGGTATTGGTGGCGTCCCCGGTCAGCGCGAAGGCCTGGCAGCGGCACCCGCCGTAGTCGATCTCCTTGCGCGGGCAGCTCCGGCAAGGTTCCTTCATCCAGCTCGTGCCGCGGTAGGCCTGGAAGGCGGCGCCGTTGAGCCAGATCTCGGCCAGCGGCTTGTCCTTGATGTTGTCGAAGGCGAGCGTCTTGATCGATTCTGCCGCGTGGCAGGGCAGCACCCGTCCCGACGGCGTGATGTTGACGATGCCGCGCGCCCAGCCGCCCATGCAGGGCTTCGGGAACTTGGCGTAGTAGTCGGGCACGATGGCATCGATGACGATGACGCCCTTGTATTTTTCCCGTGCCTCCTCGACCTGCTTGGCCGCCTTGAGGAACGCCTCCTTGGTCGGCATGAGCGACGCGCGGTTGACGAGCGCCCAGGCGTAGTACTGCACGTGTGCGATCTCGACGCGTCCGGCACCCATCTCGACGGCGAACTCGATCATCCGCGGCACGTTGTGAATATTCTGGCGATGGATGGGGCAGTTGATGGTGAGCGGCAGCCCGGCCTCCTTCACCCAGCCCGCCACCTCGATCTTCTTCTTCATGCCGCCCTTGTAGGCGGCGATGCGGTCGGCGTTCTCGGGATCGACGTCCTGCACCGAGAGCTGCACGTGGTCGAGCCCGACTTCGACCAGCTTGGCGAGGCGCTCGCGCGTCAGCGTCACGCCCGCCGTGATGAGGTTGGTGTAGAGGCCGACCTCGGCTGCGACGCGGACGATCTCCTCGAGATCCTTGCGTGCCGTCGGCTCACCGCCCGAGAGGTGGATCTGCAGCACGCCGAGCTGCGCGGCCTGGCGCATGACGTCCTGCCATTCGGCGGTCGTGAGCTCGACGTTGGCGCGCTCGAGCTCGACCGGGTTCGAGCAGTATGGACACTGCAGCGGGCAGCGATGGGTGAGCTCGCACAGCATGCCGATCGGCGCGCGCGCGCAAAGGGCGGCATCCGGACCGGTCTCGCAAGCGGGCTGTCCGTCTGCGATCCGCGCGACGTCCGGCATGGCCGTCTCGGTGACGTGGGTCGGTGCGATCTCGTTCATGGTCGCTCCTATCCTCTCTTGGCCTGGATCAGGACGCCCTTGTCGGTGAGGTCCTGCAGCATGGCCACGATATCGGTTGTCACAACGTCAAGTGGGGCCTGGTATTCTTGGGACAAGGCTTCCGCGATCTCGCTCACGGAACGTTGTCCGTCCAGGCGCTGGAGCACCTCGACCGCCGTCTCGTCGGGATTGAAGACGCGCTCGGGAGCCAGGATGATCCAGCGACCGCGGCCGGCATCGTGCCGAAGCTTGATGTGCCGGGGCAAGGCGAGCACCGTGTCCCCGTCCACCATCAGACGGGTGGGAACGCGGCTGGGCTCGGACGTCTCATCCATCGAGCGTCTCCGGCTTGAAGGCGCCGGGCGGGATCCAGCCCGGCGACACATAGGCATGGTGCAGCGCGTCGAGCTGGGCCCAGAGCACGTTGCACTTGAAGCGAACAGCGTCCACGCAGGCCTCCTGCTCGGCCCGCGTCTTGGCATGGGTTTTAATGTAGCTCAGCGCATAGTCGGCGTCGAACGGCGCCTGCACCAGCCGCTTCTTAAAGTAGGCCATCACGCGGTCGTCGATGAAGTCGTAGTTCTCGAGCATGCCGGCGATGCGCTCCTTGTGGATCTTGGGAGCGAACAGCTCGGTGAGCGACGAGGCGACGGCGACGACGAGCGGCTCCTCGCGTACGAACCGCACATAGGCCTCGACCGCGAAACGGGTCGCGGGAAGCGCCCCCTCCATGCTCTGCACGTAGTCCCGGTCGAGCCCGAGCCCGTCCGTCAGCACGAGCCAGCGCTCGATGCCGCCCGGATCGTCGCCGGCCCCGTCATGCTCGAGCACGCGGTGGATCCAATCGCGGCGCAGCTGCCGGTCGAACACCCGGCTGACGAGGGCCGCGTCCTTGCGCGGCACGGCCGACTGGTAGCAGTAGCGGTTGAGCGCCCACGCGGCCACCTGACCCTTGTTGAGCTTGCCGCCGTGCAGGAGCTTATGGAACTCATGCTTGTCGTGGTAGCGCTCGGCCCCGATGGCCTGAATGGCAGCCTCGAACTCCTCGGGGCTCCACAGGGCGCCCGCATCAGTCTGTGTACGCCGCTCGCTCATAGTCGGATCTCCATTCCGTCGAAGCCGACTTCCCAGCCGGCCGCTTCCGTTGCGCGGCGCTCGGGCGAGTTGTCGTCCAGCACCGGGTTCGAATTGTTGATGTGCACGTAGACCTTGCGCGCGATGCCGAGCGGCGCCAACGCGGCGATGGACCCTTGCGGCCCCGAGATGGAGATGTGCCCCATGCGCTGGCCGGTCTTCTTCATGAGCCCCTGCCGGATCATCTCGTCGTCCGTGTAGAGCGTCCCATCGAAGAAGACGAGCGGAGCGCCGTTGAGCCGGGCCGCGAGTTCGTCGTCGACGACCGCGCACGCCGGAACATAAAGGAAGCTCTTTCCGGTGGCCGGGGCCGACACCTTGAGCCCGATGGCGTCGCCCTCCCGGCTGCCGTAGTTGTCGGTTGCCGCCCCGCTTTCGAGGTAGAGCGCGATCTTGCCCGGCACGGCGAAAGCCTCGATCACGAGACCCGTGTCAGCGTCCGCCCCTTCGATCCTGGTCGCCTCGCCGAGCTTGACCTCGCGCCGTGGCACCACCGACGCGTCGAGCACATTGAAGACGGAGTTGGCCGCGAGTGTCGCAAGCACGCGTGAGGAGCCGTACACCGTGAACGGCTGCAGCTCACGCAGGTTGAGAAGACCCGCGATGAAGTCGATATCGCCGCCGGTCAGCACCGCGGCCTTGATGGGGCTGTTGCGCAGGCCGCCGTCCGGCCGCGCGCCAAGCTCGGGCGTGTCGTTGATCTGCTGGCGCAAGTCCGGGGTCGCGTTCAAAAGCACCCAGTCGGTCCCATTCGCCGAGACGGCGAGGGAGCACTGGGTCCGGGCCCGAAATCCCGGCTTTCCGGCCCTGACATCGGCGCAGTTGCGACAACTGCAGTTCCATTGAGGAAAGCCGCCGCCAGCAGCCGCCCCCAGGATCCTGATCAGCATGGCAATTTTCGCTTATACGCGGCGAGCCTCGCCGAAAGCGGCGCCGCAAGAGACCACCCGGCTGAGAAGCCGGAAACAGCGACGGCGGTCGAGGTCTCGACCGCCGCGCTAAAACTGCTCGAACGCCTGGATCATCCAAGGCGTCTTGCGAGCGGATCGATTAGATGAGATCGATCTCGGCCGGCAGGTACGAGGTAACCTCGAGGCCGACTTCCTGCTCACGAACTGCGGGCTTGGTCCAGGTCTTCATGGTGATGTTCCTCCTTAGCATGTCTCTCAAGCTGCTTGCCATGAGGAGCACCCCGCCGAGGGCCCTCCCGGGTCGTCAGTCTTTATTTTGACGACCCCAATCTGCGGATCGAGCTCAGCTTGTCAAGCGCGATCGCCTTGATCGGAAGGTAACCACACGCCGCGTTTTGAGAGAAGTAACAGTGCGTCACGAGTTCGTGTGGCGCGAGCGCCGAGATGCTTCCGGTGACGCTGAATGAGGTGTGTCCGCACCCGCGTGCGGAGACATCGGAGGGGGCGGTCCCGGCGCTGCGTTTGGCGCCAATCCCTCCGTTACGCCTGCGAGCACGTGGAGCGGCAGCCCGATGACGCGGCTGAGCACCGAAGCGGAACCACTGTCTAATATAGACGCCAAAAACGGAACGGCGTTGCAAATGGCGCATTCGCAACTTAAAACAATGGAATAAAATTCTACATTGATGTAAGCCGGGCCGGCACGCACAGTACCCTTCCCGTAGGGCGAGCTTTACCGAAGGGTGCTAAGACATTAGGGCCGGCGCGACGAGGCTGCCGGCAAATCGATGATTGGACTTGAGGAGAGGCGGGTGACCGCGGTGCCGTTTTTGCCGAAAAATGCGCCTTTCACGGCCGAAGACATCGATGTGCTGAACCAACTCGTGCAGCGCTCGACGCCGCTGCAGCGGAGCTGGCTGTCGGGCTTCCTCGCCGGTCTCGATGCGGCCCAGAGCGGCGGTCAGGCCGGCCTCGCGCCCGCGCCCCAGCAGGCCGCGCGCCCGCGCCAGCCTCTCACCATTCTTTACGGCAGCGAGTCCGGCAACACCGAGACCTTGGCCCTCAAGACCAAGAAGCTCGCCGCCAAGCTCAACTTCGACGCCAAGGTCGTCGATATGGCTGATGCCGACATCGCCACCGTCGCCAAGTCGAAGAACCTCATCGTCTATATCTCGACCTGGGGCGAGGGCGACCCGCCGCAGCGCGCGGTCGACTTTCACAAGGCGCTGATGGCGGATGACGCCCCACGCTTCGAGGGTGTTCGCTTCGCCGTGCTCGCCCTCGGCGACACGGCCTACGTCAACTTCTGCCAGACGGGCCGCCAGTTCGACGAACGTATCGAGCAGTTGGGCGGCACCCGGGTTGCCGATCGCCAGGATCTCGACCTCGATTTCCAGAAGGCGGCCGCCGCCTGGACCGACAAGGCGCTCGAGGTCTTCGCCCCGCCCGCCGACGCCCAGGCCACGACCGTCGTGCACGTCGACTTCAAGGGCGCACCGTCGGCCGAGGACGACGACGAGCCGCGCTTCGGACCCGACAATCCGGTCGAAGCCGAGATCACGACGCTCATCGATTTGAACGGCACTGGCTCGACGCGTGAGACCTGGCACGTGGAGTTCGCCGTAGAGGAGCCGGGCTTCGTCTACAAACCGGGCGACGCCATCGGCATCTATCCCGAGAACGATCCCGGCTTGGCCGAGGACTTGCTCAAGGCTGTTGGTCTTACGAGCGACGCTGCGCTCAAGCTGAAATTGATCCACGGCCACGACATCACGACGCTCTCGCGCCCGCTGGTCGATGGCTACGCCAAGCTGACAGGCCGCAAGGATGTGGCGAAGCTCTTGGAGGAGGGCGAGCTTGCCCGCTTCGCCGCCGATCGCCAGCTCGTCGATCTCTTCGAGGCCTTCCCGGAAAAGCTCACCGCCGAGCAGCTCCTGAAGCTCCTGCGCCCGCTTCCAGGCCGCCTGTACTCCGTTGCTTCGAGCCCAAAGGCCCATCCGGGCGAGGCGCACCTGCTCGTCGGCGCCGTGCGCTGGACCTCCCACGGGCGCGCGCGGAACGGCGTGACCTCGACCTACCTCGCCGACCGTTGCAAGGTCGGCACCAAGGCCCGCATCTACGTGAAGGCCAACAAGCACTTCGGCCTGCCGGCCGACGGCGAGCGCCCGATCATCATGATCGGCGCAGGCACCGGCGTCGCGCCCTATCGCGGCTTCATCGAGGAGCGCGGCGAGAACGGCGACAAGGGTAGGAGCTGGCTCTTCTTCGGCGAGCGCAACTTCTCGAACGACTTCCTCTACCAGCTCGAATGGCAGGACCACCTCGCCTCGGGCGCGCTCACCCGCATCGACGTCGCCTTCTCGCGCGACCAGCCGGAGAAGATCTACGTCCAGCACCGACTCTGGGAGCGGCGCGATGAGCTTCTCGGCTGGATCGAGGAGGGCGCCCACATCTACGTGTGCGGCGACGAGAAAGGCATGGCCAAGGACGTCGACGCGACGCTCGTCCGGATCCTCGCCGAGGCCGCCAAGGGTGACGAGGAAGCCGGCCGCGCGAAGCTCAAGGAGCTGACCAAGACCGGCCGCTATCAACGCGATGTATACTAGGCAGTGAGGCAGTCGGTAGCGGGCAGCAAGTGCAAGCGCTGATCCGCATCCCTGCTGCCGACTGCCTTCCCGCTGACTGCCTGGAAACCCCATGACCGACAAGCGCTCCAAGAACGAGTTCCTCAAGGAAGGCAGCCATTTTCTGCGCGGCACCATCGCCGACGGGCTGTCGCAGGTCGAGACCGGCGCCATCGCCGAGGACGACACGCAGCTCATCAAGTTCCACGGCTCGTACATGCAGGATCACCGCGACGTGCGCGGCGAGCGGGCCAAGAAGAAGCTCGAGAAGGCCTTCAGCTTCATGATCCGCCTGCGGCTGCCGGGCGGTCTCGTCTCGCCCGACCAGTGGCTGAAGCTCGACGACATTGCGGGCACCTACGCCAACGGCACGCTGCGCCTCACGACGCGCGCCACCTTCCAGTACCACGGTGTGATCAAGTCGAACCTGCGCCGCACCATGCAGGCCATCAACGCCGCCTGCCTCGACACGCTCGCTGCCTGCGGCGACGTCAACCGCAACGTCATGTGCGTGGCGAACCCGTTCTTCTCGCCGGTCCACGCCGCAGCGGGCGATCTTGCGCGCAAGATCAGCGACCATCTCCTTCCGCGCACCAGCGCCTACCACGAGATCTGGCTCGAGGGCGAGAAGGTCGAGGACATGAGCCGCCCCGGGGAGCACGACACCGAGCCGCTCTACGGCCAGCACTACCTGCCGCGCAAGTTCAAGGTCGTTATCGCCGTGCCGCCCGTCAACGACGGCGACGTGTTCGCGCATGACTTGGGCTTCATCGCCATCACCGACGCCAAGGGCGTTCTCGTCGGCTGGAACGTCAGCGTCGGCGGCGGCATGGGCATGACGCACGGCGACACCGCGACCTTCCCCCGCACCGCCGACGTGATGGGCTTCTGCACGCCCGAGGAGGCCGTCGACGTGGCCGAGAAGGTGATGCTCGTGCAGCGCGACTGGGGCAACCGCGAGAACCGCGCCAACGCGCGCTTGAAGTACACCGTGGAGCGTGTCGGCCTCGACGCCTACCGCGCCGAGGTCGAGAAGCGCTTGGGCTACAAGCTCGGCGAGGCGCGCCCCTTCAAGTTCACCTCCATGGGCGATCCGATCGGCTGGTACCAGGGCCCGGACAAGAAGTGGCACCTGGGCCTCTTCATCGAGAACGGCCGCATCGCCGACAAGCCGGACCATCACCTGCGTACGGCCCTGCGCGAGCTTGCGGCCGCGGGCGGCGTCACCTTCGCCGTCACCGGCAACCAGAACCTCATCATCTGCAACGTCGGCGCGAAGCAGAAGAGCAAGGTCGAGGCGACCTTCAAGAAGCATGGCATCGCCATTGCCACATCGTCGGGCCTGCGCCGCAACTCGATCTCCTGCGTCGCGCTGCCGACCTGCGGCCTGGCGCTGGCCGAGGCCGAGCGCTTCCTGCCGGAGCTGATCACCGCCATCGAGGAGAGCCTCGACAAGGCGGGTCTCCGCGAGGACGACATCGTCATTCGCATGACCGGCTGCCCGAACGGCTGCGGCCGCCCGTACCTCGCCGAGATCGGCCTCGTCGGCCGCTCGCCCGGGTTCTACAACCTCTATCTTGGCGCGGCCCATGACGGCACGCGTCTCAACAAGCTCTATGCGCAGGACGTCGGCAAGGCGCGCATCGTCGAGCTCGTGGAGCCGCTTCTGATCCGCTACGCCAAGGAGCGCGAGGAGGGCGAGCGCTTCGGCGATTTCGTGATCCGCATCGGCGCATTGAAGCCCACCCTCGGCGGCAACACCTTCCACAGCGACATCACGCTGGTCTGATCCCCCTCTCCGCGCACTTGCGGGGAGAGGGAATGCCGCTTGTGCGACGTCCCTCTCTCACATCTGTGAAGTATCACAGCCTGCCCCGGCGCAGGCCGGAGTTGGGGCGACGTCAGGTGTTTGGCGTTCGGCGCGCCACACCCTCAAACGTCATCCCGGCGCAGGCCGGGATCCAGGCAAGCTTCAGCAAGTGGAACGACAGACAGGGGCAAGCGCCCTAGGCTGCGGCCTTATATCTTCGACCACAACTGATACGCCGCGAACACCAGGATCGCCGCCAGCGACGCGCGCAGGAACCGGTCCGGCAGCCGCCCCGTGAGCCGCGAGCCGATGGCGATGCCGGGCAGCGAGCCCACGAGCAAGAGCACGAGCAGCGTAAGGTTCGTGTTCCCCATGCCGAGATGCCCGAGGCCCGACACCAGCGTCAGCGGCACCGCGTGCACGATATCGGTGCCGATCAGGTGGCGCGGGCGCAGCGAGGGATAGAGCAGCGTCAGCACCACGACGCCGATGGCTCCTGCGCCGACCGACGTCAGCGTCACGATGGAGCCGAGCAGAAGCCCGAGCAGCATGGTCGGGAGCGGCCGTACGGGCTGCTGCGCGCCGGCCTCGGCGATCTCGATCCCCTTCGCCCGGACGATCAGCGGATAGACGAGAATTGCCGCCGAGCTCAGCACGAGCGCGGCCACCAGCGCGCTCTTGATGACCTGCGCCATGGTCGCGAGATCGGGCTCGAGCCACTCGATCAGCAGCAGCATGGCCACCGACCCCGGCACGCTGCCCGCCGCGAGCCAGCGCACGATCCGCCAGTTGACGTTGCCGAAGCTGTGGTGCGGCGCCGCCGCCGAGGCCTTCGTGATCGACGCGAACAGGAGGTCCGTCCCGACCGCGAGCGCCGGTTGCACGCCGACCTGCGTGATGAGGAACGGCGTCATCAGCGAGCCCGCGCCGACGCCCGTCATGCCGACGAGAAAGCCGACCACGAATCCGCCGGACGCGATGAGAGGCCACATGGAGAGGAGGGACGTGTCGATCATCGGCGGGCTACTGCAGGGCTCTGATCAGCGTGTTGACGCTGAGGCCGATCACGACGCATCCCACCGCGAGCATCAGCATCTTGGCCGGCACGTGTTTGGCCGCGAGCGCGGCAAACGGCGCGGCAATCACGCCGCCGATGATGAGCCCGGTAATGATGGGCCAGAGGCTCAGCCCCACGGTGAGGAAGAATGTCGTGGAGATCGTCAGCGTGACGAAGAACTCCGCGAGGTTGACCGAGCCGATGGCATAGCGCGGCGTGGCACCTTGGCCGAGCAGGCTCGAGGTCACGATCGGTCCCCATCCGCCGCCGCCGATCGCGTCGAGCAGTCCGCCGCAGAAGCCGAGCGGCGCCACCGAGCGCGGGGCAGGGGCCTCGAGCGGACGCTTGGCGAGCGCCTTCCAGATGATGACGATGCCGAGCAGCAGGAGATAGACGCTGATGTAGGGCTTCAGCGTATCGCCATCGATCTCGGAGAGCGCATAGGCCCCGATCGCGCCACCGATGGCGCCCGGCAGCGCGAGCCGCCACAGGAGCTGGCGGTCGACGTTGCCAAGCTTCCAGTGCGCGATGCCGGAAGCCCCCGTGGTGAATGTCTCGGCCGCGTGCACGCAGGCGCTCGCGGTTGCCGGCGGCACGCCCGTGCTCAGGAGCACCGAGGTAGCGGTCACGCCGTAGGCCATGCCGATGGCGCCGTCGATCATCTGGGCTACGAAGCCGATGACCACGTAAAGAGCGATCTCTTCCATAATGATAGGCGGCGTCTCCGTTATTGCCGCCAACCGATAGCAGAGTTGAGCTGGGGTGAGCTAGATCGAATAGTCGGGAGCGCTCTCGATCTCGACGTTAATTCCGGCCGCTCTGAGGATCAGCGCTACCTCGTTCGCACGCCGGCGGAACTCCGCTTCGGTCTGCGGCCTGTCGCGCAGATCGGCGTTGAGGCCGCGCTCGAGCATGGCCCGCGTCAGCACGAAACTGTTCTCGTCGGCCGCTGCCGCCTCGGCTTTGGCCGCCGTGACGACGCCGCCCGCGATCGACGCGCCCGAGATGGCGTCGACCAGCATGAAGCTTCCCGTCTCCGGGGCGTCGCCGAACGTGTCGATTGCCGCCGGGCGCCCGAGCGCGATGTCGCCGATGGCGATGTCGTTGGTCGAGCAGGCATCCGAGGGATGAGCTTCCAGCGACTCGAGATCCAGCAGCGAGCGGATCTTGAGGGTGGAGACCGGCGTCAGATCCGTCGCCGTGCGCAGGAGATACGAGCCGCGCGGATCGTAGGCCGTCTCGCTGAGCCACACCATGCGCGCTTCGAGGACGCGCGCCGTCACGGGCCGCGCGTCGGCCTTGGACAGCACCGCCCCGCGCGCCACGTCGATATCGGTGTCGAGCTGGATGGCGACCGCCTGCCCCTGCGAGGCCTGTTCGAGTTCACCGTCCATGGTGGCGATGCGAAGCACCTTCGCGCTCCGCTTGGAGAGCGCATCGACTACCGTCTCGCCGACGCGCACGCTGCCGCCGGACACGGTGCCGGCAAGGCCGCGGAAGTCGTTGCGGCTGTCGCGCAGCACGGTCTGCACCGGGAAGCGGAACGGCCCCGTGGGCTCCGTGACGCGGGAGGGCAGGCTTTCGAGATACTCGAGCAGCGTCGGGCCCGGATACCAGGGCATGCGCTCGGAAGCGCGCGCGACGTTGTCGCCGGAGACGGCGGCGGTCGGGATCGCCTTCGCCTCCCAGAAACCGAAGCGCCAGGAGAAGGTCTCGAAATCGGCTTCGATCTTGCGGAACGCCGACTCCGACCAGTCGACGAGATCCATCTTGTTGACGACGAGGATGACGCGCTTCACGCCGACGAGGTCGAGGATCGCCGCGTGCCGGCGCGTCTGTTTCTTGATGCCGTGGCGAGCGTCCACGAGCAGGATGGCGACGTCCGCGTGCGAGGCACCCGACGCCATGTTGCGCGTGTACTGCTCGTGGCCCGGGCTGTCGATGACGACGAAGCGGCGCGTCGCCGTATCGAAGTAGCGCCACGCGATGTCGATGGTGATGCCCTGCTCGCGCTCGGCGACGAGGCCGTCCATGAGCAGGCTGAAATCCGGGTTTCCGCCGTCGACCTTCTTGCCGCGCTCGAGCGTCTCGCGCTGGTCGTCGTAGAGGTCGGTCGCATCCCACAGGAGACGCCCGATCAGCGTCGACTTGCCGTCGTCGACCGAGCCGCAGGTCAACACCCGCAGCATGCCCGAAAGCTCGGGCGCAATCTTCTCGATCTCGGGCGGGATGGGCGTGGCGGCGACGCTCTCGCCGGCCGCGACTCCATGATCGGCGACAACCTTGAGCGCGGCCTTCTTGCCTTTGGAAAGGGCGGTGGGGGCGGACATCCTAGAAGTACCCTTCCTGCTTCTTCTTCTCCATGGCACCGGCCTGATCGTGGTCGATGAGGCGGCCCTGCCGCTCGGACGTGCGCGCGCCGAGCGTCTCGGCAACGACCGTTTCGATGCTGTCGGCGTCGGACTCGACCGCCGCCGTCAGCGGATAGCAGCCGAGCGTGCGGAAGCGCACGCGCCGGTTCACGATCTCCTCGCCGGGCTTGAGCGTCAGCCTGTCGTCGTCGCGCATGAGGAGCTGGCCGTTGCGCACCACGGTCGGCCGCTCGGCCGCGAAGTAGAGCGGCACCACGTCGAGCTTCTCGCGCAGGATGTAGCGCCACACGTCGCGCTCGGTCCAGTTCGAGAGCGGGAACACGCGCACGGTCTCGCCGGGGCCGAGCCGGCCGTTCAAGAGCCGCCACATCTCGGGCCGCTGCCGGCGCGGATCCCAGCGATGGCCCTCGGCGCGGAACGAGAACACGCGCTCCTTCGCGCGGCTCGCTTCCTCGTCGCGGCGCGCTCCGCCGAACGCGGCATCGAACGCATGCTTGTCGAGCGCCTGCTTGAGCGGCACCGTCTTCATGACGTCGGTGTAGACGGACGGCGCATAGTCGATCGGATTGATGCCGCGCGCCGCGCCCTCCTCGTTGGTGTGCACGATGAGGTCGAGACCGAAGTCGCGCGCCGTCTTGTCGCGAAACGCGATCATGTCGCGGAACTTCCAGCCGGTGTCGATGTGCAGCACCGGGAACGGCAGCTTGCCCGGCCAAAACGCCTTGCGCGCGAGGTGCAGGAGAACGGTCGAGTCCTTGCCGATCGAATAGAGCAGCACGGGCTTCCTGAACTGCGCGGCGGCCTCCCGGAAGATGTGGATGCTCTCGGCTTCCAGGAGATCGAGGTGCGAAATGGACTGCGTCATGCGTGGGCCTCTTTCGGCTTCGGGCGGTTGTGCAGCCCGCACTCCTTGCCGTCCTCGTTCTCCCACCACCAGCGCCCCGCGCGGATGTCCTCGCCGGGGCGGATGGCGCGCGTGCACGGCTGGCATCCGATGGAAGGGAAGCCGCGTGCGTGGAGCGCGTTCACCGGGATGGCGTGCTCGGCGATATAAGCCTCGAGCTTTTCGAGGCTCCAGTCCGCGATCGGGTTCAGCTTGACGAGCTTGTGCTCGCCGTCCCAGGCGGCGAACGGCACGTGCGCGCGCCCCACCGACTGATCGCGACGCAGCCCCGTGATCCAGCCGGCCGCGCCGGCGAGCGCCTTGTTCAGGGGGCGCACCTTGCGCACGTCGCAGCACGCCTTGCGCGCCTCGATCGATTGGCGAAAGCCCATGATGCCGTCGCGCGCCACCAGCAGCTCCACGTCCGCCGCTTCGGGAAACACCACGCGGATCTTGAGCGGCGCATAGCGCAGCTCGCTGGCCTCCAGCGTCTCGAGCGTCTCGGGGAAATGCCGGCCCGTGTCGAGCGTGAACACGTCGAACGCACGCTCCGTGGCGGCGATGGCGTGCAGCACCGCCTGATCCTCGAGCCCGAGGCTGGTGGAAAAGGTGATCCGACCCGCAATGGCGTCATGAACGGCCTCGAGCCGCGCCTCGAGGCTGTCCATCCCGGCGAGCGTCGCGTCGAGGTGCTGGGCCAGCGCCTCGCCGCTCAACGCCGTCGAGGGACTGGAACGCTTTGCCGCCCCGGCGGCGCTGCCGGCGCGTGCCCGAACTTGTGCCTTGGCCATGGAAATCCTCCGCTGCGCGCAACGTAGTGAAATGGTGTTCTTAGATAAAGGGAGGTCGAGAAATAAAAATAGGATCACATTCCAACATAGCGGACGTAGGGAAATATTGTTCTAGTTTCGCCTGAAGCGAAACGATTTGTTGCAGAGCGGCAGAGCCCGCGCGCGTCCGTGCCTTTACGGAGGGCACCCGCCCCGTCACCACGTGCCCGAATTGGGCATCGAAGCCCAAGGCTCCGCAGCGGGCAGCGCCGCGCCTTTCTGCAACAGCTCGATCGAGATGAGGTCCGGGGAACGGACGAACGCCATGCGCCCGTCGCGGGGCGGCCTGAGGATCGTGACCCCGCCAGCGGCGAGCGATTTGCAGGTCGCGTAGATGTCCTCCACCTCGAACGCGAGATGCCCGAAATTGCGTGCCGACCCGTAGTCCTCAAGATCCCAATTGTAGGTCAGCTCGAGGAGCGGTGACCACGCCTCCGCGGCCCGCGCCTGATCGAGTGGGGCGGCCAGAAAGACGAGCGTGAAGCGCCCCGCCCGATTGTCCATACGACGCACTTCAACCAGCCCGAGCAGACCTGAGTAGAAGGCGAGGCTCGCATCGAGGTCGCGCACCCGCACCATGGTATGGAGGAACCGCATAGTCATCTTCCGATTGTTGCAGAATAGTCACGAAGACATAGCGTGAACACCGGCAGCATAGGTGTGCAAGTTGGTGGGATCATTCGGATTTCAAGACCGGCACGGCAAGGCGGGAGTTATCCCCAGCCCGCAGAGCATCGTCCGCACGGCCATCAATCCGCCTCCGGCGCGCGGCCGAATGCCCTTCGTACGGCGTTTTCGCTGGAGCGAATCACGCGACGGCGAAAGCCGGATTTCGGTCCGGATCAGTGGAGACTCGGGGCCTGGGAATTGTCCGGGGCATGAGCATCAAAGAATATTTCTGACGGATTGGAATACTAAGAAATGGTAAATGGCGTCAGGTGTTTGGATACCCTCTCTCATGTGGACATGCCCTGCTCGAGGTGTCTCGACCAGGGCCCCGCGAGGGCGAGGGGCTAGCCTCCGGCACCTGAGGTGGTATTCTCCGGGCTGTCTTCGAAACACAGACCAGTCGATGTGAGGGCAGAGACTGGCGGCGTGTTGAAAAGACACACAAGAGTTCAACGTGGACCAAGTAAGGCGGGGTAAAATTATGGGGGATTCCAAGCTACCTCCGGAGTTTCCGGGCGGCGGAATATTGGCCGATAGCGAGCTTGAGCGTCTGGAAGAGGGCGGTCTAGAAGTATTCGAGATTGCCGGGACCATCAAATGGTTCGACGTTGCCAAGGGTTACGGATTTATCGTTCCTGACAACGGCTTGGCGGACGTTCTTCTTCACGTGACCTGCCTGCGCGCCGGAGGCTACCAGACGGCCTACGAGGGCGCCCGAATCCACTGCCAGGTTCTGCGGCGGCCCAAAGGCATGCAAGCTTTCCGCATCCTGTCGATGGATGAATCGACCGCGATTCACCCCTCTTTGCTGCCACAGCGCACCCACGTGCACGTTCAGCCGGAAAGCGAGTGGATCCGGGTTATGGTCAAGTGGTTCAATAGGGTTCGGGGCTTCGGCTTCCTCACCCAGGGCGAGGGCACGCCGGACATCTTCGTCCACATGGAGACCCTGCGCCGCTTCGGCTTTACAGAGCTGAGGCCGGGCCAGACCGTGCAGGTGCGCTGGGGCATGGGCTCGAAGGGCTGCATGGCCGCCGAGCTCAAGCCGGACGGCTCCACCACCGGGATCACCTCTCCGCACTGACGCGCCACGGACGCGCCTTGGCGCGACCACTTCGAGAGCTTCCGATCCGCCGCGCCATGCTAGTCTGGCGCGGCGGATTGCTTTCATGGGGCAGCGGAGCCGAGAGGTCCGATGACACGACGCATTCGATCGCGAGGGGCTGCCGTCGGGGCGGCCCTTCTCGCCGTGGCGGCCGCCGGCGCAGGCGCAGCCATTGTGCTGTGGCCCGCGGCCCGCACCACGGCCACCGGCGCCGAGGCACAGCGCCTTGAGCTCGTGACCGCCACGGGCGTGCATCCGCTTGAGGTGGAGATCGCCACGACCCCGGAGCGCCAGGCCCTCGGCCTCATGTATCGCACCAGCCTCCCGGACTCGAAGGGCATGCTGTTTCCCCACAAAGAGCCGCGTGAGCTCACCATGTGGATGCGCAACACCTACATCCCGCTCGATATGGTGTTCATCCTGCGCGACGGCACCGTGCATCGCATCGAGGCACGCACCGAGCCCCTGTCGGAGCACATCATCTCCTCGGATGGCCCGGTTCTCGCCGTGCTTGAGATCGCGGGCGGCGCCGCCGAGCGCCTGGGCCTGAAGCCCGGCGACAAGGTCCGCCATGCGCTGTTCGAGGCGCCGCCGTCCAACTGACGCCGCACGGCGGGGCGCAGCGCTTGACCCATGCCGCCCGACGCGGCACATGTTGCGCGAGAATCGCCGGACGGGAGACAGCCCCGCCGCGCGAAAGTCTCGGGGTATAGCTCAGCCTGGTAGAGCGCCTGCTTTGGGAGCAGGAAGTCGGGAGTTCGAATCTCTCTGCCCCGACCAAGACTTAGCTTGTCACACGTCCATCCCGTTCCGAACGCTCATTCCGAACGGTGGCCTCGTTCTGTTCGCGCTCGACCCACGCACGGCGCTTCCGAGCTGCGACGAGGCGCTGGGTTTCAGTGCGCTTGACGTAGCCGCGCGCGGCCTCGGGAGAGCGATGCGCTGATAGCGCCATGATCTGCTGCTCCGTCAGCTCGGCGTCGCCCAGCTCGGTCATGCCACCGTGGCGGCACGCATCGAGAGTGACGTGCGGAGCGAGGCCAGCGGCCTTGCGGGCTTCGCGGATAAGGGTCTGTGCAACGTTGAACCGGAAGGGCTTGGACTGTCCCTTCGTGCGCCCACGCTTGGGCACTGCGAGCACGATCGGCACGCCGAGCCGCGGAAGCGCATCCAGCACGGCTTCAAGCTCAGGATAGAGTGGGCCGCCGTCATCGCTCAGGGCGTGCCAGACGCGCTCGCCGGTTTTGTGATGGAAGATCTGGACCTCCCGGGGCCGATCAGCTGGCTTGTAATCTGTCCATGCCAAGTGTCCGGCCAATACATTCTCCGGTCGCTGCAGCCATTCGAAGCAGATCAGCGGAGCCGCAGCGAGGCTCTCGTGGCCAGCGGCCAGAAGTGCGGCGCGAAGCGCGTAAGCCTCTTCGCGCGTGGCGGCCTTCTTCGGCGTCTTGCCGCCTTCGCGCTCGATCCCTGCGAACGGATTGGCGAGGGGCACCGTGTCAGTATAGAGCCGTTGCACGGCGTCCCAGGCGCGCGTGATCCTGGAAACGCAAATGTTGGCTTGGCGGACTCGGCGCCCCCGAGGACCATCTTGTCGGCCGCTCGAGCTGAAATTTGTCCGAGCTTGAGGGTGCCGGCGCGCTCGCCTGTCTTGAGTGGGAGATCGGTGACCAGCCTCAGCTCGCGACGATAGTCGGGCTGGCAACGCGCCGAGACCTTGGCGAAGGCGCGACTTTGATAGTAGCGCTCAACGAGCCAGTCGAGTGTGCCGAAGCCCGGCTGCAGATCCAGGTCCTTCACTACGTCCTTGCCCTCGTGCCACGCATCGAGGTGAGCGTTCAGCGAGTCGGCGCGCGAGATCGCCATTGTGTAGTCGGAGCCGAGCGCTTCCGCATGAAGCGTGAACCCGCGCTCTCGAAATTTGCGGGGCGGCGTCCAATAGTATGCGACAGCACCACTGCGCAGCCGCTTCTCGACCATGTAGCGCGGCCAGCTGGCGGGCTTCACAACAATTCCGCGCCGTCGACGACGTCGGTCGGCCTCCCGTCCAGCTTTGCGATGGCCTTGTCGAGGTGTTCCTTCAACCATACGCGCCCTCGCCCAGAAACGTGTATCGGGCGAGGGTAAACCGAGCCGACCTTTCGGCGGAAGGCCTGGACGGAAACTTCATCGACGTAGGCAGCTGCGGTCTCGGCGCGCATCAAGCGCGGCCAGTACGGACGGGGGTTGCTTGTTGGATTCTCCAAGGCGCATTTCCCAAGCAAAATGGCGCCGCAGCTTCCGCTACGACGGCAAGGGAAAAGAGATTTGTGCTCCCGCTCCAGGCATCCGGGGCGGCTTCGCAGCCTCGAACACCGTCTGTAGGATAATCGACGTCGGATTTCGTCGTCACCGATTGCCAACGTCAGAGCGGGTGTTCGTTGTGGATATCGCTGGTCGACGGCTTTCGCACAGGCAGTCAAACCATCGGCGGCACCCTTCCTCGTATACCTCGAAGGAGTGCGCTACAACATCGACCTCACTATCGCCGAGGACGGGGTGCTTCCTCGAGGCGATGGCGATGTAGGCGCCGAGCTGCGCGTTGAAGGCGAACGACAGCCACAGCTCCGGCCGCTTCATGTTAGTTCCGGGACCGTCTTGGTCCCCGCACGGTCGGCGGACACTCCCTCACCGGTGGACAGCATCTGATTGATCGACGTGAGGTGCTCCTCGAGCTCGCGCTCGTGCCGAAGCATTCAGTTCTCGCGGCGGCGCGATCGCAGGACGTCTCGCGGCTTGCTCTGGCTTCTGGTCCTCGACTTCGACATCCGAACACTCTCAGTGCTGATGCTATCCGCTGAAAATACAACTGATCGAATCGCAGGGCCAGCCTTGTCTCGGCGTCAATGCGGCGACGATACATTTTTGGGGACAGTGCAATAAAAGTGCTGGTCCAAATTGATCGAACAAAAGCACACACGAGAGTGATCGCAGCTAGCCTGAAACACAGTGGCTAGCCGTTTTGTGAAAGGCTAGCCACGGTGCACGTCGTTGGATTCTTGAACTCAAAGGGCGGCGTTGGAAAATCGACGCTAGCCGCAGCCATTGCCGTTCAGGCAGCAAAGGATTGCCCTCGCGTTTGTCTAGTTGATCTCGACCCGCAGGAGAGCGTCGCCGACTGGTGGCGCCGGCGAGGGAGCCCCGACAACCCAACGCTATTCCGTGGTGAAGAGCGCGCGTCCGATGCTGTCGAGGCGCTGCAGCTCGATGGCTGGGATTGGGTGTTTCTCGACGGTCCGCCAGGTTCTCTGACCGTAACTGCCGATGCAATTTCCGTCTCGACGTTCGTCGTCGTGCCCATGCGCGCAAGCGGCGTGGACCTTTTGGCCTCGCAAGACGCGGTGAAGCTCTGCACCAACGCTAGGGCTCCATACATGGTGCTGTTCAACGCCGTGCGCGGCCCAAGAGATCGTCTCCTAGATGCTGCACGAGCGCCGCTGCTTGAAGACGGCATTCCGGTTGCGAAGACGGTCATCACGCAACGCGTCGCATTCGTAGACGCGATGACCAAAGGGAAGACTGGCTCCGAGAAGGATCCCTCCGCGGCTGCCGAAATCGATGCTCTCTGGAGAGAGATCAAGGCTGCAACGGTTGAAGCGTCCGGGCTCACCAAAAAAGGTGTTCCCGCATGAAGGACACAGACTATGAGATTGAGTTCATCAGCCTCTTTGGGAATGGTCGCTACGCGAGCAAAACGCGAACAGAAGAACGGTTGAAGGCGGAACGTCGTTCGCAGATGAGCGACCGGCAACTCTCTCGTGGCGGCCGTGCGCGCAGCGCTCAGATGAATGTGCGAACAACACCGGCCGTCAAACAATTGGCAGCAAAGGTCGCGGCCAAGCTCGGCACGGGGCTAGCCGAGACTCTCGAGCTAGCCATTTCCGAGCTGGCTAGCCAACATGGAGTGACGCCAGATGCGTGAAGTCGCGGTCATGGCTGGCGCTCTCATCGTTGGCGCCGCCGCCCATGTCTCGATCTCAGCGACTGGAGGCTATCACGCCGCGACCGCGCCTTTGCAAGTCGCTGTGGCCGTGGGTCTTGTGGTTGGCGCTATCTGTGTCGGTTCGGCCTGGCGCGAGCGGCGGTTTGCCGTCGCTTGGTGCCTCATCGCTGCGCTGGTGGCTGGGGAGGCGTTCGCCGTCATCATGACGGCCGAGCGCACGATCGACGCCCGCGAGCTTACTGTGGCCCCGCTGCGCGACGCCGAGGTGGCGCACTTGACCGCCCAAACTCGTGTGCGGGCGGCAGAGGAGAAGAAGGACGCCGCGGACGCAGCCGCGCTTTCCGAGGCATCGAAACTCGGGTGCCGCAAGGAATGCCGGACTCTCATCGAGGACGCCAAGGCGGATGCGCAGCGCGAACTCGAAGCCGCGCGCGCGGACTTCGCGGCACTACCCTCCGTCCGATCCACAAGCCCGCTGGCAGATCGCCTCGGCATCCCCGGCTGGGCTCTCGATCTGATCACGGCCGCGCTGGCGTCGATCGCAGCGAACGGCCTTGGCGCCTCGCTCGTCGCGTTCGGCTCGCATGGCGCCAAGCGTACTTCCCAGCAAATGAGCACGGAGTGCTACCGGATGACTGTTGCGCCGGCTCAGGCGCTTCCAGCGCTGTCGCCGCACGATCACGCGGTTCGTTTCGGCTATGACATGCTTGCGCCGGCCGACGCGACGACACCTATTGCGAAGATCCTCACGGCATATCTCGCTTGGTGTGCGGCTCGCGATCAGCGGGCTCTTCCGCCGCGAGAAATTGCTGCGGCTATGCGCGACTTGTTCGAGCGCGCTGGCCTTGAGATCGAGATCGTTGATGGTGTGCCACATCTCCGAGGCGCGAGGCTTACATCGACGACCGAAGTAGCGAAGCGGGCATAGAGCTCGATTGTCCGTCGGCGGTTGGACGTTGCATGTGAAACGTCTAACCGTGGCCGGAGCATATTGCTAAAACAGCAATGCAAAATGCCGGCATTGCTAAAACAGCAATTTTATAAGCAGAGTCAATGTGTTATGTTCGGATTGCTTGAAAACTCAAGCAGCCGCCGACGGTGCTGACACACCGCCGACGGCCTTCACCTCGAACTTGGAGGTTGACCAATGTCCGAAGCGATCACGAACGTTAGCATGACCGCATGCCCAGTCGCGGCGCTCGCACAAGAGGCGTCCACCGTCATTGCCGGGCTCCATGCCTGCAGTCTTTCGGAGGTTGAACACCTTTTCGAACTCGAGAAAGCTGCATCCGAGCGCGTAACGCGAAGCCCAATTGGCGCGCTGTTTCAACTGGGGATCGTGCACGCGCATGTAGACACGATCCTCTCGCACGTTCCAAGCGACTCGGCAGCACTTCCCCACTGTGAGAAGATTTTTGGTGAGGTGCAGAGGATGCTCCACTCAGTTGCGAGCCTTTTGCGGAGCACCGACACGGGAGGCGTCGTGATCATGTACTATTTCAACGAACCTGATCCGTCCGCCGCTCACTGAGAACTGCTATCGAGGGCGCGCTCCGGCCTTACCCGGGGCGCGTCGATCTGTGTAGATTTTCAGCAATTGTGCGCACGTCGACGCGGACATGTGCGTTGCTTACCCATGGGAAGACATATGCCGATTGTCGCCGATCCCACCGCATACGTTCCCGAGCTGATTTTGCACATCGATCTGCGCCAGATCTATTGGCGGCCGACCGGCGCGTGGCTCGGCGAAGGCGCCGACCCGCGCGCGCGACTGACGGCGACGGTGCAGATCGCCGGCGCCGACCACTTCCTCGAGGCCATCGAGGTTGCCGAGATCGACAGCGTGCAGGTTGGTGTCAACGGCGCCGAGGGAGAGCTCGAGGAACTCGACGTGTTCGCTGGCGACGGCGACGGGCACTTCGAGACCGTGAGCATAGAGGGACGAGAGTACGCGTTGAGCATGGTCCCCTTCAGGAGGTAGGATGGCTGGCAAGATCACAATCGTGACATCCTCATGGCGCACGCGCTCGCCCGATACTCATGCGAGAATTTCAATCTCGCGTTCGGCTCCCCGCGGTGAGTCCGGCTTTCGCGTCTACCGGCCGCTGCACCCAGGCAGCTGGTTCCGGAGCCTTCCGACCGACGCATTCGTCGAGCGTTACCAGAAGGAGATCCTTGACCCACTGGATGCTCAAAGCGTCGTAGAAGAGCTGCTAGCCCTGTCCGGCGATCGAATCCCCACTCTCACTTGTTGGGAGCCGGCCGATCCTGACTCGGCCTGGTGTCACCGCAGCCTTGTTTCGCGATGGCTCCACGAAACGCTTGGTCTTGAGGTCTTCGAACTCGGCTTTGAGGAGTGCGGGTGCGGGCCGAAGCACCCAAAGCTACCCGGGGGCTGAGCGGCAATCGGGCGAGGCGGCGGTCAGAGGCAGAGCTTGTGCTTCCGTCGGCCGCCGTCGCATCGCTGCGCAGGTGGCGGATGAAAGGGGTAGGTCTTGCCTTGTTCCGCAACGCATGAGAGCGCCGCGCCCAGGACAAGCACTTCGCGGCGACCGTTGTGGGTCTAGAACTGAATTGCGATCGGGCCGCACTCACCGTTTGCGTACCAGAGGACCGCTTCTTCTTCGGGAATTGACAGCTCGAACTCGCCGTTCTCGTCTCGATCTCCAGGCAGGGTAACGGCTGTCGGCGGCCCGAGCAGCGCCGTCACCTCGCCTATCGACATCGACGACTTGACAGCGCTGTACGCTAATCGCGCGAGATCGGTAGACGGTTCTGACCCGATGTCGGTTGGGCATTCGAGCAGTGACGAGCACGGAAGCGCGTCGGTGCTTGCAAGGAAAATGGCCAAGCCCAAGAGCACTCGCATCTCTTGCTCCAAAAAAAGAACGCCATCGTCGAATTTGCACATTGACTTCAGTCGATGCAATCAGTACAAAAAGGTCATCGTAAAAGAAATCCGCCCGGGACTCGCAGAGTCGCCGGGTTTTTTGTTGTCCGGAGAAAGCCATGAAGTCAGATGTTCGGCCGCCTCTGCGGCTATTGAAGAAGTCCCAAATCGCTCACGTGTTGAACATTTCCGCCATTGAATTTGAACGCAAACTTGGCGCGGGAATTATCCCCCAGCCATGCACCTGGCTGAGCGAGACGCCACGTGGGCGTCGCTGGCATCCCGAAGACATCAGCAGCTGCTTTGGAGTGGCCGTCGAGGCGTAGTCCGGCGCGCTGGAACCATGCTTATTGCTAAAATAGCAATAAAATCAGCCGTGGATACGCCACCGAATTGGCGTGACGGATCCCGCAGTACAAATGCAAGCTGTTAACCCGGCAGCACGCCGAGCTTGCCTACGTGTGCGTACTAAGCAATCGGCAAAAAAATACGGCCGCTCCCGTGGCTGGGACCGGCCGTAAAAATTCAATCGATGCGAGGTGCATAATATGGCGCAAGCCGAAAATGCGCAAGGGCGATCTTGCGCAATCAACAATGTGGTTCTTCTGGACTTAGCCCGCGAACCGAAACGGGGTCGGCCAAAGAAAAATATTGTTCCGACGCCGGCGGCAGAATCCTTCGAGTTTTATGCTGACCAAACGAAGCATATTCCGAATGATCCCAGGGCAGCGGAGCCTAAGCTTCACGGACGAAGGGGATGGCTTGCTTCAAGAGACTATGCTCGACAGGAAGCGTTTCGAGATCCTCGGCTGACACCAGTCGCGAGGGCCCTATTCTCCTTGCTCATCGACTGCGTCAACCGCACTGAGGGATACGAGTACCTGCATGGGTATGGCGGATTTGCGCGCAAGCTCGCCTGCCACACAAAATCGGCTCAAAGAGCGATGAGGCTCCTTGTCGAGACCGGATATGCGGTCCGGAAAGAGAGGTTCAATGGAGCTCTCAGCTGGCATCACGTCTCGATGACCGCGTTACCGACGCTCGTTCGAGCATCGTTCATCTCGGCACAAGGCAGCGAGCTTGAATTTTCGGCGGATACCCCTCCGCCAAATGGCGGAGACACCTCCGCGGAGCGGCGGGGAGGTCTCCATGAAATGGCGGACCTTACCTATGACTCCACCTCTCGCTCTACCTCCGATTTGACCTCGCCAGCTTGGCCTTGGGCTTCGCAGGAGCCTACGCAAGCCGAAATCGGTGACTTCGAAGAACTCAAGAGCCCCAAGGTCGAGATCATCATGGGCGATCGCTTTCGAGCGAATCCGACTGGCAAGCGGAAATCCCCTAAGACCGTGGCTGCTGCCGGGACTGGAGAGACGCCAGAGAAACGCAACAGCAAGCGGCGGTGGCTCTTGGTGAGCGAAGCCGAGAAAGCTCAGCTATGGATATTTTGCCAAGCCTACGCCGCAGAGCGCGGGTGGTCGCCGGAGTTCCTAAAGGCTCGACTTGTTGCCTTCGACAACCACCAGAAGTCGCGTCAGATCATGAGCGCCGATTGGCAGGCCGAGCTGGAAAACTGGCTCGACAACCCGCACTACCAGCCTCATGCCCATGGGCGCTCGTCACGTCCGTCTGTGAGTGAAATCGTCGACAACGCTTTCATCTACGAGGACTGACATCCATGAGCACCGAACTCGTTTCGACAAAGATCTCCACTGTCGCTCAGCCGGATGCTTCCGACACGCGCGCCAAGATCAAACGTGTCATCGGCGAGGGGATCAAAGATCTTCAGCTTGCATTTCCGCTTGTGGCGCAGTCCCCCGAGGATCGAGAGAGGTCCGCGAAACTCTATGCTGTGGCCGTTGATGGTTTCCCGGAAGCTGTGGCTGCATTCGCTCTTAGGTGGCTTTGCTTCAACAACCCCCGCAACACGCCAACGTTCGTCCAGCCTCCAACTCCGCAGGACGTCCGTGAGTGCTGCCAGCGTGTTCTAAAGACGTGGGAGAGCAGGATAGTGAGCTACTACGTGGATGGGTTGAAGTGGGGTAAGGCGGAACAAGCTAGCGGTGGTCAGAAGCCGTTACCGTGGGGGCCTGAGCCCACGACCTACGGCTGCAACATTCCTGATGAGCTGGTTGTCTGGTTCATGCGCAAGTTCACTGGTGGGTCCAATCTCGATAAGTGTCTTCTAGCTGATCGATCTCCCAACGAGCTCGAATTCTGGTGTCGAGCTTTGGAGTGCTTGAGGCCTGAGTTCTTCAACCCTGGCCGCTGGGAAGAACTCAGAAAGACGATAGACATGCTGCGTCGCGGCTAGCTCCCGATCGGTATTCGGGACGCTCAACCTCGTCGAGCGAAACGATCCCGGGCCGTTCGCCATTTACTTGGGTTGCCGAGCGGCCCGGGTGTGAGATCAACAATTCAAGTTCGCTGCCTGTCGAGGCAGTGTCGAGAGTCCCATTCTGCTATGGGTGTCCCGTGCAGGACAATCTTGTGAGGGTACGATGCGAAACGCACTAGGCGCTGCCCTGCTGATCTTGGGCAGCTATTCCGCCACCGCTGCCGAAAACTGCTTCTTCGGCGACACCGGCCAGTCCTGCAAGGATGCCGGCTTTGCTTACGAGGCCAGCCAGCGGTGCCCAAACGTCGAGACCATCATTGATCCGGACGAGACGATGATGATGCAGCCGCGCTTCGAGGACGGCAGAAACTTCTTCGGCGTCCGTGCCGAAGGCGGCCTCGATAAGGCGTGCGCTGCCGCTTTACGTGCATACGGGACGAACGCCATAGGTGTTGCGATCATTCGCGAGAAGCGCTGACCGCTTATCAGTACAGAACTCAATCATTCATAGCGGCGCCCCACCGGGCGCCGTTTTTATTTGGAGGGCAACATGACCATGAAAGCGACCACCGAGCGTCTCGAGCTCGAGTATCCGATCGAGTACAAGGGCGCGCTCATCAAGGAACTTACGCTGCGCCGCCCGAAGGGCAACGACATGCGCTGGTTGCCGAAGGGCGGCGCTGACGTCTCGCTCGAGCAGATGTACCCCTTCTTCGCGCTGCTCGCCGGCGTCGAGGAGGCGGTCTTTGATGAGATGGATGCCGCTGACATCGCAGCTTACGGTGAGATCGTGAACGGCTTCATGTCGAAACCGGCGAAGCGAAAGCGGTAGCTTCGCGCACAATTTGATCCACCGCAGCGGCGCCTCGAGGGCGCCGTTTCTGTTGTTGCGTCATCAGGGAGCGCCGCCATGGCCTTCGACGTCTCGATTTTCCTCCGCCTTGTTGACCGGCTGACCGCGCCGTCTCGAAAGGCCGGCCAAAGCTATCAGCAGATGGCGAACAACATTACGCGCAGCTCCGGGCAAATTCGCTCCGCCTCGACCGCGGCCGCGGCGAGCGTTGGCTCGATCGGCACCGCCTTTGGTCGAGCCAACGCCCATGCCAAAGGTTACTTCGCGAACCTGCGCAAGATGCAGGCCCAGGCTACGGCCGGTGCGCGCGGAAACACCATGATCGGCGGCAACGGCATGGTTCGCGGTTTCGGAAGCTACGTTGCCTTTCGGAGTATCCTGAACGCGACCGAGGAGACAGCGCGGTCGGAGAACAAGTTCCGCGCCCTCGTCGACAATGTGACCGCCACGCAGATGCGCGACATCAGGGGTCAACTGATGGCGCGCATGATGAAGACCGGCGAAACCTACGCCATGCTCCTCGACGCTGCCGGTGACGCGGCGCAGATCGTCGGTAGCGCCAACATGGCCGCTGACATCGCGACCACGGCTAGCAAGCTGGCCAATATCGATACCGCCGGCAAGGACGTCAGCTATTTCGCCGAGACCCTCGCTGCGATCCTCGGTCCCAACGGCACCGTCGCGGATCTCAAGAAGCTCGGCGACATTCTCGCGATGCAGCAGAAGCTCGGTGCGGCTACGGCAGGTGGAACCATCGAGGCTTTCAAGAATGTGGTCGCGCAACAGCAGCTGCACGGCGCGGATATGGCCGACGCTTTGACGGCGATTGGCCTCATCAAGAACTTTGCTCCGGCGATCCAGGACTCGACGCTTGGTATCATGGGCAAGTACGCGATCCGCACGCTCGCGGCCCCCACGAACGAGTTCCGCAAAAAACTTCGGGAAGCGGGGATCGGAGAGGCAGATCTCTATAGCGATGGCTCGTTCGACATCTCCAAGACGCAGCGGTTTTTCAGCCAGATGATCCAGACGGAGAAGGGCTTCCGCGCGTTTAAAGAGCTCTTCGCCGGGAAGAACGTGCAGGCCGGCGACTTTTGGTCGATCATGGCCAAGATCGACCCAAAAAAATTCGACGCCTACTACACCAGGATGACCGGCGGCGACGGCGAGCTCGACGCCACCGACCTGAAGCGGCTTGAGGGCATCGTTGGACCTCTAAATGCGCTGCGAGCAAGCCTGTTTCGGCTTTCGCTTGCGTTCGGTGAGTTGGTCACGCCGGCCGTCGTCTTTTTCGGCAAAACCTTCGGATCGATCGCTCCCGTCATCGGCGATGTGACGAAAGAGTTCAGCGAGTCATTGCCAGTGCTCAGCGGGATCGCCGGTACTTGGCTCGCTCTCGTGGGCTCCCTTGGGATGCTCGGCTTGTTCTCGAACCGCGCCGCGGTGCTGGCGGGCTTCTTCGCACGCTTGCCGGTTAGCTTGGTCACGGGCTTTGCCGCAGGCATCGCAGGCGCCGCGACGTCGATCATATCCATGACGGCCGCGGCGTTCCGAGCCCGAGGCATTCTGGGCGGGCTTCTTTTCACGCTGCGCGGACTTGCCGGCGGCTTTGCCATCTATCTCGTCTGGAAAGGCGTCGAGTGGTTCTATGAAAACTGGGACCGCATCATGGCTCTCGTCAAGAAACCGCTCAAGGTCGACATCATCTTTCCGGAGCTGCCCGGGTGGCTGCAGAAGCTCATGGGCGGGACAGCGCAGATCGGGCGCGACTTCGCCGATGTCGGACAGGGTACGTATCAGTCGCCAACCGATCCTTCGCAAAAGAGTGTCGTCGGTATAGGGCTCGAGATCATTCAGGGTCTCCGGCGCATCTTTGGCGGTGGCGGCGGTGATCTCGATCGCTGGGCGCCCTCGTTTGCCGGCCTCGCTCAAGCCGGCATTCCCGAGAGCGTGAGACGAGGCGCAGGCGACGCGTCCGGATCGGCAGGCGCGCAGGGTGCTCTCGCTTCGCCTCAGGCAATCACCAACAACACGAACAGCCACAACACCTCGATCGTCAACCACGTCACCGTCAACGCGACGACGAACGCGGACCCGAACGCGATCGGCGCGGCCGCGGCGAACGCCGTCGGCTCGAAGGTGAGGGGGGCGCTGAGCGACGCGCCGCACTCTGCGCCCTGACCTCGATCCCCAAACAGAAGGAAGCGTCTCTATGGCTCGGAAGAAAAAAACGCCGAATCCCAACGTCGAGCTGAAGCTCAAAACGACGGCGCCGCCGGTGAAGCCCTCCGCGCAGTCGCCCGTTGCCGCCGTCTCAATACCGTCGACCGGCGATGCGCGCCGTGATGCGCTCCTCGCTCAGCAGCGATCGGCGCAGCAGGCGCTCGATCGTGAGAGCGCATCTGGCTTCGGCGACCGTTCCGAGCGCGCCGCCAAGAACCTCGAGCGCGCCAACAAGGAGCTGGCCGACTACGACTCGTCGCAGAACTATGGCGAGCGCGCCTACACGATCACCGTCAACGTCGGTGCGCCCATCGTCGGCATGGTCGCGGGCCACAAGCTCGCTGCCAACCTCAACGCCAAGCACACGGCTGCGGTGCAGGCCCGGAACAAGGAGCTGGTGAAGCTCCAGGGCAAGGCGGACCGCATCCTCGCCAAGCCGCGCATCACGCCGGCGCAGCGCGGCCGCCTCAAGGCCATCGTCCAGTCGGCCGAGCACCTGGGCCTCGGCAGGATCAAGGGCCCTCTCGGCGTCGTCACTGGCGGTCTGCTCGTCACCGAGGGGCTCATGTCGCGGTCGATTCTCGCCCCGCAGGTCGACAACGAGTACGCCAAGGAGCTCCTGCGCAGTGTCGGCACGGCGTCCGTGTTCGCGGCGACGAGCCTTATCGGCGAGCGCATGATTCAGAACGCCACGCAGAAGACGCTTCCGTCCGCAACAGCGCTCGCCTCGGTCAACGAGGCCCGGATCGCCTCCGACAAGACTCCGCGTGCCGGCTCGAAGGCTCACAAGGCGTTCGTCCGAGCATCCAAGGGTTCGATGGGCTCGAAAGCGCTGCGCGTTCTCGGCGGCGGGTTTCTTCGCGTCGCGACCCCGGTCGCGGTCGGCGTTGCCGTCGCCGCGGCGTGGAACAGCTCTGCCAAGGCCGGCGAGAGCGGCTCGACGCAGGCGACGAAGGCCGCAGCTGCCGGTCTTGACGCGATCGCGTTCGGTGTGCCGACGATGGCCAACGATGCTCTGAAGCAGAGCGGCCACGGCTCGGTACCCGAGTTCATCTCGAGCACGGTCATGGGCGCTTTCGGGTTCGGCAAGAAGACGCCGAAGCAGAAGCAGGCGATCTTGACGCCGCCCATCCAGGCTGCGAGCCGGCATTCGCGCGGCCCGCTCACGCGGGTTGCGTCGGCGGGGCGCGCGCGGACGAAGTCGCCGGTCACCACGACCAACGTCAAGGCGCACTTCAAGCACGCTGACGGCAAAGGCATCTTCACCCGCGGCCACGTCCGCATTGTCAAACCCTCGCGCTGAGCCTCGATCGAAGGTGGCACCAGGGGGAGAACATGAAGATCGCGCTCGAGTACCCTGTAAATTGGCGTGGATCGCTAGTACGCGCGGTTCTCCTCCGCAAGCCAACCGTAGACGAGGTTGAGACCGCAGCGCCGGGCTTCATCCGCTCTGGCGCAACTCGGGTGGAAATTTCGAATGTGCCGTCGATCCGATTGCTCGCCTGCCTGACCGATCTGCCTATCGAACTGATAGGCGAACTCGACTTTGAGGATTTTAGATTGCTCTGCGACCTCGTCGGCGAGGCAATGGGCGAAGTGGTGAATCAAGAGAGAAGGAAGAACGCATGACGGATGATCTGCCCAAGCAACTTGACGATCTCTTCACCGTGCCGCTGGCGGCGCGCGGCCTTTACGAGATGCGCCATGGGGGATGCTTTGCGCTCACCCAAGGCGGACATCAGCTGCGCAAAGTACGGGAAGCACTGCGCGAGGACCGTGTCCGGGCGCCGGCGAACCTGTTTGCGAAGAAGACAGAGGTTACGCTGCCGGATTGGTCACGGACGCTCGGCGCCGCGACTGTCGAGGAGCGCAAAATTCTGCTTCGGGCTGCAGCCGGTGGCCGAATTGCGATCAAGCGCTGACACAGAGGGGCTGAACAGAACAGTTCCCCTATTGATCCTAAGCGGATATGCTGAGAAGGGTTCATGCGAACGTCGCGGCCCTGCGGGCCGCTCTCTTCGGCACAACCGACTTCGGGTTGTCGGGTGCCCCTCTGTACGGCCAGCTTCGCCGCCGATTTCGGGTTGTCGGGTGCGTCTCTGCACGGCTAGCTTCGCTGTTCAGAGTTCAGGCGAACATATCGCATGCACGGAGTGGTCAGCCCCGGATCGTCTCGGAAAGCTCCGATTGCGAGATGACCCATGTTGCTCAAAATAAATATTCGAACCCGGGCCGACGGCTTACTCGCCGTCGATCGGTTTTTCCGGAATGGACGCGCCATCATAGCGGCCTGCCGCTCCGGCTTCGGCGCACGCACCTTCACGTTTCTTGGAGGATATCTGCTCGAAGAGTCCAAAGTGTTCCTGACGGATGCCGAAGCCATCGGTCCAGACGTGGACGATGAGACGGCGTTTGCCGTCGTGTCTGAGAGCCTCAAGGACGTCGGGTTGGTGGTTGAGCGCGTGTCGGTCGAGCGGTACCCCGATCCAGAGACGACCAACGACCCTGAGGCGCGCGATGTTGCCTCCCGGGAGACCGAGGCGACGGAGGAAGTCTGGGACGAGACTCGTTTACCACCGCTCACGACGCTCGACGGCTGGCTGAAACAGCTCAATCCGGCAGATCTCAGCGAAGTCGCGCGGTTGGCTGTCAACTTCGCGTTTCCGGTGTTTTTGGGATCACACAAGCTTACTCGTAGGGTCGTGTCTCCGGACGCGGAATCTCGAGAGTATTGCCGCCGACGCTTTTCGGGCGATACCCACGAGCTATTCCCACGGTCTCGCTACTATTCCGTCTGCCAGGATGCGTCGGGCGAGGACAATGCCACGCTGGTGGCGGAGCTCAACGCTTATGCCCTTCCCGAGCTGACCGGTCTCTGTGTGGCCCGCCGAAGCGAAAACAACGCCAACCGAGTTGACATCGTTTTCCGAGGCTTACCGGGACAGCCAAACCCGCTGTATCTCGCCCTCAGGGACGAGGAGGTGGCCAACCGGATCATTGAAGGAAACCCACTTGCCGAGCAAGCGCTCAAGGCATTCGATCCACGTCTGGAAGACAGCGTTCCCGACTGGGAAGAATTGGCTCTCAACCTTCCATGCCGGGTGGAGCGCGTCTCTATCCCCGGCGTCCTCGATCTTAGACTTCCTGAAGCGCGCTATTGGCTCATGAGGTTCTACGCCGAACCGCCGGACGATTTTTACGGTGCGTGCCTTGCGGTACTGGCGCGCACGACTCCCAACCCGCCTTTCGACTTCTCGAAAATTCCCACCGATCACTGGGGGCACGTGGCACAGCTTATCGGCGATCGCTCGTTCGGAGGCAATGCGTTTACGGAATTGCTCGCCTGCTACCTCCGCTCTCTGGGCGTCAGCGGATTGGTGTATCCGTCGGCGCGCAACGACTACGTGGCGTTAATCCGAAACGGTACGCTTTCCTTCTTCTACGGGTGGAACTTTGTCGACTACCGGGGCGCGGGACGCCCGGAGAAGTACAGGCACCTAGCAACAGAAGTTGAGGCCTTTGGCGGCACGACGGAGTTCATTGACGAACGGGTGGGCGAGAATGCCGGTTCGGTCGAACTCAGAGGAAATCTTCTCTACAATCGCAAAACGCGCGAGGAGAGCTACCTGTTGTACGCGGTTCTATTCAGCAGCGATGCGCGAGCGAAGCATGGTGGTGAAATCTGGGTGAGGGGTTTTCATTGGTTTCGGAGACATATCTCCCTTCGCTCCGTCGCCTTCCGGGCCGCCTGCGAGAAGTGCGGTTTCGAGACTGACAACAAGGCACAGGCTCTTGCCAGCCTGTCATGTCCACGATGCGGATACTATGGCGACCTATAGAAGCTTGCGACCGCACCCTTGCAACGCGCGCCGAGCGCAATAGCGCCGCAGTAAATGCCTTGAGATGTCGGCTGCTAGGACCCACCAGTCATCCGCAGACAAGGTGTGTGCGGCGCCTGAGTCCGCTTTTGGCCCTTAGCGGTTGCGCGCCTCTGCAAAATCTAAGTGTTTACATGTTCCGATTATCCCTATAATCGGCACACATTTTCATACCGATTTCGGAGGGCGAAATGACATCGTTGACGATGCCGGGCGGAGCTGCGACCGTTACGACGCTCGCGGTCGGTACGCGGGCGATTACGGACCTCGAGCTTGTCGCATCGTGGACCGCCGGTTTGGTCTCTGCGCATTCCAAGCGAAATTTCGAGACGACCGCACTTCGCTTCCTCGAGTTCCTGCCGATGGGCTTGCGAGCGGCTAAGGTCGAAGACGTGCGGCAGGCGCTCGTGACGTTGATCGAAGGCTGCAGCGCAGGTACCGGCCGCCAATACTCGGCCCGCGTGAAGGCGTTCCTGAGCTATGCGCATCGCCTTGGTTACACGATGTTCAACGCGGGCGCGATCATTCGAGTGAAGGGACCACCGCGCGGCGCCGAGATCGCAAAGCGCATCCTGCCCGAAGTGGATGTCATGCTGCTCCTGCGCGCCGCCACGCGACCGAGGGATCGGCTGATGCTGGCTGTCACCTATGCCGGCGGTTTGCGCGTGTCGGAGCTCGTCGCGCTCACCTGGTCGGATGTGCTGTCGGGCAAAGGCGGAAAAGCCCAGCTTTCCATCACAGGCAAGGGCGGTGTCGTGCGCCAGATCCTTTTGCCGAAGCGCGTCAGTGAGGATCTGTTCGCGTGGCGCGGCGACGCTAGCAACAATGACCCGGTGTTTCCGGCTCGGCACGGTGGACACCTGACCGAGCGGGCCGTTCTCGGGCTGGTAAAGCGGATCGCCAAGCGCGCCGGCGTCAACGAAGCCGTCTCCCCCCACTGGCTTCGCCATGCCCATGCCTCGCACGCACTCGACCGGGGCGCGACGCTGGTCGAGACGCAGGCGACGCTCGGGCACGCGAATGTCGCGACGACTTCGGGATACCTTCACGCAAGACCAGATAGCTCGAGTGGCCTTCGATTGGACCCGGGGATATTCCGATAATGTCTGCCAGTATCAGCGCTCGCATGATACACTTCGCATGCGGGTTATGCCCGTGGCGTAGATGGGTGCAACACCGCGATGCATTCTGAGGCCCGTCGCAAGGAAGCAGCGGCATCTCCAAAAACGGAGAAGCCAAGAGCAATGACAACTGACATTGAAAGAGCGCGTGAAGCTCGCCTTCGTCGCCTCGCGCACCGTTACGGTCTGCGGCTCGTCAAATCGAGATGTCGCAAGCCACACTACAACGATCAAGGCGGCTTTCAACTCGTCGAGGTGTACACCAACACAGTGCTCAATGGCGTCAACTATGAACTCGGGCTTTCCGAAGTGGAATACTGGCTGGAGCCAGATAATGCGAGGCGTCTCCGTGGGCAACGCGAGCGCTGCACCTTGACGGAGCATGTGCTCGGCGTCAGAGCGGGTTGACGAGATTGCCGAGTCCGTTCGCGGGCAAGGCCAGGTCGCAGATGCCGAAATGCCAAATCCAGCGACCATAAGGGCTGTCTCTCGGGGCAGCCCTTTCTCGTTGTTGCGGTCATGCCCAGCCGGGGTGCCCTCGGTGCGCAAAATGGGTGACAAACTTCGCTTGTTCCCACAATGGGAACGTGCTACATTCCGGAATGAACGTGATCTCGCTCAGGATCCTGCGTCAGTTCTGGAAGAAGCATCCGCAGGCCGAGGGTCCGCTTCGAGCGTGGCACAAGGCGGCAACCGGCTCGGACTGGTCCTCGCCCCACGATGTGAAGAAGACCTTCGCCTCGGCCGATCAGATCGGCGACAACCGCATGGTCTTCGACATCGGCGGGAACAAGTACCGGCTGGTGGTCCGCTTCGCCTTCAGCCACAAGCGAGCGATGATCAAATTCGTCGGCACCCATGCCGAGTACGACAAAATCGACGCGGAGACCGTGTGATGCTGATCGAAATTCGCCCCATCAAGACCGAGGCCGACTACGAGTGGGCGCTCAAGGAAATCGAGCAGTATTTCGACAAGGAGCCCAAGAAGGGCTCCGCGGAGTCGATCCGCTTCGACGTCCTGGCGATGCTGATCGAGGCTTACGAGGACGAGCACTATCCCATCGAAGGCCCGAAGGATCCGGTCGACTACCTGAGAGCCGTGATGGACGCGACGGGGCGGACCCAGAGCGACCTTTCGAAGCTGCTCGGCTCGCGCTCGCGCGCCTCGGAGATCATGACCTACAAGCGCTCGCTCTCGATCGGCTACATCCGCAAGCTCTCGGACGAATGGGGCTTGTCGGTCGAAACGCTGGTGATGCCCTATGCGCTTGCCAGAGACAGATCAAAAGCCAAGTCGAAGAGCGCTGCGAAGAAGGCGGCGCGGCGCCGCGCCGCCGCTTAGAACCGCGCGCCGTCGGGGCCCGTAGGCCGGGAGCTCGAGATCGAGACCATGCGCGGCATGAAGGGCCACCCACCGGGCGGCCCTTTCACATTCGATGGAGAATACCATGGCAGGACGAAGCGGTCCCCGCTGCGGCGCCCGCACGCGACGCGGCACAGCTTGTGTTGCGCAGGCGATCTCAGAAAGCGGAAGGTGCCGCCATCACGGCGGGCTGTCGACCGGTCCGAAGACGGCAGCAGGCCTTCAGCGGATGATTGCAGCCAAGATCCAGTGGTGGGCCGAGTGGCGCGCGGAGCGAGCGGCGAAAAGCCGGCGCATGCCTCCACGACCCCATACCGCGCACGCGTTGCCCCCCGTCAAAGTGGCACAAAAGAAAAGGGCGCCAAATGCGTCGAGAACGCAGACCCGATCCAACCGCACTTCCCGAGGTTGATCTTGAGCTCTATCAAAAGCGACCCCGAGAGAAATTCTCACAGTTCCGCATCATCTGTGCTCTTCAACGAGCCGCTAAGCAGAGGCGGCTGGGCCGCGGTCCGGCGCTCAAGCTCTTGGAGCGCGCTGCAAAGATTTTATGCTGCTCACCCGGGACGATCCGCTCATACGTCAGGCGCCATCCCAAGGTCAGGGCAGTCAAGCTCGAACTCGACGCCGAGTGGCGGAAACTCGTCAACACGATCTCCTCCGACATGGCAGCCGATCTCAAGCGGCGTCAGGACGAGCGTCAAGATGCTGGCCACCAAGTCTATCGGATCGACTTCGCGGGTCTGAAGGATTTCCCCGTCGGATGGAAGGGCCTCGAGGGGGTCCTCGGACTGCCCTACGGGCGGGACGTCGACATCGAGCCCGAGGTCGCCGAACCCAAGCCAGCGGAGGTTGCCACTCCCCGTCGGGCAGAGCCTCCCGTCGCGCCCGGACCTCGCCTTCACCGGATGAAGGTCCCGATGGTGCGCGTGCGCGACCTACCGCGTCAGAATTGATGCGGTCTCTCACTCTTTAACGCCAGACGCGCCACTTTGCGGATGCGCTTCGAGTAGCCGCGCTTGATCCTCTTGAGTTCGCCTGCCTTCCAGCGGATCAATCGGCGACTGCGACGCGAAAAGGCATCGTGCTCGTCACCATTTGCCGTCCCACGATTGCCCATCATTGGTCGCCTCGCCGGGCCGCTTGCCCTTGTTTGTGCGTAGACGTACAGTGACGGCGTTGGGTTGTCGAGGGATTGCAGAGCGTGCCCCTTTCCATCCACATCGCGCTCAGCGCAACGCTGGAAGATCAGCTAGCCCTCAACATAAACCTCCTGATTGATGACGGCGCTTTCAACGTAGTTCCCGAGTGAAACGACCATGCCGTTATATAGGTCGGACGACTGCGAGCCGTCGGACAGGGAGAGCACGATCGTGACCTCGAGCTCGCCGAAGTCGGCATTGCCCACGTAGTTGTAGCTTTCGAGCTCACGGCCATAGGCGCGGGCATAGAGTCGAAATGCGTTGCCAGAGAAGGTGAGCGGCCGTCTTGTGAAATCCCGTGCATCGTGCCGGATGGGCTGCCACTTGTGATAGTCCTCACGCGCATCTACCTCTAGGGCGGTGTCCTCGGCCTCGTTGGAACCGAGTAGACGCGCCGTCTTTCCAGTGCGGGCCTTGTACTGAAGTGCTGCAGTGACGCGGGTCGAGAAGTAGTTGGCTCCGACGTCTGGGTTGACGAGCGGGTTCAGGATCACAGTGAGGCTGCCGCGCCCCTTGAGGCGGCCGTCGTCGATGATCTGGCGGGGGATTGGAATATTGTCCCAATAGTACGCGTAGCCCGGTCGAATCTTCGCCGTCCAAGCGAGCGTTACGCCGCCGGGCGGACAAAGCCAGGGCCGGGTTTCAGTCGACGGCGAGCCCCAGCCACGGTGAAATTCGTGCTCGGCCAAATCGGTCTGGTTGATCAGCAATGCGCGTACGAGGTCGGGTGACGGTTCCTTGAGATTGGAGAATGTGTGAGCGGCTAGACCGGAGATGAGGACTGTCGGATAGCTGCTGGCTGTGGCGATCTGGCCGCCCAACAGGCGAAGGGTTGAGTAATAGCTGAGGTCTGGACGCAGCTGGCCCTGTGGGCCCGGGCCTGGAAGGGAAGCGGTGCAACGTTCAGCAACGGAGCCGTCGGGTGCATGCATGCGGCCCGCGACGACGAGCGCGGCCTCACAGTCGGCCGGGGGTGCGAGCAGCGACCCTTGGGTGGCGGGCTGATTGCCGACAGAAATGACGAAGAGGACACGATGGCGACGAGCCAAAAGTGCGAGTTCGTGGCCGAGGAAGCTGACGTAATTGAGGTCGATGGAGTAGACCTCATTAAACGAAATGTTCCAGACCTTGGTATCTGGGTGACGACGGATTACGGCGTCGAGGTAGGCGACGAGCTGTGCGGGATTTGTCGCTTGTCCGCTTCCTTTGCGAGGAACGACGGGCACGATGCCGACGCGGCAGAAGAGTGGCGGGAGGGGCAGGTTATTGTTCCAGGCGTGGCCGTGCACCGCGAGCGCCGTGATTTGATTTCCATGAACACTATCGAGATTACCTTCGCGGAAGAGCGGGGGCTCATGCCAGGCCTCAGCCGTGTCGTAGCGGCGTGCGGTGCGGCCACCGTCCACCAAGGCGACAACGGGCTGATCAGCGATATCGGGCGGTAGAGGCCCAGGCTCTTCTCCGAAGCCCGGCATGGTGACGGTGATGTCGCGGACGGGATCAATGCGAAACGCCCCGCCGGATGCTGCGAGAGTGTCGAGATCTTCGGAGCTGTGGATCTCGACGACTGCACGAGCGTGACCTGTAGCGACGAGATCACGGAAGGCAATAGCGAGACTCGACTGATTGGGAACGGTCACGGGTACGGCCGACGCTGAGCCTACCGGTTCGTCAGAATCGGCAAGGTGCAGTCGGGGGAATGTCGGCAGCAAAATCTGTCCTACGAGTGCTTCGATGGATTTTACCACCGCAGCGCGAGCCGGATTTCGTCGAAGTGGCGTGAGCCACACCACGAAACCCTTCCCCTGACCGATAGGAGCCGCGGTTTCCCAGAGCTTGGCGGCAGTGGCTCGCAGAGCATCAACCGGAGAGAACTGACGTATAGCCTCGACGCGAGAGATGTCGCATCGATGACCGATGGTGGCGCTTGTTCGGATGGTGTGAACGAGACGGTGCAGGTCGTCGAGCGTAAGCTCCGCCAAGTAACCCTTGGGCGAGGCGCCGAGGAGTTGAGTCCCGGTCTTACCTCGGAAGAGGTCACGTGGCGTATGCGAGACCGCGAGGCTATCAGCGAACATCTCGATGACTAGCAACACCGAGCCGCCAAATAGCCGTAGCTCATCACGATTGTGGATTAGCTGCTCTACCTGGTGAGCAAGCACTTGGCGCTGCGGCGCGAGCCGCGGCTCAACGATCTGTTCCTTCTTTTTTATGACCACGTCTGGTTGCTCAGCCGTTGCGGGCAGCTTGAGTGTGAGCACGGGGTTGAGAAGGGGGCGGGGCGGGCTGTCAGCCACGGCTGTCGTCCTTGAGATAGCGGTTGATCATCTGTCGGCTGATGCCCAGGACGCGTGCGAGATCGATTTGAGTTATGTCCTCGAGCGGAGCGAGGGCTTTAACGACGTTGCGTCGATGCTCGGTGGTGAGGGGAGCCAGCTGCGGCGGGCGGCGAGATTCTGAAGGCGTAGCGACTATCGCCCAGAGCACTTGATCCAGGGGGACCTCGGCGCTGTTGAGGACGGCATGCCGGCGGGCGGCGTGAGCGATCGTCTCGATATCGGCGCCTGAGCGGCCGGCTGACGCGACGGCGAAAATTTCGGCAAGCGGCTTTTGATCGGGATCATCGGCGAAGAGAAAATGTAACCAGAGCTGGGCCCGCGCATCTTGCTCAGGCACATCAAGCTCAGCGGAATAGGGAAAGCGGCGCCATATGGCCGGGTCAAGGAGATGGGGGTGGTTGGTGGCGCCGATGATCACCGCTGTTGGCTCGAGGCTATCGAGCGCCTGGATGAGTGTGTTGACCACGCGTTTGAGCTCGCCGAGCTCCTGGCGGTCATCGCGCTGCTTCGCAATGGCGTCCATCTCGTCGATGAAGAGAACGGCGTCTCGTGTTGGAGCGAAGTCGAAGACCTGACGGATGTTCTTCGCGGTATCGCCGAGGCGCGACGAGATGACGGCATCGAGGCGGACGACGAAGAAGGGCTTTTTGAGCTGCGCGGCAATGTGGCCTGCAAGGAGAGTTTTGCCGGTTCCAGGAGGGCCGCAGAGCATGAGGCCCAGACGAGCGGCAAGCCCGTGCTCGGCGAGTAGCGCAACGTTGGGAGCATCGTGAAGGAAGCGGGTGACCACCGACTGAACACTGGCGTTCAGAACGACCGGCTTGGTCGGCCAGGGTGTGGGCTCAGCGAGCGAAAGACGGGACGCGGTGTCGACCGGAATGGCCTGCTGCATCCCAGAGGCCTGCAGCGGCATACCTTTCCTGCGAATAAAGGCGGCGATCTCCTTGGCGATCTCCTTTTGGCCTGCTTCTTCGTACGCACGGACGAGTTCATGGCCGACTCGGCGAACACCTGCGGCGTCGCCGGAGAGGGCAACGTCGAGAAGCTTGATGATGTGGTCGGGGGTTGGGAGCATCGAATTTTTCATGGCCGGGATATGTAAACCTAGAAGATAAAAATGACAACCGATAATCTCTTTATGTCCACCGTTCCTGCCATTTTGACCACTAGTGCCGTCATGCTCAGAAGGATCGGTGCCGCTGTTCACTGTTTGTTCCGATCATGCTACGAGGGCACGATCAGCAAAGAGGAGCCCGAGCATGACGAAGTTTCACCGTGTCCACGCCGCCCTCTTCGACGAGCTCGAGCGCCAGGGCATCCGCAATGTCGACATCGCTCGCCTGACGCGGGTTGTCCTGATGGCCACCGATATCGTGGCGGCACACGATCGGCCGCGGGCGCCGACACGCTGCGTCAATGGCGCGTGCGATGGCTGAGGGACCGCTGTGGGCTGGCGCAACTACGATCGCCTCGGCATTCCGCTCGAGGAGGTGCGCCGCCGGCAGGCGGAGACGCGCGCCAAGCTTGAGCGGAACCGGCGGCGCTGGGCTGCGGAAGCGTCAGGTCCGCCGCGCGGGCTCGCCGACATCCGCGCCGAGTATCTCTGGCTCCACCTCTACTGCGGACGCCCCGGTTGTCGGCACTACGCCGTGGTCTACCTGACACCGCTGATTGTGCGCTGGGGGCCGGCGGCGTCGATCGAAGTCCTACGGCGGGCTGCCCGCTGCACGAAATGCGGCCACAGAGGCGCGACCGTGCGATCGAGCAACTCGGCCTGGCCGACTGCGGTCGTTCCCATCCATGAGCCGCGGCGCTGGACCGGAAGGGAGCTGTGGCCGTGCGAGGTCAGCAACGAGTTTCATGACATCGTCCTCGGTCCCGATTGGGAGACCTACTTTCATCCCGTGCTCGGGCTGACTAGGTTCGACGACATGTGCAACCTATACAGCAACACGCGCAGCCGCGATGCCATCCGCGGTCTATTTCGCGTCTCCGACAACCGCGCCTATGCCTTCGAGCCGTTGCCGGCGATCTTTCCGCGCACGGTGGCGCCGATCGTGCGCATCGCGGCCGATGGAGAGCGCGAGCTCGTGCCGGCGACGTGGGGTTTCCCGCTGCTCAGAAAGGGCTACGCGCCGAAACCGGTGACCAACGTCCGTGACGACACCCTGCTGACGTCGCCTTTCTGGCGGCCTTCCTTCGAGGCAGGGCGCTGCTTGGTCCCGGCCTCGAGCTACTGTGAGCCAGACAGCAACAAGCCGGCCGGATGGCACTGGTTCGCGCTGCGCGGCGAGGCACTCGGTCGGGATCTGGATTCCGATCGGCCGCTGTTCGCGTTCCCAGGTGTGTGGAAGCGCTACATTGGCCCGATGAAAAAGGACGGCACGAACGTCGAGGTCGACGTCTACGCCTTCATGACCACGAGACCCAACGAGCTCACTGCCGCCATCATGCATGACCGCATGCCTGTGCTGCTCGCCGACGAAGCCGACTTCGACGCGTGGCTCTCAGGCTCACCCGACGAGGCCTTTCGGCTGGTGCGGACCTTCGACGCGGCGCGGATGCTGATCGTGCAGAGCGGGACAGAGAAGGAGGATTTGCTAGGTGCGGCAGAGTTCGACTGACGGTTCGCCTTTGTTAGCGGAGGCCAGGAAATTTGGGCTGATGCATCAGTTGCTCGAGAGGGAGCAGATCGGCGGCGCGCTGCGGCTCCAATAGTTTGGCCACTAACGACTGCAGCGGAAGTACCGTCACCGCGGCGGTTCCGGAATGCGCGAAAGGCAAACGCGCCAGACGAACGCTCCCTTGCTCGACTACGAGCGCCATAAGTTCGAGCTCCAAGAGGCGTACATCGTGAAAAAGATCGAAGAGCTGCGGGACGATAGGAGCGATCATCTTAATGCCAATTCCGACTTCGCGGGTCAGCTCGCCCAGCACGCCCAACGCCAGCAAATCGTGCCTCTCAAAGTGGCATCCACGGCCTTTCAGGCGTCGGATGCGCGGCACGGCTCGCATCCAGTAGACGAACGTGCTCTGTTCGATCGCCAAGATCGCGAGAGCCTGTTGTTGTGTGTATCGCATCATCTTCGATATGCATCTCGCACACCTGTGCGAGAGAACTGGATGTTTAATGCGACCAATTGTAAAGTAGATTCGATCAGGGGGAGGATGATCCGATGCGGCTGCAATACGAACTCGCAAATTATTTGGTCGCAACTTGGCGTATTGCGCGTCCCACAGACAAACTTCCTACGTCACATGGCGTGCTCGACCGCGCACTAGAGAAGGCGCTGCCGATGATGGCGCCCCAGTTCCGCACCGCACTTAGCTTCGTTGAGACGTCTATTGGGCGCCTATGCAGCGAACTGCCGGATATACTGCGGGCTGCCCAAGAAAGTTATTTAACATCAGAGCCTAACCCGACTTATCGTACCGCCGACGTGAAGATTGATGCCGCCATAGCGCTGGATTTGCTAGATCAGCTTGCGATCGATTTGGACGATGCAAAGGTTTTCGGGTTGGAGCTGGCCAAGCGTGTAGACGAAGAGGTCAAGGCTCTCCGGGAAGCGCGAGCAGCCTGATTGGAGAAGACGTGGTGGCCGGGGGGGAGCAGCTCTTAAGAGCACTAAAGGAAGCTGCCCCCGGCCTTTACCAGCAAGTCAACGGACTGGCCGAGCGGTGGCTAAGCCCGCTCGTCTTGTTTCCCGACAAGTACCGCCCCGCCCAGGACAAGCATATCAACGACCCCATTTGGGGCACGATAACGCTCTATCCCTGGGAAGTCGCACTTCTGGATACTGAACTCGTGCAGCGCCTTCGGGGGGTGAAGCAACTCGGGCTTGCGCACCTAGTTTTTCCTACGGCCGTCCACGACAGATTTTCGCACGCCTGCGGCGTCGTTGAAGCTGTCGAACGCATGATGAACCACATTGACCGGAACACACTGGCCCGTCAGAGATCTGGGCCGCCCGAGGACACGTCACCCATTATCCCGGAGCGTGATCGCTATCTGATCCGTCTGGCTGCTCTCATCCATGATGTTGGTCACGGCCCTTTCAGTCACGCTATTGAACCGGTGATCGGGCGCCTCTTCTGGCAGGAGCTTGAAACGCTTACGAAGGCGCTACGCGATCATATCAAACGCACCGGCAGCGTTCAGGTATCTGAGGCCATAGCTGTTCTCGTCGTCGCGTCCGACGCCTTTCAGCAGGTCCTCGCTCTCCCAATGATGGATCAAGTACGTCATGGCCGCAGCACTGCGGATATCAGTCATCCGCTGATATCCGCGATCGTCGGCGGCAACGATGGCAAAGCTCAAGGCGCACTAAGTGCCCTAGTATCTAGCCAAGTTGACGCCGACAAACTCGACTACATGGCGCGCGACGCCTACCATGCAGGACTTCCCATCGACTTCGACACCGAACGTCTGATTTCCAAGCTCGAGGCCGTGCGCGTCGACAAGAACACTGTGTCTCACCGGCTGTCGAGCTTAGGGGAACGAATCGATCAACAGGGGGGTAGCTATCAGGATATTGGCATCTCCGCTGGCGGTACAGGCGCCTTCGAGCAGATGCTTGTCGGTCGCATCTTTTTGTATGATCGGCTTTATCATCATCACAAGGTTCGGGCAGCGGATTCTATGGCCCAGCGGCTCGTCCACTATGCAGATCCAGGCGGGCAGAGTTTGTCTCTCGCTACCCTGTTCGCTTCGTTGCCCGATGACACTGTCGTGCGCGCCTTCGGCGGCCTGGACATAAACCTGGGAACGGCGGAGCAGCCTATCAAATTCCCATCCACTCCCGCATCGAAGGAGCTGTCAGATTCCATTGTAGGCCGTGCCCTCTATAAGCGCGCCTTCGCATTTGCCGGTCGCTTCATCGCAGGGCTCGACACCGAGCCCGAGCAAACAGACGACGACGTAGTGGGATGGTCAGAGGCCGAAAAAGATGCCGAACGGCAGCGCGTAATGGATCCCGTCAACCGTCAGCTTGCGGACGTCCAGGATCGACTTTCATCTGAGGCGGAAATCGCCGAGCTTGCAGTAGAGATCGGCAGCAAGTTTCCGCCAGAGCACTCTCTGCACCAAGAATCGCTGGGCCTAAAGTCGCACCATGTGATCGTCGATCTCCCTCGCGATCCACATCCTCCCCGCGTGACGACAATCGCGCGAAACGCGGACAGCCGCCTGGACGTGCCTGACGTGTTTTTCGACCCAGCCCGTTGGGCTACGGTCTATGCCTTGCAACGTCGGACTGGCTACGTGTTCGCGCATCCGGAGCGTAGGGCAATAATTTGTCTGGCGTCCCGTATTTGGTTCCTGAAACGATTCGGCTGCATACTTGGAGAAGCGGCGGATCGCTACGCGAAATGCGGCTCCCTTGTCCACAAGAGCGCGTATGCGGTGCTGGAGGAAGCTGGCGTCCTTGATAGTACCCAGCGGGAGTATTTTGAGCGGCCGCGCCTGATATACGTCCCGCTCGATCTAAAGCCGGTCCACGTACCGAAAGAGTGGCGAGAGGCAGACCCAGATTTCGTCGCTCGATTCAATACTGAATTTGCGAAAGCCCTACCAAGAGGGCTGTCTGCGTTGGCGGAGCGAGAACTCGTGCAGACCCTTCGTGGCGTGTTTTCGACGATGCACTCCTGGTCCGCGGACAAGGACTTCGTCACCGGAACTATATCGAACGAACCCGAGTTCCAGACCCTCCTCCGGCGCGCCTTGCGACAAATTCCGCTGGACATCACCGAGGCCGCAAGGGTCGCCGGCGGGATCACAGACCTCATCTCTTCCCGACGCGTACTGATCGAAAACAAGTTTGAGAAGGACCCGACCGATAAGCCCTTCGACCTAGTGCCGCACGCTGCGCTGCAGGGGCGGCGATACGTCATGCACACTGGCCAGTCGTTCTGTATCACTGCCGTTGCATATCGAGCCAAGACAGAGATTGGTCGATTGCCGGCGCACAAGTGCGTCCTCGTTCGACGGCATAGCGAGGTTGATTTTGCGGAGATCGTTGTCGCGATAAGGTTTGGCGACACCGACCCTTCCCGGGCCAAGCAACCTAGCTAGCGAACGCCCGGCCTGGGAGCGATGATTCCGTTCCGAAGCGCCCCGCAAGTCCTTGATCGCGAACGACCGGAACCGCGCGAGAACATTCGGAACGCGCTCTGATTTACTTCAATAACGGTCCGCTTTGGGAGCAGGAAGTCGGGAGTTCGAATCTCTCTGCCCCGACCAAGACCTGTCATTCTGAGTTTCCGGAAACCCACTTTTTCAGAATTTCCACCTCCGTGCGCTTCGCATGGCGCCACCTCGCCTCGGGCGTCGTGTGCCTCATCGACATTTCCGGGGCTTTGGTGCGCTGCTGTGCTCCGATCCAAATATGACTTTCTCCCTCGGCATGGCGCTGCTAAGAAATTATGCAAATTGGAAACTAGCTTGATAGGCTCGCGTGAATACGGTTCTGGTGATCGCACGCCTCGATGCGTCCTGGTCGGCCCTTGTCGACCTGCTGTCCGAGCGCCAGGGCTATCGCGTGCTCGCGGCGGCGAACGAGGCCGACGCGCTCCAACTGGCGCATGACGTCCACATCGACCTCGCGATCGCCGACGAGGACGGCCGGGAATTCGACGGCTGCGCCCTGCTCGCTGGCCTGCGTCTCTCCCATCCCGACGTCATACGCGTCCTTGTGCTTGCCAAGAGCTCGAAGGTTTCGTCGCGAGCGCTGCGAGAGGCGTCGGTTTATCAGTATCTCCGCAAGCCTCTCGATGCGGAGCAGGCCGGTCTCCTGGTTGCGCGCGGACTTGAGACGCGCGAGCTGGCAAGGCGCCATCGGCTCATTTCGCGCGAATTCAAGATGACGGACGACGGTTCGGCGTTCGTCGCGCCGGGCGATCTGCGTTTCCAGCCGCAGAGCCAGCGCTTCGAGAAGCTGGTTTACGTCAGCGAGAAGATGGCAACTCTCTGTGAGCTCGCGAGGACCGCTGCGAAAACCGATCTGCCGGTGCTCATTCAGGGCGAGACGGGAACGGGAAAGGAGCTTCTGGCGCGCGCCATACATTACAACTCCGCGCGCAAGACGAGCCCGCTCCTGGTTCAGAACTGCGGCGGCATGAACGACGAGCTTCTGCAGTCGGAGCTCTTCGGGCATCGGCGGGGCGCATTCACGGGCGCGATCTCCGATCGCCTCGGCCTGTTTCGAGCGGCCGATGGCGGAACCGTGTTTCTCGACGAGATTTCGGACGTGTCGCCCTCCTTTCAGGTCAGCCTGCTGCGCTTTCTGCAGGAAGGCGAGGTCAAGCCGCTGGGATCGGATCAGACCACGCAATCAAACGTGCGCATCATCGCCGCATCCAATCGGCCGCTTGCGCAACTGGTGAGCCGGGGCGAGTTCCGGCGCGATCTCTATTACCGGCTCAAGGGGTTCGAGTTCGAGGTGCCGACGTTGCGCGATCGCACGGAGGACATCGCCGCCCTCGCAGAGTTCTTCGCGGCCAAGCACAGCGAGGCCACGGGCCGCAAGATCCTTGGGCTTTCGGCGAGCCTCGTCGAGAAGCTGTCACACTACGATTTCCCGGGTAATATCCGGGAGCTTGAGAACGAAATTCGCCGGCTCGTGGTGCTGACCGGAGACGGAGAGTATCTGACGACACGCCATCTTTCGCCCGCCGTCCAGGAGGCCACGAAACGCCAGCCGGCGGAGCGGTATGGAGGGGGCTTTACGCCGGCGGGTGTCACGTTGAAGGATCAGGTCGAAAGTCTTGAGCGTCACTTGGTGGAGCGGACCCTCAGCCGGCACAGGTGGAACCAGAGCAAGGCGGCCGACGAGCTAGGGCTATCGCGCGTAGGGCTCGCCAATAAGATCCGTCGCTACGGCCTCAACCAGGAGGAGCAGCGTGACCGGCGATGACGAGCAAGAGGAGTCCGGGAACTCCGGGAAGGATGCATCCGTCGTTGCATTTCCATTTTCCCGCGTGAAGCCGGTGCAGAGTTCCGCTGCGCGGCAGGCTGAGATCTTCGGCGCCTTCGCGAAGACGTTCGGCATGCCGCGCGAGCAGACGACGGGGCATTGGTGCAGCCGGTGCCAGATGATTTGGTACGGGTACCTGCTCGAGGTGACGTGCCCGGTTTGCGGAAACCGACATGGATAAACATGAAAATATGCGTACGCAATAAAGTGCAAACACGGTTGTCATGGCAAAGATACTTTGCAGCGATTCTCAATAACATTACGATTGTAGTCAATAAATAGTCGTCGTTAGAATGCTGAAATAGCTGGTTCTTTTCTTCCTCTCGCGAATTGGTATGCGGCTTGCTTTCGTTAACGAAACGGAAGCGCTCATAAGCTTTGCGGGTAGGGAGAAAATGAATGGCCAATCTTTTGTGGCTCCAGGGCGGGGCATGCTCGGGCAATACGATGTCGTTCCTCAATGCAGAGGAGCCGAGCGCCTGCGATCTCGTCACCGACTTCGGTATCAACGTGCTCTGGCATCCGTCGCTCGGCATGGAGCTCGGTGAGAACCTGCAGCGCATGCTGCGCGGGCTCGTCAGCGGTGAGATCCCGCTCGACATCTTCGTTTTCGAAGGCACCGTCGTGAATGCCCCCAACGGCACCGGCGAGTGGAACCGCTTTGCAGGGCGCCCCATGAAGGACTGGGTGCGCGACCTCGCCGCCGTGGCAGGCTTCACCGTTGCCGTCGGCGATTGCGCGACGTGGGGCGGCATCCCCGCGACGGCGCCCAATCCGTCGGACAGCGTGGGGCTCCAGTTCCTGAAACGCGGGCACGGAGGCTTCCTCGGCAAGGACTACAAGTCCAAGGCCGGGCTTCCCGTCATCAACATCCCGGGCTGCCCTGCGCACCCCGACTGGATCACCCAGATTGTGGTCGCCGTCGCCACCGGGCGCGGAGGCGATCTCTCGCTCGACGACTTCGGGCGGCCGAAGACCTTTTTCACGAGCTTCACGCAGACCGGCTGCACGCGCAACATGCACTTCGCCTACAAGGTGTCGGCCACCGAGTACGGCCAGCGCAAGGGCTGCCTCTTCTACGACCTCGGCTGCCGCGGGCCCATGACGCACTCGCCCTGCAACCGCATCCTCTGGAATCGCCAGTCATCCAAGACGCGCGCCGGCATGCCCTGCATGGGATGCACGGAGCCGGAGTTCCCCTTCTACGACCTCGCACCCGGCACCGTCTTCAAGACGCAGACCGTCATGGGCGTGCCGAAGGATATGCCGACGGGCGTGGACAAGACGGGCTACGTCAAGCTCACCGCCGCCGCAAAGGCGGCATCGCCGAGATGGGCTGAGGACGACATCTTCGTCGTCTGACGGCCGTGGCCTGATCAAAACAACACGCAATTCTCTTAGGGAGAGAAGCCTCCAATGCCAGCAGCAGTGCAAACTCTCGATATTTCACCCGTCGGGCGTGTCGAAGGCGACCTCGATGTTCGCGTCGACATCCAGGACGGCGTCGTCGTCAACGCCTGGACCAACGCGGAGCTGTTCCGCGGCTTTGAGATTATCCTGCGTGACAAGGATCCGCAGGCCGGCCTCGTCGTCACGCCGCGCGCCTGCGGCATTTGCGGCGCGTCGCACCTGACGTGCGCCGCCTGGGCGCTCGATACGGCATGGCAGACCGAGGTGCCCCGCAACGCAATTCTCGCCCGCAACCTCGGGCAGATCGTGGAATCGATCCAGAGCCTGCCGCGCCACCACTACGGCCTGTTTATGATCGACTACACGAACAAGAACTATCAGAGGTCGCCGTTCTACGAGGAGGCGGTCAAGCGCTGGGCGCCATTCACGGGCAGGAACTACGAGATCGGCGTGACGATCTCGGGCCGTCCCGTCGAAATCTACGCGCTCCTCGGAGGCCAGTGGCCGCATTCGAGCTACATGGTGCCGGGCGGCGTCATGTGCGCGCCGACGCTCACCGACGTCACGCGCGCATGGTCGATCCTCGAGCACTTCCGGCGCAATTGGCTCGAGCCGATCTGGCTCGGCTGCTCGCTTGAGCGCTACGAGCAGATCCGCTCCTACAGCGACTTCCTTGCGTGGCTCGACGAGCGGCCTGAGCACGCCAACTCGGATCTCGGCATGTTCTGCCGCATGTCGTCCGATATCGGCGTTGATCGGTACGGCCGCGGTCACGGCAAGTTCGTGTCGTGGGGATATCTGCCGCACGAGGACCGGTACAACAAGCCGACGATCGAAGGCCGCAATGCCGCGCTCATCATGAAGAGCGGCGTGTTCGACGGGGCTGCTGGCACGCACAAGCTGATGGACCAGCAGTTCACGCGCGAAGATCTCCGGCACGCCTGGTACGACGAGCCGCAGGCGTTACATCCCTTCGACCGTACGACGAAGCCGATTCAGAAAAACACCGTCGACCACAATGGAAAGTACTCCTGGGCAGCGGCTGTCATGCACGTGCAGGATGGCCGCCTCGAGGCGGGACCCCTGTCGCGGCAGCTCATCGCCGGCGGTAAGCACGGCGAAAGCTGGCAGCACTATGATCCGCTCCTGCTCGACATGTACCATAACCTCGGCGGCGCGAGCGTGATGCTTCGGCACTTCGCACGCATGCACGAGGGCATCAAACTCTATCGCGAGGCCGAGCGCATCCTGCGCGAGTTCCGGCTCAAGGATCCCTGGTACATCAAGCCGACCGAAAGAGACGGCCGTGGCTGGGGCGCTACCGAGGCCATTCGCGGCGCGCTCTGTCACTGGATCGAGGTGCAGGGCGGCAAGATCAAGAACTATCAGATCATCGCACCGACCACATGGAATGTCGGTCCGCGGACATCCGACGGCGCGCGCGGACCGATCGAGGAGGCATTGATCGGTACACCGATCGCAGATCCCCACGATCCGGTCGAGGTCGGCCATGTCTGCCGCTCCTACGATTCCTGCCTCGTATGCACGGTCCATGCCTACGATGCCAAGACCGGCAAGGAGCTTGCGCATTTCCGGACAGCCTGATGACGGGCTACCCTTCGTTGCGCCGCCCGGTTGCGAGCGAGTCGGATCGGGGGGCGCGAGAGATCGGGTCGCGCCGAGGTGAAAGCAGTGAAATGAGCGGCAAGGGCAAGGACGAGGCGCTCCTGCAAAGGATTGCCGACATGATGGCGGCCGGGCTCGAGACACAGACCGAGCCCTTTCCGGAGACGGAAAAGGAGTTCGGCGCGATCCTCACGGAGCTTCGCCAGCTCCCGGCCGACGACTTGCGCTCGAAGCTGGTCGTCAGCGGCTTCGTCGATCATCCCTATGGCCCGGAGCAGCAGCGCTGCTTCGAGTGCATGTACTATCTCGTGCATCGCAAATGGTGCGACCTGCCGGAGCTTTCGGTGCCGGTCGAGCCCGATTGGTGGTGCCGGCTCTGGAGGATCTGAACCGAGAAGGCTCATGAGGTGCCTCATGGCAGACGATGGCCGACTTGAGACTGATGCGCAGGCACGTCGGGAGATCACCGCTCTTCTTGAGTCCGGCCTCGAGACGGAGGTGTTTCCGAGGGGCGACACGCACGACGAGGTGCAGGCGATCATCACGCGGCTCAGGGCTTCGGGCGGAGACCTCAAGTCGAAGCTGGTGATCGGCGGCTTCACCGATTACCCGGTGGAGCACGGCGGCCTCGAGCAGCCTTGCGAGACCTGCATGTACTACCTCGTCCACCGCAGATACTGCGAGCTTCCCGAGCTCGATTGCCCCGTCGAGCCTCAGTGGTCGTGCCGGCTGTGGCGCATCTAGAGAAGGTGGACCATGCTGCGGGATCGAAGCCGATGATCGCCGTAATCGGGTGCGGAAACGCCAACAGGACCGACGACGCGGCCGGCCTCGAGGTCGTGAGGCTCCTCAAGCTGTCGCCGACGCTGAGCGGGCGCCCGGATGTTCAGCTCCTCGATGCCGGGACCGACGGCATGTCCGTCATGTTCGCGGCGCGCGGATGCACAACGCTGTTCATCGTCGACGCCTGCTGGACCAAGGCCGACGCTGGCGCCATCTTCGAGGTTCCGGGCAGCAAGGTCGAAACGCAGTTCTCGCCCACGTTCAATCTGCACGACTTCCGCTGGGATCACGCGCTCCATGCCGGCCGGCAGATATTCAAGGAGACGTTTCCGAGCGATGTGACCGCCTACCTGATCGAGGCGCACTCGCTTGAGCTTGGCTGTGGGCTGACCTCCGATGTGTCCCGCGCCGTCGCTCTCGTCGCCGAACGCATAGAGGCGCGCATCGTGGGACTCGTCGCGGGCGCGCCTCGCCGAGAGGCGCTGCCATGACCGACGACTGCATCCTCATCGTGCGCCGCGGCGCGCTCCACCTCACGCGGCAGGTCTACGAGCGCTTCTTCGACAAACTCGACAACGTCGTGTTGCTGCGCGACGGCGGCGACCTCGTCATCCTTCCCGTGCGCCATCAGGCGGCGGGTGGCTACGTGATCAAGCTGCGCTCGGGCGCCGGAGACCGTGCGGTCGTTGCCTCCGACTTCTTTCGCGACAACGGCGTGGAGGACGAGGTCCATCTCACTCTGTCGGCCGCGTGGGACGAGGCCCGCTCGGCGCTGATCGCCCGCGGCGCCTTCGACTGATAACTAAGTATGCATTATGCAATAATCATAGACATTTGGCGGATAGTGCGCTTACTCTATTGCCAATGAAGTTTACCGCTCGAAGAAGCGGATTTGGGAGGGGTGTCGCGTGGGGATCGGAGTCGAGGAGCAGGTCAACGCCGCGCTCGCCGCCGCCGAAGCGGAGACGGCAAGTCCCGCCGAGCGCGCCGAGATGCTGATGGAGATCGCCATCGGCCTGCAGGTGAAGCCCAAGTCTCCCCGCGAGCTTTCCCTTGCCGTCGAGCTCTACGAGCGCGCGCTCGCGCTCTGTCTGCAAGAGCATCCCCTTCTCGCCGCCCGCATCCGGGCACGCGCCGCGACGGCCTTGCAGGCATTGCCCGAGGCAGGCACGGACTCCCTCGAAAAGGCGCGCGATCTGCTGACGGAGTCGCTTCCCGTCATTCGGGTCGACGGATCACGCGAGGAGCTGGCAGAGATCGAGATGAACCTCGGACTCGTGCTGCAAAGTCTCGCCGGCGCCGGGAGGGCGCGCATCACCGACGCCATCGCCGCCTATCAGCGTGCGCTGCGGACCTTCGACCGCGCGCGCTTCCCGAAAGAGTTCGCGATCCTGCAGAACAATCTCGCGACGGCGTTCCTGTCCATTCCTTTCACCGATGAGCGCGCGAAGATGCGCGAGGCGCTGGCCGTGCAGGCTTTCGAGGACGGGCTCAAAGTTGTCGATTTCATCGACCACCCAGCCGAGTACGCCATGCTGCAGAACAACCTCGGCAACGCATTGCAGTATGCCTCATCGAGCCATGCCGTCGAGAACAACATGCGGGCGCTCGAGGCTTACGACGAGGCGCTCAAGGTGCGCACGCGAGAGGCCATGCCGGTCGCATACGCGAACACGATAGCCAACAAGGCGAACTGTCTCTGGAACCTGCCGGACGATCCGGAGAACCCGGATGCCGGCAACCGTCAGAACCTGGCGGCGGCAGCGACGCTTCTTGCGGAGGCGCGCGAGATATTCAACGCCGCGGGCGAGCAGGAGAAAGCTCGCATCATGGCCGAGGCCATCGACCAGATCGGCCGCGAGAGTTTGTCGTCGATGCCGGCCAATGGCGCGGGACTCGCTAACGGACACCTACAAGAAGGAGACCAAATTCGATGATCGATGCAGCACTATTGGAGTCGACGGCGCTCGCTCTCGTTACCGGCATCATTGCCGCGCTGATTGGCGGAAGCCTGGGCGGCGTCGTCACCGGCGGTAAGGCGCTCGGAGTCGAGCTCGCAGCCTTCATGGGCTCGTTCTACGGCATCGTATCCGGCACGACCGGCGTCGCGCTCGGCCTCGCTGCAGTCTCGTACCTCAGATAGGAGACCCCGCGATGTTTGAGATGGTCAGAAGCTCGGCGAGCCTCTTCTTTCAGGGCAAGCTCTTTGCCGAGCCGCTCAAAGCCTACACGCAGCTTGCACTCGGTATTCTCACCGCAGCGATCGTGCTCGTCGCGGCCCGCGAGGGCGGTCTCTACCTGGTTCCCTCCGCCGCCCTCGCGGGGTTCGTCGGGGGCGTGCTGCAGCCCTATCTTTTCCGCAACCTTCGCTATCGGTGAGGTAAGTTCGAGTGTCTGCGCTTGGTGCCATGTCTGTCGCGTCCACGGCGCCCGAAAGCGAGCGCAACGATGTCGCCCATCTTGTCGGCGACGTCGAGCGTCTGGAGATGATCTTCGACGGCTGGGATGAAACGGCGGCTGCTGCGGCCCGCGCCTACGGCCTCGCCATCGAGACGCTGAATGGCGAGGCGCTGCGTCGCCTCGTTTCCGCCCTGAGGCGTGACCCCGCCGCGCTCGCTGCCATGAAATCGGCCGTGACCGACGAGGTCGTCTACGCCGTCATGCGCCGCCACGGCTTGATCAAGCCGAGCTTGACGGAGCGCGTCGAGGCGGCGCTCGACAGCATTCGTCCGATGCTCGCCTCCCACGGCGGCGACGTGGAGCTGGTCGGAGTCGCGCCGCCGGCGATCGAGGTACGCTTCACCGGCTCGTGTGACGGCTGTCCGGCATCTCAACTAACGTTCCACGCCGGCGTGAAGAAAGCGGTCGAGGAGGCCTGCCCCGAGATCACCGACATCCTTCAGGTGAAGGGCACGGCATCCTCGGCTTCGAATGGCGACGCGGTGCGCTTCATTAGCCCCTTCGCGCTCGGAACGAGCGGACAATGGCACTACGCCGCCAAGATCTCGGACGTCCCCGAGAGCGGCGTCAAGGCGCTACTGCTCGAAGGCGAGAAGGTGCTGCTCTCGCGGCGCGGCGCGATCGTCACATGCTTCCAGAATGCCTGCGCGCATCTTGGCCTTGCGCTTGATGACGGCGAGGTCGAGGACGGCATTATTACGTGCCCGTACCACGGTTTCCGCTACGACCTTTCGAGCGGCGAGTGCCTGACGGCGCCTGCCGTGCAGCTTCAACCGCATGCCGTCCGCGTCGTCGGCTCGCGCATCGAGGTGAGGTTGCAAAAATAGCCATGCGCGTCTCCTTGAGCCCGGTACGTAGGATGGCGAGCGCGCATGTGGCGCTTCCGTCCGCGTTGTTGGATCGGGGCGGCGCGCGGATCGTTCTTGGCCAGCGGCCGGGCGCGACGGAGCTCGTGGAGCCGATTGCCCCATCGCCAAGCTCGCTTTTCGGGCCGCGTGGTGCAGCGCTGGCCGGGACGCAAGGCCCCCTTTTCGTGTGCGATACGGGACATCACCGGTTGCTGATCTGGACCGCGCTTCCGGAGCGGGATCGTGTGCCCGCCGATCTCCTCATCGGCCAGCCCGACTTCCTTTCCGAGGGACGCAATGGACGCGGACCCGTCGGGGCCGCGACGCTCAATGTGCCGACCGGCGTGGCCGCCCACGATGACGTTCTGGCCGTCGCCGACGCGTGGAATCATCGCGTGCTCATCTGGCATGGGTTTCCGGCCAGATCGAACCAGCCCGCGGATGTCGTGCTCGGGCAAGCGGATTTCACCGCCAATGCGCCGAACCGCGGCTCGGACAAGCCGAGCGCCGACACGCTCAACTGGTGCTATGGCGTGGCGATCGCCGACGGCGCGCTCTACGTCGCGGATACCGGCAACCGCCGCGTGCTGAAGTGGAACCGCATCCCCGAGGCCAGCGGCACGCCGGCCGATCTCGTGCTCGGGCAGGACGATTTCGAAACGCGCGACGAGAACGGCGGGCGGGTACCCGGTGCGGCCGGCATGCGCTGGCCCCATGGCATTGCGACGGACGGCGATCGCCTGTTCGTCGCCGATGCCGGCAACAACCGCATCATGGTGTGGGTGCCTCGGCCGGGCGGTAATGGTGCGTCGTGCACGTTTGTCCTCGGTCAGCGCGATGTGGCGGGTGTCGATCACAACCAGGCTGCCTACTACCCGACAGCAGCATCGCTGAACATGCCGTATGGCGTGGCGGTGCTCGGCCGTAAGCTGGTCAGTGCGGATACCGCCAACTGCCGGGTCGTCGGCTACGATCTTGACGATCTCGCCATGGAGATACCCGCGCTCTGGCTCGCGGGGCAATCGAGCTTCGAAGACAAGGGCGAGAACCGCTGGGGTGTACTGCAACGCGACAGTCTTTGCTGGCCGTACGGAATTTCGGTCTCCGGGACTACGGTCGTCGTCGCCGACAGCGGAAATAACCGGGTGCTGGTCTGGGAGGCTGTCCCATGACCGCGGCCACGCCCGCATCTGCCATTGTCGGTGCCGCCGGAACCGAGGCGATTCAGATCCGTGTGCGCGGCCGTGTGCAGGGCGTCGGCTTCCGTCCCACGGTTTGGCGCCTTGCTCGCGATCTTGGCTTGCGCGGAACGGTTCAGAACGACGCCGAGGGCGTCCTGATCCGTGCGGGAGGAAGCACGGAGGTGCTGTCCTCGTTCCTCTCTCGTCTCGAAGCCGAATGTCCGCCGCTCGCCGCCATCGAAAGCATTGATGTGCTGTCCTATGCAGGTCCGCTACCGGAACACTTCGATATCGTCGAAAGCCGGCGCGGCGTGGCAGACACGGAGATTCCGCCGGATGCAGTCCTGTGCGCGGACTGCGCGGCCGAGGTCCTCGATCCCTTTTCGCGCCGCTTTCGCTATCCGTTCACCACCTGCACCAACTGCGGCCCGCGCCTCACGATCATCGCACGGATGCCCTACGACCGCACGGCGACGAGCATGTCGGCTTTCGACCTCTGCCCGGACTGTGCTGCCGAGTACGCCGATCCGGCTGACCGCCGCTTCCATGCCGAGACGACGGCGTGCCACGTGTGCGGGCCCAAGGCACGTTTGATCCGCTTCGATGGGCGCGCCGTGAGCTTCGAGCAAACCTCGATGCTGGACGATGTGGACGGCGCACTTGGCCTCATCCAGAAGGGCGAGATCGTCGCCATCAAGGGCCTTGGCGGGTATCACCTCGCGTGCGACGCGACGCAGGCGAAGGCCGTCGAGCGTCTGCGCTCCCTGAAGCAGCGCGACACAAAGCCGTTTGCGCTGATGGCCCGCGATCTCGATGTCATCCGCGCCTACGCGTCAGTAGGGCCCGACGAGGAGGCCGCGCTGACGAGCCCGGCAGGCCCCATCGTTCTGCTCGAGGCGACGTTCGAGAAGCGCCTTCCGGATGCGATAGCGCCGGGTCTCGCCACGCTCGGCTTCATGCTGCCCACGACGCCGCTGCACGCCTTGCTTCTGCGTCGCATGGACAGGCCCGTCGTCATGACGTCGGGCAATCTCTCCGACAGTCCGCAAGTGATCTCCGACGGCGACGCCTGCGCGAAGCTGGCAACGATCGCTCCGTTCGCGCTCGTGCACGACCGCGACATCCTCAATCGTGTGGACGATTCCGTCGTGCGCGTCGCGGCCGGCGAGATCCGCGTCCTCCGCCGCGCGCGGGGTTATGCTCCCGCACCCGTGCGCTTGCCGAAGGGATTCGAGGCAGCACCCGAAGTGCTGGCGATGGGTGGCGATCTCAAATCGACGTTCTGTCTGGTGAAGTCCGGCAACGCCGTCCTCTCGCAGCATATCGGCGATCTGGATGATGCCGAGACGTTCGACGATTTCACGCGCACGCTCGCGCTTTTCCGCGAAATGCTGGCAACGAGGCCCGCTGCCATCGTGGCGGATTTGCATCCGACCTATCGTAGCGCGGCGTTCGCGAGGAAGCTCGGCGCTGACGAGAAGGTCCCGCTGCTCCACGTTCAGCATCATCATGCTCATATCGCGAGCTGCCTTGCCGAAAATGGAAGGCCGCTGGACGCCCCGCCTGTGCTCGGCATCGCGATCGACGGTCTCGGATACGGTTCGGACGGAGCGATCTGGGGCGGCGAGTTCCTGCTGACCGACTATGCGGCCGCGACGCGCCTCGGAACGTTCAAGCCCGTTTCCATGCTTGGCGGCGACAAGGCCTCCCGCGAGCCGTGGCGCAATCTCTATGCGCATCTCATGGCCGAGATGGGCTGGGGCGTGTTTGCGATGAACTTCGCCGATCTCGATATTCATCGCGCGCTGGAGGCGAAGCCGCGCAAGATTCTCGACGCGATGCTGAAGGACCATCTCAATTCGCCCTTGGCATCGTCGTGCGGGCGATTGTTCGATTCCGTTGCCGCGGCCATCGGGCTCGCCTTCGAGCGACAAGGCTACGAAGGCGAGGCCGCGGTTCGGCTGGAGGCCATCGTCGACAGACGGGCCCTCGAGACCGAGGACCGAGCGCTCGACTATCCGTTCACGATTCCAAATCTCAAGCACTCTGGATTGCCGTACATCGAGCCGCTCGCCATGTGGAGCGCGATCCTCGGTGACCTGATCCTCAAGACGCCGGCCGGCGTCATCGCCGCCCGCTTCCATCGCGGACTCGCGCGCGTACTAACCGCGATGGCCCTGAAGCTTGCCAGACGCGACAGTGAGGCGGGTCCCCGTTTCGACACCGTGGCGCTTTCGGGCGGCTGCTTCCAGAACCGCATTCTCCTGGAGCTCACCGTTCGCATGCTCGAACAGCAGGGCTTTTCCGTCCTGACGCAGAAGGCCGTACCTGCGGGAGATGGGGGATTGGCGCTCGGTCAGGCTGCGATCGCGGCCGCGCACATCATAAGAAACAGACCGCTGGACACAAAAAAAATCGGAGGAATCAACCCATGTGCCTCGGAATTCCAGGGCGCATCGTAGCCATCGACGATGCGGAACGAAAATTGGCAACCGTCGACGTGTCCGGCGTCAGGCGCCAGATCAACGTCGCCTGCATCGTCTCCGACGATCATCCGGTTGCAGCGTGCGTGGGCGACTGGGTGCTTGTCCACGTCGGTTTCGCCATGAGCCGGATCGACGAAGCCGAAGCAGCCGAAACCTTGAAGGTGCTGACGGAGCTCGGCGAGGCGCAGGCCGAGATGGAAGCCATGCGCCTCTCGGGTGCAGCGTAGGAGGGCGCCATGCCCAACCAAGCGGAACTTTCCGGTCTCTACCCGTTCCTGCATGGAAAGCCGCAGGATCCGGAGAAGCTCGATGCCGCCTTGTTGCATTCGGTGTCGGAAAAGGCGCGCGAGAGTCGGGAGACGAACGCGGCGTTCTTCGAAGAGAGCGGGCTTACGCTCGTCGCGGCAGCGAAGGCTGTCGCCGATCTCTATCGCCGAGGCGGGCGGCTTTTCTCCATGGGCAACGGCGGATCGAGCTGCGATGCCTCGCATGTCGCTGTCGAGTTCGTGCATCCCATAACGGCAGGCCGCCCCGCACTCGCCGCGACCAACCTCGTCGCCGACCTGGCCATGATATCCGCCGTCGGCAACGACGTCGGTTTCGAGCACGTCTTCGTCCGCCAGATCATCGCCCAGGGCCGCGCGGGCGACGGCCTCGTCGGCATCTCGACCAGCGGCAACTCGGCGAATCTCATCGCTGCATTCGCCAAGGCCAAGGAGATGGACATCGTCACCATTGGGCTTGCGGGAGGCGACGGCGGGCGCATGAGGACATCCGGCGTCGTCGACTACTGTCTCGTCGTTCCGACGCAATCGATCCATCGCACGCAGGAGTGTCACGTCGCGGCTTACCACATCCTGTGGGATCTCGTTCATACGCTGCTTGCCGACGACCGCGGGTCTGCAGCCAAAAAGGGAGCGGTGGCATGAAGTACGTCGAGGAGTTCCGCGACGCCGAGAAGGCGAAAGTCCTGTTGCATGAGATCGACAGGCTTGTCGCCGACATCGACCCTCCGAAGGATCGTCCGATTGCGATCATGGAGGTGTGCGGAGGGCATACGCACTCGATCTTCCGCTATGGCCTGGAAGGCATGTTGCCGAAAGAGATCGAGCTGGTGCACGGGCCAGGTTGCCCCGTGTGCGTGCTGCCGATGGGTCGCGTCGACGACTGCGTGGCCATCGCCGAGAGGCCAGAGGTGATCCTCACCACCTTCGGCGACGCTATGCGCGTGCCGGGATCGAAAAAGAGCCTCATGCAGGCCAAGGCGGACGGCGCCGATGTGCGGATGGTCTATTCGCCCATGGATGCCCTCGCGCTGGCAAGGAAAAATCCGGATCGGGAGGTCGTGTTCTTCGCCATCGGATTCGAGACGACAATTCCGTCAACCGCGCTGACGATTCTCCAGGCGAAGGCCGAGGGTGTGGAGAACTTCTCCGTCTTCTGCAATCACATCACCATCGTTCCGACCATCAAGGCCATCCTCGACAGCCCGGACCTGCAGATCGACGGCTTTCTCGGACCGGGCCACGTCTCGATGGTCATCGGCACAGGACCGTACGAGTTCATTTCACGCCATTACAAGCGGCCCATGGTTGTCGCAGGCTTCGAGCCACTCGATATTCTTCAGTCCCTCTGGATGGTGTTGAAGCAGATCCAGGAGGGGCGCTCGGAGGTCGAGAATCAGTATGCCCGCATCGTGCCGGACGCGGGCAACAGCGCAGCTCTCGCGGCCTTGAGCGAGGTTTACGAGCTGCGCGAGTTCTTCGAGTGGCGCGGGCTCGGCTCCATCGACCATTCCGGCGTGCGGATTCGCGCGGCGTATCACGCCTTCGATGCGGAAGCGAGGTTCGCAACCCCGAACGTCAAGATCGCCGATCCCAAATCGTGTCAGTGCGGAGAGGTGCTGAAGGGCGTGATCAAGCCGTGGCAGTGCAAGGTGTTTGGCACCGCCTGCAATCCCGAGACGCCCCTCGGCGCGCTGATGGTGTCATCGGAAGGGGCGTGCGCGGCCTACTACCAATACGGCGGCGTCAGGAAGCGCGAGGCCGTGTCATGAACGTCATGCCTATGCCACGCCGCCGCGCCTTCGGTCATATCTCCGTTCCCAAGGTCACGCTGGCCCACGGCGGCGGCGGCAAGGCCATGAAGGACCTGATCGATGACGTGTTCGTGTCCGCGTTCGACAACGCGGCGCTGGCACCGCTGGAGGATCAGGCCCGCTTCGATCTCTCGGACTTGGCCCGATACGGCGACCGCCTCGCCTTCACGACCGACTCGTTCGTGGTCCATCCGCTGTTCTTTCCGGGCGGAGACATCGGCAAGCTCGCGGTGTGCGGGACCGTCAACGACCTGGCGGTCGGGGGGGCGCAGCCCCTCTATCTGTCGTGTGCCGCCATCGTCGAGGAAGGCGTCGAGGTAGATCTCCTGCGCCGTGTCGCGGCGTCGATGGCGGAGGCCGCACGCGTGGCGGGCGTCCAGATCGTGACGGGCGACACCAAGGTCGTCCAGAAGGGGGCTTGCGACAAAATCTTCCTGACCACCACCGGTATCGGTGTCATCCGCGCGAATGTGACTCTCGGTGCCGACAGGGCGCGCGCGGGGGACATCGTGATCGTCAACGGCGTGCTCGGCGATCACGGGGCCGCCATCCTCGGGGCACGCGGAGACATGGCGCTCGACAGCCCCATCGAGAGCGACTGCGCGGCGCTGAACGGCCTGATCGACGCTCTGCTCGGGGCGGCACCCGGAACGCGTGCTCTTCGCGATGCGACCCGCGGGGGTGTTGCCACCGTGTTGAACGAGATCGCGCAGGCCTCTGGCGTCGCCATCGAGCTCGACGAGCGCGTGATGCCATTGAGGGCCGAGGTGCGCGCTTTCTGTGAGATTCTCGGCCTTGACCCGCTGTACCTCGCCAACGAGGGGAAGATCGTCGCAATTGTTCCTGCGGACGAGGCTGATGCGGCGCTCGCAGCCGTCGGCGCGCATCCGTTCGGTCGTGACGCCGTTGCGATCGGAGAAGTCAAGGGCGGTGAGGCGGGACGCGTGACCATGCGCACGGTGTTCGGCGGCAATCGCATCGTCGACATGCTGGTTGGCGACCAATTGCCGAGGATCTGCTGACATGCACGAGCTCGGGATCACGCGGAATGTTGTCGCCATTGCGTCGGATGCCGCCAAGGGGCGCCGCGTGCTCAAGGTGACACTCGAGGTCGGGCGGCTGTCGGGCGTCATGACGGAGGCCATCCGCTTCTGTTTCGACACGGTGGTCGAGGGCACCGCCCTTGACGGCGCGGAGCTCGAGATTCGCGAGATCGAGGGCCGCGCCCGCTGTCAGGCGTGCGGCGCCGTCTACCTGATGCCGACGCTTTTCACATCCTGCCCCTGCGGAAGCCGCGATTGCGAGCGCATCGCCGGCGAGGAGCTCAGCATCAAAACCATCGAGCTAGAGGAGGCTGCGTGATGTGCGGAACCTGCGGATGCAGCAGCACCAACAAAGTCACGATCACCAATCTCGAGTCCGGCTTGACCACGACGCTCGATCGCGGCAACCACGACCACGACCACGACCACGACCACGACCACGACCACGATCACGAGCACGTCCATGAGGACGGAACGCGACACAGCCACGCCCATCACCATCATCATGGTCATGACCACGATCATCCTCATCACCACGACCATGATGGCACGCATGAGCATGATGGCCTCGATCACCACCATCACGCGCACGATCACACGCACGCCGATGGCACGACGCACAGTCACCCCCACGTTCACGGACACGCGCACCATCACACGCACGCGCATGAGCCGGCGACCGTCGTTGCCCTCGAAACGCGGCTTCTTGCGAAGAACGACGCGCTAGCCGAACGGAACCGGGCGTGGTTCGCCGGGCGCGAGATCCTGGCGCTCAATCTCGTGAGCTCCCCCGGCTCCGGCAAGACCACGCTGCTCGAGCGCATGATCCGCGATCTCGGGCGCGAGATGCCCATTGCCGTGATCGAGGGCGATCAGGCGACCGCGAATGATAGCGAGAGAATCCATGCCGCAGGTGCGCCCTGCGTGCAGGTCAACACCGGCACGGGATGTCACCTGGAAGCGGACATGATCGCGCGCGGGCTCGCCGAGCTGAAACCGCCGGTCGGCGCCATGGTGCTGATCGAGAACGTGGGCAACCTCGTGTGCCCGGCTTTGTTCGATCTTGGCGAACAGGCGAAGGTGGCAATCCTGTCCGTCACCGAAGGCGAGGACAAGCCGCTCAAATACCCGCACATGTTCCAGGCCAGCCGCGCCATGCTCCTGAACAAGATCGACCTCCTCCCGCATCTGGATTTCGATGTCGAGAAGGCTATCGAGAACGCCCGCTCTGTGAACCCGGGGATCGCGGTGTTTCGCGTTTCCGCGCGCACCGGCGAAGGATTGCAAGCCTGGTACGACTGGATTCGCGAGCAGGCCGCGGCCGTGCGTGCGAGCCCCATCTGATCACCAACGTCAATTTTCAACTGGGAGGACGTCTCAACATGAGCACGAGAACTTTCTGGCGGTGGCTTGGTGCTGCCGCAGCGATCACCATGCTGGCAGCCACGCCCGCCGCGGCGCATGTCGGTGCGGGCGGGGCGCATGGCTTCATGCACGGTCTTGCCCACCCGATGGGCGGTCTCGATCACGTTCTGGCCATGGTCGCCGTCGGCATTATGGCTGCGGGCCTTGGCGGGCGCGCTATCTGGATGGTGCCCGCGGCGTTTCTTGTCATGATGGCCGTGGGCGGCCTGCTCGGCATGGCGCATGTGTCGCTGCCGTATGTCGAGCTTGGCATCGCCGCATCCGTTGTCGTGCTGGGCCTTGCTGTCGCACTCCGCCTGCCCATGCCGACCACCGCCGCAATGGCCCTGGTCGGCTTCTTCGCGATCTTCCATGGCTTCGCCCATGGAGCGGAGATGCCCGCTGATGCCTCGGTCGCTGGCTATGCGGCCGGGTTTATTCTCGCGACGGCATCTCTGCATGCGATCGGCATCGCTTTGGGCCTTGCAGTCGGTCAAATCGGCCGCATCGGTGCGAACGTCAGCCAGGTCGGTGGCGCCGCATTGTCGCTTGCCGGCATAGCGCTGATCGGCGGCTGGCTGTAAGGCGGATGAACTGGAAGCGGCGCAGACCAAACGATGCCTGCGCCGTTACCTGCTAGTCCGCGAGCGTCACCAGATGCTGGACGGATTTGTATCGCCGCTCCATTTCGTTGAGACGGTACTCCATCACGTCCCTGATGCTGACGATGCCGGCCAGCCGGCCGTCATCCACGACCGGAACGTGGCGGATGTGGTGCTGGCGCATGAGCGACATGACGTCGAGGACATGACACCCCGGCGTGCATGTGATCACGCGGCGTGTCATCAAGGCCGAGACGGGCAAGAGGTGCAACTCTCCGCGGCGCTCGGCCAAACTGTAGGCGATGTCGCGCTCCGAGATGATGCCCTCGGGCGTGCGCCCGTCGTGACTGACAACCATCACGCCGATGCGGTGCTGCTGAAGCATTCGCGCCAGCATGCCAATGGTTTCGCTCGGCCTCACTGTCAAAACCGGGCGCTCATTTCCGTTGAGCAGATCGGAAACCTTCATCGCGTTTCATCCCCTTCGATTTTTTTGAGGCGCCGCATTCATGTGGCGCAGTTTGCGTGCGGCGCGGCATTCGCGTTGAAAATAGAATGGGTCGCTGATGCCGAATACGCGGCATCTATGAGGGCAGCCAAAAATCCTCGCAGCAATCTTTGAGTTGTCGCGCGACATTATGTGCATGGACGCTGAGGAAATGCGTCCGATACCGATAGAGACGAGGAAAGGGATGGCGCTTTCTGCGCCATACGTATTTCTACGTTGGACACAGGTGCAATTTCGCGCGATCAGCGGACGCGGATATGCTCGTGCGTATGCGCGTGCCGGTCGCCGTGCTTGTGGCGCGTGGTCTCGATCGTCGCGGGGATCATCGTGATGCGGCCGTGACGGGCGCCGCGCTCCGCTATGATCTCATTAGCAAGCTTTTGAACTGCTTTTATATTTCCCCTGAGGACCGCGACCTCCATGCAGCTGTCGTGGTCGAGAGAAATGCGCATGGTGGCGACGGAGAGATCATGGGCGCGCTGGAAGGCGTGTGCCAGCCTCTGAGGCAGATCGCGCGTCTCCTGATCGTAGACGTAGACCACGCTTGCGATGCAGTCGCCCGTGGACGTGGTCTCGTTGGTTTCCGAAATTCCCGCCCTGACGAGATCCCGGATTATTTCGGATCGGTTTTGATAGCCCCGCGCTTCAGCGAGCTTTTCGATATCCCTGTAAAGTTGGTTGTCAATTGTGATTGTGATCCGTTGCACGTTCGACCCACTCGCAGATTTTGGCGCTCAGTATGAGGATCAGAAATAGACTTCATACTTTATCACGCATCTCCTGAATGGAAAGACGAATTCGGGAGGTGTGACGTGCGTTTTAATTCGGTCGCGACATCCGTTGTCGCAATTGCCGTGCTTGGTGCGCCGGTCGGCGCGCAGCAGGTGCAGGAGCTCCCGACCGTAACGGTCACGACCACGCAGCCCAAAGCGGCCAAGAATGCAAAAAGGGGCACCGCGCAGCCGGCACCGCAGATGTCATCCGCATCGCGCGAGGAACAGCCGGGCGTACTTGATGTCGCGCCTGCCGACGAACTCGATCCGCGTTCGGCCGATGTCGGCTTCGCGCAGAGCGCGAGCCAGGGCGTGGTCACGGCGTCCGAACTGGCGGTGCGGCCGGTCTACCGAACCGGCGAACTGCTCGAGTCCGTGCCGGGCCTGATTGTCACGCAGCACAGCGGCGAGGGCAAAGCCAATCAATACTTCCTGCGCGGCTTCAATCTCGACCACGGAACGGATCTTGCGATCTCGATCGACGGCATGCCGGTCAACATGCGGACGCACGGCCATGGCCAGGGCTACGCGGATACCAATTTCATCATTCCCGAGATCGCCCGCGGGCTCGCCTACCGCAAGGGCCCGTACTTCGCCTCCGAAGGGGACTTCTCGTCTGCCGGTGCCATCCATCTCGATGTCTTTGATATCGCCAAGCCGAATTTCGCAAAGGTGGAGATCGGCGAGTTCGGCCATCGTCGAGCCGTGGCGGCGGCCTCGGCCCCGATTGGGGTGGACGGCACGTTGATGGTGGCGGGAGAGATCGCCCGTTTTGACGGTCCCTGGGAGAACCCGGACGACGTGCACCGTCTCAACGGCGTCGCGCGGTACACGAACGGATCCTACAACAACGGTTTTGCATTGACGGCGATGGCCTACGAGGGGCACTGGAATGCGACCGACCAGATTCCGCTCTATGCCGTGGAAGGCGGTTTGATCGATCGGTTCGGCGCTATCGACCCGACCGACGGCGGCACCTCGCACCGTTACAGCGTGTCCGGGCGCTGGCATGCGACGGACGCGGAGAGCGCGACACGCATCAACGCGTACATGGTCAGGAGCGACCTCGCGCTATTCAACAACTTCACTTACTTCCTCAACGATCCCGTCAACGGCGACCAGTTCCAGCAGGCCGATGACCGCCTCATGGCGGGCGGTAGCGCCAGCAAGACCTTCTACGCGAATCTCGCCGGTACGATGAAGACCGCGACGACCATCGGCGTCGACACCCGCTACGATGATGTCGACATCGGCTTGCACAACACCAGGGAGCGCAAGCGGCTTTCGACGGTGCGCGAGGATTCGGTGAAGGAAGCGAGCGCCGGCGTGTTCGTCGAGAACACCACGCACGTGACCGATTGGTTGCGCACGACAGTCGGTTTAAGAGGCGACCTCTTTCATATCGACGTTTCGAGCGATCTCGACGCGAACTCGGGAGACGAGACCGACACGGTTCTGAGCCCGAAGGCGGGCCTGGTTTTGGGTCCCTGGGCCAACACCGAGCTGTACGTGAACGCGGGCATGGGCTTCCACAGCAATGACGCACGCGGCGTCGTGACGACGATCGATCCTGTCACCCTCACGGCGGTGGACCCCGCTCCCCTGCTCGTGCGCTCCGAGGGCGCCGAGATAGGCATCAGGACCCAGCCGACACGCGCCATCACAGGCACAATGTCGGTTTTTCTTCTCGATTTTGATTCCGAGATCGTGTTCGTCGGCGACGCTGGAACCACGGAAGCGAGCCGGCCAAGCCGCCGGATCGGCGGCGAACTCACCTTGCAGGCGGAGCTTCTGCCCTGGCTTTTCCTCGACTTCGACGCCGCCTACACTGAGGCGCGCTTCAAGGACCATTCACCCGATGGGCGGCGGATTCCGGGCGCCGTCGAAGGTGTCGTGACGGCAGGGCTGTCCTTTGACAACGTGTGGGGTGGTCTCTTCGGCGGCATTAACGTCCGCTACTTCGGTCCGCGTCCGCTCATCGAGGACAACAGCGTCCGCTCGAAGTCCAGCACGCCCGTATCGGCGCGCGTCGGGTACAAATTCGGCGACGGCCTGATTGTCCAGGTGGACGTCTATAACCTCTTCGACGAGACCGCCAGCCAGATTGACTACTTTTACGAGTCGAGCTTTCCATCCGGAGCACCGGCCACCGAAGACATCCACTTCCACCCACTCGAGCCGAGGTCGTTCCGGCTCGCGGTGACAAAGCAGTGGTAAGCAACGAGTCCGCATTCGGTGGCCAACGGGCCCCGGTCCGCCGGTCACACGCCGTTCGCGTACTGCGCGGTCCCCTCGCCGAGGTAGGCGTCGAAGCAGGCGCAGATCGTGCGCACGAAGGGCCGCCCGCGCTCGGTGATGCGGAAGCCGTCGGCCGTCGGCTCGACGAGTCCGTCGTGGTCCGCCTCGACGACGTCGCGGGCTTCCCCGATCATCGGCAGCGAGGCATCGCCGAAGCGCCGGCGCAGATCGGTCTCTGAAAAACAGAGGTCGCACATCAGCCGCTCGATGACATGGCCGCGCAGGCGGTCGTCATCGGAAAGCACGATGCCGCGCGCCGTGCCGAGCCCGTGTGCCTCGACGCGGGTCTGATAGTCGAGAAAGCGCGCCGCGTTCTGCGCGTAGCCCTGCGCGAAGCGGCTGATCGCCGAAGCGCCGAAGCCGATGAGCGTGTCGGAGCGATCGGTCGTATAGCCTTGGAAGTTGCGGCGCACGGTGCCAGTGGCCAGAGGATCGCCGGGCTTGGCGAAATGGTCGAGCCCGACGCGCACGTAGCCCGCCGCCACGAGCTTGCGCGCGATGCGGTTGGCTTGCCCGAGCCGGTCGCCAGGACCGGCCAGCATCGCGCTGTCGATCAGCCGCTGGTGGCGGATCTTCTCCGGGAGGTGCGCGTAGCCGAACACGGCGACGCGATCCGGATCGAGCGCCAGCACCTTGTCCACCGTAGCCGCGACACTCACAGGCGTCTGCCCGGGGAGACCGTAAACGAGATCGATGTTGAGCGCCGGGATGCCGGCCTCGCAGAGCAGCGCCACCACATGCGCCGTCTGCTCATAGGACTGATGACGGTTGATGGCCGCCTGCACCTTGGGGTCGAAATCCTGCACGCCGAGCGACACGCGGTTGACGCCGGCGTCCGCAAAGGCATTCGCCCGCTCGGCATCCATGAAACGCGGGTCGATCTCGACCGCGAACTCGGCGCCATCCTGGACGCGGAAGAGGTCATAGGTCCGCGCGGCGAGGCCGCGGATTTCGGACGGCGATAGGATGTTGGGAGAGCCACCGCCCCAATGCAGGTGCGAGACGCGACAGGAGGGCGGCAGCAGCGAGGCGGCGTGCCCCATCTCGCTGTCGAGCGAGGCAAGGAAAGACGATATCGGGCCCGTACCGTTGGCGACGGCGGTCGAGCATCCGCAGTACCAGCATAGCGCCCGGCAGAAGGGGATGTGGACGTAGAGCGAGAGCTCGGCGCCGTCCGGCTGCGCGGACATCCAGGCGGCAGCTTGCCGCGCGCCAACCGCGCTCGCGAAATGGGGTGCCGTCGGATAGCTCGTATAGCGCGGCACGGCGGCCGCATGCCGTTCGGCGAGAGCGCGTGGCGCAAGGGGTCTCATGGGGCTGACCGCGTCCCTTGGTGATGCTTCCTGTTGGCTAGCATCGCCCCTTTGGTCGCAGGTTGATCGCGATCAAGGCTGGCGGCGGATCGTGCCCGCAGTGTCGCCCCGACAGATTGTCCGCACGCACGTTTTTCCGCAGGCACGAGGGGCACGATGAAGGCAACCAGCGAAGAGGTCATTGCGCTTTCGGCAGCCGGAGCGCTTCTCGCTGCCACGCTCGGCGTTGCGGTCGGCGCGCTGCTCGGTTTCGCGGGACACGACGAGGTGATCCGCTTCCACGGCCTCGTCTTCGCGGCGGCCAGCATCGTCGCCTGCGTCTACGTGATGTCGCACCCGCGGGAAGGCGGCACGGTGGAGCAGGGATCCTACTTCGACGATCCGATCAAGTTCGCGACGCTGGCGGCTGTCTTCTGGGGCGTCGCGGGCTTCCTCGTCGGCGACATCATCGCCTGGCAGCTCGCGTTTCCGGTTCTCAATTTCGATTTGCCCTGGACCAATTTCGGGCGCCTGCGTCCGCTGCACACGTCCGCCGTCATCTTCGCGTTCGGCGGCAACGTCCTGATCGCCACCTCTCTCTATGTCGTGCAACGCACGAGCCGCGCGCGACTCGCCGGCTACTGGACGCCCTGGTTCGTCGTCTTCGGCTACCAGGTCTTCATCGTTCTTGCGGCGACCGGCTACGTGTTGGGCTCCACGCAAGGCAAGGAGTACGCCGAGCCCGAATGGTACGTGGACCTGTGGCTGACCATCGTCTGGGTCGCCTACCTGCTCGTCTTCCTCGGCACGCTTTGGAAGCGCCGCGAGCCGCATATCTACGTGGCGAACTGGTTCTACCTCGCCTTCATCGTCACCATCGCGCTGCTGCACGTCGTCAACAACCTCGCGGTGCCGGTGTCGCTGCTCGGCTCCAAGAGCTACCCGCTCTTCGCGGGCGTGCAGGATGCCATGACGCAGTGGTGGTACGGCCACAACGCGGTTGGCTTCTTCCTCACCGCGGGCTTCCTCGGCATCATGTACTACTTCATCCCGAAGCGGGTGGAGCGGCCGGTCTATTCCTACCGCCTCTCCATCGTGCACTTCTGGAGCCTGATCTTTCTCTACATCTGGGCCGGTCCCCACCACCTCCACTACACAGCGCTGCCCGACTGGGCGCAGACGCTCGGCATGACGTTCTCGATCATCCTGTGGATGCCGTCATGGGGCGGCATGATCAACGGCCTGATGACGCTCTCCGGAGCCTGGGACAAGCTGCGCACCGATCCCGTCGTCCGCCTGCTCGTGGTGTCGGTCGCCTTCTACGGCATGTCGACCTTCGAAGGCCCGCTGATGTCCATCAAGGCGGTGAACTCGCTCTCCCACTACACGGACTGGACCATCGGGCACGTGCACTCGGGCGCGCTCGGCTGGGTCGGCATGGTGTCGTTCGGCGCCATCTACTGCCTCGTGCCGTGGCTCTGGAAACGCGAAGGTCTCTACTCGCTGCGCCTCGTCGAGTGGCACTTCTGGATCGCGACCATCGGCATCGTTCTCTACATCTCGTCGATGTGGGTGTCCGGGATCATGCAGGGCCTGATGTGGCGCGCCTACGACCACCTGGGCTTCCTCACCTACTCCTTCGTCGAGACGGTCGAGGCCATGCACTGGCCCTACATCATCCGCGCCACGGGTGGCTCGCTGTTCGTCGTGGGCTCGCTGCTGATGGCATGGAACGTGTGGAAGACCGTGCGCGGCGATAGCCCCGTGGACATCAAGGATCAGCCGCGCGTCGCGACCGCCCCCGAGCTGCGCCCCGGCGTCGTCGCCGCCCCAGCCGAGTGACGGAGAACGGACCCAAATGAAACTCTCACACGCGTTCTTCGAGAAGAACTCCCTCGTGCTCCTGATCGGCATCCTGATCGTCGTGTCGATCGGCGGCCTGGTCGAGATCGCGCCGCTCTTCTACATCGCCTCGACGATCGAGAAGGTCGAGGGCATGCGCCCCTATTCCCCTCTCGAGCTCACGGGCCGCAACATCTACATCCGCGAGGGCTGCTACAACTGCCATAGCCAGATGATCCGCTCGCTGCGCGACGAGGTCGAGCGCTACGGCCACTACAGCCTCGCCGCCGAGAGCATGTACGACCATCCCTTCCAGTGGGGATCGAAGCGCACGGGGCCCGACCTCGCGCGCGTCGGCGGAAAGTATTCGGACGCCTGGCACGTCGACCACATGAAGGCCCCGCGCGAGGTCGTGCCGGGCTCGGTGATGCCGGGCTATCCTTTCCTCGCCGAGCGCACGCTCGACGCCGGTGGCATCGCGGCCGACATGGAGGCGTTGCGGCTCGCGGGCGTGCCCTACACCGACGACATGATCGCCAGCGCCGGCGCCGACCTCGCCGCCCAGGTGAGTCCGGACACGAAAGCCGGCAAGGACGTTCTCGCACGCTACCCCAAGGCGCAGGTGCGCAAGTTCGACGGGGCGCCGGAAGGGCCGCCGACCGAGCTCGATGCACTCATCGCCTACCTGCAGATGCTCGGCACGCTGGTCGACTTCACGACCTTCGATGCGGCCGGCCCCAACTTGCGCTGAAGGACGCGACCATGAGCTACCAGGACTTGTCAGGCTGGTCGCAGATCGTTGCGATGGCGATTTTCGGGATGGTGATGGCTTGCGTGCTCGTCTACGCGCTGCGCCCGGGCAACAAGGCGAAGTTCGAGGCCGCCGCGCGCGTTCCGCTCGAGCGAGACGAGGCAATCGTGGGAGCGCCGCATGGCCGTTCATAAGGAGCTCGACGCCGTCACCGGCGCGGAAACGACCGGTCACGTCTGGGACGGCGACCTGAAGGAGCTGAACAAGCCGCTACCCAGGTGGTGGCTGACGGTGCTCTACTGCTGCATCGTCTGGGCCATCGGCTATTGGGTCGCCTATCCGGCGTGGCCGCTCGTCGACGGCTACACCAAGGGCATGCTCGGCTACAGCCAGCGCAGCGAGCTGGCGAAGGATGTCGCCGCCGCCAAGGAGGCGCAGGCCAGGTTCGTCGCCGCCATCGCCGAGCGCACGCCCGCCGACATCGAGAAGGACTCCGATCTCATGGAGTTCGTGCTGCGCGGCGGCGCGACCCAGTTCGCCAACAACTGCGCCCCATGCCACGGCCGTGGCGCGCAGGGCTTCAAGGGCTATCCCAACCTCAACGACGACGACTGGCTCTGGGGCGGCACCAACGAGATCATCGAGAAGACGATTCGCTATGGCATCCGCTCGGGCCATGCCGAAACCCACGAGAGCGCCATGCCGCGCTTCGGCATCGACCAGGTCCTGACGTCCGCGCAGATCTCGGACACGGCCGCGTTCGTTCTGACGCTGTCCGGCACCGCGGGCGATCCCGCCGCCGTCGAGCGCGGAAAGGCGGTGTTCGCGGAGCAGTGCGTCGCCTGCCATGGCGCCGAGGGCAAGGGCACGCTCGAGATGGGTGCGCCGAATCTCACGGACGGCATCTGGCTCTACGGAAGCCGGAAGGCCGACATCGAGGAGACCATCCGCACCGGTCGCGGCGGCGTCATGCCGGCTTGGGACGGCAAGCTCGATCCGGTGACGATCAAGATGCTCGCCATCTACGTGCACGCGCTGGGCGGCGGCAAATAGTGCTGCCGGAAAAGCCTGTCCCGGCGAAGGCCGGGATGTGACGCGGCTTTCCGATGAGCAGCACGATCCGAGGAAAGAAGCCGCGGGAGGCGGCCGTGACGCAGATGGAGCCGGTATCGAAGTTCATTCGCGATGAGCCGTTGGAGGCGGCGCCCGGCGTCGCGCGCATCGATGTGGACGCCGTCTCGTCGAAGGAGGCGCGCAGCCTTTACGCCACGCGCCAGCCCATCTACCCGAAGCGCGCGAAGGGAACTTTCCGCTCCATCAAGTGGGCGGTGATGGCCGTCACGCTCGGCATCTACTACCTTCTGCCCTGGATCCGCTGGGAGCGCGGCCCGGGACTGCCGGACCAGGCCTTCCTTCTCGATTTCGCCCATCAGCGCCTCTTCTTCGGCCCCATCGAGATCTGGCCGCAGGAGCTTTATTTCATCACTGGCATCCTGATCGTGTCCGCGCTTGGGCTGTTCCTCGTCACGTCGCTCGCCGGGCGCATGTGGTGCGGCTACACCTGCCCACAGACTGTCTGGACCGACCTCATGATCGCCGTCGAGCGCTTCTGGCAGGGCGATCGCAACACGCGCATGCGGCTCGACAAGTCGCCCTGGACCTTCGACAAGATCTGGAAAAAGACGGCAACGCACGTCTCATGGCTCCTGATCGGCGTCGCCACGGGCGGCGTGTTCGTCTTCTATTTCCGCGACGCGCCGACGCTCGCGGGCGAGTTGATGACGGGCGAGGCCCCCGCCGTCGCGTATGCGTTCATGGGTATCTTCACGGCCACGACATACCTCCTGGGCGGCATCGCGCGCGAGCAGGTCTGCATCTACATGTGTCCGTGGCCGCGCATCCAGGCGGCGATGTTCGATGCGGATTCGCTGCTCGTCTCCTACCGCGGCTACCGCGGCGAGCCGCGCGGCCCGCACAAGAAGGGCGAGGCGTGGCTCGACCGTGGCGACTGCGTCGACTGCAAGGCCTGTGTCGCCGTCTGTCCCATGGGCATCGACATCCGCGACGGCGCGCAGCTCGAGTGTATCCAGTGCGCGCTGTGCATCGACGCCTGCGACGACATCATGGCCAAGGTCGGCCGGCCCACGGGCCTCGTCGCCTACGAGACCTTCCGCAACATCCACGTGGCGAGCGATAGCGAGCGCCAGCCGGCGCGCTTTGTGCGCCCGCGCACGGTGCTCTATTCCGTGCTGATTGCCCTCGTGCTCGGCATCATGGGCTGGGCCTGGGTCATGCGCGCCCCCGTCGAGATCAGCGTCATCGAGGACCGCAATCCGCTGTTCGTGCGCTTGTCGGACGGCGGCATCCGCAACGGCTACACGCTGAAGATCCTGAACAAGACGCACGCGGTGCAGCGCTTCTCGGTGCGCATCGACGGCCTTGCCGCGAGCGAGATCGCGATCGTCGGTCAGGAGAATGGCACAAGCGAAATCACCGTCGAAGCCGATGTGGTGCGCGCGCTCAAGGTGTACGTCACCGTTCCCTCGGTTGCGAAGGCCGCCCTCAAGGGCGACGCGACACCGATGAGCTTCGCCGTGACGGACCTCGCCACCGGCGATCGAGTGATCCGCGACACCTCTTTCAGGAGTCCCGCACCATGAACGCTGCCCAGCGACCAAACGGAATCGCCGGCCGCCATGTGCTCGCAGCCATGCTGGCGTTCTTCGCTGTCATCGTCTCGGCCGACAGCATCATGATCTACAAGGCCGTCACCACGTTCGGCGGCGTCGACAACACCAACGCCTACCGAGACGGCCTCGCCTACAATACGCGCATCGCACGCGCAAGGCAGCAGGCCGAGCTCGGATGGCAGGCGATCGTGGATGTGCCGATGAACCCTCCGAGGGTACGCGTCACCATGCGCGACGTGGCTGGCAACGCCGTCACCGGGTTGCGCGTCGAGGCCACGTTCGGCCGCCCGGCGACCGTGAGGGTGGATACGGCGCTGAGCCTTGTCGAGGTGACGCCCGGCAGCTTCGAGGCCCCGCTCCCGCAGGACGCCGGGCCCGGCGCCTGGATCGCGGCCGTGCGCGCCTTTCGCGCCGGCGACGACGCATTGGTGCCCCTCTACCAGACCAGGAGGCGCCTGTGGGTCAGCCCCTGACCATCTCCGGCTCGTCATCGGAGCCGGACTGCGCGGTCGGGCGCGCGTGCCCGCAGACGGTTTCGCTTGCCATCGAGAACATGCACTGTGGTGCGTGCATCGCCACCGTCGAGCGAGCCCTGCGGCGCACGGACGGCGTCGGCGAAGCGCGCGCGAACCTGTCGGCGCGGCGCGTCACGGCGCACTATGATGCCTCGCGCACGAACGTCCAGGCGCTCATCGACGCGCTCGCAACGGCAGGCTACCGCGCAGCCGAGTCGGTCGAGCAACCGGACGACCGCGACGCGAGCCGTGCGGATGACCTCCTGCGCCGCTTGGGCGTCGCCGGGTTCGCCGCGGCCAACGTCATGCTGCTCTCGGAGGTGGTGTGGTTCGGCGCCGTGACCGACATGGACCAGACCACGACTGATCTCTTCCACTGGCTGTCCGCGCTATTCGCGCTTCCGGCGACGGTGTATGCGGCCCAGCCCTTCTTCGGCTCGGCAGCCACCGCGCTCAAGGCGCTCCGGCTCAACATGGACGTCCCGATCTCGCTCGGCATCGTGCTGACGCTCGCCATGAGCCTCTACCAGACCATGCGTGGATCGCATCAGGTGTACTTCGATGCCGCCATCATGCTGACCTTCTTCCTCCTGATCGGACGCCTGCTCGACGAGCAGGTGCGCCGCAAGGCGCGCGGCGCGGCGGAGAATTTGCTCGGCCTCAAGGCGCTGACCGCGAGCGTGGTCGGCGCGGGCGGCGTCATCGAGCGCATGCCGGCGCGCGCCCTTCGGTCGGGCATGAAGGTGCATGTCGCCGCGGGCGAGCGCATTCCCGTGGATGGCCGCATCTCGGCCGGCATGACCGACGTCGATGAAAGCCTGATCACGGGCGAGACGCTCCCCCGCTGGGTGACTCAGGGAAGTGAGGTGCACGCCGGCACACTCAACTTGGGGCGTCCGGTCACGGTCGAGGCGACTGCAACAGGCAGCAACACGCTGCTCGCGGAGATCACGCGCCTCATGCAGGCGGCGGAGCAGGGGCGCGGCCAATACGTCCGTCTCGCGGACCGCGCTTCGCGCCTCTATGCGCCCGCAGTCCATGCTCTCGGCCTCGCGACGTTCCTGGGCTGGATGCTCGCAGGCGCGGGGTGGGAAACGTCGCTGACCTACGCCGTCGCCGTGCTGATCGTCACCTGCCCGTGCGCGCTTGCCCTGGCCGTGCCCGTCGTCCAGGTGGTCGCGACCAGCCGCCTGTTTGGGAAAGGCGTGATCCTCAAGGCCGCCGATGGCCTGGAACGCCTCGCCGAGATCGACACCGTGGTGTTCGACAAGACCGGCACGCTGACGCGTGGCGAACCGACATTGCGCAACGTCGCCGAGGTCCCGGATGCCGTGCTGGCGCGCGCAGCCGGGCTCGCGGTCGCAAGCCGTCATCCGTATGCGAAGGCCGTCGTGCGCGCTGCGGAGCAACGCGGAATGGCCGTCATCGCCGCGCCCGGCACGCGCGAGGTGACGGGTTCCGGGCTCGTCGCGCCGGGGCCGCACGGTGAGCACAGACTCGGATCGCGCGAATGGGCCGGCGCCGGAAAGAGCGACGAGCGCGCGGGCGGGCTGTGGTATGTCGAGCCGGGACATGCGCCCGTCGTGCTCGACTTCGAGGACACCGTGCGGACGGATGCGCGCGAGATCGTGGCGCGCCTTCGCAAGGCCGGCTACGAGGTGTGTCTGCTCTCCGGCGACCGTGAGCCCGCCGTGGCCGGTGTCGCCAACGCCCTGGGCATCGCCGACTGGCGCGCGGCCGTGAAGCCCGACGGCAAGATTGCCGCCATCGAGGACATGAAGCGGCAGGGGCGGAAGGTGCTGATGGTTGGCGACGGCCTCAACGATGCGCCGGCGCTCGCGACCGCCAACGCGTCGCTCTCGCCGTCGAGCGCCGCCGATATCAGCCAGACCACAGCCGATGCCGTTTTTCAGGGCGAGGTGCTCGCGCCGGTGCTCGAAAGCATCGCCGTGGCGCGGGCGACGCAGCAAATGTCGATCGAGAATTTCGTCATCGCCATCGGCTACAACGCCGTATTCGTGCCGCTCGCGATGGCGGGTTACGTCACGCCCCTGATCGCGGCCGTCGCCATGTCGCTGTCCTCGATCGCGGTGACGGTCAATGCCCTGCGTCTCAAGGGCCGCACCCTTGCGGTGACTCAAGCAAGGAGAACCGCATGAGCTCTCTCGCCTGGCTCATTCCGTGTGCGCTGGCGATCGGTGGCCTGGCGCTCGCCGCATTCCTGTGGGCGATGAATACGGGCCAGTTCGAGGATCTCGACGGAGCGGGATGGCGTGCCATCGCCAACGACGACGACCGGCCGCTCGAGCGCCCTCCGACGCCGGAGCAGCGCTCCTAGCCGGCGGGATCTCCCTCCTTGAGCGCAAGCGTAACATGCCGCAGCGTGGCGTCGCCGGGATCGATCTCGATGCGGAAGCCGAGCCGCCGGCACATGGCGAGCATCGTCGCATTGATCGCCAGCACCTCGCCGTAGAGGAGGCCTAGCCCCTCCGCGCGCGCATAGGCGATGAGCTGCTGCATGATGAGCCGGCCGAGGCCCCGCCCCTTGAGGTCCGACCGCACGAGAACGCCGAACTCCGCCCGCACATGGTCCGGGTCGGCCGTGAGTCGTGCCGCGCCCAGAAGCTCGTTCGTCTCCTTCGACAGCGCGACGAACGCCATCTCGCGCGCGTAGTCGATCTGCGTGAGCCGCGCGAGAAACTGGTGCGAGCGATCCGGCGCGGCGGTGAAGAAGCGCATGTGCAGGTCGTCCGCCTCGACGCGGGCGAAGAAGGCGACGTAGAGCGGTTCGTCCTCGGGACGCACCGGCCGCACAAGCAAGGCGCCGACCGAGGGGAGCTCGGTGTCCTGCTCCCACTGCGCCGGATAGGGCCTGACCGCCATCGGCTTGCGCGGAAAGGCCGCCTCGCTCGCGACCCGCATACGGGCATCGACCGCGATGCATCCATTTTCGTCGGCGAGCAGCGGATTGATGTCGAGCTCGCGCAGCTCCGGGTGATTGGAGATCAGCGTGCTGACCCGCACGAGCACGTCGGCAATGGCCTGGAGGTCCGCCCTGGGTCGGTTGCGGTAGCCGTCGAGCAGGCGGGAAACGCGCGTCTGGCGCATGAGGTCGCTCGCCAGCTTGAGGTCCAGGGGCGGCAGCGCATGCGCCGTATCCTTGATCACCTCGACGGCCGTGCCGCCCGCGCCGAACAAAAGCACCGGACCGAATGTGGCGTCCACGCTCATTCCGACGATGAGCTCATGCGCGTTCGGCCGTTCGATCATCGGCTCGACGACCCATCCCTCGAGGTGCGCGTCGGGTCGCACGCGCTGCACCTCCGCCGCCATCGAGCGGGCGACCTCGCGCGCCTCGTCCGCGCTCATGATGCCGAGCCGTACCCCGCCCACGTCCGACTTGTGCGAGATATCGTCGGAGTGGATCTTGATCACGCAGGCCCGGTGCTGCGAGAGGATTGTTCCCGCTGCTGCTGCGACGGCGTCGGTATCTGTCGCGATCACTGTTTCGGCGACGGGGATGCCATAGGCCTTGAGGACGCCCTTGGCTTCGTGCTCGGTCAGCATGTCGCGCCCGCCCGAGATCGCGCTCTCGACGATGGCGCGCACGCCGGCACTGTCGAGATCGAGCCCGCCGGGAGAGGCGGGCGGCGTCCGCATCAGCTCCTCCTGCGAGCGCCGGTAGCGTACGAGGTGCATGAAGCCGTCGATGGCGGCTGCGGGCGTGGGGAAGGTCGGGATGCGGGCACCGACGAACAGGTGTCGGGCCTCGGCGGCCGCCTCCTCGCCGAGCCAGTTCGTGAGCACGGCCTTGTCGTGCGTGCCGCGCGAGAGCACCGCAGCCAGCACGGCGTCCGCCCCCTCCGCGCTCGAGGCGAGCGCCGTCGGGCAGTTGATGACCAGCACCGCGTCCGAGGTGTCGTCCTCGAGCAGGATCTCCATCGCCGCCTGGTAGCGTTCGGGGCTCGCGTCGCCGATGATGTCGACCGGGTTGCCCTTGGACCACGTCGGCGGTAGCACGGCGTCGAGCCGGGCCACCGTCTCGGGGGTGAGCGCGGCCATGGTTCCGTCGAAATCGGCAAGCCGGTCGGCCGCGAGCACGCCCGCGCCGCCGCCGTTGGTGAGGATGGCAAGGCGCTCGCCCCTGAGCCGCGGCGCGAACGACAGCATCTGGGCCGCCTCGAAGAGGCCGTCGAGATCGTCGACACGCACCAGGCCCGCGCGCCGGAACGCGGCGCTGTAGACGGCATCCGAGCCGGAAAGCGCTCCCGTATGCGAGCGCGCGGCCTTGGCGCCCGCCTCATGCCGGCCGGACTTCAGCACGATCACCGGCTTCGCCCGCGCTGCACGGCGCGCCGCCGACATGAACTTCGCCGCCTGCGTCACCTGCTCCACATAGAGCAGGATCGCCTTGCTGTCGGGATCGCCCGCCAGATAGTCGAGCGTGTCGCCGAAATCGACGTCCGCCATGTCGCCCATGGAGACAACTTTCGAGAAGCCGATGCCCTGGCCGTGCGCCCAGTCGATGATCGCCGTCACCAGCGCGCCCGATTGCGAGACGAAGGCGAGGTCGCCGGCGGGCGGCATGCGCTGCGCGAAGCTGGCGTTCACGCCGATCCGGGGCAGGATGAGTCCGAGGCAGTTGGGGCCTAGCACCCTGAGGCACGCCGGCCGGGCCGCTTCGAACATGCGCTCGCGCGACGCGCGGTCGATGCCGGCGGTGATGACGACCACGGCCTTGGTGCCGATCCCGGCCAGCTCGGTGATGACGGCCGCGACGGCTTGCGGCGGCGTGACGATCACCGCGAGGTCCGGCACGCCCGGAAGCTTGGAGGCGGACGCGTAGCAGGGCGCGCCGTCGATCTCGCTGTGGCGCGGATTGACCAGCCACACGTCGCCGGCAAACCCGCCGCCGCGCAGGTTCGCCGCCATGATGCGCCCGACACTGCCCGGCTCGGGGCTGGCCCCGATGAGAGCGATGGAGGCGGGCGAGAACAGGAGTTCGAGATTGCGCACGGTCATGCGGGATTGGCCTTTGCGTGAAATGCCGCGCGGAAAGCGGCGCAATCTGCAGCCTAAGTCATTTCCATGACGGTGTGGTGGGGGCGGGAGGAAGCCGGACTTAAGAGCCGGTCTGAGGGTCGCACGGCGAGTCACAGGCGCCGCAGCATGGCTCGCCCGCGGTGCCGGAGCGACAGCCGCCGCGCGCATCCTCGTGCGTGAGCACGACCTTGCATCGGGCTTCGAGGAAGGCTTGCGTTACGAGGCGCTGCTGATCCGCCGCGCGCGTGGAGCAGACGACGACCGCCGATCCGTCGGCAAGATGCTGCGCCAGACGGTCGATGAGCCGCTGCATCCCGGCGGCGGCGCAGTCTTCCGTCTCCCGCGCCAGGATCTCCGCGAGGCGAGGCCCGAGCTGCGCCGAGGGATCGATGCGATGAACGGCGAAGCTGGTTCCAGGCGCCTCCACGCTGCTCGAGGCTCGCCCATCCGCACCGTCGGAGACCACCACGAGCGAGCAATCCTCCGCGCCGCCTGCGGCCAGGGCGACGATCGCGCCGGTCGCCTGGAGCGGACTTGTGAACACGCCGGCCACGACCCGGCGGCGCGTGGATAGGACGCCGTCGGCGGCAGACTCGGGGCCGAGGGCCGGTCTGGACACGGAGCTGCCCACGCCTGCGCCCGGGATGCGCCGGCCGGCATCGTCATGTCCCTTTGCGTTCACCCAAGCTCCTGTCGCTCGCGGCCCGCGGACGCTCATTGGTCCGCAGGCTGCCGGTCGCCGCCGATAGGAGACGCAATCCGCGTCGCAGGGGCGTGTCCCGATTGTGAGAATGTGTGACATGCTGTGACGGACGGTCGCGCGGGGGCGCGTCTTCTGCTTGTCCCGGCGCCGAATTTTTGGCTTGCTACGCGCCATGACGGGTACGCTGAAAGAGCAGCTTTTGGTTGTGGACGACGAGCCGGAGGTCCGGGCGCTTTTGCGTGCCGGCCTCGAGGCGGAGGGCTTCGGCGTGCTCGAGGCCGCGAGCGGCGCCGAGGCGGAGGTACAACTCGCGAGCCATCCGGTCAGCCTGATCACGCTGGACCTCAAGCTCGGCGGCGAGGACGGCCTCAAGCTCGCGCGCGAGCTTCGCACGCGGCGCAACACGCCGATCATCATGATCACCGGCAAGGGCGACCCGATCGACCGGGTCGTCGGGTTGGAGCTTGGGGCGGACGACTACATCGCCAAGCCGTTCCTGATGCGCGAGGTGATCGCCCGCGTGCGGGCGGTGCTTCGCCGCTATGTGCCCGCCGAGACAGGTGCGGAAGCAGACGCGCCGTCAGGCGGCCTGCGCTACACCTTCGACGGATGGACGCTCGACCCGTCCCGGCGCGAGGTACGCCATCCGTCAGGAGAGATTTGCGATCTCACGACGGGTGAGTTCAACCTGCTCACGATTTTCGTGCAGCGTCCCGGCCGCGTGCTGTCGCGCGACGAGCTGATGGATTTTCTCAAGGGCCACGACTGGACGCCGATGGACCGCTCGATCGACGGGCTCGTGGCGCGCCTCAGGCGCAAGATCGAGCCGGAAAGCGAGCGCCCCCGCCTCGTGAAGACCGTGCGCGGGGTCGGCTACGCCTTCGCCGGCGGCGTCAAGCGGGTCTGATCCGAGGGCTTGAGCGCCTCGTGGAGCGCCGTGGCCAGCGCGGCACGCTGGTAGGGCTTGTTCAGGACGGGCTGGCCCGCGATCTCCCGGGCGGCCTCACCTGCGAGCTCGGCCGCGAATCCGCTGGTGAGCACGATGCGCACGTGCGGCGTGTGCGTCCGCATCCATCGCGCGAGGTCGACACCCGACATCCCGCCCGGCATGACGATGTCGCTCAGGACCACGTCGACGTGTGTGCCGCTTTCGAGGATGCGCTGGGCAGCCGGTGCGTTCCTGGCTTCGAGCACGACGTAGCCGAGGCCTTCCACCCGCTCGAGGGTCAGCTCGCGAACCTCGTCGTTGTCTTCGACCACGAGCACCACCTCGCTGTTCTCGGAGAAGGGAATAGGAGGCTCGGACCGGGTCGCCGTCGCGGCGCCGGCGGCTTCCGCCCGCGGCAGGAACAGATTGACGGTGGTGCCGTTTCCGACCGCGCTCGAAATGGTGGCGCGGCCGCCCGACTGCTCGGCGAACCCGTAGATGGTGCTGAGTCCGAGCCCCGTGCCGCGTCCGGCCTCCTTTGTCGTGAAGAAGGGCTCGAACGCGCGCTCGAGCGTCTCTGGCGTCATGCCGAGCCCCGTGTCGGTGACCGAGATCAGCACCAGCGCGCCGCCGCCCTCTAGTCCGGCCTCTTCGCCCGATGTGTTGCGCGTTTCGATCGTCAGGTCGCCGCCGGCGGGCATCGCGTCGCGGGCATTGATGGCGAGGTTGAGGATGGCGTTCTCGAGCTCGCTCGGGTCGACCTGCGTCGGCCAGATGTCGCCCGCGAGCACCGTGGTGAGCGTCACCTGCTCGCCGAGCGCACGCTTCAGGATCTCGGTCAGGTTGACGATCAGAACATTGACATCGAGCACTTGCGGCGAGAGCCGGCGGCGGCGCGCGAAAGTGAGCAGCCGCCGCGTGAGCGCCGCGCCCATCTCGGCGGCATCCGCAGCGCGCTTGAGGTAGCCGCGCCCGCCGTCGCCCTGGATCTCGGCGCCGAGCAGCTCCAGATTGCCGGTGATGATCGTGAGGAGATTGTTGAAGTCGTGCGCGACCCCGCCGGTGAGCTGGCCGATGGCCTCGAGCCGCTGCGACTGGATGAGGGCATCCTGGGCCTGTTCACGGCGCTGGATTTCCGCCTCGAGCCTGCGGGTGCGCTCGGCGACACGCGCCTCGAGCTCGGAGTTCGCGAGCGCGAGCGCGCGCTCCGCTTGCTTTCGCTCGGTGACGTCGCGCAGCACCACCATGTAGGCCCTGCGCCCGGCTATCTCGTGCTTGGCGATCGAGGCTTCAGCCGGAAACTCGCTTCCGTCCTTGTGAAGCGCGAAGATTTCTTGGCGGTCTCCCATCTTGCGCGCCGCGATCGGGGCCGAGGCGAAGCTCGCCACGTGATGATGGTGACCGGCGCGCATGCGCGCGGGGATGAGCACGTCGAGCGGACGGCCGATGATCTCGTGCGGCGCATATCCGAAAATGGCCGACGCGCCTTCGTTGAAAAGCGTGATGTGGAAGGTCTCGTCGAGCGAGATGATGGCGTCCGCCGCGATGGCGAGGATGGCCGAGACCTGCTGCTCGGTCAGCGTGGGGCTGCGAGCGGAGGTGTCGGACGGCGGCGCGTCCTTGCCCATGAGCCAGGTCTCTCCGTGTGCGGCATCCGGGCGGGGCGGCCGGCGCTGCGGTTCAACGGAGGCTTAGATCATCGGTCGGCGTTTGTCACGGCGCGGGCCGCTTGAGGCTCATGATGTAGGCGACCAGGTTGTCGCGCGCCTCGGGCGGGATGATCAGATCCGGCATGGTGGGATGCGAGGTTTGCAGCCAGACCATGATTGCGCGCGCCGTCATGCCGGGGGTGCTGGCGACCACGGAAAAGTCCGGCGCGTCGGGATTGGGCGAAAAGTCGTCCCCGGCGGCCTCGACTCCATGGCATTCGGCGCAGTGCGCGCGGGCATAGTCTCCGCCGAGCCGCGCGTTGCCCACGTCCTCGGCTTGCGCGGCGCCGGCAGCGATCAGCATTGCGAGCGCGAGCATGGGCAGCACAGGCTTCATGGAGAACCTCCCTTTCGACGCGATCATAGGCGTGGATCAGCGGGCGAGGTTGACCTCGGTCAAGGCCGCGCGCTCGCCCGGCACGCAGATCACGCCGGGGTCGCGGTGCGGCACCCACACGCTCAGGAACCCGGCGGCGCTGATCGCGAGCCCCGCTGCAAAGCGCAGTCGGCCACGCGTCGCGCCGGCTCGCGACAAGAGGCGCAAGCCCGCGGCCGACGCAATGAGCCCCGGCAGCGTGCCGAGCCCGAAGGCGGCCATGACTGCCGCGCCCGAAACGGCGGAGCCGGTCAGCAACGCGGTGAAAAGCGCGCCATAGACCATCGCGCACGGCATGAGCCCCCAGGCGACGCCGGCGGCGAGTGCCGCCCGGTTGCGCCCCTGGACAGGCGTTGCCGCGCGCGCAACGCGGTCGGCGATGGGCGCCAGCAGGCGGTCGAGCGCGGACAGCGGCGGCAACACGCCGGCCGTTGAGAGCCCGATCCACATGAGAGCCACGGCGCCGGCCCACTGCACGAGCCGGAACGCCAGCTCGCGGTCGAGCCATGCGACGGCCGGTGCGCCGAGCGCGCCCACGGTTGCGCCTGCGAGCGCGTAGGACGCGATACGCCCGGCATGCATCAGGGTCAGGGCGTGAGCGTCGGCCCGAGGCGAGCGTGGTCCGCTTGCCAGCATCACGGCGCTCGTAAGGCTTCCGCACATCCCGGCACAATGCAGCGTGCTCGCGAGACCGAGCGCGAAGCCACCGGCAACGATGCCCGCAACCGCCGTCATGCGTTAGGGGCTTTCCCGCGTGGGCAAGGCTGCGCACGCGGCGAGTCCCGGCGCCGCGAGAGCAATAAGCCCCCAGAAGACGGCGGTGTCCGGCACGTCCGAGAGGACGGCGGTGAACAGGCCGAATGCCCGTCCCGAGATCAGGAGCGCGCCGGCGACGCCGAGCGTGTAGAGCAGGCGGGGCTGGCCGCAATCCTTGAGCCGCTTGGCCGAAAGTGCCGCGAGCGCGAACAGACACAGCATCAGCCACAGGAAGGCGCCCATGGTGAACGCCTCGCGTGAGGCGTTGGCGCTCTCGTCGAAGCCGTCGTTGTTGAAGAGATACAACCCGGCCAGAGCTGCCGTGACAATGGTCGCGGCGCCGATCCGCCAGGCGCGCCGATCGACGCGTCCCTGAAACGAGAAGAGGAGATCGATCACGGTGTCTGCCATCGCCACGCGTCCCTGCTCCAGTTTCCTCCATTCTAGGCGTGGCCCCGCGCGGCCGGTTTGACCGGCGTCAAAGCCGGCGAGGCCTGTCCGGCCTATCTCCCGGCGTGCTCATAAGGGAGATGCACCCCCATGCCGAGGAACGCCGCCATCGCATCCATCCTGATCGGCCTTGCGATGCCAGCCCACGCTCAGGGGCCCCTGATTCCCGAGGAAGGTCCATGGCGGATCGTTCTTGCGCAGCAGCTCAAGGCGGAGAAAGAGTGCGCGCTGAACGAGGTGCTGACCTTCCAGGAGATTCCGCTCGGCGATGGCCTCGGACAGGACGGCCGCGTGTCCTGCTTCGATGGTCGCGAGTTCACGTTCTCGCGCCAGCGCGCGCACCAGCCCTTTGCCATCCGGGCCTGCGAGCCGACCGTTTGCTGAGCACGAGATGCTTGGCTCCGCGGCAGCCTGCCGCAGCCCTCGGCCGGCGCCGGTTACATTCTCGCACAATTCGTCACGCAACCCGCATACCGGCGTTTCTCTCGCTGCCTCTAATCCGGTCATCGGAACTTGGCGCGGGAGAGAGCGATGCTGGCGAGCCACCCTTTGGAGATCGGGCATCTCGTCGTCCCTCAGCGACGGACGCAGGAGCATGCCACCTCCGGCGGCGATCTCGCGGAGCGCATGCGCTCCGCCAGCATCCGCAAGCTCGAAAGCAAGGAGCACGTGTTCTGCGAGGGCGACCCGCGCATTCACGTCTTCCAGGTCGAGGAGGGCGTGATCGCCATCTACAAGACGTTGAGCGACGGCCGCAGGCGCATCATCGATTTCGCCTACCCCGGCGACCTGATCGGCCTCGGCGCCGGCAAGGAGCACATCCTGAGCGCGCAGGCGACATGCCAGGCCAAGGTGCGCTGTCATTCGGCAGTCGCGCTCGAATCGCTTGCCGAAAGTGACGCGGGCTTGGCTCTCAAGCTCTACAAATCTGTCTGCCAGGAGCTCGAGGCGACGCGCGACCTCCTCGTGGCGGTCGGCCAGCGCGGCGCCGTCGAGCGTCTCGCATCGTTTCTGCTCGCGCTCCGGCGCAAGGATGCGCGGGACCCGGACACCGTGACGCTTGCCATGCGGCGCAGCGACATCGCCGACCTCCTGGGGCTCACCATCGAGACCGTGAGCCGCACACTCTCCAAGTTGCGCGCCATGCGCGTGATCGACGTGGAGCAGGGCGGCACCACGGTCACGCTACGCGATATCCCGCGCCTCACCGAGCTTTCGAACGCCTGACGGCGTGAGCCGGCGCCTTTCCTTGGCCGGCGTCCAGCCCCCGGCGGTTGCGCATTCGCCGATGCGCGCCGCACAACGGGGCAGGGCGCCGGCCTCTTTTCGCTATGTAGAGAATTCGACGCGGATCGAGGGCGCCGTTTTTCTAAACCAACGGCCAGTCGCCCGGATGGAAAGTGACATCGACCCAGTAGTTCGATCCATTCCAGGTTTCGCTCGGCATTGCGAGAGCGCCGTACTTGTACACTCCGGCCGCGCTCTCCGGCGCGCTCAGGACTCCGGACGCATCGGAGACCAAAACGAGTGCGCGTTTATCCCGTCCGAGATCGGATTGCGCTTTTCACGCCATGGCCGCCTCAAGGGCGGCCATGGCGCTAATGATGCCCTTCGAGCTGAGCTGCATGCTCCCGTCGATCCGCGCCCACTTCGCCCCTGGCATTAAGCGCGCGTTTACCCTGTGTGAGCGAGTCTGCTCAAACATTCGCCACGGTTGTCTCGCAAGTCGAAAGACTGAACTTAGCGAATCGGCCCGCATCACATGCCACGGAACAAGCGCCCGCTGCCGAGCGCAGCCTCGGATTTTGCCACACGTTGGCCGCTCTCGGCTTTGCTCGGCGTTGCCGCGACCCTGATCGTCGCCGCGGCGGCCGCACCGACGGCGGAAGCCAAGTCGCCCGGCAGCCGCTACTGCTTCCACGGGTTTTGTCACCGCGTAGGCACGCTGGCGCAGACCGACACGCTCGTCGGATGGCGCGGCTACCTGCTCGCCTCCTACTACGACAGCTGCCGTCTCGACCGCCTGAACCCCTGCGGACTGACGAGCTCGGGCGCCGTCTTCCGTCCCGATCTTCCCGATAACGCCGCGAGCCCGCTGCTGCCGGACGGCACCGTCATCCTCGCCTACAATCCCAAGACCGGCGACGCCTCCGTGCTGCGTATCACCAACGCCGGCCCCTACAGCGGCAAGCGCAAGCTCGACGTATCGCGCGCCGCCGCGGAGAAGCTCGGATTCAGCAGGCAGGGCGTGGCGCCGCTCGTCATCAGCGTCCTTCAGTCTCCGACCAAGGCGGAGGCGAGCTACGTCAAGAAGCGCGTGTACCCGGCCGTTCCGGGCTACCTCGGCAAGTTCGAGACCGTCGACATCGCGATCGAGGCGGCCCAGGACCGCGTCGACGTCCGTGAGGAGCCCGATCTGCAGGCCGGCGATACGGACGATGCGACGATGGAAACTGCCGCACTCGCGCCGAGACCGCAGCTTGCGGTCTCGCCGTCGCTCGCCCGCGAGCTGGTGATGTTGCGCACCCCTCCTCGGCCGGTGAGCCGGGGGGTTCGGCTTGTCGAGGGCCCGCGTCTCGTGAGCCGGGACAGCTTGAGGGTCGAAGACCCGCCTGCGCCGGCCGGCGCGATGATGAACTTCGCATCGGGCCTGCAGCGGTACCTGCTGGATCCGGCCGAGCCGGACAGCGGCAGATAGCGCGCGTTGGCCGGCCCGGAGTGTTTCCGGAAAAGTCGGAACCGGTCATGGCGAAGCCATGCGCGCAACCAAGTCCGATAGGAAGCACGGCAAGATCGGAAAGACGTTAGCTGCGTACCGCGTCGGCGATATGGTCCGCGAGCATGACGCTGATACCGACCAGCTCGTGAGCACCGCACTGATCCAGCTTGAGGGCGCCGACGGTGACCGACTGGCGGTCGACCGCAATGGCGCCGAAGCATACGCCGATCAGCTCGCCGGCCTTGGCGCGCGAGAGGAGTGACTCGAGCGTGCTCACCATCCGCTCGCGCTCTGCCTCGGCCTTCTCATCGCGAATCCGATCGATCGAGACCAACTCACCCACGGCACACTCCCTTCGCTATGCAACGCAAAACCAACAACGACCGACGGAGCCGCGAGGTTCCGCCGAAGCGCGCGCGGGTCGCTCTTCGCATCCTCAGCCGCGCGCGACGGCCGCCACGTGGCCCGGAAACTCGGGCGTCGCCATCAGCGCCTTGCAGCGCTCGAAGCGCCCGGTCGCGTAGGCCCAGAAGTCGTCCGCCGGGTTCTTGTTGGCATGCTGGATGAGGCCCCACAGCGTCCACAAGAGATCGCACATGGCCTTGTAGATGACAACGCGCCCATGCTCGGCGGGCATCGGCGTACCGCCGAAGTAGGCGTGAATGAACTCGGCCTCCTTGTCGGGCGCGAGCTTGGCTTCGACGATGACATCGCCGATATCCCACAGCGGATCGTTCATGCCGGAGTATTCCCAGTCGACCAGCCACATGCGCCCGCCCGCGTCGATGAAGTTCTCCGACAGCGGGTCGCAATGGCAGGGCGCGAGCGGCAAGGGATGCGCATTGAGCGCTTGGCGCACCGTCTCGGCTGAGGACAGCACGTCGTGATACCCCGCAGGCAGATCCACCGTCTTGCCGGAAAGAATCTTGAGATAATCGTCGATCATCGAGAACAGCTCGAAGCGGAAGTCGAACGTCTCTCCGCTCGTGTGCAGCTTGCGCAGCACGTGAGCCGCGCGCGTCGGGGCGCCGGGAATCGCCGCGAAGTTCTCAGGCGACATGGTGACGGCGTCGGCGATGGCGACGGTCAGCATCAGGCCGTCCTCGGTCACCGCTAACACCTCGGGGCTGACCCCGGCCCGGGCCGCGGCGCGCGCGGCCACCGCCTCGACCTTGCGGTTGATGTACTCCTCGGTGCCGGCGCCAGGAATGCGAAGGACCGTGTTGCGATTTGGGCGCGTGATCAGGTAGACGCGGTTGGTGAGGCCGCCGAGGCGCTCAACGGTTGCGCACCCGCCCTCGACCGCGGCGCGGATGCCGAGCCGGTCCAGCGCCGCCCGTACATCGCCGAGGTCCTGCTCGCCAACAGCCATCGCGCGTCTCCCCCTGTGTCCTTCGCCTTACGAGAGTAGCCTTTCGTTGGCGGGATCGTAAATCGTCCGCTCGGTGCGGGTCGCCTCGTAGCCCGTGCCGAACGCTTCGATGACGAAGCCCTGCGCCTCGGCAAGCTCCGCCGGCACCCACCCGAAAGCGATCGTCTGGCCGACGGTGTGGCCAAACCCCGTGCTCGCCGTCTGTCCGATGACGCGGCCGTCCTTGAGGATCGTCTCGCCGCCATGGAAAGGCGCGAACCCCTCGACGGTGAATGTGCAGAGCCGCCGCGCGGACCCATCGCGCCTGACGACCTCCAGCGCCGCGCGCCCGGTGAAGTCCTTGCTGAAGTCGACCGTCGCTTCGAGCCCGGCGGAGAGAGGATCGTAGTCCGGGCCGATCTCGGCCGACCAGTAGACATAGCCCTTCTCGAGCCGGCAGGTCTCGATCGCCCGGTAGCCGGCGTCGCGGATGTCGAAAGCCGCACCCGCCGCCATGACGGTCTCGTAGAGACCCGCCGCGTATTCCGTGGGCACGTGCAGCTCGTAGCCGAGCTCGCCCACATAGCCGACGCGCACCGCGCGCACCGGAACGTGCCCGATCTCGACGTCGCGCACGGCCAGGAACGGGAAGGCGGCAGTCGAGAAATCGTTGTCCGAGATCGACTGCAGCACGTCGCGCGACTTCGGTCCGCAGATGTTGAGCACGGCCGTGCCCGACGTGACGTCGCGGATCGCGACCGCGCCGCCGGCCGGCAGACTGCGGCGCACCCAGCTCGAATCGCGCACGCCGAACGCCGAGCCCGAGATCATGAGGAAGCGGTCGGGCCCGAGATGCAGAAGCGTGACCTCCGCCTCGACGCCGCCCCTGGCATTGAGCAGGGTGGTGTAAATGCAGCGCCCCGGCTCGCCTGCGATCCTGTTGGCGCAAATCGCCTCCAGCGCCGCCGTCGCCCCCGCGCCGTCGATCTCGAACTTCGAAAACGAGGTCTGGTCGATGAGAGCGACGCCCTCGCGGATCTGGCGATGCTCGGCGCCGACCGCGTCGAACCAGGAGGGCTTTCCCTCGAAGCTCGAGGCTTCCTCGCGCGAGGCGCCGGCGCGAGCGAACCACAGCGGACGTTCCCAGCCGAAGCGCTGGCCGAACACGGCGCCCGCTTTATCGAGGTGCGCGTGCACGGGCGAGCGGCGCAGCCCCCGCCCGGCATGGATCTCCTCGGCCGGCCAGTGGATCTTGTAGTAGCTGCCGTAGGCCTCGATGGCGCGATCCTCGAGATAGCGCCCACTCGCGTGCGGGGCGCCGAAGCGGCGCACGTCGAATGCCCACAGGTCCATGCCCGGATCGCCGTCGAGGATCCAGTTCGCCATCGCTTCGCCCGCCCCGCCGGAGGCCGCGATGCCGGCCGTGAACCCGCACGCGACGAAGAAGTTGTCGAGCTCCGGCGCGAGCCCCATGATCGGCTCGCCGTCGGCCGAGACCGGGATCGGCCCGTTGATGATGGTCTGGATGCCGATCTCGTTCAGCACCGGCAGGCGCTCGGCGCAGGGTGTCGCAAAAAGCTCGAGCCGATCGAGGTTCTCGGGGAAGAGCTCGCGGCCGAACGCGAGCGGGGGGCGCGAGCGCCAGCATCCCCGCGTGCCGTCCTCCCAGCCGCCGATGGCGAACGCGCCGACGTCGGGCTTCAGGTAGAAGTTCTTGTCCGGGTCGCGCAGCGTGGTGAGCGTTTTCGGCAGGTCGAGCTTCTTCTCGGTCAGGAAGTACTGGTGCTCGACCACGCCGGCCGCCAGTGCGACGCCCGCCATCTCGCCGAGCCGCTTCGCCCAAAGACCCGCGCAATTGACCAGGATTTCGCAGCCGATGCTGCCATGGTCCGTCACGACGCCCGTGACGCGGCGGCCCTCCTTCACGATTTCGGTGACGGTGACGCCCTCGCGAATGGCGACGCCGGACTTGCGCGCGGCCGAGGCATAGGCCTGCGTCAGTGCATAGGGATCGACGTAGCCGTCGGAGGGGATATAGGCGGCCCCCACCACGCCCTCGGGGTCGATGTAGGGGAAGAGGTCCTTCGCCTCGGCGGCGCAGAGAGCGTGGCATTCGAAGCCGAAGCTCTTGGCGAGCGTCATCGAGCGGCGGATTTCGCTCCAGCGCTCGGGCGACGAGGCGAGCCGCAGCGAGCCCACCTTGCGCCAGTCGATGACCTGTCCGGACTCCGCCTCGAGCCGGTCGTACACCGCGACCGAGTTCTGCATCAGCCGCGTGAGGTTGCGCCGCCCGCGCAGCTGCCCGACGAGGCCCGCCGCATGCCAGGTGCAGCCGTCGGTGATGCGTGACTTCTCGAGCACGACCACGTCGGTCGCCCCGCGCCGGCCGAGGTGATAGGCGAGCGAGCACCCGATGGCGCCGCCGCCGACGATGACGATGCGAGCTTGTGTGTCGAACGAGTGCGCCATGGCTGCCTTGCTTTAGGAATTTCGCTCGCCATCCATGGCCGAACGCCACCCGTCAGGTCAAGCCGAGGCGCGCCTGCGTCCTGTTCGTCACGGCGCGGAGCAACCGGTCGGCGACGATGCCGATGAACGCGATGGCGAAGCCCGCCGTGATGCCACGGCCCGCGTCGGCCTTCGAAAGCGCGATGAAAACCTCCTGGCCGAGGTCGCGGGTGCCGATCATGGCGCAGATGATGATCATGGACAGCGCGAGCAGCAGCGTCTGGTTGATGCCGAGCATGATCTCCGGCAGCGCCAGCGGAAGCTCCACGCGCCAGAACATCTGCCGCTTCGTGCAGCCCGACACCTTGGCCGCCTCGATCAGCGACTCCGGGATCTGGCGGATGCCGTGGTTGGTGTATCGGATGGCCGGCACGATGGCGAACAGCACCGTCGCGATCATGGCCGTCACGTCGCCGACGCGGAACAGCATGACCACCGGGATGATGAAGCAGAACGACGGCAGTGTCTGCAGCGTGTCGATGATCGGCGTCAGGAACGCCTCGACCCGGTTGCTTCGCGACGCGAGAAGGCCGAGTGGAATGCCGATCGCCGCCGCAATCGCCGCCGAGACTCCGCAGAGATAAAGCGTGGCCATGCTCTTTTCCCAGAGCCCGGTCACAGCGCAGAACGCGGTCAGCGGCACCACGAGCAGGGCGAGACGCGCGCCTCCGAGTTGGTAGCCGGCAAGTCCGACCAGAAACACCGCCCCGAGCCAGGGGAAGCCCTCGCAGAAGGCCCGGATGGGGTTCAGCACGTAGAGCAGCAACGTGGTCCGGAACACCTCGATGGCGTCGAAATAGTTGACTGTGATCCAGTCGACGGCCGCCTTCCACCAGGGTGCGGTCGAGATGGTGATCGACTTCGGCACCGCGGCCAGCGCCGGCCAGAGGATGCTGAAAAGCGTGGTCGCCGCCAGTATGCCGAGCGCAAGCGAGAGCATCGGATGGCGCTCCCAGATGGTCTGTGCGTCGTTCCGGTGCATCACCGGGCGCTGCCGCGCTGCGGCCTGGCTCAAACGGTCGAGGACGATCGCGAGCGCGACGATGGCGAGGCCCGCCTCCATGCCCTGCCCGATCTTCAAGGCGCGCAGCGCCAGGAGCACGTCGTAGCCGAGGCCGCCGGCACCGATCATCGACGAGATGATCACCATGTTGAGGGCCAGCATGATCACCTGGTTGACGCCGACCATCAGCGTCGGGCGCGCCGAGGGCAACAGCACCTGCGTGAGCTTCTGGCGCGGCGTGCACCCCACCATCTCGCCGAAGTCGTTGATGTCCGAAGGCACCCGCTTCAGCGCCAGGACGGTTGCGCGCACCATCGGCGGGATGGCGAAAATGGCCGTCGCGAGCATCCCCGAGACCGGGCTGTTCCCGAACAGGAGGAGCATCGGGATGAGATAGGCGAACGTCGGCATGGTCTGCATCAGGTCGAGCATCGGCTGCACGATGACCTTGTCGAACCATGGCTTGCGGAAGGCGACGATCCCGAGCGTCATTCCGAGAACGATGCAGAGCGGAACGCTGATGGCGATCAGGGCCAGCGTCAGCATGGCGCTGTTCCACTGCCCGAACAGCGCGATGTAGAGCATGCATCCGAGCGCCAGCGCGGCGAGCCTGAGGCCGCCGAGCGCATAGCCCGCGGTGGCGAAAGCCGCGCAGATGCCGACCCAGGACAGCCGCGGGAACACCCAGGCATCCGGGCCGGTGCCCCACTTCCAGCCCTTGGCGAGCAGGTTGAAGGCCCAGTTCAGTGGAATGCCGAAGATGTCGGAGAGACCGCGCGTGAACCAGCTGAAGTTGGTTTTCAGCCAGGCCATGATCGCCGAAATCCAGTCGGCGATGGGGATCACCCAGGCGGTCGGATACTCGACGGCCCACGGCGCGTTGTGGCGTGAGAGGTAAAGCACGGCGACGGCGGTGAGCGCCGCAATCCACGCTAGCGGCCAAACGGGGATCGGCGCGCTGCGGATGGGGGCCTCGCCCGCCGTGATCGTCATGCGCGTGTCTCGCGAAGCTGATCGCGCTCGGTAAGGAGATCGATGACCGCGTCCGGAGTGACCTCGCCCAGAGGCACGCCGCCGCCGTCCCTCACCACGAAGGGCTTTTTCGCGCCGACGATCCTGGCTGCGAAGCTCGCAACCTTGTCGCCCACCTTGACCTCACCGCCGTACTCGGCGCCGGCGCTGAGCGGCCGCATCAGCCGTGCAGCGGACATCACCTTGGAGCGCTGCACGGAGCGCGTGAACTCGGCGACATAGGCGGTCGCCGGATGCAGCACGATCTCCTCCGGCGTGCCGACCTGTATGATCTCCCCGTCCTTCATGATGGCCACGCGGTCGGCGAGCCGGATCGCCTCGTCGAAATCGTGCGTGATGAAGACGATGGTCTTCTTGAGCACGCCTTGCAGCCGGATGAGCTCCGTCTGCATCTCGCGGCGGATCAGTGGATCGAGGGCCGAGAACGGCTCGTCGAGAAACCAGATGTCGGGCTCGACCGCGAGACTGCGGGCGATGCCCACGCGCTGCTGCTGTCCGCCCGACAGTTCGCGCGGATAGAAATGCTCACGCCCCTTGAGGCCCACGAGATCGACCATCTCTCTCGCGCGCGCTTCCCGCGTCTTTCGGTCTTTGCCTTGGACGGAGAGGGGAAAGGCGATGTTCTCGATCACGGTCAGATGCGGGAGCAGGGCGAACTGCTGAAACACCATTCCCATCTTGTGGCGGCGGATTTCGATGAGCTCTGCGGGTGTCGCCTTGAGCAGGTCCTTCCCGTCGAGCTCGACGCGCCCCCAGGTCGGCTCGATCAGCCTGGAGAGGCACCTGACGAGCGTCGACTTGCCGGAGCCCGAGAGCCCCATGACGATGAAGTTTTCGCCCTCGCGAACCTCGATCGTGGCCCGCCTGACCGCGCCGATGAGGTGTCCGTCCGCGAGCGCTTCCGGCGTCGGATCGCCGTTGCTTTCCGCGAGGCACCGCGCGGCACCTTCGCCGAAAACCTTCCAGACGTTCCGGCACGCCAGCTTGACTGGCCGGCCATCCGCCTTCGTCGCTACCGGATCGCGGATCAAGGCCTGCTCGTTCATTCGAGGCAGCTCCGTAGGTCGTGCTCGACGGCGAAAGCCGGCCCTTTCTGCCAGAAAGGGCCGGCTTGGTCTATTCTACGTCAGTCGGTGCGCGAGTCCATGCGGCGGTTATTTCGCCCACGCCTGCCACTTCGCCTCGTTGGCATCGACCCACGCCGCGGCGACGTCGTCGATCGACTTGCCGTCGAGGTCCACCTGGCCCGAGAGCCCGTTCAGCTCCTTGACGTCGATGGTGTAGGCCTTAGCCACCTTGTAGGCGACCGGCCACTTGTCCTTGAGGCCGCTCCAGCCGTACTTCCAGATCTCGCCGTGCGGCTTGCCGCAATCGTACTTGGCGTCCGGGTTCGAGCCCCACTTGGGATCCTCGTAGCACTCCTTGGTGAACTCGGGGAAATCGACCCACTCGCCCTCGTACTTGGCGGGTGCCCAGTGCGGCGAGTAGATCCACAGCATGATCGGCGCCTTGCGCTGATAGGCCGACTCGAGCTCGGCGAACATGGCGCCGTCGGTGCCGGCGTGGACCACCGTGAAGGGCAGCTTGAGCGCTTCGACACGTTCGTCGTCGAAGCCTTCCCAGGTTACCGGACCACCGAGATAGCGGCCCTTGGGTGCGGTTTCAGCGGTCGAGAAGGCCTCGGCGCACTTCGGGTCCTTGAGGGCCTCCCAGTTCGGCAGGCCGGGGCACTTCTCCTTCATGTAGAGCGGATACCACCACTCTTCCTTGGCCTTGGGACCGAGCGCGCCGAGCTTCTCGGTCTGCCCCGTCGCGTCGGATGCCTTCATGGCCTCGCCCGCGGTCGTGTCCCAGTACTCGACACCGATCGTGAGGTCGCCGTTGGTCAGGCCAGTCGTCAGGCTGGAAAGATAATCGCTCGTGGGGTACTCGACGTTGTAGCCGAGCTTGGTGAGAATTCCGCCCAAGATCTTTGCGTTGAGATTGACGCTGGTCCAATCGAACAGCGCGATCTTGATCGGATCGGGCGATTCAGGTGGTGCGGCGTGAACCGGTACGGCAGCGGACAACACGGCGGCGCAGGTTCCTGCCACGAGCGCCGTTCTGACGGAGAGATCCATAAAGGTAGCCTCCAACCCATTTTCATTGACTTCGCTACGGAAGCAATTTCACTTACAGTTATAATTGTTGACCTGCACGGGTTAGGAGTCAATCGATCGCGCCTGCCGTTTTTTTTGGCAGGTGCCCTAAGTATCGCACCCCGCGAGCTGAATATGCGAGCAAAACCAGAGCGGACGCGCGCCTCCGCGGTGCAGCATGAACGACAGGGTCCGACGGTGCGAACCGGCGAGAGGGCCTACTTAAGGGTGCCGGGGTTGCTTTATGTCGCCTAGCCTCGCGGGGGATCCCCTGACCGAGCGCGTGGCTCGCCTCCCCATCTGGTTCGGCGGCGTCGAGCCGGTGCCGCTCAAGGGCGGCATCACCAACAAGAACTTCCTCGTCGAGGACCGCGGCCGCAAGTACGTGGTGCGCACCGGCGGCGACATTCTCGTCCATGGCATCCTGCGCTCGAGCGAGCTTGCCGCCACGCGCGCAGCGGCCGAGGCCGGGATAAGCCCGCCGGTCTTCCACACCGAGCCGGGCATCATGGTCATCGGCTACATCGAAGGCCGCACGTTCTCGCCCGAGGACGTGCGCGATCCCTCCAACCTCGATCGCCTCGTCGATCTCGTTCGCCGCTGCCACCACGACGTCGCGCGCCACCTGCGCGGCCCCGCACCGATGTTCTGGCCGTTCCACGTCATTCGCGACTATGCCCACACGCTGAAGGAGGGCGCGAGCCGGCACTTGGCCGTCCTGCCCGATCTCCTGGCGCGCGCCGAGCGTCTCGAGACAACCGTCGGCCCGATCGACGTGGTGTTCGGCCACAACGATCTCCTGGCCGCCAACTTCATCGATGACGGCAGGAAGCTCTGGCTCATCGATTGGGACTACGCCGGATTCAACTCGCCGCTGTTCGATCTCGGTGGCCTCGCCTCCAACAGCGAGATGCCGCCCGACATGGCGGACGCCGTCGTCGCGCGCTACTTCGGCCGCCCGGTCGATGACGCCCTGCGCCGTCGCGCCGCCGCCATGACCGCAGCCTCGCTGTTGCGCGAGACGCTGTGGGCCATGGTGTCCGAGATCCATTCCACGGTCGATTTCGACTACGCCGCCTACACCGCCGAGAACCTCGCTCGCTTCGAGGCCTCGTACGCGAGTTACACAACCCTGGAGAGTTCATGAGCGACCTTCCGGCCTCAGCCAAGATCATCATCATCGGAGGCGGCATCGTCGGCTGCTCGACCGCCTACCATCTCGGCAAGATGGGCTTGACCGACGTGCTGCTCCTCGAGCGCGCCAAGCTGACCTCGGGCTCGACATGGCATGCGGCCGGCCTCGTCGGCCAGCTGCGCTCGAACGCCAACATCACCCAGCTCCTGGGTTATTCCGTCGCCCTCTACGACCGGCTCGAGGCCGAGACCGGGCTCGCCACCGGCTGGAAGCGCAACGGCGGCCTGCGTCTCGCCTGCAACGCCGAGCGCTGGATCGAGGTGAAGCGCCAGGCGACGACCGCGAAATCGTTCGGCCTCGACATGCAACTCCTGACGCCGAAGGAGGCACAGGAGCTTTGGCCGTTGATGCAGGTCGACGACGTGGTCGGCGCCGCGTTCCTCCCGACCGACGGTCAGGCCTCGCCGTCGGACATCACCATGTCGCTCGCCAAGGGCGCGCGCATGGGGGGCATCACGATCCGCGAGGGCGTACGCGTCGTCGGCATCGAGACCGAGGGCGGCTCCGTGCGCGCCGTCGTCACCGATCAGGGCCGCATCACCTGCGAGAAGCTGGTGATCTGCGCCGGCCAGTGGTCGCGCCAGGTCGGCAAGCTCGCCGGCGTCAACATCCCGCTCGTCTCGATGCAGCACCAGTATCTGATCACCGAGAAGGTCGAGGGCGTGACAGCCGGCCTGCCGACGCTGCGCGATCCCGACCGCCTCACCTATTGGAAGGAGGAGGTGGGCGGCCTCGTCATGGGAGGCTACGAGCCGAACCCGAAGCCCTGGAGCGAGACCGGCATCGCCGAGCCCTTCGACTTCCAGTTGCTCGAGAACGACATCGAGCACTTCGAGCCGCTGTTGGAGCTGGCCATCGGCCGCGTGCCGGCCATGCAGACCGCGGGCATCAAGCAGTTCATGAACGGACCCGAGAGCTTCACGCCCGACGGCAACTTCATCCTCGGAGAGGCGCCGGAGGTCGGGAACGTGTTCGTCGGCGCGGGCTTCAACGCCTTCGGCATCGCCTCGGGCGGCGGAGCCGGCATGGCGCTCGCCGAGTGGGTCGCCAAGGGCGAGCCGCCCTATGATCTCTGGCCGGTCGACATTCGCCGCTTCGGCCGCAACCACCTGGACGTCAACTGGGTGCGCACGCGCACCATGGAGGCTTACGCCAAACACTACACGATGGCCTGGCCGCACGAGGAGCACACGTCGGGCCGCCCGCTGCGCCGTTCCCCCCTCTACGATCGCTTGCAGGCGAAGGGCGGCGTTTTCGGCGAGAAGCTCGGCTGGGAGCGCCCGAACTGGTTCGCCGATGCAGCGGCCGGCGAGGCCGCCGCGGATGCCTACAGCTACGGCCGCCCGAACTGGTTTGCCGCCGTCGGACGCGAGCACGAGGCCGCACGCGAGCGCGCAGCCGTGTTCGACCAGACCTCGTTTGCCAAGTTCACGCTCAAGGGCCGCGACGCCGAAGGGGCACTGTCGTGGATTGCCGCCAACGACGTCGCCAAGCCCGTGGGCCGCCTCGTCTACACGCAGATGCTGAACACGCGCGGCGGCATCGAATGCGATCTGACGGTCGCGCGGGTCGCCGACGACGAGTACTACATCGTCACCGGCACTGGCTTCGCCACGCACGACTTCAACTGGATCGCGCGCTCCATTCCCTCGGGCCTCGACGCGCGCCTGACCGACGTCACGTCAGCCTATGGCGTCCTCGCCGTCATGGGGCCGAGAGCGCGCGACGTGCTGTCGCCGCTCACAAACGCGGACCTGTCGAATGCGGCGTTCCCGTTCGGTCACGCAAAGCGCATCACGCTCGCCGGCGCTCCGGTGCTGGCGCTGCGCGTCACCTATGTGGGCGAGCTCGGATGGGAGCTCCATATCCCGGTCGAGTTCATGATGAGCGTCTACGACGCCATCATGGCCGCAGGCGCGAGCCATGGCATCGCCAATGCCGGCTATCGCGCCATCGAGTCGCTGCGCCTGGAGAAGGGCTATCGCGCCTGGGCCTCCGACATCGGCGCCGATCATTCGCCGCTCGTGGCCGGCATGGGCTGGGCGGTGAAGCTCAAGTCGAACATCCCGTTCCAGGGCCGCGAGGCGATCTCCGCCCAGGCGGCGAAACCGCTGCCGCGGCTGCTCGTCGGCTTCACGGCAGATCCCGATGTGGTGCTGCTCGGCCGCGAGACCATCTATCGCAACGGCGAGCGCGTCGGCTGGCTCTCGAGCGGCGGCTTCGGCTACACCGTGGGCCGCGCCATCGGCTACGGCTATGTGCGCCGGCCCGACCAAGGGGTCGATGCGGATTTCGTGCTGTCGGGAACCTACGAGCTCGAGGTCGCGACCGAGCGCGTTCCGGCAAAAGTCACGTTGGAAGCGCCCTACGATCCCAAGGGTGCGCGCATTCGCGGCTGATCGCGCCCCGACCCGGAACCGATTGTGCCTTGCAAACATTCCCTCCGCGGTGACGAAGCGGAAACAAGGAGAATGTCATGCGAAGCGCATGGATTGCCTTGGCCGCTTGCGTGGCCGCTGCCGGGGGAGCGTCCGCCCAAGAGGCCGACGTCGACACGATCGACGACTATGACGACAGCTACGTCGAGGCGCCGGCCTACACCGACCCGCCGCTTGTAGAGGAGGTGGGACCCGAGGAGGACGGAATCGTCGTCGGGCCACGCGTCTATGGCTGGACCTTCCAGCCGGTCAATTGCGGGACGTTCAAATACTGGAACGGCGAGTACTGCGCCGATGCCCGCTATGATCCTCCGGAAGACTAGCGTCCCCTAACACGGTCGCTTGCCATTGGAAGGGACGGGCTGCGGCTCCTCCCTTTCTTGCGCATGCGGAGCGTAACCCGCACAAGAGTTGCCCCCCGGGAGGGGACCGGGGGGCGAGGAGGGGAACGAAGCACAGTTGAGGGAAACCGTGCTGGCAGACGAACGCGCGTCCCCCGCAAAAGTTCCGTAGAACCAGTGTCGGCGTTCGCGATCCGCATCCGTGAGCGATCGTCGCCCTAGAGCATGTTCAGCAAAAGTGGACACCGGTTTTGCGTAAGAACATGCTCAAAACCAAAAAACCTAGAGCCGGTTCACGCATCGAAGAGAAGTGAACCGGCTCTAGGTCCCGGTGGCGTCCTTCACGCACTTGGTCTTGAAGCTGGTCTCGGCCGCGCCGTGCAGGCCCTTGGCCTTGGCATCGGAATCGCACTTGGCGCTCGCGTCTTTCTGGCACTTGCCGAGGAAGCTCGTCTGCGCCGCGCCGTGCAGGCCTTTGGCGTCGGACTGCGCCTTGCAGGACGCGTCCGCGAGCGCGCTGCCGGACAGCAGCGCCGAGGCGGCGAGCGCGAGCATCAGCCGCGCACCGGCGCTATGTGTTGGGAGAATGTGTTTCGGGAGATTGGGCATGTCGTCCTCCAGTCGGGTTTATGGCCCCGTGAATGACGTATTTTTTCCGCCGGCACCGGCAAGGGCCGCCGCGCATACAAATGCGTAAGCGTAAGAGAGGAGGGCAGCGCGAATCCGCCTCAGGCAACCCCGTGCTGCTTGAACCAGGCGAGGAGGCGCGACCAGCCCTCCTTGGCGGGCTCCGCGCGATAGCTCGGTCGGTAGTCGGCATGGAAGGCGTGCGGCGCGCCGTCGAACACGACGATGTCACACGTCTTGCCGGCCTTGCCGCAGGCCGCACGCATGGCCTCGATCGTGTCGAGCGGGATGCCTTGGTCGGCCCCGCCGTAGAGGCCGAGCACTGGCGCGTTGAGGTTCGCCGCGACGTCGACCGGGTTCTTCGGTGTAAGCTCCGTCGCCTCGCCCACGAGGCGCCCGTACCACGCAACGGCGGCTTTCACATGCGGGTTGTGCGCCGTGTAGAGCCAGGTGATCCGCCCGCCCCAGCAGAAGCCGGTGATTCCGAGTTTCTCGACATCGGCGGAGCCCGAAGCAGCGGCGTACGCCACCGCCGCGTCGAGGTCGCTCATGACCTGCGCGTCCGGAACCTTGGCCACGACGACGCGAATCTCGTCGATGCTCTTCAAGTTCGCGACCTCGCCCTGACGCACGTACATCTCGGGCGCGATCGCCATGTAGCCCGCCTTGGCGAGCCGCCGGCAGACATCCTTGATGTACTCGTGCACGCCGAAGATTTCCTGCACCACGAGCACGAGAGGGAAGGGACCGCCCGTGGCGGGCATCGCGCGGTAGGCGGGGATGGCGCGGTCAACGGCCGGAACCTGCACCTCGCCCGCCGTGAGCCCATCGGTGTCCGTCGTGATGGCCGTCTCCGCCGCGACCGGTTGCGTCGCGAGCGCGAACCCCGTGGCGAGCGTCGCGATCACCGCCTCGCGCCGCGACGGCGCGAACTTCGGAAAGAGGCTCAACACATCGGCCGCGAAGTTGGCCGCGCCGGGTTCCTTGTCGCTCACTCGTGTCATGCGCTGTCCCCTTGTCTCGCGAGCTTACGCCACGCGCCCGTCACGATGGTGACATGGGGCCTCGAATGTCGGGATCAAGCGCGGCGTGCGACGGAGGTAGGGAGGACGGTGTCAGCGCTTGCCCGGACCCGTCGGCTTCTTTTTTGCGGGCTTGGCGACCGCGCTCGTCCACTCCTGGCCCGTCAGCGCGCCGCTGTTCTCCATGCGCCGCCGCCGATGCGCCTCGAGCCGCGCCCGCTTGAGCAGGATGGCGTCGTAGTTGGGGTGGCTGGGGTCGATCTGCGGAGGACCGGGTTCGGGCGGTCTTTTTTTCTTCATTGAAACCTGCGCGGCCAAGGCGGATTGCAAATCGTGCCCACCTTACAGGGAAAAGTTCCCGATCGAAGCCCCAGGCATTGAAAAAATTCAGGGAAAACGGAAGGCGTGAAGCGCGGCGCGGCGCGGCCCGCGTCAGCGCAGGATCGCCACCACGCGGGCCGGCGCCGCCGACGCCCCCACGATCTTGAGCGGGAACACCGCCACCTCGAAGCCGTTGGGCGGCAAGGCCGCGAGGTTGACGAGCTGCTCCATGTGCCAGTAGGGGCGCCGCTGTCCGACCCGGTGCGCCTCCCAGAAGAGCGTCGCGTCGCCCGTTGCGCGCGACTTGGCGATCTGCGCACGGAACGGCAGGTCCCAGCCCCACTGGTCGATCCCCATCACGGTGATGCCCTGGTCGATGAGCCATTCGGTGGCGGCCGCGCTCATGCCCGTGCCCCGCTGCCAATAGTCCTTGGTGTCGATGAGCGCGTCGCGGCCGGTCCGGATCAGCACGATGGTCTCTTCGGTGAGCGTCGCGCCGTTCGTGGCCAGCGCCGCCTCCATGTCCGAGACCGTGATCGGGTCGTCGTCCGCCTTGTGCGAGAGATCGAGCACGACGCCGGGGCCGATGCAGCGCTCGAGCGGGATTTCGTCGATGGTCTGCGCCCGCTCGCCTGCCGAGAGCGGCCCGTAGTGCCAGGGCGCATCGATGTGCGTCGTCGCGTGCACGCCCATGCGGAGGGTGTCGTCGGCCCAGCCCGCGAAGTCGCGCTGAAACAAGCGCCACGGCAGCCCGAGTAGCCACACGAGCAGCTTGGCCGCCTTGTGCGGCTTGTGCTTCACCGAGACCCGCATAAAAAACGGATCAAAGCTGTTGTGCCGCACGGGCTTCGAGAGATCGATCACCTTCATGAGCGCTCCTGTGCTTCGCGCGAGATGCTGTTGCGGATGCTCCCGATCCCTTCGATGGCGATCTCGATCTCGTCTCCGGCGTCGAGCAGGCGCCCGGCCTCGATGCCACTGCCGCCGGGCAGCGTCCCCGTCGCGAAGAGCTCGCCCGGATAGAGCCGCTCGGAGCGCGACGCATGCGCCAGTGCCTCGCCGAGCGACCAGCGCGCCCCCGCCGTCGAGGTCTCGGCAACGCGCGTGCCGTTGATGCGCACCGTTCCTCGGAGAGACTGCCAGCGCGGCAGGATCTCGTCCGCGCTCGCGACGACGGCCGACGTGCCGTTGCGGAAGTGCTTCGACTTCTGCGGCCCGAAGCCCGAGCCCATCTCCTCGCGCTGCACGTCGCGCGCGCTGAAGTCGTTGACCACGACGAACCCGCCGATCGCCGCCTCGGCCTCTTCGGGATCGGCGTTGAAAAGCTCGCTCTTCAAAACGAAACCCAGCTCGAGCTCATAGTCCAGCGCCTTCACGTAGCGCGGAATGGCGATCTCCTCGCCGTCCCCGGCGAACGCGAGATGGTTGCCCATATAGTAGATCGGCTGGCGGTACCAGAGCCGGTGCGGCTTCAGAAACGGAAACGGTGCGCCGAGCACACGCTCATAACCGCGCACGATCGGCGACAAGGCCGGCATGGTCATCCGCACGAAGCCGCGCGCCGCGCCGATGGCGTGCTCCTCGTACAGCATGAAGTCTCGGAACGAGAGCGGCGCGAAGGGCAGCGCGGCCGAGCGCGCGGCGCCGGCGTCGGGTGCCAGTCGCCGAGCCGCCTCCTCGGCACGGGCACGCACATCGTCGGGTGCGCCGAGGAATGCGATCGTATCAGCCGACCAGAGCGCGATGTCGACCTCGGAGAGCGCGGGCCGCACCGACCTCAGCGCCCGGCCCGCATCGACCCATGCGTCGCCGGTCGCGATCTCGACCGCGAACGCCGCTCCATCCCTGACGCGCCTGAGCTTCATGTTTCGATCCGCACCATGAGAGATTTGCTTCCATACCGCGGCACGGCGAGCAAGGCTGGTGCGCCAGCATGCCGTGGCAAAGCGAGATTGAACAATCCTGCCGTTAAGGATGCCGCTCGCAGCGTCGCGGTTGCCGCCCGCCGCCGGCCGTGCCATGCAGCAGGCCTCTTTTCAACATGAGCCGACCTCCATGACCACCACCTGGCTCGAAGCCCCGTGCCCCGAACCGTCCGCCCTCCACGAGGCGGAGGCGCGCGCGCGCCAGGCTGTGCTCACCAAGCCCGCGGGCTCCCTTGGCGCACTCGAGACGCTCGCCGTCAGGCTGGCGAGCCTGCAGTCGACCGGCCGACCGCGCGCCGCCGACGCGGCGATCATCCTCTTTGCCGGCGATCACGGCGTCACCGCGCAGGGCATCTCGGCCTATCCCGCCTCCGTCACCGTCGAGATGCTGCGCAACTTCGCCTCCGGCGGTGCGGCGATCGCCGTGATCGCCCGCGAGCTTGGCGTGCCGCTGACCGTCGTCGATGCGGGAACGCTCGCGGAAGAGCCCGTCCCCGGAACGGTGGTCGACAAGCCGCGCCGCGGCACGCGCGACTTCACCAACGAACCGGCCATGACGGAAGCCGAGCTCGACGCCGCGCTCGCGGCCGGACGCCGCGCCGTCGAGGCGGCGGGCCCCGCCGACCTTCTGATCTTCGGTGAGATGGGCATCGGCAACACGACCTCGGCCGCGGCCATCGCCTCAGCGCTGCTCGGAAAGGCGCCGGCCGAGATCGCCGGCGCCGGCACCGGGCTCGACGACGCCGGCATCGCCCACAAGGTGCGCGTTATCGAGCGTGCGCTCGGGCTGCATGGGATCGGCACCCCGGCCAGCGATCCGCGCCGCGTGCTGGCCAGCGTCGGCGGCCTCGAGATCGCCGCGCTGACCGGCGCCATCGTCGCCGCCGCGCAGGCCGGTCGCCCCGTGCTCATCGACGGCTTCATCGTCACCGCCGCCGCCCTTGCCGCGACGCGTCTCAATCCCACCGCGAGCCCCTGGCTCCTCTATTCTCATCGCTCCGCCGAGCGCGGCCACGCCGTCGTGCTCGAGGCGCTCGCCGCCCGGCCGTTGCTCGCTCTCGACCTGCGGCTGGGGGAGGGGTCCGGCGCCGCGACGGCGCTCGCCGTCTTGCGGCTCGCCTGCGCGCTTCACAACGGCATGGCGACCTTCGGGGAGGCGGCGGTGTCGGGCCGCACCGAGACATGACGCGTGTCGATTTCCTGCGTCACGGCGCGACGGAGGCGGGAGATGCCCTGATCGGCCGCGCCGATCCCCGCCTCACGCCGGCCGGCCGCGAGACCGTCGCACGCCAACTCGGCGGACGGCGCTGGCCGGTCGTGATCGCCTCGCCCCTGATGCGGGCACGCGAGACCGCGGAAATCGCCGCGCGCGAGAGTGCCGCCACCATCGAGATCGATCCGTCATGGCGCGAGATCGACTTCGGCGACTGGGACGGTCTCGCCCGTGACGCGCTGGCCGCCGATGCGCGCCTCGCGGCCTTCTATGCCGATCCCGCCGCCAACCCGCCGCCCAACGGGGAGACCATGGCGGAGGTACACGCGCGCGTCGCGGGCGCCCTCGATCGCCTCGCCGGGCGCGACGGGCCGATCCTCGTCGCCGCCCACGGCGGATCGATCCGTATGGCGCTTTCGATTCTGCTCGGCCTTCCCCTCGAGCGGATCTGGGCGATCCGGATCGGGCAGGGCACGCGCATTAGCCTCGAGATCGGCCGCGATCCGACGCACGGCCTCTGGGGCGAGCTGATCGAGATCGCGCAGCCTGAAGGGGAAGCACCATGACCGGCCTTGTGACCGGCTTCTTCGCGGCCGTCGGTTTTCTGACGCGCATCCCGGCGCCGGCTTTCGCCACGGACGATGCACGAGGCGATCTTGCCCGCGCGGCGCCGTGGCTGCCCGTCGTCGGCGCGCTGGTCGGCGCCTACGTCGCCCTCGCGTTGACGCTCGGTGCGTTCGCCGGCCCCTGGGTCGCGGCGCTCGCCGGCGTCCTCACCTGGGTGATCATCACCGGCGCGCTGCACCTCGACGGGCTCGCCGACGTGGCGGACGGGCTCGGCGCGGCGCATGGCGACAGGGATCGCTTCCTCGAGGTCGCCCGCGATCCCCACCTCGGCAGCTTCGGTGCCGTCGCTCTCGTGCTGCAGATCGCCGCCAAGCTGGTCCTGCTCGCGGTGCTGGCCGAGCGCGCCGGCCCGCATGTGGTGCACCTCGCACCCATTGTGATGCTGATTGCGGCGTGGGCGCGCTGGCTGCCCCTCGCGCTGGGGCGCACCGTGCCGCCGCTCGCGGGTGGGATGGCGAGCCGCTTGGCTGAAGGCATCACGACGCCGGTGGTCGTGGTCGAGGCCGTGGCGCTTGGCGCGCTCTCCGCCTGGCTGGCGCCCGTGCTGCTGGTCGCAATTCCACTCGCCGCCGCGTTCGCGCTCTACTGGCGCTGGCGCCTCGGCGGCATCACCGGCGATTGCCACGGGGCGAGCATCGAGATCATGGAGACCCTGTTGCTGCTTGCGCTGCTCCTGCGCTGAGCCGCATTCCGCAGGCAAGGCAGGTGTGTTAGCACCCAACGTCGAACGATTTCCGGCGGCGGAGAGACGATGACGCTAGCGCTGGCCTTTGTCGCTCTGTTGATCGAGGCCGTGGCCGGCTATCCCGAGGCGCTGGTCGCGCGCATCGGCCATCCCGTGACCTGGATCGGAGCGCTCGTCGCCCGCGCCGAGGCGGTCTGGAACGAAGGCCATCTCTCGTTCGCGCGCGCCCGCCTGCGTGGCGTCCTCGCGCTCGCGACCGTGCTGCTCGTCACGGCCTCGATCGCGTTTCTGATCGCCGGTGTGCTTGGCTTGGTCCTTCCGCCCTGGGCGGTGCTCGTCATCGAGGCCATCCTGGCCAGCACGCTGCTCGCCGCGCGCAGCCTCGACGATCATGTGACACGCGTGGCGGAAGAGCTTGAAGGCCGCGGCCTCGCCGGCGGACGCGAGGCGGTGGGGCACATCGTAGGGCGCGATCCCCAGGCACTCGACGAGGCCGGCGTCTCGCGCGCGGCAATCGAAAGCCTCGCCGAGAATTTCTCGGACGGCGTCGTGGCGCCCGTTCTGTGGCTGATCGTGGGCGGCCTTCCCGGTTGTGCGATCTACAAGGCGATCAACACCGCCGACAGCATGATCGGTCACCGGTCTGAGCGCTATGAGGCCTTCGGTTGGGCAGCGGCGCGGCTCGACGATCTGGTCAACCTGCCGGCGTCGCGCCTGTCGGCATTGTGGATCGTTGCCGCGGCCTGGGTGATGCGGGGCGCGGACTGGCGTGCCGCCGCGCTCGCCGCCCTCACGGATGCCCCGCGCCACCGCTCGCCCAATGCCGGCTGGCCCGAAGCCGCCATGGCGGGCGCCCTCGGCCTTGCACTGGCGGGGCCGCGCACGTATGGCGGCAAGCGGGTCGACGATGCGTGGATGGGCTCGGGGCGGCGCGATGCGACGGCGGCCGACATCCATCGCGCGCTCCGCCTCTATCGCATCGCCTACGTGATCCAGGCCGCGACCGTTGCCGCGCTCGCCCTCGTCGCGTTTGTCGTATTCTAACAATGCGTGCAAGGAGGCGCGTATCGCTCCTTCACCTCTCCCCGGTGGGGAGAGGTCGCGCAGCGTCCATGCGGAGCGTAGCTCCGCCATGACGCGGCGCGGGTGAGGGGGCGCTTCACTTGCATATCGGCTAAGTGAAAATCGTCGGCACCTCGGCGAGCGCGAGCAGAGCGTCCAATCCACATGCCGAGCCCCGCCGCGCGCGCCTGCAGCGCCTGCGCGCGTCCGATCTAGCCGCCCTCCGGCGTCACCGCCGCGTTGTTGCTCATGTTCTGCGGCTTGAACGGCACCACCCTGAGCCCGCGCCGACGGAACGACAGACCGGTCACGATGAGGGACTTGCCGACATCCGAGCTGGTGCCGGCGAGCATGATCGCGCGCGCGGTCATCGCGCTTGCGGCTTGAGCGTGAGCGAAAGCCCGGCCGCCATCAGCACGACGTGATCGGCTTCCGCCGCGATCGCCGCGTTGAGCCGGCCCTGCGCATCCCGGAACGCGCGCGCCAGCGCGTTGTCGGGCACGATGCCGAGCCCAACCTCGTTGCTGACCATCACGATCGGCCCCGTCGCCTTGCCGAGCGCCTTGACCAGTTGCGCCGTCTCCGCCTCGACGTCGCGGTTCGCCAGCATGACGTTGCTGAGCCACAGCGTCAGACAATCGATCAGCATGGGCCGCGTCTCACCGGCGTGCTTGGTGAGGAACTGTGTGAGCGCGACCGGCACCTCGTGCGTCGTCCAGCCCGGACCGCGCCGTGCCGCATGGTGTCTTATGCGCTCCGCCATCTCGTCGTCGCGTGCTTCCCCGGTGGCGACATAGATCCATGGCGCCGGCCGGCCCATGACGAGCCCTTCCGCGAAGCGGCTCTTGCCCGAGCGCGCGCCGCCGAGAACCAGGGTGAGACGGGGAAGGAGGGTCGTCATGGGAGCTGCCCAGACCATGATCGCTTCGGACCCTATCAGTCCGAAGCGTGAATCATCGGTCTCATCAAAAGCCTAGAGCGCGATCGCGCTCTAGGCGCGAAACAGCCTTTGTTTGACAGGACTTGCGTGCAAAGGCTACTCAATCCGCGTCGCGCCGCCTCCCGCGCCGCATTGCTTCGACTACGGCACCCCGAGAGACCTTGACCACTCCGCCCGAAATCCGAGGCCGCGGCGCCGCCGCGACGATCTTCGTCTGCACCACGTGCCGGCGCAAGCGCGCCGATCGCCCGGAGGGCTACGACCTGCCCGGCGTTGGCCTGGCGGAAGCGTTGGCCGACGAGGTCCGCCGCCGGAACCTCGCGGAGCTCGCCGTCACGCCCGTCGCCTGCCTTGCCGTTTGCCGCCGCCCCTGTACGGTGGCGTTCGCGGCGCCGGGCAAGTGGACGCATCTCGTGGGCGATCTCGACGCGGACGCCCATGTGGCCGACATCGTCACGACCGCCCTTGCCGTCGCGCGCTCGGAAGATGGCATCGTGCCATGGGCCGAGCGCCCGCAGTCGATCAAGAGCGGCGGGCTCGCCCGCGTGCCGCCCCTCGGCTTCGTGACCAACGACGACGCCTAACCCGTGACACGGCGACCATGAGCTTTCCATCGGACATCGTCCCGCCCTTCCCGGAGATGCAGCCGGGCGAGGTCTGGCTCGTCGGCGCCGGGCCGGGCGACCCGCGCCTCCTGACGCTCATGGCCGTGCACGCGCTCGCGTCCGCCGACACCGTGATCCACGACGCCCTCGTCGATCCCCGTATCCTGCGCCTCGCGCGCGAAGGCGCGGAGCTGCACTTCGCCGGCAAGCGCGGAGGACGTCCCTCGCTCGACCAGCGCGACATCAACGAGCGGATCGTCGCCGAGGCGAAGCGCGGGCGCCGCGTGCTGCGCCTCAAGGGCGGCGACCCGTTCGTCTTCGGCCGCGGCAGCGAGGAGGCCGAGGCGCTGCTGCGAGCCGGCATCCCGTTCCGCGTCGTGCCGGGGCTCACCTCGGGGCTTGCCGCGACCGCGCTGGCCGGCATTCCGGCCACCACTCGCGAGACCAACCACGCCGTCATCCTCGCCGCCGGACACCGTGCGGACGGGGACGGCGCCGCGCACGCCTGGGAGGCGCTTGCCGCCACCGGCCAGCCGATCATCCTCTACATGGCGCTGGCCCAGATCGAGGACATCGTGGCCGCGTTCCTGCGCGGCGGCATGAGCCCCGAGACGCCCGCGTCCGTCATCTCGCAGGCGACAAGCGAGGGCGAGCGCATCCTCGACACCCGCGTCTCCGCTCTCGTCGAGGATATCCGCAGCGCGGCCATCGAAGCCCCCGCCGTCATTGTCGTGGGCCCCATCGCCGCCCTCCGCGCCGTGCTCGCTCCCGGCATGGTGAAGCCGTGAGCACTGCACCGCCGGGCCTTGTCGTCGCCGCGCCAGGCTCGGGCGCCGGCAAGACCACGGTCGCGCTGGGCCCGCCCGGCACCGAGGTTGCCGGTCACGAGTTTCACTTCGCGGCCATGTCCGCCAACCCCGACGATCCGCTCGTTGCCGCCGAGGATGCGAGCGGCAAGCCGGTTGCGGAGCGGGGATCCCGACGCGGCGGCGTCACCGGTTCCTTCTTCCATGTCATCGATCGGGTGGCGTGATGGCGGACGAAGGCGCGAAACCGCCGAGTTTCGGCCCCGGGTTCAAGGCCGCCCTGCGCGACCTCATGCTCTGGCGCCGCGACGTGCGCCGCTTCCGCACCGACCCGGTGCCGGACGCCGACATCGCCCGCCTGATCGATCTCGCCTGCTGCGCGCCGTCCGTCGGCAACGCGCAGCCCTGGCGCTTCGTGCTCGTCGAGACCGAGCCGTGCCGCCGCGCCGTACGCGAAAGCTTTGCGCGCGCCAACCGTGCCGCGCTCGACGGATACGACGGCGAGACGCGTGCGCTCTACGCTCGCCTGAAGCTCGAGGGCCTTGATGCGGCCCCGGTGCATCTCGCGGTCTTCGCCGACGAGGCGACCGCGCGCGGCGCGGGCCTCGGCCGTCGGACCATGCCGGAGACGTTGCGCTATTCCGTCGTCGGCGCGATCCACCTCCTGTGGCTGGCCGCACGCGCCGAGGGGATCGGGGTCGGATGGATCTCGATTCTCGAGCCGGACATCGTGAGCGAGGCGCTCGGCGTGCCGGCGGATTGGGCGCTGGTCGCCTACCTGTGTCTTGGCTGGCCCATCGAGGAGCACCTCGACCCGGAGCTGGAGCGGGCGGGATGGCAGGCGCGCGATGCGTCATCCGGGTTCATCCTCAGGCGATGAGCCGAAGCTTGTTTCCCCTCCCGGCAAGCAGTATGCAGGGGCCCTGGTGGCAATGACGAACGAGGTCGCCCATGTCAGCGCGAATTTTCAGGCCCGCCAAGACCGCCATGCAGTCGGGCCTCGCGCGCGCCAAGGAATGGGTGCTCGACTACGACGCGGGGGTTCCCCGGCAGATCGATCCCCTGATGGGCTGGACCAGCTCGGCCGACACGCGCACCCAGGTGCGGCTCGAGTTCGCCACCAAGGAAGAGGCGATCGCCTACGCCGAGCGCAACGGCGTCCCCTACCGGCTCGATGAGCCGAATCCGCGCGGCATCGTGCGCAAGTCATACGCCGACAACTTCCGCTACGACCGCTTGGGCACCTGGACGCACTAGGCCGCGTCCGCGAGCCCGCGCCGGAACGCGGCAGGAAATCGCCGCCCTGATCAAGGCCTGGGGGAGAGGCGGGGGCCGCCAGCCCCGAAACGGACCTGCATCCTGACCCGCCCGGCGCCTCGAACGGTCACAGGACGGTTTGCCAGGGCGAGCAGCTCTGGTAATCAAGCCATGCTGCCGCATCTGATTTGCAGCACGCCGCCGCACGATCCCGTAGCTCAGTCGGATAGAGCACCTGCCTTCTAAGCAGGGGGTCGCAGGTTCGAATCCTGCCGGGATCGCCAATGCATTCCGCAGGTTACGCTAGCAGCGAGGCGGTTCGTTGTACAGGATCTAGGCGCAGTTGTACAAAGCTTGACCTTCATTTGTTCTTGTTGCCCTTCGAGCGCTTCCGCTCGGCGGTCTCCCATTTGAGGATGGCCGCGGCTGCCAAGCGTCGCTGGTTCACCTGCTTCGCGTAGTGCTCGACCATCTCGCGCGACTGTCCGGTGATCGCGCAAACTTGGGCATCGGTGCAGCCTGCTTCCAACAGAAACACGACAGCCGACTTCCGCAGCCCATGAAAGACGCGCCTCCGCTCCCGTAGCACTGCGAGAGGCTTTGCGTTCATTTGCTCCTGCCAGCTGGCTTTGAACCCATCCTTCGTCCAGGGGAGGCCCTCCGAATTGACCAGGATTGTTGTGCTGGCACGCGCGAGTTTGGCGACGTAGGGACGGATCTCGGTGGATCGGTATCCACAACTTGGTGCCGGTCTTCTCTTGCACGACTGAGATCATGCCGGCCTTGATGTCGGTGCGCGGCATCGTGAGAACGTCGCCGAGCCGCTGGCCCGTGTAGAGAGCGAGCGCCTGAGCCACAATGAACCGATCTGCGGCATGACGGCGAAAGAGCTCGATCTCGTCCCAACTCCACGGAGCATAGCCATCGCCGCTTTTGAACTTCGGCACGTGGTCGCAAGGGTTGTCGGTTCGCCACCCGCGAGGGATGCTGCCAAACGTCTGTGTAGCTGAGTTTGCGGACATTGCGCTGTCCGCCACTATCGCCTCGCTGCCCAGCGACTGCGGCGCCCGCTAGCCTCCCAAAGCCCAACGGCGCAGAAGTAGGCGGCCCGCAAGAGCTGTATCGCGTCAGGTTGGCGGGTGCGCCGCTAGACGGCGCTGTCGCTCACGTCGATCCTGTCCCGCGCCGCGGGCAATGAAATGGTTTGTGTAGTTTTTTACGTCGTGATTTAATAAGTAGGCAGATGATCTCCGTCACGCGGATCTGGCCATGGCCAAGAAAGTCGCGGCGCGCCCCTACAAACTCAAAGTGTTTCTGTCCTATTCGCGCAAAGACATGGACTTTGCGGATCGGCTTGAGCCTGCACTGAGGGAACGCGGCCTGGAGCCGCTCATCGACCGGACTGAGATCTACGCGTTCGAGGATTGGTGGAAGCGCATCCAGGCACTCATCACGCAAGCCGGAACCGTCATCTTCGTGATCAGCCCCGAAGCGGTGGCCTCCGACGTCTGCAGGAAGGAGGTGGCTTTTGCGACTTCGCTCAACAAGCGCTTCGCGCCAATTGTCTGCCGGGCCGTTGACGTCAAGTCCGTCCCGCAGGAGCTGTCGCGGCTGAATTTCATCTTCTTCGACGATCCATCCCGCTTCGACGAGAGCATGGGGCACCTGTGCGACGCGCTCGAGACGGATATTGATTGGATCCGCAGGCAGACAGAGTTCGGCCAAAGCGCGCTGGCCTGGGACGCCGCTAAACGGCCCGCCGGCTTGCTCCTGCGCTCGCCATTGCTGGAGGAGGCCGAGCGTTGGATCGCATTGCGGCCGCACGGGGCGCCGGCGCCGACAGCCGACACCCAGCTCTTCGTCGCCGAAAGCAGGCGCGCGGCCTCCCGGCGGCGCAACATCTTAACCGGCAGCCTGACCGCCGGCTTGGTGCTGGCATCGGCTCTGGCTGGGCTTGCCTATTGGCAGCGTGGAATCGCTAGGCAGAACGAGGCGCGCGCTATCGCCCAGGAGCGGGTTGCCGAGGAACGCCGCCAGGAGGCGGTGCAGCAGCGAGCGTTCGCCGAGCAGCAGAGGACTCTGGCCGAGCAGCAGAGGACTCTGGCCGAGCAGCAGAAGGCCATCGCCGAGAAGAAGACGCAGGAAGCGCAAAAGAACCTGATGTCCGCGGGCTATTTCGCCTACGACGTGATCAGCAAGATTGCCCTCAAGCTCCCGAGCATCGCGGCCATGCCTCCGGACAAGCAGGTCGAGGAGCTGCGCACGCTCGATGAGACTCTCATCCAGGTGGCTGGATTGGTTCGCGCTGCGCAGATGGTAGACAAGAACGTCGCCATGTGGGGTCAGCTTGGGGGCATCCTGCTCTACTTCGGCGATATGAACATCAACACGGACGTCCAGCGCTCGCTCAAGGACTACGAGGAAGGTGCCGCGGTGTATCGCGACCTTCTCGCTATCGAGTCCACCAATGCGGCATGGCAGAGCGGCGGTGCCGCAAGCCTCAACAAGCTGGGCGATGCGAAGATGAAGCTCGGCGATGCCGCTGGTGCCGAAGCAGCCTACGAAGAGAGTGTCGCACTCGCCCTCCAGATCGCTGAAGCTGACCCGGCCAACGCCGACAAGAATACCAATCTGAGTATCTACTATGGCAAGCTTGGCGACGTCCGCTTTGCGGACAAAAAAATCGATGAGGCGCGTGCGAACTACCAAAGCGCGCTCGAGATCGCCGAGAAAGTGGCAACGGCCCTACCTACGAATGCCGTTGCGCAGCGCAATGTCAGCGTCTTTTGCAGGCAGCTCGGAGACGCCCTGCTCGCCGGCGGCAAACGGGACGAAGCGCTGGCGCATTACCAGAGATCGCTAGCTCTGCGTGAGCAGCTTGCCAGCGCCGGCGCAAGCCAGACGGGGCAGATCGATCTCATGGACATTCACGAGAAGCTCGGCAACGCGTTGTGGGCGAGCGAGAAGCGCTTGGATGCAATCGGCCACTATGAAAAGGCGGTTGTGATCCGCGAGGCGGTTGCTCCGGGCGATCCCAGCCTCGCCGGCGTGGAGACCATGATTGCAGCGGGCTATCTCGAGATGGGGGACGGTTTGTCAAACGAGGGCAAAACCGCGGAGGCGCTCGAGAGCTATCAAAAGTCTCTGAGCTACTTCGAGAAGGCGGCCGGTCGTATAGAGTCGAAGGAGGTCGCTGATACCGGGAAAGCCGGCACCAACACTGCAGCGTCGCTTGGAAGGGTGGCGCTCCTGAGCTTGTTCTCGAAATCCTTCGACAAGGCCCTGGCTGCTTCAGACCGTGCGACCGCCCTGGATCCGAGCCTGATCTGGGTCCAGGCCAACCATGCCCATGCCTTGATGTTCGCGGGTCGAAGAGACGACGCAAAAGAGATCTACCTCGCGCACAAAGGCCAAACGCTTCCTGAGCAAGGCAACAAAACCTGGGAAGCGGTGATCGGGGAGGACTTCGACAAGTTCCGCAAGGCTGGCCTTGCGATTCCCGGGGCAGTCGAAGTCGAGACCGCACTGGGCCTGCGCTAGCCCACCCAACCCTACGCCGACGCGATGTCAGACGGGGCCAGATCTAGCTCAACACTACTTTTTTAGAGCGTGTGGTAAATCCCACAGCGGGCGGCTCGGCGCGAGCGCATCATCCTGTCATTGCAAGCGGCCATCCCGGCCCAAGCAAGCCCAACACCCTCAAGACCAGGCAGGAGACCGTATCATGACCAAGATCCAGAGCATCGCCCGCACCCTCGCCCTCCTCGCCGCTTTCGCCGCGGCTCCGATCAGCGCGCTCAATGCCGAACCCCTCTCCAGCCTCTCGATGAAGCCCAACCACGGGCTCAGCTTCGATGTCGGCCAGAAGCGCGCGGTCAGCTATTTCCAGGCCGGAAACGGCACTTGCGAGCTCGTGCTCACGATCGCCGGCGAGCCCGACTGGGACGCGGGGGCGAGCTTCTCCGCCACGCGTTTCGAGGCTTCGGTTTCGCCCGAGAAGCCGGTGCGCTTCGGCGGTGCGCTCGAGTTCGCCTGCCAGCCCGGCGCCGCCGCTATGAGCGTCACGCACCTCAAGGAGATCGCCTCGCGCTAGATGGTCCCTAAGTCTTCCTCCTCCCCATCCCCACTGCCTTGCCTGAAGGAGCCCGATTCTCCTTCAGGCGTTTTTTGTTGATGACTACTACTCGCCCGTGACCTCGTGGACGAGGTCTTCCAGCCGTTCGATGTCCTTGATGTGGAGCGCCCGCCCGTGCTGCTCGACGACGCCAAGTCGATGCAGGCGGTTGAGTTCGCGCGTGACCGCCTCGCGGTGGGTGCTAACGCGGCCGGCGATCTCGGCGTGCGTCGGCGCGGGGTCGATCACGGCGTTGTTGCCCTCTTGCGTCGCCATGCCGGCGAGGCGCAGAAGCTCGGCCTGGATGCGGTTCTTCACCGCGAGCGCGCTGAACTCATAAATCCGCGTCGTCAGGGCCCGGATGCGCGCGACGAGGCTCTGCAGCACCGCGTCCATGACGAGCGGCTCCGCCCTCAGCACCTCTCGGAACGTGGCTCGCGACATCGAGGCGACGGTGCAGCGGGACAGCGCCTCGATGCTGGCGGAGCGCGGCCCGCCGTCGATGGCGGCAATCTCTCCGAACAGATCGCCTGGCCGGAGGTCGGTGAACGTCACCGCCTTGCCGAGCGCCGAATAGATGCTGGCGCGCGCCTCACCCGCGCTGATGAAGAACACCTCGTCCGAGGCGTCGAGATGGTCGAGAATGGATTCGCCCGCCTCGTAGTGGCGCCAGGCGCAGCGCTTCTTGAGCGCGGTCAACTTGTCATCGCTGAGCCCGGTAAAGATGCTCACAGCCTTGAGCGATTGGGGAAACTGGGCCGACTGGGGTGAGGTCATTCGGCGAGCCTCCATTCGCATCAGTGGAGGGCGTGGTCGGGCAGCGATTGCGCCTCGCTGTCGGCGGGTAAAGCCATCAGCGAAGCCGAGGTCCGCGGTGTCCGCAGCACGCCATCGCGCAAGAGTGCCTCGACCTCCGGCGGTATCGAGCTGAACTGGATGATCGTGGTGCCGCCTTCAGCCCCCGGCCCAGCGGTCTTGGCGTAGAGCGTTCCGGGTATGAATCTTCCGTTGGCATCGACGAGACGGATCTCGAGGTTGGTCAGGATCGGCAGCGGAGCCTCCAGGCGAGCCTCGCCCCGCCTGAGCGAGAGACGCACCAGGCTGCCCTTGAGCGCCTGACCGTTGAGATGATCGCCCTCGACGAGGCGGTAAGAGAAGGCAAGCTCGTCCGCAAGCTGCGTGAGGTCGTCTTTTACCTGGTAGAGCGCGAGCTTGTAGGGACCGCCGAGTGCCACCACCTCCGACAGCGTAATGGGCTGCTCGAATCCCTTCGCGCGCACCTCCATCTGCTTGCCAAGTCTCAGCGTGGCTCCGACCTCGCGGCGCGTGGCCTCCGAGCACAGAATCTGGCCGCCGATCGTGAAGGACTGGATGCGCGAGGTCAGATTGACGTGGCTTCCGACCACGCCGTACTTCATGCGCTCGACCGAGCCGATGTTTCCGACGACCACCTGACCCGTATGGATGCCGATGCCCATCTGCAGCTCTGGCAGGTCGTTTTCCCGGTTGCCCTCGTTGACCTGGGTCATGGCGAGCTGCATCTCGATGGCGCAGGCGACCGCGCGCCGGGCGTCGTCCTCCTTCCACGTCGGCGCGCCGAACAAGATGAAGATCGCATCGCCGATGAACTCGTCGATCGTGCCCTCGTGGCGCTTGACGACCTTCACCATGGCGTCGAAGTAGCGGTTGAGCATTGACACGACCCATTTGGGCGCCAGCCGCTCGGAGATCGACGTGAAGCCCCGAAGGTCCGCCATCACCATGGTGACGTTGCGCTTCTCGCCCCCCATGTGCAGCCCCGTAGGCGAATCGAGCAGCGTGGTCACGACCTCGTCCGTTAGGTAGCGGCCGAAGGTGTCGCGGATGAATGTGTTGCGCAGCTCGACCTCGCGCGCCAGCCGCTTGACCTCGGCCTCGATCTGCTTGCGGTCGGTAATGTCCGCCCAGGACCCGACGAGCTCTTTTCCGTTCTTGCCTTCGATCACCTTGAAGGTGTCCTGCAGCCAGATGTAGTGGCCGCGCCGGTGCCGGAATCTGTACTCGATAGTCCCCGCACCTTTCTCGACCAGCCCGGCAATCTCCGCAAAAACACGGAGCGCATCCTCAGGATGCAAGCGCTTCGACCAGAACTTCGGATCCTCGCGCATCTCCCAGGGCGCATAGCCCATGGTCGTCTTCAGGTTCTCGCTGACGAAGGTGCACGCGAAGTCGCCGGTCGCCTGCGTGGTGTAGATCACGGCGGGACTCGCAGCGACGAGGTTCTGCAGGTCGTTCATGATGGCCATGCGCTCGCCTAGCGCATTCTCGACCTGTTTGCGATGAGTGATGTCTGCCCACGAGCCGACGATCTCGATGGGCTCTCCACCGTCGCCGCGCACCACCTTGAAGGTGTCCTGGATCCAGACGTACAGGCCGTCCCGGTGGCGGAAGCGGTACTCGATGGTGCCTCCGCCGGCCACCACGAGCGGGCCCATCTCCTGGAACACGCGGCCCGCATCTTCCGGATGGAGACGCTTGGGCCAGAACTCCGGATCCTCGAGCATCTCCCACTCGGAGAAACCCATGATCGGGTCGACGTTCTGGCTGACAAACGTGCAGGCATAGCTCCCGGTGCCGTGGTTCGTGTACATGATGCCCGGCGTAACCGTCATGAGATACTGAAGACGTGCACGAGCCTCCTTCAACTCGGTGGTGCGTTCCTCGACGTGTCTCTCGAGCTCGTCGTAGGACTTCTGCAGCTCCTCCTGCGCGCGTTTGCGCTCGCGCAGGTCGGTGGCGAATCCGACCGTGCCGACCTCATGCCCCTCGTCGTCGAACAGGACAGAGGCGGAGATCAGCACAGGGATCGACGCGCCGTCCTTTGCCCACAGGACGCTGTCGAAGCCGGCGACCGTGCCGCCTCTCTTGCGCATCTCGCGGAGGACCTCGTTGGCACCCGCCTCGCCGCCATAGAGCAGCGCCACCGGCTTGCCGATGACCTCCTCGGCCCGGTAGCCGAGCAGGCTCTCCGCGCCTTCGTTGAAGAGCACGACGTTGCCTGCCCCGTCGGTCGAGATGATCGCGTCCGGCGAGCTCTCGATGAGACGGCTGAGGTTGCGTTTGGTCTCATGCAGCGCGGCGTTGGCCTCGAGCGCTGTCCTCTCGGCCTCCTTGCGCATGGTGATGTCGGCCCATGCGCCGACCAACTCGACGGCGTGCGCACCGTTTCTCGCCCGCTCGCTATCCAAAGGATCGCCGTCGTAGATGGCTTTGAATGTGTCCTGGATCCAGACGTAGTGCCCGTCGCGGTGGCGGAAGCGGTATTCGAGCGTCCCGCCGCTGGCCTCGATCAGCGCGCCGATCTGATCGAATATGCGCGGCGCGTCGTCCGGGTGCAGTCGGTCGGGCCAGTGCTTGAGATCGGTGATCATTTCCTGGGGCTGATAGCCCATGATCGCCTGGATGTTCTCGCTGACGAACGTGCAAGCGAAATTGCCGGCGGCCTGCGTGCTGTAGATGATGGCCGGGCTGACCGCGAGCAGATGGGCGAGCCGCTGCTGAGCGCCGCTGAGTTCCTTCTCGATTTCCGTGCGGTCGGTCTGCTGCGCCTCGAGGGACTTTATGCGCTGGCGAAGGCGCCCAATCTCCTGGGTCAGCTCTTCATGCGAGAGATGCTCGCTGTCCATGGCAAGGTCCCGACCTCAGAACGCTCAACCGAAGGCCCAACGGCCCCTTGATCCTGACGGATCTTGGGCCGCAGCGGATCCGGCAAGACACAGCGAGACAGCCCATTACGGCCGCCGACGACGTGTCCTCTCACGTAGGTTCGACGTCTGATGAAACTATCATCTTTGTGCGGACGTCGCCAATAAAGCTCGCGCCGAGCGCAGCGCAAATCTCGCCGGCGCTATGGTGTTGAAATAAATGGGCTTGTGGCAATTGCCACAGCGCCCGCGGGCGCCTGTCTCCATGATCCATACATCGCTCGACGCCGCATGAGACGACGTCGATGCCAACCAGGATCGACACAGGAGATTGCGCCATGAACCGGATCAACATCGCCCGCAGCTTCGCTTCCGTCGCCGCCATCCTCGCTTTTGGTGCAACGCAGCCCGCCAGCGCCAACCCCCAATCCCGCCTCACGATGCAGCCCCTCGAGGGCGTGAGCTTCGACGTCGGCAGCGAGCGCGCCGTAGCCTATTTCACGGCCAACAAGGGTTCGTGCAAGCTCGTCGTGGCCCTTGCCGGAGAGCCGGATTGGAACAACGGCCCGAGCCAGACCTACCGCAGGTTCGAAGCAACGGTCGACAGCGGGATGCGCACTCAGCTCCGCTCCGAGACCGACGGCACCGCGCTCGAGTTCCACTGCGAAGCCGAGGCGGTCGCCATGAGCGTCACCGAGGCGCAGACCGTCGCGTCAGCCCCCGCCCCTTGAGCATGTGCGCGTCTCCAATGTCTCGAGGATCCCGAGAGGGCGGACCTTCGCCCTCCCGCACCTCTTCGACCTAGCGAGCAGGAGACAGAAATGATCTGCCGCCGCAAAGCATGTCTGCTTGCGCTTATGGCGCTCGCCTGGCCTTGGGCCGTAGCTCATGCCGGCGACGAAGGCGCAACGGCCTACAACACGCACTGCCGCACCTGCCATTCCATACGCCCCGGCGATCACCGGCTCGGGCCCTCCCTCGCCGGCATCTACGGGGAGCCGGCTGGACGAGCCGAGGGTTACGGCGGTTACTCGGGGGCATTCGACGGCTTGGTCTGGCATGAGACGACGCTCGACAGGCTGCTGGAGGACCCGGCGTCCATATCGTCCAGCACGAACATGATCTTTCCGCCGGTCAGCGACCCGATCAAGAGGAAGAAAATCATTGAATTCCTGAAGTCAATCAAAGGCAATTGACCGCGCCCGCCGAGGTCTGACGACCTCACGCAGCGGCACCCGCGACCAAAGTAGGACGGCCGCATGTGAGAAAAGTCACATCGGCCGCCGCGGCCTTCCCGCATGACTGAACGCGTCAGAAAAAACCCGTTCAGGAACCCCCTATGACGATCCAATCACTCGGCGACCTGTTTCAGCACGAGCTCCGGGAAGCACTTGCAGCAGAACGCTATGCGCACGATGCGATTCCTCGGCTGGCCGCGGCAGCGGGTGCTGCGCCGAGCGCCGTCGACGCCTACCTCGTCCACGCCAAGAAGCGCCTCAGATCACTCGAGGATGCTCCTTTCATCGCCGCGCTCCTGCGGGGAGTCGCGACCAGTAGCTCCATGGAAGGCGCCGTCCTCGACGCCGAGCGCCTGATCGGGGCCGTCGCGGATCCGGGCACGCGTATCGCCGCGCTCGCGGGGGTCATGGAAAGGATGAAACAGGATCTCCTCACGCGCTATGCCATGCTCGCATACTGGGCGACGGCCCTCGGCAAGGCGACCGAGGCCAAGGCGCTTCGGACGGCGATCGATGAGGAGCAGCGCGTGGCCATTCGGCAAGCCGATTCCGGAGCGGGCCTGGTCAAGACAGAGAGGGATGGCGGCATGGGCGACCGGCTGACTGCGCTCCTGGACCCCAAGAAGCAGCTGTAGGTCCGCGCCGTGGGGGAAATGCCACGGAGACTTCGGTGCCCCCCGAGAACGAAGAGAAGGAAGCGGATCGTTGCAGCCCACTTCCCTCAAATCGGTACACTCGTGGCGGAAGCGCGTTCTACATGCTTGACGGAAAGGCCGCGATCTGATCGAGCGCCCGGACGCCCATAGCCTGCGCCCCGTCGAGGCACGTGAACTCGATGCCTTTACCCTCGGCGGTGTTGAACAGGGCGGATCTCGCTTGATTCACCTCGACGTCGATGCGGACGGGCGTCTCCTGCGGGACGTTCTCGCCGTCGAAAGCCTCGCCGACCATGAGCGTGAGCTTGCAGGCACCGTTCCGGCTCTCGAAATAGCCAACAGCCTGCTTGGCGCCGAGGGCGACGTTCAGGAGGAACGTTTGACCGGGCGCGGCGCCGTTGCCGACAATCGGCTTCAAGGTCGTGGGGAGGGGCGCCGTATCAGCGGCCTCGGCGATGCCGAAGATTACGACGGAGAGGAGCCCTGCGAGGGCCGTGGTTGCAATGGCATTGCGTGTCGAGGACATGGTTTGCTCCTTGCGATCCTGGTTTGCTTCGGTGTGACTGCACCGCATCCGAGCTCATTCCCGTGCGATGCGATGGGAGGATCATGGAGCGTGATGCTGCGACGTTCTGTGGCATTCGCCACAGAACGCGGATGATTGCTGGTATGCCTGCTTCCTCGGCCGCCACGGCGACGGCTTCACTACGTAAAGACCGCTCGACATCCTAGAGCGACCCGAATTGGTTCACCCTCTGGCGCGCTGGGCGCCGGACGGTCCGGACTCGGAAGGTCCGACGACGTCTTCGTATCGCACACTTGGTGCGCCGAACGTGCAAACCCCAGCCCCACGGAGATCATCGCCTCTGGAAAGCGGCATCTACCTAGTGTGCAGAGGCTTAGGCAACTGTTCCTGGCACACCTGAAGGTAGTTGGAATCGACGTTACCTCATAAGGGATGGCGGTCGAGACTGACTCGACGCGAGCGCGTTAACTGGTGCGGTTTCCGCATCGCATTCCGCAACTGCGCCCGGTGTACGGGCTCACTCTGCGCTCCCTAACGTCAACGCGATACCCCAATTACCGGACGTTGTCGGCGGCGCTCACCGCGTCGCCGACGATTCGGCGGGCGACTTCCGCTACTGGGACAAAGCGTAGTAGCGCGGATATCGCCGGCGGGCGGTAGCCAACTCCGAACTCATAGCCTCGCGCTATGAATTCGAGACCGACCCGGCATTTCCGTTGGCCGGCTGCCGCCGCCAGTATGAACGGCGAAGCGGTCAGCTAAACGCCGCCTTCCAAAGCTCAGAAACGACGCGCCATCCGGCGCCACGGAAGTCCTTTGCCATTCAGGAGATACACATGACCGCATCCCTCAAGACCACGTCCCTCGTTGTCGCCGGCGCCCTTGCGTCGGCCATCGCGCTCGCGGGCCACCCCGCCCAGGCTGCTGACGACATGGAGAAATGTTTCGGCATCGCCAAGGCCGGGCAGAACGATTGCGCAGCTGAAGGCTCGAACTCGTGTGCCGGCACGTCCAAGGTCGACTTCGATCCGCACGGATGGAAGCTCGTCAAGAAAGGCACCTGCACCACGACGACCGTCACGCTGCCGGACGGCACGAGCCGCAACGGCGCCCTCGAAGCCATCAAGGGCTGATCCTCACATGCGCCACGACCCAGAGCTGCGTTCCCTCCGTCGCTGGCCGCATAGGCCGATCCCGGTACGCGCCGGGGTCGGTCTCAAGCCGGAGCACTATGACGCCATCCTCGAGACAAGACCCAGCATAGGCTGGTTCGAGGTTCACCCGGAGAACTACATGGGGGCCGGCGGCGCCCCCCATCACTACCTGACGCGCGTGCGGGCACAGTACCCTGTCTCGTTCCACGGGGTCGGATTGTCGATCGGCGCCGCGGCCGACCTCGACTTGATCCACCTCGAAAGGCTTTCGGGTCTCATGGCCCGCTACGAGCCTGCGGTGTTCTCCGAGCATCTCGCCTGGTCGACCCACGACGGCGCCTACCTGAACGACCTCCTGCCGCTGCCCTACACGGCCGAAACGCTGGGCATCGTATGCCGGCACGTCGACCAGGTGCAGTCGTTTCTGGGGCGGCGCATGCTGCTCGAGAACCCGTCGATCTACATCGCCTTCGCGGAAAGCGAGATGGAGGAGACGGAGTTCCTGGGCGAGATCGCACGTCGTACCGGTTGTGGTCTCCTGCTCGATGTCAACAACGTGTTCGTGTCGGCGACCAACAACGGTTTCGGCGCCGCGGCCTACATCGATGCGTTTCCGGCGCAACATGTAGGCGAGATCCACCTCGGCGGCCACGCTGATGCCGGCGATGATGCCGGCGCGCCATTGCTGATCGATGCCCACGATCGCGAGGTTAAGGGGGCCGTGTGGGCCCTCTACGGCCGCGCGCTCGCCCGCACGGGTCCGGTGCCGACTCTCATCGAATGGGATAACGACGTCCCGGCCTGGGAGGTGCTCCTCGCAGAGGCCGACCGCGCCGATGCCCTTCTCTCGGAGCGCGCTGTGCCATGACCCAGCTCGCGGCGATCCAGGCCAGCTTTGCATCCGCGCTGCGCGACCCCGGCGCGATCCCGCCGGCCAGCCTCGCCCATCTGCACGCCCGCGTGCCCTCGCGGAGGTTCAATGTCTACCGCAACAATGTGTACGCCGGGCTGATCGGCGTGATCGAGGCGCGCTATCCTGCCGTCCAGCGGCTCGTCGGAGAGGAGTTCTTCAAGGCTACTGCGCGGCTGTTCGTCGACCGCGTCCCGCCGCACTCCCCGGTCCTCCTCGAATACGGATTAGGCTTCCCGGAGTTTCTGGCGACATTCGACCCGGTCTCGGACGTACCCTACCTGGCGGATGTCGCGCGCCTCGAATGGCGTTTGCATGCGGCCCGCCACGCGGCCGACTGTATGAGCCTCCGGGCGAGCGAGCTTGCGCGTTTCAATGACGACGATGTCACCGATCTCGTGCTGACACTGGCGCCGGCCGTCTCCCTCCTCGTTTCGACCTTTCCTGTTTTTTCCATCTGGCGCGCAAACATGTCGGGCTCCGCGCCGTCTGGCGCGCAGAGCTTCTCCGGCTCCGAGGCCGTGCTCGTCACCCGTCCAGGGCTGATTGCGGAGGCCGTGCGCATCCCGCAAAGCTCCGCGATTTTCATTGCGGCATTGCTCGAGGGAAAGCCTCTCGGCGCGGCAACGGAAGCTGCGGCCGCTAGCGCTCCCGAGTTTCCGTTGCAGCGGACCATCGCCTTGCTCGTCGCACAAAGGGCGATCGCGTCCGCACACACCATCGTTCGCCAAATGAAGGAGGGCCGATCGTGAATTCCTGGATGTCGCGCTACAACGCACTCCTGGTGCAGATTCCGCATGATCTCATCGCCGTCGTGGGGCGCATCGCCATCGGTACGGTGTTCTGGCGCTCCGCCATGACCAAGATCGATGGCCTCGCGCTCAAGTCCTCGACGTTCTACCTGTTCGAGAACGACTATCGCCTTCCGTTCATCCCGCCGGAGGCAGCCGCCTATCTCGCCACGGCGACAGAACTCACGATGCCGCTCCTGATCTGGTCCGGCCTCCTGACGCGGGTCGCGGCATCTGTTCTGCTCGCCATGACACTGGTCATCGAGATTTTCGTCTATCCCAATGCCTTCGACACGCACGGGGTTTGGGCAGTGACCTTGCTCTATCTCATGAAGTGCGGGCCAGGACGCTATTCGCTCGATCATCTCCTGGGCGAAACGTTGTACGGCTCACGGGCTCCGCTCGGTCGTTGACCTCGGCTTCACCAGGAAAGGGTGGTATCAGACCGGCTTTGAGGAGCGTATCACGGCCCGGAGAGGGTCGACGCGGCGAAAGCTAGGAAGAAGACTTTGAAACAAGCAACCACCCTGGCCGAAGCCTTCGAGGAAATATGCGTTTCCGAGGCCCCGCTCAACGAGAGGCTCGCCGCCTATGCCGCGAAGCTGCACGAACTTAACTTCCCATTCGCGGAAGCCTACGACGCCCTCGTTGCGCGCGTGCTCGCGGGCGAGGTGGGAGAAGGAGCACCTCTGGTTGGTGAGCCGATGCCGGATTTCATACTGCCGGGCAAGGATGGGCGGCTCGTGAGTTTGGACGAGGTCATCGCGCAAGGACCCGCCGTGGTCAGCTTCAACCGCGGGCATTGGTGCTCGTTCTGCAAGATCGAGCTGCGCACCATCGCCGAGCACCACGCTGAGATCACACAAGCGGGTGCCGTGCTGGTGTCGATCATACCGGAACGTCAGCAGTTCACCGCACCGCTGAGGGCTCTAACCCTGGACAGGTTCGAGATCCTGAGCGATGTCGACAACGGCTATGCCCTGTCGCTGGGGCTTGCCATCTGGCTGGGAGAACAGCTCAGCGGCTTGATGAAGGGCCGTGGCTATAATCTCGAGACCTATCAGGGAGGCGAGGGCTGGTTCGTGCCGCTGCCGGCGACGTTCGTCGTGGGGCAGGACAAGACCGTCCTTGCGCGCCACGTCGATCCCGACTTCCGCCGCCGGATGGAGATCGACGAGATCCTGGCTACCCTCGAATCGTACGCTGCAACGCATGCGGACGAGCTTAACGAGCGGCGCGACGATTGTTAGACTGGACTCTCCCCTACGGGTGGATTGAGACATGGCCGAGAGAGCACTCGCAGACCAGCTTGCCGCGTGTACCGAGCGCTGCCGCACCATGGACGCGCCGCTGTCCGACCGCTTGTCGGCATTCGCCCACGATGTTCGCAGGCTCGATCCGGATTTCGCCGACGTCGTCGAGCGTATGATCGCACGGCTCAGGGCGGCGGGCGCCGGATCCGAGGCGCCGCGTCCCGGCGAGCCGATGCCGGAGTTCCTTCTGCCAGACGAGCACGGTCGTCTGCATTCGCTCGAAGAGTTCACCGCGAGGGGTCCGGTGGTCATCGCCTTTCACCGCGGGCACTGGTGCCCTTACTGCCGAATTAGCGCCGGCGCGCTCGCGGAGGCCTATCCGAGCGTGCGCCGGCTTGGTGCCGAGCTGATCGCCATCACGCCCGAGGTTGGGAAGTTCAACGCCGAGCTCAAGCACGCCTCCGGCGCTCCGTTTCCTGTGTTCTCCGACATGGACAACAGTTACGCGATGATGCTCAACCTGGCGTTCTATGTCGGGGACGAGAAGAAGCGTCGGATGTCGGCCGCCGGATGGGACATAACGCCCTTCAATGACAGCGATGCCTGGACTTTGCCCATTCCGGCGACATTCGTGGTCGGGGGCGATGGGCTCGTCAAGGCGCGCTTCATAGATCCGGACTATCGTACGCGCATGAATGTCGAGGATATTCTTGCGGCGCTCGGAGGCGAGGGAAGACGTTAGGCCACTTTCGGCACGTCGTCGTGCTGCGGCAGCTCGTACTTCGACCAGTCCGCCGCGCGCAGCATTTTGATGAACGTGCTGGCGGCCATGGAGCGCTGACGCCCTGCCACGGCATGTACGGAAACCGTGCGGCTCACGGCAAAGTCCTCCACGTCGAGAATTTTGAGCCCCAGCGTGCGCGCGGAACTCACCGGCATGATCCCGACCCCGATGTTAGGTGTGAGGAGGGCTCCGGCATCCGTATCCGAGCACACTTTGTGGGTATCCGTCCGTAATCCCCTGTCGATCAGAAATGCTGTGATCTCCGCGATATGCTCGCAATGCGACCGGCTGACGATGCGCTCCTTGGCGAGGTCAGCCGGAGTCAGGACGGGCCTTGCGGTCAAAGGATGCTCGGCACCAGCGACGAAGCGATAAGGCTCGGTAAAGAGCGGCCAGGTCTCAAGCCTGTCCCAGCCTTCGCCGAGCGATCCAGCGAGCGCGACCTCGACCTCGCCCTTCTTCAGCAACTCCGCGATCTCCGTGCCGGTGCCGCGCGCAAAACGCAGCTCGAGCCCTGGTAGCGCGCGCACGAGCTCGGTCACGAATGCAATGAGGAGCGTGATGTCGATTGCAAGCGAGAGACCAATCGCGAGTGGAGCGATCGCGCCGCTCTTTATGGACTGCGCCAAGGACTTGGCCGTCATCGCGCTATCGTAGCATGCTGCAGCATCGGCAGCATGCGGTTACCGAGATCGGTGAGATGCGTGAGATTGCGCTCGCGGCGGAACAAGTCGCCGCCGAACTCCGCCTCGAGCTGCTTGATGGCGCGCGTCAGCGACGGTTGAGCGACGTGGCACTCCTCGGCGGCGCGCGTGAAATTCAGCACTTTGGCAACGGCGAGAAAATATCTCACCTGATGCATTTCCATCGCCAACCCCGACCGATCGCAGCGGTGCTGTTTGCGGCTCGTTACCAGAGCATGTCTAGAGCATGCCATCATAGCACGGAGCTATTGAAACATAACGCAACGGGTATTTCAGCTCCAGGGGCCACCACGGCTAGGCTTGCACCGTCGAAACCGAGCACCGGAGGTCGTCATGGTGAAAAATCTGGCACTTCTGACGTTAGACGAGGCCATGCGCCAGGACGCTCAGGCTCGGACGCTCGACACCGTTCCCCGCAGGCCGCCTGCCCCCTCCCCGGCGTGCCTGCTGTCCCGGCCCCGGGAGTACGTGCTCCCCCCACAACTGCTCCCGGGGCCTTTTTCCATCGTGCTCCGCTGACTGCGGCAACAGGAGATCTCCATGCAAGACATGATCGCGCGGCGCGAGACTGCGCCGACCGTCCGCGTGCTCGCCGGCAAGTCGGCAATCGTCACCGGCTCGACCAGCGGCATCGGTCTTGGTGTGGCGCAGGCCCTTGCAGCTGAAGGCTGCGACGTCATGCTTAACGGTATCGGCGCCAGTAGTGCGGACGAGTTGCGCAGTGGTATCGAGCGCGAATTCCGTGTGTCGGCCATCTATTCGGGGGCGGACATGTCGCGACCTGCCGACATCGTAGCGATGTTCGACGAGGCGGTTGCGTACTTCGGCAAAGTGGACATCCTCGTCAACAACGCCGGCATCCAGCACGTCGAGGCGGTCGAGACGTTCCCGCCAGAGAAGTGGGATCAAATCATCGCTATCAATCTTTCGGCAGCCTTTCACGCTATCCGCGCCGCCGTGCCCGGCATGAAGTCGCGGAAGTGGGGGCGGATCATCAACGTCGCGTCTGCCCATGCACTGGTCGCCTCGCCGTTCAAGTCCGCCTATGTGGCGGCAAAGCATGGCATTGTAGGACTCACCAAGACCGTCGCGCTCGAAACCGCAGAGTTCGGCATCACGGTGAATGCCATCTGTCCAGGCTACGTGCTGACGCCGCTGGTCGAGAAGCAGATCCCAGAGACAGCCCGCGCCCGCATGCTGACCGAGGAGCAGGTGATCCGTGACGTGCTCCTCAAGGCGCAGCCGACACGGCGGTTCGTGGGCACCGAGGAGATCGGCGCGCTGGCGGTATTTCTCTCGACCGATGCGGCGCAATCGATCACTGGTGCGGCACTGCCGGTCGAAGGCGGCTGGACCGCCCAATAAGCACATCGAGTCACCCCTTGCGCCGTGCCCGCTTCACCGCGTGGCGCGTCGTTGTCTTGCCGGTGGGCCAAGTCCTCATAGCTCCCGGCTATCGAAAAGGGGCGCAGTCGATATTTCAAAGCACGCCCGGCTTCGCGCCATTCTCTCCGTGCCACCGGAGCTTGTCAGCTCCGCCCCTCAGCTCATCACGGAGATACCCCATGACCTCATTCGATCGCACGACCCTCCTTGCCATTTCCATCGCAACTGCTCTGTCGGGCATGCTTCTGCTCGGCGCGACGGTCGCCACCGCAGGCGAATGCCCAGCCGACAAAGTCACTGAGAACGGCCAGGCGGCCGGCGCGACGGCACACAAGGATGTGACGGAGAAGCTGCTCGGCCAGATCGATCTTTCCAAGGAGAAGGTCGCCGTCGCCGGTCACCATTTCCGCATGCGCCGCCTCGACATCAAGCCCGGCGGCGAGGTCGCCTGGCACAGCCACTCCGAGCGCCCGGCCCTGATCTACGTCGTTTCCGGCACGATCACCGAGTACTCGAGTCATTGCGCCGTGCCGATCGTCCACGCGACGGGCGAGCTCTCGGTCGAGCAGGGTGGCCTGTCGCACTGGTGGAAGAACACCTCGAAGAAGCCGGTGGTGCTGATCTCAGCCGATATCGCGGCGGATCCCGAGCAGTCCGGCATGTAAGCGCCACGAATGCAGCCGGCCGCACGCAACCGTCCGGCCGGCTGCATTTGCCTTCATCACAGGAGGATAGCCGGATGAACATCATGGCACGCCACGCTTCCATGCAAGGTGCCGATCTCTTTCGGCTGATCCTCATCGGCGTCATGGCGTTTCTCACGGTCGTCGACCTGTTCGCCGCCCAGGCGCTCCTCCCGACTCTAGCCGCGCACTACGACGTGAGCCCCGCCGCCATGGGGCTAGCGGTCAACGCCTGCACGCTCGGGATGGCCGCCGGGGGACTCGGTGTCGCTTTGTTCGGCCACCTCGCGCCACGGCGCGAGGGCGTTCTCGCGAGCCTCCTCATTCTCGCGGTGCCGACGCTCCTGCTCTCCGTTGCCCCGAATCTCGCGGCATTCTCGATGCTCCGCGTTGCGCAGGGCCTTGCGATGTCCGCGGCCTTCGGCCTGACGCTGGCCTACCTCGGCGAACGCTACATGGCCGAGAGCGCATCGAGCGCGTTTGCCGCCTACATCACGGGCAACGTCGCGAGCAATCTCATCGGGCGCCTGATCGCAACCGCAGTCGCCGATCACGCGGGGCTGGCGGGCGCCTTCGTGGCCTTCGCGCTCCTCAACCTCGCGGGCGCGGCGCTCGTATTTGCGACGATCGATCGCGTGCCGCGAGCGCCTGGGACAGCCGGAAGCAAGGGCGGCCTTGGCGGTGCACGGGCTCACCTTGCCGATCCGGCACTCCGTGCCGGGTTCGCGATCGGGTTTTGCATCCTGTTCGCGTTCATCGGCACGTTCACCTACATCAACTTCGAGCTTGTGCAGCCCCCCCTTGCCCTCGGCATGATGCAGCTCGGCGTCGTCTACTTCGTGTTCCTGCCTTCGATCGTGTCGACGCCACTTGCCGGCCGGATGGTCGCTGTTCTCGGCGTTCGCACGGCGCTCTGGTGCGGTCTCGCGGTGGCTGTCGCCGGGCTGCCGCTTCTGCTCGCGGCTCATCTCGCTTTCGTGCTCGCCGGCATGGTGCTGCTCGCCGCGGGAACCTTCTTCGCGCAGGCGGTCGCCACGGGCTTTGTCAGTCGCGCCGCTGCGGAGAACAAGCCGGCCGCCAGCGGCATTTACCTCGCGAGCTACTTTCTCGGCGGACTCGCAGGCAGCGCGATCCTGGGCCTGCTCTATGAGGGCTTTGGGTGGGGCGCCTGCGTGGCCGGCATCGGCGTATCGCTAGCCTGCGCCGCCGCGCTCACATTTCGCCTCCGTATCAGTCCCGCTATCTGAAGGCGGCGACGCGAGCAGCCTCCTCTGCGATCACGCGCGCATTATCGCTCGTCGCATCGCCTGCGGGATCCCCCTTGATCCGGATCGCCGGGCTGGACCAGACCGGGATGCGTGCGCAGCCCCCGCAACTCTCCTTGTAGGCCATCATCGTTCGCCACGCCGTGCCATGCACGAAGCCGTGACCATAAGTGAAGGGCTGCATGCTTCCGTCGAGGGCCATGTCGTGTCGCGCGCCGATCAGGTGGCCGATCTCGTGCGCGAGCGAGTAGGAGGTCTGCGCGCACCCCGGATCGACGACGGCGAACGCCCGGCTGGCCGGAGCGCGGATTTGAGCTGCGAGTCCGCATCCCATTGGATCGTCGACGATCAGGACCGCGACGTCGGCCTTGTACTGATCGCGAATACCGTGCACCTCGTCCATGACACCATCGCCCTTGTCGGCGAAGCGAAACACGTGGTCGAAGTGGCTTCCGCTCTCGACGTAGTCCGTTTCGTAGGTGTGCGCGAGCTCGAGCCGCACGTGCCCGAGACCCGAGCTGCGGAACGACTGGTTGGCGTCCTCGATCGCCAGCTCGACGAGATCCCGCTCGATGTCCCCATAAAAGCGCGCCGCGGCCTTGGTGTAGGCCACGAGCACCGTGATGACGACTTCCGGCTGCGTGGTGGCATCGCGAAAATGCCCGCCGCTGATGGCGGAGGGGCCCAGCACGGCCACGCGTTCTTGCGCACCGGCCGCGTCCTCGAGGTCGCGCGATGCCTTCTTGGGGGCGATCATGCTGGCGTCCCCTTGCTCGACGAGCGGATCCTTGGCCATCCCCATATCGCGCTTATCCTTGTCCGACATCGGCGCGTGCTCGGGAGGCAGCTTGTCCGGCGCCAGCTCGATGATGCCGTGCATGCCACCGCCGAGGCTGCGTATCGAGTAGACGTGCCCCATGTAGGTGACGCTGCCGCTGAGGCGACCATCGGCCCACCAGATCAAGGTCGCGGGCTCGTCGGTGCCTGCGACGGCGCCATGCCAGGCATAGCCGCCCTTGGTCTTGTGAATGCTTGCGCGGACGATCGAGACTTCGAGCGTATCGGAAAGTCGGACGACGAGGGTTGCGGGCTTCGCAGCCTCACCCGCGTCCATGTCCTTGGTCAAGGCGTGCTCCAGAACCTCAGCGGGCGGCAGCATCATCGTCGTCATGCCCATTACGGGCGCCTGGCGCATCGTGTCGTGCATCATGGATTTCTGGCCTTCGCTCATGGTCGAGCCTGCCGGCATGGGGTCGAAGGCATGATTCCAGTGTTCGCGAAGCAGCATCACGGTAACGCCCTGGCGCGCTGCCGCCGCCTCGAGAGCTGGAAGCCGATCCGGCGCGAGGTTCCAGGTCTCTCCATGCGTCATTGCGAGCTCGGAGGATACCGACGCGCCGGCAATCCGCTTCAAGGCCTCGTAGTCGACACTCCCGTGACGCGGGAGGTTCGACAGCACCACCTCGATGGTGTCGGTGGCACGAACCGGTGCAAACGCTGCAACGATAGTAAGAAACACTACGGTGAGAGCATGCCGGCTTTTGAAAAGCATTGGCGAGGCCTCCGCTTGTGAGAATCGAGACGCGAGCGGGGCCTCCCGGCGACACGGCCGGGAAGCCCTCGAGTGCAACCAGTGAGGAGGTATCAGCCGCCCGACTTCGTCTTCATCTCGGCGATGATCTTGTCCCACACGCCATGCGGCGAGAAATCGTCGCCGGCGCTGCAGGAGTTGTAGGCATCGAGCGACTTGCGGACCGCATCGGCCAGCTCGTAACCCGTCATCTTGTTCACGTAGATGGACATCTGCGAGAGGAAGTCCTTGTAGCCGGCGTCGCAGTCAGTCTTGGCTGCGAAGGCAGGCGAAGCCGCAGCGACGAGCGTGGCGGCGAGGATGGCGAGGGAAATGCGCTTCATGGGGGTTCTCCTGTTTTTCGGTTTGGCCGCGGCCCTGGGCCTTGCGGTTGAGGAGAACGCTACCGATGCAGGCGGGTGATCTGAAATGCCGATGCGGTCTCGAATTGATAGCCGGCGGCTATTCCGTCTGCCGCGTACCTGCTCGAATGCCCCGTATCAGCGGTCGAGCTGCTTGGCGTGCTCGATCGCAGTGACGACCTCGTCGATCTGCATGCGACGGCGAAAGTCCGGGTCGACGAAGCGTCCCGAGATGAGCCCGTTCTGACCGACGACGAACGTCGCGGGAATGGGCAGGAACCAAGCTCCGCTTCTCTGGTATCGTTCGAGGTGCAGACCGTGGGCGACGTAAATCTCGCGCACCCTGTCGCCCAACCAGATCACGAGCCCCACCTCGAGCGCGTAGCTGTTGTCGATGTCCGACAGGATCTCGAAGCGACTGCCGCACCTGCTCCGTGCGGTAGCCACGAACTCGCGTGTCTCGGGCATGATCGACACCACGACCGCGCCCTGGGCAGCGATCTCGTCGAAAGCCTGGCTCAAGGCCGACAGCTCGATCGCGCAGTACTCGCACCAGTGTCCGCGATTGAAGCTCAGGACGGCCGGTCCCGTGCGAATCAGGTCTTCGAGTGAGACGAGATGGCCCGTGCTGTCGGGAAGGAGGAATGAGGGCATCCTCGCGCCGACATCAGGAGTCCCGCGACCGGCCTCACCCCGCTCGAGACGCTTCACCAGATCATCGTAAGCCTCCGCGAACGGCAGGCTCAGGTCGCGCACCGCACGGCTGAAGTCCTCGAGCCGTTCCCGGAGCGGACCTTCGCGCGCGCAGATTTCGCGAAATATGTCTTCGAGGGTGCGCTGGCTGGTCATGGCTCACTTGCGGATTCGTGCGTTGTTTCTCCCGCAACATTGAACGGCTAGCAGCACTTCGGCAATCCGCGATCCAATAGCGCGGGCCTATCGATACACGAGCCATTCGCTATTTCAGCTTCGCCGGCGGGGTCGGCATGCTTCGGGCAGATCAAACCGCGGCCACCGCCGCCAAGCCGGGAGATCCCGCCATGTCGTTTACCCTGTCGCACTTCGCATCGATGGCCGGCGCCGCCGTTGTGGCGGCTGTCGCCATGTCCTGGTTCGCCGGCGCAAACGTCAACTCTGCGCCGCCAAGCGACGGCATCGTCAAGGTGAAGAGTGTCTACGGCATGGACGAGACCGTCACGCACCTCAAGGCGGACATCGAGAACAAAGGCATCAAGTTCTTTCTTGCCGTGGACCAAGCGCAGCTCGGCGCCTCGGCCGGCATCACGCTCAACCCATCGACGCTGCTGATCTTCGGCAATCCGCCGCTCGGCATCCAATTCCTGACCGCGAACCCGAACGCCGGGCTCGACTGGCCCGTCCGCCTTCTCGTCACTCAGGACAATCAGGGCCAAGTCTGGGCGACTTACACCGACTTCTCATGGATCGCGCACCGCCACGGCATCGATGATCGCGGGCCCCAATTCAAAATGGCGTCGGAGGTCATCGCATCGATCACGTCAAGCGTGTCCAAGTAGCCGAAGGTGCAGCCGCCATGAACAGCCTCATAAAGGTCGAGACTGCGACCGCCACCTCAGCCGGCGCTGCTGCTCATCCGGCAAAAGCCGCCGGCCGCATCGTCATCGTTCTGCAGGGCGGTGGCGCGCTCGGCGCCTACCAGGCCGGCGTCTATCACGCGCTGCATGACGCTGGCATCGAGCCGGACTGGCTGATCGGTACGTCGATTGGCGCCATCAACGCGGCGCTGATCGTCGGCAACGCGCCGAACCAGAGGATCGCCGCTCTCGAGGAGTTCTGGCGCCGCATGGCTCAGACGCCGATCTGGGGACCTTGGTCCCTCTGGCCCCGGTTCACACAGTCCATGGCTTACGGCGCGACGCTCGCCTCTGGGTTGCCGAACTTCTTCGCGCCGAATCCGCTGGCCTTCGCAAGCCCGCACCTGCCGCTCGGCGCCGAAAACGCTGGATACTATTCGACCGCGCCGCTCGAGGCGACGCTCACCGAGCTTGTCGACTTCTCGCGCATCACGGAAATGCGACCGCGACTCACGGTCGGCGCCGCTCAGGTCACGACCAGCCAGATGCATTATTTCGACAGCCGCGACACCAAGATCGGAGTGAAGCACATCTTGGCTTCCGGAGCATTGCCGCCCGCGTTTCCCGCAGTCCGCATCGACGGCGAACTCTACTGGGACGGCGGGATACTCTCCAACACGCCGGCCGAGGTCGTTTTCGACGACCACCCCCGGCACAACTCGCTCGTCTTTGCCGTGCACATGTGGAACCCCGCGGGTCCGGAGCCTGAGACCATGTGGGACGTTCTGCACCGCCACAAGGACATCCAGTATTCGAGCCGCGTCGCCTCGCACATCCGCCGCCAGGCCGACATCCATCGCCTGCGCCGCGTTGTGCGGGAGCTCGCGGCCTTCGTGCCCGAGCACGTGCGCGAGCGCGAGGACGTGCGTGCGCTCTCCGCTCATGGATGCCCGACGCGCATGCATGTGGTGCGCCTGCTCGCTCCGCCCTTTGAGAACGACGACCACACCAAGGACGTAGACTTCAGTATGTCCGGCATCCGCCGGCGTTGGGATCAAGGCTACAAGAAGACAGCGAGAGCCATCGAACGCGCCCCATGGGTGTCGGACGAGACGGCTATGGAGGGTGTGTTCCTGCATGAGCTCGACGACACTTGGTCGTTGGAAGTAGGTGAAAGGCGCGAATAGGTGGAACGTTCGCTTTAGCGCAGATGGTGGCTGATCACTCAGCCGTCTTGCTTTCGCCGTTAGCGGACACCTGTGGATAACTGCGTCAGCCTATCCGCGCGCGCAGCGACTGGAACACGCCGGCCTGGCGGTTGCCGACCATTAGAAGCGTGTCGGGATGGTCGCCTTTCATTCGTTCGACGGCGGAGGCGAACGTCGTGGAGACCGCCGGCGCCCGACTCAACCTCGAGAACAAACTGTGCTGCTCGCCGCATCTGACGCCCTATTCCATCGTAATGTTAGAACCCGATCACGTTTCCGCGAAACGTACATCGCCGGCGGTTTCGGTCCGTTGAGTAGTTAAAAGGGGCGTGATGTCCCGCAATCTCACGTTCACGATCGAGGAAGGCGCCGAGGCCGGTTTTCCGCTTGCCTCCGTCAACGAGGCGCGTAGCGCATCTGACAAGGCAGGGCGGCCAAGCCGATGAGAACGGCGAAGGCCCATCGAAGGAAATGGGTCACAGAACTCGATGAAGAAGGTGCTCTCGGGATCGAGAAGCTCGACATGATGGGGCGTCTCCGGCGGAATCACAGCGGTTTCTCCATCGCACACGATCTCCGAGAACGGCGGATTGTCGTCGACGCAATAGCGTATGCGGCCGCGCGCAACCCGCAGCAATCCCCACACGCCCGGTTTGACGCTGTGGGACGCGAGCAAGCCCTGAGGAATGTTGTGGCGGGTGAAATGCGTCGTCGTTTTGTGGCAGGACATCCCCTGCGGAAGCCGACGAGGCAACGTCATGTGACGTTCTCCGCAGCAGGAAGCGGAGACAACTCGGCCTCCTTGCCCCCACGGCCGTTCTCATTGTCCGCGTCTGGTAGCGGGGATTTCTTGCCGGTGATGTTCGGCCAGAGGTCTGCATAGACGCGATTGATCTCCAGCCAGTGTTGCGTCGCCTGTGGCTCATTGTCGGCAAAGATCGCCTCCGCGGGACATTCAGGGACGCACACGCCGCAATCGATGCATTCGTCCGGGTGAATGACGAGCATGTTCTCACCTTCGTAGAAGCAATTCACCGGGCACACCGTGACGCAGTCGGTATACTTGCATTTGATGCAGTTCTCGGTGACGACATAAGTCATGATGTCGGGCTTATCATTTCGCCGCTTCGATCTTGCCCACAGGCGATGGGTATCGTCACATGTGCCGGCACGCCGGGTAACGATTTCACGCTATCGGGCAGGGCGGTCTCATCCATTATGCCATGCACAAAATGACGCGCTTTTCGAGAGCCGGAGCCGGCGCCTTGAACTTTTCCTTTCGAAGCCCGGTTCCCGAAGCCCTGAGGGTCATGGGGCAGTCTCCTTTCTAGCGTGTCGAGGGTCGTTGCTGCCGGACCTGTGGAGCGCAATTCCGACCTGCAGGGATTGAGCGATCCGCTCGGCACGATCGATGAAGAGAGCTGCAGCCTCGACACCACACGCATCGGCGGCGGTCTCGCGAAAAATCGTCAACCAACGATCGAAATGCGCGCGCTCGATCCCCGTAATGTTGGCATGAGCGATCATCGGGTGGCCTTTGTAGCGGCCGCTCATCAAGGTCACCGAGGACCAGAAGGCGCACATCTTATCGAGATGCGACGGCCAATCACCGACCTTCGCTTCGAAGATCGGGCCGAGCACGGTATCGCCCCGAATTTTTCCATAGAACGTGTGCACGAGATCATGGATCACCTGCTCGGTGATGCCGGCCGAAATGCCGGGCGCCCGAGGATCCGAAGGCATGGGGCCTTGGGTCATAGCAGACTCCACCGGATGGCAAGCAATGCGAAGCCCGTGAGAATGGCGAGGGGAATGGACACAATCTGCACGATCGCCTCCCACCGGCGCATCGATCCTGTCCAGATCTCGACAACGGGACTCGTCGCAGCGCGAGCATCCCTGCACCATCGCCGGTCCCGCGCCGCCCTAATCTTTAGGAACAGAACCGGGATCGCGAAAAAGACCAGGGCAAAGACTATGCTGATGGCGACGGCGAAGAGAGCATCTCCGCTGCTCATGAACGTAAATACCGCTACCGTGAAAAGCAGCGAATAGCAGACACCCATGATTGGGCCTGCGATCGCGAGCAGACCGTCATCGTATTCGACGACCGCGTCCCTTGCGCCCTCCACCTTGTCGATCGAATATTCTTCCTGATCGAAGGTGCTTGGTTTCCTGAGCGCAAGGGGCATGGCCTCCTCCTTGGTATTTCAACACGACAATCCTGGCCGCAGCGTTGGTGCGGACAGAGATGCATCTCTCCCATCTGGTCTTAAGGAATCGGTCGGTGCACGGTTCACAGACGGATAAGATGCATGTATAATGCATCTTATTTTCTCGGCGTCCACGAAAAGATGCATGCGTGATGCATCAATTAGGCGTGAAGGACCCATATGCAGCTCACATTGTTCTCGGACCTCGCGTTGCGCGTGTTGATGTTCACGCAGGCTGCCGGCGAGCGCCGGGTTACCATCGATGAGATGGCCGACGCCTATGCGGTTTCCCGAACGCATCTTACGAAGGTCGTGAATGCGTTGACGCGCGCCGGCTACTTGGCCGCGGTTAGGGGTCGCTCCGGCGGGCTACGGCTCGCGAGGCGCCCCGACCAGATTGTCCTCGGCGACGTGGTCCGCACGACGGAGCCGGATTTCGCGCTCGTCGAATGCTTCTCGACCGGAAACCAATGCGTCATCACGAAGTGCTGCAAGCTCCAGCTCGTCCTGGACGAGGCCCTGCAAGCGTTCATGGAGGTTCTCGATCGCAGAACCCTGGCGAGCATCGCGTTACGGCCTAGGGATTTCCGGTTCCTTGCCGAACCGCAGGAGACGAAATGACGGCGTCCAGAACGGCAAGGCCATCCCGTGTACGCGCAGGTGCTTTTGCCATCAAGCGTGCGTATGCGGCGCCGGATGTGCTGGACGGGACGCGTGTGCTGGTCGACAGGCTGTGGCCACGCGGTCTGCGCAAGGACAGGGCCGGCATCGACGTGTGGATGAAGGAGATTGCCCCGACCGTCGAGCTGCGGCGTTGGTTTCATCACGATCCGGCCCGATGGAGCGAGTTCCGACGAAGATACGGCAATGAGCTCCGTGGTAAAGCGGACCTCGTCGATCAGCTGCGTCGGCTCAGCGATCGCGGGCCTGTGACATTGCTGTTCGCAGCGCGTGATGTCGACCACAACCATGCCGTCGTTTTGCAGAGCTTTCTCCTCCGAAAGCGCGGCGAGATGCCGTGAAAAGATTCAATCAGGGCCTCTCACCAGAGCCTCGCGACGCAAAAATGGACCAGCAGGAATCCCAATATGAGAATCGCTAGAAAAATAGCTGTCTGAACGGGGCTGTAGTCGCCGTCCCGGACGTGGTCCGTGTCGTTCAACATCATGCTCACTCCATCGAGATGGAAGAGGCGTTCTCGGCCGCCCAGCGACCGCACCCAAAAGCGGTATAGAAGAGCAACAGAGTCGCCACGAGGTTCATTGCGATCTGGATGGCGTCGTGGTTCCAGGAGAATGCAGCAACCACCGGTCCGCTTGCTGCAAACAGGGCGGCGGGAGCGATCCAGTGGGATCTGACAAGCCCGAACCAGAAAAGCAAAGCCGCGAAGAGCAGGGCGGCCGCCAGGATGATCATGGCGCTTGCGATCATGGCGCGGATCGCGCGAGCACCGGCGCCTCCTCCGCCACTGCCAACGCCTGGTCCAAATCCGAGATCAAATCGGCTTCGGCTTCGAGGCCGACCGAAAGACGCAGCAGACCATCGGTAATGCCGGCCAAGCGACGCGCGTCAACATCCATTCCTGCGTGCGTCATTGTTGCGGGGTGAGCGATCAGGCTTTCCACGCCGCCGAGAGACTCGGCCAAGGTGAAAACCCGGACCGCTTCCACCAACCGGCGAACAGCGCCGAGGCCTCCCTTGAGCTCGAAGCTCAGCATGGCGCCGAAGCCGGATTGCTGCCGCCTGGCAATTTCGTGTCCAGGATTCGAGGAAAGGCCGGGGTAGTGGACGGCGCTGACCAGAGAATGTCCCTCGAGATATTTGGCGATGGCGTAGGCCGTCTCCTGCTGCTGAGCCACGCGAGGAAACAGGGTCCTGAGGCCGCGCAGGGTCAGATAAGAGTCGAACGGCGAGCCCGTGACTCCGACGACGTTGGCCCACGCCGCCAGAATTTCGGCATCGGATTTGGTGGCCGCAACGACGGCACCCCCAACGACGTCCGAATGACCGTTCAGATACTTCGTCGTCGAGTGCACGACGTAGTCCGCGCCGAGAAGAAGCGGTCGCTGCAGCGCGGGGGACAGGAAGGTGTTGTCCACCACGAGCTTTGCGCCACTTTTCCCGGCGCGATCCGCTATTGCTCGGATGTCGACCACACGCATCAGCGGGTTGCTCGGTGTTTCGACAAGCACCATCGCTGGAAAGTTTTCCAACGCCTCAACAAGCGCTAGCTCGTCGTTCTGATCGACAAAGACAACATCGAAGTGCTCCCTGTCCCGGCGCGCCGACAAGAGGCGATGTGTACCCCCGTAGCAATCGTGGGGGGCCACGACGAGATCATCGGAACCGAGCTGGCTGAATACGAGATCGATCGCGGCCATGCCGGACGACACGACGACCGCGCCCGAGCCGCCTTCCAGCTCGGCCAGCGTCTCCGCCAAGAGGCTCCGCGTGGGATTGGAGGTCCTCGAATAGTCATGCGCCCGACTTCGCTCGAAGCCTTCGAAGGCGAACGTTGTGGAAAGGTGAATCGGAGGCGTGACGGCGCCGAATGCGGCATCGGTCGCCACGCCATTGGCTGCTGCGGCCGTCCTTGGATCCCTCGACTTTGACATTGAAAAGCTCCGCCAGAGCCGTCACAGATCGGAAGGCCCGCCCCATAGCCCTGGTTGCGCGGGGGCGCCCATCTCTCCATTATGTATCGTATTGCGATATTTACAAGAGGCTGATCCATGCCGAAAGCTGCGCCTCATCCCAAGTTTCCCAAGCAGAGCTATGAGGCACTTGCGGATTTCCGGTATGCTCTCCGGGCTTTTTTTGCGTTCAGCGAGAAGGCCGCGGACGCAGCCGGTCTGAGCCCGCAGCAATATCAGGCCTTGCTGGCGATCAAGGGCGCGCGAAAGCGGTCCGAGCTCAGCATTCGTGAGATTGCGGAGCGCTTGATGATTCGCCATCACACGGCGGTCGAGTTGGTCGATCGGCTGGCCAGCAACGGCTTTGTCACGCGCGTCAAGGATGAAGGCGATGCGCGGCGCGTTCAGGTGCGCCTGACGGCGAAAGCAGAGCGCGTGATGGATGGCTTGGCCGCAGCGCATCTCCGCGAGCTCAAAGGTGCTCGCACGGTTCTCGAGCAACTGCTGGCCCAGTTCGACTGACGTGGAGCAGTCGGCCGTCGGGCCGCTTCAGCTCGTACCCCCGTTCCGTCAGCTCAGCAGCGAAACCGCTTTCATAAGCGTATTCCACACGCCCCAGGCGAATGGGATGCCGACCGTCAGCCAAGCGGCGGCAACGCTGGGCGCAACTCCCTCGGGTTTGGCGTCTCGCACGTCGATGGTCCTTCGCATCTCGTTCCGGGGCTCGGGCTGCTTCTCTGCCATCAGGTGCTTGGCATGCACCGGGCGCACCAGAGCGTTGCAGATGAGCCCGCAGAGGAGAAACCCGACGAGCACATACATGGTGCGATCGTAGACCTGAGCACGCGGCGCGCCAGCCGCGATCTGCACGTCGCGTATGTAGCCGATAACCATCGGCCCCACGATACCCGCGACCGACCAAGCCGTTAGCAAACGACCATGGATGGCGCCGACGTACTTTGTACCGAAAATATCGGCGAGATACGCAGGCACAGTCGAGAAACCGCCGCCGTACATTGACAGGATGATGCAGAAGGCTCCGACGAACAGCGATTGAGAGCCCAGATGTGCAAGCGTGGGCGCGAGGCCATAGAGGATCATGCCCAGGGCAAAGAATACGAAGTAGGTCCGCTTGCGACCGATGGGATCCGACAGCGATGCCCAAGCGAAGCGGCCGAAGCTGTTGAACAGCGACAGCAAGCTGACAAAGCCGCCTGCAATGGCGGCGACGGCGAGCCGCTGTGCCTCATCCAAGTCTCCGAATGCGATCTGCGGCGCGCCGACCAGCGCGCCGCCGAAAATCTCCTGCAACATCGGCGAGGCCATGGCGAGGACGCCGATCCCTGCCGACACGTTGAGGCAAAGCGCCGTCCAGATCAGCCAGAACTGGGGCGTCTTATGCGCATCGTCGAGATGGACATGCCCGCTCGTTATCATCGCATGCGTGCTTGCGGCGGGTTGCCAGCCGCTGGGTTGCCAATCGTCCGGAGGGACGCGATATCCAAACGCTCCGGCAAGCATGACGACGGTGTAGACTGCGCCCAGGACCAGAAACGTTTGCCATACGCCGACCGAGGTCGCGCTGCGGAAGCCGTCGAAGTGCACTCTCCATTCCCTCAGCAACGGCACATGCAGATTGATGAAATCGCCGCCGTCCATGAGAATTACGGCGAGGGGACTTCCGATCATGGCCCCGCCACCGAATCCCATGATGGCCATGCCCGTCGCCATGCCGCGCCGGTCGGGGAACCATTTGATAAGCGTCGAGACAGGAGAGATGTAGCCCAGTCCGAGACCGATACCTCCGATCACGCCGAGACCGAGCCACAGCATCCAGAGCTGATGAACGAGGACGCCCACACTCGAAATGGCAAAGCCGCCACCCCAACATAGAGCCGCGACGACACCCGCCTTACGGGGTCCTGCGCGCTCAAGCCATCCGCCGAACAAGGCCGCGGATAGGCCCAGAAAGGCGATGCCGAGCGTGAACGTCATCAGGAGGTCGGTCACGCGCCAGTCGCATGCGGTGGTAAAGAGTGCGCCAAGCATCGTCATTTCGGGGCAAGCGATCGGCGCGTCGACACCGAGCGCTTGCGACAGCGGCAGCCAGAAAACGCTGAGGCCGTAGGCCATGCCAATGCACAAATGGATGCAGAGCGCAGCCGGCGGGACGAGCCAGCGATTGAATCCCGGGCTGGCAACAATCCTCTCGCGCTCGAGTATCCCGGGAGGCGGCGCCGCCATCAGCAAGGTGCCAAGATCCATTTTGTACTCCACCCAAGGAAATACGCGCTGACTCGGCACCGTTCCGGTGCTCAGGCCATCAACACGGTGATCGAACGCAATATATCGTGATACGATAGTATATCGCAACACGCCATCGTCAGCCCGTCGGATGTGCAACCCGCTTGGCATTAGTCCGAGGTGTGCGATGCCGGGAACCAATTTCCGCTACACGCATCAAATTGGAGGGTGACGCGACGCACGGAGCCAGCACATGGAGAACCAGAAGGCTAAGGATGCAAGCGAGAGGACCGAAGCGGACCTTGTCGCGGCGGTCCTGGATGGGGACGAAGTCTCGATAAGAGTCCTGATTCAAAAGTACAATCGCAGGCTGTACCGCATCGCCCGCAGCATTGTCGGGGATGATGTGGAGGCTGAGGACGTTCTGCAGGAAGGTTATCTGCGCGCGTTCTCCGCGCTTGGCGGGTATCGCGGCGAATCCAGTCTGGCAACGTGGTTGACGCGGATCGTGGTCAACGAGGCGCTGCAACGGCTACGCCATCGCAAATCCCATGCGCTCGAAACCGCGGCATCAAGGGCCGTGCTTAAGATGGCCGATATCATTCCGTTCCCGACCAATGCGTCCTTGCTCGATCCGGAGAAGACCATGGCTCAGCATGAGATCTGCGCCCTTGTTGAGCGCGCCATCGACGGCCTGCCTCAGGAGTTCAGATCGGTCCTGGTGGCCAGAACGATCGAGGGCATGAGTGTCGAGGAGACGGCAAACGCGCTCGGACTAAAGGCGGAAACCGTCAAAACACGCCTCCATCGCGCGCGATCCATGCTGAGAACGGCTCTCGACGAGCATCTGGAGGCGCAGTTCGCAAACGTCTTTCCATTCGACGGTGTTCGCTGCAATCGCATCGCGGACGCCGTCCTCACGCGACTTCGCTTGAAAGGCGGGAACCTTTCGGCATAGGGCCCATCCAATCTTCGTGACTGGTGCAAAAGCCGCCATTCGGTGGCCCAGTATGGGAGATTGGTATGAAAACCTCATCAGCGACGGCGTTCTTCGTGGGCTTGCTCCTCTCGACAGGGGGCGCGTTCTCCGCAGACAAGCCGACTGACGCACAGATCGCGCACATTGCCTACACGGCGGGGGAGATCGATATCAAGGCAGCCGAGCAGGCACTCGACATATCGAAGACGGATCACGTTCGCGCTTTCGCCAACGACATGCTGCGCGACCACAAGGCGGTGAACGAGAAGGCGCTGGCGCTGGTGAAGAAGCTCGGCGTGACGCCGGAGGACAACGATACGAGCAAGGCCCTCGTCAAAGACGCAGACGCGAAGCGCGATGATCTCGCGAAGCTCTCGGGCGCGGCGTTCGACAAGGCGTACATCGACAACGAGGTCGCCTATCACAAGGCGGTGAACGCGGCTTTGAAGGAAACACTCATTCCATCGTCCAGCAATGCCGAGCTGAAAGCCCTGCTCGAGACCGGCCTCAAGATCTTCGAGGGCCACCGGCAGCACGCCGAGCATCTTGCCGCGAGCACGAAATAGCGGAGGTGGCGATGTTTGCTCATATGCGCGCCGTGCTGGTCGCCTGCGCCCTGTGCCTCGCGCCGGTCGGACATGCCATCGCGGGCGAGGTCATCGTCGTGAAGATCGGCGACCTCGCCTTCTCCCCCGCGACGGTGAAGGCCAGGGTCGGCGACACCATCGAGTGGATCAACGAGGATTTCCTCGACCACACCGCGACGGCAGACGATGGCAGCTTCGATCTCGCCGTCGGCGTTGGCCAGTCTGCGCGCCTTGAAGTGAAGCAATCGGGCACCATCCCATACTTCTGCCGCGTGCATCCGAACATGAGGGGAACTGTCGATGTCGAATAGACATCCACGCCTCTTGTCGGGGGATGACGGCGACCGATGCACAAAGTCGACAGAATTGCCGACCCGGCACGACGTGGAGGAGGCCATCCGAACCATATTGCGTTGGGTCGGCGACGATCCCGAGCGCAGCGGGCTCGTCGAAACGCCCGCGCGCGTTGCGCGCGCATTTGAACAGCATTTCTGCGGATATGCGCTCGACCCTACCGAAATTCTCCACAAAACGTTCGACGAGATCGAGGGCTACGATGAGATGATCGTCCTGCGCGGCATCCACTTTGTCAGCCACTGCGAGCATCACATGGCGCCGATTGTTGGTCAGGCCTGGGTCGGGTACATCCCCGACGGGCGCGTCGTCGGCATCAGCAAGCTCGCACGCGTGGTCGAGGTCTACGCCAGACGGCTGCAGATCCAGGAACGTATGACGGCCCAGATTGCGGGTGTGATCGAACAGGCTCTCCGCCCGAAGGGCGTTGGTGTTGTTGTCAGGGCGGCGCACCACTGCATGACGACACGTGGTGTGAAAAAGCTAAGTACGGATCTTGTGACAAGCCGGATGTTGGGGAGCTTTCGCAGGGATCCGAAAGTGCGTCAGGAGTTTCTCCGCACGACCATCGATGGCGGTTTGCGTTGATTCGGGTTGTTTCTGGACAAATACAGCGCGCTCGATGTTACGGCGCTGTTCGTGGCGGCGGCAAATGCTATCGTCCATTCTATGGTGGTATCGCTTGCTCTTTAGGTCGTTAAGCGATCGCATTCATTGCGGTTCGTTCAGCCTTGCGGTCCAATTTTCCGTCGTTCGAGCCTGGACACGACGAGCTGCGAGCGTGCGCCATCCCTTGGCGAGTTCCGGGATCTCAGACATTTCTTGTAACTCGCCGTAACGCTCCCTATCGCGATAAAGCAGCGTGATGAGCCGGCTCAGGGGCCACTCCGGACGCGGCCGTTCCGCGAGCACGAGTTCATCGCCAGGTTCGGCAGATCCTTCCTCGAGGACACGGTAGTACCAGCCGGTTCTTCCGCTGAACTGGGTGCGAGAGGCAATGTAGTCGCGGTAAAACCGGGCGTTGAGCTTCCAGCACGGCTGACGCCCCTGACTCACTTGCAACACGATCGTCCCGAAGCGAACGACGTCGCCGATATGGACGCTGGTCTCCGTCCAGCCTGTCGTGGAAAAGTTCTCGCCGAAGGCCCCAGGCGCATCGAGCAATCCGTGCGGTCCGATTTCACCCCGCCAGAGGTGGTAGTGGTCGTAAGGATAATGATGCACCGCCTTCTCCGGGCCGCCATGAGTCTTCAGATCGGCTTGCTCATCGCCGACCAACCCTGTCCGTGTAACATGCCACGGGCCTTGCGTTTGCCGCTTTGATATTCCGCTCGCATGTCCCTTGGCACCAAGAGGCTGCACCCTGCCGCACAGGACGATCGGTGAAACGGGAACGAGCATGTCGACGTCTTCCTGCGTGTTGTTCGCTCACCAACACAATGGGGTCGCCCCATCATAGTGGGTGCGTGGTCCATGGTAGGGTCGGAACGACCCAAGTCCGTTGCGCCGCGTTCAAAGCAAAATGGACCGGCACACAGCGTGCCGGTCCAAGGTGCTCGCAAGCCGCGACTTTCTTCGGAGGAAGCGCTAGGGCAGCGAGTAGACGGAGAGTGTGCCGCCGAGATCGGTGAACTGCTTCAGTCCGGCGTAGTTGCCGACCGCACCCAATCCGTCTGTGGGCTTGTCGAGGCCGGCCGCGAGACCGATTCCCGCCCAGCCGCCGACGCCGGAGTAAAGGCCGATGAACTGCTTGCCGTTGCTTGCCGTCTTTCTGATCGCGGCACTTGAAGTATCCTTCAAGCGTGCCGTGACAGAAGATGCCGCCCGCCGTCGCCAGAACGCCCGACCAGACCGAGAAGCGCTCGTCGTGACTGAACACGATCTCACCCTTCGCGGCATCCCACGCGATGACGTGTCCCGTGTTCGTCTTGCCCTCCGGCGGGAACATCGAAAGCGTGGCGCCCACATACGGCTGACCCGGCGTGTACGAAACCTTGAACGGCTCGTAGTCCATGCAGACGTTGTTGATCGGTACGTAGTACAGGTCGGATTGCGGAGAATACGCCGCCGGCTGCATATCCTTGAAGCCAAGCGCCGCCGGACAGATGTTTTTCGAGTTGACGTCCGGACCATTCAGGAACGTGGACTTAGCGGCGATGACAGCCGGTCGGCCATAGTTCGGCTTGGACTTGTCCATCTCCACGCCTGACGACCAGTTGAGGTCCGGATCGTACGGCTTGGCGACCAAGAGCTCGCCGTTGGTGCGGTCCAGCGTATATCCGAATCCGTTACGGTCGAAGTGGACGAGCGTCTTATGCTTTTTGCCGTTGATTTCGTGCTCGGCAAGAATGTTCTCGTTGACGCCGTCATAGTCCCACTCGTCGAACGGCGTCATCTGATACGCCCATGACGCGACGCCGGTATCAACATTGCGAGCGATGATCGCCATCGTCCACTTCTGGTCGATCGGCTTGCCATCCGGCCCTGCACGCTGTGCGGGGTTCCACGTCGATGGGTTTGCGCTGCCGTAGTAGACGAGGTTCAGCTCCGGATCGTAGGAGAACCAGCCCCAGACCGAGCCGCCGCCGATCTTCCACTGATCGCCGTTCCACGTCTTGATCGAGGAGTCCTTGCCGACCGGCTTGCCGAGCGACAGCGTCTTCTCCGGGTCGAACAGGATCTGATCGTCCGGACCGACGTTGTAGCCGCGCCAAACGCGCTTTCCGGTGGCAATGTCGTAGGCGGTGACATGGCCCTGAATGCCGAACTCGGCGCCCGAGATTCCGACGATGACCTTATCCTTGACGACAATGGGGGCCATCGTACCGGTTTCACCCTTCTTCGGGTCGCCGTTGGTGGCCTTCCATGCCTCCTTGCCTGTCTTGGCATCGAGCGCGACGACAGTCGTGTCGGCTTGATAGAGGAAGATCTTTCCGTCGCCGTAGGCTACGCCGCGGTTGACGGTGTCGCAGCACATGACGGCGATGACGGAAGGATCCTGCTTCGGCGAATATTTCCAAAGGATCTTGTTCTCGTCATCGAGATCGAGCGCGAAGACGTTGTTCGGGAACGGCGTGTGAATGTACATCGTGCTCCCGATGACGAGCGGGGAGCCCTCATGGCCGCGCAGGACACCGGTCGAGAAGGTCCACGCGACTTTGAGGTCGCCGACGTTCGATGCATTGATCTGGTCAAGCTTCGAATAGCGGTGATTTGCGTAATCGCCGGTGGGCATAGCCCATTGGCTAGGGTCTTCGGATTTCTTGATGAGATCCTGATTTGCATACGCCGGCACCGCCAGCGCCGTCGTTATCAGGAGTGCTGTCGCACTTACTGATCCGCGCATTCGCTTTCCTCCTTTACGTCTTTTACTTTCGGAAGCTCGCGCTTCCGGCAAAGGAGCGGTGCGGGCGTGCAACACGACCGTCTGCGGGATTTCGAGTTCCCGTGAAGAAGACGATGCCGCGTTTTCCTTTTAGTCCCGATACGCTGACCTCAGCACGGCAACCATACGGGGATGCCGTGGTCTCTCCCTAGGTCCGCCACACGGGGAACACGTGGAGCCACGTTCTCAGTGTCGGCGCCATGGAACACGGCCGCCTTTTCCGTGCTTGGCAGAGTCAGGGAATGCGATTTGTTCCTGCAAATACGCGTTTAGTCGCCACTTGTCCTCGTGCGTGGCTCCATCCATCCCAGGCCATGTGGCTCTATTAAATATCCACATTGCGATTATATGATGGTGCCACGTGATGCGATTTGATTTCGCCTCGAGGAGACCTCCGACGTGACACTGCCGCTTAAGCTTCATGCATCGAGCCCGATCAGTCTCCAGGCGCAGATCTTCGAACAGGTTCGCGGAATGATCCTGGAAGGACGCTTGCGGCCGGGAGACTCGGTACCCGCCACACGTGTTCTGAGCGAGCAACTTGGCATCGCTCGCAACACGACCGCTCTTGCGTATGAGCGATTGGCGGCAGAAGGCTATATCGAAACGCGCCGCTCGATAGGTACGTTCGTCTCCAAACAGATTCCGGAAGGCGCGCTCTACACGGCTACCCATGGGCCTGCAGCTCATCCGAAAACCACGAAGCAAGCGAGGTCACGGTCGTCCGGACCGGCGGCGCGTTCGCAAGCGCTTGTCAATCCCCACCGGCGACGGTTTGTGGCGGATTTCTGGGTTGGTCGCCCCGATCCGGAATCGTTCCCGCGCAAGATCTGGTCGCGACTGGCCACAAGGCGCTTGTTGAGCTCGGGATCGGCACTCACCGAGTACAGGGATCCATGCGGCTTGCGGGAGTTGCGCCAGGCCATTGCGGATCGCATCCGCCCGACTCGAAACATCGCAACGAGCGCCGACGAGATCGTCATTGTCGGCGGTTGCCAGGACGGCCTCAATCTGGTCAGCCGTATGATGCTGACACCTGGCTCGACAGCCGTCGTAGAAACACCGTGCTATCAGGGGGCAGCGTTTCTTTTCGAGAGCTTCGGCGCCAAGATCGTTCCGGTTCCCGTGGACGATCGTGGACTCGATTGCGAGCGCCTGCCAGACGTGAAGAATGCAATTGCCTACGTCACGCCTTCCCACCAGTACCCGCTTGGCGTGACGCTTTCGCTCGAACGTCGGCTGGAGCTTCTTGCGTGGGCGGCAGAGACCAATTCGTACATTCTCGAGGATGACTACGACAGCGACTTCCGTTTTCACGGCGCGCCCATTGCGGCGCTTAAGGGATTGGATCGGATGGGCCGTGTGGTCTATCTCGGGACGTTTTCGAAGTGCCTCGGGGCGGGTTTGCGCCTCGGTTATGTGATTTTTCCTCCCGCCCTCCTCGAGCGTGCTCGTCATATGAAGACGCTCATGAACAACGGGCAACCGTGGCTGGAACAAGCAACGCTCGCGGATTTCATGGGGAGCGGTGGATATGAGCGCCACGTGCGTCGCATTCGAAAGCTCTACTACTCGCGTCGCAATGCGTTGCTGGCGGCGCTCAAGAAGCATTTCGACGGCGGAGAGATCATCGGCGACGAAGCGGGCATGCACCTCGCTTGGCGCCTGCCGGGGCATCTGCCTGCGGCGAGCAAGGTCGAAAAGCTGGCCATTGAGGCGGGTATTGGCGTTTACACGATGGCATCCGGCGCAGCTGTAAACTACGATACCTCCACCGAAAGGGACCGGTACCTCGTTCTTGGTTTCTCGTCACTGACCGAGCGAGAAATCTCGACCGGGATCGCTCGGCTCGCCGATGTGCTATCCGCCAACACGGCGTCGCGACGTCGTTCAGGCGCATCGGCACGCTAATCCGTCAAGATAATCCTGATGCTCCGGCTCAGCCACCCAGAATTCGCCCGCCGGGGAGACCTGCGTCACGACACGGCCGGGCCACAGGCCGGATGCGTTGACGTCGTCGATCGCCTCCAGCGCCTCGGCGCGCTGCGCGTCCAACGTGGCCTGGACGCCTCCGAACGCACGCGCAATCCTCGACGGCGCTCGAATTGTGGTAAGGAAGGAGCGGTCGAACGCGAGGGCGCGAGGATGGAGTGGCGGACTGACGCTCCCGGCTGGCAGGACAGCGGGCCGATCGAGATGCGGCTCCCCGACGGGACCATCGTCTTCGGCGATATGACACTCGATGTCGGGGTCGAAGGGGACGCGGAAGTGCCGGTCCCCTGCATCGACATCGGCAACGGCATCAAGTTCAACATCATCAACGCCGAGGCGTGGCGGCGCATGGAGGGCGGGTTGCCGGACGCCTGAGCCCGCCATCCCTGGCCCCGCGAGCCCCTGAATCCGGGTTTCTCTCGCTCCCCGCCCCCAATGCGGCCGTTATTCAGGCAGATGTCAGCTTGCAGGGAGACAAGGTGGCTTGAGGGAAGAGCGCGCCCGCATGAGAATACTTCTGCTCGAGGACGAGCCGCTCTTGGGCGAGGCGGTGGCCACGCACCTGAAACGGCTCCACGCCGTCGATTGGCTGCAGACGCTGGATGCCGCCTCCGACGCCATGCGCGCCATCGCCTACGACCTCCTGCTCCTCGATCTCAATCTGCCCGACGGCAGCGGCATGGACTTTCTGAGGGAGGTTCGCGGGTCGAGCCAGCCGCTCCCCGTCATCATCATCACCGCGCGCGACCAGGTGCGCGACCGCGTGGAAGGCCTCAACGCGGGCGCCGATGATTACGTCTTGAAGCCCTTCGACCTCGAGGAGCTGACGGCCCGCATCCATGCCCTGCGGCGGCGCGCTGGCGCCCTGCCGAGCCCGCGCCAGAGCATTGGGTCGATCGAGATCGATCAGGCGGCTCGCCGAGTGTGGCGCAACGGCGAGGAGCAGTCACTCACGGCGCGCGAGTGGGCCGTGCTCGAATGCTTCCTGCATCGCCTCGGCACCATTGTGCCAAAAGCGCGTCTCGAGGAGGCGCTCTACGACTTCGGCGCCGAGATCGAGAGCAACGCGGTCGAGGTCTACGTCAGCCGCCTGCGCAAGAAGCTCGGCAGCGACGCCATTCGCACGCTGCGCGGTCTCGGCTACCGCATGGACCGGTAACCTATGCCTGCCTGGAGCATCAAGCAGCGCCTCACGCGATCTTTGATCGCGCTCGTGGCCGCGTTCTGGCTCGCGGGCGTCATCGCGGGCGGCCTCGTCGTCCGCCACGAGATCGATGAGGTCTTCGACGCCGCACTGCGCGAGACCGCAGGCCAGATCGTGCCCGTCGCCCTCTACGAGTACCGCCTGAAGACGGCGGGCAGACCCGACGGCTCCGTTGCGGAGGCCGAAAGAAACGCCCTCGCGATGGGGCGCGGCCACGTGCATTTCATCTTGCGCGACGCGGACGGGAAGGTGCTGAGCGCCTCGGAAGGCGCGCCGCGCGACCTGTTGCCGGCGCCGCGCGGGAACGGCTTCCGCAACCACGGGGGCTTTCGCTACTTTGCCCGCTTCCTCCCGCACGAAAAGCTCTGGATCGAGGTCGCACAGGAGCAGCACGAGCGCTGGGAGAGTGTGCGCGGCATCTGGATCGGCCTCGCGTCCCCGCTTCTTGCCCTGTTGCCCATCGCCGCCTTCGCGGCCTGGCGCACGGTGAACAGCGCCACCGCGCCCCTGTTGCGCGTATCGCGCGATCTCGAGGCGCGCGGCGGAAACTATCTCGAGCCCATCGAAGGCAAGGATCTTCCGGCAGAGCTCGCCCCCGTCATCGATGCCGTCAACACGCTCATGAGCCGGCTCAAGGCGGCCCTCGACAGCGAGCGCGCGTTCGCCGCCAACGCCGCCCACGAGTTGAGGAACCCGATCGCCTCGGCCCGCGCCCAGGTCCAGCTCCTCGCCAGCAACTTGGTCGGCACCGCCGACAACGTGCGCGCCGAGAATATCGCGTCGGGGCTCGGCCAGCTTGGGCGGCGCATCGAGAAGCTCCTGCAACTGTCACGGACCGAGGCAGGCCTCGGCCAGGCGCGCGAGCAGAGTGACCTCGCAACCATCGCCGCCCTCGTGATCGACGACTATGCGCGCCGACCGGACGTCGGCCCGCGCCTCAAGCTCGAGACGGCGGACGACGCACCCTCCTGGGTCAGCATGGACCCCGACGCCGTCGCCATCGTGCTGCGCAACGTCATCGAGAATGCCGTGCATCACGGCGACAGGAACGGTCGCATCGAGGTTTGCCTCAAGCGCGACCAGGCTGTGATCGTGACCAATGCCTGCGCGCTGCTGCCGGCCGAAGCGCTCAAGGAGCTGAAAGGCCGCTTCCGCCGCGGCCGGGACCGGCGCCAGGCGGGAAGCGGGCTCGGCCTCGCCATCGTCGAGACCTTGATGAATCAGGCGGGCGGCACGGTCACTCTGTCGTCGCCCGTCGAGGGCCGCCCCGACGGCTTCCAGGTCGCCCTCGAGTTTCCGGGCGCGACGCCACGGGCCGTCAGGTTGCTTTCAGGTTGAGCGGCGACAGTCTTCCTTTGCCAAAGCAAAAAGGCGGAGGATGTTCCAGCCTGTCGTGCTCCCGGATGAGGCAAGGCTGAGCGCGAGCGCGCCCTCTGCGGCGATCGGGCGCGCGATGCTCGTGGCCCTGCTGGTGAATTTCGCTGTTGCCGCCGTGATGATGCCGGCGTTCCCGGTCGACGAGACCCGCTATCTCACGGTCGCATGGGAGATGCGGGTCTCCGGCGACTGGATCGTGCCGACGATGGATTTCGCGCCCTACTCACACAAGCCGCCGCTCCTGTTCTGGTTGATCAACGCCAGTTGGTCGCTGCTTGGCGTCTCGGTCTGGTCGGCGAGACTTGTCATCATGATGGCCATGGGATGTGTGCTGGCCCTGACTCGCCGCCTTGAACGCGAGCTCATTGACAACACCACTCCCGTCGTCGCGTCCGGCGTGCCGATCCTCCTGTCGCTGCCTCTGTTTGTCATCCTCGGCGTCGCGATCCTGTTCGACATGCTCCTCACCGCGACAGTGGTTGGCGCCATGCTTGCCCTCTGGTGCGCGGGCCGCCGTGGTTCGCGACGCGCGTATGCGGCGTATGGCATCTGTATTGGCCTGGGTCTGCTGGCCAAGGGCCCCGTGGTCCTAATCTTCACATTGCCGGTCGCTTTGCTTGGGCCAACATGGGTCGCCCCCACGGAGAGGAGGGGCTTGGTTTTGCGCATCGCACTTGCGCTTGGTCTGGCGGCGCTCGTCGGATTGGCTTGGGCCCTGCCGGCCGCCCACCTCGGCGGGCGTGAATACGCCGAGATGCTCCTTTGGAAGCAATCGGCCGGCCGCGTCGCCTCGTCGTTCTCGCATGCGCGCCCCGTATGGTTCTACCTCCCGGTTCTCTTGGGCTTTCTGGCGCCCCTCTTGCTCTGGCGCCCGGCTTGGATCGGTTTCCGCCGGGCCGTTCTGACCGCGAGTCCGGCCCGCAACTTCCTCCTCGCCTGGATCGTGCCGCCGTTCGTCCTGCTGAGCCTCATCAGCGGAAAACAGATCCACTACCTGCTGCCGATCGTGCCCGCCTTCGCGCTGCTCGTGTCGATTGGCGTGAAGGATGGGCAGACCCGATCGGCCGATCGTCTGCCTCTGATTGTTCTGGTCACGGGCGCACTCGCGGGCCTCGTCGCTGTTGCTTGGCTCGGTGACCGCCTGCTGCCTGACGAGAGCACCCTGGCGACCTTGGTGAAGCAACTGAGCATCCCGATGCTGATCGTTACCGGCGCCGTCATGCTGTTTGCATTGCTGGCCTGGGACGTCTCGATCCGGCGGTTTCCCATCGCCCTGGCAACCGTCAACCTGGTCCTGTTGACGAGCATGGCCCTGCAATCGCGCGTCGGTGTTGCGACGTTGTTCGACCTTGCACCCGTGGCGGAGGTCATTGTCCCCTTCGCGCGCGAGGGGAGGCCCATCGCCGTCACGGAGCGGACCCGGGGCGAGTTTGGCTTCCTGGCGCGCCTCGAGCACCCGCTGGTCTACGTCCCGAAGCACCAGCTTCCCTGCTGGCTTTCGCAGCACCCCGAGAGCGTCGCAATCATGCGCAGCAGGGCCGCCAACGACCGGCCGGTGAGCTACAACACGCTCTACACCAAACGCTACCGGATGCTGGAGACGATTTCGGTCGTTTCCGCCCGATCGCACCAGGGTGACGCCCCAGCCGGCCGCGCCCCCGCCGACCCGTGCGGCCCTACGCCTTAGGCAATATTCGCCCGTGGTTAAGGCTCCGGGAGTGGGAAAAATTCCCACGTTTATGGGCTGGCGAATGCGCTTTGGATGGGGCACTCTTCCCGGTAGCAGGCAGGAAAAATTCCCCACAAGAAGGGTAACCATGCGTCGGGCGGCGCTCATCCTCGTATTGGCACTCGGAGCATGCGACGAGCCGCGCTCGGAGGCGTATACGCCCGAGCAGGAGATATCGGCCTTCAAGCCGGTCGCGGTTGCGCTCGAGCCGGCCGAGGCCGCGCAGAAGATCGACGGCATCGCAACCCTCGTGAGCCCCGACGCGCTGACCCAGCTCAACGCCGAGATCCGCGCTGCCGAGATCGCCTTCGCCTTCAGTCAGCGCACCGTCGAGCGCTTCAAGGGCACGAGTTCCCTCGGTGAGCATCGCCTCGACAACGCGGAGCGGCAGGCGGCCACCGACGCCACCCAGGTCGCGCTGCTCGAGCTCAAGCTGCGCAACGCATGGGGCGAGACGGCTCCGTTCCTTGCCGCCACCAACCGGCAGCGGCTCGTCGATGAGCTTTCCTCCGGCAAGACGACGCTCGTCCGTGTCGATTTCCCGCGCTCCGTCGAGCGCGACCCGAAGAACGTCCGCATCGCGCCGCTCGGCGGCGGCGAGAAGACCGCCCTGACCGACGTCTGGCCGGCGCCGTCCGGCAACCTCGCCATGCCGGGCACCTCGTTCTTCGGCATCATGCCGACCGGGCCCGGCCTGCGCCCCGGCGACCGCGCCAAGGTCACGGCGGAGCGCAACACGCCGACGTCCGGCGTCATCGTGCCGGCCGCCGCCGTGGTCGTCCACGCCGGCGAGTCGTGGTGCTACGTCGAAAAGACGCCGGGCGAGTTCGAGCGCACACGCATCTCGCTCTCCATGCCGGTCGCCGAGGGCTACCTGACGGATGAGTTCACACCGGGCACCAGGGTGGTGGTGCAAGGCGCCTCCGCGCTGCTTTCGCGCGAGGCCGAGCCCGGCTCCTTCGACGACGATGACGACGACGGCGGCGAGCGTCCAAAGGCCAGGAAGATGCCGAAGGACGACGACGACAAGTCCGAGAACGAGCATCGCGCGGCGCCGCTCGCCAGCTCCGATCCCGATTAGGGCCGGTCGTCATGGATGCCCTGATCCGATGGTCCATCCGCTACCGCTCGGCCGTGGCGGCCCTGTCCGTGGCCTGGCTGATCGGCGGCGTGTTCTACGCGCTCCGCGCTCCGCTCGACGTGTTTCCAGAGTTCGTGCCGCCGCAGGTCACCATCCAGACCGAGGCGCCGGGCTTCGCGCCCGAGCACGTCGAGCAGATCGTGACGCGGCCCATCGAGGCGGCGGTCAACGGCGCGCCGGGCATCGAGTCGATCCGCTCCGAATCCATCTATGGCCTCTCAGTCGTCCTGATCACCTTCGAGGACGACGTCGATCCCGTCGCCATCCGCCAGGGCATCTCCGAGCGCCTTGCGACGCTCGCCGGCGAGCTTCCCTCGGGCGTCGCGCAGCCCAAGCTCACGCCGCTCACCTCGAGCACCATGGACGTCCTGAAGTTCGGCCTGCTTTCCGACCGGGTCGATCCCTACACGCTGCGCGACATCGCCGACTGGACCATCAACCCGCATCTGCTGGCGCTCCCCGGCATCGCCCGCGTCACCGTCTACGGCGGCGCGATCCGTCAGGTGCAGATCCAGCCCGACCTCGATCGGCTCACCGGGCTTGGCCTCACCGTGAAAGACGTGATGGAGGCCGGGCGCGCCGCGCTTGCCTTGCGTGGCGGCGGCACCATCGACACGCCCTCGCAGCGCATCACCCTCGACGCCCCGCCTCCCGGGCCCGATCCCGAGGCCATCGGCGGGGCGCTGGTCGCCATGCAGGACAACACGCCGATCACCATCGGCCAGGTCGCGACGGTCACCATCGGTCCCGCCGTCCCGATCGGCGACGCCACCATTATGGGCAAGCCCGGCGTGCTGGTCACCGTGTCGAGCCAGTTCGGCGCCAACACGCTCGTCGCCACCGAGGCGGTCGAGCGCGCGCTCGAGCAGTTGAAGCCCGCGCTCGCCCAACGCGGCATCGACATCGTCCTCCTGCACCGCCCCGCGTCCTTCATCGAGCGCGCGCTGGGCAACCTGGAGCACGCGCTCGCCTTGGGCTCGGCGCTGATCCTGGCCGTGCTCTATGCGTTCCTGAGGAGCTGGAAGGCGGCGCTCATCTCGTTCCTCGCCATCCCGCTCTCGCTGCTCGCCGCGATCGTCGTCCTCGCCGAGTTCGGCCAGACGTTGAACACCATGACGCTTGGCGGCTTCGCGCTCGCGCTCGGCGTGCTGGTCGACGATGCCATCATCGATATCGAGAACATCATGCGCCGCCTGCGCCTCGCCAAGGCGGCAGGGCGCGACGACGACCTCGCCACCATCGAGGAGGCCTCGATCGAGATCCGCGGCTCGATGCTCTACGGCACGCTGGCCGTGATCTTCGTCTTCCTGCCGATCCTCTACACGGGCGGCGTGCAGGGCCGCTTCATCGGGCCCATGGCGCTGACCTTCATCATCGCCGTCGTCGCCTCCATGGTCGTGGCTCTCACCGTCACGCCCGCGCTCTGCGCGCTCCTGTTGACCGGTGAGGAGGCCGAGGAGACGCCGCGCATCCTGGACAGGATGAAGGCGTTCCAGGCCTGGTGCATGGAGAGCGTGCGTCGGCACTGGCGGGCAACCGTCGCCGCGCTCGCCGCCGCCGCTGCGGCCGCCGTCGCCGTCGCCCCTTTCCTGCACAGCGAGCTGATCCCGCAGTTCCGCGAAGGCCATTTCGTCATCCAGATGGCCACTGCCGCCCAGGGCACCTCCATCGCCGACGTGGCGGCGACCGGCGTGCGCCTCTCGAACGAGCTCCTGAAGCTGCCGTTCATACGCGCCGTCGGACACCAGATCGGGCGCGCCGAATCCGGTGAGGACACCTGGAGTCCCGACAAGAGCGAGTTCCACGTCGAGCTGACGGGCGAGCACGAGGAGACCGAGACCGAGGCGCAGGAGAAGATCCGCGACGTGCTTGAGAGCTTCCCCGAGGTGCGCACCGAAGCCATGACCTTTCTCGGCGACCGCATCAGCGAAAGCCTCTCCGGCGAGACCGCGCAGGTGGTGGTCAGCTTGACCGGCACCGGCCTCGAGGCGCTCGAGCAGGGCGCCGCCTTGGTCGAGAAAGCGATCCTCGACGTGGAGGGGGTCGATGACTTGAGAATCCCCAAAGCCGCCAGGGTGCCGACCCTCTCCGTCAAGCTCGACCACGCCGCGCTCGCCAACTACGGGCTCACCGCCGAGGACGCGCTCGATACCGTGCAGACCGCCTTCGCCGGCACGACCATCGGCCAGAGCTACGTCGGCGCACAGACCGTGGATGTCGTCGTCATTCTCGCGCCCGAGGAGCGCGACCGCGTCGAGCAGCTGGCGAACCTCATGATCAGCAACGCGCGCACGCGCGTGCTGCTCGGCAACGTCGCCACCATCACCATGACCGAAGGCCGCGTGAACATTCAGCACGACGGAGCCCAGCGGCGCGTCAACGTGAACTTCAACGGCGCCGAGGGGCACTCGCTCACATCCACGGTCGCCGAGGTCAAAAGACGCATCGCCGCGCTGACGCTGCCGGAGGGTGTGTACGTCTCCTACGCCGGCCAGGCCGAGGAGGAGCGCGCCGGCCAGATCCGCCTGGCGCTCCTGACCGCGCTCGCCATCGCGCTTGTGGTCGTCGTGCTGACGGCCGCCTTCAAGCGCCGGGCGCTCGCCGTCGTGCTGCTCATCAACGTCCCCTTCTGCCTCATCGGCGGCATGGCGGCCATCGTCGCGAGCGGCATAGGCCTGACACTCGGCAGCCTCGTCGGCCTCGTCACCGTGTTCGGCATCGGCGCGCGCAATTCGGTGATGATGCTGGCGCACGTCGAGCACCTCGTGGACCGCGAGGGCCGCCCCTGGTCCGATCGCACCATCCGCGTTGCTGCCGCCGAGCGCTTCGCGCCCGTGTTCATGACCGCGCTCATGGCCGCGTTGGGGCTGGTGCCGCTCGCGCTCGGCCTCGGCCGCCCGGGCCACGAGATCGAGGCGCCGATGGCCATCGCCATCCTGGGCGGCCTGACCACGGCGACCTTCCTCAATCTCGTCGTCCTGCCGGAAACCCTGATCCGCATGCAGCGGTGGCTGGGCCTCAAGCCCGGCGACGGCGGCAAACCGGGCGCAACGCACCGCGAGGTCGCCATCGGCGCCTGACACGGGATTTTCTCGCGCCGCACTTGGCAGAAGCCGTTCACGCCCTAAATCAAGAGCAGGGCCTGCGCGGAGCAAGGCCCACATCGGCGCTCTCGCGCGCTTCTCGTCCAACACGCGACTGAGGAGATTGCGACATGGCAGTCCACCAGCCTTTCCCCGACGACGACTATATGACTCACGCCGCCACCTATCGCGCCTTCAAGCGGGGCGTGGCGATGGCCATCGCCACGGCGGCGGCAACGCTCACGCTTCTGGCGTTCTTCCTGCTCTAGCGAGCGTCACACGTCGCTACTCCTTGCGGCAGCCGACCTCGCCGGGGACCGGTCCGCTCTTGGGCACCAGCCTCTTGCGCGCGCATTGCTCGACGAGCAACTCGCGCAACATGCTTTCGCGCGCCTGCCACTCCGGTTTGCCGGCCAAATTCTCGAGCTCCATCGGATCGGCGGTCACATTGTACATTTCGTACTCGTTCGCCGCCGGCTGGGTCTTGACGCGCTCCTCGTAGATGCGCCGCGGGCTGCCGTCGTCGTCCCCCTCGCGCCCGAGAGGCGTGATCACCACGTCGCGCACGCCCTCGGCGCCGGGCGTGCCGGGCGAGCTCCAGAAGCGCGGATGATCGAAATAGCGCGAATACTTCCACACCTCCCGGTCCAATGTGGTGATGACGGTCTCGACATGGTTGGGCTGTGCGACCGAGTCGGCGGTGATGCCGATGAAGTTCCGCTGGTCGAGGCCGCGGCTGGGATCGTCGTCGGTCATGAAGTAGATGGGCGCCGCGAGCTTGTCCGCGGCCACCTCGCCCCGGATCACCGCCGAGAGATCGCGCCCCACCAGCGGCAGCGCATCCGTGAACCGGGGTGCGATCTCCGCGCGCACGGCGTTGTGGTCGACGCCAGCCAGTCCGAGCAGCGTCGGCACGAGATCGATGTGGCTGGTCGGGATCGGCACCGAGCGCGCCGACCAGCGCCCCGGCAGCGCCACGACGAGCGGCACGCGCACGGCCTCCTCGTAGGCCGAGTACCATTTCTGATGCAGCCCTCCGTGCGCGCCGAGCAGGTCGCCGTGATCCGACGTGAACACGACGATGGTGTTGCCGGCGAAGCGCGTCGCGTCGAGCGCGGCCATCACATCCGCGAGGTGGCGGTCGACATCGGCATGCAGACGATAGTAGAGGCGGTAGTAGTCGGCGCTGGCGAAGCTCGGTTGCATGAATTTGCTGTAGGCGTCGCGATACGACTTCTGACACGACGGCTTGTCGTCGAGCTTCTCGAGCCGCGTGCGTCCGAACAGGCTGCCGTCGAACGGCTCCGCCGGCACGGTGTCGGGCACATTGAAGTCGTAGGCGCCCCGCAAGGTCTCCGCGAGATTTGAGTAGAACGCCCACAGCGCGATGTCGTGCGGATTTGCGAACGAGGCCATGAGAAACCATGGCGCGGGGTCCTTGGACGCGTCGAGCTCCTTGAGCGCGCGCACGGCCTGCGCGGCGATCGCCTGGTCGCGGCCGAGCTTGCCCGCGCCGGCCGATGAACCCGTGCGCAACGGATCGGACCCGTGCGGCTCCGGCCCCACCCAGCCCGAGAAACCGAACGGAGCGAGCGGATCGGCGTTGAGATAGAGGTTCTCCCTTTCGGGCTCCGTGACGCCGTTGACATCGTAGCTGGTGATGACTTGCTCGGTGCCCGGCACGCGAAGGTCGGCCTCCGTGACGCGCCACTTGCCTTTCCAGATCGTGCGGTAGCCGGCCGCGCCGAGGTAATGCCCGATGGTAGGCACCGAGCCCGGGAGCAGCCAGTGCATGTCGGGATCGTTGGCGGCCTTGGCGGCGCCGTCCGTGTTGGAGGCGCCATGCAGCGACGGATAGTGTCCCGTGGTGAGCGAGGTGCGGCTCGGCACGCAGGCGACCGAGGCCGTGTAATGCCGCTCGAAGCTCACGCCTTTCTGAGCCAGACGGGTCTGCGCGGGGAGTTGCGTGGCGCGGAACTCGCGCAGCGCCTTGCTCTCATAGACGGTGGGATAGCGCTGCTCGTCGACGAGCAGGAAAAGAATGTTCGGTTTCCCCTTGCCGGAGGGAGGTTTGGTGGCGGCCTGGGCCTCCTCTGGCGCCTTGAGACCGGCCGCCCCGGCTGCGCCGGCGAGCCCCAGCTTCAAAGCGTTACGTCGGGAGAGCCCCCCCTTTCCAGCCATGACGATCCCCTTGGCCCCCCGCTGCCTCTCCAAGTATGGCGGGGGGCCTCGCAGAAGTGCAATAGGGATCGCTGCGTAGGGTTTGCGTCAGTGCCGGTGCGGCTCGTGGTGCGTCCCGGGCGACCCACTTTCCGCGTCCGCGCAGCGCGCGACCTCGATCTCGATGGTCGCATGATCGACGCCGTACCGCGCCTTGAGATGCTCCTTGATGGCGGTTGTGATCGCCTCCGGCGCGCCTTTGGCGTCGGCGAGGCGCGCGTGCAGCGTGACCACGGTGCGATCCTGGCTCAACGACCAGGCGTGCACGTGGTGAATGTCCGCGACGCCGGGCACCGAGGCGACGATATCGGCGCCGATCGTTCGGGGGTCGAGCCCCGTGGGCGTCCCCTCGAGCAGGATATGCCCGGCGTCCCGCACAACGCGCGCCGCCGAGCCGAGGATGAGAACGGCGACGACGATCGAGAGGATGGGGTCGATCGGCGTCCATCCGGTGGTGAGGATCACGAGCGAGGCCGCGAGTGCGGCGACGGAGCCCAGGAGATCGCCGATGACGTGCAGCACTGCGGCCCGCACGTTGAGGTTCCCGTGGTCGCCGTGGGAGAGGAGCCAGAACGCGCCGAGGTTGACGGCGAGCCCCGCCAGCGCCACCCAGAACATCACGCCGCCGAGCACGTCGGCGGGTGATCCCAGCCGGTGCACGGCCTCGACCACGATCCAGCCCGCGATCGCGAACAGCGCCAGCCCGTTGGCGAACGCCACCAGCACCCCGAAGCGGTCGTAGCCGTAGGACCGTTTCCAGTCCGCCGGTCTTCGCGCCATGCGGAAGCCGAGCCATGCGAGTGACAGGCCGGCGAAGTCCGTCAGCATGTGCCCCGCATCCGCGATGAGGGCGAGCGACCCCGACACCACGCCGCCCGTCACCTCCGCCACCATGAAGGCGCCGGTGAGGAGCGCGGCGAGCCCGATGCGCCGTTCGCTCTGGCTGGCGCCGTGCGCGTGATCGTTGGGTCCATGCTCGTGCGTGTGCTTGTGCATGATCGCGGAACTCATGAGCTCCGGTTGGCGGCCGGAAGCGATTGCGCGCCTACTCCGTGATTTCTACCGTAAACGCGCGCTGTGTCACCGAGTTGCCGAGAGAGGCCTCGACGGCAAAGGTATCGCTGCCGGTCTCGCCGGGCCGCGCCGTATAGTAGATCCCCGTGCCCGTGACGCGCGCCCCGATGCAGGTGCCCGACGCGCTGGTGTTGACGGTCGTCTCCTGTCCGGGCTCGAACGTCACGCTGCCTTTGGCCGGCTGCCGCGTGACCGTGACCGCGGGGGCCGGCAGGCTTTCGCAGGTGTCGCCGAAGCCCGCCATGACGAAAACACGCGCGCGCCGCCCGGCCACGACCGGTTCGCGCCGCACGCCGTCGCCTGTCGCAGGCGCGGCTGCGATGGGGGGCGCACCCGCCGGCGGCCCCGATGCGGAGCAGGCCGTCATGCCGTGGACGAGAAGGGCCAGACCGGCGGCACGCCGGAGGAATGCGAGCTTCAAGGGATGTGACCTGCGGTGGCTGCCGGGGGGCCACTCTGGCCGCGATCGGCCACGCTCGCAAGCGTGGCGCTGTGGAGATCACGTTGTCACAAAGCGAACGCGCCGGACCTGGGGCCCGGCGCGCCGAAGGCTGATCGGCAGCTCGTCTCAATGGGTGAGGTAGAGCTGGTTGATCTTGAGCGCGATGTCGCGGAACGCCTGCTTGAGCTGCGCGCCGTTGTCCGCGGTGTAGGCGGTCGACGGGTTCGTGGCGCACTGGTTGAGCGTCTGGATCGCGGTCGCGTTGCCGCCGAGCGCGAAGCCCACGGTGTACACGGTGATGCTCTTGTCCTTCATCGCGGTGCACAGGCTGCGCGCCTGGGTCGTCGAGGTCCCGTTGACGCCCGTGCTGGCCGACACGCCGTTCGTGTCGTACTGCAGATTGTACTCGCCGTCCGTCATCAGGATCGCGATCTTGCGCGTGCCCGAACCGTAGGCGCTGGCGGCGCTGGAGGCACCCCACAGCGAGTTCCAGTTGGGCGACAGCGTATACCACGCCCAGGCGGTGCCGACCTGGCCCGCCGTGCTGCCGGACAGGACAAGGTTCTGGATGCGGGTCTTGAGGGCATCCTTGTCCTTGGTGAGCGGCATCATCTCGTCGGCTGTCGAAAGGCAAGTGCCGTCGGTGTCGTAGAGCGTCATCACATAGTTGTTCGCCCCTGGCGCGACGTCGGTAAACTTGTTCGTGCCCTTGCGCTCGACCACGCACGGCGTGCGATCGTATGTCTTGGCGTTCCTCCCGCTGCCGACTGTGACGGTGGAGCTGGGGCTGCCGCGCGCCTTGGTGTTTGCGGATGAGGGCAGACGTACGCCCTCTGCGAACGGGATGATCGCCATGCGCACCGGATTCGCGTTCTGCGCATCCGAGATTACGATGTTGACGAGGTCCGTCGCCGCCGACTTGAGATCGGTGATCTTCGAGCCCGCCATCGAGCCCGTCACGTCGAGCATCATGGCGATCTCGACTTCGTTGTTGGATTGTCCGCCGGCCCGCAGGATGGCCTTGGAGAACTGCGACTGGTTGCTGTCGAGCAGCGGCAGCCTCGAGATGTGCGCGAAGTTGAGAAACGTCGTCCTGAGATAGGCGTTGCCCGTGGCGGCGAACGCCGTGTTGTTCTCGACAGCGTCGAACGAGATCGTGTCGTCGATCACCTCCGTGCGGTCCTTGACGTTCTCTGTGTAGTAGCGCGTGGCGGCAAGCCGCGCTCCGGCCACGTCCTGGTCGTTGAACTGGAGCACGCGACCGCCTGCGAGCACCGCCGCGTCCATCGCCGCGATGGTCTGCTGGCGCGCCTGCAGCCAGCGTCCGATGTCGACCGCCCCGCCGACAAACAGGGCGAGCGAAACGAACATCAGGGCGAACATGATCGCCACGCTGCCGCTTCTGTCCTGGCCGAGCTGGCGCAAGACGGCAAGGCGGCGAGGCGGAAGGATCGCGGACGGGGTGGTCATTGACATCGCAAGGCTCCGGGAATGATCCGACCACATTCCCTCGCCGTGAGCTTAAGACTCGTAAATTCCATCATCCTGCAATCGACGAAGCGTCGAAATATAAAGGTCTGGGTAAAGGGCAAGCTAACCAGGCTGGTAAAATGCCGCTCACTTTGCCGGGGCGGCCCTGGGTATTGCGCGGATGTTGGGCGACGACCGGTGCGCGGCCGGCTCCCGTCCTCTATACTGGAGCCCAACCCTTGCGGCGTCGTGCGACGCCATCCGGACCCCATGATCGACAAGCTCGAGCTCCTTCTGGCCCTTGCCCGCGAACGCCACTTCGGCCGCGCGGCGGAGGCGGCTGGCGTCACCCAGCCGACCCTGTCCTCGGCCTTGAAAAGCCTTGAGGATCAATTGGGTGTGTTGATCGTCGAGCGAGGCTCCCGTTTCCAGCGCTTTACCCCCGAGGGCGAGCGCATCCTGGACTGGTCGCGCCGCATCGTGGGCGACGCACGCGCCATGCGCCAGGAGATCGAGGCCCTGAAGAAAGGGCTGACAGGGCATTTGAGGATCGCCGTCATCCCGACGGCGCTGCCGTTCCTGGCGGAGCTCACGGTTCCGATGCGCCGGCGCTACCCCGACGTCAACCTCACAATTCTCTCGATGACGTCGGACAACATCCTGGCCAAGCTCGAAAATCTAGAGGTGGATCTCGGCATCTCCTACGTCGACACCGAGCCCCCGCCACGCTTCGAGACGGTCCGCATCTACGACGAGCACTACGTGCTTCTGGTTGCACCCGAAAGCCAGCTCGCCAAACGGGAGCAGGTCACGTGGGCCGAGGCGGGGCGGCTGCCGCTCTGCCTCCTGACCCCCGACATGCAGAACCGGCGCCTCATCGACCGCCATCTCGCGGAGGCCGGAGTCCGCCAGACCCCGACCCTCGAGAGCAATTCCATGCTGGTTTTGTACGCCCACGTGCGATCGGGGGAATGGGCGAGCATCCTGCCGTCGAGATTGGCGGAAACCCTCGACCGGCCGAGCCGCCTGCGCCCCATCGCCCTGGTCGAGCCGACGGTCACCCACAAGATCGGCCTCGTGGTGACCAAGCGCGAGCCTCATTCCCCGCAGGTCGCAGCCTTTATTGCGCAGGCAAAACGGGTCGGAGCGCCCGCGACCGCAATAGCTTAGGCGCGTATACGGACGCTCGGGTGCACTGATAGAAACAATCTATCGTGGCACGAAACAGCTCTATTGACCTTTTGGTCCGGCGGGCAGAATTACAATGTAATAATTATAAAAGCCAGGAGGGCGCCATGAGCCGCTTCGAGCCGTGGAGCGAGGAGCGTACGGTCGAAATAGTATCGCAGCATCAAGCTCTTGAAGGCCCGCTGATGCCGATACTGCACGCCATTCAGCACACCTTCGGCCATGTGCCGGAAGAGGCGATTCCCTTGCTTGCGCGCGAGCTCAACCTGTCGCGCGCCGAGGTTCATGGCGTCGTCACCTTTTACCACGACTTCCGCCGCGAGCTCGCCGGCAAGCACGTCTTGAAACTCTGCCGCGCCGAGGCCTGCCAGTCCATGGGCTGCGAACGGCTCGTTGAGCGCGCCGAGGACCGGCTCGGCATCGAGTGCGGCAATACAACGGCCGACGGCCGCGTCACGCTGGAGGCGGTGTACTGCCTCGGGCTGTGCGCCACCGCGCCCTCTGCCATGATCGACGGCCGCGTGGTCGGCCGCCTCGACAACAACCGGCTCGACCAGCTTCTCAAAGAGGCCCAGGTATGACTTTGCGCGTTTTCGTACCGCGGGACGCAGCGGCGGTTGCGGTAGGGGCCGATGAGGTGGCGGCTGCGCTCGCGGCCGCGGCGAAGAAGGCCGGCGCCAAGGTTCACATCGTCCGCAACGGCTCGCGCGGCTTGCTCTGGCTCGAGCCGCTGGTCGAGATCGAGCGCGACGGCGCTCGCTATGGCTTTGGACCGGTGTCCGTTGCGGATGTCGAGAGCCTGGTGAAGGCGGGCTTGTTCGAAGGCCGGCCCGTCTCCGAGATCAAGCATCCGCTCGCCATCGGCATCGTCGATGAGCATCCCTACTGGAAGCGCCAGACACGCCTCACGTTTGCCCGCTGTGGCATCACCGATCCCGTCTCCCTCGACGACTATCTGGCGCACGACGGCTACAAGGGCCTCGAGCGCGCTCTCGCCATCAAGCCCGCCGAAATCGTCGACGAGGTCGCAAAGTCCGGCCTGCGCGGCCGCGGCGGCGCGGGCTTTCCCACCGGCATCAAGTGGAAGACGGTCCACGACACGCCGATGGGCCAGCAGAAGTACATCGTCTGCAACGCCGACGAGGGCGACAGCGGCACCTTCGCCGACCGCATGATCATGGAAGGCGACCCCTTCCTCCTCGTCGAAGGCATGACCATCGCCGGCATCGCGGTTGGCGCGACCCGCGGCTACATCTACCTGCGCTCCGAGTATCCCTACGCCGAGGTGGCGCTCAATCAGGCCATCGCCGCGGCCAAGAAGGCCGGCTACCTCGGCCCGAGCATCGCCGGCTCGAAGCATGCCTTCGAGCTCGAGGTGCGCATGGGGGCCGGCGCCTACGTCTGCGGCGAGGAAACCTCGCTTCTCGAAAGCTTGGAAGGCAAGCGCGGCCTGGTGCGTGCAAAACCCCCGCTGCCGGCCCACAAGGGGCTCTTCGGCCAGCCGACCGTCATCAACAACGTGCTCTCGCTCTGCGCCGTGCCCTACATCCTGGCCGAGGGGGCGAAAGCTTACGCCGACTACGGCATGGGCCGCTCGCGCGGCACGATGCCGATCCAGCTCGCCGGCAACCTCAAGTTCGGCGGCCTTTTCGAGACCGCCTTTGGCATCACGCTGGGCGAGCTTGTCGACGATATCGGTGGCGGCACGCTCTCGGGTCGGCCGGTCAAGGCGGTGCAGGTGGGCGGGCCGCTCGGCGCCTATTTCCCCCGCGCGCTCTTCGCGACCCCGTTCGACTACGAGGCGTTCGCCGCCAAGGACGGTCTCATCGGACACGCGGGTGTCGTGGTCTTCGACGAGACTGCCAACATGGCCAAGCAGGCGCGCTTTGCCTTCGAGTTCTGTTCTATCGAGAGTTGTGGCAAGTGCACGCCCTGCCGTATCGGCGCGATGCGCGGATTCGAGACCATGGACAAGGTGATGGCGGGCGAGGATACGGCGCGCAATCTTGCTGTCATCGAGGACCTGTGCAACACAATGAAATTCGGGTCCCTTTGTGCTTTGGGGGGCTTCACCCCATATCCCGTTATGAGCGCGTTGACGCATTTCCCTGAGGATTTCGGCCGGCCGGCGCGGAAGCTGGCTGCGGCAGCGGAGTAGGACCATGGCCCTGATCAAAGAGACCGATTACGGCACGCCGGCGTCTCTGTCCGAGAAGATGGTGACGCTCTCCATCGACGGTGTGGAGGTGACGGTGCCGGAGGGCACGTCGATCATGCGCGCGGCGATGGAGATGGGCACCGCGATCCCCAAGCTCTGCGCCACCGACATGCTCGAGAGCTTCGGCTCCTGCCGCCTGTGCCTGGTCGAGATCGAGGGTCGCAACGGCACGCCGGCCTCCTGCACGACGCCTGTCGCGCCCGGCATCAAGGTCCACACGCAGACGCCGCGCATCGCCGCCATCCGCAAGGGCGTGATGGAGCTCTACATCTCGGACCACCCGCTCGACTGCCTGACCTGCGCCGCCAACGGCGATTGCGAGCTGCAGGACATGGCGGGTGCCGTCGGTCTGCGCGACGTGCGCTACGGCTACGACGGCGCCAACCACGTCTTTGCCAAGAGGGACGGCGCCGCCAACGACCTCTGGCTGACGAAGGACGAGTCCAACCCCTACTTCACCTACGATCCCTCGAAGTGCATCGTCTGCAATCGCTGCGTCCGCGCGTGCGAGGAGGTGCAGGGCACCTTCGCGCTCACCATCTCAGGCCGTGGCTTCGACAGCCGCGTGTCGGCCGGCATGAGCGAGGACTTCCTCGCCTCCGAGTGCGTATCCTGCGGCGCCTGCGTCCAGGCCTGCCCCACCGCGACGCTGACTGAGAAGGGCGTCATCGACATCGGCCAGCCCGAGCACTCCGCCATCACCACCTGCGCCTACTGCGGCGTCGGCTGCGCCTTCAAGGCCGAGATGCGCGGTGAGGAGGTCGTGCGCATGGTGCCGTGGAAGGACGGCAAGGCCAACCGCGGCCACTCCTGCGTCAAGGGCCGCTTCGCCTACGGCTACGCCACCCACCAGGACCGCATCACCAAGCCGATGGTGCGCGACAAGATCACCGATCCCTGGCGCGAGGTCTCGTGGGAGGAGGCCATCGGCCACGTCGCCTCCGAGTTCCGCCGCATCCAGAAGGACTATGGCCGCACGGCGGTCGGCGGCATCACCTCGTCGCGCTGCACGAACGAGGAAGCCTACCTCGTCCAGAAGATCATCCGCGCGGGCTTCGGCGTGAACAACGTCGACACCTGCGCTCGCGTCTGCCACTCGCCGACCGGCTACGGCCTGAAGACCGCCTTCGGCGAGAGCTCGGGCACCCAGGACTTCGATTCGGTCGAGCACTCGGATGTCATCCTCGTCATCGGCGCCAACCCGCCCGATGGCCACCCGGTGTTCGCGAGCCGCATGAAGAAGCGCCTGCGCGCCGGCGCTAAGCTGATCGTCGTCGACCCGCGCCGCACCGACCTCGTGCGCTCGCCCCACATCGAGGCCGACTATCATCTCGCGCTGCAGCCCGGCACCAACGTGGCCGTCGTCACCGCCATGGCGCACGTCATCGCCACCGAGAAGCTATACGACGAGAAATTCGTCCGCGAGCGCTGCGACTGGGACGAGTTCCAGGAGTGGATCGAGTTCGTATCTCAGGAAGTGAATTCCCCTGAGGCCATGGAGAAGTACACGGGCGTCGAGCCCGGGCTGATCCGCGGCGCGGCCCGCCTCTACGCGACCGGCGGCAACGCAGCCATCTACTATGGCCTCGGCGTCACCGAGCACTCGCAAGGCTCGACCACCGTCATGGCCATCGCCAACCTCGCCATGGCGACCGGCAACATGAGCCGCCCGGGCGTCGGCGTGAACCCGCTGCGCGGCCAGAACAATGTGCAGGGCTCCTGCGACATGGCCTCGTTCCCGCACGAGCTGACGGGCTATCGCCACATCTCGGACGCCGCGACGCGCGCCATGTTCGAGCGCGAGTGGAACTGCACGCTCGATCCGGAGCCGGGTCTGCGCATCCCGAACATGCTGGATGCCGCCGTCGAGGGCACCTTCAAGGCGATCTACATCGAGGGCGAGGACATCCTGCAGTCCGACCCCAACACGCACCACGTCGCCGCCGGCCTCGCCGCCATGGAATGCGTCGTCGTCCAGGATCTCTTCCTGAACGAGACGGCGCGCTATGCGCACGTCTTCCTGCCGGGCTGCACCTTCCTCGAGAAGGACGGCACCTTCACCAACGCCGAGCGCCGCATCCAGATGGTGGCCAAGGTCATGACGCCGAAGAACGGCTACGCCGACTGGGAGATCACGCAGATGATCGCCCAGAAGCTTGGCCTCGGCTGGAACTACACGGATCCCGGCGAGATCATGGACGAGATCGCGCGCCTCACCCCGACCTTCAAGGGCGTCTCCTTCGCCAAGATCCGCGAGATGGGCTCCATCCAGTGGCCGTGCGACGACGAGCACCCCGAGGGCACGCCGATCATGCACATGGGCGAGTTCGTGCGCGGCAAGGGCAAGTTCATGCTCACCGAGTACGTGCCGACCGACGAGCGCACCGGTGCGCGCTATCCGCTGATCCTCACCACCGGCCGCATCCTCTCGCAGTACAACGTCGGTGCCCAGACCCGCCGCACGGCCAACACGGCTTGGCATCCCGAGGACGTGCTCGAGATCAACCCGTTCGACGCCGAGCATCGCGGCATCAAGGACGGCGACTGGGTGACCCTCAGGAGCCGCGCGGGCGAGACCGCGCTGCGCGCCGTGATCACCGATCGCGTGGCGACGGGCGTCGTCTACACGACCTTCCACCACCCGATGACGCAGGCCAACGTCATCACCACCGACTTCTCGGATTGGGCGACCAACTGCCCCGAGTACAAGGTGACGGCGGTGGAGGTCGCGCGTTCGAACGGCCCGACGCGCTATCAGGAGGAGTACGAGGACTTCTCCGACGCGACGCGCCGCATCGCGCCGGCCGAGGCCGCGGAGTAGGCTCCATGCCGGAGATCTCGCCGGAGACGTTCGTGCGTGTGCCCTCACGCCGCGTCGGCGAGACCGGCGTCGAGGCGACGACACGGCTCATCCCCGAGGAGACTCCGGTCGCGCTCGTCTACGACGGCACGACGCATGCTGTGATGATGGCCACGCCGGCTGACCTCGCCGACTTCGCCGTCGGCTTCTCGATCACCGAGGGCATCGTCGCCGCCCGCGCCGAGATCAGCGACCTCGAGATCGTCGCGCAAGAAAAGGGTATCGAGGCGCGCATGTGGCTCGTCCCCGCGACCGGGCGCAAGCACGTGGAGCGCCGCCGCCGCATCACCGGACCCACGGCCTGCGGGCTCTGCGGCGTCGACAGCCTCGAAGCGGCTGTTCCATCGCCGCGCAAGGTCGGCAATGCCGCGCGCGCGACGCCGGCCGAGGTGCAGAAGGCGCTTGCCGCCATGCAGCCGGCTCAGACGCTCAACGTCGCGACGCGCGCCGTGCACGGCGCGGCGTTCTGGGATTCGACGGCGGGTGCCGTTGCCGTCGTGCGCGAGGATGTCGGCCGTCACAACGCGCTCGATAAGCTGGTCGGCGCCGTGACCACGGCCGGCCTCGACGCCGCCAAGGGCTTCGTGGTTCTGACGAGCCGTGTCTCGGTCGAGATGGTGCAGAAGACGGCGATGCTTGGCGCCGAGATCATCGTCGCCGTCTCCGCCCCGACCGCGCTCGCGCGCCGCGTCGCCGAGGAGGCGGGCATCACGCTGATCGCCATCGCGCGGTCGGACGCCTTCGAGATTTTCACCCACCCCCACCGCATCGAGCTGGCCGCCGAGTCTGGCGACGGCGACCGCCAGGAGAAGAAGACGCATGCACTCCCCTAACGACACCTTGGTCCGCATGGCCAACGACATCGCCAACTTTTTCCGCGCCCAGGGCGAGGAGAAGGCCATTCCCGGCATCGCCGACCACGTCATGAAGTTCTGGGAGCCGCGCATGAAGAAGCAGATCTTCGCGCACCTGGACGAAGGCGGGGCCGGTCTGAAGCCGCTGACGTTGAAGGCGCTCGAGAAGCTCAAGGCGGACATGCACGGCATGCCGACACGCGCCGAAGCCAAGGCGGTGGCGGAGGCCGTCGCGCTTGGTGATCCGGTTCCGCAGCCGCAGCCCGCCCAGCAGCAGAAGGCGAAAGCCGGCGGCAACGGCAAGCGCGCCAAGCGCTGACGTCGACGACGCTTCCGCGACAGTTCGGATTGTCCGTGTCGCCTCCTTAGGTAGATGGCGGCGTTGACGCAGCGATATGTGCCGCCGACAGTGCCCGAAAAGCGTTGGAGGTTTTGCAATGCTCGCACGTTCTGTTCGCGCCGCGTTGGCGCTCGCGCTAGGCTCGCTCGCGCTCGCTCCGGCGTCTGACGCGTTCGCTGCCAAGCGCACCTTCATCGTCACCGCCGTCGAGCCCAAGGGCGGCGTCACCGTCGACAAGGAGCCGTTCCCCGCGACGCCGCTGCCCGAGGGCGGCGGCTACGTGCTGAAGAAGCCTGACGACAAGGGGCGCTGGGAGGTCTCGGTCTACGTGTTCGATCCGCGCCAGATCTTCGTCGATGAGGGCGACGAGGTGACGCTCGAGTTCGTCGGCGTCAACGGCGGCAGCCATCCGATCGCGATCGAGGCCTACGGGCAGACCTTCGAGCTGAAGCGGGGGCACGTGAACAAGGTGACGTTCGTCGCCGACAAGCCGGGCCGCCACAGCATCATCTGCTCGAGCCACCAGCCCACCATGATCTCCGAGCTGATCGTCGCGCCGAAGAAGTAGGGGGCCTCGCTCAGGCTGCCGAGCGGCCTCCCGTCATCGTCATTCCGGCCAAGCGACGGTGTAAGCCGAGCGCAGAGCCGGAACCGAGTGTAAAGCTCCGGGTCTGGCTCGCATACGCCCGCTTCGCCCGGGAATGACGGATCGGCTAAGCCGCCTCGACCGGGCGCTCGGCACCTGTCGGCGGCGGGCCCTGCGCTTCGAGCGCGTCGTACTCGGCGTCGGTGTAGACGCGCGAGCGCGTGAGGAAACGCACACCCTCCGGCGCCTCGAGCGAGAACCCGGAGCCGCGCCCCGGCACAACGTCGATGATGAGATGCGTGTGCTGCCAGTAGTCGAACTGCGCCGCCCCCATGTAGAACGGCTGCCCGCCGATCTCGCCCAGATAGACGTCCTGCGCGCCGACGCGGAACTCGGCCCGCGGGTAGCACATGGGGGCCGAGCCGTCGCAGCATCCGCCCGACTGATGAAAGAGCAGCGGCCCATGCAGGCCGCCGATCTTCGCGATCATCGCCAGGGCTTCCGGCGTCGCCGTCACACGCTCGACCATCTGAGCCTCCTTCGTCGCTTCCCCTTATGTAGGGACTTTCTCGCCGGATGGTACCACGATCGCGAAGATGTCGGCCAAGCCCGTCAGTGCCCCGTTGTGCACGGCGTCCGCCGACAGCGTGCCGCCCAATGGGTTCGGCAGCGCCCGCGTCGCCGTGGCGTTGCCGACCACGGTCGCCCGGTAGCCGTGGTTGAACGCGGCGCGCGCCGTCGAGTTCACGCACACGTGCGTCATGAAGCCTGCGAGCACGAGATCGGTGACGCCGAGCCGCTTCAGCTCCGCGTCGAGGTCAGTCCCCTCGAACGACGACGGGTAGGCCTTGGTGATGACCTTCTCGCCGGCGGCCGGCGCCACGATGTCGGCAATGGCCCCGATGTGCGATTTCGTGTCGTACGGCCCGCCCGGGCCATCGTCGTGCTGGATGTGGATGACGGGCGTGCCGGCGTCGCGGGCACGCTTGAGCAGCGTCGCGCATTCCTTGAGCGCCGGCTCCACGCCCTCGAGCACCATGACACCCTCCCGATAGGTGTTCTGGCAGTCGATGAGCACCAGTGCCGACTTCGAGAGCGGAGCCGGCGTGTCGGGCAGCGCCAGCAGCGAGCGCAGCGTCGGTCGAGCGTCAGTCATCGGTAGGACTCCCGGATTGGATGGAGGGCGGCGGTCCCGCCGCCAGAATGGCGTCGGCGTCCCAGACGGGTTTCTCCGTCGCGACGCGCTTCGTGAGGATGAAATGCACGCCCCGCGGCCCCTCGAGCGAAAAGCCGTGGCCGATGCCGCGCGAGACGTCGATGATGAGCGGGCTGCCCTCCCAGTACTTGATCTCGCTCGTCATCATGTAGAGCGGAACATCGCCGAGGTGGCCGATCAGCACATCGCGCGAACCGATCGCGAGCTCGTCCGCCTTGAGGCAGATGACGCTCACCCCATAGCGGCCCGACACATGCAGGCTGAGCGCCCCGTGCTCCGCCCTGAGCGCGCCGATGAGATCGCGTGCCGCAGGCGTCGAGGTGAGAGGTGTCGCGGTGACGACAGTCGCCATCGGGTCCTCGCGAGGCGCGTGAAAAAGGGGCCGGACTTCTCGTCCGGCCCCCAATTCCCACGGCTTTAGAAGAAGCCGAGCGCCTTCGGGCTGTAGGAGACCAGCATGTTCTTGGTCTGCTGGTAGTGATCGAGCATCATCTTGTGCGTCTCGCGCCCGATGCCCGACTGCTTGTAGCCACCGAACGCGGCGTGAGCCGGATAGAGGTGGTAGCAGTTGGTCCACACGCGGCCAGCCTGGATGGCGCGGCCGAAGCGGTAGGCACGCGTACCGTCGCGGGTCCAGATGCCGGAGCCGAGGCCGTAGAGCGTGTCGTTGGCGATGGCCAGCGCCTCCTCGTCGGTCTTGAAGCGCGTGACCGAGACCACCGGTCCGAAGATCTCCTCCTGGAACACGCGCATCTTGTTGTTGCCTTCGAGGATGGTCGGCTGCACGTAGAAGCCTTCCGCCGTCTCGCCGTCGACGATCGCCCGCTCGCCGCCGGTGAGCACGCGCGCACCCTCGTCGCGGCCGATCTTGATGTAGGAGAGGATCTTCTCGAGCTGGTCGTTCGAGGCCTGCGCGCCGATCATCGTCGAGGCATCGAGCGGATGCCCCTGCTTGATCTTCCGCACACGCGCGATAGCCCGCTCCATGAAGCGGTCGTAGATGCTCTCGTGCACGAGCGCGCGCGAGGGGCAGGTGCAGACCTCGCCCTGGTTGAGCGCGAACATGGCGAAGCCCTCGAGCGCCTTGTCGAAGAACTCGTCGTCCGCCGCGGCCACGTCGCCGAAGAAGATGTTCGGGCTCTTGCCGCCGAGCTCGAGCGTGCACGGGATGATGTTCTCGGAGGCGTACTGCATGATGAGGCGGCCGGTCGTCGTCTCGCCCGTGAACGCGATCTTGGCGATGCGCTTGTTCTGCGCCAGCGGCTTGCCGGCCTCGACGCCGAAGCCGTTGACGACGTTGAGCACGCCGGGCGGCAGGATGTCGCCGACGAGATCCATCAGCACCATGATGCTCATGGGCGTCTGCTCGGCGGGCTTCAGGACGACGCAGTTGCCGGCGGCGATCGCCGGCGCGAGCTTCCAGCAGGCCATGAGCAGCGGGAAGTTCCAGGGAATGATCTGCCCGACCACGCCGAGCGGCTCATGGAAGTGATAGGCCACCGTGTCGTGGTCGATCTCGGCGATCGAGCCTTCCTGCGCTCGCACGCAGCCGGCGAAGTAGCGGAAGTGATCGATGGCGAGCGGCAGGTCGGCGGCCATCGTCTCGCGGATCGGCTTGCCGTTGTCGAGCGTCTCGACCATGGCGAGAAGCTTGAGGCTGCTCTCCATCTTGTCGGCGATCTTGTTCAGGATGCGGGCGCGCTCGGCGGGCGAGGTCTTGGCCCAGGCGTCCTTGGCTTTGTGTGCTGCGTCGAGCGCAAGCTCGATGTCCTCGGCCGTGGAGCGCGCGACATCGCAAAGCGGCTTGCCCGTGACCGGTGTAAGGTTGGTGAAGTATTGCCCTTTGACCGGCGCAACCCACTGGCCGCCGATGAAGTTGTCGTAGCGGGGGCGGATGCGGATCTGCTGAGAAAGCTCGTTCAAAGCTTGTTGAATCATGTTTCTTCCTCCATGGGGTCGGATTTTTTGCCCGGCGCCCTGCAGGGGACACCATGGCCGTTTTCTTGGCTCGTGAGCGTGTTGTCTAATTAGTTAGCTGACCCTGCCGCGTCTATACGCCAAAGGTCCTAGGAACGATCGATCGAGAACGTCCGGGCAGCGAGGCGGCTCCTAAGTCGCCCCCGAATGTGAGCAGATTAAGTCGCTGCGTCGAGGCGGTCCTACGTAAGGTTCCGCATTGGCACGACCGCTCAGTGGTGGCGCCATCGTGAGCAGCGATGCCTTAAAGTTGTTCTTGAAGGCCATCCGAGCCTCGCCGACACTTGCACCATGAGCGACCGGCATGATTTGCGCCTTGCAAGCCCGCGCGCGGCCTTGCTGTCGTGGCTGGGGCTCGCCGGGCATCCCCCAGGGCTGGGCGTGCTCTTCTTCGCCGAGTTGTGGGAACGCTTCTCCTACTACGGCATGCGCGCCCTCCTCGTGCTGTTCATGGTGACGCCGGTCGCGGAAGGCGGGCTCGGCTTCACGGCGGCCGAGGCGGCGGTGGTCTACGGCAACTACACGATGGCGGTCTACCTGCTGACGATCCCAGGCGGCCTCGCCGCCGATCGCTTCCTGGGACCCTGGCGAGCCGTGATCATCGGCGGCGCCGTGATCGCGGCCGGGCACTTTACGCTCGCCGTCCCCGAGGCGGGCGCCATCTATGCGGGCCTTGTCCTGGTCGCGCTCGGCACGGGCCTCTTCAAGCCAAGCATCAGCACGCTCGTTGGCACGCTCTACACGCCGGCCGACACGCGCCGCGATTCGGGGTTCGCGCTCTTCTATATGGGCATCAACATCGGCGGGTTCTTTGCGCCCCTGGTGACCGGCTTCCTCGCCCAGAGCACAGCCATGAAGGCCTGGCTCGCCGAGCAGGGGCTCGATCCGGCGGCGAGCTGGCACTGGGGCTTCGCCGCTGCCGGCATTGGCATGGTGGTCGGCCTGGCAGTCCTTCTCCTGTTCGGTCGCCGGTTTGCGACCGCTTCCCCAATACCCTTGCGGGAAGGGGGGACTTCGCAACACCAGCCGTTGCCGGTGCTCTCCCCGCGCCCTCCGCACAAGGAGGAAAGGAGCCCGTGGCTCGTTTTTGCTGCCGTCGTCGCCGGCACGCTGGCGCTCATGGGCCTCATCGTGCTCTCCGACCGTCCCGGTTTCGGCGCGCTGCGCTGGGCCTACGTGCTGGTCCCGGCGGCGCTCGTGCTGTGGTTTGCCTTCGCGCGGTCCGAGGAGGCTCACCGCACCGCAGCCATATTCGTGCTCCTCATCGCCGCGATCCTGTTCTGGGCCATATTCGAGCAGGCGGGCCTCACCATCGCGCTCTTCGCCGAGAACCTGACCCGAGCCGAGGTCGCCGGATGGGCGTTTCCGTCGTCCTGGTTCCAGTCGCTCAATCCTCTGTTCGTGATCCTGCTCTCGCCGCTGTTCGCCGCGCTCTGGATGCGCCTCGGCGACAGACAGCCGTCGAGCCCGGCGAAGTTCGCCATCGCGCTCATGTTTCTCGCCGCCTCGTTTCTGCTCATGGCGCCGGCCGCGATGCTGACCGCCGAGGGGCGCATCAGCCCGCTATGGCTGGTCGGTCTCTTTTTCCTGCAGACCGTGGGCGAGCTGTTCTTGAGCCCGGTTGGCCTCAGCACCATGACGCGGCTCGCGCCGCTGAATGCCGTTGGCCTTGTGCTCGGCATCTGGTTCCTGGGCGCCGCGCTCGGCAACAAGCTCGCGGGCGTGCTCGGCGAAAACTTCACCGCGACCGATCCCGAGAGCCTCGCCTGGAGCTTCCTCTGGCAAGGTGCCTTCGCCGCGCTCGCCGCCGTGGTGTTGTTCGCGCTCACCCCGTGGGTGAAGCGGCTGATGGGCTCGGTGCGCTGAGGCAAGTCCCTCATCCGCCCTTCTCCCACTTTTCCTCTCCCGGGACGGGAGAGGATGCCCGTCGAGCCGAAGGCGCGCCTTCGGCGAAGTGGGCAGGTGAGGGACTTTTTACACGCCCGCCCTTACCGCGCGGCGTTGAGGCGCGCGAAACCGGCCTCGAGGTCGGCGATGAGGTCGCCCACGTCGTCGAGCCCGACATGCAACCTGAGCGCCGGCCCGGCGGCGGTCCATTGCGTGGCTGTGCGGAAGCGGGTCGGGTTGAACGGCACGATCAGGCTCTCGTAACCGCCCCACGAGTAGCCCATGCCGAACAACTCGAGTCCGTCCAGCATCGCCGCCACCGCCTTGCGCGGCGCGGGCTTGAGGATCACCGAGAACAGCCCCGAGGCGCCCGTGTACTGCTGCTTCCACAGCGCGTGCCCCGGATCGGAGGGCAGCGCCGGATGCAGAAGCCTGTCGACCTCCGGCCGCGTACCGAGCCACCGCGCGACCTCGAGCGCCGAGCGCTGGTGCCGCTCGAGCCGCACCGCGAGCGTGCGCAGTCCCCGAAGCCCGAGCCAGGTCTCCTCGGACCCGGGACATCCGCCGAGAATGGCGCGTGTCTCCTCCACGCGCTTGGCCGTGCGCTCGTTGGCCGTGATGCCGCCGAGCATCGCGTCCGCGTGCCCGACAATATACTTCGTACACGCATTGATCGACACGTCGACACCGTGGTCCAGCGGGCGGAAGTAGAGCGGCGTCGCCCACGTATTGTCCATGACCACCACCACGTCGCGCGCCTGCGCCGTCTTGGCGATGGCGCCGATGTCCTGCATCTCGAACGTGAGCGAGCCCGGGCTCTCGGTGAAGATGACGCGCGTGTTGGGCTGGATGAGATCGGCGATGCCGCCCCCGATCAGGGGATCGTAGTAGGTCGTCGCGACGCCGAGCCTGGCCAGGATCGTATCGCAGAATTTCCGCGTCGGCTGATAGACGCTGTCCACCATCAGCACGTGATCGCCGGCCGCGACGAAGGCCAGGATCGACGTCGTGACCGCCTGATAGCCGGACGCGGTGAGGAACGTCCGCGCCCCGCCTTCGAGGGTCGCGATCGCCTCCTCGAGTGCCGCCGTCGTCGGCGTGCCGTGGCGCCCGTAGCGGAACGGCTGCTGCTCGTAGGCTTCGAGCGCCTCGACCGTCGGAAAGAGCACCGTCGAGCCGCGATAGGCCGGGGGATTGACGAAGCCGTTCTGGAGCGCAGGCGCGCGCCCGCTATGCAGCACCGTCGTCGCCGGGTGGCGGGCTTTGCCCGGGCCCTTGGGCGCTTTCGTCATGGAAGCAGGATCCTTGGTGTGAAGGCCGCGATGCGCGCGAAAGTAGCGCCCTTTGACGCAACTTCCGACCCGGGTCAAGGGCTTGACCCTGAGGGCACAACGCGGGATGTGTGACAGCGGCGTCTCGCCCGCGACCCTACACCAATCCGCCGCGCGTGGCAGCTCCGGCGGCCTCGTCCCCACCGTCGAAAACCAAGCAGGATTCGGAGGTTCCGTTCCGTGAGGGCTGATCGCCAGAGGCCAACGTGCGCCGCCAAACCGGGTGGCGCGGCGGCGCGCGCGATCCTGGCGTTTGCCGCCCTGATCGTCCACGCGATGGCTGGCGCCGCCGCCGCGACGCTCGAAGAGGTCCGCACGCGCGGCCACCTCGTATGCGGCGTCTCGGAAGGCACTCCCGGCTTTGCCGCCGTCGCCGCGGACGGGACGTGGAGCGGGCTGGACATCGATTTCTGCGGCGCCGTTGCCGCCGCTGTTTTCGGCAAGAGAGAAGCCGTCAAGTACCGGGTCGTCACCACGGCGAACCGCTTCAACGCGCTCACCGCGGGCGAGATCGATCTGCTGCCGCGCGCCAACGGACGCACCTTGTCGCGCGATACGGAGTTCGGTGTTCGCTACGCCGACACTCTGTTCCACGATGGCCAGGGCTTCCTGGTTCGCCGCGGCTATGCGGTGGCAAGCGTGCTCGAGCTCTCGGGAACTTCGGTCTGCGTCGTGGCCGGAACCAGCGCCCAGCAGGCCGTGGAGACCTACTTTCAGTCGCGCAAAATGCGCTTCCAGCTCGTCGCCGCCGAGCAGTGGGCCGGAGCCGTGAAGGCCTACGCCGACGGCGCATGCACGGTCCTGACCGGCGACATCACGGTCCTTGCCGCCGAGCGCAGCCGCCTCGCGACACCGGGCGACCACGTCATCATGCCGGAGCTGATCAGCAAGGACATGCTCGGCCCCGTCGTGCGTCAGGGGGACGAGCAATGGTTCTCCGTCGTCCGCTGGACCTTGGCGGCTCTCATCGCCGCCGAGGAGCTCGGCATCTCGAGCCAGAACGCCGACGCGCTGCGCGTCTCGGCCAATGTCGACATTCGCCGCTTTCTGGGCCTCGAGGCCGATCTCGGCCAGGGCCTCGGCTTGACGGCGGACTGGAGCTACCAGATCGTCAAGCAGGTGGGCAATTACGACGAGCTGTTCGAGCGCAACATCGGCATGAGGTCGGGACTCGCGCTCGAGCGGGGCGTCAACAATCTCTGGACCCGGGGCGGGCTCTTGTCGGCGGGTCCGCTGCGCTGAGTGCGCGCCGATCGCTGTGCACGCGCGAGAGGAGGAAAGATCCGCGGTGACAGGAGCTGTGACATCCGCCATTCACGTCGCCGCCATGATCGAGATCGGGAGCGGCGGCACGATCGCGCTTCTCGCCATCGCCGCCGCGAGTCTTCTCCTCGTGATCGCGCGCCTCGCGGTGAAGCGCACCGCTCATCGTGAGGAGCACGTCCTGACCGAAGCGCAAACCCTCAAGACCCCGCAAGTCGACTGGCCGGCGCGCATAGCGGCCGCTGAAGCGGCAAGCGACAATGCCGCGCTCGCGCGCCATTATCTGGGGTTTGCACGCGACGAGATCGCAAGAGGCGAAAGCCAGGCCGCCGCCGAGCACTTGCGCGCGAGCGTCGGCACGGCCGCAAGGAACAGGGACGCAGCCGTCCATGCCGAGGCCCGCCTCGAGCTCGCCGAGCTGGCGCGCGTCGCGGGCGACCTTACCACGGCGTGTGAGCATTGGCAGATCGCGCGCGCGCTCTTCTTCGAGATCAAGGAGCAGACCAGCGTCGGCGAGACCGAGCGCCTGATGCAGAAGCACGGCTGCCCGACGGACTGGGTGCTGAACGACTTCTAGGAGGTACGAGGCAGTAGGGAAGGCACTCTTTTCCTCTTTCACTGCCTCAGTTCATCACCACCTCGACCTGGGCCGTCTCTCCGTTGGAGAGCGTGATGTCGCGCTGGAACTGGCGGCCCTGCGATTTGGCGACCACCGTGTAGGTGCCCGGCGCCAGGATATGCGTCGGCAGCGCGCCGACGCTCTCCTTGATCTCGTCGCCTTGCGGGGTCTGGATCGTCCACTGCGTATCGGGCAGCGCCTCGCCGCCCGCTCGCTGCACCAGCTTGAACGTCGCCTTGGCCGCCGAGTGCGTGACGGTCGCCTCCGTGCGCTTTCCGGCCTCGACGTTGACATCGCTCTGCACCACTGCGTTGCAGTCCCCGTAGGTCGAGACGATGTGATAGATGCCGGCGTTGAGGCGGATGGTGACATTCGGGCGGACCGCTGAGAGCACGAGCTTGCGGTTGTCCGTCTGGTCGCGATCGGAGTAGATCGCGTAGCTCACCGAGTTGCTCGGCGCTTCAATCCCGCCGACGAGCGCCTTCACCCTGAGCCCGCCGGCATTGAGAACGAACTCCTCGAGCGCCGGCCCCGCGCCGCCGCCCTTGACGGTGATGTTGCGCGTGATGTGGGCGCGCCCGAGGGAGACGTTGACCACGTAGTCCCCGGCCTTGAGCTTCACAGTGGGCTGCGCGTCCTTCTTGGTGACGATCAGCGAGTTGCGGGTATCGCCGGGCGGATGCCAGAACACGCGCCACACGAGCCCTTCGCCGATCTCCTCGCCGTCGGCTGTGAGGCGCGCGACCATGCGCACCTCCGCCGTCTCGATCGGCTGATCGGCCGACTCGCCCGCCGCGGGCGGTTGCGCCTTATCGGCCGGTGCCGGTGCGGCCGGCGCCCCGGTGAGCCAGTCGGTGGCCGATTGCGCGCGCGCGCCATCCGGTGCCCCGGCGAGCGCCACCGCCATCAGGAGAAGCGCAGATGCGGCGCGTGCCGGCGTGTCGCGAGGGGTGTGCAAGGGATCGTTCATTGGCCGAAAGGTGCCCGCTGGTGTCAGAGTCGTCGGGCGGATGTCGGCGCCAGACCATGGTCGAAGTATGGCACGGCTGGCGCCTTAGGGGCTTTCCACGGAGAGTTGCCGCTTCTCGCCCGCCTTGAGGTCGAAGGCCTGCTCGATGCGCTTGTCGCCCGCGTCGGCGAGCAGCACGTAGCGGCCGGGCGCGAGCCGGACCGACGCGACGCCCATGCGTCCGGAATGCATCACGGTGTGCCCCTCGGCATCCTTGATGCGCCAATGGCGCGCGACGGAGGGGCCGGCTTCGACCGAGACCTCGCCCTGCTCGAGCTTGAGCTGCACGTTGCCGCCGCGGTTGTTGCTGACGAGGTCGATCACGCCGAGCGCCTTGACGTTGAGGCCCATCACCGTCGCCTCGACCCGGTAGCGCGCCGGCGGAAGTTGGAAGTTGCCTTTCGCCCCGTGCGCACGCGCGATCTCCCGCGCCTGCCCATCCTCGCTCAGAATGCGGATCACGATCGGCTGCGCCGGAGACGCGGCCTCGTCGCCGGGCGAGGTGGTGGACGTGACGATGGTGATGGGGACGAGGTTGAGCGTCACCACATGCTTCACGGTTGCCCCGCTCCCGAGCGCGATACGGTCGTGAGACTCCGCCGCGCCCGAGCGCGCAACGAGATAGTAAGTCCCGGCTTCGAGCGTGAAGGTCGCTTGAGGATCGGCTGTTCTCGCCACCTCGCGCCGGCCCTGCGGCGAATCCGGGTCGTCCTCCTCGATGGCATAGACCACGTCCTTGAGCGGCTCGCCGCCGGCCGACACCGCGCTGAGCTCGAGCCGCCCGGTTCCGAGCACCGGGCTCGTCTCAGACCCCGCGCCCGCCTTGACGCTGACCTCGCTCGTCTGCACGGCAAGACCGTCCTCGACGCGCACCACGTAGGTCCCCTCGGGCAGCACGAGCTGCGCCGACGCATCGCGTCCGACCCACACCGGCTTCTCTGTCTCCCCGGTCTTGGCCGAGACCGTCACCAGGGGATCGCTGAGCGCCGCGCCGGCCCGGTCGGCCCGCGCCTTGAGATTGAGGACACCGGCGCCGAGCGCGACCTTGGCCGCCGTCGGCCCCTCCGTCCCGACCTCGATCGTCTCCTTGGCGGAAGCCTGCCCGAAGCGCGCCTCGACGATGTAGGAGCCCGGTTCGAGATCGGCCACGAGGTCCTTGGCGTAAGCGCTCGTCACGATGGTTGTTGGCGCGTCGGCTTTGGCAACCGTCCAGCGCACGGGCGCCGCGACGGGGTTGGAGTCGGGCGTGAGCGACGCCGAGAGCCTGAGCCCCGGCGCGCCCACCGGCGTCGGAGGTATCGCGGCCTTGGGCGTCGGCACGGCAACGCCTGTCGTCGGGTCGACGCGCTCCAGGTTGGCGAGCGTCAGTGTCTCCGCGATGATGTCGGCAAGCTCCTTCGAGGAGTGCGCTTCCGCGACCCGCCCGTTCGTCGCCTGAGCGACGCAGACGAGCGATTGCGCGACGCCCGGCTCGAGACCGAACCCGATCAGGAACAGGCGAGTCCGGGGGTTGGCCTTGGCGATGTCGGCGGCCGCCTGGCAGGTGTCCTGCCCGCAGTTGTCGACGCCGTCGTGAATGGCGATGACGCTGCCTGCCTCTCCGTCCGGGATCTGCTTGGCCGCTTCCCGCAGCGCGAGCGAGAGCGGCCCTTTGCCCTTGGGATTGAGCTTGTCGGCGATTGCGAGGATGCGCTCGGGCGGACCGGCTTCGAGCGGTGCCAGCACCTCGACGTCGCTACAGTCGGCGCGCCGGCGCTGCCCGAACGACATGAGCGCGAGGGGCACGCGCGGCGAGACGGACATGAGCGATTGGCGCAGCGCCACGCGCGCGAGGTCGAACTTGGCGGGCCGCTCGCCGGGGACGTTGCCCCACATGGAGCCCGACCCGTCGAGCACGATGACCGCCCCCCCGTCCGTGTCGGCCCGGGCGGCGGAGGGCCGCGCGACGGCACAGAGGCAGAGCACAGCCAGGAAAATCGGGCCGAGACGGCGGATATCGGGCATCGGGCGGGCGTTCCGTTCACTGCGAGGCGTCGTGGCGATTGTAACAGAGCCGCACATGCGTTAGCGAGCACGGGCTATCGCCCGGACCAGATGACGGAAATATGCTCGATGAATGACGCCATGCTCGAAGCGCTCTCAACGCGCCGCTCCGTGAAGCCGGACCGCCTCGCCGCGCCCGCCCCGTCGGGTGCCGAGCTGGACCGGATCCTCGCCATCGCCGCCCGCGTGCCCGACCACAAGAAGCTCGCACCCTGGCGTTTCATGATCTTCGAGGGCGAGGCGAGGGCGGCCGCGGGCGAGCTGTTCGCCGCCGCGTGTCTCGCCGAGGAGAAGGACACGCCGTCGCCGGTCCGCCTCGAGACCGAGCGCAACCGCTTTCTGCGCGCTCCGCTCGTCGTGGCGGTCGTGTCGCGCACCCAGAAGCGCCCCGGCGCGCCGGAATGGGAGCAGATCCTCTCCGCCGGCGCCGCGGCGTTCGCCCTTTGCCTGGCCGCCAACGCGTCGGGCTACGGCACCTCGTGGGTGACGGAGTGGGTCGCCTATAGCCCCGCCGTGCGCGCCGGCCTCGGGCTCGCCGAGAACGAGCGCATTGCCGGCTTCGTCCACATCGGCACCGCTTTGGAGAAGCCCGAGGAGCGCGAGCGCCCGGCGCTTGACGGCATCGTCACCCGCTGGTCGCCCTGACGCGGCCGGTCGATTCCTGACATCGTTCAAGCTGCATCGCCCCATTGCCGTGCGTCGCGAGGGTAGGCGGAATGCGGTCTGAGAACAGCGGCTTGCCCGCACGCCCGGCCCGGTGTCCTACCGTTACATACTGGTGGGCGCCTCTCCTCCTGTCAGGCTTCGCGGTGTCGGGAGCCGATGAGCCGTCGCAACGACGGCCCTTCGCTCCCCAACGCGAACACAGGGAGAAGTGACATGACCATCCACAACCTGAAGCGCCTTCTCGTTGCCGTCCCTGCCGCCATTCTCGCCCTCGGCGGCGGCGTGGCCAACGCCGGCACGACGGTCGAGGAGGCGGGCGTGCTCGTCTGCGTCAGCGACAAGTGGAACGAGAAGGAGCTTGAGAAGGGGCACAAGCTGGTCGACTACGCCGGCCGCTGCGTCAAGGTTCCGGACGACTCCGCGACCACGAAATCGACCGAGGCGTGCTCCGGTACCTACGAGTACATGCCCGACGGCACATGGAAGGGCAAAGGGACATGCACCGCGACGCAGAAGGCGGGCGACACCGTCACCGTCAGCTGGGAGGAGGGCTCTCACTTGCAGCAGAACCCCTACACGGCGACGAGCGGCACGGGCAAGTTCAAGGGCGTGTCCGGCAGCGGAAATTACAAGTACGACCAGCTCACCGACTCCCTCTTCGGCGGCCGCTACCAGAGCAAGTTCGAGCTGCCGTGATCAGAGCCGAGGCGGCCCGTCCGGCCGCCCCGATCACCCGCCTTGCAATCCTCAGCGCGCGGGAAGCCACGACCCGCGCGCTTTGATGCGCCCTAATACCTGAACTGCTCCGCCAGGACCCGCTCATCCAGGCTGTGGCCGGGGTCGAACATCATGAAAAGGTCGATGGTGCGCGCCTGTTCGATCTCGACGCGGACCACGTTGCGCATCTCCGACGCGTCGGCGACCGCGCTCACCGGCCGCTTCTCGTACTCGAGCGCCGTGATGCTGATGCGCGCCTTGTTGGGGATGAGCGCGCCGCGCCAGCGCCGCGGCCGGAACGGGCTGATGGGCGTCAGAGCCAGGAGCGGAGCGTTGATCGGCAGGATCGGCCCGTGCGCCGAAAGATTGTACGCCGTCGAGCCTGCCGGCGTCGCCACCAGCACGCCGTCGCAGATCAGCTCCTCCATGCGCACCGTGCCGTCGATCGAGATCGCGAGCTTCGCCGCCTGGAACCTCTCGCGGAACAGCGACACCTCGTTGATGGCGAGCGCCTTGCTGGCTTTGCCCTGTGCGTCGTAGGCGACCATCGACAGCGGATGCACGCGGCTCACCTCCGCCTCCGCCAGCCGCTCGAGCAATCCGTCCTCGCGGTACTCGTTCATGAGGAAGCCGACCGATCCGCGGTTCATGCCGTAGATCGGAATGCGGTCATTCATGAAGCGGTGCAGCGTCTGCAGCATGAGACCGTCGCCGCCGAGCGCGATGATGGCGTCCGCTTCGCGCGGCTCGGCCGAGCCGTAGCGCTCCGACAGCCGCGCCAGGGCCTCGGCCGCTTCGCCGACCTCGCTCGCGACGAACGCGATCTTCTCGAACTTGCTTTTCTGTTTGGCCATGATGTCGGGATGAAGGGCGAGAGGGACTAGGCTGTACGGCGTAATGCAGCGATTTCGGATTGTCCGTCCTCACGCTACAATTGAGTGAATCTCCGCCGCACCCGTGCGAGGCTCGCCTACTTGCAGGAAAACGACAAGGCCGTTCTCGTCTATGCAACGTATCCCTCGCTCGAGACCGCCGAGGCCGAGGGGACGCTGCTGGTCGACACATGCCTCGCGGCGAGCGTGAACATCCTGCCCGGCGCGGTTTCGATCTATGTCTGGGAAGGTAAACGCCACCGCGCGGCCGAGGTGGTCATGATCGTGAAGACGCGGCAGGGGCTGGCGGAGCAAGTCGTCGCCGGGATGCGCGACCGTCACCCTTACGAGGTCCCCGGACTTCTGATCGTCCCCGTCGAGGGCGGCGCGCAGGATTATCTGGATTGGCTCCTCGCCCGCACCGCCGCGCCGGCGCCGCCCTGAGCGGCGCTCGCGTGCCGTCTCACATCCGGCCCAGCGGATGGGTGAAGAGCTGCTGCACGTGGCGATAGGTCCGCCCCGCGCTGGCCGTCGCGCGGAGCTTCGGCTTGGTGCGGTTGCCGGTCGACTTGACCCGTTTCGCGGGCGGCCCGGTGACGGCGCCGTCGAATGACGACGGCGGCCCGGCCGCCGCTCCAGCGGTGGCGACATCCGGCGTCATGGCCACGATCTCGCCCGCGTCGGGGCGAAGCAGCGCCGTGCGCGCCGGTGCGGGATCGTCCTCGGCTGGCGCCGCGCCTGCCGTGGCGGACCAGCCCGCGGTCAATTGCGCGACGTCCTCGGGCTTGGGGCCGCCAATGCTCATGCGCCCGAAGGGCTCCGGACCGCGTGTGCTCGGCTGCTCCCACGCGAACTCCGTCTCGGACGGATCGGCAGCGCGCCCCTTGTCCCTATCGGCCTGCGCAAGAATGGTCGTCGGCATGCAGCGGCCCGCTGCGGTCAGGCTCTGGCCTTGCGGGCACGTCGCGCTGCAAACGGTACCGTCCTGCGCGCTGACGAGGGTCAGCATGATGACGTCGGGATCGCGCGACGGCAGCGAGGCGTTGACACGATCCAGGAAGGTGAAAATCGCGCGCTTCGATCCGCTACCCCACACGCCGTCGATCTCGCCGACATAGCATCCGACACGCTTGAGCTCGCGTTGGATGTCGCGGGCAAGCGCGATCCGCGCGTCGCTGCGGTCCGCGCCGGGTTGCGGTCGGGGAGCCGGCACGACGGCGCTCTTCCACGCCGTGACGGTGACGGGCCGCAGCGTGACGGGCTGCGGTGCGGGAGCCACCGGCGTCAGCGCTTGCGCCAGGTAGTCGAGCACGGAGCTGCTGGTTGGGTTGGCGTCGGCGAGTTTGCTGCCCGGCGAGAAGGATGCGAGCCGCGACAGTTTGGGAAGTGCGCCGATCTCGGACGCGAGCACCACCGTCGGTTCGCGTCCGGCGTCGGGCGCGAGGGCTTGAGCCATCGCCGCGTCGGTGGCGCGATACCCCGGTTCGCCCGGAAACAAAGTCTCGAAGCCGAATGCGAGACCCGCGGCGAGGATGGGATAGCCGACGTACCACCGCATGGAACCAAACTCCGAGAACCAACCAAAACTCCGAGAACGAAACTCCGCCGCCTGCGCATCGAAGCAGAGGCGAGCCTCGCTCCCTGCGGCCAGATAAGCCGGCCTCCCGAATGATAACAAAACACACGCGCGAGGACTATGCGCAATGACGTCTAAGCGCGCCTAATCCGCGCCGCGCGCCGGCGCGGCGTGCTTCGATGACAGCGCGAGGTTGTGCTCATCGCATGCCTCGTGAGCGGGCCGGGCAACGCCCTCGCGCCGCGACATGACCGAACGACGACTGTGGATTGATGCGTCGCCAGTTGCGGATAACCGGTGCAAAAAGCGGGGCGTCGCTGTGGATGAGCGGCCGTGCAAATTCGCAACAGATTGATGCAGATCGGCAGCTACGCGCACGCGAATTCGCTTACCGAACTGATTCCCTTAACAAAAGGTAGTGACCTCCCACGAGAATCGCCTAACGCTTGTCGAAGAGGGATGTGTCTTGCGTGAAATTGCTCACGGATTGCCCAAGGTTTGCACATCGGGGTCGAGCGGCGATGCCGCATGTGCACAACTCGGAAGCGACGTGAGCAGGTCCAGCTCAGCGTGTCGCCGGTGGCGGCGCCGACCGAGCCTGATGGTCCGCTTTGGGAGCGGGCCTGCTCAACAGGCAAGAGACGCGCGCTCGTCCGATCGACACCAGTCCGGCGTGGAGCTGACCGGTCTGTTTTCCTCCAGACCCAACTGCAAGGGGCCCGCGGCTGCCACGGGGGTGGCGCAGGCTCGAATGGAGAGGGCAATGCTAATAAGACATGCTCTAGGCGTGTTTGGGGTCTTGGCCGCCTGCGTTCTACTCGCAGTGTCGGCGGCCATGAACTGGCGTTTCGGGTTCAGTCTCGGAAGAACCGAGCTTGATGGGCAGATCTACGGCGCAGCCAGCGTCGCAGCCGACTGCTTGAAGGCGCTGATCCCGTTTTTCCTGTTCGCCGCAATTCGAAACAGGATGTGGTCGCAGGCGGCCGCCGCCGTTGTGGTGGGCGTCGTCGTCACGGCCTATTCGCTGACTTCTGCGCTCGGCCACGCCGCGCTGAACCGGTTCGATACGACCGGCCATCGCATGGTCGAGGCGCAGGCCTACAAGGACCATCGGGGCGACCTGAAGCGGGCCCAGGATCAATTGTCCTGGATTCCGCAGCATCGCCCCGCTGCCACCGTTCAGGGTGAGATCGAGGCGCTGAAGAACCAGCGCGCTTGGAACTTCACCAATGGCTGCACGGATGCGACGGGCAAGCAAGGCCGCGAGTTCTGCCAGAAGTTCCATGGTCTGAATGCCGAGATGGCATCCGGCCAGCAGGCAGAGGTGCTCGAGGCCAGGATCGCTGAGATCCAGGGCAAGCTCGGCAAGACCGACGCCATGACGGCGATGGGCGAGGCGGATCCGCAGGCCACAGTGCTTGCCAATCTGTCCGGCCTCAGCGTCGATCAGGTGCAGATGGCGATGACGATCTTCATCGCGCTGCTCCTCGAGGTCGGCTCTGGCTTCGGCATGTACATTGCCTTCAGCCAGTGGCGCATCTACGACCGTGAAGCCCCTGCCGCGCCGAGAATGGCGACGGTTCAGAGCACCGCTGCGGCAGCGGTGGCGGCCCCTCGTGAGGCCGTGGCGGTCAAGAAGCCGCGTTTCGGTGCCAACGACAATCGCTCGTTGCCGCCGCAAAAGCTGCTCGTCCCAGAGACGGACGTGCAGCGCTTCTACAAGGAGAGCGTTGAAAGCCAGGACGGCCACACCGTCTCCGCGACATCGCTCTACGAAGCCTATTGCGTCTGGTGTGAGGAACGACAGAAGGAGCCTCTGGCACTACCAACATTTGGTCGTGAGATTGCCGAGTTCGGAATTCAAAAGGTGAAAAAGAAAGATGGAGTGAGATACGTAGGCATCGCACTCAAGTCCGATCTCGAGCTCGAGGAGGATAAGAAGCTGACGGCCTTCCGCGCCGAGGCTGCCTAGAGAGGCAGAAATCACAAGAAGGGGCTCCCGCGAGGGAGCCTCTTTTCTTTTGGGGGGCTGCCCGGCAACGGGCGGCCCCTTTGCCGTGAAGGGGCCAGGACACGATCTTGGCGGGAGGTGGCAGGATCACCGTCTTTCTCCCGTCGGCCATCTGTCGTACCAAGGGCACATCCTCGGAAGGGAGTCCCGTCATGGTCTTGAAGCGTCACGCGGCTACCGCCGCTCTTCTCGCACTGCTCGCCACGGTCGCGCTGGTGCACAGTTCCCGGGCGGACGACACCGATCCCGAAGCGCTCGTCAACGCCTTGAACGCCGTGTTCGGCGCCAACCCCGGCCAGCGCGCGGCCCACACCCACGGCTTCTGCGTCAAGGGGGCGTTCGTCCCGACCGACGAAGCGGGCAAGCTCTCCAAGGCGCCGCACCTGTCCGGCAAGGGCCCGTGGCCGGTGGTCGGCCGCTTCTCCATGGGCGGCGGCAATCCGGCGGCTCCGAACGCGCAAAAGGACAATGTCCGTGCCCTCGCCATCCATATTGATCTCGGCGGCGGCAACCAGACCGACATGGTCATGATCTCGGCCCCGGTGTTCGCCGCCAGGACGCCGGCGAAGTTCCTCGAGCTCCTGCAGACGGTGGCGACCAAGGACAAGGACAAGATTAGCGCCTTCTTCGCCGCCAACCCGGAATCGACGCGACAGAAGGCCTGGCTCACGGCGCGTCCCGTCCCGGCGAGCTACGCGACCACCCCATACTTCGGCGTGCACACGTTCACGTTGGTCAATGCCGCCGGCGAGAAGCAGATCATCAAATGGAAGCTCGTTCCCAAGGCGGGCGAGGAAAGCCTCACCGACGACGAGGCGAAGGCCAAGGACCCGGATTTCTACAAGCCCGAGCTCACCGAGCGCCTGGCCAAGGGACCGGTCGAGTTCGACGTCACCGCCATCCTTGGCCAGCCCGGCGACGCGCTCGACGATCCGACGGCATTCTGGCCGGACGACCGCAAATCCGTGAGCATCGGCACCCTCACTGTCCAGGCTTTGGAGGCCGATGCCACCTGCGACACCAACTTGTTCGACCCGACGAACGTGTCCGACGGCATCGAAGGGCCCGAAAACGACGGCATTTTCCAGATACGCTCCTCGGCCTACGCGGTCTCCTTTTCGCGCCGCAACCAGTGAGCGGGAACCGCAAGCCATAAGCCACTGACGTGGCAGCGATAAAGGAAACACGTTGAGATTGGGGGCGCAGGCTGCCGGACGCCTGTCACAGAACGGCAACGGCAGTTCACGGATAAATCGCACCGCGTGGCGGTCGAGCGACTCCGCGTCCTCTTTGCTGCTAGCATTGCGCGCTAACCGGTCGTTGAAAATGGGGCGCGCCGGACGTTGAGATCCAATTTCTAGGGGAGTGTCACATGTTTCGAGTATTTGTGAGAGCGTCCGCCGCTCTTGCTGTCGGCGCCTCGATGGCCCTCGCTGCCGGCCAGGCGGGTGCGGCTGAGATCGTCATCACGGTCACTAAGTTTCATGCGCTCGATCGCGCCGACGAGCTGTCGAGCGGCGATTTCTTCGCGCGCATGAGGATCAAGGGCAAGGCTGCCTTCTCGCCGACCATCACGGGCGAGCAGGTGTTCACGCCGAATTGGAAGCTGACGCTTCCGGCATCCAAGGGAGTGAACGAGGTTAACCTCGCGCTGATCGACAAGGATCTTGCGGTCGACGACCCGATCGACATCAACCGCGTCGAGAACAAGCGTGACCTCGACTTCACCGTGAACACCAAGACCTGCCGGATCGTCGGCTTCGCCGAGAGCTACAAGTGCGGGCAGACCATCACCCGCACCGGCACGCAGAACAAGAAGGCCGAGATCTCCTTCACGGTCGACGTGAAGTAGGCGCGGCTTTCGCCGTCGTGGGCTTGAGACACGTGCGGCCGCCTCTCTCGAGGCGGCCGTTTTGCTTACGGCGGCGCGCCGTCGCACGGAGGGAGCTGGCGGGATGTCGTTCCAGTCGATCGTGATCCTGACCGGCGCGGGACTGTCCGCCGAATCCGGCGTGCCGACCTTCCGCGACAAGGAAGGCATCTGGGCCGACTACGACTACCGCGAGGTGGCGACGCCGCAAGGCTTCGCACGCAATCCCGCCCGCGTGCATGAGTTCTACAACATGCGCCGCCGCGCGCACGCGGGTATCCGGCCCAACGCCGCCCACACGGCGCTGGCCCGCCTCGAGCGTGAGCATCCGGGCGTGGTGTGGATCGTGACGCAGAATGTCGATGCGTTGCATGAAGGCGCCGGCAGCCGCAACCTGATCCACATGCACGGCGAGTTGTTCCAGGCGCTCTGCGCGGACTGCGGAGCGCGCACGCGCTGCGACGGCGATCTCGCGCTCGCGACGCCCTGTCCCGCCTGCGCGAAAGCGGGCGGCATGCGCCCTGACGTGGTCTGGTTCGGCGAGGTCCCCTACCACATGGAGCGCATCGCGGGGCTGCTCCAGGCGGCCGACCTGTTCATCTCCATCGGCACCAGCGGCCAAGTCTATCCGGCGGGCGGCTTCGTTGCCGAGGCGCGTGCGGCGGGTGCGCATACCGTCGAGCTGAACCTCGAGCCCTCCGACGGAGCGAGCCTGTTCGCTGAGGTCGTCCACGGTCCCGCGACCGCCGTCGTCCCCGCCTACGTCGATCGCCTGCTGAGCGGAGCCTGACCCTACTGCCGGCGATCCGCGCAGCGCACGCGTTCCACCCCCGTGCTCGCCGACAGGTCGAACGGCGTGTCACCCTCGCAGAGCCGTGCGCCGTCGAGCAGCACGGCGTGCGTGTCGACGCCACCGAGCCTGGCGAGCGTGAGATCCGCCCCCTGCATCCTGACGCGCACCAGCCTCGCGCCCTCGAGGTTGGTCTCGATCAGGCTCGCGCCCTTGAGCGAGCTGTCGGTGAAGTCCGCGCGCCGCATGTCGGAGCGGTCGAACGTCGCGAAGTTGAGGTCGCGCCCGCGCACTGAGAAGCTCGTCTCCACGGGGCTGCCGCTGTCCGGCACGAGATCCTCGTCCATGACGATGAGGTTGCGCGCGAAAAGGCTCGCCGGACGGCGCGTCCAGTCGTCCACCTCGCCTTCGAACAGCACGGCCGTCGGCCAGAACGCGGTGCGTCCGCGCGCGCCGGGCGGCCTGTCGCGCGCGACGTTGCCGAGCCCCTGGAAAGGAACCGGCGCGGAAATCGCGGTGATCCGCGTCACTGTGCGGTCCACCCACTCGCCGGGGATGGTCGCGATCACGACCGAGAACGCGACGACGAGCAGGCAGGTCAGCACCGAGCCGAAGCGCCGCAGTACCGTGTCGCCGACCAGCGTCTCGTTGCCCGGATAGACCTTTTCGAGTCCCGCCAGGAACCGGGACACCCACGCCACCATCACCACATCCAGGAGCACGAAGAGCCGGTGCCACCAGGTGATGGTCGTGTCGTGGGCCGGGAGATAGGTGATCTGGAAGGCAAGCAGAAGGCCCACGGGCAGGATGCGCAGGAACAGCCAGTCCATGCTATGGAATGCCGCGCGCAGGATCGGGCTCTGCTCCGGGCCCACCTCGATCTGCGTGAAATAGTAGCTGTGCATCCTGAGCCGCGCCGGGTGCGCGAGCGGGATTGCCTCCTGACGCGAAAGGCCCGCATCGAGCGCCTTGAGCTTGCGCGCGAGAATAGTGTGCTGCTGCAGAACGCCGGCGTGAATCACCATGAGCACGAGCGGCCCGAACAGGATGAAGGATTGCAGCGGAATGGCGATCTGCAGGATCGGTTGCGCGACGGGCGTGTTGAGCAGCAGGTCGCGATGGCCGATGCCGGCGAGCGCGATGAAAAGGTAGGCCTCGATCACGATCAGCACGATCCAGGCGTTGCGGGCTGCGGCGCTGGCCTCGTTGACGTCGATAAGCTGCAGCTCGAGCTCGCCGCCGGGGGATAACGTTGCCTGAGGCGCCAGCGATTTGCTACCGAACATGAACGCTTACCCTTCCACCCCGCGGAGCGCTGGCGCGGCGTCTCCCGACACCGCGAGCCGGCACGCGACGTTCATGCCTCAATGCGCGCGCATGCACAAGCCGAGCCCCGGGTCGCGCCGTTTCACGCATTGGTGAGGCCCGCGATCTCGAGCGCGAAGGCGTAGTCGATCGCCACCTCGCGGAGCCGCTCGAAGCGGCCCGACGCGCCCCCGTGCCCGGCTTCCATGTTGGTCTTGAGCAGCACCAGGCTGCCGCTCGTGCTGAGGTGCCTGAGCTTGGCGATCCATTTCGCCGGCTCCCAGTAGGTGACGCGCGGGTCCGTGAGGCCGCCATAGGCGAAGATGTGCGGGTACGCCTTCGCCTCCACGTTGTCGTAGGGGCTGTAGGAGCGGATGATCTCGAATTCGCGGGCACTTTCGATCGGGTTGCCCCATTCCGGCCATTCCGGCGGCGTGAGCGGAAGGTCCTTGTCCAGCATGGTATTGAGCACGTCGACGAAGGGCACGTCCGCGATAACGCCGAGGAAGAGGTCCGGCGCCATGTTCGCCACCACGCCCATCAGCATGCCGCCCGCCGAGCCGCCGTTGGCGACGATGCGCCCGCGCCGCGTGAGCCCCATGTCCACGAGATGCTCGCCGGACGCGATGAAATCCGTGAACGTGTTGAGCTTGCGGTCGAGCTTCCCATCCGTGTACCAGCGGTAGCCCTTGTCCTTGCCGCCGCGAATGTGCGCGATGGCGAAGATGAAGCCCCGGTCGACAAGCGACAGGCGCGTCGTCGAGAAGGATGCCGGGATCGAGATGCCGTAGGAGCCGTAGCCGTAGAGAAACAGCGGAGCTGAACCGTCGAGCGGCGTGTCGCGGCGGTAGAGGATCGAGACCGGCACCGTCTCCCCGTCCTTGGTGGGCGCGAACAGCCGCCGCGTGACGTAGTCGTCCGCGTTGTGCCCGGACGGGATCTCCTGCCGCTTGCGCAGGACGCGCGTGCGCGCCGCCATGTCGTAGTCGTAGGTCTCGGCCGGTGTCGTCATCGATGAGTAGGTGAAACGCAGCGTCGCCGTCTTGAACTCGTATCCGTCCGACATGCTGAGGCTGTAAGCCTCCTCGGCGAAGGCGATCTCGTGCTCGCCCGCGGGATCGAGGATGTCGCGGTCGACCACGATGCCGGGCGTGATCGGCGTGATCACGATGCGCGGCAGGCTGTCCTCGCGCTCGAGACGGACCAGAAAGCCATCGTAGGCGATGACGTCGAGAATGAGCCGCCCCGGCTTGTGCACCACGATCTCGCGCCAGTTGGCGCGCCCCGGCGCGAACACCGGCGCGGCGACGATGCGGAAATCCTCGGCCCCTTCCGAGTTGGTCGTGATGAACAGGTGCGACCAGTGATGGTCCACCTGGTACTCGTGCCCGCGCTGGCGTGCTTCGACGAGACGTAGCTCGCCCTCGGGCTCGTCGGCATCGAGGAGGTGGATCTCGTTCGACTGATGGTCGTGCACGTCCACCGTCAGGAACTTGCCCGACAGCGTCTTGTCGAGCCCCACGTAGTAGCCGATGTCGCGCTCCTCGTAGACGAGCACGTCCTCGCTGACGGGCGTCCCCAGGCGATGCCTGTAGACGAACAGCGGGCGGTGGTTGTCGTCGAGGCGGATGTAGAAGAGCGTCCGGCTGTCGTTCGCCCATTGGATGTCGCCGTGCGCGTCCGTGATCTCGTCCGCGAGATCGCGGCCCGTGGCGAGGTCGCGAAAGCGGATCGTGAACATCTCCGAGCCCTTGTCGTCGACCGCATAGGCAAGCAGCGCGTGGTCCGGGCTGTGCGCCTTGCCGCCGAGGCCCCAGTAGGCCTTGCCGGCGGCTTCCGCGTTCCCGTCGAGCAGCACCTCCTCGCCTTCGCCCCCGCGCGGTCGGCGGCAGAGCCGGGGATACTGTCCGCCGGCGACGAAGTTGGAGAAGTAGTCATAGGGCCCGTCCGGCGCCGGCACCGAGTAGTCGTCCGGCTTGAGCCGCCCCTTCATCTCGGCGAAGAGCTCGGCCTGAAGCGCCTCGGTCGGCGCGAGCGCGGTCTCCGTGTAGGCGTTCTCGGCCTCGAGATAGGCGCGGATCTCGGGCGCGAGCACGGACGGATCGCGCATCACGTCCTGCCAGTTGTCGGCCCTGAGCCATCCGTAGTCGTCCGTCAGGGTCACGCCGTGACGGACGGTCGTGACCGGACGTCGCTCGGCGAGGGGCGGTGAGGGGAGCGGAGCGCGCGGACGGGGGCCATGCATGACGACGGCTTCCATGTTGACGGCGAACGGGAGTGATGAGGGCAGCACGACAAGTCATGCACGATGCCGCGAGCGACGGCCACAGTCTCGCAAAATGCATGCCCCGCGGGCTGAGGCAACCCGTTGAAGGGCAGCGCCCCCGAGCAATCTTAACGAAGGATTTGACATGCAAGCAAAGCGTGTACGAGGCGGATATATTGAGCGCCTTGACCTCGCGCAGCAAAATAATCTTGGAGATCCCGGGGCGACAAATCTAAGCCGCAGCAAAGGTTCTATTCCTGGGACCGGCGGCGGGTCTTGCCACGATTAGGGATTTGCCAAAGATTTGCGGCCGCCTCGTTGACATCACACATGGAATGATGTCCAAAGACGTGCGGGGCATAACCCGCGCCTACCGCAAAACACACCAAACACGCCGCGACGATCATGTTGCGTTCAGCTTGAGCGTGCTACGCCATAGACTACATGGTGCTTGGGCTTGACTTCAAAGGGTGTAGCAATTTGCGTCCGCAGATCGACTGCGTCCGCCTGGAGGGATGGAAACGATGGATGACGGATCCCAGCCTGAGTTGGTCGAGTTGACGGCGAGGATCGTTTCCGCGTTCGTGAGCAACAATACGATCGGTGCTGAAAATCTGCCCCAACTGATCAACGAGACCCATGCCGCATTGAGTCGCGCCACGGGCACGGTCGTGCAGCCCGAGCGCGAGGAGCTGAAGCCGAAGGTCCCGGTCAAGAAGTCCGTGATGCCGGACTACATCATCTGCCTCGAGGACGGAAAGAAGTTCAAATCCCTGAAGCGCCACCTGCGCACGCACTACAACATGTCGCCGGAGGAATACCGCGAGAAGTGGGGCCTGCCGCACGACTACCCGATGGTGGCGCCCAACTACGCGCGGGCGCGCTCCGACCTCGCGAAGAAGATGGGCCTGGGTACGCGCCGCGAGAAATAGCGGGCGGGACAGGTTTGGATCATTCAAGGGCGCGGCCGAAAGGCCGGCGCCCTTTGCTTTGCGCACCCCGCCGCGCACCCACCGGGGGCCCACGGGCGCGACTTATCCTCGCCGTTCACCGCGCCGCTAGTTTCGAGGCAGCCCGATCGAGATCGCGGCGTATGATCTGGATCGCGAAAGATGGAGCGGCGATCGAAAGATGGTGGGCTGCATGAGCTTCAGATCCGGTACCGGGCACGCTGATCCTGAGCACCGCGTCGGCGACGGTGGACCGGCGATCTGGCCGGCTGCGCGCCCCGCCGAAGATGTCGGTGCCCCGTCCCGCTCCCCACGCTTTTCGCCACCGCGCGGCATACGCATGCCGAGCTCCGAGGCGGAGCGGCTGCGCCACCTCATAGAAGCCGCCATCGGCGAGGTCTTCGGCGTGGCGGAGGAGGCGCTGGCCCGCCCCTCGCGCGGCAAGGCCCGCGTCGCGCGTGCCCGCCAGACGGCCATGTACCTCGCCCATGTGTCGTGCGGCCTGAGCTTCACCGACGTCGGCCAGGTCTTCGCCCGCGACCGCACCACGGTCGCCCACGCCTGCGCCGTCATCGAGGACCGCCGCGACGACCCGGCCTTCGACCGCGCCCTCGAGCTGATGGAATGGATCGTCCCGACCCTCATTGGACGCGATCTCCTGCACGTCTCCCGCGACGCCTGACACCCGGAGCCCCGCATGAAACGCCCTCAGCGATGCGGTTCGCCGCACACTCTCGTGCGCGCCCCGCGCCGAAAGGAGAAGGCCGATCGCACCGGCCGCGCCGAGCACAGTGACCGCGCCGAGCCACGCCGCAATCCGGCCGAGAGTCCCGTCGCCTGGCTCTATAGCCGCCGCGACGGCAACGGAAATCCGCTCATCAGCGAGGCGCAGTTCAATGCCGGCGAGAAGCTGCGCACCGACTTCTTCCTGGCGCAGATGTCGCCCCGCGTGACCCAGAGCTGGAGCCCTTCGGCCACGACCAGCGGACGTCGATCGGCCCCTGGCGCCGGCATGGAGCTCGCGGACAGCGTCGTCGCCGCGATGGAGCGCGTCCGCCGCGCGCTCGCCGCCGTTGGCCCGGAGCTCGCAAACGTCCTGATCGACGTTTGCTGTCATCTGCGCGGCCTGGAGGAGGCGGAGCGGCGCGCGGGCTGGCCGCAGCGGTCGGGCAAGATCGTGCTGTCCGTCGCGCTCTCGGCGCTCGCCCGGCACTACGGATTTGATCGGGCCGACTGCGCCGCACCCGGCGCGGCGCGCATTCGCGCTTGGGGCGCCCATGACTTCCGCCCCGCGATCGACGCCGCGCAGGATTAGCTGTACGCCGAAGGCTGAGCTAGGCCAGCGCCGCTTCGGCATCGGCCCGGATGCGTTGCACCATCGACGCGAGCCCGTTCGAGCGCTGGGGCGTCAGGTGCTCCTTGAGGCCGAGCCGGGCGAACACGTCCTGGGGCTCGATGGCCAGGATCTCGCGCGGCGACTTGTCCTGGTAGAGGGCGAACAGGATGGCGATGAGCCCGCGCACGATGTGCGCGTCGCTGTCTCCCTGGAAATGCAGGCGCGGCTCCGCGCCTCCCGAGGCCGGCGCGAGCGCGCTCGCGAGCCACACCTGGCTCGCGCATCCGCGCACCTTCGTCGCCTCGCTGCGCAACGCCTCCGGCAGCGGCGGCAGCGCGCGCCCAAGCTCGATGATGTAGCGGTAGCGGTCCTCCCAGTCGTCCAGGAGCTCGAAATCCGACTGCAGGCTGGCGATGGTCATCGGCTGAAGCAATCCAAAACTGATCGCGCTCTAGCCGAGCACATAGGCGCGGCCAGGCGGGCCGCGCAAGACTTGACGCAGGAAATGTGAGCTGACTTGGCCGAACTAGATGTCGCCGTCGCGCTTGGCCGTGCCGCGCCAATCGGGCTTCAGATCGGCCGGATTGAGCGTCCCGCGCTCGCTCGCGAGCTGGGGCGAGAGCGGATCGGTGGCGAGTCGCTCGGACGAGGCGCGGATCGCCACGTCATAGGCGAGCTTTCCGGCGAATTGGGCCTTGGCCAGGAACGTGGTCCACAATTCGCCCGCCATCTCGCACTGCTGCCCGTTGCGGTCGCAATAGGTCACGGTCCAGTGCGCAGCCGTCGCCGCGCGCTCGTAGAGCGCTTCCTGCTGCTTCTCGTCCGACGGCATGATCGCGACGCCGAGGGAAAGGACGACGGCAATCCGGAACAGGGACATGGGAACGAACTCCGGTCGTGGTGAGTGAGCCCTGGTAAGGGGCTCTGCCTGCGAGGAACCTAGCGCACAGACTTTGATTAAGATCGGCCGGAGGAGCGACAATTTTAGAAGCTATTTAGAAGACTTAAGCGAAAGTTTGAGGCGAATTTTATCGATCTCGAGCGCCCGCCTTCGGGTTAACGCGATCTTAACAGGCGCCCCGCGATACTCCGGCGACGACCGGATGGGTGAGGAGCCGAGGGCGCCCAAGATGACGCCGCATGCAGTAAGGTTCGCGTTCCTCACGTTCGCTCTGCTCACCGGCGCGATGACGGCCAACATCTTCGTCTTTCAGCCGCCGCCCCGCCAGATGGCCGCCGCGCCGCTGCCGATCGGTGCCTCACCTGGCCAGGTTTGGACGTCGAAGACGGCCGCCCCATTGCCCGCGCGGGAAGCGGGATCGCCGGCCGTCGTGCCCCCCATCGAGACGGGCGCCGTGAAGCCCCTGCCCGACACCGCCGACCGCCCTGACCTCGTGCGCGCCGTGCAGCGCGAGCTCAAGGCCAAGGGATACGAGGTGGGCGCCATCGACGGCGTGCCGGGCCTCGTCACCCGCGGCGCCATCATGGCCTACGAGACCGACACCGACATGCCGCTCACGGCCAAGCCCAGCGAGGGCCTTCTCCAGGCCTTGGTGCTCGGCTCGGCGGACGTTGCGGCGCGCGACCCGCGCGACCGTCCGGCGCCGACCTCCGAGGCCGAAACGGTGATCCGCGCCGTGCAGCGCGCCTTCCGCCAGCTCGGCTACATGACCACGCTCCCGGACGGCCGCTTGAACGAGGCGACCAGACGTGCGATCCGGAAGTTCGAGCTGGACCGAAAGCTCAAGGAAACGGGTCGCATCTCCGGTGAGCTGCTCGCCAAGCTGGCGAGCGTCGCCGGCGACGCGCTGCAGGGAAGCCGCACGTAGGCTCAGCCGGCCGCGCGACCTGCCATCTCTCCATCGAAGGCCGGTGCATGCGGCTCAAATCCGAAATCTGGGTCAAGGCCTACGTGCGCCGCTCGAGCGTCGCCGGGCACCCGGCCTACATCGTGCGCCACGGCGACGACGACGCCGGCGCCATCTACATCCGCATCAATCGCCTCGACGGCACCTCGCTGCTCTACGGTCCCGCGCCGGCGAGCCTCTCCGGCCTCGAGACCGACCGGCGCTGGATCGCCTACTTCAAGGGCGAGGCGCGCGCCGACGCGGAGGTCGACGGCATGCTCGAGCGCGAGGCCAGGACCGATCCCGATCTCTGGATCGTCGAGGTCGAGGCGCGCGACGGCGCGCACGGGCTCGACGGCTGGCTGACCGAACTCTGATGCCTCAAAGCCACAGCATGTGTCCGGGCTGTATCACGGCCCCGAATCCGTTAATGATTTGTTTACCAAAGCAGCAGCGAATTTGAGAGGTTCGCTGCGTGGCGGGCGCCCGAAGGGGAAACCGGGCTTGGCTATTGAGAACCTGAAATCGGGTCTCATAGGTCGCGCAGAGAGAGGATGCGGCACGGGGGATTGAGGGATGGCCAGCGTTCTGGAGTTCAGGAGGCCGGCGTTGGATTGCCGGCAGAGTGCGCCGAAGAGAGGATCGGCTTCGGCCGACATCGTGCTGTTTCCGGGGGTCCGCTACGAGCGATGGAGCGAAGTGCCGGCCGAGCCTGCACCGGCCCGCCGCCGCGCTCGCCGCCGCGATCACCTCGAGCTCGAAGACTGATCGTCACCAAGAAGGCGACGCGCCTTCAGGCCCGCGTCTTGCGGTAGCTGCAGCTCGCCCGCTTGAGCTCGGCCATGGCGCGTGCGCGATAGGCTTCGCCGCGGTCCGGCGCGCGGATCACGGCAATTCCCTTGTTGGCCGGAATGGTGAGGGTCGCCTCTCCGGTAACGGCCACGCCGGGCCCGACCTCGGACCCGCCGCGCCACGCATCGTCTCCCGGAACCAGCAGGATCGACACCTCGGGCCGCCGCTCGGGCGAGGCCACGGACGTGAAGAAGTTGTCGCCCGAGGGCGAGAAGAGCGCCAGCACCCAGCCGGGCTCGGGCAGAACCGCCGACAGGTTGACGGCGCCGTTGCGCGTGTCGAAACGGCAGATCGCGTAGCGGGCGTCCGGCGCCAGGAACGGGATCGGCTGCGCATCCGGAGCAACCGGAGGCAGGATCTGCATGGTGTTGGATGGAAACCCCGCGGCGAGGCGACCATAGCCCGATCGTGGGATGAGATGCGGCGTCGCGAGCGTCGCCAGGATGTGCAGGATGGCGGCCGCGAACAGCGCCGCCGCTGCCAGCGGAATGTTGATCGAGGTGACGCGGGCCCAGAGCTTTCTCAGCATGGCGCTAGCACCCCCTGCGCGTGATGGTCGGCGTCATGCGCTCGATCTCGCCTTCCTGCGCCACCGCCCGCGTGCCGAGGTCGAGCGCCGTGAAGGCGAGCGCGAGGCGCCCTGCGCCGCCGACGGGAAGCCAGTTGCCGGGGTGCGCGTCGCGCGACAGCGTCACGACGTAGCTGCCGTCGGGGTTGATCGCCATCGTGTCGCTGGTGAAGGTTGAGCGGCCGAGCACATTCGGGATCAGCCGCCCGTCCGCATCGAACACGGTGAGGCTCCACCAGAAGTTCGGGATCTCCAGCCCTGCGATCACGTAGTCGCATGACGAATGCAGCGTCCGCCCTTCGCTGTCCAGGCGCGCAATGAAGGACTGCGAGTTCTCGGTGCTGAGCGGCAGAATGCCGAGGCGGGCTTCATGCGCGCGCGTATAGGGATCGGCGTCCGTGCGGCCTGCCGCGACCCAGGACACCCAGGGCCCGACTGTCACGGTCGACAGAGGAGAGCCCCGCTCCACCATGTACCAGCTCGAGCCAAGCCCGAGGATCAGCACGACGCCGATGAAGAGCGCCCAGTCGGCCGTATAGGAAACGAGCGCCGCGAGGCGCTTCCGCGCGCGGTGCAGCGTGAAGCTCATGAAGTTGAGCGAGGTGACGGAGCGGAACGCAGCCTGTGGAGTCATGGAATGTGAGGGGTCATGGATCGCGAGGTCATGGCTCAGGGGAGCGGCGGTTCGGGTGCACGACGGCCGCTCGCTTCGGACGCGAAGGCCGCGTTGGCCTCCGCACGGCGCGGCGGTGACGTGCCGGGTGTGGCGAGTGATGGATGCGGTCCCGCATCCGCCCGGTTCCCGCGCGGGGCGGTTCCGGCCGGCGGCGTCGGTGCGTTGGTCGGCGAGGGCGAAGGCGGCGCGCCCGGCGCAGCGGGTGGTGGCGGCGGCTCTGCGACGCCGGCCGCCTTGCGCAGCGCCGTCGTGACACGCTTCAAGGCGTCGCGCGCCGGCTCGGTCATCGAGGGAGATTGCGGCTTCGACGCATTGGCCTCGGCCGCGGCCGCCGCCGGGTTGGTGAGCCTGAGCTCGGCGATGCGCTGCTGCTCGGCGACCTGCACCGGATGCGGCTCGAGGCCGGGGATCGTCGGGATGTTCATGTCGCGGTGCGCGACCGACATGAACGACTGCCAGAGCGGCGCCGCGAGCTGGCCACCGGTGTTGCCGTGGGCCATCGGCCGGTTGTCGTCGTTGCCGAGCCAGACCACGCCCACATACTTGCCGGTGGCGCCGACGAACCAGACGTCCTTGGGGCCGGAGCTCGTTCCTGTTTTGCCGATCACGTTCGTGAAGTCGAGCGCGGCCCGCTGCGCCGTGCCGTCCGTCACGACCTTCTGCATCATCTGGTTCATGCCTTCGGCGACCTTGCGCGAGACGAGCTGAACCGGCTCAGGCTCGTCGTGCTCGCGGCTGTAGACGAGCTCGCCCTTCGAATTGACCATGTCGAGAATGGCATACGGCTTCGCACTCTTTCCGCCGTTGGCGAAGGTGGCGACGCCGCCGGCGTGCTCGAGCGGCGGGATGCCGTAGTCGCCGAGTGCCATGGAGCAGGATTTGCGGATGCCCGTGATGCCCAGGCGCTGCGTCATCTCGATCACCTTCTCGCGCCCGACGGCGAACGAGAGCTCGGCCGCGACCGTGTTGAGCGATTTCGCGAGCGCCATCCAGAGCGGCATGCGACCGCCGCCGCCATGGCTGCCGCCGTAGTTCTGCGGATGCCAGCGCCCGCACGAGCGCGACGCGTCGCGTACGACCGAGTTCGGCGTGTAGCCGTTCTCGAGCGCGGCCGCATAGACGTAGATCTTGAAGGACGACCCGGGCTGGCGGCGCGCGTGCGTCGCGCGGTTGAACTGGCTCTCGCCGTAGTCCGGGCCACCCACCATGGCGCGCACGGCGCCGTCGGTCTCGAGCGCGACGAGCGCGCCCGAGTTGATGCGCAAGCCCCGCCCCTTCTGCTTGAGGAAGGTGATCAGCGCCTCGTCGGCCTGCTTCTGCATGCTGAGGTCGACCGTCGTGCGCGCCGTCAGCACGTACTGGTTCTTGCCCTCGGCCAGCCGCTGCACCTCCTCGAAGGCGTAGTCGAGGAACCAGTCGGGGCTCGTGGTCGAGCGTGTCTCGACGATCTGCGCCGGATGCATCCGTGCCTCGTGCACCTGCGCCGGCGTATAGAAGCCGGCCTCCACCAGGTTCTGCAGCACCTCGTTGGTGCGCGCGCGCGAGGCGGGCAGGTTGATGTGCGGAGCGTACTTGGTCGGGGCCTTGTAGAGGCCTGCCATCAGCGCCGCTTCCGCGAGGTTCACCTCGCGCACCGATTTTCCGAAGTAGAACTGCGCGGCGGCCTCCACGCCGAACGCGCCGCCGCCGAGGTAGGCGCGGTCGAGGTAGAGCTTCAGGATCTCCTTCTTGGTGAAGCGCGTCTCGAGCAGCATGGCCAGGAACGCTTCCTTGATCTTGCGATCGAGCGAGCGCTCGGACGACAGGAACAGGTTCTTGGCGAGCTGTTGCGTGAGCGACGAGCCGCCCTGCACCACGTCGTTGGCGCGCAGGTTCTCGACCAGCGCGCGCATCGTACCGAGCACGTCGATGCCATAGTGCTCGAAGAAGCGGCGGTCCTCGGTGGCGAGCGTGGCCTTGATGACGGCGTCGGGAATCTCCTCGAGCGGCACCGCGTCGTTGTGCAGGATGCCGCGCTGGCCGATCTCGTTGCCGGCCGCATCGAGGAACTTGACGCTGTACTTGCCGGTGAGGAAGCGCCCCTCGTCGAAATCGAGGAATGCCGGCAGCGCCAGCGCGTAGAGGACGAACAGGCCGCCGGTCGCGAGCGACAGCGTCTCCGAGCAGGCCTCGTTCAGGATGCGTCGCCAGCCTGTGAGCTTGAAGCGGGCGAAGAAGCTCGATCCCGCGTCCCACAGACCCTTGCAGCGCGACCAGATCTCCGACATCGACGAGTCGAGCTTGGAATCGAGGGCCATCCAGTCGATGCCCTCGCGCCGTCCGCGCTTGAAGAACCAGTCGCTCAAGGTGCCGCCCGCCGCCAGTCACACGAAGCTGAATCACGAAGTCGAGCGCCGCCTCTGCCCGGCGGAGATTTCCGCCCTTCAGCCGCGCGCGGACTCGAACTTAGAGACGCGCATTATGGTTATTTATCTGGCACAAGGAAGACGGACGAGCCCCGTGTGGAGCCGATGTAAGCGGGCTGCGGCGGCACGCCCAGCCAAAGTTATCCCCGCCGATACGAGCCGGTATACTGTTATCGGTTGAGTAAAAACAGTGAAAATAAAAGAGTAGAGAAAGACACGAAGAATAAATGCGTGAAAAGCGCTTGTTTCTAGTTGACAGCGTAACGGTAGATCGATAGTATTTCGTTATGGCTCGCAAAGTGTCGACGACGCGCGATACGGCGGCTTCTCCACACATCTCGGACGGAAAGGTTGCGACCGGCAGCGCCAGGCCCCGGCGTGCCACGTTGCCGACGCGCGCCGCCCAGAGAGCCGTCATCGCGCGCCTCTATCGCGCCATCAGTCTGAAGCTCGAGCACATGGAGAAGCGAATGGCGAGCGGTAAAGCCCGTTCGGCCCAGGACGAGGAGCGCGAAAGCCGCGCGCTCGCCACCCTGATCAACAACTTCGAGAAGGTCACGGAGGCCGTCGCTGAGCTCGATCAGGAGAGAGCCGCCACCCGCGCCGGTGGCATCGGTGCCGATGCGGAGCGCATGCGCCGCGAGATTGCGGAGCGCCTTGAGCGCCTCGGCGGCGTCGGGTCACCTAAGCGAGCACCTCGCGGGCCTCGCACCTGACACGCTTCGCTTCATCCTGGCCGACTGGCAGGTGTGGGCGCGCGACGATCAGCTTCCCCCGGCCGAGACCGCCGCCGGCGGCGATTGGCGCGTCTGGCTGATCCTCGGCGGGCGCGGCGCCGGCAAGACACGCGCCGGAGCCGAATGGGTGAGGGCGAAAGCGCTCGGCATCCCGCCGCTCGGAGCCGAGCCGGCGCGCCGTATCGCGCTCGTCGGCGAGACGCTGACGGACGTGCGCCGCGTGATGATCGAGGGCGTCTCGGGGCTGCTCGCGGTTCACAAGCCCGACGAGCGACCGACATTGGAAGCATCAAAATCGCAGCTCGTCTGGCCTACTTCTTCGACAGCATCGAGAGCGATGGCGAGATCGTCTTTCGTCCGCGCGGGCTCGAGCCGCCGGTGCTGTCGCTGACCGACGCAGAGCTGGTCGAGGAGCGGGCAGGCGATCCGCTGCTGACTCTCACCCGCGCCCAGGAGACCGACCTTCCGGCGTCGGCGAAAATCAGTCACGTCGTCGCCGCCGGCGACTACCGCCAAGCTGTCGCCGAGGCGCGCCGCCTCACCGGCGCGAGCGGCCGCGTCGCGCGCGCCGAGCTGCCGATCGTGCTCGAGCCGGAGAGCGCCTCCCAGATCGCCGACGCCTGGCTGTTCGAGACCTGGGCCGCCCGCGAGCGCGCGCTCTTCAAGCTGCCGCCGAGCGCGCTCGCCGTCGAGCCGGGTGACATGGTGAGCATCGCCGCGGGTGAGGCAAGCCTGCTCGTGCGCGTCACCGAGATCGGCGAGCGTGGGCTGCGCGAAGTCGAAGGCGTCGGCATCGATCCCGAGGTCTATGTCGCCCCGGTCCCGCGTCCGCGCGACGTGGAGGAAGGCGGTCTGGTCTTTGATGGCGTGCCTGTGATCGCCTTCCTCGATCTTCCGCTGCTGCGTGGCGACGAGCCGGCCGAGGCGGGCTACGTGGCCGCCTTCCAGCTCCCGTGGCCGGGCGGGGTCGCGCTCTACGGCTCCCCGGAGGATGTGGGCTTCGAGCTGCGCACCCGCGTGACGGCACCCGCCGTGATGGGGGTGACGTTGGACGATCTGCCGTCCGGCCCGCTCGCCGTCCTGGACCGCGCCGCGCGTGTCCGCGTCGAGATCGGCAGTGGCACGCTGGCTTCGGTCACGCGCGCCCAGCTTCTCGCCGGCGCCAACGCGGCGGCGATCCGGAACGACGACGGCGGATGGGAGGTGATCCAGTTCGAGACGGCGACCCTTGTCGGCGATCTCACCTACGAGCTTTCGGGCCTGTTGCGCGGCCAGGGCGGCACGGAGCGCGAGATGCGCGATCCCGTGCCCGCCGGCGCGCCGTTCGTGCTGCTCGGCTCCGAGGTGGCCCGCGTGGGCCTCACGGCCGGCGAGGTCGGGCTGCCGCTGCGCTGGCGCTACGGTCCCGTGACGCGCGACATCGCCGATCGCTCCTATGCCTCCGCGACGCACGCCTTCACGGGGCGCGGCCTCGCACCTCTTTCACCGGCGCATGTGCGCAGCGAGCGAGCGTCGGACGGCGACCTCACGCTCTCCTGGACGCGCCGCACGCGCATCGGCGGTGACAATTGGGAAGCCGCCGACGTGCCGCTCTCCGAGGAAACCGAGCGCTACGAAATCGACATCCTGGACGGTGCGAGCGTCGTGCGCACCATCCTGTCGGCGGCTCCGTCGTGCTCCTACGCGGCAGCCGAGCAGACAGCCGACTTCGGCGGCCCGCAAGGCGCGATCTCGATCGCCATCCACCAGATGAGCGCCGCCCGCGGGCGCGGCACGCCCAAGTTCGCGACCGTATGAGGGCTCCTTCCCCCGCTCCCTAGCCGTCTCTCCGTGAGGATGGGGAGAGGGGATTCCTTTCGAGGTCTACAAATGGACGATGCACGTTGGCTCGCCGAAGCCTGGCGCGAGTTCGGCGAAGCCGAGCGCCCGGGCGCTGCGCACAACCCGCGCATCGTCGCGCTTTTCCGCGATGCCGGCCATTCCGGTGTCACCACGGATGAGACGGCGTGGTGCGCGGCCTATGTCGGTGCCTGCCTCGAACGATCGGGCATCGCCTCGACACGCTCGCTGCTCGCGCGGTCCTATCTCGCCTGGGGCAAGCCGATGACGCAGCTGCGCATGGGCGCCGTCGCCGTCTTCTCGCGCGGCAGCGATCCGTCGCAGGGCCACGTCGGGTTCTGGCTCGGCGAGGTGGATGACGACATCGTCCTTCTCGGCGGAAATCAATCGAACGCGGTGCGCGTCGCGCGCTACCCCAAGAGCCGCCTGCTCGGCGTGCGCTGGCCGGGGGTCGCCGGCAACGAGCGCGAGCCCGCGCCCAGAGAACAGCCGGACATCTTCGAGCGTGTGCTCGCCCATGTCCTCGAGATGGAAGGCGGGTTCACCGACGATCCGCACGATCCCGGCGGCCCGACCAACCTCGGCATCACGCTCGCCGTCTTCGCCGCATGGCGTAGCGTCACCGTGACTTCCGTGAACCGCCAAGACCTCGTGCGCGATCTGAAAGTCATCGACCACGCCACCGTCGCCGCCATCTACCGCCGCCGCTACTGGGACTTGTCGGCGAGCGCCGAGCTGCCCGCGCCCCTCGCCCTTCTGCACTTCGATGCCGCGGTCAATCACGGCGTCGGCACGGCGATCCGCGTCCTGCAGGAGGCGGTGGGTGCCGACATTGATGGCGAGATCGGCCCCGAGACACGCGCCGCCATCGCCCGCGCACCCGTCGCGAAGACCCTCGATGTCTACGCCGACCTGCGCCGCAAGCGGTATCGCGCGCTCCCGCATTTCTGGCGCTTCGGCCGCGGCTGGCTGCGGCGCGTCGAGACAACGCTGGAGCGCGCCCGAGCCCTCGCCGACCCCTCATCCAAGCCCGAAGGAGAAACGACCATGACCACGACCCAGCCTGCCGACGCTAAATGGTGGGGCCACTCGCTCACCATCTGGGGCACCATCGTCACCATCCTGTCCGGCGTGCTGCCGGCGCTGGCACCCGTGACCGGCATCGACGTCAGCGGCGACCTCGTGGAGGACGCGGGCCAGCAGATGGTCGACGCCGTGCAGGCCATCGGTACATTGATCGGGACTCTGATGACCATCTACGGCCGGGTTCGCGCCACGGCCCCGCTTGCGCTGACGCCATTCGGCCTCAAGCGTTAACGCTTGAGGCCCGCCTCTCGCGACCGCCGCCTCTAAACCATGATCGCTTCGGACCCTACCAGTCCGAAGCGTGAATCATAGGTTTCATCAGAGAATCTAGAGCGCGCTCCCGATTCGATCGGAAATGGATCGCGCTCTAGGCTCCGCCGTCCGGCGCGTCTATATTCGGGGTCTGAAGCAACAGCCCCCGAGACAGACGTGCGCATACTCGTCGTAGAGGACGACAAGGACCTCAACCGCCAGCTCAACACGGCGCTGACCGGCGCCGGTTATGCCGTCGATACGGCTTTCGACGGCGAGGAAGGCTACTTCCTCGGCGACACCGAGCCCTACGATGTCGTGATCCTCGATCTTGGCCTGCCCAAGATGGACGGCATCTCGATCCTCGAGCAGTGGCGGCGCGCCGGCCGCAACATGCCGGTGATCATCCTCACCGCCCGCGACCGCTGGAGCGACAAGGTCTCCGGCATGGACGCCGGCGCCGACGACTACATCGCCAAGCCCTTCCACATGGAGGAGCTCTTGGCGCGCGTGCGCGCTCAGGTGCGCCGCGCCTCCGGCCACGCCAAGAGCGAGATCGAGTGCGGCCCGGTCCGCCTCGACACCAAGACCGCGCGCGTCACCTGCGACGGCCAGCAGGTGAAGCTCACCTCGCATGAGTACCGCCTGCTCGCCTACCTGATGCATCACTCGGGCCGCGTGGTGTCGCGCACCGAACTCGTCGAGCATCTCTACGAGCAGGATTTCGACCGTGACTCGAACACCATCGAGGTGTTCATCGGCCGCCTGCGCAAGAAGATCCCGGCCGACGTCATCGAGACCGTGCGCGGTCTCGGCTACCGCATGAGCCGCGGTGCCGATGAAGTTTAACTCGCTCGCGTTCCGTCTCTTTGCGACGTCCGCGGCGTGGGTGCTGCTGGTGTTGCCGCTGGCCGCGATCATCATCTATCAGCTCTATAGTGACGACGTCCAAGACGCCTTCGACGCCCGCCTCGAGAAGCTCGTCTCGTCCATTGGCGCCGACAGCATGAGCAGCGGCGGCAGCGAGCCTATCGCCCCCAAGAACCGCTACGAGCCGCTGTTCGAGGACCCCCGCTCGGGTTGGTATTGGCAGATCACGCCGATCGACAACAAGCAGGCGGCCACCCTGCGCTCGGCGTCCCTCGGCAATGCCAGCATCGATCTCCCCATCGAGCACGATATCAAGCCCAACGAGGACGGCGCGCGCTGGACGAAAGCCACGGGTCCGGCGGGCGAGGGCGTGCGCGTCGTCGAGCTGATCGACAACCCGGGGCCACCCGGCGAGGGCCCGCGCTACTCGATCATCGTCGCCGGCCCCATCGACTGGCTCGACGCGCGCCTCTCGAGCTTCCTCACCCGCCTGGGCACGGCCTTGGTGCTGACCGGTGTCGGCCTCGTCGCCGTGACCTTGTTCCAGGTCCGCTTCGGCCTCCTGCCGCTGCGCCGCATCGAGAAGGGTCTCGCCGACATCCGCTCGGGACATTCCGAGAAATTGGCGGGCGACCTGCCCGACGAGATCGAGCCCCTGCAGGTGGAGCTCAACGCGCTCCTCGCCTCCAATCAGGAGATCATCGACCGCGCGCGCACGCAGGTCGGCAACCTGGCACATGCCTTGAAGACACCGCTCGCCGTCATCACCAACGAGGCGCGCGAGGACAAGGGGCCCTTCGGCAAGAAAATCGCCGAGCAGACCGAGATCATGCGCGATCAGGTCAATCACTACCTCGACCGCGCTCGCGTCGCGGCCGGCGCCGGCGTCATCGGCCGCGCCACGAAGGTTTCCGACGTCCTCGAGTCCCTGAAGCGCGCGCTCGAGCGCATCCACCGCGACCGCGACATCGCCATCACCATCGATTGTCCGCCCGACGCGCGCTTCGCGGGCGAGCGCCAGGATCTCGAGGAGATCCTGGGCAACCTCTGCGACAACGCCTGCAAGTGGTCCAAGGGCAAGGTCTCGGTCGAGGTTGCGACCGCGACCAGCCGCCGACCACCGGGCCGCCTCACCATCCGCATCGAGGACGACGGGTCGGGGCTCTCCGAGGTCGAGCGCGCCCGCATCGGCAAGCGCGGCGTCAGATTGGACGAGACCATGCCCGGTACCGGCCTCGGTCTCTCGATCGTAACGGACCTCGTCCAGTCCTACCGGGGGAGTCTCACGCTGGCCCAATCCCCGATGGGCGGGTTACGCGTCGATCTTGTGCTCCCCGCCGCCTAAAGCATTTCATTTCTAGTGGCTAAGCCGAACTTTCGCCTGAATCCCGGTAGAAACCGAATCCCGGATGTGCTTGAAGTCGAGTCACATTCTGGGCAATCTTTGGGCAGCCGATAGGGACCGCTGGCGGAGCGGGACGGCGCTTCAGGCAGCCGGTCGCGCGATGGATGCTCGCGGCCGAAGGCTGTGCCAAGGAAGAATAGCCCTTGGGGCGACAACGGGGACATTCATGCGCACCACTTGCGCTAGCGCGCTACTGCTGCTCTCGATCGGACTTGCCGGCTGCGGACCCGAAGGCCCGAGCAAGGCCGACACCGGCATGGTGGTCGGCGCCGTCGCGGGCGGTATCCTCGGCAATCAGGTCGGCAAGGGCGGCGGCAACATCGCGGCCACCGCCATCGGCGCGGTCGTCGGCGGCATCGTCGGCAGCGAGATCGGCCGCTCCATGGACGAGCAGGACCGCCGCCTCGCCCAGGAAGCCGAGTACGAGGCCCTCGAGCGTGGCCAGTCCGGCGTCTCTCGGCAGTGGCGCAATCCCGACAACGGCCGCTACGGCGAGGTCGTGCCGAGCCGGCCCTACAAGCGTGGCGCTATCGATTGCCGCGACTACACGCACAAGATCTACGTCAGCGGCAAGCCCCAGTCGATGCGCGGCACGGCCTGCCGCAATCCCGACGGCACCTGGAGCAACGTGAGCTAAGCGCTCGCGGTTTTAACCCTCCCGCAGCGAACGCCCCTTAAGGGGGCTGGCCCGCCTGCGGCTCCAAATCAGCGCCATTCTCCTCTGCCACTCTTGCCAGCCTGAACCCTCGCCCCTATTGAACCCGGGACGACGGTCGAGAAGGCTTCGCATGCTGCTTTGGCTCTGCTTTGCGTTTCTGACGGCGGCGGTGGTGGCGTTCCTGCTGCGGCCGCTGCGCGAGGCGTCGCCTGGGGCGGTCGAGCCCGCGGCCGCCGACCTTGCCGTCTATAGCGATCAGCTGCGCGAGCTCGAATCCGAGCGCGAGCGCGGCCTCTTCCTGGAAAGCGAGCTCGACAGTGCGCGTGCCGAGGTGGCGCGCCGCATGCTGAAACGCGCCGACGCCGCATCCGCAGGTCCGGCTTTCGACGATGCGGCGAGCGCGGCGCGCGCCCGCTCGGTTTATACTGCCATCGCCGCGCTGCTGCCTCTCGTCGGCATCGGTCTCTATCTCGCGGACGGCTCGCCCGAGCTCCCGGCGCGTCCCTTCGCGGAGCGCCAGATGGCGGACGTCGGGCAGTCGAACGTCGCCGAGCTGATCGGCCGCGTCGAGGAGCGCCTGCGCGCGCATCCCGAGGACGGCCAGGGCTGGGACGTCATCGCGCCGGTCTATCTTCGCCTCCAACGCTATGCCGACGCGGCCCATGCCTATGCCGAGGCTAACCGGCTTCAGGGCGAATCCGTGCGCCGCCTCCTGGGCTTTGCCGAGGCGGCCATGCTCGCCGAGAACGGCATCGTCACCGAGCCCGCGCGCCGCGCGGCACTCCGCGTGCTCGAGTTGGAGCCGTCGCGCATCGAGGTGCGCGCCTGGCTTGCGCTCGCCAAGGAGCAGGACGGCGACCTCGCCGGCGCGGTCGCCGAGTACAAGGACCTCCTGGCCAAGAGCGCGAGCGACGCCCCCTGGCGCTCCGCCATTTCCGAGCGTCTGGCGCTCGTCGAGAAGAGGATCGCGGGCGGGCCCGGCGCACCGCCCGCGGCCGAGGCGAACGCTCCCGCCGCCCCGCCCGCCGCGAGCGCTGCGCCGGCTCCTGAGCCGTCTGCCGCCGCACCCGACATCTCCGCCATGTCGCCCGCCGAGCGCGAGGCCTTCATTACGTCCATGGTCGATCGCCTCGCTCAGCGCCTCAAGGGCGACGGCAAGGACCTCGAGGGATGGATCAGGCTGGCGCGCGCCTATAAGGTGCTCGGGCGCGAGCAGGATGCCGAGGGCGCCATAAAAAGCGCGCGCGAGAATTTCGCGGGCGATGCGGCGTCGTTGAGCCAGATCGAGCAATCCGCAGCCGGCCTCGGCCTCGCCAACAAGGAGCCCGCGACCCCGCAATGACCCGCAAGCAGAGGCGAGGGCTCGTGATCGGATTGGGCGTGGGCGTGCTGTCCATCGCCGTCATCCTGATGCTGTTTGCCTTCCGCCAGTCGATCGTGTTTTTCCACACGCCGAGCGACATCGCCGAGGCGAAGATCGCACCCGGCGTCCGCTTTCGCTTGGGCGGCCTTGTCGCAAACGGTTCCGTCGTGCGCGGCCAGGGCACGCATGTGGACTTCGTGGTCACGGATACCTTGAAAACGGTGCCGGTGAGCTATGAAGGCATCCTTCCCGATCTCTTCCGCGAGGGGCAGGGCGTGGTGGCCGAGGGAACGCTAAGCTCCGACGGACGCTTTTCAGCCGACACCGTGCTCGCCAAGCACGACGAGAGCTACATGCCGCCCGAGGTGGCGAAGGCGCTGGAGGAGAAAGGCGTCAAGCTTGGCCAGGGCGCAACCCATCCCGAGGGAGTGCCGAGCCAATGACGACTCCATCCGCAGCCTGGGCACCGCCGCAAGCCTCCGTACAAACGTCATCCCGGCGAAGGCCGGGACCCACGTCAGCTTCAGCAGACGCGCCTTCGGATGGGTTCGAGGCTTCGCAACGGGAGGAAACAGGGCTTTTTGCATGGCGTGGCATGCTAATATGCAACGTCGAGTACGTAGAGACTGGCGTGGGTCCCGGCCTTCGCCGGGATGACGGTGTGAGAGTGGGTGGCCCTGCACACAACAGCAGGTGCGATGATGCGAGGGACGCGCCGTGATCATCGAGCTCGGCCATTTCGCGTTGATCCTGGCGCTGCTTGTCGCGCTGGCACAGACGGTGGTGCCGGCCTGGGGTGCACGCGTGCGTGATCCACGCCTCATGGCGTTCGCCGTGCCCGCGGCCGTGGCCCAGCTTATCCTCATCCTGATCGCGTTCCTCGCCCTCACGCACGCCTATGTCACGTCGGACTTCTCGGTTGCCAACGTCGCCGCCAACTCGCACTCGACCAAGCCGCTCATCTATCGCATCTCGGGCGTGTGGGGGAACCACGAGGGCTCGATGCTCCTGTGGGTGTTGATCCTCGCCATCTTCGGCGCCGCCGTGGCCCTCTTCGGCAACAACCTGCCGGCCACCCTCAAGGCCAACGTGCTCGCCGTCCAGAGTTCGATCGCGCTCGCGTTCCTGCTCTTCATCCTCATCACCTCGAACCCGTTCGAGCGCCTCGATCCGCCACCCTTCGACGGCAACGGACTGAACCCGATCCTCCAGGACCCGGCGCTCGCCTTCCATCCGCCGTTCCTCTACATGGGCTACGTCGGCTTCTCGATGGCCTTCTCCTTTGCCATCGCCGCGCTGATCGAAGGCCGCACCGATGCAGCCTGGGCGCGCTGGGTACGCCCTTGGACGCTGCTCGCCTGGATGTGTCTCACCATCGGCATCGCCATGGGCTCCTGGTGGGCCTACTACGAGCTCGGCTGGGGCGGCTGGTGGTTCTGGGACCCGGTCGAGAACGCGTCCTTCATGCCGTGGCTGGTCGGCACCGCGCTTCTGCACTCGGCGATCGTCATGGAGAAGCGCGAGGCGCTCAAGATCTGGACCATCCTGCTCGCCATCCTGACCTTCTCCCTCTCGCTGATGGGAACCTTCCTCGTCCGCTCGGGCGTCATCTCGTCGGTGCATTCGTTCGCCGTCGATCCGGGACGCGGCATCTTCGTGCTCTCCATCATGGCGATCTTCACCGGCGGCGGGCTCGCCCTCTATGCGCATCGCGCCCGCGTTCTCGCGCAGGGCGGCATCTTCTCGCCGATCTCGCGCGAAGGCAGCCTCGTCCTCAACAACGTGCTCTTGACCGTCGCGTGCGTGACCGTGCTCGCCGGCACGCTCTTTCCGCTCGTGCGCGAGGCCATGGGCAGCAAGTCCTCGGTGGGCGCGCCCTACTTCAACATGACCTTCGTGCCGCTGATGGTGCCGTTGCTGCTCGCCATTCCGCTCGGACCCATGCTCGCCTGGAAGCGCGCCGACTTCGCCGCCGCCATGGAGCGCCTCCTGGCGGCCGGCATGCTGGCCGTTCTCGTCATGGTGGCGGTCTTTGCCGCCGAGCGGCGCGGACCGTGGCTCGCCCCCTTCTTCCTCGCCATCGGCGTCTGGGTGATGGCGGGTGCGCTCTCCGACCTCGCGTTCCGCGTCAAGGCCGGCAAGGTGCCGGCCGCTGAATCGCTGCGCCGCCTGATGAGCCTGCCGCGCGCCGCCATCGGCACGACGCTCGCGCACTTCGGCATCGGCCTCATGGTCTGCGGCATCGTCGGCACCAGCGCCTACAAGAGCGAGGCGATCCTCATCATGAAGCCCGGCGACAAGACGGAGATCGCCGGCTACGAGCTCGCATTCCGCGGCGCCGCGCCGTCCAAGGGTCCGAACTACACGGAGACGCTCGGCGTGTTCGACGTGACGAGGGCCGGCGCGCCGGTGATCCGCCTCGAGCCGTCGAAGCGCCTCTACGATGCCCCGCCGCAGCCGACGTCGGAGGCCGGCATCTACGCCTCCTGGGGCGGCGACCTCTACACCGTGCTCGGCGACCAGCAGGCCGATGGCGGCTTCGCCGTGCGCCTCTACTTCCATCCGCTCGTGCGCTTCATCTGGATCGGCGCGGTGATCATGTTCCTGGGCGGGGCCGTCTCGCTCTCGGATCGGCGCCTGCGTGTCGGAGCGCCGCGCCGCGCGGCCCGCGCCGCGGCCGCGGCTCCCGTTCCGGCGGAGTGAGGAGCGGACATGCGGCTCGCGTCATGGCTTGCAGTGCTGGTCCTGATCGTCGCCTCCATGGCGCCGGCACGCGCCGTGACGCCCGACGAGATCCTGCCCGACGCCGCCCTCGAGCATCGTGCGCGCGCGATCTCGGCGGAGCTGCGCTGCCTCGTCTGCCAGAACCAGTCCATCGACGATTCCGATGCGCCGCTCGCCCATGACCTGCGCGTGCTCGTGCGCGAGCGGCTGAAGGCCGGCGACAGCGATACCGAGGTGCGCGACTTCGTCGTGGCGCGCTACGGCGAGTTCGTGCTTCTGCGCCCGCCCCTCTCGGCCGGAACCCTCGTCCTGTGGCTGACGCCTCTTCTCGCGCTCGGCTTCGCGGCGTGGATCGTCTGGAACGCCTTCGTCCGCGCCCGACGCGCACCGGCGCCCGCGACTGCCTCGCGCCTCTCGCCCGACGAGCAAGCCGCTCTCGATGCGCTGCTCAAGAACGACGGCAGCCGGGCGGGCAAGGAATAGGTCCGCGCAAATCCACGCCTTTCTCGCCCGCGACCTCCGTCGGGGTGACGAGACTGGCCAAGCCATGGTCAACGTCATCCCGGCGAAATCTTTGACGCTTCATAACGCATTGATTTTAAATGCATTATTTCGCATGATTCCGCCTGTGTAGAAGCTGTGCAGGTCTTTTTTGCCTGCCAGCAATTCTGGAGATCGTTATTTTCGCGGATCGGCGTCCGCAAGTCGATCCGAATTTCTTCCTATGCCGCCCCGCAGGGGCGCGAGACTTCTGCACTTTATGCCTGCTTCGTATGGAGCCGCCGTCGCCCTCGCCCGGTCACGGGCGACGCGCGGCGAGAGAAGAAGAAGGCATGTGCCTGCTTTGGTGGAGAGCCAGAAGCTCTTAGGTTCCGCCTAACAACGACGGCGGAAATTGCGCTCCAAAGCACGTAACTAACCACCGGGTAACGCCCATATGGAAACCCCCGGTGAGCCTTTTCGGATCGTCAGTATCCGCGCTATGATCTCCATTGAGCAGCGGGGGGCAGCTGATGAAGGATTATCCGAGTCTCAAACAACGGGCAGCGATTGTCGCTCTTAATTTCGCGATCTTCTATGCAGCGTTTTATTTTACCACTGGTCTTTGGCTCCCAACGAGCGGGCTTGAAAGCCTATGGCTTATTAGCGGCATTACTCTCTGGCTCTTTAGCCTTTTATCATCACCCTGGTTTCGTCCGCCTCGCGATACCTTCGCGAACGCCGTCACCGCGTTCGTTCTCCTCATCACTGCTGATCTCTCCGCGTACAGTTCGGAACCGACGGCGCTTGCTGTCCTGCGAATTGTCGGGATCATCTGGGCAGCGCTCGTCGGGACCCTCAGTTTTCTGGCGATGATCAGGACGGAGAAAGGACTGCCCGATCCGTGGGGGAATCTTTTGCGCCGCGTGTGCGATACTCTCGGTCGAGGCGAAATTGTCTATACGCCGCCTGCACTCATCGGCATTCTTGGCGGCTTTACGGCTTTTCCGGGATCTGTCGCCGCGCTTCTAATTCTATGGCTGGTTATGGTCGTGGTGCGACCTGTCGAGCTGGCGTTCTCGCTTGTCCGACAGTTCTCCGTTGAGCGAACCGCCACCGGACGGGCACCTCAAGTCGGGATAATTGATCGCATAGATCACCCAAACATCATCCGCGTGAAGCTCAGCCGGGTCAGTTCGTGGAAGCCGGGCCGCCTGCACATCGCAGCAATGCCTGACGGCGATCAAAAGTATCTCATGGCACTCTTCACGCAAGTCCAAGGCACCGAAGTCATAGGGACGGGAATCTGCATCGCAGACGTTGCCGAACCAATTCCGAGCGCCGCCGGTTGTGTTCACGAAACGCATGATCGAGAAAAGACACAAGAGTTCATTGCTGCAATGAGCGGAATGGCGGGCTCGGAAGTCGCCGGGTTCACTGTAGAGCGTTCCAGCATTGGTAATATTTACTTCGAGGTATCAGAAAGCTTGGACCTTGCAGAAGGCGAGGTCGTGTTTACACGCCTCCGTGGAGAGACGGTGTTCTATCAGATTGTAGAAGCGCAAACCGCAGAGGAGACGTTCGATCAGAACCCACGCGGTACCCATATCGTGTGCGCAGTGCAGCTCGGCGCATACTCCAAAGAGAAAGGCTTCGTGAAGTTCCCGTGGCTCCCGACCATGAACATGCCCGTGTTCCGCGCGCCAAACATGAGCTTTCCCGCTACGCAGCTCACAGACCGACAGTTTATCGTCGGCACCGTCCCATCTACCGACATCGGGGTTGCAGTCAATATTGATGACCTCATTCTCTATCACGCCGCGATCCTTGGCATTACCGGCACCGGAAAAACAGAACTAGCGCTCACGGTCGTTCGAGAAGCGGTCGAACGCGGTTCCAAGGTGTTTTGCGTCGATTTCACGGGAGAGTATCGTCACCGGCTCGCGGATTTGAATCCAATTTTCCCTGCGCTAGATGCAAAGGCGGTCGATGATTTCGATGCGAAGCTGTTTGCAGTTGACACAGGTGCTTACGGCGCAGGAGCCGAGAAAAAGGATCTTGATACGTTCCTGAAGACGATCAGGGCCGATGTTAAAGCAAAGGTAGACTCGTTCCTTAAGAGCGACGATCAAAAACTAGCAATTCTTGAGCTCACGGAACTGTCCAGCTCTCGCGCCAGCGTGCGAGTGACTGAGCTATTCCTTTCAACCATCATGGATTGGGCCCGCGCAAACCGCCGCGCGCGGCAGGTGCTGCTTGTTCTTGAAGAAGCGCACACCATCATCCCAGAGACGTTCGGAGCCGGGTTCGATGCGAATACTCAGTATGTCGTCCATCGGATCGGACAAATCGCCCTGCAGGGAAGAAAGTACGGCGTGGGCTTGCTCGTCGTGAGCCAGAGGACAGCGCTGGTGAGCAAAACCATCCTTTCTCAATGCAACACTTTCTTTGCGCACTCACTCATTGATCAGACAAGTCTGACATTTCTAGAGAGTGTTTTCAGTCACGACCATGTCAAAGTTATCCCGAACCTGCGCTTCCTCGAATTCCTCGCGTTTGGTAAAGCGGTTCAGGTGGAGCGGCCGATATTGCTGCGGCGGGAATTCGACACTGCAAAGAAGGAGGCTAGCGATGCGCTTAATCGCCCACTACCGGTACCGGCAGTTGGCGTCGATCCAAACGCGCCTGTCGAGCAAGAAGAAGTGATTGTGCACGTTGAAGACAACGATCATCCGCAAGACGGCTAGCGGTTATCCATTTGTCATTGTCGAATAGTCTTCACCTTGACTTGTCCAGTTCGTGGGTGCGGTCGCGATGACGATCACGCTCGCGGTCTATTGTTCGTTGCAGTGCCTCCCGCCACGAGGCGGAAAGATTCTGCCCCGACTTGCCGCGCTCTGCTTCTTCGCGCTCCTTCTCGAAGGACTTGAGCGCGGCAAAGCTTTCCTCTTGGTGGCGGCGGTCAAGCCGCTCAAGGCGTTTCTCTCCCGCGATGATGTAGCGGGCCTGCCGCCGTACATAGGGATCGGCCACGCGCACGGGCGGTGACAGCGAAAGCTCAGGCTTGGGCTGGCGCTTTTTGGCTTTCTCGTCGAGTTGCTTGCGGACGGCTTCGAGCCGTTCCTGCTGGCGTTCCCGCTCGATGGTCTGTCTGTGCCTCAGCGCGTCGAATACCTGCCGCTGCTCGTCGGTCATGAGGCGCTGCTGCTCAGCCGCCCATTCGCGCGCCTTCTCGAAGGCGGGTGCCAAAGGGTGTTCGGGCGGCTTGATCATGGCGGCAATCCGCAAAGAATGACGGCGCAGGATAGCGCCGCACACATCGCGCGGCCCCGCCGTTCGGCGCGGAGCGTTAATTCCGGTCCATGCCTTTGTCGTTGCGCCGGTCCTTGCCGGGGTCGCTGCGGTCGGCTTCCTGCTTCGCCGTCTTCATCACGGCGCTGGCGAAGTCGCCGCCGGTCTTGCTCCTGTCGTCCTTTTCCTGCTGACGCCGCCATGCCTCGATCTTGGCTTCCGTGATGGCGCGCATGCGCTCGCGCTCGTTTTCGCGGCGCTGGCGCTCAAGATCGGCGAAGGCTTCCGCCTGCTGGTGGCGTTCCTTGAGCTGCGCGAGGTGCTGCGCGCGCTTTTTCTTCTGGCTCTCGATTTCACCGGCGTAGCGCTCCCGCACGGACGCCTTCACAAGCAAGCCCGCCTTGCGGTGGCGCGCGGACAGACCCGCGCGCTCCTGCTTGTGCCGGGCCGAGAGCGCTTTGCGCGCGGCCTCCTGCCGCCGCTTGGTGATGCCGGTAAAATCGAGGAACGCCATGATCCGCGCGTAGAGCTTGCCCTGCTTTGCGCGGAGCATCAGGCGCTCTGCCTGCTGGCGCTGCCGCAGCGCTGCCCGCAACGGCGCGTATTTCGCGCGCACCTCCCGGTTCGCCGCCCGGAGCTTCAGGCGGCATTCAGCGGCAAACCGTTTCATGCGCGAACGGTAGAGGAGCGAGGTGTTGCGGGCTTCCGCCGTGCGCTCCCGGCGCTCGGCGGCAAGGCGGGCTTCGAGCACCGCATCGAGCGCGCCTTGCTCTTTCTCGAACTGCGCCCAGATCGCCTTGGCGGGATTGCCGGACCGCGCCGCCTGCGCAAGGTTAATGTCGATGATGTGCGCATTGAACTCGCGCCGGGTTCTGCCGTGATCGATGGACGGGTAATCGATCACACGGCCGCAGCCGTTGATCCGGGCCTGCGAGGAAGGCCGCTGCACATGATCGTCGATATGCTGCGCGCGCGGTCCTTCGTGGATTGTGGGCTGGCGGTCGATGCCCTGTGCCGCGAGCGTCCGCCGGTCCACGCGGACGGCATGGCCTGCGCGCTCCAGCGCCGTATTGCAGGCCTGCTCCCACCGCTCGCGCACCCAATCCACGGCCTTCGGCCCCGGCAAACCCGCCTTTTCGCGGTCGCGGGCGTTGTCGGACAGGCGCAGGACACGGCGGCCCGAGACGGTGTCACGGTCATGAATGGCGATATGGACGTGCGGGTTGAGCTCGTCCTTCCCGGCCTGATGGATGGCCGCATACCAAGGTATGCAGCCGCCCGTCAGTTCCGCCATGAAGCCGTGCACGAGAGCGGCCCGCTCGCCGTCCGACAATTCGCGTGGCAGGGCAATGCGCAGCTTGTCGATGACGCGGGCGTTCTTGCGCATGGCGCGCTCGTGGCCGTCCAGCCATGAGCGTGCCTGCCGGTGCTCGTCCGGCATGTGCTGCGCAAGAATGATGGGCTCGGCCTCGGGGCGGCTGATGTAGCGGATATGGGCCCCCGCCGTGCCCGCGTCGTGGGTCGTGCGACCGATGCTCCTGAGGTTGCAACTGTATATAGCCAACGCACGCACCCACGCCGCGCATCGACCCGGGCTGCACGCGAACCTTCCGCCGGTCGCTAGAGACGACCGGCTTCGCCGTCAGGCGAACACGGATGCCAAGCAGCGGGGCCCCGCCCCAAGAGCGGGTCAAAAGCCAGTCCCGGCGTGTGAGGGACTAGGCCCCTCGCGGCTATGAGCGACACGGCCCGCAATGATCAAATGAAGGGCCGTTGCGGGGTGGCAGCGCCGGGGTGCAACCCATCAGAGCCGAGGCGCACCGGCGTTTGGCTTTGCCAAACCCAAAAGTGCGCCCTCCACAACTTCTAGTTTTACATAATATCCGGAAGGTTACAAACTTTTGGGCAGATAGGGTTGCCGCTGGGTGCCGTTAATCACTTGAAATAATCTCGCTTAATGCGAGTCGGGATGGTCTGTCACCGCCCCGCCGAAGTTGCGGACAGGAAGAGATTCCTACAACGCTGGCTGCGCTCGCGCCTACCCACGGTTGTTAGCCGTGTGCTGATGTTTTTGCCCGATACCGGCCCGCCTGTGAGAGATTGGGATGCGCCCTTGTCTGAAGCCGCCCCATGCTCGAAGACCTTCCCCGTGGCGTGCGTTCGCGACGCCTGAACGAACAGCAGACGCCCCTGTCTGCGTGGGTGGACCCTGACGCCCTCGCAAAGAGCAACACGCTCGCCTTCGGGCCCTCGAAAATCTTCCTCGGCGTCGTCGGCGGCACGGTAACGGACACGGCGGAGGAGCTGTTCGTGTCGGGAGGCCAGCCGCTGGGGATCGGCGATGACCGGCACGCCGTCCTGTGCGCGGGCTCCCGCGCCGGAAAGGGCCGGAGCTGCCTTGTGCCGACCCTGCTGGAATACGCGGGTTCGGTACTCTCGCTCGACCCCAAGGGCGAGCTTGCGAACGTTACGGCGCGCTGCCGGGCGAAGCTGGGACAACGGGTTTGCATCGTCGATCCGTTCGGGGTGAGCGCGGCCCGCCTTGCCGCGTACCGGGTGGGGTTCAACCCCATGGAAATGCTGCGCCGCGACAGCCGGACGCTGATACCGGATGCGGGCTTGATCGCCGACGCGCTGGTGATTTCGAGCGCCAACGCGGACCCGCATTGGGATGAGAGCGCCCGCAACCTCATCGAAGGGATCATCCTTCATGTCGCGACCTATCCGGCCCATGAAGCCCGCCGGAACCTTGTCACCGTGCGGGAGCTTCTGAAACGCGCCTTCGACAAGGTGACGGACTTGCCCGAGGGGTTCGAGGGCGAGCCGCCGCCGCAGGTGCGGACCGAGATGGTGCATAACGCCGCGCTCGTCGCCGAGTCCAACCCAGACCTCGCGGCGGCGCTGGAAGGCGCGGCGCGTGACTTCTACGACAAGGCGGACCGCGAGCGCTCGTCCGTCCTGTCGGTCGCGCTGCGCAATACAAAGTTCCTCGATTACCCCGAGCTGCGGGCGAGCCTGTCGGCGCACGGCTTTGACCTTGCGGAGCTCAAGACCGCGCCGCAGGGTCTTACGATCTACCTGTGTCTTCCGGCAGGGCGCATGGCGACGTGCAACAGGTGGTTCCGGCTGTTCGTCAATCTTGCGTTCGAGGCGATGGAGCGCGAGCGCGCGAAGCCGAAGATTCCGATCCTCGCCGTGCTCGAGGAATTTCACGTCCTCGGCCATATGCAGCAGGTGGAAGTCGCGGCGGCGCTCGTCGCGGGCTTCGGCATGCGGCTTCTGATCGTGCTGCAAGACCTCACGCAGCTCAAGCGCCACTACAAGGACGGGTGGGAGACGTTCCTCGGCAATGCCGGGATCATGATCTTCTTCGGCAATAACGACATGACGACGCTCGATTACATCAGCAAGCGGTGCGGCGCGACCTCGCTCATCGTCGAGCGCAAGAACGAGGTGACGACAAGCCAGCGCACGAGCGGCGCGACGGGCTCGTCATGGTCGCTCGAAGTGCGCGACCTTCTTACCGCCGAGGAAGCAAGCCGCTTCTTTGGCCGCGACGACAGCCAGCAGCGCCAGCTTGTGATCCGGCCCGGCCTGCCGCCTGCCGTGATGCAGCGCGTGAAATACGACAGGCACGAGATGTTCAAGGGGAAGTTTGATCCGCCGGAGTGAAGTGATGTTTGGCAAAGAGAAGGTCGAAAATCCGTTCAGTGAGTGGCCGAAGACGACGGTTCTGAAGGACGGCGGGGTTCACATCACGGGCAAGTACATCGCGCCTGAGACGGTTCCCCGCCTGCACTTCCTTACCTTCATACTCTGCGTGGTGACGTTCATTTTCCCGGCGATGGGGGGAGCCGAAGGGATGGCGGTCATCCTGCCCATCCTCATCATGATCTTCGTGCTCATAAACGAAAAATCGCTCGGCACCTCGTTCGGCCAGAACCTCGACATCAGGATTTTCCCGGATAAAGTGCAGCTCCGCGACGGCTGGTCTTACAAGACCTACGCCCGCAAGTTCCCCATCGAGTTTCGCATCGATGAGCATCAGAAGGCGATCCACGAGGAGCTAGCCGTCCGTTCCGGCGCGAAGCGTTCCCGGAAGTATCGCGACGCGCTGGAAGTTGTGATGCAGTACGGCGAGAAGCGCGTTGCCGTAGCCGCATTCCGCCTCAAGGAAATGGAACAGGCACGCGCGCTGGTTATCCGGCTTCAGAACGTCTGCTACAACATCGACGCCGCCGTCCAGATGATTGCTAGCAAGCAGCAAGCGCTGCCGGAGCAGCATGAGTTTGGACGGGCAACGCCTATCAGGTGAAGCGCAAATACTATATTATATCGAGGCGGTTGAAGTCACTACGCGGAGCATTTTGGATGGAACAGCTCGACGCGACATTGGTGGGACACGCCACACTTGCTACACTTGTTTTTATCTGCGCTTTAGCGGGCAACTTGATTGTGGCGTATTGGGGCGACAATCGTGTGATTGCAGCAGCTCTCACAGCAGCGATATTCGCTTTGGTTTTCGCTGGCGTGACATCGTCGAGGTTTGGAATGCCACAGTTGCCCGGCCCCGTAGCTCCCGCTGACACACCTTAGTTCCTTATGGGAATACAATCTTATTGCTAACTTTTTCGGTCAACATTAAGGTTAGCGCATGAGACACCAGAACGATCCCGAGTGCAAAGTAATGAGGCTTGAGAGCGCCGCGCTAGTAGCTGCGCTCGCTATTGCGGGCATCGCGTCCGTCCACGCGGCGTCTTCAACGAAAGCTAGGTTTGGTTCACCGGCGCTTGATCAGCAGAAGATCGAACGCGTGACGGAAACGACTTCCCGTCGTCCATTGCCGCGTCCCTGATACCGAATACCTCGAATAGAGCCAGCCGATTCCACTTATCAACTGGATGTTGGAGAGGATTGTACGCCTCCATTCCGCAAACGCCATCGAGCGTCCGCAGGTCGGCGATCCATGTGGGCAAAGGATATTGCTTTCCTTTTGTCCCTATCTCTCCACAATAGACTTGGTGTACGATCCTCGAAAGCCCCAATAAGTATCCTCGCCAAAACTGCCAGTAGTATCGTTGCGTCAGATTGGGCGCGAGCTTCGCTTGATCGGAAGGGTTCAAATTCTTCAAGTGATGCAAAAGCGACGAATAGTATTCAATCAACCGTGATGTCGCCCTCATTCTTCTTATAAAAATTGGATCGGAAAATTCGTCCTTTACGTTGCAACTATTCACCCAATGCATTGCCCAAGAAGAGCGATCAAAGTCCGCACTCATGAACAATACCCTGATTTCATGAGCGGTCGCTCGCACTTCGCGCATTTCAGCCGTATCGAAAAATCTTGCTATGGCTTCTGTATTGTTGGCTTGCGCCAGTTGCGCAAGTTTTAATTGTTGCCTCACGCTTTTGAGCGTGTTGCTAACGTCGAGCCTTTGAAGAAACAAGGCGGCAACTATTGCCGCAAACGCAAGACCGGAGAACAGAGTGTTCAATTTGCCGAAGCTGTCGCCAAATTGGCCGCTTTGCTCAAGCTTGTCCTTGGCTGTAGGAATCCCAGCGTCAAAATCCCACCAGAGTTTAACGACGGCAGCAACGAGAAGACTGAAAAAGATAATCGGATACTTCGAAATAAGTCTGAGGATCAAAGATTCCTCTTCAGCTTCTACTTTAGTGCCGATCGGCGTGAAGCGAAGAAGTTGCTTCCTCGTCATGTATCCCCCCAACATTTCAAGAAAACAGGCGGATAGGAAACAGCAGGCGCAGGATCATCCAGCACTATAACAATCAGGCTCGGAGCGGTCACGCCACGATTTTGTAACGACGCAAGCACACAGCCGACCGAGCCGCTTGCCGCGCTAAATCCCGTGCTCATCCGCAGCGCTGTCGTAGAGACTGATCTCCCACTCACCTGTCGGATCAAGCAACACCTCGTTCCCGTCTTGATCGACGACGGTGAGATAGAGCGTCGCGCGCTTGATGCGGTGGGTAGCGGCATTAGACAGTAAGCGCCTCATGAGATCATATAGCAGATCGCGCATCTCGCTCATTGACAGGAACTCCCCGTCTTGGCGTCGCAATTTGACCTTGAAGCTTGAATCTCTCGGCTTCGTCGGTGCGCGCTTCGACTGTCTTTTGATCTTTCCGTACGGCCTTCCCATCGCTTCATAGTGGCGGATCGCGTGGCACGTAGATAGCCAGGGTACGGCCGTATGCGGGAGACAAAGAAAAAGGGGAGCGCTTGCGCGCTCCCTGCCCGGCTTACTCGCCGTCCTTGCTGTCGGCCTCCCTCGGAACCCGGAGGACTAGGCGGCCATCGAAGCCGCCGACCGGCAGGACATCGAGCTGGATGTTGATGCCTTCACCGTCCTTGTGAGCGAAGGCCGCGCCGAGGCGCGTCCAGTACCGCTTGCCCTTTTCGCCTTCACGAACGTGGTAGGCGATGTAGTCCGGGCCCTTGTTGCTTTCAGCCTGTTCAGCCGTTTCGTTCTTGCGTGCCATGATTTTCTCCTTTCGCACGGGTTGTTTCGAACGCCCATCCGTCCGCCCGAGCGGCAGACGCGGGTTCAAGGAGGCTCCGCACGAGGGTTTCCCCGGGGATACGTGTGGATGCCTTGCAACCCTAGCGGCCCGTTCGTGCAGGTTTGGCGTCCTGTTGAAACGACCGATGCGCAGAGGGAAAAGCGGCGCGCAGGAGTCTAACGAAATGGGGATGGACAGGGCCGAAGATGGCAACATGTGCCCGGACTCGCTCGCCGTGCGCTCGCCGCGCGGGAAAAGCCAGCGGGATGGATGCGCCACGACATTGGCGGCTGACTTCCCACGGACGGAAGACGGAAACTCGGTGACGATGATCGCGCAAGGTTGGCGCACCTAGTGAGCCGCAGCGCTCCGTGTGCCAAGAGGCAAGGACGATTTAGGAAAAGACGGCGCGGGCGGGTGAGCGCGCCATACGCTCCCTATTGCCCCGAGGGCTTGTCGCTCAGATCAAGACGGCGCTTGATGCGGTCCATGTCGGATTCGAGCGTAACGACGCGGCGTTCGAGCAGCGCCTGATCGCCATGCGTCGCCGCCTGATGCGCGCGGACGGACGCGAAGCCTTCGCGCATTTCGCCGCGCAGCTTCTTCACATCGTCGAGGTCGGCGCGAATTTTGCGCAAATGATCGAGGATTATTTCGTAGGGGTCGCTGACCATGATGATTTTATTATACACGAAATGCCATGAAACAGAAATAAAAGGACTATTTTCCTGCATTTGCATAATTAAGTAGTTTTGAGTAAAATAAATAAGGGAAATATATTTGGGGAAGTTTCTTTGACTTATCGCCCTGTAGATGATTTCAATCTTTCTTCGGTTGCGCCGCAGGCACTGCTGTTGCGGCTCGCTGCGTTGGCTGCTTATGGCTGCGAGGCGGTTGCCAACGTATTCACGCAAGCGGCGGACCGCGATGGGCTGACGGAACGCGGACGCGCGATGAAGGAGAAAGAGCAGCGCCGGAGAACCGAATTCGTCGCTGCGGTGATGGCGACGCAGGAGCGGGTTGCTGAGTTTCAGAAGAAGCTCGCCGTCATGCAGCGCGAAAGCTACGAGGCGCTTGTGGAAAGCGAAGAGCGCTTGCGCGAAGCCCGCAAGGAGCTTGAGCGCCTCCGCGAGCGCGCTTACGAGGTGCCGCTTCCGGATGGAACGAAGATCAAGGTTTACCGCGACGGCGATACGGTGCGCGATGACGATGACAATATCGTCGATGAGTCGATCGTCCGCGCCGAGGACATTCCCGATAGCTTCCCGACGCGCGCCGAGCGCCAGCGAGAGCAGAAACAAGTTGAAGCACGCGCGCAGGATCACAAGGAACGATCCGAGGATTACGCGCGCGTTGAGGCTGCGCAGGAAAGGCTGAGAAACGGCGGCTTATCGAATGATGACTTTGCAGAGCTCGAACAGAGCGTTGAGCCGGTCGCACGGCGCTTGCAGAAACCGCAACCCGAGGTGAACACTACGTCGTCGCATCAAGGCGCTTCAGTGCCCGCGCCAAGGTAATCGGCGCGACGCCGAAAATGTCGGCACACTCATTAATAGTCGCAACGCCAGCATCTATTTCCGACTTAGCCCGGAGAATGTCAGCACATCCCAGTTTGGCCGGGCGGCCCACATGAACGCCGCGCGCCTTGGCCGCCGCCATTCCGGCGCGTGTTCGTTCTGCGATCAACGCGCGCTCAAATTCGGCCAATGCGCCCATGACGTGAAACAGGAGCCGCCCGCTCGCCGTCGTCGTGTCGATGGCCTCGGACAGCGAGCGGAAACCGATGTCTTGCGAGTCAAGCTTGCCGATAATGTCGATGAGGTGCGCGAGGCTGCGGCCCAGCCGGTCGAGCTTCCATGTCACCAGCACATCGCCCGGGCGAAGCGCTGCCAAGGTGTCGGCGAGCGCCGGACGGCTCACGGCGACACCGCTAATTCCCTCGTCTTGAAAAACCCGCTCGCAACCCGCTCTGAGAAGCGCATCCATCTGAAGCGCAAGGTTTTGGTCTTCCGTCGAAATCCGCGCGTAACCGATCAGCATACCTTTCGAATACTCAAGCCTCCGCGTCCGCCCGAACCGGCGTACGGCTGATGCTTATCAGAAGGGGTCCGTTTTGAAGCGGGCAGGGAGGGCCGTGCCCGAATAGCGTTGCCCGCAGAACGGCAGTCTACCATGCGGCAATTTATGACACCAGATCACTTCAACAAAACGGACCCGTTTTGTTGAAAGAGATCAGGAAGATACTCCTATGACTTTCTCGCGTCTCGCTTTGGCAGCACTTGCGTTTGCCGTTAACTCTACATCCGCCCATGCAATCGCAGCGCGCGATGTGATGGAGATGCCAACACAGGAACGGTTCAGCTACATAACGGGGCTTGTCGACATGCTCTCATATCAGCATGTGCTGTCCGGCGACCGCGTGCGGGCGGAATGCATTACAAACGCATTTTACTCGCAGAAGAAAGAAACTTGGGATCGAGTCCACGACACGATGCTCGCCTTCCCGGACAAAGCACCCGAGGGACTCATCGTCGTGCTCATGAAGAAGCAGTGCGGGGGCGGGCAATGAGCCGGAAGGATGACGGCCCGCGCCCGCCATTTCCGTGGCGCTCGGCGCTCAAGAACTCGCTTGGCAAAGGGGTGCAGGCGGCGACGCTCTCCGGCGCAACTGTTACCATCACCTTCCCCGAACCCGTGACTGTCGCGACGGTGTGCGGAGTGCAGTTCGCGGGCGCCACGGTATTCGGCCTTGCGGGTGAATACATGAACCACCGCTATGACGATCCATCCCCCGTGTTCGATCGGCCAACGATTGTGCTGTTCGACATCGTGGGGATGGTTCTTGGATTCCTGCTGCTCGCCGTTCCGGCAATGCAGCTCGACCTTGCCCTGCGGCCCGGCGCGGCGCTGCCGGGGCCGTTGGCGATTTTCGCGCTGTGTCTCTGCGCGTTTCTGATTACCGTGTTGCGGGGATTGCTCGTCAACCTGCGCCTTGTGCGCAGGGAGGACGGTTACCGCAGCGAGCCGATGTGACGGCAAGTCAAACGTCAATCGGGCGGATCGTCCCCGTGATATTCAATCTTCACGGTCACTTCGTTCATGGCGTAATGCACAAATTGCTGACCTAGCGCCGTAAGCTCATAGCTGTCAGAATCGTCGAAGGCTGATTTCATCGTGCGGTCGCCGCCGCGTGGTGCGTTGCGGGTTGATGATCGCTTCGCGATGAAGTTGCCCGCGTAGTCGGTTTCCCGATGCTGCCTGATGATCCCGCCGGTCGATAAATCGCGAACCAGAAGTCGGAATAGGTCTGCATCGGCAGAGTCTTCACGTACCTGCCCCTTGCCGAGATTGTGCCATATCTGGCCGCGTGTAGAACCGGGGTGTTTGTAAAGCTCCGCAATGACCGCGAAGTGCAGTTCGGAGTAGTCGTGCAGCCACTTCACAAAGAGGCGGATGACGTCGTCGCTTACAATGTTGGTAGATGCCGCATTCGTGAGGATGTTGCGGATGTATTCCTGCTTCTTCCGGCTTTCGGTGCCAGCCCAGTTTCTGAAAGCGTGCTTGAGAAGTGATTGGTACTCGTCAGATCGCACACGCTCGGCAATGCGCTCATCGTGCATGTCGAGGCGCGCCATGATCTCAAGGATGGTGCGCTGCTTCTCCTTCAGTTCCTCTTCGAGCATCCTGATCCACGCGCGCAATGCGTCCATCGCGCGCTGCTGCTCATTCTCGCCCCAAACCGAGGCCGCCGCAGAGAGGAATCCGCCCGCAAACGGAACGGCAGAGCCCGCAACGTTGAGCGCGCCGCGAATCCACTTGTTGCCTTTCGCGTCGTTCTGATCGCTGTCGCTGTCGTCGTCGTTCCTTGTCATGGCGAGGTACTCTTTAGAGCGGTTTCATATCAAATCTTTCAAGTTTTCAACGTCCTTAAGGTGCTTTCGGCGATCCGCGACGAGTCGCTCGATCTTCTGTTTGAGCGCCGCGTTGTGGGCGTCGACGGTGGGGCGCTGCCAATCCACGTACTCCTTGAGAAGCTGTTCCTGCCGGTCAAGTTCAGCCTTCAATGTGGGCGGGTCATTGCGACCTTCGAGGCCTATCGTGACGGTATGACGGTCAACGACGCCGTAGGGCATGACGGACGTAAAGGTGTTGGGTCTCAACTCGAACAAGTCTGGCTCGCCGGTGAAGGGATATGATCGGGTGACGCGCACGCCGTCGAACTCGATGTCGCGCCCGTAGTCCCGCATGGACACCTTTGCCGACTCGGCATCTTTCGTCACTTGATCGAAGCTCACTGTCAGCGGTGCGATTCTCGCTTTTCCGAGAATCGCCCGAACAAGGGCGTCATCTTCGCCCACAGGATGGGATGACAGGAATCTCTCAACAAACGGACGCAGTGCATCGTCCTGATGGCTGAGATAGCTGCTAAGGCTTCCACGAACAAAGAGCGGGTTTCCGACGATCATAAGCCCCCCTTTCTGCGATTAGGTTTGCCCGTAGCCAAAGCAGGGTTGATACGCAGTCGGTGTGACAAGGGCATTTGAAATTCATCCACAGGAATTGATGTGGAGCGTTTCGCGCGAGGGATCGTCACCCGAATGGGCCGAGACGCTACGCGGCTCGGGGCCGAAGGCGTAGAGCCCGGCCCGACAAGGGCGCGCACTGTACTGGAAGATTGGCCATCCGCCGGAGCTACAACCATGAAGGTTGATGATAAAGACCTCCAAGACGGAGGAATGTTGCGACAAACAGCACTACTTGCGGGGGTGACGGTCGATGAGTGGCGTGCAGTGGCTCACCTGCTTCCGTCCTTTCCTGACCATCAGTCGTTATTGCGGCATCTATTGCGGCAATCCGCTTGCGCTCCGACGATCCTGCTGTGCTTTGGTGATCAGCTGCTGCTTCAATATGAAGGCGTACTTGAGTGGAGCTGGAGCCCGCTCCACAACTTGCGTTCGGGGCAGCGCATCAGAGGAAAGAATGAAATCGTAGACCCGTCGGCGAGTTTATCAAGCGAGTCCTTGCGGGCCATCTTCGTCAAGATCGAAGCCCTCGTGTACAAGTGCGTCCACCTCTTGCTTGAAGAGCAGGCACAATCGTATCGGCAACGTACAGAGGATTACGAGAAGCGTCTTGATCGCCTAGCATCAGCCAAGCTCATCACGCCAGACGATGAACAACTTGCGCACGAACTGTATGAAGCAAGATGCCAGTTTGCGCACTCTTTGAAATCCGTTGACCAGATCGACTATCTATCTGTCCCCATGAAGGATCGCTGGGGCAGCAGTGGCACCATGAGAACACGCAAGCTAAAGCGATACTTCCTTCCTGATGCGTTCCGGTTCAGTGAAACCTTGCTGACGCTGTTTAAGCCGGTTCAGGCGGAGCAGCTTGATGGACAGATTTTCAAGGTTCAGTTAAATGCCGCGCTGCTAAGCGATCACTCGTCAAACAGATCGACACCCAGCTTGGACAACAGCCAGCCGAAAGGAAACTGATGCGACATGTAGCATCCGCCGCAGTCTAACGTCTCCGCGATAAACAATCGTGGTGCGTCAGCTTTCTTAACTCGGATCTTCCCCGAGCACGCAGGGCAGATCAAAAATTCGCGAAAGCTCCTATTGACAAAATCGACCATCCTAGATCGCCCCCTTTTAAATAGGGCTTCGTATGAGCCAATCGACGTAAAAATCATCCAGTTTTGATAATTAGTGTTTCGAGACTGCATTCGCGCATAAAGCTCTATCTGCATTAGGTTGAGGAAGAGCAGGAGCATCGCCAGCTGTGGATAGATAGTCTGATAAACATCGTTGTCCTCTGGGTTCTTAAAAATAAAATTGATGTTGTAGTTTTCAGTTTGAATATCGCGAAACTCCGTCACGAGGTGCGTAGCCTTATCGAACAGCTTTGCAAGTCCCGCGTCGTCCTTGCGGTCAAAGACCGTTCTATAGATCATGTCGGCGGTGGCGAAGTTTCTGCCGTGGCAAGCGTTGAGAGCTGCGCCAAGAATGGCTTTGATTTCGGGCTCTCTGAGCGATTTCCGGTTCAACAGGTTTTTGGCGTCATGCTTCATTCGCTCGAAAAAATCTGTCTCGTCCGCGCACATCTGCGCGGCCAGCAACATTCCCTCCTTGAATGGCTTCCGCAACAGCGCGAATGCAACAGAGAACTTCCGCTTTTCTAGGGCTATCAAACCTTCGTAGATGAAGTGAAGTGTGTCCGAGAACAGGGCGAGACACATGTGATTGATGGCCAGCCTTCGTTCGAGATCGCCCCGTCCGGTTTGCTCTAGAAAATCCGGTATGCTCACTCCGCTCGCCAGCAAGCGTCGATCTTCTTCGCTTTCAAGCTTGAATGAAATATGGCCAGCCCGCTTCAACTCCATTTGGACAAGCAACCGGGCCATCAGGTCGTGAAGATGAAAACAGAACTCGTGTTCTGGCCGGTGCCTCGGAGGGATATTCGCCAGCCTCCTGTCTTCGATCAGTCCGATACATTTCATTTCAGATCGTCTCATCCGAGTGTCTGATTCGCGCCTGCATGAAAACCATACCATCGTGGATAGTAGATCGCGCGAATAGCAGCGGGAGCGCCATCCAAGGCTGCGTTTTACTCTTGCAGGTTCTCATGTGCGCCGCTCACCTGCGAACGCTCGACGCGGCGCGCCCGCCGCGATAGTCGCGGCAGCAGTCCACGGCAAGCCGCTCTTCCCATTCATCTCATTTCAGCTTGTGAGCAGGACTCTCACTCCTCCATCGCCCCCGGCCACTTCCAGTCACTGACCTTCATTCGCATCCAGCAAAGCACCTTGGGCCGCTATGCGCCGCAAGTGCTGCTACGCAAGCACTCCTCCTCTTCGTTCCGGTCGCAAGCGATGCAGCGCGCGGCAAAGGCGCTCCTGCCGTCCGCGAGAAGGCCGCGATGGGCGTGGCCGAAAGCGAACGGAGGAAACTATGAGAGTCCTGTCACAAACCGAACTGAGCCGCCTGAGCAGAGCGGAGCTTGCCATCCTGCTGCGCGCGATCGCGAGCGAGCTGCCGCGCCTGCGCGAAGGCTCGCAGGAGCTTCGCAACGCGCATGCGAACCTGCAAAACATCCGCAGGGCGCTGGCGCGGCCGGATTTCCGGCCGTGACGGCTATGCTCGGCGCGGAGACGCGCCGAGCATAGCGTTTCAAGTCAGTAGTGTTGTGCGCATCTAATAAATTCGCCACGGCGAAAAAGTACACGTGGGCCATGTCACCGGCGCGAATCTCGGCGCGTTCTCCGATTGGCCCGTTCCTCCCGCCGATTTCAGAACGCCAGCGGCGCATCGGCGGAAGGGTTGATCCCGCTTCAAGTGTCCGGGCCGGACGCGGGATCAGGGATCGGCGCGCTTGTTGCGCCGATTCTTGGAGCGGTCACGGCTGGCCGCCGCCTTCGATGCCTTCGCGGCGGTTTCATCAAGATCGGATGCCACAGGGTCCCAGCCGCCCATGCCTTGCAAAACGCGGTCCGCGTGCTTGATGGTGTTCACATGGCCGTAGTGGTCTTCGATCATCTTGACCGAGGTTCCCATTTGTTCGGCGAGAAAATAAACATCGACGCCTTCTTGCAGGCGGAACGTCGCGTAGGTGTGGCGGAAGCTGTATGTCGAGCGCGGGATGCCGTGCGCGCCTTCGCGCAGGCCCGCTTCGGTGAGTACGTCCTCTATCAGCGAGTCATAGAGCGACTTTGCAGGCTCGCCGGTCGTCGTCGTGAACACACGGTCGTCGGGCTGCGTCGCGCGCGATATGGCGCGAATGCGCTCAAGATAGTCGCCAACGCTCTTGGGGGCGACAAGCTTGCGCGATTTGCCCTTGCCCTGCACGAAGAGCACGACGATCTCGCGGCCTTCGCGGTCCGTGGCGGGCATTATATCGCGCCAACGCAGATTCTTCGCCTCGCTCGGGCGCATGCCCGTGTTGCACATTATCAGAATGAAATTGTAGGCAACGGTGCGATACCAGATGCTTGACGGCTTGGTGGCCGCCTTGATCCACGCGCGGCCCACGCTGTGTAGCTTGCGGTATTCTTCGACAGTGAATTCATCGCGGCGCATGGTCTTGAGCTTGGGGCGCTCCTCGAAGCGCTGGCTCGCGGGGACATAGCGCTTCTTAATCGCGTAATTCATGACCGCGCCGAAGATCGACATTTCAAAGCGGATCGTCGCATCGCTAATGAAGGCAACCGTCTGGCCTGCGAGCGAAGCGGCGGGCTTTACTTCAAGCGCCTTGCCTGCCCGGATGCCCCGGCTGTGCAAAGCCTTGGCCTTGGCTGCGGCATCCCGCGCCGCAAGCTGCTCCGCCACGGCGGCGGACACTTCGCGCACGCCGTTGCGCCTGTTGCGGCCCGCGCCGTTCTCGCGCCGCCATGCGGGATAGCCTCCCCATAGCTCGTCACCGATCAAATGAACCTGTGTCGAGCCGATATAGGCGTTTAAGGGGCCTTCAATTACGGCCTTGATTTTCTTCGGGCGGGCGGCGCTGATTTCGCCGCGCTTCGCCCGCGCTTCCTGTGTGGCTTGATACTCTCTCGCCACGTCGAGAAAGGGCCGGTTGAAAACCGGCACGTCATGTTTGATGCGAAAACGCACGTCCGCGTCGTGGTCGAACGCACGATCGCGGGCGGCGTTGATGTCTGGCGTCTTGAGGGAATAGGTTTTGTAGCGGTCCGCCCTCGGGAGCTTGATGCGGCAATAGAAATTGCGGTGCTCTACGTCCGCCCTGCGGAATATGATGAGCCCTGGCTTCAACTCTTCTTTGTCTGTAATAAACGCCATAACACACTCGCTTCTGTGCAGAATCTGTGCAGGTTGGCGGCGTAAGTCATTGATTTGCCGTGCCTGTGTATGTCTTGTATAGATAATTATAGCACGGAATATTGTGTGATTACAAAGTTTTGTGATAAAGTCTTCATCCCGGCGCAGGCCGGGATCCAGATACGCATCGAAAGAACGAGGACTCCCTGCCGTCACGGCAGCCTTGCCTTGTCGCCGCTCGTCTTGTGCGAGCCGACGCTGCCGGTTTCGATCTCCGCCGGCGCGCCGTCGCGCGGTGCGCCGCGCCGTTCCGCGTCGCGCGCCACGAGGCGCTTCATCAGCGCGACCGTCGCCAGACCGGTCTCGCCGCGCCCCTCCGCCCGCTCGAACGCGCGCAACGCGGTATTGAGCTGCGGACCATAGACGCCGTCCACCGATCCGAGATAGTGCCCCTCCGCGATGAGAAGCCGCTGCAGCCGCGAAAGCTCGCCCCGCGTCTCGACGATCTCGGCGCGCGACAGCGCTTCGAGCGCCGGCCGGAACGCGCCCGCTCCGACGGCGGTGTTGGCCACCGCCTCCGATTTGTAGCGATGCACCACCTCGCCGCGCTGGGTCAGCACCTTGGCCTGCAGATAGGTGCCGACGTTGATGCCCACCACCTCGGGCCCGGAGGGGCCGTCGACCAGCATCGGCGAACCCGAAGATGCCCCGCCCGTGTCGCACGTATGCAGCACCACGTGCGCCGCATCGACGAAGTCTTTCGCGATGGCTTTCCAGTCCGCGCCTTCGAAGGAGCGGCGCACCGCGCACGGCGCGCCCAGCACGAGTTGCCAATCGCCGAAGTCGCGATGGAAGCCCACCTGGTAGACGCGTTGCGCCGCCGAAAGCTTGACCAGCGCCTCCGCGGGCTTGCGGCTGATCGCCAACGCATGGCCCTTGCAGATCGGCGATTGCAGCCGGATCAGCGCCCAGTCCTGCGCGGCATCGATGGGCGGGCGCACGCGGAGCCGCTGCGAGCCCGAAGCCACGTGCTGCGCTTCCGCGTTGTGCCGTGCGCCCGCGATGCGTGACATCGCCGCCGGCCCACCCTTGGGCTGCAGGCGGAACTGGACATCCTTGAGACGCAGCGGCCGCTCTCCCTCGGTGCGGAACAGGCAATGCCCCGCCGTCGCGATCGTGTCGTCGCCGACGCAGAAAGCCGAGCACACGGAATGCGAGCGCCCGTCGTAGAGAAGCCCGATGGATTGGGTAAGAGGGTCTTTGTCGGCGGGCAGAAGAACCCGGTCGTCGCTGCCGAAAACCGCCACCCGTTGCACCATGCTGGGGCGGCCCCATTCAGATGTGTGTCCGGATGCGGGACCGGCGGCCTCGCCGCCCAACGGCGCCGACCACGCACGGGGGACGGCCGCGCCCGCGGCAAGCACCGCAAGCGCAGCCATAAAACTCCCCCTCGCGCGCGCGAAACGGGGTCGAAAAAGGCGGGTATTTCCCGATTTTGTGCGCATTACCAACTCTTAACGTGACCGAAAGGCAGCCGTAAGGCCGGAAGGACTACCTCTCGCCGTGACAATGCTTTTGAGCGCTTCCACAGCGGAGGATTGAAATGTTGGAATCCGGTGACGTGACGTCCGGAGCAAAGACCGGGCCAAGCCCCAAGACACTTCCGGGACGCCGGATGGCACACGCAACCGTAGCGGCCCTGGCCACTGCGGGCGTGCTGGCGGGCGGCCTCGCGCTGAAACCCGCCTTCGCCCAGCTCGCGCCCGATGCGCCGAGCGTCGAGACCCCGTTCGGCCGCGCGCCGCTCTCCTTCGCCGACATCATCGAAAAGGTGAAGCCGTCCGTGGTGTCCATCTCGGTGGTCGCCGGCGGCAAGAGCGACAAGAACGCCAAGGGTCTCCCCGAAGGCTTCCCCGACATTCCCGAGGACAGCCCCTTCTACGAGTTCTTCAAGAACCTGCCGAAGGAGTTCCGCAACGCGCCGCGCCAGGCGCCCACGCAGGCGCAAGGCTCGGGCTTCGTCATCACCGAGGACGGCTTCGTCGTCACCAACAACCACGTCGTCGAGGGCGCGACCAAGATCCAGGTCAGCTTCGACGATCAGGAGAAGATGGACGCCGATCTGATCGGCACCGATCCGCGCACCGACATCGCGCTTCTCAAGCTCAAGTCAACGAAGAAGTTCCATTCGGTGAAGTTCTCCGAGAAGCAGCCGCGCGTCGGCGACTGGGCGCTCGCCGTCGGCAATCCGTTCGGCCTCGGCGGCACGGTGACGGCCGGCATCGTCTCCGCGCAGGGTCGTGACATCGGCTCCGGCCCCTACGACTTCATCCAGATCGACGCGGCCGTGAACAAGGGCAACTCCGGCGGCCCGACCTTCAACCTCGAAGGTGAGGTCATCGGCGTCAACACGGCGATCTTCTCGCCGTCGGGCGGTAATGTCGGCATCGCCTTCGCGGTCCCGGCCCGCACGGCGATGGACGTCATCACCCAGTTGCAAAAGAGTGGCTCGGTGAGCCGCGGCTGGCTCGGCGTCAAGATCCAGAACGTCGACGACGATACCGCCGCCGCCATCGGCCTCGGCGAGGCCAAGGGCGCGCTCGTGAGCGAGATCACGCCGAATGGTCCGGCTTCTTCTTCGGGCCTCAAGGTCCAGGACGCGATCCTCCAGATCAACGGTGACAAGATCAGCGACAGCCGCGACCTTGCCCGCAAGATCGCCGACTACGCGCCCGACACCACCGTCGATGTCAAAGTCTGGCGCGGCAACAAGGAGGAGACCGTCAAGGTCCGCCTCGGCAAGTTCCCAGGCTCGTCCGAGGAGATCGCCAAGCTCGAGCAGGGCAAGTCCGGCGAGGGCGATGCAACCTCGACCGCGCTCGACCAGCTCGGCCTGACGCTCGCGCCGCCGAAGTCCGGCGACGAGGGCGTGGCCGTAACCGAGGTCGATCCCGACTCGGATGCCGCCGAGAAGGGCATCAAGGCCGGCGACGTCATCCTCGAGGTTGGCGGCAGTGCCGTCACGGGCCCGAGCGACGTGGCCGAAGGCGTCAAGAAGGCGACCGACCTCGGCCGCAAGGCGGTGATGCTCTATATCAAGTCGGCGGATCAGCGGCGTATCGTGCCGATACAGCTCAAGAAGGGCTGATCCCGGCTGACCGGCAAGTAACGATGGGGCGGCGCGGCTCTTGAGGAGCCGGGCCGCCCCGATGTATCTCAGGACGGACGATTTTCATCCTGAGCGGACAAGGTCCGTGAGGACGAAAAGCTTTCGAAAGGCAGGCACATGCGCGTCCTGGTGATCGAAGATGACCGCGAGGCTGCCCACTTCCTTCAGAAGTCGCTGAAGGAGAGCGGCCATTCGGCCGACATCGCGGGCGACGGCGAGACCGGCCTCTCCATGGCCCAGGGCGATCCCTACGACATCCTGATCATCGACCGCATGCTGCCGAAGCTCGATGGGCTGACGGTGATCAAGACGCTGCGTGCCGAGGCCAACCGCACGCCCGTCCTCGTTCTCTCCGCCCTCGGCGATGTCGACGACCGCGTCAAGGGTCTGCGCGCCGGAGGCGACGACTACCTGACCAAGCCCTACGCCTACACGGAGCTTCTGGCACGCATCGAGGCGCTGGCCCGCCGCTCCATCCCCGAGGAGCAGGAGACGCGCTATGCCGTGGGCGACCTCGTGCTCGACCGCCTGTCGCATCGCGTCACGCGCGCCGGCGAGACCATCCAGCTTCAGCCGCGCGAATATCGCCTGCTCGAGTACCTGATGAAGAATGCCGGTCAGGTGGTGACGCGCACCATGCTGCTCGAGAACGTGTGGGACTACCACTTCGACCCGCAGACCAACGTCATCGACGTGCACGTCTCGCGCCTGCGCTCGAAGATCGACAAGGGATTCGACAGGCCGCTCCTGCATACTGTGCGTGGCGCAGGATACATGGTCCGTGACGGCGCTCTCTGATCGCATTCTCCGCATGATGTCGACCCAGGCCTTCGGGCTTGCGGCCGCGAGCGCCGCCGCGTTCATCGCCGTCGCAGCGCTGATCGTCGGCCTGCTCTTCTGGCAGACCAACACCCTTCTCACCGACCAGGTGGTCGACGAGCTGCGCGGCGAGGCGGCCGAGCTCGCCGCGACCGCCGCGACCCTCGATCCCAAATCCTTCGCCGACACCGTGCGCGCCAGGAGCCGCAAGACAGGCTCGAGCCTCTACTACCTCGCGGATGCTGGCGGCGCGCGCATCGCCGGCAACCTGCCCGGGCTTCCCGAGGAGGTGGTCGCGGCATCGTCCGGCGGCGTCTTCCACTATGCGCGCGAGGGCGAGGCAGCAGGCACGGAGCGCCTCGCGGTCGGCATTGCGGTCGACGTGCCCGGCGGCCAGCGCATGGTCATCGGCCGCGACGTCGAGCAGCAGGTCGCCTTCGCCGACAAGATCAAGCGCACGTTTCTCTGGGGGTTTGGCGCGCTCGCCGTCGCCGCGCTGATCGCCGGGCTCGCCGTGGGCCGCTCCGTCCTGCGCCGCATCGAGGCGATCAACGCCACCTCCCGATCCATCATGGCGGGCGACCTTTCCCGGCGTATTCCGGTGACGGGCAAGGAGGACGAGCTCGATGAGCTCTCGACGAGCCTCAACGCCATGCTGGACCGCATCGAGCAGCTCATGAACGGCCTGCGCGAGGTGTCCGACAACATCGCGCACGATTTGAAGACGCCGCTCAATCGCCTGCGCAACAGCGCCGAGGCCGCGCTGCGCGAGGGACGCGGCGCGGAGGGATACCGCGAAGGCCTCGAGGCCACCATCGAGAAGGCGGACGAGCTCATCAAAACCTTCAACGCGCTTCTCCTCATCGCGCGCCTCGAGGCGGGCGTTGTCGAGGAGAGCGCCGAGGTGTTCGATCTCGGTCGCCTCGTGCACGATGTTGCCGAGCTCTATGAGCCCGTCGCCGAGGAGGCGGGCCTGGCGCTCGCCATTCACACCGCCGACGGCATCGAGGTGCGCGCAAACCGTCAGCTCGTGGGCCAGGCGGTCGCCAATCTCGCCGACAACGCCATCAAGTATTCCGCGGCGGCGGCAGCAGCCGGGCACTGCGCCGATCAAACGACGGTCGTCGTCGAGGCGCGCATCGACGGCGCGTCCGCCGAGTTCTCCGTTGCCGATCGCGGGCCCGGCATCGACGCCAAGGATCGCGACCGCGCGCTGCGCCGCTTCGTGCGTCTCGAGAAGAGCCGCACCCAGCCCGGCACGGGCCTGGGGCTCAGCCTCGTTGCCGCCGTGGCGCGCCTGCACAATGGGTCTGTCCGCCTCGAGGACAACGATCCCGGCCTCCGCGTCGTCGTCACGCTCCCGCTCGCGCAACGCACGTAGCCGCCGTTCCCCCAATTGCCGTCATTCCGCGTCTTGGCCATGGTCCGCATGGAAGTGAGCACGCGACGCTCGCCCGCTCTGCCCACGGCCAATTGTCCCGCTCGGCGGGAATGTCGAAGGGGTGTCGGCGCAAGGGAACCTGTGCGAAAGTTCTCCCAACGAAGAAACGGCGAGGGGAAACGGCATGGCGGGTGAGGGCGGAGCAGGGGGCACGCTGCTCGAGCGCATCGATGTGGCGAAGCGCCTGCCGCAGGATCCGAGAGCCGGGGCAAGCCTCGATCCGCTGCTCGAAGACTGGCGCCGCGAGTCGTCGCTCGGCGGCTTGGTATTCCTCGCCGAGAAAGAGCCGCTGCGCGCGCTCCTCGCCGGCATCGTCGCTGGATCGCCCTTCCTCAAGACCGAGATTGGCCGCAACCCGAAGCGGCTTTACGAGATCCTCCACGCCGTGCCGGAGGCGCGCTTCGCCGGATTGACGGCTAATCTCGCGCTCCGCCTCGGCGAGGCCGCCTCGCTCCCCGAGGCCATGACGGCGCTGCGCACGATGAAGTCCGAGGCCGCCCTCATCATCGCCCTCTGCGATCTCGCGGGCATCTGGAGCGTGGACGAGGTGACGCGAGCGCTCTCCGCCACCGCCGACGCCGCGCTCACCGGCGCCGTGCGTTTCCTTTTCCGCCAGGCCGTCGCCAAGGGAGATTGGCTCGCCGCGCCCGGCGACGACCACCCCGATCTCTCGTCCGGATACATCGTGCTCGGCGTCGGCAAGTACGGCGCCTTCGAGCTCAACTACTCGAGCGACATCGACCTCATCGTTTTCTACGAGCTCGAGCGCGCGCGCCTGAAGCCCGGCATCGAGGCGCCGACCTTCTTCGTCCGCTTGACGCGCGACCTGGTGCGCTTGATCGACGAACGGTCGGCCGCGGGCTACGTGTTCCGCACCGATCTCCGCCTGCGCCCTGATGCCGGCGCCACCCAGATCGCGCTCTCGACCGAGGCCGCCGCCCTCTACTACGAAAGCTTCGGCCAGAACTGGGAGCGCGCAGCCCTCATCAAGGCGCGCGCGGTCGCAGGCGACATCGAGGCGGGCGACGCCTTCCTCGCCGAGCTTGCGCCCTTCATCTGGCGCCGCAGCCTCGACTTCGCGGCAATAGCCGACATTCACGCCATGAAGCGGCAGATCCACGCCTTCCGCGGCTTCAGCGGTATCGGCGTCGCGGGCCAGAACATCAAGCTCGGCCCGGGCGGCATCCGCGAGATCGAGTTCTTCGTCCAGACGCAGCAGCTCATCGCCGGAGGGCGAGAGAAGAAGCTGCGCACGCGCCGCACGCTCGAGGCGTTGAAGAGCCTCGTCGCCTACGGATGGATCGAAAAAGGCATCGCCGACGCGCTGACCGAGGCCTACCTCTACCTGCGATGGATCGAGCACCGCCTGCAGATGGTGGGCGACGAGCAGACGCAGGAGCTGCCGCGCGACGACGCCGAGCTCGAGCGGTTCGCGCGCTTCGCGGGCTACGAAAGCCTCACCGCGTTCTCGGCCGCGATCGTGTCCGTGCTCGAGCGCGTGCATGGCTATTATGCGCGCCTCTTCGAGAACGCACCGGAGCTCTCCGCCGAAGGCCAAAACCTCGTCTTCGCCGGCGAGACGGACGACCCGGGCACGGTCGCTGCCCTCACCCGCATGGGATACGCGCGTCCGAGCGATGTGCTCGCCGCCGTGCGCGGCTGGCATCACGGGCGCTATCCGGCAATCCGCTCCCCGCGCGCCCGCGAGCTGCTGACGGAGGTGCAGCCGCTTCTCGTCAAGGCCTTCGCCGACACGGCCGACCCCGATCGCGCCATCGCCACCTTCGACCGCTTCCTGGCCGAGCTGCCGGGAGGCGTGCAGCTCTTCTCGCTTCTGAAGGCCAATCCGGCCTTGATGCGTCTCCTCGCCGACATCATGGGCACCGCGCCGCGCCTGGCGCGCATCCTCTCGCGGCGCCGCCGGCTGCTCGACGCGGTGATCGATCCAAGAACCTTCGCGGCGCTCCCCTCGGCGGGCGAGATCGGCGAAGCGGTGCGCACGGCGTTCGCCGGCGCCACCGACTCCCAGGACGCGCTCGACCGCGCCCGCGTCGTCGGCAGCGAGCAGGCCTTCCTGATCGGCGTCAAGGTGCTGTCCGGCGCGATCGACGCGAGCGAGGCGGGCGAAGCCTACGCGCACCTCGCCGAATGCCTGATCGAAGCTCTCGCTAAGGATGTGCAGCGCGATCTCGAGCGCGCGCACGGCCTCGTGCCCGGAGGCGGTGCGGTCGTCGTCGCCATGGGCAAGCTCGGCGGGCGCGAGATGACGGCGTCATCCGACATCGATCTCATCGTCGTCTACGATTTCGATGCGGCCGCCACTCAGTCGGACGGGCCGAAGCCGCTCGCGCCGAGCCAGTACTACACCCGCTACACGCAGCGCCTCATCTCGCACCTCTCCGCGCCGACCGCCGAGGGCTCGCTCTACGAGGTCGACATGCGCCTGCGCCCATCGGGCCAGAAGGGCCCGGTCGCCGCCCAGCTCTCGACCTTCCGCGAGTACCAGGCGACGGAGGCCTGGACCTGGGAACACATGGCGCTCACGCGCGCCCGCGTGGTCGCCGGCTCTCCGGAGCTGCGCCGCAAGGTCGAGGCCGCGATCCGCGATACCCTGCTGCGCCCGCGCGATCCGGCCGCCATCGCCCGCGACGTGCTCGACATGCGCGCGCGCATTGCCGCCGAGAAGGGCACCGACAGCATTTGGAGCTTGAAGCAGGTCCGGGGTGGGCTCGTGGACCTCGAGTTCATTGCCCAGCACCTGCAACTCGTCCACGCCGCCACCCACCCCGATGTGCTCGACCAGAACACGGCGGCCGCCTTCGGCAAGCTCATGGCGGCGGGTTTGCTTCCCCCGAGCGCCGCCGACCGCCTCATTCGGGCCACGCACCTCGTCCACAACCTGACGCAGGTCTTAAGGCTTTGTCTTGAAGAGGCATTTGACGCGGCCACGGCGCCGAGCGGGCTCAAGACCCTGCTCGCCCGGGCGGCCGATGCGCCGGACTTCGCGACCCTCGAACGCGATTTGCGCGAGACTTTGCGCGACGTCGAGGTGCAATTTGCCGAGCTGATTAAGTAGATTGCGACGGATTCCCATGGGCACGACCGTTTCCCGCTTTGGATTGAGCTGCGGAGCACGGAGCCGTGACGGTGCCCAGCGGACGTTTGCGCCATGAGGGCGCGAGGGTGAGGTCGGGGCCGAGCGGACCGATGGGGACGACGCCTGGAGGCAACGTGCGGGCAGGTCCGTGGCCGGACGCGCCGGAGGACCGCGTGCTTCTCGCGCGCGTCGCCCGGCAGGACCGGCAGGCGTTCCGCATCCTCGTGGATCGCCATCTCGCCTCCATCGTCACGCTGGCGCGGCGTATGCTGAGGGACGAAGCGGAAGCCGACGACATCGCCCAGGAGGCGCTGCTGCGACTTTGGAAGGCCGGCGATACGCTCGATGTCGGTCCGCAGGGGCTTCGCCCCTGGCTGCGCCGGGTGACGTCGAACCTCTGCCTCGACCGCATCCGGTCGTCGCGCCGCGTCGTGGTGACGGACGAGGTGCCAGAGGTGGCGGAAGCGCCGACCCAGGCCTCGGGTCTGGAGGAACAGGATCTCGCCCGGCGCGTCGCCGAGGCGATGAACGCATTACCCGAGCGGCAGCGCCGTGCGCTGGCGCTCTTTCACCACGAAGGCCTGAGCCAGGCCGAGGTGGGCGAGGTGCTGGGCGTGTCGGACGAGGCGGTCGAGTCGCTGCTCGCACGCGCGCGGCGCACGTTGCGCCAGAGCCTCGAGAACGAATGGAAGAGTTTGCTGCAAGGCGAGAGTTGAAGTTTGGCAGTCCGGGAAGACGGCAATGACTGAGAAGCGCACGATTGAAGGAACCGGCTTGGAAGCATTCGAGCAGGTTCTCGAGCGATATGGCAGCGACCGTACGCGGTGGCCGGCTCCGGTGCGCCGCGACTTCGCGGGCCTCGTGGCGAAGGACCCGCAGGTCAAGGCGCGCTTGAGCGAAGCCGAGGCGCTGGACCGCCTGCTCGATCTCGCGCCCGAGCCCGCGATCGATACCCGCGCGCTCGCCGATCGCATCCTCGGCGCCGCCGCGGCCGTGGCCCCTGCGGTGCAGGCGCCTCAGGCGCGTGTCGCCTGGGCCCGTAGCCGACCCGGCTCGGCCGCCGTGGCGGAATGGCCGGCCGCGGCCCTGCTTGCCGCATCCCTCGTGCTCGGCGCCGTGTTCGGCGTCAGTGGCGTCTTCGACCGCGCGGCAGCCCCAATGGTCGCCTCGGCCTCCGCCGACGCCGATCCGGACCAGATCGCCTTCGAAAACGACTCCCTGATTGACTTCGGAGGAGATCTGCTTTGACGGACGCTCCCTCTCAGCCAGGGCCGGCCCAGCCGGCGGCGGGATCGCGGCGCTTGAAGTATGCGCTGATCGCCTCGCTCGCCCTCAACCTGCTGATCATCGGCGCCGTGGTTGGCACCATGTACGGCTTCGGCAAGCACCGTCGAGGTATCGGCGGGGGCGTGCGCGGCGAGGACTTTGGCCTCATGGGGCTCACCTTCCGGCTTCCCGACGAGCGCAAGAAGGAGATCAGGCAGCGTCTGCGCGCCGACCGGGAAGCACTGCGCCCGCTCGCCAACGAGGTGCGCGCGGCGCGCCGGCTGGCGGCCGACAAGCTCGCCGTCGAGCCGTTCGACAAGGCCGCGCTCGAAGGCGCCCTGAGTGCCGCGGGCGAGAAGGACCGGACGTTGCGCGCGGCCGCCATCGCCGCCTTCCTCGCTCAGGCAGAGCAGCTCACGGCGGAGGAGCGGCGCATGCTGGCGGAGTGGTGGATGAAGCGCAACGAGCCTCCGAAGGAGCGCAAGCGCAAGAAGAACGACAAGGACGCCAAGGCCGGAGACGGCGACTAGGGCCGAGTGAGGGAGCGCCGTTCGGGAATCCTTAGGCGCGCGCCGCCTCGCAGTGGATCGCCTCCGCCTGATGCCGAGCCGTGACGGCCTCCGGAAGGCTGGCGAAGAAGTCGCACTGCGCGACGCAGCGCAGCACAGTCACCGCCCGCCACGTCGAATGCGGGTCGTCCATCTCGATCAGCGCCGCCCCGTTGAGCTCGAGCAGCGCGCGCGCGAGGCAGATCGCAAGCGAAGCCTGCCCGACGCTCGGCGCCCCCGGCTGTCCGCGCAGGAAGACCTCGATCTGCACCAGATCGCCGGCGACTGTCGCCACCACGCCCAGCGTGCCTCGGGCATCCGCGCGCCGCACCGCCTCGGCGAAGAGGTTGATCAGGATCTGCCGCATCGGCCGCCGCTCGGCCAGCACCTCGATGTCCTCGGCGACGTCGCATTCGAGCGAGAGCCCGTGGCTTGCCGACGGGCCGCAATGGAATGCCCACGCCTCCTCGACCATCAGCTTGAGGTCGACCCCCGTCGCGACGCCCACGTTGGGATCGTGATCGAGCAGGCAGGTGATGGCCAGCGTATCCTCGGCCGACTTCAGGAGATCGCGCCCGCAGTCTCCGATGTGAGAGACGTACTCTCGGTAGCGGGGATGGCCGATGGGCCCGAGCAGCTCCGACTGCATGACGTCCGAAAACCCGATCACGGCGTTGAGCGGCGTGCGCAACTCGTGGCTGACCCGCGCCATCAGCTCCCCCCAGGGGTGCGCACGCGCGGCTGGCATGGCGCTGAGCCGGGCAGCGGCGCGGGAGAGACCCGCGATCTGAGTGGCGGCGCTGCCGAGGACGATGCGCTCCCCCATGAAGGGCAGCGGGGAGGGCGAAGCCCCGCTGCCCCCTTGCGCCGGGGAGAGATCGGCCGAACGAGAGTGAGAGGGTACGCGGGCGACGGGCGTGGGCCCGGCAACCCTGAGCGCGAGCAGGGCGACCGCGAGCCCGCTCGCCAGAACGGCGAGCGATGGCACGGACACCGGATGGAAAAGGGAGAACACGAGCCCCGCCCCGTGCAGGAGCACGGCCCCCTCGAGGAGCCGCTGAGTCCAAGGGGCGCGCCAGCCGGAGTCCGGGGAGGCGCGAAGGCGCGTCGGCAGCCCCTCGCCGAGGGCAGACTCGTCCCGTGGACAGGCCGACAGTGTCGAAGCCATCCTGATCTCCAGCGTTCGGATTTTCTGTGGTGCGCGTGACGAAGAATCGGCCGGTACGCCGGCGAATCACACCTTCTAGTTCGCCGATTCGAGTCGCGTGTGTCGAGGGAGATTAAATGAGCCCAATCAGAGTTTTCGAGGGTGTTACTTATCGAGCATCTTGGTCACGATCTCGAACACGTCGCGCGACAGTCCAGGCGTCTTGGCGACGCTCTGCAACACGCGCTTGGCGGCCCCCCGCCGCTCCGCCTCGAGCGCGTGCCAGATGCGGAAAGCGCCCAGAATCCGCGCTGCGATCGAGGGGTTGAAGCGATCGATGGCGAGCACCTGCTTGGCCACGAGCTCGTAGCCGGCCCCGTCCGGTCGGTGGAACTGCACCGGGTTCTGCATGGCGAAAACGCCGATCAGTGAACGCACCTTGTTGGGCGCCGTGAGGCTGAACAGGGGGTGGCGTATCAGCGCCTTGACTTGACCGAGCGCGGAGCGCTGGGGCGACATCGCCTGCGCGCCGAACCAGGTGTCGATGACGAGGTGATCGTCCTTCCAGCGCTCGAAGAAGTGCTGGAACGCAGCCTCGCGCGCCGCGCCCGAGGTCGACGCAAACAGCATGAGGCCGTGCGCCTCGTCGGTCATGTTGCTGGCTTTGAAGAAGTGATCGGCGAGGCGCGCGTCGTCCGCTTGCGCTCCGCGCGCCGTGAGCAGCGTCAGCGCGGCGTTGCGCAGCGCCCGCCGCCCCGCGCTTCCCGCATCCGGCGAGAAGGGTCCCGTGGGTTTCATCTCGACGTAAACGTCCTCGAGCATCGGGCCGAGGGCCGTGCCGGCAAGCTTCAAGAGCTGGCGATGCGCGCGATAGATCACGCCCGGATCGACATTGCGCCCGATCACGCGTGCGATGTCTGCCTGGCTGGGGAGCTTCAAGAGCTCGGCGCGATAAGCTGGCTCGAAATCGCCGCGCCCCGCGGCCGCCCCGAGCGCGCGCAGGAAGCCCGTCGCGTGCGAAGCGGCGCGCTCGCCCTTCTTGAGGCTCTTGACCATGTCGACGAGCGTGCGCGTCGCGTACGTGTTCGCCGCCTGCCAGCGATTGAAGAGGTCCTGGTCGTGCGCCATCAGGAACTCGAGGTCGCGGTCGGCGAGGTTGATCGTGAGGTTCACCGGTGCCGAAAACCCGCGCAGGAGAGACGGCACCGGATGCGAGGGCACGTCCGAGAAGCGAAACGTCTGCGCGCGCTTCGTGACGTGCAGCACGCCGTCGTCCAGCGCCTCGCCGTTGTCGCGCTTGAGCTCGATCTCCTGGCCGTTGCCGCCGATGAGCCCCATGCGCACCGGGATGTGCAGCGGCTTCTTCTTGGCTTCGCCCGGCGTCGGCGGCAGCACCTGCTCGATCCTGATCTCCGCCTGCTTCTTGGCCTTGTCGTAGGAAAGGGCGCACACGAGCTCCGGGGTGCCCGCTTGCGAGTACCAGAGCTTGAAGTGCGAGAGGTCGCGCTTCGAGGCATCCTCGAAGCAGCGGAGGAATTCCTCGATCGTCGCCGCCTGCCCGTCGTGACGCGCGAAGTAGAGGTCCATGCCGCGCCGGAAGTCTGCTTCGCCGAGGATGGTGGCGATCATGCGCACGAGCTCGGCGCCTTTCTCGTACACCGTCGCCGTATAGAAGTTGTTGATCTCGATGTAGCTCTCGGGACGAACGGGGTGCGCGAGCGGACCCGCGTCCTCGGTGAACTGCGTCGCGCGAAGGAGCCGCACGTCGGAGATGCGCTGCACGGTGCGGCTACGCTCGTCGGCCGAGAACTCCTGGTCGCGATAAACCGTGAGCCCTTCCTTGAGGCAGAGCTGGAACCAGTCGCGGCACGTGATGCGGTTTCCGGTCCAGTTGTGGAAGTACTCGTGCGCCACCACGCTTTCGATGGATTCGAAGTTGCCGTCGGTCGCCGTGTCGGGCGAGGCCAGGATCAGCCGGTCGTTGAAGATGTTGAGGCCCTTGTTCTCCATAGCCCCCATGTTGAAGTCGGAGACGGCGACGATGTTGAACACGTCGAGATCGTACTCGCGCCCGAAGCGCACCTCGTCCCACCGCATCGACCGCTTGAGCGAGTCCATAGCCCACTCGGCGCGCGCTTCCTTGCCATGCTCGACGTAGATCTTGAGATCGACCTTCCGCCCCGACGCGGTCCTGAACGTCGACGCGATGGGCGAGAGGTCGCCGCCCACGAGCGCGAACAGGTAGCAGGGCTTCGGGTGCGGATCGTGCCACACGGCGAAATGCCGGCCGCTGCCGACGCGCCCGCGGTTAGCCGGGTTGCCGTTCGAGAGCAGCACGGGCACCGCCGCCGCGTCCGCCTCGATGCGGCAGGTATAGGTTGAAAGCACGTCCGGCCGATCGGGGAAGTATGTGATGCGCCGGAAACCCTCCGCCTCGCACTGCGTGCAGTACACGCCACGCGACACATAGAGCCCCTGCAGCGCCTTGTTGGCCTCGGGGTTGACGAGGGTCGTGATCTCGAGCGTGAACGCCCGCGCCGGCACCTTTGGGATCGTCAGCGAGACATCGTCGAGCTTGTAGTCGCGCGCCCCGAGCGCCTTGCCGTCGAGCTCCACGCGAACCAGCTCGAGCTGCTCGCCGTCGAGCACCAGCGCCTTCGCCGCGGCTCCTGCCGCCGGATTGCGCCGCACCTTGAGGCGCGCGCGGACTTCTGTCCGCGTCGCATCGAGCGACACGTCGAGGTCGACGTGGTCGATGAGGTAGGCCGGCGGGCGATAGTCCTTGAGGCGGTGCGGACGCGGCTCGTCTGTCTTCATGGCGTCTCCGGATCGCAAATGGGCTGAGCGCCGAGCGAGCCAGACTACGGGATCGCACAGGGATGCCAAGCGATGAAAGTCTGGTTCGGCGTGGTCGCGTTCAGCGGTTGAGCGCCACCACGAGGCTGCGCGGGTCGCCGCCGTTGGCCCCGATGTAGTTCTGGAACGCCGAATCGAGGAACGTCGTCATCTCGAAGCCCAGGATCTCGACCTCCCGCACCTTGAACGCGGTGCCGCGCCGAACGACGAGCCAGCGCGTGTCATAGGTCTCGCCGCTCACCAGCGTGATGCGGCTGTCGACATACGTGCCCTTGGCTGTCTCCTGGGTCTGCCCCGTCATGACGGCGCGTTTGACAGGATACTTGGGACCCTCGCGCGAGGCGTAGTTGGCAATGAAGTTGATCATGCCGGCGTAGTAGGCCGGCCGGTCCGACTTGGCGAGGCTCTGCGCGTAGGAGCCGAGCGCCGTGATGGCGATCGCCGGCACATCGGCGTGGCTGCGCAGCACCGTCGCGTAGTCGGCCTCGCTGCCTGCACGCTGCGCTTCGATGAGCTGGTTCGCAACCCGCTGCATGTAGGCCGCGGCCGACTCGGCAAACGCCGTCGCGGACGTCGCGGCAAGGAAGAGGAGAGAAAGAGCTGCTGCTTTGAGCGCCAAAGCCGGTCCCCCCGGGTGCGCGCGCCGGCACTTCGTCGTCATCAAACTTCGCTCCCGCCGTTACGTACGCGTTTGCCACCCTCGATGGGTCTGCGCCGCGAGAGGCGCGCCGGCCCATGCCCGGATACAGCACGCGTAGCGCGTACAAGTCAAAGCCTTCGCTGCCCGGCCCGTCGAACGCCCCGTTCGGATCGCGCTTCAGGCCGCCGCAAGATGCGGCTGCGGTTCCGCCAGCCGGAAATATCCGTGCAGCGGCGTGAAGCTAGCGGCCTCCCGGGACGGAATTTCGGCAACGGCGAAAAGCCGCGCCATGGCACTGACGGCCTCCTCCGGGATCTGCGACGAGCTGGTCAGAATCACGGCTCTGGAAGGGCGCCGATGCACGAGGACGAGCTCGTGGCACACGCCCGAGAGCGACGTGCGCACCCGATGCGCCAGGCCCTCGTAGGAAGCGAGCGGCTCCTCCCAGACGCGTTGCCCGAATGGTCCGACAGCCTCCGATCGCACACGGCCGTCCGCGATCGTGATGCGCCTGCGCTCAAGCCCCCGGTACACGAGGTGCGACAAGGGCCAGCCGAAAATCCAAACCAAAACAAGGAGACCAAGCCCAAGCTGAACGCCCAGCTGAGGTCGAGCCGCGAGCACGGCCTGGGCTGCGGGGTCGGTCGCGAGTTGCACGACGACCAGCCAGAACGGCACCATCAGCGCGATCACGGCGGGGAGCAGCACGGCGAAAAGTACGAAGCGTCCGCCACCTTGAGCCGCTTGATGGAAAACGAGTGGAGCGGAGGGCTCGGCCGAAGGTTCAGGCGGATCGAAAGACGTGGAGTGCTGCCGCGGAAAGGTGTCGTCCAGCGTGCCGTGCATCGGAAATCCCGCCCCCCGGGGAAAAGAGCTCATGAACGAGCGCGAACCCACACTTCTACGGGAAGAGACTTTCCCCAAGGTTACCAGAGCGTTCAGAAGCGTCTCGGTCCAGGCGCGCGCCGGCGGGCAACGGCGGGACTTGACACATAAACATATCTTTATATCTTGCACGGCAAAGGTGGACGAAACCCATGCCGACAAGCCTCGAAACGCGCGACCTGGTGCTGGCCCTCAAGGCGGCGGCCGAGAGCACGCGGCTGCGCATCCTTCTGCTGCTTGCCGCCGGCGAGCTCAACGTCAAGGACCTGACCCAGATCCTGGGCCAGAGCCAGCCGCGCATCAGCCGCCACCTGAAGCTCCTGGCCGAAGCCGGCCTCATCGAGCGCTTCCGCGAAGGGAGCTGGGTCTATTTCCACGTGTCGGACCGCTCCGACGGCGGCAAGCTCGTCCGCCGCATCCTGGAGGCCGTCGACAGGAGCGATCCAACCCTCCGCCGTGACAGCGCCCGCGCCGACGCCCTGAAGCACGAGCGCGAGGCGGCGGCGCAAGCCTATTTCCGCGAGCACGCCGCCGACTGGGACCGTATTCGCACCCTCTATGTCTCCGATGTCGCGGTCGAAGCCGCCGTCGTCGCGGCGCTCGCCGGTCCGCCCTTCAGGACGCTGGTCGATCTCGGCACCGGCACCGGGCGCATGCTCGAAGTGCTGGCCCCCCGCTACGAGCGCGGCCTCGGCCTCGACGTCAACCAGTCGATGCTCGCCTACGCCCGCTCCAAGCTCAAGACGTCGGGTCTCGCACGCGCCGAGGTTCGCCATGGCGACATCTACGACGTGGCGCTCCCCGATGGCGCCGCGGACGCGGTCGTCATCCATCAGGTGCTGCATTATCTTTCGGAGCCGGCGCATGCCGTGCGCGAGGCGGCGCGCATTCTCGCGCCCCAGGGCCGTCTCCTGATCGTCGACTTCGCCCCGCATGGGCTCGAGGACTTGCGCGAGCGCCACGCCCACGAGCGTCTCGGCTTCGAGGAGAGCCAGATCACGACCTGGCTCGAGGACGCGGGGCTGCAGGGCATCGAGGTCAGGAGCCTCGCGCCCGAGACGCACGACGACCGCCAGCAGCTGACGGTCTCCCTTTGGCTCGCCCGCAAGCCCGCGGCGACCGACGCCGCCGCAACCGACGACAAACTCGAACGGATGGGATCATGACACCGCCAGCCAACGAAAGAAAAAGCCGCCTCGTCGGCGCGGGCGAGATCGATGTCTCCTTCGAGTTCTTCCCGCCCAAGACCGAGAAGATGGAGCAGGCCCTATGGGGGGCGGTCAGCCGCCTGGCCCCGCTCTGCCCCGAGTTCGTCTCCGTGACCTATGGCGCGGGCGGCTCGACGCGCGAGCGCACGCACGCGACCGTCGCCCGCATCATCAAGGAGACGGCGCTGCGCCCGGCCGCGCACCTGACCTGCGTCGATGCCTCGCGCGAGGAGGTCGATGCCGTCGCGCGCGCCTATTGGGACGCGGGCGTCCGCCACATCGTCGCGTTGCGCGGTGATCCTGCGGGCGGCGCCGGCCAGCACTACACGCCCTCGCCCGGGGGCTATGTCAACGCCGCCGACCTCGTGGCGGGCCTGAAGAAGATCGGCAACTTCGAGGTGTCCGTCGGAGGCTATCCCGAGAAGCACCCCGAGAGCGCCTCGCTTGCGGCCGACATCGACAACCTCAAGGCCAAGGTCGATGCCGGCGCCGACCGCATCATCACCCAGTTCGGCTTCGACAATACGCACTACCTGCGCTTCCTCGAGCGCGCGCGCGCCGCCGGCATCTGGGTGCCGATCACGCCCGGCGTGGTGCCGATCCACAATTTCCGGCAGGTGGCGGGCTTCGCGGTGAAGACCGGCGCCAGCGTGCCGGCCTGGCTCGCGCGCCGCTTCGAGGGCTTGGACGAGGACAGCGCCACGAGCCATCTGGTTGCCGCCGCCGTCGCCACCGAGCAGGTGATGGATCTCGTGGATCAGGGCGTGAAGAGCTTCCACTTCTACACCCTGAACCGCGCGGACCTCGTCTACGCCATCTGCCACCTCCTCGGCCTGCGCCCGCTCAAGGTCGCGCCTCTCGAGGCCCGCAAGGCCGCAAGCTAGGAAGTCGACACGTGTTCCTCCCCCTTGTGGGGGAGGGTAGGAGGGGGATTCCAAAAGGTCAGTGGTTCCCCCCACCCCAGCCCCTCCCCCACAAGAGGAGGGGAGTAAGCGAGAGATGAAATGAGCACGAAAAACATCCGCGCCCGCCTCGAACAGGCCGCCGCCGAGCGCATCCTGATCATCGACGGCGCCATGGGCACCATGATCCAGCGCCACAAGCTGGACGAGGCCGGCTATCGCGGCGCGCGCTTTGCCGACTGGCCGCGCGACATCAAGGGCAACAACGATCTTCTGGTGCTGACGCAGCCGGCGATCATCCAGGACATCCACGAGCAGTACCTCGCGGCCGGCGCCGACATCATCGAGACCAACACCTTCAACGCGCAGAAGATCTCCATGGCCGACTACGGCATGGAGGAGCTGTCGTACGAGATCAACGTCGCGGCGGCGAAGCTCGCCCGCGCGGCGGCGGACAAGTACAATCTGCTGACCCCCGGCAAGCCGCGTTTCGTGGCCGGCGCTGTGGGGCCGACCAACCGCACGGCCTCGATCTCGCCCGACGTCAACAACCCGGGCTTCCGCAACGTCTCCTTCGACGAGCTGCGCGACGCCTACAAGGAGCAGGTCAAGGGCCTCATCGAAGGCGGCTCCGACATCATCCTGATCGAGACCATCTTCGACACGCTGAACGCCAAGGCGGCTGGCCTCGCCACCTTGGAGGCCTTCGACGAGACCGGCGTCACGCTGCCGATCATGATCTCGGGCACCATCACCGACCGCTCGGGCCGCACGCTCTCCGGCCAGACGGCGGAGGCCTTCTGGTATTCCATGCGCCACCTGAGGCCGTTCTCGATCGGGCTCAACTGCGCGCTGGGCGCCGAGCTGATGCGCCCCTACCTCGCCGAGCTGGCCCACGTCGCTGACGCGCGCATCTCCGCTTATCCGAACGCGGGCCTTCCGAACGCCATGGGCGAGTACGACGAGACGCCGGACGACATGGCCTGCAAGACCGAGCCCTGGGCGGCGGACGGTTTGATCAACGTCATCGGCGGCTGCTGTGGCTCGACGCCGGACCACATCCAGCACATCGCCGCGCACGTCGCGGACTACAAGCCCCGCCCCATCCCGGAGATCGCCCCCAAGATGCGCCTCTCCGGCCTCGAGCCCTTCGTGCATGGGTGAGGCGATGACAGCTTTGAAGTTCGAGGACCAGAAGCTTCCCGATCTCGATGACTATGCGAGATTGGCGGAGCAGTTCATCCCCGGCCGCCGTGCGATCTTCGCCATTGTCGAGGCGTCGCTCCTCGAGCTTCTGCCGCAAGGTGCGGCAAGGGTTCTGGTGGTCGGAGCCGGCGGCGGCGAGGAAATCCTGCGCCTCGGCCTCAACAACCCGCACTGGTCGTTCGTTGGCGTCGACACCTATGCGCCGATGGTGGAGTTGGCGCGGAAGCGACTGGCCGAGACGCCGGTCGGCGCCCGCGCCCGTGTGCACACGATGCGCATCGACGAGCTCGACGAGAAGGATTTCGATGCCGCGACGTGCATCCTCACCGCGCACTTCGTGCCTGACGATGGCGCCAAGCTCGCGTTCCTCGAAGCGATCCGGGCGCGCCTGAAGCCTGGTGCACCCCTCGCGATCGTTGACGGTGTCGGCGTTGCCGGCGAAGCCAGAACCGAGCTCCTGCGGCGCATCTGGAAGCGGCATGCCACCCTGAATGGCGTCGCGGAGGAGGTTGCCGAAAGCAATGCGGAGAACTTCAAGAAGGTCGCGGTTGTGGCGGAGGAGCGCGAGGAAGGCCTGCTGACGACCGCAGGCTTTGCAAACCTCACACCCATCTTCCGCGGCCTCGCTATCAAAGGCTGGCTCGCCTTCGCATGACGGCAACCCGCCAAACAGTCTCCGGCCTTGGGCGCCACGTTCCTCCCTCGGGACGGGAGAGGATGCCCTTCCTCGGCGGTGGCTGGCCTCCGGCGAGGAGGGCAGGTGAGGGACTTTTTGTACGTGATGACGACGAATTCGAACGCAACAGGATTGTAGACGAGAGATGACCACCGGCAGCGCAGCGCAATCCTTCATCAACGTCGGCGAGCGGACCAACGTCACGGGCTCGGCGAAGTTTCGCAAACTGATCGAGGCCAACGACTATCCGGCCGCGCTCGCCATCGCGCGCCAGCAGGTCGAGGCCGGCGCCATGGTGCTCGACGTCAACATGGACGAGGGCCTGCTCGATTCCGAGAAGGCGATGACCACCTTCCTCAACCTCATCGCCTCCGAGCCCGACATCTCGCGCGTGCCCATCATGATCGACAGCTCCAAATGGAGCGTCATCGAAGCCGGCCTCAAGTGCGTGCAGGGCAAGCCCATCGTCAACTCGATCTCCATGAAGGAGGGCGAGGAGCCGTTCCTCGAGCACGCGAAGAAGGTGCTGCGCTATGGCGCGGCCGTCGTCGTCATGGCCTTCGACGAGCAGGGCCAGGCCGATACCGTCGAGCGCAAGGTTGCCATCTGCGAGCGCGCTTACAAGCTTCTGACCGAGAAGGTCGGCTTCCCGCCCGAGGACATCATCTTCGACCCCAACATCTTCGCTGTCGCCACCGGTATCGAGGAGCACAACGGGTACGGCATCGCCTTCATCGAGGCCGCGCGCCAGATCCGCGAGAAGATGCCGCTGACCCACGTCTCGGGCGGCGTCTCTAACCTGTCGTTCGCCTTCCGCGGCAACGAGCCCGTGCGCGAGGCCATGCACTCGGTCTTCCTCTACCACGCCATCCAGGCCGGCATGGACATGGGCATCGTCAACGCCGGACAGCTTGCGCTTTATGACGACATCCCGGCCGAGCTGCGCGATCTGGCCGAGGACGTGATCCTCAATCGACGCCCCGACGCAACCGACCGCCTGCTCGAGGCCGCGCCGCGCTTCAAGGGCGACGGAAGCGGCGCCAAGGGCAAGGAGAAGGATCTGTCCTGGCGCGAAGGCACGGTGCAGGAGCGCCTGACGCACGCGCTCGTCCACGGCATCACCGATTTCATCGAGGCCGATACGGAAGAGGCGCGCGCCGAGGCCGAGAAGCCGCTGCACGTCATCGAAGGCCCGCTCATGGCCGGCATGAACGTCGTCGGCGACCTGTTTGGCGCCGGCAAGATGTTCCTGCCGCAGGTGGTGAAGAGCGCCCGCGTCATGAAGCAGGCGGTCGCCTACCTGCAGCCCTTCCTCGAGGAGGAGAAGCGCTTGTCGGGTATCGACCAGATGCCGGCCGCCGGCAAGGTGGTGATGGCGACCGTCAAGGGCGACGTGCACGACATCGGCAAGAACATCGTCGGCGTCGTGCTCCAGTGCAACAACTACGAGGTGATCGACCTCGGCGTCATGGTGCCGGCGGCCAAGATTCTCGAGACGGCAAAGCGCGAGAAGGCCGACATCATCGGCCTCTCCGGCCTCATCACGCCGTCACTCGATGAGATGTGCTTCGTCGCCGCCGAGATGGAGCGCGAGGGATTCCACGTGCCGCTGCTCATCGGCGGCGCAACCACCAGCCGCGTGCACACGGCCGTCAAGATCAGCCCCAACTATCATCGCGGGCAGGCGATCTACGTTCTGGACGCCAGCCGCGCCGTGGGCGTCGTCTCGAACCTTCTCTCGGAGACCGAGAGCGTGCCCTATATCGACGGCATCAAGGCCGAGTACGTGAAGGTGCGTGAGGCCCATCTCGCCAACGAGGCGAGGAAGCAGCGCATCACGCTCGCCGCCGCCCGCGCCAACAAGCTCAAGCTCGACTGGGCCGCCTACACGCCGCCCAAGCCGAGCTTCCTTGGCACGCGCACGATCAGGAACTTCCCGCTCGCCGATCTCGTCCCCTTCATCGACTGGACGCCTTTCTTCCAGACCTGGGAGCTGACCGGCCGCTACCCGCAGATCCTCGACGACAACAAGGTCGGCAGCGAGGCGAGAAAGCTCTTCGCCGACGCGCGCGCGCTTCTCGACCGCATCGTGCGCGAGCAGTGGTTCACCGCCAACGCGGTGGTCGGCTTCTGGCCGGCCAACAGCGAGGGCGACGACATCGCCCTCTTCACCGACGAGACGCGCGCCAAGCCCCTTGCCACGCTCTTCACGCTGCGCCAGCAGATCGCCCGCGATCCCTCGCGCGACCGCGCCCACACCGCGCTTTCCGATTTCGTGGCGCCGCGCGATACGGGGCTTGCCGACTACGTGGGCGCCTTCGCCGTCACCGCCGGCATCGGCGAGGAGGAGGCTATCGCCGCTCACATCAAGGCCACCGACGACTACACCCGCATCATCGCCAAGGCGCTCGCCGACCGCTTCGCCGAGGCCTTCGCCGAGGCGCTGCACGCCAAGGTGCGCCGCGAGCTGTGGGGTTACGCCAAGGGCGAGACCCTTTCGAACGACGACATCATTCTCGAGAAATATCGCGGCATCCGCCCGGCGCCCGGCTACCCGGCCCAGCCCGACCACACCGAGAAGGGCACGCTCTGGCAACTCATGAACGTCGAGGCCGAGGCCGGCATCCACCTCACCGAGAGCTACGCCATGTGGCCCGGCGCGGCCGTGTCGGGGCTCTACTTCTCGCATCCCGAGAGCCACTACTTCGGCGTCGGCAAGGTCGAGCGCGATCAGGCCGAGGACTACGCGCGCCGCAAGGGCTGGACGCTCGAGGAAGCCGAGCGCTGGCTCGCTCCTGTCCTCAACTACGATCCTGCGTCGACCCGGGCGAAGGTGGCCTGATCGCCCGCCGTTGTCCGCGCCCCTCGTTCCGTGCCATGATCCCCTGAGGGATGGGCGCGACGAGGGGGGACCGACGATGCCGTTCGTGAATCTGGCGGTGGCGCAGGCCACGGCGGCGTGGATCGCCGCGCCGAACCTCGTCGGCATGGTGATGGAGTTCGGGCCCAACTATTACTACACCGTCGCCGCCGTCAGCGGCCTGATCGTCGTCGTCGGGGCCTACATCGGCTCGCGCGTTGCGAAGTCGATCGCCGCCCCGACGCTGCTCACCCTCATCGCCGCCGTGTCGTTCGCCATCATCGCCGCCGCCGCGGCCTTGATTTTCCTTGGCCCCCAGGTCGGCATCTCGGAGTTCGCGACGCACCTGTTCACCTTCGCGCCCGTGGCCGGCGCCATCGCCGGGTATTTCTTCACCACGCCGCGCACAGCCGCCTGAGCGCACGGCCACAATACCCTGTTCCGCTTGGCAGAAGTTTCATGCTAGATCGGGCGCGCCTGATCCCGCGCGATCGGGCGTGTGAATCGTGCTCTAACGGAGCATCGCCGCCGGCAGGGGTGGGACGCCGGCGGCAATTTTGGGGGAGATCCGACCTATGCTTGGACGTCTCGTACTGCTGCTGCTCCAGATCGTGATCGGCTGGTTCGGCTCCGAGGCCATCATGGGATGGCTGGGAGGCGCTGTGCCGGGCGCGTTCCGTGTTTATGTCTTCGCGATCGTCGCGGCCATCGTCGTATTCCTGGTCGGCGTCATCGCCGCGCAGGTGCTGCAGGGCGTCGGCACGCCGGGGAGCGGCACGCTGACGTCGTCGCTCATCGTTGCGATCATCGCCGCGCTGCTGTGGTCGTTCGGGCCGGAGCTGCCCGTGCTGTCCGAGATCCCGTGGAACCGCGTGCCGGCCCTCTACGCCGTGCTTGGCGGCGCCATCCTCGGCTACCACCTGCGGCGCTGGTAGAAAAAGAAAAGCGCGGGACCTCGGGTCTCGCGCCTTTCTCTTGGGACCCGCTGCAGGAGAAGCGGGCAAAACCGAATTGCGATGCCGGGATGAGCGGAGTCGCCCTCACACCATCCCGAGCACGATCGCCGCGATGAAGCCGAATGACACCAGTGCGGCGAGTACGTTCAGTCGCATCGAGAGGTCCATCGTCGCCTCCTACCTAACATGAGCACGTCGATCGGCCGCCCGGAGGCGGTCGCGGCTGCGGAACCGCTGAACACAAGGAAGTAAAGGGCGCAAAAGTTCCGTTTCAAGCGGAAAACGTCGTGCAGCGCACCATGCTGATCCGCGAAGACACACGCACGCGCAAACGTTGTGCCGATTTTGAAAGGCGAACGGCACGTGCTGCGGTGCGGAGCGAGGCGCGAGCGAAACCTCTCGATAACGTCGCAATGGCGCGCCGCTCACCGGCCCTCGAACCGCGGCTTGCGCTTTTCCAGGAACGCGCGCCGGCCCTCCGCATAGTCCGCGCTCTCGAAGCAGTCCCTGACGGCGCCATCGAGCGCCGCCATGTCGGGATGCTCGGGATGGCGCATGAGCTCGTCCACCGTGAGCTTCGCCGCCCGCACCGTCAGCGGCGCGTTGGCGGCAATCTCGTCCGCGAGCGCACGCACCGCCGCCTCGAGCTCGGCCGTCTCGACCAGCCGGTTGACGAGGCCGATGCGGAGCGCCTCCTCGGCGGAGAAGCGCCGGCCCGTGAACACCATCTCCTTGATGAAAGCCGGCGGCGCGAGCGCGAGCAGAGGCGGAACCCACCGCGCATTGTAGCCGAGCCCGAGCTTGGCGGCGGGGATGGAGAACTGCGCCTTGGGGTCCGCGATGCGAATGTCCGCGCAGGCCGCGATGCCGAGCCCGCCTCCGAGGCAGAAGCCGTGGATCATGGCGATGACCGGCTTCTTCGCACCGAGAAGCGCGGAGAACGCGGCGTGATTGAGACGGTCGTAGGCGGCCGCGCTCGCGCCCGCTCGGGCGGTCTCGAACTCCGAGATGTCGGCGCCCGCCGAGAAAGCACGCGATCCCGCCCCGCGCAGCACGAGCACGCGCACGCCAGCGTCGCTCTCCGCCGCCGCCACATGATCGGGGATCTTGGCCCACATGTCGGCCGTGAGCGCGTTCATGCGCTCCGGATTGCTCATCGCGATCCACGCCACGGCCCCCTCGATCTCGAGCTTGAGATCCGGGGTGAGGTCGGTCGGAGTGGACATCGCGTGAAATCCTCTTTTTGCTCGCGAGAGAGTGCGTCGCCCCGCCGCTCCATGCAACGCGGCGCCAAGCCTCAAGCCATCCCAAGCCCCTGCAACACCAAGGGAAGACGGCGGCTCCAGGCCGCCAGAAAGGGTCGGGGAGGTTTAGATTGACGCGCGCCGCCCGCGCCGATACGCCCTAATTCCAAAATGGGTCGCAGTCCATCTGACGGCCTGACCGTAACCGTTTTATAGTGACAGCGCGGACGGCCACCGGCCGCATGGGCATCGAATGACGCGACCGGCATCCCGGCCGCACGCGATGCCGAGGAGCAAAGGGCATGAACAGCGCCAAGCCGAAGGCGTCGGGCAGCAAGGAGCGTCGCGCGGCGCCGCTGCGCGCGACCGACGACACGGTCTGGGCCGCGCTGCGGAGCGAGGCCTCGGCGGCCATGGCGGCCGAGCCCGCGCTGACCGGGTTCATCTACGCCACGGTCGCCAGCCACGAGCATCTCGACGACGCGATCTGCCACCGCATCGCCCAGCGTCTCGGCCATGCGGATGTCGATGCCGGGCTCATCCTGCAAACGTTCACCGATGTGCTGGCCTCTCAGCCCGATCTCGGCCGCGACTTCCGCGCTGATCTCGCAGCTGTGCTCGACCGCGATCCGGCCGCCACCCGCTACCTCGAGCCGTTTCTCTACTTCAAGGGCTTCCACGCCCTGGTTACGTACCGCTTCTCGCACGAGCTGTGGCGGCAGGGACGGCGCGACTTCGCGCTCTACCTGCAGAGCCAGTCCTCGCGCTTGTTCGCCGTCGACATCCATCCCGCCGCGCGCCTCGGCAAGGGCCTGATGCTGGATCACGCGACGGGCGTCGTCATCGGCGAGACGGCGACCGTGGGCGACAACTGCTCGCTCCTGCACGCCGTGACGCTCGGCGGCAGCGGCAAGGCAACCGGAGATCGCCATCCGAAGATCGGCTCCGGTGTGCTGATCGGCGCCGGCGCGAAGGTGCTCGGCAATATCCATGTCGGCAACTGCTCGCGCATCGCCGCCGGCAGCGTCGTGTTGCAGGACGTGCCGCCCCATGTCACGGTCGCGGGCGTCCCCGCCCGCGTTGTCGGCCCCGCCGGCACGGCCGAGCCTGCGCGCTCCATGGACCAGACCTTTGTCGCGGACCCGTCCTTGGGGCCGGACGATTACGCCATGCTTTGAGACGAGAGGGAGCGAGACGTGAAGAAGGAAGAGCTGGCCAAGCTTCAGGCCTATCTCCGCAAGACATTCGGAGCCGCGAAGCTCGAGGTGCGCCCCCAGCCCAAGAAGCAGGACATGGCCGAGGTGTTCATCGGCGGCGAGTTCGTCGCCACCCTCTACCGTGAGGAGGAGGAGGGCGAGGTGTCCTATCAGTTCCAGATGGCCATCCTCGAGATGGACCTCGAGGAAGCCTGATAATGGCACTTTACACGTTGGACGGCGTCGAGGTGACGACGCCTCGCGACGGCGCTTACTGGGTCGCGCCCAACGCCGTGGTCCTGGGCAAGGTTACGCTCGAGACCGATGCCAGCGTCTGGTTCGGCGCCGTGCTGCGCGGCGACAACGAGATGATCACCGTCGGCGCCCGCTCCAATGTTCAGGATGGGTGCGTGCTGCACACCGATCCCGGCTTCCCCCTCGACATCGGCGCCGACTGCACCATTGGCCACATGGTCATGCTGCACGGCTGCACGATCGGCCGCGGCAGCCTCATCGGCATCGGTTCGATCATCCTCAACGGCGCCAGGATCGGCGAGGAATGCCTCGTCGGCGCCAACACGCTGATCCCCGAGGGCAAGGTGATCCCGCCGCGGTCGATGGTGCTGGGTTCGCCCGGCAAGGTCGTGCGCGAGCTCACGGACGAGGACGTCCGCCGCTTCGGCGCCGCCGCGGGCCGCTACGTCGCCAACTGGAAGCGCTTTAAGGCCGGCCTCAAGCCGGTGGAGTGAGAGCGGTACTCCGCTTCGTCCATCCGTCATTCCCGCCAAGCGAGGCGTGAGCCGTACGCAGAGCGGGAAACCAGCACAAGACTTCTATCGCTCTAGCTCTTTGCCAGCCCGCAAAAAAATTTGAGCCGGACACGAGGGGGGTCGCGTCCGGCTCGAGGTGAGCCCGGTTGGGGGGCAGGGAGGGAGCCCGGGCTCGAGTCAATCAAACGGTTTGGGCGTGCGGCTTGCGCGCTCGCCTATTGGCCCTCACGCACGCCGGCGATCGCATCGGGTGCGGCGCGGTCGCTGGCGTCGAGCGAAACCCACACGCGCGGATCGAGATACGACTGGCGCATGATGAAATAGTACCCGGAAGCGTTCCACAGCCTGACGTCGTCGACCTTGTTGTCGAGCACGAAGTCGCCCTGCGCCGTGCGCGCCGTCAGCACCGCATGTCCTTCGCCCTTCTCGTCGCGCACGACGGTGAGCAGGAGCGAGCTCTTGGGCCAGCCGCGAGAGAGCAGCGTCTTTTGCTTCAGGAGTGCGTAGTCCTCGCAGTCGCCGCGACCTTCGGGATACGTCCACAGCTCGCTCACGCCATAGATCTCTTGATCGGTGGCGGGCTGCACGGCGTGGTTGACCCAGCGGTTCACCTCGTCGAGCTCGCTGAGACGCTCGGGCGTCGGCTGAAAGCGGATGTCCTCGATGCGCTGCGGCGAGCAGTCGGCGGGATGGCCGTCGCAAAATCGCACGAAGCCGTACGGGGGCTGCGAGGGGCCGAACACCCTCATGAAGGGCGAGTCGTTCGCCATGCTGCGGGAGACAGAGTGATCCGCCATGGCACTCGTCGGTGCTGCGAACGCCGCGAGCGCGCCTGCTATGCAAACTACGAGACGCATCATACTCACTACCCCTACGAACCCTCTACGCCGACCACAGTACGCGACAAACGTCGTGGCCCCCTGAAGTACGCCGCCAGAAATCGAGCAAAATTTGAGCTAAAACTCGCGTTTCCCACGAGAACTCTCCTTGCGCCGTTCAGCCGAAATATCGGCGCAAAGCCTCGGGATCGGGAATATCGAGGAACTGTACGCCGATCCCGTTGTCGTGGTAACGCATGACTTTGCAGCGCAACTTTCCGAGTTGCACGAAATCGCCGATCTGAGGCCGTGCCTCGGTGCCGATCGATGCCCCCGAAAGGGAGACGTCGAGAACGCGGCAATCGAGGCTCGATCCATCGGCGAGCTGCAGTGTTGACGTTTTGTTAGTGGCGTCGATGCGCTTGTGCCGCCGCCCGAAGCTGCCGCCAAGCTCGTCCTTGTTGACGAGCCAGGTTATCTGCGAGGCGAGCTTTTCACGCTTGTGCGGGCTGGCCCTGAGCGCGATCGCGAAACCGCCTTCGAAAATGCGCGCGACTTCTCCCTCGATGCCGCCGATCTCATCGATGTAGGCCACGACGCGCTCGCCGAGCTCCACCTCGACCGGCGCCATGATCGAAGCGCCGCCCACGGAGATATCGTTGAGCCTGCAAGGATACTCCTGCTTGTTTGCGCGCATGAAGCGGCCGAGGAGCGCGAGCGCAAAACGCTTGTGGCGCCGCCTGTCCGGTACGATGCGCGCATCCGGCCGCAGCAGTGGCCTGATGGTGTTGGTGCGTGGGTTGCTCATCCAGGGGTCCGAGCGCATTACTGAATCTAACTCAATGGATTGGAGAGGCATTGCCACCTGTCCAAATTGACCTCAGTCTCATATTGAAACAGCAGGCTTAATGAACGCCTAACCGATGACCCGGAGCAGTACGCAATCTGTCGCCGCCGGCCGGCGGAGAGCCGCAGCGAAGAGAACGCGCGAAACTGGCGCGGGTTTCCGGGTCGAATGACATTGGGGCACTGGGGGAGCGAGCGCTGGAGCCCGCCTTAGGCGAGCGGCTCGCTCTTGTCGGCATCGCGTGTCTGCTCGCGGCCGCCTTCATAGACGCGGAACTGGCGCCGGCCCTGCCGCACGATGCGCGCCATGCGCACGTGAGGATGCAGCGGCAATTGCCGTTCGGAACGGTCCGCCCCGGTCTCAGCGTGCGCCTCGGGCCACACGGTCTCCGCGGCGTGCAATCTCAAGCCCCGGATCGGTTTCACACGCCCCCCCGCGTTGCCGTCGAGCGGGACCAGCATGCACAGCAGCCGGTCGATGGCGTGACCCGTGTGTACGAGGGGAAGCAGAAGCAACTCGAACGTGTAGGAGCTGCCCGCGAGCGATCCGACCGGCCCGGCCGCGACGTCGGCCTCGCCCGTAAAGAGCGCCACGCGCCCGAATTCCGACACCGCTCCCAGATGGTGCGCGAGCATGTCCTGATCCCGCTCGCTCCAGCACGACAGGAAGTCCCGCGACCTGAGCTCGAGGCCGAACAGCGCGGCAACGCGCGTCCCCGCCAGACGGAAGCGGAACGTGCTCGCCTCGGTGCGCTCAAGGATGAAGGTGTCGAGCAGCAGCTCGGCGATGCGTGCAGGCTGGATCTCGAGGCGGCGCGGCACCGGGCGCTCGCCCCTGACCTCGTTCCAATAGGCGTACAGCGCCTGGGTGGCCGGGTGTCTCATTTCGGTCCTGCTCGGGCACGCACGTGTCCTGCGCCGCCGCGGCGTGCTGCGGCGTCGTGTCAAGAGCATGCGCTCTCGTGAAATTCGGGCTCGGGATCGGGTTAGGGAGAGCCTTGCCGTCGACAGGAGCAGCTTCCGTGCCATATGCACGTGGGCACATCAGTTTTTTCGCCGTGGCGCCGGGAGCCGGTCGTCATAACGTTAAGTTGGACGGGCAGAGCGCCGCCCGCCGTCATCAGCCAAGGAGCCATTGAGTGATACCGCCCGCACCTGCCGACGAGCCGATCTTCAACGTGCCGCGATCGGTGCTGGTCATCCTCGCCGCGGTGTTCGCCGTGCATCTCGTGCGCAATGCGCTGCCCGAGGAGCAGGACGTGTGGTTCGTGCTCGCAACCGCGTTCATCCCAGGACGCTATGGTCCGCTCGGCGACGAGCTGCCCGGAGGCTCCGTGGCGCTCTACACGTCGCCGTTCACGCACATGTTGGTGCACGGCGATTGGATGCATCTCACACTGAACTCGGCCTGGCTGCTCGCCTTCGGCGGTGCAATAGCCGCGCGCACGGGAGCGGCGCGCTTCTACGCATTCTTCGTGCTTTGCGGGCTTGCTGGAGCCGCCACGTTCTACGCCGCCAATGTCGGCCTCATGCAGCCCATGATCGGCGCCTCGGGCGCCATATCGGGGCTCATGGGCGGGACCCTGAGGTTTCTCTTTCCTGCCATGGATTCAGGAGGTTTTCGCCGCTTGCGCGAGGCGCCGCGATCGATCCGCCTGATGTCGCTCGGCGAAGCATTGACCGATCGGCGCATTCTCGCCGCGAGTGCAATTCTGGTTATTCTGAACATGCTTACGATTGTTGGTTTCGGCACTGCACAAAGTGGGGCCGGAATTGCTTGGGAAGCGCATTTGGGCGGCTACCTACTAGGGCTTATTACTTATGGTCTTTTCGACAATGCATCGCAGTACAAAGAAAAACCGCAACCAAACGATGATTGAAACTCTTGCGGCCGGGGCGCGTTTGCATCACTCTTACGCGTGAAAGGTATCTCGACACATTTTGCGAATGGCAAAACAAACAGAGCCCGCAAGTGTTGCGTGTGGCGAGAGGACTGGGAGAGGAACTAGGAGGGGTTGGAGTTCACGTCTCCACCTCGCACCGCGTGAACGGCGGGCCGGAGGATACGCTCATGAACGTCGCATCGATACTGAAGTCGAAGGGTCGGGCGGTTTCCACCGTGCGTCCCAACGCAACTCTGCTCGACGTGACCAAGAAGCTTGGTCCGAAGAAAATCGGCGCCATCGTCGTCGTCGGCGAGAACGGCCAGGTGGCCGGCATCATCTCGGAGCGTGACGTCATTCGCGCCATCTCGGAGCATGGCGCTCACGCGCTCTCCATGATGGTGTCCGAGGTCATGACCCGCAGCGTCGTCGCCTGTCAGGAGACGAGCGAGCTCGACGAGCTCATGGAGACCATGACGAAGGGCCGGTTCCGGCACCTTCCCGTCATCGAGGACGAGGCCCTGGTCGGCATCATTTCCATCGGCGACGTCGTCAAATACCATGTCGCTGAAGTGCAGATGGAAGTCTCCGCCATGCGCAATTATCTGGCGACCGGCTGACATCGTCCCGGCGGCAAACCCGGGACAGATTGAAACGGCGCATTCCTGGAATGCGCCGTTTTCGTTTTTTCCGACGATGTGCAGTGAGCGCCGCGATCAGGTGACCGTGAGCGACGTCGATTGAGTGCCGTGCCCGCGCACGCCGAGCTCGCGCACGAGATCCTCGATCTCGCGCTTCGCCGCCACCTCGCCGCGCTGGATGAGTTCGTCGGCGCGGTGGAAGTCGAAGAGCCCGATGCCGTGCAGGCGCGGACTGATCATGGCGTCGGGCGGATCGCCGGCGAGCCGCGAGCGCGCAATCCGGTCCTGCACGATGTTGAAGGCGTCCATCATCACCGTCGAGATGCCCGGCACGTCCTCGCCCTTGCCGAGGATCTGCCGCTGCAGCAGGCGACGCACGGCGATGCCGTTCTTGCCGGTGACCGGCGGCGCCTCCTCCATCACCTCGTCGGAGGCCGGCATCGGGTTGACGTTGGAGATCGTCCCGCGGCTCGAGATGTCGATATTGAGATTGACGGCGATCACGTAGCGCGCGCCGAGTGCGCGGCAGACCGAGATCGGGATCGGATTGACGAGCGCGCCGTCGAACAGCCACCGGCCGTCCACCTTGACCGGACGGAACACGCCGGGCAGCGCGTAGGAGGCTCGCACCGCCTCGACCAAGTGGCCGCGCGAGAGCCACACCTCGTGCCCGGTGCCGATCTCGGTCGCGACCGCCGTGAAACGCCGCGGCAGATCCTCGATCTTGGTATCGCCCAGCTCTTTTTTCAGACGCTCGCCGAGGCGGTGGCCTGTGATCAGCCCCGTGCCGGCGAAATTGAAATCCAGGTATCCGAGCACGCGTCGCCGCGTAAGCTCGCGGGCAAACTCTTCGAGCGGCGCCAGCTGCCCCGCGAGTTCGCAGGCGCCGACCACGGCGCCGATCGATGTGCCGGCGATGATGTCGGGATGGATGCCGGCATCCTTGAGCGCGCGCAAAACGCCGATATGCGCCCAGCCGCGCGCAGCCCCTCCACCGAGGGCAAGTCCGATCTTGATCTTACCTGAGCCGGAATTGGCGTTTGCCATGGTGGACTCCGCTCCGCGATCTGTCCCTCCCGAGAGAGTTCGCGCCGATCGATGTCTTACGGAATCCTTAGCGAAGCCGAGCATCCGGATCCCCCAATCCTTTACGTGGAGGCTACGAGATTCGGATTAAAGGCCCCCTACCAAGGATGTGATGAGAATTGAGAAATTGCCCATCATTCACGACCTTAAGGCAACGCCCGTGTAAGGGGAAAAGTTTCCCGCCTGATGATGAAGGGCGCAGCCGCCAAGCCTGCGCGTCCCGTTAGGGCTTGTTGCGCGCGAGCCGGGGAGCAGCCCCCCCCTCGCTGACGATCTCCCGGTAGAAGCAGGAGCGAGCGCCCGTGTGGCAGGCCACCCCCGCGCCGGCGACCGTTACCTTGAGCCAGACGGCATCCTGGTCGCAATCGATGCGCGCCTCGGCGATGGCGAGCGTGTTGCCGCTTTCCTCGCCCTTGCGCCAGATCCGCCGCCGCGACCTGCTCCAGAAATGCGCCACGCCCGTATCGAGGGAGAGGCGCAGCGCCTCGGCGTTCATCCACGCGAACATGAGGACCTCGCCACTCGAGGCATCTGTCACGATGGCCGCGATCAGCCCATCGGCGTCGAATTTGGGGGCGAGCACCGTTCCCTGCTCGATCTCGGCCGCGGAGCCGGGAGCCGGAAAGGCGGGGGAAGGGGCGTCGGTCATGGCGGGTCCACGGGTGACGAAGGGTTGCAGTCAGGGCGATGCAACTCGATTGGCAGCTCAAGACGCCCTATATAGAAGCGATTGCGGGTGGCCGGAAGCGGCTGCGCCCACGGGAAGGGAATGCCACACGTCCATGGCCGATCTCGACGACATCTACAACCGGAGGATTTTCGAGCTGGCGGCAGCCATCCCCCGCGCCGAGCGGCTCGACCACCCCGATGCCAAGGCCCGGGCCCATTCGAAGCTCTGCGGCTCGACGGTCGAGGTCGAGCTCAAGCTCGACGGCGACCGCATCTCCGATTTCGGCCAGACCGTGAAAGCCTGCCTGCTGGGTCAGGCGTCCGCCTCGATTGTCGGGCGTGAGATCGTCGGCACCCCGGAGAGCGAGTTCCGCGCCGTCGCCGCCACCATGCGCCGCATGCTGAAGGAGGGCGGTCCTCGACCCGAAGGCCGCTGGACCGATCTCGGCCTTCTGCAGCCGGTCAAAGACTACCCCCATCGCCACGCTTCGACCTTGCTCGTCTTCGAGGCCGTCGAGCGCGCGCTCGACGAGGCCGCGGCGCGCCAGCAACGGGTATCGGCCGCACAGTGAACAGCATAGGGGGTTCTGCCGGATGGCCGTGATCCACGATCCGATGCGCGTACCGCCGCGTACGACCACGATCTACCCGAAGCCTTTCGATGAAGGGTTCGAGGGACGCTTGAAGCGCCCTCTCACGGACCGCCTCGGGCTCACCCGGTTCGGCGTCAACCTCACGACGCTCGAGCCCGGCGCCAAGTCCTCGCATCGCCATTGGCATGAGGAGGAGGACGAGTTTATCTACATGCTCGAAGGCGAGCTGGTGCTCGTCACCAAGGATGGCGAGCAGCTCTTGAAGCCGTCGATGGCGGTTGGATTTGCGGCCGGCGACAGGAACGGACATCAGCTCGCGAACAAAAGCCGCTTCCGCGCGACGTATCTCGAGATCGGAACGCGGTCTCCGAACGAGGACGTGACCTATCCCGACATCGATCTCAGGGCGGAAAAGCGCGGCGGCAAGTATCGTTTCTTCCACAACAACGGCGAGCCTTACGAATGAGCCCGGCCGACGTGGCCAAGGCCCTCTTGAAAGCGCCCGTCCATGTCTACCGCTGGACGCTGAAGCCGCTGATCGGCCTCGAATGCCGTCACCTGCCGACGTGCTCCGAGTACGCCCTTGATGCCATCGACAGGAACGGCGCCTGGCGCGGGCTGTGGCTGACGCTCGCGCGGCTCTCACGTTGCCATCCGTGGGGCAGCTCCGGCTACGATCCGGCCCCCGACATCCGCCACGAGCGCCACCCCTTCGCACCCTGGCGCTACGGCCGCTGGCGCGGCGGCTCATGCAACTGTCAAAATTCCACTCCCAATTCTTAGCTCTACTCCGAGCCGATCCGGCATCCGCCCCCGCTGCGTGCTAGCTTTCAGCCGGGCGGAGCGGGGCCCGACAGGAGAAAACCCCGCGGGGAGCAAGCGTTGAAGCGCAGAATTGCAGCCGTGCTCATGGCTGACGTGACGGGGCCGGCCGCGAACGCGGGCCTCGTGCGCGACGCCGTCCAGCGCGGCGGCGGACGCATGCTGAGCGTCGCCGGCGTGGCGGCGCCGCTCGCCGAGTTTCAAAGCGCGGTCGAGGCCGTGCGCGCCGCCGTCGACATCCTCGAGACGCTGCGCATGCGCAACAAGGGCCAGCCCCACGCGGAGCAGGCGGCCTTCAAGGTCGGCATCACCATCGGCGAGGTGATCGACGGCGCCGAGCTTCCGGAGGAAACTCTGGCCGATGTCGTCCGCCTCACCGCGCTCGCGGGCCCCCGCGGCGTGTGCGTCTCGCGTGCCGTGCGCGAGGCCGTCGCCGGCAAGCTCAAGCTGCGCGCGCTCGACGTCACGGTGGAAGGCGTCGTGCCCGACGATCCGCCGACGGTGGCCGAGCGCGTGCAGCCGCCCGCCAAGCAGCCCGCCTCCGGACTCTCCAAGTTCGCGGGCTTGGCGTTGCCGTGGGCGGTCGCCGCAGTCGCCTGCGTGGCGGCGGTGGTCATGTACGTCCTCGCACCCGATCCGGTGCCCGCGCCGCCTCAAATCGACCAGCCGGAGCAGGCGACGCTCTCGCCGCCGCCAGAACCTGACGCCACGTCGACGAAAATCAAGCCGGTGCCGTCGAGCGGCAAGCTGGAGTTCAAGCCGGCCTACGCGCCCGATCCTGCGACCGTGCTGACCGCGCGCCGCATGCTTCCGCAAGGCTGGCGCGATTGCACGCAAGGCAGCGCCGACAAGGCCGTAGCCGCCTGCAAGCTCCTGCTCGACAGCGGCATCCCCAAGGGCGCCGAGCTGGCCGAGATCCAGCTCTCGAACGGCAAGGCGCTGCGCGACCGCCATGAGCTCGACAAAGCCGTCCAGGCCTTCGCCGCCTCGATCGCGGCCGCGCCGTCGGCGGAAGCCTTCAGCCTGCGCGGCACCGTCTACTTCGACAAGGGCGACTGGCCGCGCGCCATTGCCGACTACACGGATGCCATCCGCCTCGAACCCAAAAACGGCGAGGCCTACAACAACCGCGCCTGGACCTACTATCGCGCAGGCCGGCACGCCGAGGCGTTGGCCGATGCCGACAAGGCGGTCGAGCTCCTCGGCAAGGTTGCCTATGTGTGGGACACGCGCGCCCACATCCACGCCTCGCTCGGCAACCGCGATGCCGCCATCAGCGACTTCCGCGCCGCGCTCGCCATCGACCCGGCGAATGCGGCGAGCAAGGCCGGCCTCGCCAGCCTCGGCGAGAACTGACGCTGTTCCTGCCGGAACAGACACGCCAGGACGGCGCGCTCTAGGGTCGCTGCAATTCGCAATCCCATGATTGGAACGAGCTCGCCATGACCGACCCCGCGACCCCATCCGCCCCGGCCGAGCGCTCGGGCCTCGTCCGCTTCATCCGCCGCACGGCCGCCGCGCTGATCCTCGGCTTGATCTTCTTCGGCATCCTCTGGGCGACCGTCTTCAACGCCGTGACATCGGCCATCGTCGCCTCGGGTGGCGGCGTGGTGCTCGTCGCCGGCTCGAGTGCGTCCGAGACCTTCCAGTCGATCTTCGAGGCCATCGCCGAGTTCATCCTCGGCATCTTCGGCGCCATCGCCGACTTCTTCTCGTCGATCTTCGACTGACGAGCGTCAATCGGCGCCGAGCGGCGCCGCGAAGCGCACGAACGGACCATGCTCGACGAGATCGTCATGGCCGTCGCCGATCGAGGGAAAGCCGAGGGTACGGAAGTCGGCCGAGACGCGCTGATCGCTGTCGAGCGCGCCAAGCCACGCATCGATGCGATACCCGACCGTGAGCGTGCCGGTCTCCATCGCAAACGCGAGCCCCGCTTCGGCGTCGAACGCGCCGACCGTGCGGCCGTCCTTGTCCTTGACCGGCACCACGGGAAGTCCAAAACCATCCGGTTGCGACATGGAGTTGCGAAACTCCGACTGCCCGAACAGAACGGCGACGGAGCCTCCGCCGACAAGCTGCATGCCGCCGCCGATGGGAACTCCGCCGCGGAAGCCCACCTTGGGACCGGCGCCATCGAACGTGCTGCTGTAATGCACGGCGAGCCCCGAGCAGTCGCAGTCGATGAGCGAGATATCGCGGTCGACGGTCGCGTACCTGAGCCCGCCGAACAGCTCGACGCGTCCGAAACTGCCGAAAAACTCCTTGCTGGCCATGAGGTCGATCATGGAGGTCGTGGACTCGACGCGCACGAGCACGTCGTAGAAGTCGAACGGCGTGCCGCCGAGAGCGAGATCCAGGCTCGGCACGAACGCGATCACCACGGGCACGATCGGCCCGCCGTTGGTGTCGGCCTCGAGGCGGCGATAACCGAGCGACGCGCGCCAGCCGTTGCTCCACGCGTAGCCGAGCGTCAGCGCGCCGCCCCAGCCGTCGCCTTCGTCCCGGCTGAACGCGCCAAAGGTGAGCAGGCTCAGGTCTGCCGCGAGACCGGCGTCGAAATCCGACGCTCCGAACACGCGCTGTCCCTCGGCCTCGACATGGAAGCCCGGCACCACGGCGCCGGTCTGCGCCCGCGCGCAGGCGGGGGCAGCTAGCATCGCGACGCCGGCGACGCCAAGCGCAAAGCCCCGAATTGTCTTCAGATTGAAAGCCATGACCCCTCTGCTGTCACACATTGCGGAGTCGGGATTGGAGTCAAGGCAGCAGGCCGAAATTCCGCGTCCGCCGAGCCTGATTCCCACGCCTTCGTCTTGACTTTGACCGGAACTCCGCCGATCTAAGCGCCTGTCTTACGCGGATCGGTATGCCGCGAGTGAGAGGAGTTGACCGAATGTCGGACGCTGCTTCCGAAGTCACGATCACGTTCCCCGATGGCAAGAGCCGTAAGGTCGCCGCTGGGACAACGGGTCTCGAGATCGCCAAGTCGATCTCCCCGTCGCTCGCCAAGCGCACGGTGGCCATGAGCCTCGACGGCGCGCTGGCCGACCTCGCCGACCCCATCACGCGCGACGTTGCGATCAAGTTCGTCTCGCGCACGGACCCGGAAGCGCTCGAGCTGATCCGGCACGACGCCGCGCACGTCATGGCCGAAGCGGTCCAGTCGCTCTGGCCCGGCACGCAGGTGACGATCGGCCCCGTCATCGACAACGGCTTCTTCTACGACTTCGCCAAGCAGCAGCCGTTCGAGCCGGAAGATATTCCGAAGATCGAGAAACGGATGGCGGAGATCATCGCCAAGAACGCGCCCTTCACGAAGGAGTTCTGGTCGCGCGAAAAGGCGCGGCAGGTCTTCCGCGACAAGGGCGAGACGTTCAAGATCGAGCTGGTCGACGCCATTCCGGCCGGCGAGGACTTGAAGATCTATCACCAGGGCGATTGGTTCGACCTCTGCCGCGGCCCGCACATGACGTCGACGGGCCAGATCGGCAAGGCCTTCAAGCTCATGAAATTCGCGGGCGCCTACTGGCGTGGCGACAGCAACAACCCGCAGCTCCAGCGCATCTACGGCACGGCCTTCGCCACGGAGGAGGAGCTCAAGGACTACCTGCATCGCCTTGAGGAAGCCGAGCGGCGTGATCACAGGAAGCTCGGCCGCGAGATGGACCTGTTCCATTTCCAGGAGGAGGCGCCGGGCTCCGTCTTCTGGCATCCGAAAGGCTGGACGCTCTTCCAGACGCTGATCGGCTACATGCGCCGCCGGCTCGACCGCGAGGGCTACCAAGAGGTGAACTCTCCCGACATGATGGAGAAGCACTTCTGGGAGCTCAGCGGCCACTGGGAGAACTACGGCGAGAACATGTTCACGACGGTGCTGCCCGACGAGCGCGTATTCTGCTGCAAGCCCATGAATTGCCCCGGCCACGTGCAGATCTTCAAGCACGGCTTGAAGAGCTACCGCGACCTGCCGCTGAAAATCGCCGAGTTCGGCAAGGTGCATCGCTACGAGCCGTCGGGCGCCTTGCACGGCATGCTGCGCGTGCGCCACTTCACGCAGGACGACGCGCACATCTTCATCACCGAAGATCAGATCATGGAGGAATGCCTCAAGATCAACGATCTGATGCTGTCGATCTACAACGACTTCGGTTTCGAGGACATCGTCATCAAGCTCTCGACGCGCCCCGAGAAGCGCGTCGGCGCCGATGAGCTGTGGGACAAGGCCGAGAAGGCGCTGCAGGACGTGCTCGACGAGGTGACGAAACGCTCGAACGGCCGCATCAGGACGGCACTGCAGCCGGGCGAGGGCGCGTTCTACGGGCCGAAGCTCGAGTACGTGCTGAAGGACGCCATCGGCCGCGAATGGCAGTGCGGCACGACGCAGGTGGACTTCAACCTCGCGGGCCGCCTCGGCGCTTTCTACATCGACGAGCACTCGCAGAAGAAAACGCCGGTGATGATCCATCGCGCCATGTTCGGCTCATTGGAGCGCTTCACGGGCATCCTGATCGAGAACTACGCTGGGCATTTCCCGCTGTGGCTCGCGCCATTGCAGGTCGTTGTCGCGCCGATCGTCTCGGATGCGAACGACTATGCGCTGGAGGTCGTCGAGAAGGCGAGGGCGGCGGGCCTGCGCGTCGAGAGCGATCTCAGGAACGAAAAGATCAACCTCAAGGTCCGCGAGCACTCACTCGCCAAGGTCCCGGTGATCCTCGTCGTCGGCAAACGCGAAGCCGAGGAAAAGAAAGTCTCCATCCGCCGCCTCGGCTCGCAGGACCAGACGGTGCTGGGATTGGACGAAGCGCTGGCGTCTCTCGCCGCCGAAGCCACGCCGCCGGATTTGCGGTAGCGCCGAGCGGGGCCATGACGAAGTGGCAGGCTACGCCTCATGCCCAGCACGCCGGCTGCGCCCCTACGGCCCCACGACGCCCGCCACCGCCACCAGGCTTCGCAAAAAGCCCTCGAAATTATTCGCCGTCCATTCGGGCTGCGGAGAGTCGCTCACGAGCGAGAAGCTGCGGGCTGGCCCGATCAGGCGCGCGTCGACGGTGTACGTTGTCGTGCCGTCGTCCCGGTCCACCTCGCGGTTGACCTGCAACACGCGCACGCCCTCGACCGTTCTGTCCTTGAAGTCGCTGAGCCGCACGTCGCGGATGCGGCCGTGCCCCTTGTTATGCGCCGCGAGCCCGCGATGATGCGCCTCGAAATCGGCGAGCGTAATCCCGGTCCGGTGTGGCTGGGACTTATAGCTGACGACGGACCCGGCGGCGCAAATGTCGCTCGCACAGCGGTAGGTCACGACCCCGTCCGCGTCCGAGCTCTGCTGCCAGCCTTCGATCGCGATGGCAATCGCGTCCTGGGCGGCCGCAGGCTCCGAAATGACCGCCACCGCCAGGATCAGGAGCGTCCCAAATCCCTTCATCATGACGTCGCCCGTCGTTTCGACGCCGATGTTCCGCGCCTCGGACGTGGATAGCACGTTCCGGAACGATCCGCAGTCTGACGCAAGGCTGGTCAGCCCACACCGCGACCTGTCCCTAAGCAGGGGCGTTCAACCGCCGCACAGACAAACGCCGGCATCTGTGCTATAAGTCAGAATGCAAACAAATCAGAGCCTTCCGGCGCCCGTGCGCGTCGAACCGACTTCGAACATCCCCAAAGCCCAGAGAAAGACCGTCGAAACGCTCCTCGCGGACGACTGCCGCTGGCCGTTCGGCGACCCGATGTCGGCGGAGTTCCACTTTTGCGGCCATCGCAAGAAGGACGGCAAGCCGTATTGCGACGCCCATATGCGCCTGGCATTTCAGCCGGCTAAGCCGCGCGCTGTCGTCTATCGGCCGCAGGCCGCCTAGCGATCATCACGACACCCTGCCACGGGTGCCAGTCATCTGACTGTGCCCTCGGCGCGCTATGCACCGTCACACACCGTCCGATTTCGACGGCAGCTGACACAGCGCATCGCGTTCAAATCCTCCAATAGTCAATCAACGGATCGACATGAAACATTTCAACGACAAACACTTCGGCGATCGTCTCCAGGCGGCATCCGCGGCCCGCCAGGCCATGCTGAAGCGCGCCGAGCGGCCTGCTGCCGATGACCCGAAGGTGCTCCAGCGCAAGGCCGAGCGAGAAGCCATCGCCGCCGCGCGCATAGCGCGTGAAGAGGTTAAGGCGCAGGCGGCAATCGAGCAGCGCGCCCGCGAAGAGGCGGAGAAAGCCGAGCAGGCTGCTGCCGCGGCGCTTAAAGCGCGCGAAGAAGCGGATCGCGCGGTCGCCATGCAAGCAGAGCAGAAAGCCGCTCGCGACGCCCGTTACGCCGCGCGAAAGAAGCGCAAGGCGTGAGCCTCGAGGTTGGGTCCCGGGACGGCTCATCGTTCACGCCGTGAAAGCAGCGGCGCCGGCCGCGTTCGCGGACGGCGGCCCGAGTTTGCGATCGAACCTGGAAAGCCTGCGGCCCCTCAGCACTTGCCGCACGCGTCCGCGCCGCTAAAACGGCGCCCATGATCCACCTCGACAACATCAGCAAGCAGAACGGCCACCAGATCCTCTTCATCGAGGCATCGGCCGCGCTGCTGCGCGGCGAGAAAGTCGGCCTCGTCGGCCCCAACGGCGCGGGCAAGACCACGCTGTTCCGCCTCATCACCGGGCAGGAGCAGGCGGACGAGGGGCAGGTCTCCGTCGATCGCGGCACCACCATCGGCTACTTCAGCCAGGACGTGGGCGAGATGCAAGGCCGCAGCGCCGTCTCCGAGGTGATGGACGGCGCCGGCCCCGTGAGCGCGCTCGCAGCCGAGCTCGCCGAGCTTGAAGCAGCCCTCGCCGATCCGACCCTCTCTGAACCAGAGCGCGCCGGCGAGATGGAAGCCCTGATCGAGCGCTACGGCGAGGTGCAGGGCCGCTTCGAGGAGCTGGGCGGCTACGCGCTCGAAGGCCGCGCGCGCGAGGTCCTGGCCGGCCTCTCGTTCAGCCAGGAGATGATGGACGGCGACGTCGGCAAGCTGTCGGGCGGCTGGAAGATGCGCGTCGCGCTGGGCCGGATCCTGCTCATGCGACCCGACGTCATGCTGCTCGACGAGCCGAGCAATCACCTCGACATCGAAAGCCTGATCTGGCTCGAGGAGTTCCTCAAGGGTTACGAAGGCGCGCTCATGATGACCTCGCACGACCGCGAGTTCATGAACCGCATCGTGACGAAAATCGTCGAGATCGATGCCGGGTCTCTGACCGCCTACTCGGGCAACTACGAGTTCTACGAGCAGCAGCGCGCGCTGAAGGAGAAACAGCAGCAGGCGCAGTTCGACCGCCAGCAGGCCATGCTGGCCAAGGAGCTGCGTTTCATCGAGCGCTTCAAGGCCCGCGCCTCGCACGCCGCCCAGGTGCAGAGCCGCGTCAAGCAGATCGAGAAGATCGAGCGTGTCGAGCCGCCGAAGCGGCGCCAGTCGGTGCTGTTCGAATTCCCGCCCGCGCCTCGCTCGGGCGAGGACGTCGCGACGCTCAAGGGCGTCCACAAGAGCTACGGCTCGCGCGGGATCTATGAAGGGCTCGACTTCCAGGTGCGCCGCCGCGAGCGGTGGTGCGTGATGGGCATCAATGGCGCCGGAAAGTCCACGCTTCTGAAGCTGGTGGCCGGCGCGACCGGTCCGGACGCGGGCACCATCGCCATCGGCGCGAGCGTGAGGATGGGCTACTTCGCTCAGCACGCCATGGACGTGCTCGACGGCGATCTCACGGTGTTCGAGACGCTCGAGCACGCATTCCCGCAGGCCGGGCAGGGGTCGCTGCGCTCGCTCGCCGGCTGCTTCGGCTTCTCGGGCGACGACGTGGAGAAGCGGTGCCGCGTGCTGTCCGGCGGCGAGAAGGCGCGCCTCGTCATGGCCCTGATGCTGTTCGATCCGCCGAACTTCCTCGTCCTCGACGAGCCGACCAACCATCTCGACCTGATGACCAAGGAGATGCTGATCAAGGCGCTCGCGGAGTACGAGGGCGCCATGCTGTTCGTCTCGCACGACCGCCACTTCCTGGCAGCACTCTCCAACCGCGTGTTGGAGCTGACACCCGAAGGCATCCACCAGTACGGCGGCGGCTACACCGAGTACGTCGAGCGCACGGGTCAGGAAGCCCCCGGCCTCAGGAGCTAGACCGCGTCGATCCACCTTCGCTAAGTTCGGCGCGCTGACCAAGGTTCGGTGCGAGCACATGGGCTCGCACGCTTGCTGGAGCCCACGATGCGAATTGCACCAACGCCGCCGTCGTCGCCCTGACCGCCTCGGCCTCGCTCCCCGCGCTCGCCGCCGACATCACGGGCGCATGGGAAAGCAACCAGGGGCCGATAGCGATCTCAAAGGCCGCCGACGGCACCTATGCGGTGGATGTCAAACTCATCAAGGGCAAGGTCACGGGCACGCTCGCGAGCACACCGGATGGCGACGTCTTCAAGGGCACATGGGTGCGGGGGGAGGGCGAGCCGCCGACGCGCTGCGAGACGGAGCAGGACGGCAGCCCGTTCTGGGGCGGCTTCCAAGTGACGTTCTACACGCCCGAAATCTTCCAAGGCTCGTGGTTCTCGTGCACGCACGAGCTCAAGAACGGCATGACGGTCGAGAACTGGACCGGGGCGCGGCCACGGTAGCCGACGGCGCATCGCGCCCCTTAACACCAAATTAGCCCTACAGCCTAACCGCATCTTAGGCCGCGGCAGCGACAGTCGCAGGCCAGCGCGTGCCCAAGTTTTTTCTAACCGGAGCCCCGGCCGATCGGAGCCTAGGCAACCACGGCCCCGGCGAAGCCGATCCCGGGCACGCCTCGCCACGCACAGGAGAACCGGAATGTCGTTTGTGAAGTCGACCGTAGCCGCCACCGCCGCCACGGCCATGGTACTTGCCACCCTCAGCTTGCCGACCGTGGCCTATGCCAAGAAGAAGCATTTCGGTCACGGCCATCACCACCATCACCATCACCATAAGAAGAAATATTATGGCTATGGCGTAGGCGCCGCCGCAGCGGTGGCCATTGTTGGCGCCGCTACCTATTACGACTGCAAGAAGTGGAAGACGCGCTACAAGCGCACCGGCAACCCGTACTACCTCGACCGCTATTACGCCTGTAAGTACTGAGGCGGCCAAGCGGGCGTGAATCGCCCCACCGCGCGGACAATGACGAAGAGAGGCGGCGGCGGAGCAAGGCGCTCCTACCGCCGCTCAGGCGCAATCCGCCCCACCTCGCGCACGAACGCTGCGTGCGCCTCCGCATCCACCGGCCGATGCTTGACCATGGTGCTCGCGGGATCCTTGCCGAGATAGTTGTCGCCCCGCCAGTTCATGACCGGCCGGATCGGGCGCGGCTGAAACCCGCCGCCGCAGTTCGGGCAGACGTTCGCCAGCACCCGCTCCGCACAGTCGGCGCAAAACGTGCACTCGTAGGAGCAGATGCGCGCGTCCGTCGACTCGGGCGGCAGCATCGCGTTGCAGTTTTCGCACGTGGGTCTCAGCTCAAGCATCAATTTCCTCCGATCAGGCGACGAGCTTGTCCACCTTCGCGAACTTGCTGAGGGCGAGCCACGACGTAAGGCTCGCCTCGAGCGCGCGGCTGCCCGTGATCGCGAGCCGCCCCTCGCGCTTTGCCCGCGCGACGGTGACGCCGCCCATCCAGATTTCCGTCATCGCGCGAAGGTCCGTCGCAAGGTAGAGATCGACATCGAACCCTGGATCGACGGAGCAGAGATCGACCTCTTGCCCGGGCTGCACGACGAGCCACCACGTCCGCTGCGCCTGCGGCAGGTCGTTGAAGATGAACTCGATCGTGCTGCGTTTGCGCGGCATGGGCTTCGTATCGATGTTGCGCCGGATGTCCCACATCAGAAGCTGGGGATCGAGGTTCTTGAGCGAGGCGTCGGTTTCGATCCACCTCTGCCCCCAGGCGCCTATCGCCTCGATGACGGGGCGCAGATCCGCCCCCGCCTTGGTCAGCCGGTATTCGAACACGCCCGCCTCGCCGGCCACGCGATGTCGGGAGACGATGCCGGCCGCCTCGAGATCCTTGAGGCGCTTCGAGAGCAATGCAGGCGACATGCGCGGTACACCGCGGCGAAGCTCGTTGAAGCGCGTCGAACCGCAGACGAGCTCGCGCAGAAGGACCATGGTCCAGCGCGAGCAGAGGATTTCCGCCGCCATCGCCACCGGGCAGAACTGGCCGTAGCCGCCGTCGCTCATGGAATGCACTCCGTTCGGAACGAACGCGGGCAACCTACGCCCGGACGGGTGCCGGGGCCAGTTCAGTTTCTGTAGCGGGGCGGTTCAGCTCCTGAACTGGCGGGCATGCGGCCGCTCGTGCGATCTGCGCTCTCGCGGGGAGTTGGGCCCCGCGCTGAGACATCGAAAGGAAAGTCACATGCCACTGGTCGACATCGAATTGATCGAGGGTGTCTTCGACGCACATCAGAAGCAGACCATGATCAAGAAAATTACCGACGCGATGGTCGAGATCGAGGGCGAGGCCATGCGCGGCGTAACCTGGGTGCGCGTGCACGAGGTCGCGAGCGGGCACTGGGGCATCGGCGGCAAGGGAATGACGGCGGCCGACGTGAAGGCCATCCGGGAGCGCGGCAAGTAGACCACAGGCACGGTCCGGGCGACAGAACGCCGGGGCCGTGCCATGTCGGTGTCGCGCGCGATGCAGGCCCCCCGCCGCAAAATCGCGAAGCCAAGGCACGGGAGCTGTTCTAAACTCGGCCCGCACCTCAACTTCCGGAGGCATCGGGTGGACTACACGCGCCACTCCTACCGCACCGACCCCACCGTCCCGCGCTTCGACGACAGCACGCCAATCGTGATCTTCGACGGTCACTGCGTGCTCTGCTCGGAGGGCGTGCAGTGGATGCTCGCGCGCGATCTCGAGGGCACGAGTCGCTTCGCCGCCGTGCAGGACCCGATCCCGCGCGCGATCTACCGCCACTACGCGCTCGATCCCGACACCTTCGACACCTTCATGGTGCTCGACGGCGGTGTGCCCTACACGCGCTGGGCGGGAGCGCTTGCCGCCGCGCGCACCATGCGCGCGCCCTGGTGCTGGCTCGGCCAGGTCGGCCGCATCGTGCCGGCCTTCGTCGGCGATCCGCTCTACGACTGGGTGCAGAGGAACCGCATCCGCTGGTTTGGCAAGCGCGACGTCTGCTTTCGGCCGGATGAGAAAAGCGCTGGCCGTTTCCTGGCGCGCGAGCCGCTGGCCGGCTAGCGCATCCGTCTGTAGCCGAGTGCCGCGCGGAAAAGAGATGCGTTTACATAATATTGTCCATTAAACCTCAGAATAGATATGAATGCGAAGTTTCAGGGCCGCACGGATGCGGGACGGCTGCAAGATTGCGCTCAACGCCATGGCGGTTGCCGCCGTCCTGCTGGCAGCTGCAACACATCCAGCGGAGGGCGGCGACGTTCTCGTCATTTCGCCGCCCTGGCTGGGACACCCGAACGCTCTCGCCGTCATCGCGGCGGCGGACGGGTGGATCGTGGCCGGCACGACGGCGAGCGCCTTCGCCGTCGGGCGCTCTGAGGACCCGGCGTTCGTGAGCCGCCTCTACGGCTCGGGAGCACTGTTGGTTTGGAGCGCCCGTTTCGTGGGCTGTGGGGAACGAGTTTAGCTTTTCGGGGACGCATATGACGGCCGACATTCACTCGCTACGCACGGCCTTTGCGCGCGCGCTTGTCGCCATCATCTGGGCCAACGCGGTGATCATCGCGCTCCTCTCTGTTTCGCGCGGCGATTTCAATGCCACGGCCGTCGTCGGCGGATTTCTCCTCGCGGCGGCGGCGACACTCACCTGGCGCAGCGACGAGACGGGCCTTGCAACGCGCATCGCCACGTCGATGGTGCCGCCCGCGCAAGTCGCGCTCATGGTCTATGCGCTGTCGGGAAGCGCGTACCAGATCGACATGCACATGTACTTCTTCGCCATGCTCGCGGTATGCGCGGGCTGGTGCGACTGGCGCGCGGTGGCGGCCAATGCGGCCGTGGTTGCGGTCCACCATCTCCTCCTGAACTACGCCTTCACCGCGGCCCTGTTTCCCGAAGCCGCCCCCGATCTCGCGCGCGTGGCCCTGCACGCCGTAATTCTCGTCACGCAGGCGGCGACGCTCTGCTGGATTACGCTGAAGGTCGAGGAGACGTTCGACGCCTCGGAGATGTCACTCATGGAGGCTGCGACCGCCAACGAGGAGGCCGGGCACCTCGCCAAGGAGCAAAGCCGCCGCGCCGCCGACGAGACGAAGCACCGCGAGCGAATGCAAAGCGAGGTCTCCCGCTTCCAGAGCGAGGTGCGCGCCCTGCTCGAAACGCTCAAATCCGATGTCGGAAGCCTGAAAGTTACGGCCGAGCAGCTCGACGGTATCGCGGACAAGACGTCGACCAATGCCGGCGAGGCCGCGTCGCGATCGGTTCAGACCTCCGGCAACGTGCAGAGCGTTGCCGCGGCGTCCGAGGAGATGTCCGCGTCGATCGCCGAGATCGCCGGCACCGCCGGCAACGTCAGGAGCGTCGTCGCCACCACCAAGGCGGCCGCCGAGGCGACCTCCATCGAGATGCAGTCGCTGGCCAAGCAAACGGACAGCATCCGCGACATCGTCGCCATCATCCAGAACATCGCCAGCCAGACCAATCTCCTGGCCCTCAATGCCACCATCGAGGCGGCCCGCGCCGGTGAGACCGGCAAGGGGTTCGCGGTGGTGGCGGGTGAGGTGAAGACGCTCGCCGAGCAGACCCGCAAGGCGACCGAGGACATCGAGCGGCGCATCTCGGGCGTGACCGACTCGACGCAGACGGCCGCCGCCAGCATCAAGCAGATATCGGGCAAGATCGACGATCTGTCGGAGTTCGCCAACGCCATCGCCTCGTCCATGGAGCAGCAGCGCGGCGTCACCTGCGAGATCTCGCTGAACATCCAGACCGCGGCCTCGGGTGCCGAGGCACTCGCATCCGTCTCGGACGACACCTTCAAGGCGGCGGGCTACGCCAAGGAGGCGGCCGCCAAGGTCGCCTCGACCCAGGCGGTTATCCGCACGGCGGCCGAGCGCCTCGCCGAATGCATCGGCGGTTTCGTGGTCAAGGTCGCTGCGTGAATTCGAGCGTCTCCGATCCCTGAGCCTGGGGTCCGGCTGTTCCCCGGGAGACAGCGTCGCGAGCCGCGCTCCGCCACAGTCTCCAGTTCACGCCGCCCCGCGCGCCGGCATGGCCCGGCTGGGGTTAACCCATCAGGAGACACGACCTATGACGTTTCTGAAGTCCGCCGCCGTGGCGACGATCTTCGTCGCGGCGACGCTCGGCACCGGCATCACCGCGGCCAGCGCCCATGGCAAGAAGCATCACCACTTCTTTCATCCGTATCATCACCACGGCCTGATCATCGTCGGCTCGTCGAGCAGCTACGGCTGCAAGCACTGGCTGCGCAAGTACAAGAAGACCGGCAACGAGTACTTCCTCGACCGCTACTACGCCTGCAAGTACTGATCCCGCCCAACACGGCGCATGGCAAAGGGCCCGGCCTCCATTTGGTGGCCGGGCCTTGTCGTAAGCAAAGGTCGGAGACGCACCTTAGCGCGCGTCGCGCCAGCTTTTCGCGGCCGAGCCGCGCAGCGTCAGGAGCGCGAATCCCAGCAAGGTGCAGTACGCCCCGAAGATGACGAGGTGGCCGACGAACGTCGACCAGGCGTCCTCGACCGAAAGCGCATGGTGCGAGGGATCGGTCGCGGCATAGACGATGCCGATCTCCTGCCCCGGGCTATAGCGGCTGGCGGCGGCATGCGAGAGGTAGGCCGAGCCGTTGATATAGGCGGGCCCCGGCAGATCGAGCGCGTAGAAGAGCCTGCGATCGCCCTCGGCCTGACGGACATAGGAGGCGAGCTCGATGCTCTGCACGATGGCGGTCGCCTGCTCGCCGAAGTCGCGCACGTGCCGGTAGCGCGCGTAATTGTCGGCCAGGGTCGACACGGCAAAAAGCAGCGCCAACGGCGCCGTCAAAAGGATCAGGAACAGCTTGAGGTCGCGCATTTGGCCCCCCTCCCCGGATTGGGCCATCACATAACCAAGCATACATCGCCGCGCTGTCTCTGGCGAGACCGTAGGGGCAGGGGCCGGCATCACCGCCGCATTCGGATGCGGACCAGGCCGGGCCGTTCTATAGTGAGCCCGGACAAGGCATTAGAAGGGACGGCATCCGATGGCGATAGATCCGATGTGGTTTACGGTGGCGGCCTACGTGGTGGGTGCGATCGTCGTGGCCGTGCTGCTCGCGCGCTACTTCCGCAATTAGGGCCGCAGAAAAGCCCGGCGCGCGAGGCGCGGCCGGGCTCGTCGTCTCGTGGATACGAAGGCGCTCAGTACCTCTTCTTCCAGCGCTTCTTGCCGTAGTGCCGATGCGGCGGCGCGCACCACTGCCGGCCCCAGATGTACGAGCGGTGCCAGCCGCGACGGTCGAGCCTGCAGGCGGAGTGGAGCCCATGCACCTTGATGACGGCCGATTCATCGCCCGCGGATGAGCCGCTGCCTGCGGCTCCGAGCGGAATGGCCTCGGCCGAGGACGCTGACATCGCGATCAGGAGAGCGCCGGCGATTGCGGCAAGTCGAGTTTGCATTGGTTGTAACCTCCCTAAAGCATGATCGCTTCGAACCCCAGGCGCTCCGACCGTCGCGCCGCCTATCAGGCGCGGCGTGCACCGGCAGCGCGGGAAAAGTCCCGAAGCGTGAATCATCGGTCTCGGCAAAAAAACCTAGAGCGCGACCGCCTCGCTCCAGACTTGGTCTGGTCGGCTTAACGCGGACTTGAGACCGGAGTTCCGGTGTGCGATGCGATGTCCACACAGAATCGCTGGAAATCGCGCAGAGGAGCGCGCGTGCTTCTGCAAACGCGCTCCCGTAATGCTCCGCTGGATAAATGCAGACAAACGTCACCACTGATCGCGCAGCAGTTGTCATAGGCGGTGGACCGGCCGGCCTGATGGCTGCCGAGACGCTGGCGAGCGCGGGAGTTGCCGTGACGCTCTACGAGCGCATGCCGCGCGTGGCGCGCAAGCTCCTGCTCGCGGGGCGTGGCGGCTTGAACCTCACCCACAGCGAGCCGCTCGATCGGTTTATGGCGCGCTACCGTAACGCCGCTCCGCGCCTCGCCGCGGCCATCGAGGCCTTCCCTCCCGAGGCGTTGCGCGCGTGGTGCGAGGGTCTTGGCGAGGAGACGTTTGTCGGCACCAGCGGGCGCGTGTTTCCGCGCGCGATGAAAACTTCGCCGCTCTTGCGCGCATGGCTCGCGCGCCTCGCGAGCCTCGGCGTCGAGATGAGGCTCGGCCATCGTTGGACTGGATGGGACGAGGACGGCGCGGTCCTGTTCGAGACTGACAACGGACGTGTCCGTGTCGCGGCGAAGTGCACGGTGCTGGCGCTCGGCGGCGCGAGCTGGCCGCGGCTTGGGTCCGACGCGGGCTGGGTCGCCGCCCTGGACTCGGCGGGCGTTCCCGTCACACCACTTGCGCCCTCCAACTGCGGCGTCAAAGTCGCGTGGAGCGAAATCTTCCGCGCGCGTTTCGCTGGCGTCCCCTTGAAGCGCATTGCGGTGAGCGTCGGCGGCGAGACCGAGCGAGGCGAGGCAATGATCACGTCGAGCGGCCTCGAGGGCGGCGCGATCTACGCCCTCTCGGCACCGATCCGTGACGTACTGGCGGCACACGGCGCGGCGGAGCTCGCCATCGATCTCCGCCCCGACATCGCCGAAGCGGACCTCGCGGCGCGTCTCGCCAAGCCGCGCGGCAAGCAGTCGCTCGCCACCCACTTGCGCAAGACGCTGAGCCTCGACGCGCCCGCCATCGGCCTCCTGCAGGAAGCCGCCCACGCGGCCGGCACGCCGCTCGCCGATCTCGGAGCGGAGCGCATCGCGCACCTCGTGAAAGGCAATTGCGTTGGCGTGACGGGACTCGCGCCCATCGACCGCGCCATCTCGACCGCCGGCGGTGTCGGCTTCGACGCCGTGGACGAAGCGTTCATGCTGCGTGCCCGCCCAGGCACGTTCGTCGTCGGCGAGATGCTGGATTGGGACGCCCCGACCGGCGGCTATCTGCTTCACGCCTGCCTCGCCACCGCCCGCGCCGCAGCCCTTGGCGCCCTCGCATGTCTTGCCGGGACGCGAAACGACATTGGGTCGGTCGCCTAGGCCACGTCGCCGCTTCTGCGAATGCGTAGGGCGGGATACAGGACGTCTGGGTAAAGGCCTGCGCCTCACCCCTCGATCTCGCTCCTGAGAAGCTCAAGCTCGAGCCAGCGTTCCTCCGTGGCGGATAGCGCACTCTCCACCTCGGCCAGCGCCTGGGTGATTTCGGCGAAGCGCTTGCGATCGCGAGTGAAGAGGTCCGGATCGTCGAGCAGCTTGGCGAGCGCCGCCTTCTTCTGCTCGAGGGCGGCCATCTCACCCGGCAGCGCTTCGAGCGCGTGCTTGTCCTTGAACGAGAGCCGCTTCCTCGCCGCCGGCGTGGCCGGCTCGTCGCCTTTCGCCTCGCTCGGTTGTCGGGTCGCGGCCGGCTTCGCGCGCGCCTCCTCCCGCACCAGGTCGCCGCCGCGCTGCGCGAGCATGTCCTCGTAGCCGCCCGCATAGTCCGTCCAGCGCCCGTCGCCCTCCGGCACCAGCACGCTCGTCACAACGCGGTCGAGAAAGTCGCGGTCGTGGCTGATCAGGAGCACCGTCCCCCGGTAGTCGGAAAGCACGTCCTCGAGCACGTCGAGCGTTTCGAGATCGAGGTCGTTGGTGGGCTCGTCGAGCACGAGCAGGTTCGAAGGCTTGGCCAGCGCTCGCGCCAGCATGAGCCGTCCGCGCTCCCCACCCGAGAGCGCACCGATCGGCGTCAGCCGCTGCTCCGGGGCGAACAGGAAGTCCTTCATGTAGGCGACGACGTGCTTCTTCTCCCCGCCGATGGTGACCGTATCGCCGCGCCCGCGTGTGAGCGCCTCCGACAGCGTCCAGGTCGGATCGAGGCTGTCGCGGCCCTGGTCGAGGTTGGCCATCTCGACGCTCGCGCCGCGCCGCACCTCGCCCGCGTCCGGAGAGAGCGCGCCCGTGAGCAGCGAGACGAGCGTCGTCTTGCCGGAGCCGTTCGGCCCGACGATGCCGAGCCGGTCGCCGCGCATGAGGCGGAGCGACAGGTCGCGCACGATCGCCCGCCCGTCGAACGCCTTGGCGATACCCTTGGCCTCGATGACGAGGCTGCTCGATGTCTCCGCTTCCGCCACCGTGAGCGTGGCTTTGCCCTGCACCGCGCGGTAGGCGCGCCGCTCCTGCCGCAGCGTCCTGAGCTCCGCCATGCGCCGCACGTTGCGTTTGCGCCGCCCCGTGACTCCACCGTGCACCCAATGCTCCTCGGCCACGATCTTGCGGTCGATCTTGTGCTGCTGCGCCTCTTCCTCCGCGAGCTGCTCGTCCCGCCAGTCCTCGAAACGACTGAAGGGAACTTCGACACGCCGCGCCCGCCCGCGGTCGAGCCACACCGTCGTGCGCGAGAGCTTCTCGAGAAAGCGCCGGTCGTGGCTGATGATGACGAGGGCCGCCCGCGACTGCCCGAGGCGCCCTTCGAGCCATTCGATGGCCGGCAGGTCGAGATGGTTGGTCGGCTCGTCGAGGAGCAGGATCTCGGGGTCGGGCGCCAGCACATGCGCGAGCGCCGCGCGGCGTGCTTCGCCCCCGGAGAGAAGGGTCGGATCCTCGTTACCGTCGAGTCCCAGATCCTCCAGGAGATGCTGCGCCCGATGCGGATCGTCGCTGGCCGAGAGCCCCGCCTCGACATAGGCCAGCGTCGTCGGATACCGGGAGAGGTCCGGCTCCTGCGCGAGATAGCGCACGAGCGCGCCCGGCTGCACGAAGCGCCGCCCCCGGTCCGGCTCGACGAGCCCGGCAGCGATGCGGAGCAGCGTCGATTTCCCCGAGCCGTTGCGCCCCACGACGCAGATGCGCTCGCCCGCCCCGACGGCGAGGTCGACGCCATCGAGCAGCGGCGCTCCGCCGAAGGTCAGCGCGATGTCGGTGAGCTGGATGAGGGGAGGTGCCATGGGCTCCGGGAACGGCGATTGCTGCGCGTCTATACAAGGTTTGAGACGCGGAAAGCCAGCCCGCACGCAGAGGATGCGCGCCTCCGCGGCGCAAGGCTCGAAAGCGCTCTACTGCACCTGCGCCAGGGCCTTGATGGAGTCGAAGGTCGTGCGCCCGAAGTTGCCGTCCGCCGAACCCGTATAGTAGCCGCCGGCTGCCAGGCGCACCTGCAGCGCCTTGCGGAACTCGCGGCTCCAGGCCCGGCTGTTCTGCACCATCTGCTGGTAGGTGAACTGGTAGCGCTGCTCGAGCGCCTGATAGACGAGCGCCGAGGCCGTGTTCGGGTCGCGTGCCACGCCGATGCCCTTGTCGTAATGATAGGCGAGGTTGTGGATGGCGAGGAGCTGGCCCTGCTTGGCGGCCTCCGTGTACCACATGCTCGCCATGGTCGGGTTCTTCTCGACGCCGCGCCCCGTCGAGTACATCGTGCCGAGTGCGGCCATGCCGTCCGCGTCACCCGCCTCCGCCGCCCTCTTGTACCATTGCGCGGCCTGCAAATGGTCCGCCTCGAGCCCGCCGCCGCCTTCGAACATCAGCCCCACGGCGACCATCGCCGGCGAATAGTTCTGCTCCGCCGCCTTCTTGAAGAGGTTGACCGCCTCTATGGCATCAGGAGCCATCCCTTCGCCGTCCCGGAACATGCGCCCGAGGCGGTACAGCGCCGCGACGTTGTTCTCCTGCGCCGCCTTGCGGATCCAGCGCTGCCCCTCCGCCACGTCCTTGACCGTGCCCTGCCCCGTGGCCAGCGCGTCCCCGTAGAGCAGCATGCCGTTGGTGCTGCCCGCGAGCGCGGCCTTCTTGAACCACGACACCGCTTGCGCGGCATCCCGCTGCACGCCGGTTCCGTTGGTGTAGAGGCGGGCAAGGAACATCATGGCCGGCGTGCTGCCGCGGTCGGCGAGGCCGCGCAGCGCTTCGAGGTATCCGGTGCCGTCGTCGCCGACGCGCCAGACCGTGAGCGTGCCCTGCGAGCCGGGAGTCCGCTTCTTGACCGCCTCGACGAAATCCGAGGTCTGCGTGACCGGTGCGCCGTCGAGCGCCGTCACGAAGTCGCCGAAGCGCAGCCCGGCCTGCGCGGCGGGCGCGCCGGGCGTCGTGTCGACCACGAACACGCCGGCCTCTTTGTCGAGACCGAGCGCCGCCGCGAGCGCCGGATCGTTCACGCCGTCGAGGCGAAGCCCGACATAGGAGAGGTTCTCCCGGCCGGGCCATGGCTGGAAATTGATGGGCAGCGCGATCGTCTGCCCGCTGAGGCGCAGCCCTTGGCCGGGCACGGCGCCCCCGCCTCCGCTCGGCATGGGAATGTCCGGCCGCTGCGGAGGGGAGGACGGGCTGCCGGGAGGCAGGAGACGGATGATGTCGCGATCGTCGCCCTCGGCATCTGCGACCGCCACCACGAGCGACTGCGCGAGCGCGCGATGATCGAGCCCGCTCCAAGCCAGTGCGCGGCCGGCGGCGAGAGGAGCCAGCACGAGAAGCGCACACGGCAGGACCGTCGCCGACATCCGCCGCAGGAAGCTTCGCATCGGTGAGCTCAGCATGATGACGCCGGCGAGAGAGTACCGCCCGCCACGCAGCGCGGCAATGCCGCGCGGCAAAGTGAAGGCGAGCCCGAGAATCCGCGCGCGTAGGCTCGGCTCGTCACGAAGCCTCCATCTTACGTCGACGCGGGTTTCCACTCGCCCGGCGCCGTCTGGCAGAAGACCGCCGTGTTGGTCTTGGTCTCGTCTGCCGCTTCTTGACCCTTCTTCTTGCGCAGCTCGAGCTCCGTCGTGACTTTCCGGCACTGCGTGTCGGGCGGGATCTCGCTGATGCGCACCACCTCCTCGTCCACCACCGGCTTGCCGGCGGGCGCCGCCGCGCTGTCCGTGGGTGGAGGCACCGCGGGCAGAGCATCGGACGCTTTAGAGGTGTCGGAAGCAAACCCGCTCGGAGGCGCGGTGCCGTCGCCCTTGCCGTCCGGCGTCGTCACTTTGTCTGCCGCGACGAGGATCGCCGGATCGTTCTTGAGGTCGGAGGCCTTCTGCGTCGGCTCGGCGACGATGGTCACCTGCTTCTTGCCGTCCTTCGACGTGTAGGTGTCGCTCACACGCTGCTCGGGGTCCTTGGCCACCACCACCTTGGAGCGCCTGGCGACTTCGCGCCGCTCGCTCCTGGAGAGGTGCTCGAAGATGACGGCGCCGATGGCGACCGCCGCCACGATACCGAAAGCGCCGCGAAACGGTCCGCCGAACAGGATGGCGCCGCCAATCACGGGCGCGGCGACGCCGGGCAATACGCGCACCGGAGCCCGCACCACCTTTTTGAAGGCGCGCCGGATGCCGAACTGGGCTTCTGCCGCTGGAGGAGGAAGGCTGGTGACGGCCACCGCGGCGGCGAGAAAAATGCACAGGAGGCGCTTGAGCATGTCTCCACTCCCTTGGGGTGGCTGTCGCAAGGCATTGACGGCGGCCAGGGACGGGGCGCCGGGAGCAGAATATCCGAACCCGAACACAGTCGGGAGTGGGAATTTGGGCCAACCGTCAACAACGGTTTACGCGCTTTGCTCCCGGCACGGACGGCCGCGTGTGCGCCACGCGGCAACCTCAACAGGGATAAAGCAATATCCGTCTGGAAGCCGGTCTTCCGTTGCGCTACCACTGGGGTCGGGGTGACGGACGTCGGTTCGACATGCAGCTCGATACTCGAGGGAGATCCTGCGGCCAACTTCGGCGCTGGGGTGCGCTCGCTGCTGCTGTCGTCCTGGCGGTGCTGGGACCGGTCGCATCGCGCGCCTTCGACTCCGCCCGCGTCGAGCCGTCGGTCTACAAGATCTACACGTTCATTGCCCAGCCAAACAAGCAATACGCCGTCTCGTCCGGCTCCGGGTTCCTGATCTCCGGCCGCCGCTACGTGATGACCAACTTCCACGTCATCGAGGGCGGCGAGCACATCTACATCGCGCTCCGCAACGGGCGTGAGCTGAAGATGGTCGAGGCGCGGCCAGTCGAGCGCCGGCCCAACGTCGACCTGGCGCTCCTCGAAGCGCGCGAGGACCTGCCCGGCGAGCCGCTGAACCTCGGCGAGTATGAGCCCGAGAAGCTGGCCGAGGTGATCGCCATCGGCTTTCCGGGAGCCGCCAATCTCAACAAGGATCAGGGCGGCGCGCTCACCGACCTCGACTCGACCGTCACCACCGGTGTCGTCTCGCGCATGACTTTCACAAATCTCAAGGTGAGCGAAACCCAGACCCTGAGCGCGCGCACCGTGCAGCACAACTCCGCCATCAATCCCGGCAACAGCGGCGGCCCCCTGTTCGACGCATGCGGCAATGTCGTGGGCATCAACACCTTGCAGGGCTTGAATTCGCAGGGGCTGTTCTTCTCGATCCATGCCGGCGAGGTGGCGCGCTTCCTGCGCGAGCTTGATATCCCGTTCGCATCCACCAAGCGTGGCTGCACGGGTGGCGCCTCCAGTCTTGGCATCGTGCCCGTGGCCTTCGGCCTCACCGCCGCGCTCGCCCTTGCCGCGGCGGCTTTCATGTTCCGCACGGGCCGCGCGTCGGCCTGGCTCGAAGCGGTGCCCGCGAAGCTCGCCGAGCTTGCCAGGTCGAGGCCGGGTACGGCGAGCAAGGGCAAGGTGCAACGGGCGGCCAAGCTCACCCCGTCAGGCCCGGCCGGCGCGCTCTGCCTGCGCCCGGTCGCGGGCGGCGTGCCGATCCGCCTCGACGAGGGCGGCCGCGCCGTCACCATCGGCCGCGGCCCCGGCGCCGACGTTACCGTCGCGAGCGACACCGTGTCCAAGGTCCACGCCCGTGTCGCCTTCGACAAGGCGGCCGAGCGCATTCGCGTCACCGACCTCAACTCGTCGAATGGCACCTATCTCGACGGCGCGCGCATTCGCCAGGCCGATGCCGGGTCTGGCGCGTCCCTGCGCTTCGGTGCGCTGGAGTACACGGTCGCCCGCGAGACGCGCGTCGAGCCGGCGCCTCCCGCTGGCCCCGGCGCGGGTTGGATGTTGTCCGGCTTCGACCCCTCGGGTCGCGCGCTGCAGTTCGAATTGCGCCTCGACGTCGATCCGGCGTCGAAGCGCGAGAGGCCTGCCACTTGGACATTCGGGCGCGATCCGGGCCGCGCCAATTTCATCATCGACGACGGCAGCGTGTCGTCGCTCCACGCTCAGCTTCTGTACAACCCGGGCGAGGCGCTCACCCTGCGCGACTTGGGTTCCATGAATGGGACGCGGCTCGACGGCGAGAGCATCGGCACGCGCTCCGTCGCGCTGGGCGACGCAAGGCACGAGATCGCCTTCGGCCTCGCCACGTTGCGTCTGTCACGACTGTCAGGCTGAGCGCGGTCGACGCATATCGGCTTCGAAGCGGGCTCAGCCCGGGCGCCGCGTCATTGCGCTCGCGAGGCCGCGCCTGAGGCCGACCGGCATGGCTTCGAGACCGCGCTTCACCGCCGATTTGAGCACGCCGAGATAGAGGGTCGAGTAGGCACGCCCGAGAACCGAGATCGGCACCGCCCAGTCGCACACCGCGGCGGCGTCGTCCGCCCACTCGAGCTTGTAGGCATCGCCCGGTGCCATGAGGTCGAACACGCCCATGCCGCGCTCGAAGGCGCGCCGCAGGTTGGCCTCGATGATAAGCCCGCCTGCGCCGACCTTCTCGTAGTCGAGGTCGTAGGCCGCGACGTGCATGACCGAGCGGCCCTTGCAGTCGACGCCGATTCCGAGCGCCACCGGGCGGCCGTCGCTGAGAATGCCGGTGACGTGGCAACCGGCCGGGCGCACGTCGGCGCGCGCCGCGTCGGAAAAGAAGCGCTCCGTGCGCGGATCCGAGAGCGCGGGCGAGACAAGCCCGCGGGCGTTGAGCCAGACGAGCTTGAGCCGCAGCGCTTCGGCCGCGAGGGCGCCCGCCTCCGACCCGGAGTCGTAGCAGACGGCCGACGCTGCGCCGCGTTCCTCGAGCCTGCGCCAGTGGCGCTTGCGGTTGCGCCGCGAGCTGCTCGAATAGCGCTTCTCGTACTCGGCGAGCGACGGCGCGCTCGAAAGCGCGAGATAGGGTGCCGTGAGGTTGGCGGTCACTGTGGCGCCGATGGCGGCGAGGAGTGGGGCGACATTGGAGTCGGCGCGCACCTTGCGCAACTCCACGACCCCCGCGCCGGTGCGCCGCACGACGAAGTCCCAGGCTGCGGCGAGAATCTCGGCCTTGTCCGCCCGCTCCTCGATCAGAAGATCGCCATACTGGCTGACGGGTTCGCCCATCCAGGTCAGGCGTTTGATGGGCCCGACGGCTTCCGTGACGAGCGGCCAGGCCATCGCTAACCGGCCATCCGCATGCGCCGTGACGATGGCAAGCTGTGCGCCGTCCGCGCCTGGTTCCGCAAGGAAATGATTGGCCCAGTGCCAGAGCCAGTTGAAGGTCTGGAACACATGACAGTCGCGACCGGCCCGCGCGAAGAGATCGCCCCACGCATTCTCGAGCGCATCGAACTCGCTGCGGGTCGTAACCAGATCGAAGGTGACACCGTTCGGAGCCGACGCGACCCGCGGCATTTGCGCGAGCCCGCCGGAAGCTCGCGAGGGCTCATGGCGATGGGGCTCGACATCGCGCGCGGGCGTGGACATGGGCTGGCGGAACCTTAACGCAATACGAATTGCCGCAGCGGAATGGGGCACCCCGCTACCGAGGGAAATGCTCTCATAGAATTGATAAGGAATTGCTTTCTCGGGCCGGAATAGGCGCACACGTCGCGAACATCGAGTGCGTCCGGAAATGCGGGACCGCGGCGAAGCCATGCAAGAAGCGATCGCCGATAGAAGCACGACAATGCCAAGACTCTAGAGATACGCGATCTCGAACAGGGAGAGCACGAACAGCACGACCACGATCGACCATTGCACGAGCCTGCCGCGCAGCGTCGGCGCCGAGCCTCCAAAGGCAGCGGAGAAGGCCAGCACGGCCGCTCCCGCCGTGTTGATCAGGATGAGCCCGGCCATCCCGATCCCTCGACCACGCTCGGACGCCCCCTCGAGGAAGGTCGCCGCGGCAAGCCCGAGGAGGACGCCTCCGAGCAGCCGCGGCCAGAACGCGTTGGCCGAGGCGGGCAGTCCGAGGAGCTTGATCGAGGTCAATGGGGCGATGACAAGTGCGGCGCCCGCGGCGAGCTTGAGAAGCGTTTCAATCCAAAGGAGCTGCTGCACGGTCGTTCACATGGCTTCACGTGAGGCGATCTGCATGGGCGGCGGCACGGAGCATCCGTCCGCTAGTTTCCGGCCTTTTCACGCTGGCTGTCCCACCAGTCACCCGATCCGAACGAAGGCCCGGTATCTTCGGAGCTTCCGTCGAACCAGCCGCTGAAGAGGCCGTCTTCGTCGCTCGCCGCCTTGGCGACCAGTGCCTTCCTCGGCTCGAAGTCGCCGGCCAGGAGTCGGGCGAGGTCCTCTTTGATGCCTTGCGTCTTACGGTCCGAGCAGTAGGCGGGATCCTCGCCCGCGGCCTTGATCACGCCGCCGTACGCGACGCCATAAATCTTGTCGAGCTGTGCAATCTGCTCGGGTGGCGCGCCGCGCGCTGTTTCGCTCGCGAGGAAGTTCCCCTTGAGCTTGGCGGCATCGAAATTATAGCCGCACTTGGTGGCGCGCGCTGAAACGCTGCCAACGAGAAAGGCGCGGTCGGTCGGCGTCGAAGCCGGAGCGAGCGGCGCCGCTCCCGGCTGAACCCCGACGGCGGGTGGCGTGGGCGCGGTGCCGAAAATCGATGCCGTCGACAGCCCGCCCCCGCCCGAGCAGCCCGAAAGCGCCGCGGCAAGCAACAGAACCGGGATGGCAAATCGCTGCATGAATCCCCCTCAAGTGCCCGAAATCAGCGCAGATTTGCGCCCTTTTTGAGGTCAGGTCAACGCCGCGGGGCAGCTCGTCCTGTGCAAAGCGCGCTGCCTCTCGGAAAAGTAAGGAATAGAGGGCGCGGGGAGGGAGATTAACGCATCAGCTCACGGATCGCCGCATCGAGGCCGGTGAGCGTCATGGGGTACATCCGCCCTTCCATGAGGCGGTGCACGAGGCCGATCGATGGCGTGTGGCCCCAATGGGCTTCGGGCACCGGGTTGATCCAGACGCTGCGCGTGTAGATGCCGGTGACACGCTGTAGCCACGCGGCGCCTGCCTCGTCGTTCATGTGTTCGACCGCCCCGCCGACGTGCGTGATCTCGTACGGGCTCATGGAGGCATCGCCGACGAAGATCACCTTGTAGTCGGCCGGATACGTATTGAGCACCTGCCAGGTCGGCGTGGTCTCGGTCCAGCGACGCGCGTTGTCGCGCCAGACACGCTCGTAGAGGCAATTGTGGAAGTAGTAGGACTCGAGATGCTTGAACTCGCTGCGCGCCGCCGAGAATAGCTCCTCCGCCGTACGCACGTGCCAGTCCATGGAGCCGCCCACGTCGAAGAACATGAGCACTTTGACCGCGTTGCGCCGCGCGGGCCGCATGGCGAGGTCGAGGTAGCCCTTGCGCGCGGTCCCGCGCACGGTCTGGTCGAGATCGAGTTCTTCGGCCGCACCCTCGCGCGCAAAACGCCTGAGCCGCCTCAGCGCCATCTTGATGTTGCGCACCCCGAGCTCGACGTCGCTCGCGAGATCGCGGAACGCGCGCTTGTCCCAGACCTTGATGGCGCGTTGGTGCCGGCTTTCTTTCTGCCCGATGCGAATGCCGGCGGGGTTGTAGCCATAGGCGCCGAACGGCGACGTGCCGCCCGTGCCGATCCATGTGTTGCCGCCCTGATGGCGCTCCCGCTGTTCCGCAAGGCGCTGCCGCAGTGCTTCCATGATCGCGTCCCAGCCACCGAGCGCCTCGATCTGAGCTTTTTCCTCCTCGCTGAGATAGAGCGCGGACACCGCGCGCAGCCACGCGTCGGGGATCTCGGCCGTGACCGCCTCGCTCATCAGGTCGAGGCCTTTGAAAACATGCCCGAACACCTGGTCGAAGCGGTCGAGATAGCGCTCGTCCTTCACCAGCGCCGCGCGCGAGAGGTAGTAGAAATCCTCGACGCGCCGCCCGGCGACATTGGCATCGAGCGCCTGGAGCAGCGTCAGATACTCCTTGAGCGTCACGGGGAGCTTGGCGTCGCGCAGTTCTTTGAAGAAACTCGAAAACATGAAATCTGCCTCGCTTCTGTCCGGTAACGCGAAAGGCGAGGCTAGGCAACCCGGCAGACAAAACAAAGAAGCCGCCCCAAAGGGCGGCTTCCTCGTTAGCTAGGCGGTGTCAGCTTCGATTAGAAGTTGATCAGACCACCGAACTGGAAGAGCTGGAACTCTGCCTCGTTACCCGGGCCGTCATCAGCATCTATGTCGCGGTACTTCACCCAGAGCGACATGGCGGCAGCATCAATTTCCTGAACCGCACCAAGACCCCAGAGATCGAAGTTGCCGTCGCCGCTATAGGCGTCGTCAACATTCTCGTACTCGCCGTAAAGAACGGTGGCGCCAAGGTGGTTCCAATTGCGACGAATACCAGCCTTGATGTACCAGGTCTCCTGCTCGACGGCCGCGATGTTGTCATCGAAGTCGCCGTAGTTGCCGAGGATCCAAAGGCCCGTTCCGATGTGCTGGAGGTAAAGGCCCGCCTGGAAGTAGTCGGCATCCGTCGCAGCGCCGGCAACGGCGCCGAGGTTGTTGTAGTTGTCGTCGTCGACCTCGTTGTAGGCGATGGCGGCAGCAACCTTGAAGCCGTGAAGCTCGCCGGCATACCGCAGAGCGATATCCCAGAAATCATCCGCGCCCCAGGAGGCCGAAGCCGAGAAGCCAGCGAAGGTCGGGGTGTCGTAGCGGACCGCGTTCTGCGTCAGACCGTTACAGTCACCAACCGCGCCGCCCATCGTGCCGCAGCTTGCGGCGCCAAGGATAGTGCCGAGCGTGCCGGAACCGAAGGCGCGATAGTCGAACGCCACCCAGTTGGCGGGAACGAGCGAGCCCGAGCCGTCGACCAGGATCGCGGTGTTGTCCGAAGCCTGCGACTGGAGGCCAACGCTGACCTTGCCCCAATGATCGCTCTTGATGAACCAGTAGGACTGCAGCGTCTGCACGCTGTTGTAGCCAAGCGAGTCGCTGAGAACGCCGGCATAAAGCGCCGGGCCGTTGGCGGTGGTCTCGTCCATGGTCAGGCTGTCGGAGCCCATGAGCTCCATGTGCAGCACGTAGCCGGCGGTCCAGCCGGGAACGATGGTGGCCTGGCCCGTGAACTTGACGTTCGAGCCGAGCGTCGTGCCCGAGTCGTGGACGTAGACGTCGTCGTCTTCACCGTTGTCCCACCAGGTGATGTTCTGGGCGACCCAGCCCGAGACCGTCAGCGAGACCTTGCGGTTGCCCTTGCGGGCCGTGGTCGCCTCAAGCTCGGCAATCCGCTCCTCGAGGTCGGCGCAGCAGTTGCCCCCAAGGTCGGCAGCATTTGCGCTCGTAGCGAGACCACCTGCGAGCAGGCCGGCCGCCGCCAGGGCGCTTAGGCTATATTTATTCATAGACCTTCTCCCAATCTGCGTTGGTAATCGAGATGGCGGACGCCCTTACTCGGATCGTGACGCAAACTAGGCCGCACTCTGCGATGTTGACGGCGCGAAGACTCCTCCGGAACCGCCGCTGGAGCCGAAACTCTGCGATTCTCCCCTGCGCAACAATCGAGCAATGGCTTTTTCTCCCCGACGGGAGAGCAACTGTGGCTGCCACGCCACGAAATTGCGTCGAAACCCCACTTTGACGGTCGTTTCTCATCCACGTGACACGGATTTTGGCCTGGGGACGGCGGGGAATAGCCTGGGGATTAGTCGGCGCTCTGAAGGGGAGGTGGCGAGTGTGACGGCCGACCAGGCCCAGTTCGTAAGCGATTCGCTTGTGCGCCGTGCAACCGTGGGCTCGCGGGGCGAGATGCACACGAAGTGTCGGTCAACAGAGAGACGAATGATCGGTGCGCACAAAAAAGAAGCCGCCCCGAAGGGCGGCTTCCCATCTGTTTGGCGTTTCTCAGCTTCGATTAGAAGTTGATGAGACCGCCGAACTGGAAGAGCTGGAACTCTCCATTGTCGCCAGCAGCGCCGTTGCCTACGCCGTCGTTAGCTTCGATGTCGCGATACTTGATCCAGAGCGACATGGCGGCGTTGTCGATTTCCTGCACGGCGCCGAGGCCCCACAACTCGAAGTCGCCAGTGCCGTCGTAAGCATCCTGGACCTCCTCGTACTCACCGTAGAGAACCGTGTGGCCGAGGGGCGTCCAGCGCTGGCGGATACCGGCCTTGACGTACCAGGTCTCCTGCTCGATGGCGTTGAGGTTGTCCTCGAAGTCACCGTAGTTGCCGAGGATCCAGAGGCCGGTGCCGATGTGCTGCAGGTAGAGGCCGGCCTGGAAGTAGTCGGCATCGGTGGCGGCACCGGCAATGACGCCGAGGTTGTTGTAGTTGTCGTCGTCAACCTCGTTGTAGGCAGCGGCGGCAGCCAGCTTGAACCCGCCGAACTCGCCGGCATACCGCAGAGCGATATCCCAGAAATCATCCGCGCCCCAAGAAGCCGAAGCCGAGAAACCGGCGAAGGTCGGCGTATCGTAGCGAACCGAGTTCTGCGTCAGACCGTTACAGTCACCAACCGCGCCGCCCATCGTGCCGCAGCTTGCGCTGCCGAGGATGGCGCCGCCATCCGACGTGAAGGCGCGATAGTCGAACGCCACCCAGTTGGCGGGAACGAGCGAGCCCGAACCGTCGACCAGGATGGCCGTGTTGTCCGAAGCCTGCGACTGGAGGCCGACGCTGACCTTGCCGAGGCTCTCGCTCTTGATGAACCAGTAGGACTGCAGCGTCTGCGGAGTGTTGTAACCTTCCGTGTCGCTGAGGATGCCGGCATAGAGAGCCGGGCCATTCGCGGTTGTCTCATTCATGGTCAAGCTGTCGGAGCTCATGAGCTCCATGTGCAGCACGTAACCAGCGGTCCAGCCGGGAACGATGGTGGCCTGGCCGGTGAACTTGACGTTCGAACCGAGCGTCGTGCCCGAGTCGTGGACGTAGACGTTGTCGTCTTCGCCGTTGTCCCACCAGGTGATGTTCTGGGCGACCCAGCCCGAGACCGTCAGCGAGACCTTGCGGTTACCCTTACGAGCGGTCGTGGCTTCGAGTTCGGCGATGCGCTCCTCGAGGTCGGCGCAGCAATTCCCCCCAAGGTCTGCTGCGGACGCACTGGTTACGGACATGCCACCCGCTAGGAGGCCGGCCGCCGCCAGGGCGCTTAGGCTTTGCTTTTTCATTTACCTTCTCCCGTCTACTAACTTCGCAACGGGCGCTTGACGCATAAACGCCAACGCGCACTAGCTCACGAACAGCGGCAGCACGACACACCGAATCACCGCCTCAGGCCGAGATACTACGCAGAACTGTCCGGCACATGGAATGGCGAAGATCGTTTGTCCCGTGGAATCCAACCGTCATGTGGCGCGAATGCAACTCGCTCTGTGGCGAGCTTAACGCATTGTTTACACATGCGGTTTCGCTGCGCCGTTGCACACGGGTGATGACGGCCCATGAAATGGCGAAACGCAATGCGAGCCGTACAAAGAAGGATGTCGGATAACGCAATCGGGAAAAAAGCCCTTCCGCGTGGGATAGGGAGATCTTCCGTCCCTTGTGCCGCCGCACTCGGCATCTTGCACGGAAGGCCAGCAGGCCCGGTGCCGCCTCTCGCGCCATTTCGCCCGCTACCGCGTCACCCGCGAAAAGTGCGGGCGGTCGCAGGCGCATGCAGAGAGATCGCCTTGCGGCCCCGCAAGCGCTCGGGTATCGTTGCTGCGCCGCAATATCACGGCCGTCGTGCTCTGCGTCTCCGCCCACCGCCCACTCCACGGGAGGGGCAAGCTGCCAATAAAAGTTGCCACAATCGATGGTTATCTGCTGCGCGGGGCGCGGGCTTCACCTCGCGCCTGCAAAGTCCGGCCTGTCCCGGGGGGGAACGGCCGAACGACCGGCCGAGCGCGCCTCAAAAAGCGCGTTTCGGTTTGTTGCTCGGCAGCACGTGGCAGGACGGGGTGGGGCGACTCCGGATCCAAAGTACAAACACAGATGAGCGATGATCCTGGCATGGGCGCAGGCCCAAACCGCCGTCGGATTCTGGCCGGCGCGGGCGCGTGCGCGCTGCTGGTCGCTTTCGCCGAGGAGATGCTGGCCGCATCGTCGGCCGCGGCGCAGGAGGCACCCGCGCCGCCCGTGGACGAGACATTTGCGGCCGACCACGTGCGCAAGCTTGCCGAGGAGCTGGCCGCGCGCGAGTTCGCAAAGCCGCGCGTCGAGCTGCCCGAGCCATTCAATGCACTGACTGCGGAGCAGTACCGCGACATTCGCTTCCGCCCCGAATCTTCGGTCTGGCGTGGAGAGGGTCTCGGGTACGAGGTCGCCCTGCTCCCGGCCGGCTGGCTCTACGACATTCCGGTCGACATCTGGATCGTCGAGCAGGGCAAGGCGCGCAGCCTCAAGGCCGACAGCGCCAATTTCGCCATCGGGCCGTCGATCCAGAACGCCCCCGCCGCGGCGCCGTTCGCCTTCTCCGGCTTTCGCATGTCGGGCGCCTTCACCACGGCCGATACGCTGAACGAGTTCGTCTCCTTCCAGGGCGCGAGCTACTTCAAGGCCGTTGGCCGCAATCAGCCCTACGGCCTCTCCGCGCGCGGCCTCGCCATCAACACCGCGCGCCCGGGAGGAGAGGAGTTTCCCGTCTTCCGCGCCTTCTGGATCGAGAAGCCCGACGCTCAGGCGACGCAAGTGACGATTCATGCCCTCCTCGACAGCGAGAGCATCACCGGCGCCTATCGCTTCGACGTGCGCCCAGGCGAAGCCAACGAGATCCTCGTCAACGCCATGCTCTACCCGCGCCGCACGCTGCAGCACGTGGGCATCGCTCCGCTGACCACCATGTACTTTCACGGGCCGGCCCAGGGGCGCATCGAGCACGACTATCGCCCCGCCGTGCACAACAGCGAGGGCTTGGCCGTCGTCAACGGGCACGGCGAGCGCCTCTGGCGGCCGCTGGCCAACCCCAAGATGCTTCAGACGAGCGCCTTCGTGGACAAGGGCCTCAAGGGCTTCGGCTTCGTCCAGCGCGACCGCACCTTCGCCGGCTACGAGGATCTCGACGCGCACTACGAGCTCCGGCCTTCGGCCTGGATCGAGCCGTCGGCGAGCTGGGGCGACGGCTACGTGGAGCTGATCGAGATCCCGATCAGCGAGGAGATCCATGACAACATCGTGGCTTACTGGAAGCCGTCGAAGGGGCTCGAGGCCGGCAAGAAGTACAACTATGCCTATCGCATGACATGGGGCGATGGCATTCCGGCGGTCTGGACGGGCGCCTGGGTCGTGAGGACCCAGGTGGGTGCCGGAAGCAGCGCCGACACCACCCTGTTTGTCGTCGATTTCGCCGGGCCCGCAGTCAGGGAGCCGCGCGAGTCACCGGTTGCCGACCTCAGCGTCACGAGCGGTCAGACCGCCAATTTGAGCGTGCAGCGTCACCCCGACATCGGCGGTTACCGCGTCAAGTTCGAGCTCAATGCCGGGGGAACGGAGCTGGTGGAGTTGCGTTTAGGGCTGAAGCTGGCTGGCCAGTTGATCTCCGAGAACTGGCTCTATCGATGGACCAAACCATGAGCGCCGAAGACCTTGCGGTTGACGCTGCGGGTGGCCCCGAGGCTGCGGCGTCGCCGCGCCCATTCCATGACGCGAGCGACCCCTCGCTGCTTCCCGCGGACGCGCCGCTTGCCATGCCGGTTCAGAGCTTCTCGGTTGAGGCGAGCCGCATCTGGCCGAAGCGGCGCGGCCCGAGCATCCCGCGCACGGCCGTCTTTCTCGGCGCGGGCTTGATGACGGCGGCGTTCGCCTACGAGCTCTACGGCGTCTTGTCGTTCGTGCAGATGACGCCGATCCAGCTCCTGTTCCTCGTGCTCTCGACGCTCACCTTCGCCTGGATCTCGATTGGCACGCTCTCGGCTGCGCTCGGCTTCCTCCCGCTGTTTGCCGGCGAGAAAGCCGACACCATCGACATCCCCTCAGCGGAGGGGCCGGTCACCTCGCGCACCGCGCTCCTCTTTCCGGTTTATCACGAGGACGCGGCCCGCATCGCCGGCACCATCTCCGCCATCGCCGAGGAGCTGACATCGCTCGGCAAGGCGCAGGGCTTCGACGTCTTCGTCCTGTCGGATACGCGTGGCGCCGAGGTGGGCGCCGCGGAGGAGGCGGCCTACGCCGAGCTCGCCCGCAGGCTCTCCGATACCATCCATGTCTATTATCGCCGCCGCATCGACAACACCGCTCGCAAGTCCGGCAACATCAAGGACTGGGTCGAGCGCTTCGGCGCCGCCTACGAGAGCTTCGTCATCTTCGACGGCGACAGCATCATGTCGGGCGTGGCTTTGGTGCGCCTCGTCCGCGCCATGGAGGCGGATCCGTCCGCGGGCCTCATCCAGACGGTGCCCAAGCTGATCGGCGGACATACGCTGCTGCAGCGGCTCATGCAGTTCGCCGCCAACGTCTACGGTCCAGCAACCGCGGCCGGGCTTGCCTTCTGGAGCAAGGACCAGGGCAACTACTGGGGTCACAACGCCATCATCCGCACGCGCGCCTTCGCCGGCTCCGCGGGCCTGCCGAGCCTTCTCGGGCCGCCGCCCTTCGGCGGCCATATCATGAGCCACGACTTCGTGGAGGCCATGCTGCTGCAACGCGCGGGCTGGGGCGTTCACATGGCGCCTTCGATCGAAGGCTCGTTCGAGAGCATGCCACCGAGCCTGACCGACCTGATCGTGCGCGACCGGCGCTGGTCGCAGGGCAACATCCAGCATCTGGCGCTGCTGTTCCGCAAAGGCGTTCCGGCCATGGGCCGGCTGCATCTCTTCATGGGGGCGGTGTCGTACATCGTCTCCGCCGTTTGGGCCGCCTCGCTCGCCGTCGGTCTCGTGCTCGCGCTGCAGGGCCAACAGCTCCTGCCGAGCTACTTCACGGATAGCAAGACCCTGTTCCCGATCTGGCCGGTGATCGACCCCGGCGCCGCCATGCGCCTCTTCCTCGCCACCATGGCGGTGGTGCTGCTGCCGAAGGCGCTGGGCCTCGCCCTCGAGATGAAGCGCGCCCGTCGCGCCCGAGAGCTGTTCGGCATCCCGCGCTCGGTTGCCGGCGTCGCCACCGAGACCGTGTTCTCGATGCTCTTCGCGCCCATCATGATGATGACGCAGACCTCCTCCGTCCTGCAGATCCTTGTCGGCCGCGATGCCGGATGGAAAGCGCAGCGTCGCGAGGGCGCGATCATGGAGCTCGGCGAGGCCATCCGCTTCCACTGGCCTCACATGCTGGTCGGGGCTGTCGTCACGATCGTGTGCTGGGAGACTTCGCCGGGCCTCCTGGTGTGGATGGCGCCCGTGGTGCTGGGGCTCGTCCTCTCAGGACCCCTCAACTGGTACACCTCGCAGGAAGCCGGGCCGGCCCTGACCGCCGTCCTCTCGACGTCGGTCGATCGCGCGCCGGCCTCGATCGTGGTGAGGACGCTCCGCCATGAGGAGATCTGGCGTGATCGCTTCGCCCCGCCCGACCGCGAGAGCGAAACTGTGCCCGACGTCGCGCACGAGCTAGCCGCGGCCTAGAACCGGCTCGTCACGCAAGCGGCCCTGTCTGAAAGAGCGTGACGCGGAGCCCGCCGTGGGGCACGGGAGCGGTCGGCGGCGCGAAGGGAAGGCCCGTCGCCTTGGCGAGGGCCGTTTCGCTCGTCACGAGGCCGGCGCGCCAGCCGGGAAATCGTTCGCGGAGCGTCTGCCCGAGCGTGCGGTAGAGCGAGCGCAAACGCGCCTTGTCGCCGATGCGGTCGCCATAGGGTGGATTGACGAACACGAGGCCGGGCGGTCCCTCCGGCGCTCGCAGCGCGCTGATCGAGATCTGCTGGAAATCCGTGAAGGCCGCGACGCCCGCGCGCTCGGCGTTGGCGCGGCTCATGGCGATGGAGCCCGCGTCGCGGTCGCTGCCGTGGAAGCGCTGCGCGGGCGCGGCGGCGCGCGCCGCCATCTTATCCCGAAGCACTTGCCAGGCGTCGGCATCGAAAGTTGCGAGGTCCTCGAAGGCGAAGCGGCGCGCGCGTCCCGGCATGAGTCCCGCCGCCATCTCCGCCGCCTCGATGACGAACGTGCCCGAGCCGCACATGGGATCGAGGACGGGCTCGCAGCCGTCGTAGCCGCACTGCCTGAGGAAGAGCGCGGCAAGCGTCTCGCGCATCGGCGCCTTGCCGACCGCCTCCTTGAAGCCGCGTTTGTGCAGAAGCTCGCCCGAGGTGTCGACGGCAAGCGTGCAGCGGTCGGCCTCGATGCGCACGCGGATGCAGACAGGCGCGTCATCCGCGAGCGGGGCGCCTGTCTCTTCGCGGATCGCGGTGGCGACCCGCTCCGCGGCCGCGCCCGAGTGGTAGATGCGCGATTTGGCGCACGTCGCCTCGACGCGGATCGGCACGCCCCGGCTGAGGACGCCGCCCCAGGACACGCGGCGCGCGCGTTTCTCGAGCTCCGCGAGCTGCACCGCATGGAAGCTGTCCAGGCGGGCGAGGACGCGGCTCGCGCCACGCATCACCAGATTGGCGCGCCACACGTCGTGCCAGCGGCCCTCGATGCGCACGCCTCCGGGCACGGGCTTGGGCGCGCGGAAGCCGTTGGCCTTTGCCTCTTCGCAGAGCACGGGCTCGAGACCAGGAGCGGTGGCGAGGAAGATCTCGAAATCGCCGTTGGCTTTCATGCGGCCTACCTATCCGGCTTCGGCCGGCGGCACAACGGCGCCAGCATCAAGGCCTGCCGCTCTGATTTTTTGCTGCAGCGCGTCGACGTCGCGTTTCATTCAGCCGATGGAAACCAAATCGCATCTCAGGCTTCCCGAGGGGTCAATCGATCTTGACATCTCCCTCGCGTAGGCCAACTCTCGGGGCAGTGGCTATCGCTGCCATGTCTCCCTGACGGGGTCCGCACCTCGCTCGACGACATGAAGCACCCCCCGGTTGAGAGGATGGCCATCATTTCCGTGGTCTTGTGCGTTGCCTGCTGGCCAGCGCGCAGCGCCAAGGCCACGGTCCCGTATCAACGGCGAATGGAGGGAGGATGACGCCACCTGGTCGTAATCTCGGACCCCGCGCTGATGCGAGGTCCAGGCTTGGCTAGTGCGAGCCGCTTGAGCTCAAGCGCCGCGTACCCGGGCCCTTCGAACACAAATATCGTCGACGTCATGCGAGGGCGGAGAGCCGGTCGAGATCACGACCGGTGCCAGAGCCTCGCCTCATGAGCCCGGCTCGGCTGGGCAGGTTATCGAAGACAAAGAGCCCCGATCGGCTGCGTGCGCGACGGGGCTCAACTTTTTTTGCAGTCCTGTTTGATGTGCCGATTGCGCCCGGCGAACGGTGGCCGGGCACGAGGGACCGAAGACCGTGCCCGGCCTTGCCGCATGGGGGAGGTGCGGCAAACTCAAAAACCCTACTGCGTCACGGCACCGTCGACGACGGTCGCGCCGTTGAGCTTGCCGTCGTTGAAGACGAGCTTGTCGCCGGGCGAGGCCATCCATGAGAAGCCCCAAGGCCCGGTAAGGCCGCACCCGGCCTTGCACTTCGACGAGAGGTCGCCGGTCTTGCCGGCCGCGATGGCCTCGACGTGCTCGACGTTGCCTTCGTCGATGCCGACCCTGAGCTCGGCCTTGTCCTGGTTCTCGATGGTGAGCGCGAACGTCGGCGTCGCAATGAGCGCGCCCGCAACAGCGAGTAGCGATGCTTTGAGCAGGGACATGATTTCCTCCTGGTTGTTGCCGCGAGGCGCTGGCATCGGCGGCGACATCCGCGCGATCGCGCCTGCGATTGGCAAGCATCTAGGGGAAGGCGTGGCGGCGCGGGTATTCGGTCGGTCGCGTAGGCGATTCCGATACGCGAAAGCACATATTGAACCCGCGATAGCTTGCACAATATGAATGGGTTACGGCGAAGCGGTCTCCTGATGGACTGCCTCGGAGGGATCACGAGGCAGCCTCACCGAGGTACAGCGGACGCCCATCACGGCCCCATGCAGTCGTTTTCGTTCTGGATGGCCGTCTTGGGCTTGTCCTCGTGGTCGGCGGGGCGTCCATTGCCTTGCACGCCATCGGCGCGGGCGCGCAGGTACACGTAGATGTCATCCAGGTAGCACATCACGTTTTTGTTGTTGCCGAAGGGCGGCATGACGAGGTTCACGGCCGTGTTCACGTCCTGCTTGCCGTTGATGACGATGTTCTGGAAGTCGTTGTAGCCGATGGTCTTCAAGGACTGCGTGAGGTCCGGCGCGAAGCTCGAGCCCGAGCCGTCGAAACCGTGGCACACCTCGCAAGAGCCGTTGAAGCGCCGGTAGCCTGAGAAGGTGTACCAGTCGACCCGGTCGCCCTTGCTGATGTTGTAGGTGGGGTTGCCGTTGCCATCGAAGTACTTGCCGTCGTCGGAGGAGACGGCCTTGGGGTCGCCGACAGGGTTGGTGGCCGCAGCCGGATCGTTGGTGTCGGCCAGCGCGGTGGCGCTGGCGGCGGCGAGGGCCAGAAGGCCGAGCATGAATGTGCGCATGTGAAATCCTAGCGATACGCATGCCCTCTGAAATTTGCGTTCCGGGCGAGGGCTTTCCGGTGAGATATGCGCCGCCCGTCGGCGCGCAAGGCGGGTTTACGGCGATGTATGCTCATGGCCTTTTTCGTCGCGGGGGGGTAGAACTCGGCGGCGGCTTCCGCCGTCTGAACGGCACATGAACTTGCCGCTCAACGCCGGTTCAGGGACGCCGTGGCACATCCGACGCGGACGGTTCGCAAGTGCGACGCAAGGGGCGCGCATCGAGCCCCGCCTGGCACAACGATTTTCGAGGGAACGACACCGATGACAGACCGAGCAGTGGGCCACGATCCCCATCTTGGCCCCGTGAACCGCATCGTCCCGTTTCTCAAGACCGCCGCGCTGGTGGTGACCATCGTCGGCGCGGTCCCCACCGCGATCACCGCCTACCATGCGTGGCAGTACAAGGTGCCGTTCACGCAGGTCTCGCACCGCCTTGCGCAGTACGAGATCTGGGAGCGCAACATCGACTGCCAGATCGAATACAAGGCGCTGTCCACGTCGCAGGGCACGAAGGTGGATGCGGGTGCCTGCTCCGCGACGGGCGACATCTCGCTCAAGGTCTCCACCGCGGACGGCAAGGCCACCTACGAGTGGATCGCCTACAATCAGCTGCAGAAGCCGGGCGAGGCGCCGCCCTCTGGCTTCCTCGATCTCCTGGTCGGCGCCGCGCAGGCGGATGACGGCGCACCCTCACCGCGCGTGCGTCTCGCGCAGGCGATGGAGGTCGTCTGCCAGGCGCTCGTCAGCAAGACCGAGCTCGTGCGCGTCGTGAAGGAAGGCGGCAAGTGCTTCCGCGAGACCCTGTCGCCCGTGCGCGGCACCGTCGACAAGCGCGAGGAAGTGCCCTGCGAGACCAAGTGCAAGGCGGGGTAGCAGTCCGCCGCGTGCGTGAGTTTACGCCCGGAGGCGCGTGTCGCCTCCGGGCGTCTTTCTTTCACGCCGACTGTGCCAGACGTTTCGCCGCCGACGTTTCCCGCAACGGGGGCAGACCGAACATGCGCCCATACTCGCGCGTGAACTGCGAAACGCTTTCATAGCCGACCTCGTAGGCGGCGGCGCTTGCGCTTTGCCCTTCGGAGAGCATCAGCCGCCGCGCCTCGATCAAGCGCAGCTGTTTCTGGAACTGGAGCGGCGACAGCGATGTCACGGCTCTGAAGTGCTGGTGGAATGACGAGGCGCTCATGCCGGCGACAGCCGCGAGGCGCTCGATCGGCAAGGGCTTCGCGAACTCGCTGCGCAGCACGGCGACCGCCTTCGCCACGCGCTGCACCTGGCCGTCGGGCCAGCCGAGGCGGCGGATCGTGGGGCCATGCTTGCCGGCGAGCAGCCAGTAATGCATCTCGCGCACGAGCCCGCTGCCAAGCACCGGGACCGATGCCGGCCGCTCCAGCAGCCGCATGAGCCTGAGGGCCGCATCGGCGACCTCGGCGTCGGTCGGCTCGACGTGTACAGGCCTGCCGTCGGCAACCGGTCCCGCTTGCATCTCGACGGCGAGCTCCGCGATCAACGCCAGGTCGAGGTCCAGCGCGAGGGAGTAGTAGGGTTTGCCCGCGCTCGCGCTGAGGATCTGGCTCGTGGTCGGCACGTCCGCCGTGATGAGGAGCGAGTCTCCGGCGCCGAACGTGAACGCGTCGTTCCCCATGGTCACGTGCTTGGTGCCTTGGACAACGAGCGCCACGAGAGGATGCGAGATGGCATGGTCGAGCCCGGTCGGTGCAGTCTGGCGCACGGTCAACAGGCCGGGAATGGGCGTGCGCGCGATACCTGTCGCGTCGGCGTGGGCATCCGCGTAGCGGCGAACGGCGCTGAGCAGGGGCTCGATCATGTCCCGTTCGTAGCCTTCACGAGCCGGCCCGTAAAGCGGGTTTGGAGGATTAGGCAAAAAACGACGAGCATCCGGCAACACGGACGCGGCATCCCGGAGGAGAGTGCGGGCCATCGCAACCCCACACCGATGGAGATGAAAACATGAGCAAAGTTGCTGTCGTTACTGGCTCCAGCCGCGGCCTTGGCCGCAACACGGCCCTTAGCATCGCCCGCAGCGGCGGTGATGTCGTCGTGACGTATCACAGCCGCAGTCAGGATGCCGACGCGGTGGTCTCGGAGATCCGGGCAATGGGCCGCAAGGCCGTCGCGCTGCAGCTCGACACCGGCAGTGTTGCCGGCTTTGCGGCGTTTGCCGGCCGTCTCCGCGCGGCGCTCAGCGAGACGTGGCAGCGCGAGACCTTCGATCACCTCGTCAACAATGCGGGCTACGGCGACATGGCGCTGATCGCGGACACGACGGAAGCGCAGTTCGACGCGCTGGTGAACGTCCACTTCAAGGGCGTGTTCTTTCTCACGCAGGCGCTGCAGCCCTTGATCGCCGACGGCGGGCGCATCGTGAACATTTCGACCGGGCTCACGCGCTTCGCCTATCCCGGCTTTTCCGCCTATGCGGCGGCGAAGGGCGCGGTCGAGGTGCTGAGCGTCTACATGGCGAAGGAGCTTGGCGCCCGCGGCATCGCCGTCAACACGGTGGCGCCCGGCGCCATCGAGACGGACTTCTTGGGCGGTGCGGTTCGCGACACGCCGGATCTCAACAAGGAGTTCGCCGGGATGATCGCGCTCGGCCGCGTCGGCGTGCCCGATGACATCGGTCCGATGATTGCGAGCCTGCTGTCCGAGGCTAACCGCTGGGTCAACGCGCAGCGCATCGAGGTCTCGGGCGGCCAGGCGATCTGATCCGATGATGGGAGGATGCGCCACGCGCGGGCGCATCCTTTTTCGATCAGGGTTGCGCGGGCCGGGCGTTGCCGGCCGTCATCAGCCGTCTTGCCGCCTCGATGGTGTCGGCTTCCTCGGGCGGCTTGTCCCAGCGGATGCGGTGGATGCGCGGGAAGCGCATGGCAAGTCCCGACTTGTGGCGCGATGACGGGAAGATCGCATCGAAGGCGACCTCGAGCACGAGGCGCGGCGCGACGGCGCGCACCGGGCCGAACTGCTCCGTCGTGTGCGTGCGCACGAAACGGTCGATCTCGACGAGCTCCGCATCCGTCATGCCGGAGTAGGCCTTGCCCACCGGCACCAGCTCGTGGCCCGGGTAGATGTCGCCGCGCGGCGGCCCTTCACGCGTGGCGTCACCGAGCACGGGCTCCTCGATCTCGCGCCAGACGCCGAACGTGTAGTCCGAATAGTAGGACGAGCGCTTGCCGGAGCCGCGCTGGGCGTACATCAGCACGCAGTCGAGGGTCAGCGCCGCGCGTTTCCACTTGAACCAGTGGCCACGCGGGCGGCCGGAGAGATAGGGGCTCGTCCAGCGCTTCAGCATCAGGCCCTCGATGCCCTCCTCGCGCGTGCCGGTCCACAGCGCATCGAGCTCGTCGCGCGTCGTGAAGGGAACGAGCGGGCTCACGTCGCTGAGCGGCGGGGCGTATCTCTGGTGCCAGGCCTCGAGCCGCGCGCGCCGCTCGCGGAAGGAAAGCGCGCGCAGATCGTCGGCGCCGTCGATCAGCAGATCGTAGAGGCGCACGTGCGCGGGATGCTCCTTCAGCATGCGGCCGCTGACCACTTTGCGATTGAGGCGCTGCTGCAGGTCGTTGAAGGGCGCGACGATGCCGCGCCGCGCGACGAGAAGCTCGCCGTCGGCGAGCACGTCGCGCCCCTCGAAGGCGGCGACGATGTCGGGAAAGGTGCGCGAGATGTCGTCGCCGGTGCGCGAGAAGAGGCGCACGTGGGGGCCGTGGGCCGCGATCTGCACGCGGATGCCGTCCCACTTCCATTCGGCGGCGAAGTCCTCGGGCGCGAAGGCGGCCCAATCCTGCTCCTCGATGGCATTGGCCAGCATGAGCGGGCGGAAGACGGGCTGGCCCCCGGCATCGGGGCGCGGGCCGTTGCCCTCGAGCCATCGGAAGAGATCGGCGTAGGGCGGGGCGAGCGCGTGCCAGATCTCCTCGATCTCGGCGACGTCGTGGCCGCTCATCTCGGCAAGCGCGGTCTTGGCGAGACGGGCCGAGACGCCGACGCGCGGCGCGCCGCCGATGAGCTTCAGGAGCGCCCAGCGGCCGCGTGTGTCGAGGCGGTCCAGCAGGCGGCCGAGCGTGGCGGCAATCTCGGTCGGCTCGGCGGCGGCGATCATGGCGACCGTCTCGGCGAGACCGGGCGCGGGCTCGCGCACATCTGGTTCCGGCCACATCAGCGCCACCGTCTCGGCGGTGTCGCCGACGTAGTCGCGCGAGAGGGCATACAACACGGGGTCGACGCGGGTATCGAGCAAGGTGGCGAGGCTGCGGCGCAGGGGCAGGCGCGGAAAAAGCCCGTCGGTCAGCGCGGCAAGCGCGAGGCCGCGATCCGGATCGGGCGCGGCGCGGAAGTAGTCGACCAGCAAGCGGAGCTTGCCGTTGCGCGATGGCGTCGTCGTCAGCGTGTCGAGCAGCAGCGCGAAGAGCTCCACGCTATTCCCCCTCGTCCTCGAAGCCGACGAGGGCGAGGGCGCGGGCCCTGAGGCCACGCCGCCCGAGCTCGTAGACGAGGGCGTCGTCGCGGCCGTGCGTGACCCAGACATCCTCGGCGCCGGTTTCCAGAACGGTTGCGATCAGCTCCGGCCAGTCGGCATGGTCCGAGATGACGAGCGGCAGCTCGACTCCGCTCTGGCGCACGCGCCCCTTGATGCGCATCCAGCCCGAGGCGAAAGCCGTGACCGGATCGGGGAAGCGGCGTGACCAGCGGTCGTCGCCGGCGGACGGAGGGCACAGCACCAGCGCGCCGGCAAGCTCGGCGGGCTTCACGTCCGGCACGGGGCGGACGTCGCCGAGGTCGACGCCGAGCCGCTGGTAAAGGGCGCTCAAGGCGACGTGCGCGCCGTGCAGATAGATCGGCGCGTCGTAGCCCGCGTCGCGCGCGAGGCGGATCACGCGCTGGCATTTGCCGAGACCGTAGGCGCCGACGAGATGCGCGCGCTCGGGGTTGCGATGCAGGGAGGCCAGAAGGCGCGCCACCTCGCCCATGGCGGGCTCATGGCGGAACACCGGGAGGGCGAAGGTCGCCTCGGTGACGAACACGTCGCAGGCGACGGGCTCGAACGGCGCGCAGGTGGGATCGGTGGCACGCTTGTAGTCGCCCGAGACCACGGCGCGCTGACCCTTCCATTCGAGCACGACCTGGGCCGAGCCCAGGATATGTCCCGCGGGGACGAGGCGCACCCCGACGCCGTTGATCGATTGGGTGTGCCCGATGGCGGCAGCTTCGAAGCGGCCCGCCGCCTCGTCGCCCAGGCGCACCTTCATCACCGCGATGGTCTCGGCGGTGGCCAACACGGCGCCATGTCCGGGACGCGCGTGGTCGCTGTGGCCGTGTGTGATCACCGCGCGATCGACGGCGCGCGCGGGGTCGATGTAAATGCCGGCGGGCGCGCAGTAGAGGCCGCGCTCGGTCGGGTACAGCCACTGATCTATTCCGGCGGCGGACATGTACGGCTCACAGCCCTGCTCGGGGCCTCGATCCGGCCCTCGCTCTCGACAACGCTGGCTGATCGTTCCCGGTTCATGCACGACGCCGGGCGCGAGGACCGAGCCCGGTTGTCGGTTAGGGGGCGTGCGATCAGGCGATGATGTCGGGCGTCAGCTGGTCCTCGATGGTGGTGATGCGATCCTTGAGGGCGAGCTTCCTCTTCTTCAATCGGCGGATCGTGAGCTGGTCGGCGGCTCCGTTGGTCTCAAGAGCAAAGATCTCGTCGTCCAGCAGCCGGTGCTCGGCGCGGAGCTGAACCAACTCCTCACGAAGCTCCCTGTCGTTCTGCCGCTGCATGTGTGCCGCTCGTTCGCTGGAGCGCGATGTGTTGTGATGAGGCTGTCCGGCCGGTCCGCCACGGCCACAAGGTAAATGCCTGCGGCTCAAGCCGGCGGGACTATCCTCTTAATTTTTGGTAGGCGCAAGCCAGCGCGTGGTCGAGGCTCGCAAACGTCCTGCATAAACCGATGCTTAGCAGAGTGTTAACGGCAACTGCACGATTCATAACCTGTTTGCGACATCCTTAGCCGAGATGGACAGCGCGTGGCAAATCTGTAACAATAACTCCGTCTTCAACTCTGAAAAGGAGGTCAGGATGGCGCTATCGGCTCATCTTCAGGAACTCTCAGAGAAGCACCGGCAACTCGAGCGTCGGATTGAAGAGGAGGCGTTAAGGCCCGGTTCGGACGATCTAGCGATCCGCCGGCTGAAACAAGAAAAGCTGAAGCTTAAGGACGAGATCGTCCGACTGGAAACCGAAACACGACACTGACACGACCGCGGAGCTGCGAGCGCAGCTGCCTCGGCAGCTGCACATCGCAGCACGACCGGCCCAACCGAATTCCCCCATCCCAGACATATCCTAGCGTGGCCGCCAAGCAGGCGGTTGCGGGCTTCCCCGTGCGGCGGCGCCAGGTTCCAGCTCGGTTTGATCCCTGGCAAGGCCGGGGACGGCTCAGGCGTCCTTGGCCATCTCGCGCAACTTGAATTTCTGGATCTTGCCGGTCGACGTGCGCGGCACCTCCCTGAAGACGATGTGGCGCGGAGCCTTGAAGCGCGCGAGCCGCTCGAGGCACCAGGCGATGATCTCCTCTTCGGTGGCGGCCATGCCGGGCTTGAGCTCGATGAAGGCGCACGGCGTCTCGCCCCACTTCTCGTCGGGCTTGGCGACCACCGCGCAGACGGCGATCGAGGGGTGCTTGTAGAGCACATCCTCGACCTCGATCGAGGAGATGTTCTCGCCGCCGGAGATGATGACGTCCTTGGAGCGGTCCTTGAGCTGGATGTAGCCGTCCGGGTGCAGCACGCCGATGTCACCCGAGTGGAACCATCCGCCGGCGAAAGCCTCGTCCGTCGCGGCGGGGTTCTTGAGATAGCCTTTCATGACGATGTTGCCGCGGAACATGACCTCGCCCAGCGTTTCGCCGTCGGCGGGCACCTGCTGCATGGTCACCGGGTCCATGACGGTGAGCCCCTCGAGCGCGGTGTAGCGCACGCCCTGGCGCGCACGCTTCGAGATACGCGCCTCCTTAGGCAGATCGTCCCATTCGCTGTGCCACTCGTTGAGGACGGCGGGGCCGTACGTCTCGGTTAACCCGTAAAGGTGCGTCAGCGCGAAGCCGGCTTCGCTCATGCGCGCGAGCACCTGCTCGGGCGGCGGGGCCGCGGCATGGTTGAATGCCACCGTGTGCGTGATCTCGCGACGCTCGTCGTCCTTGGCGTTGAGCAGCGTCGTCATGACGATCGGCGCGCCGGAAAGGTTCGTCACCTTGTGGTCGACGATGGCGTCGTACATGGGTTTCGCGCGCACCCACCTCAGACAGACGTGCGTGCCGGCGACGACCGCGAGCGTCCAGGGGAAGCACCAGCCGTTGCAGTGGAACATCGGCAGCGTCCACAGGTAGACGGGGTGGCGCGTCATGCCGGTGGCGAGCGCGTTCGCGTAGCACATGAGGGTGGCTCCGCGGTGGTGGTACACGACACCCTTTGGGTTGCCCGTGGTGCCGGACGTGTAGTTGAGGGCGATGGCATCCCACTCGTCGTCCGGGACGCGCCACGCGTACTCCGGGTCGCCTGAGGCGAGGAACGCCTCGTAGTCGAGGTCGGCGATAGCCGGACCGAGGCCCGGGAACTCCGCGTCCTCGTGGTCGATGACGAGCGGACTGACGTTGGCGAGCGCGAGCGCATCCTTGGCGAGCCCCGCGAACTCGCGATCGACGATGAACACCTTGCTGTCGGCGTGGTCGAGCTGGAAGGCGACGATGGGCGCGTCGAGGCGCGTGTTGAGCGAGTGCAGGATGGCGCCGGTCATGGGCACGGCGTAATGGGCTTCCAGCATCGACGGCGTGTTGGACAGCATGACCGAGACGGTGTCGCCGGGGCCGATGCCGCGGCTCGCGAGCGCGGAGGCGAGGCGGCGCGCGCGCGCGTAGAAGTCCCTGTAGGTGTCACGGCGGAGCCCGTGGATGATCGCCACGTGATCGGGATAGGCCTGGGCCGCACGCTCGAGAAAGCGCGTGGGCGTCAGCGGCTCGTAGTTCGCCGGGTTCTTGCCGAGGCCGATCGAATAGGGGTTCTCGCTCATCACGCACTTTTTGCTTTTTTGATTCGCTAGTTTTCTAGCGAACGGTGATCGCCGCGGCAATGCGGAACCTGCCGCCGGACCGGAGCGCCTCGTCTTGTGCTCAATCCCAGAAGTGCCAATGCTTTAGGCAGCCGCCCGCGCGGATTGCCGGGGATGCGCGGGGATTGGGCTTTGAGCCGCGGGTCCGGCCCTATAGCATCGCGCCGTGTGTCGTCAGGTCGTCTTTTTGAGGGAGACGGAAATGACGGAGCCGCAAATCGAGAGCTTGGCGCTCTGGCTGGTGGTGGTGATGGTGCTCATGCTCATGGCGCCCTGGGCGATCCTCTGAGCGCGGACAAAGCGCAAACGGCTTCGGCGCGGAAAGGTACCCCTTGCCCGCGCCGATGCTGCGATTCCCCGTGGACTTCTGAGCAGCCGTCTCGTGCGGCCATGACGCGAGAATGACATAGCTCACTGTAGATCCCCTTAAACAACTTGATTAATAGCGGGTTGAGAGCGCCGCCATGCCCGCATTCGAGCGCGACGCCCTGAGGCCAGGCCCGGAAGGTTGAACCGCCTGGACGGATGGGGCACGTTCTGGCAATCCCAAGCGCCCCCACGACGACGGAGAGGATCGAGGCATGAGCGAGACGACCCCCAAGCAGCTTCTGCATCTCGTGTTCGGAGGCGAGCTGCGCGACCTGGACGGGGTGGAGTTCCGCGACCTCTCCTCGCTCGACATCGTCGGCATCTATCCGAACTACGCCGAGGCTCTGGTGGCCTGGAAAGCGGCCGCGCAGAAGAGCGTGGACAACGCGGCGATGCGCTACTTCATCGTGCACATGCACCGGCTGCTCGAGCCGGAGAGCGCGGGCAAGGTCAAGGCTTAGCCGGGCGATGGTCACCGCGACACAGCAAGCACCCGAGCCACGGCGTGCGCGGCCGAAGCAGAAGGGGTTCGACCCCGAGTCGCGCAAGCTGCTCTCGCGTTTCCTCGCCGATTGGGTATGGCCGCGGCGGCGCGAACTCGTCGGCGCGCTCCTCCTCACGGCAGGCCTCGCGATTGCGACCGGCGCCTATCCCATGATCATCAAGTTCTCCTTCGACAATTTGCTCAGCGGCGACGTGGCGTGGCTGCCGTGGGTGCTCGTCGCCATCGTCGGCATTACGCTGGCGCGCAGCGTGCTCCTCTACCTGCAGACGGTGGCGACGCAGCGCATCGGACTCCGCCTCGCGGCCGACATGCAGTCGACGACGTTCCGCCACCTCATCAACGCCGACTACGCGCAGCTGACACGCGACACGCCAGGGCGGATGATGTCGAAGCTCACCAACGACGTGCAGTTCGTGCAGCAGGCCGCCCTCGCGTCCATGAACTCGATCATGCGCGACACCCTGTCGGTGTTCGCGCTGGTGGGCTCGATGCTCTTTCTCGACTGGATGATCACACTCGTGGTGCTCGGCGTCTATCCGTTCGCGGTGGTCCCCATCGCCACCATCGCGCGACGCGTCAGGCGAAACTCGACGCGCACGCAGGCCGAGCTCGGCGGCATGACCTCGCTGCTCGCCGAGAAGCTGGGCGCGACGCGCCTCATCAAGACCTTCCGCCTCGAGGACTATGCGTCGGCGCGCGTGAACCGCAGCTTCGAGGAGGTGTTCCGCCTGAAGCTCAAGGGCGTCTCGGTGAAGGCCCGGCTCGAGTCGCTGCTCGAGGCGCTGGGCGGGTTGGCCGTCGCGGGCGTGATCTGGGTCGCTTACTGGCGCATCTCGAGCGGCGCCTCCACCGTCGGCGATTTCATGGGGCTCACGGCGGCCCTGCTGATGGCGGCGCAGCCCTTGAGGGCTGTCGGCGGCCTGATGGCGCGCGTGCAGGAGGGCCTTGCCGCCATCGAGAGCATCTACGGCATTCTCGACGAGAAGCCGACCAACAGGGATTTGCCGGATGCCAAGCCGCTCGTCATCGACAAGGGCCGCGTGAGCTTCGATCGCGTGTCGTTCAACTATGGCGACCCGTCGATCCCGGCCATCACGGAATTCACGCTCGAGGTCGAGGGCGGGCACACGGTGGCGCTGGTCGGGCGCTCGGGCGCGGGCAAGTCGACGATCGTCAATCTCGTGCCGCGCCTCTTCGACGTTACGGGCGGCGCGATCCGCATCGATCGGCAGGACATCCGCGAGGTGACGCTCGCCTCGCTGCGCGACTCCATCGCGCTGGTTAGCCAGGAAGTGACGCTGTTCGACGACACGATCCGCGCCAACATCGCGCTTGGCAAGCTTGCCGCGACGGACGAGGAGATTGTGGCGGCGGCCAAGGCCGCGGCGGCGCACGAATTCATTCTCGGTCAGCCGCAGGGCTACGCGACCGTGATCGGCGATCGCGGCGTCAGGCTCTCGGGCGGGCAGCGCCAGCGCCTCGCGCTCGCGGCGGCGATCCTCAAGAACGCGCCCATCCTGCTCCTTGACGAGGCGACGAGCGCGCTCGACACGCAGTCGGAGCGGCTGGTTCAGGATGCGCTCGCAGCGTTCAGCAAGGGGCGCACGTCGATCGTCATCGCACACCGGCTGTCGACGGTGCAGAACGCCGATCTCATCTGCGTCATGGAGGCGGGGCTACTCGTGGAGGCGGGCACGCACGGCGAACTCATCGCCCGAGCCGGAGCCTACGCGCGTCTCGTCAGGGCGCAGCTCCTCTCGGACACGGACCTCGACGCGCCGCCGCCGGGCGTGCCGCTGAACTAGCGCGAGCAGCTGCAAGTGCGTCTCGCGCTTATCGGAGACTCGGGCGGATCCCCACCGTCATGGCGGAGCCATGCTTCGCATGGACGCGGGGATGACGTCGTTGTTGTGGCGGTCCGCTGCCCCCAAAATCACCGTCATCCCCGCGAAGGCGGGGATCCATCCAAGGTGGCGGTGTGAGGCGGATCCGGAGACGAGTCGATCCAAGGCGATAGAAGCGCCGCGCTCGGTTCCGGCTCGGCGCTCGGGTCGTGCCGAAGGCACGCCTCCGGGCCGACCGCCTCGCTGGGCCGGATGACAAATCATTCGCGTCGGAAGATCGTGTCGACGATGCGGTTGGCCCAGCCCTGGGCGTGAAGCCGCTTGGCGACATCCTCAGGGTCATAGACCGTCGCCACCCAGTCGTAGAACGCAATTGGGTTATCGGCTGCGTAGGCGACGTAGGCGTCGAAGACCTCGTCGAGAATGCCGGTATCGGCCTGCCGGATATGGCCGAATCTGAGCGAGAGCTGGCGGCGCGCTTCCACGATCGGCACGCCGTGGCGGGTGTGGAGGTAGAGCGCGCTCATGAGGCCCGCGCGATCCGCGCCCGACTTGCAATGCATGAGAATGGGATACTGGAGGCTGGCGAAGAGATCGCGGGCGGCCAGGAGCTCGGCGCGGGTCGGGGCGGAGCGCGAACGGATGCGGAAATCGACGAGCTCGATGCCCGCCTTGCGGCAGGCTCCCTGCTCGAAGGCGTAGGTGGAGGAATCCGCCTTGCCGCGCAGGTTGACGACGGTGCGAACCCCACGCCGCGCCATGTCGCGGATCTGGTGCGGTAAAGGCTGGGCGGCCCTCCAGGCGTCATGGGAGAGGCGGTGCCGGTTCGGGAAGAAGAGGCGAAAGATCAGGTGGTCGAGCAGCAGCATGTCGAGGTAGCGCGCTTGCGGCTCCGCGCGCTTGCGCAACGACGGCGGGAGGAGACGGGTAGCCGCCCGCAGTCCTGCCCACGCCGAGCGTCGGGCGGCCCGTTTTGCTCGTTTCGCGAGACGTGCCATGTGCGTGCGTTCGTTCGTGCGCCCCGCTGAGCGGCCGCATGCCGCGGCCGGCGACGCATCCTCCAAGTTTCCCTGTCGGGGTGGGTAGCACCATCCTCGGTAATATGTCGAACGCTTCTCTCGGGCCATGTCCCGCGGGTTGCGCGAAGGGTATATTCCCTATAGGAAATTGGCCGGTAACCAAGCGGGGTCAGGCGGGCTTGGCTGAAGCGCCGGCGCCTCAGGCCATTCCGCAATTTCGGCACGTGCAAGCAGAGGCGAGAGAGGCCGATCGATGGCGCCATCGCCACAGCGAGAGCCGATTATCGGTCGATATATCGGTCTCTTTGGGGCGCGCTACATGCGCTACGTGCGCGCGACCTCGGAGGTGATCCTCGATCCGCCGCACGCCGTCGAGATCGCCAACGCCTCGCATCCGTTCATCCTGGCGATGTGGCACGGGCAGTTCGTGCTGCAGCCGACCCTGCACGATCTCAACGGCCGCGAATTTCGCGTCGCGGCCATCGCCGCCCGGCACAACGACGCGGCCGCGATCAGGTCGCTGCTCGGCGAGTTCGACATCGAGGTGGTGCAGGGGGCCGGCGCCAACGAGCGCAAGAAGGACCGCGGCGGGGTCTATGCTCTGCGCGCCGCCGTGCGTCTCCTCAAGGGCGGCAGTACGTTCTCCATGACGGCGGACGTGCCGCCGGGACCGGCGCGCAAGGGCGGAACCGGGATCGTTTCCATCGCCAAGTATGCACGCCGCCCCATCGTGCCGTTCGCGGTCGCCACCAGCCGCTTCATCGCGCTGCCGACGTGGAGCCGCATGACGATCAACCTGCCGTACTCGAAGCTCGCCTATGTCATCGGCGAGCCGATCTGGGTCCCGGAAGACGCCGACGAGGCGGCGCTCGAGGTCGCGCGGCGCAAGGTGGAGGACGGGCTCAACACCGTAACCGAGCGCGCCTACAAGCTCGTCGGCGCGGACATCCGTCGCGTGACGCCCCGCGCCGCTGAGGGCACCAAGGGACCGGCGTCCGAAGGGCTTGCGCTCAAGGCTTATCGCGGGGCGACGGCGGCGATCGGGCTCGGCGCGCCGCTGCTGCTCAACCTGCGCGCACGGCAGGGCAAGGAGGACGCGACCCGCCGCGGCGAGCGTTACGGGGAGGCGAGCCTGCCCAGGCCCGAGGGGCCGCTCCTTTGGATGCACGCCGCAAGCGTCGGCGAGACGAACGCCGTACTCCCGGTGATCGAGCGCCTGCTCGCCGAGCGCGACGACCTCACGGTGCTGCTCACGACCGGCACGCTCACCTCGGCCGCGCTCGCCAAGCGGTGGCTGCCGCCGCGCGCGCTGCATCAATATGTCGTGCTCGATGTGCCCGAGTACGTGCGCCGCTTCCTCGACCACTGGAAGCCCGACGCCGGCGTGTTCGTGGAAAGCGAGATCTGGCCGAACCTGATCATCGAGGCGTCGCGTCGCGGCGTGGCGCTGGCCCTCGTCAACGCGCGCATGTCCCCGCGCAGCGCGCGGCGATGGCGGTGGCTCAGCGGGCTCTCGCTGCCGCTCTTTTCGCGTTTCGATCTCGTGCTGGCGCAGAACGACCTCCTGGCGCGGACCCTGAAGCGGCTCGGCGCGCGCCGCGTGGAGGCCGTCGGCAACCTCAAGATCGACGCCCCGCCTCCGGTCGTCGATGCCATCGAGCTCGACCGCCTGAGGCAGGCGCTCGACGGCCGGCCGACGCTGGTGGCGGCGAGCACGCACGACCCCGAGGAGGAGACGATCGCGGAAGCTCACCGCCTGATCAGCGCCCGGCTTCCGCGCTTCTGCACCATCATCGCGCCGCGCCATCCTGGACGCGGAAAGGCCGTGGCGACCATGCTGCGCGGCAAGGGGCTCAACGTCGCCGTGCGGTCGCACGGCGAACGCCCCGGCCCCGACACCGACGTGTTCGTCGTCGACACCATCGGCGAGCTCGGCACGCTCTACGCGCTGACCGACATCGCCTTCGTCGGCGGCTCGCTCATTCCGCACGGCGGGCAGAACCCGGTCGAGGCGATCGGCCACGGCGCGGCGGTGCTGACCGGGCCCCACTGGACTAACTTCCGGGATTTCTACCGCGCGCTTCTGCGCCACAAGGGCGCGCGCGAGGTGCGCTCGGCGGAGGAGCTGGCAACGGCCGTGGTCGAGCTCCTGACCGAGGAGAGCAAGCTCGCGGAGATGCGGACCGGGGCCAAGGCGGCACTCAAGTCACTCTCCGGCGCACTCGACCGCACGGTCGCAGCGCTGCTCGGGATGCTGCCGGAGCCCTCGCGTGTGCGCCGTGCATCTTGACGAGCCCGCGTGGTGGTACGGGACCGGCGCGGGCACGACGGCTGAGCGCCTGCTCGCGCCGCTCGGCGATCTCTACGCCGGGGTCGTCGAGCGCCGCTTCGGCAAGGCCGAGCCCTATCGCGCTTCGCTCCCGGTCATCTGCGTCGGCAACTTTACGGCGGGCGGCACCGGCAAGACGCCGCTCACGCGCTTCCTGATCGGGCTCTTCGCGGCTCGTGGCAAGAGAGCCGCCGTGCTGTCTCGCGGTTATGGGGGCCGAAGTCCCGGCCCGGTGTGGGTCGAACGGGACCGCCACGCGGCGCGCGACGTGGGCGACGAGCCGCTGCTGATCGCCGCGGACGCGCCAGTCATGGTCGCGCGCGACCGCAAGGCTGGCCTGCAGGCCATCGAGGCGGCAGGCAACGCCGATGTCGTCATCATGGACGACGGGCTGCAGAACCCGCATGTGGCGAAGACGCTGTCCATCGCCGTCGTGGACGGGCGGCGCGGCTTCGGCAACGGGCGTGTGATCCCGGCCGGACCGCTCCGCGCGCGGCTCGCGTTCCAGCTCGGGCTCGTCGACTGCATTGTCGTCATGGGCGCGGAGGCGCCGGAGGGCGAGGCGTCCGTGTTCGAGGACCTGAAGCGGCGCTTTCACGGGCCGGTGCTCTCGGGCGCGGTCGCGGCCACCGGCGACACCTCATGGGCGCAGGACGCCGCGCTGCTCGCGTATGCGGGCATCGGCAATCCGCAACGTTTCTTCGCCATGCTTGAGGGACTGGGCGCGCGGTCGGTGATGCGGCGCGCGTTTTCCGACCATCACGCGTTCACGGATCGGGACGCGCGGCGCCTCCTCGCGGAGTCGGACGCGGCCGACGCGCAGCTCATCACCACGGAGAAGGATCTTGCGCGGCTCGCCGGCGCGAAGGGGGCCTGCCGCGACCTCGCGGGCCGCTCACGCGCGCTGCCCATCGCGGTGACGTTCGAGGAGCGCGACCTCGTCCGCCTCGGCGCGCTCATGGACGGCGTGCTCAAGGCGCGGGTGTAGCGGCTGCTTCGTTGTCTTGCAGATCGGCGATCCGGGCGTCGCTATGGGCGATCACGCGCGTGCGGTTGGCAGATCAGTCCCGCTTGCCGCGCACGGCATCGAGGTAGCGGGAGAGCGAGATGTCGGACGAGGCGTAGGCCTCCTGCAGCTCGACGCTCCAATAGCGCAGGTCCGCGAGGTCGATCTTCTGGCCGGTGACCGCGCAGCGCACGAACTCGCCCGGCGCCACGACCTGGAACTCGCCGTCGAGATAGCGCACCTGCGCCTCGCCGCGGATGCCGAACAGCTTGTCGAAGCGGTTCATGGAGGTCCCTGGGGTCTTTCGCTCGGGGCAGCCGCGAGCCTGACGCACGGCCGAAGCCGATCACATGGCCAATCGGCAGGGCGGCGTCAAGGCGGCCTCGTGTGAAATCCTTATCAGAATAGCGAGCCCTGGTCCCGGCCCGGGCGCCTCGGGGTTGAGGAAGCGGGTTTTTCCTTTTGAGGCAACTCGGACTTCGGCCCCGGTCCGGATGCCGCGGCGACGGCGTCTCCCGCCGTCGCGGCGATGCGCCCGTCGCCGAACTCGATCTCGAGCGCTTGCCCGGCGGCCACGGCATGTGCCGAGCGGACCATCGCGCCGCCCGCGTCGCGCACGAGCGCGAAACCGCGTGCGAGCACACTGTGATAGCTCAAGGAAGCGAGCAACTTCATCTGGATATCGAGGGCGTTCCGGCGCTGGGCGAGGCGGGCGATGAGGCCGCGCTCGCCCCGGCGCGCGAGCGTGTCGAGGCGTTCCCCATAGCGCTCGAGCCGATGCCGGATCGGTGCCGGACTGAGCCGCGCTGAGATGCGGACGTGGCGCGTGTGGTGCGCTTGCGTATTGGCGGAAAGTGCGCGGCCGAGGCGGCTCGCGGTCGAGTCCATGCGCTGTCGCCGGTGCGCGACGAGCGAGCGCGGTGCGGGAAGGCGCGCGGCGATCTGGACGAACCGCGTGTGGCTCCTTTGGACGCGAGTGCGCAGCGCGCCGCCCAGGCGATGCGCGACGTGATCGAGCCGCTGGCGCGGCAGCGCGGCCAGGTCCTCGGCGCGAGGCAGGCCGCGCTCGGCGGATTTCAGGTCGCGGCGCAGCGCCTCGAGCATGCGGCGGACCGCGACGGTCAGGCGCAGGCCGAGCTTGCCGCTCTGATCCATTAGGTCCGATTGCTTCGGCACCGCCCATTCGGCGGCCTTGGTCGGCGTCGGCGCACGGGCGTCGGCGACGAGGTCGATCAATGTCCAATCGGTCTCGTGGCCGACGGCGGAGATCACGGGGATGGCGCTCTCGGCAACGGCCCGCACCACCGTCTCGTCGTTGAAGCCCCACAGGTCCTCGAGGCTTCCGCCGCCGCGGGCGACGATCAGCACGTCGGGGCGGGGGATCACCCCATCTGGTCGAAGCGCGTTGAAGCCGCGCACGGCGGCCGCCACCTCGGCCGCCGACGTTTCGCCCTGCACGCGCACCGGCCAGACGACGACGCGCGTCGGAAATCGCTCGCGGAAGCCGGCCAGCATGTCGCGGATCACGGCGCCCGTCGGGCTCGTCACGATGCCAACCACGCGCGGCAGGTAGGGGAGCTTGCGCTTCCGCTCCTCGGCGAAAAGACCCTCGGCGGCGAGGCGGCGCTTCCTGTCCTCGAGCTGCGCCATGAGCGCGCCGAGCCCGGCGGGCTCCAGCGCCTCGATGACGATCTGGTATTTCGACGAGCCGGGAAAGGACGAGATCTTGCCGGTGGCAATGACCTCCATGCCCTCCTCGGGCTTGATCTTGAGACGGCTCCAGTTGCCGCGCCAGATGACGGCGTCAATCTTGGCCTTCTCGTCCTTGAGCGAGAAGTAGCAGTGGCCGGAGGCATGCGGGCCGCGATAGCCCGAGACCTCGCCGCGCAGGCGCACATGCCCGAAGCCGTCTTCCAGCGCCCGCTTCACGGCGTTGGACAGCTCCGAGACGGTGAACTCGGCGGCGTTGCTGCCGGGGTTCGCTGCGGGTGAAGGAGGGCTTGCCAACGAATCGGTCCTCGCTTGTGTCACGAACTGGAGATGATACACGGTGACTAGACCAACTGGCCAATCGTGCACCGGATTGGAAACAGAAAGCTGAGGCTTTTCAAAGCATGAACGTTCTTCTCATCGGCGGCGGCGGGCGCGAGCACGCGCTCGCCTGGGCGCTCTCGGCGAGCCCGCTGCTGACCAAGCTCTACGCGGCGCCCGGCAACGCCGGCATCGCCGAGCTCGCGACCTGTGTCGCGCTCGACGTGGCGGACCACGACGCGGCGCTACGCTTCATCGCCGACATGGGAATCGGCTTCGTCGTCATCGGGCCCGAGGCGCCGCTGGTCGCGGGGCTTGGCGACGCACTCGCCGCGGCGGGCGTCAAGCACTTCGGCCCGTCGAAGGCAGCCTCTCAACTCGAGGGTTCGAAGGGTTTCACCAAGGACCTTTGCCGCGAGGCCGGTATTCCGACCGGCGCCTATGGACGCTTCAAGGATGCGGCGACCGCGAAGGCGTACCTCGCCGACCAGCCTATACCGATCGTCGTCAAGGCCGACGGCCTCGCGGCGGGGAAGGGCGTCGTCGTCGCCGCAACACGAGCCGAGGCGGAGGCGGCGATCGACGCCTGCTTCTCGGGTGCGTTCGGGGACGCCGGCGCGGAGGTGGTGATCGAGGAATTCCTCGCCGGCGAGGAGGCGAGCTTCTTCGCGCTCTGCGACGGCACGCATGCGCTGGCCCTCGTCACCGCCCAGGATCACAAGCGTGTCGGCGACGACGACACGGGGCCGAACACGGGCGGCATGGGCGCCTACTCGCCGGCGCCGGTGATGACGCCGGAGCTGGTCGAGCGGACCATGGCCGAGATCATCCGGCCGACGGTCGCGACCATGGCGGCGCGCGGCACCCCCTTCAAGGGCGTGCTGTTCGCCGGCCTCATGATCACCGACGATGGGCCGCAGCTCATCGAGTACAACGTGCGCTTCGGCGATCCCGAGACGCAGGTCTTGATGATGCGCCTGCAATCCGATCTCCTCGCTGCGATGATCGCCACCGCCGATGGCGTGCTCGACCATTTCGATCTGAGGTGGCGTGACGATGCGGCGCTGACGGTGGTTCTGGCGGCAAAGGGGTATCCCGGCACGCCGGAGAAGGGGACGGAGATCCGCGGCCTCGACGCCGCGCGCGCGCTCGCGGGCGTGCAGGTCTTCCACGCCGGAACGAAGCGCGACGGCGAGCGCATCCTCGCCGATGGCGGGCGCGTCTTGAATGTCACCGCGCTCGGCGCCACCGTCGCGGAAGCACAGGCGCGCGCTTATCAGGCGATCGCGAAAATCGACTGGCCGGGCGGCTTCTGGCGCCGCGACATCGGCTGGCGCGCCGTGCTGCGCGAGACGGCGAAGGGGTGAGGGGGATCACTCGCGAAGGCCGGCCTTGAGCAGATTGGAGCGGAGATGCTCGCGATCGGCGTCCCTGCTGTAGGGGTCGAGGATGCCCGGAGCGATGCTGCGCGCGGAGGCTTGAGGGTCAAAAATCAGGACCTTTGCGATCGCATTGCGCGCAGCCTCGAGCTGTCCGAGAGCGGCGTGGCTCGCCGCGAGATACAACTCGGTTCCGATCGTCCGGATCGATCGCAGGTTTTCCAATGCCGACACGGCGTTCTCGTATTGACGCGCGTCGAAATAGACAGGGCCGTGCACGAAGGCCCACCACTCGGGGTAGTGCGGATTGAGCTGCATGGCTTTCAGCATGCTGGCGACGCCTTCGTCGGCCCGGCCCGCGTAGCTCAGAACCCACGCATAGTCGTTGATGATGTCGGCGTCGTTCGGATTGACCTCGAGCGCACGCTCGTAGGCGGCAATCGCGCGGGCATTTTGCCCGGAATAGATATGATAGCCCCCCATCGCCCAGTAGCCGTATGCCTCGTCGTCGTCGCGCGAGATGGCGAGCGTAGCGTAGTCGAGCGCTTGAGCCATCGCGCGATCGGCGTCATCCGTCCAGCCGAGCATGATGTCCGTCAGATGCGACCAGGCCATTTTCGCATAGGGTTTTCCGTATCCGGGATCGATGGCTACGGCCTTGAGAAAGCATTCTCGCGCCTTGTCCGTGCATCCCGGAGCGAACGTCGCGAACACGTCGAGGCCGCGCTGGAAGTAATCATAGGCCCGGAAGTTCTGCGGGCTGCCCTTCTCGGTCCGGCCGCGCCAGGCCTTGTGCAGGCGTCCGCCCCATGCAACCGCCAATCTGGCGACGATCATGGACGTGACCTCTTCCAGGCCGGCTGCGATATCGTGTGCAGCCCTGTCGAAGCGCTCGACCCAAAGATGCGCACCCGTGCTGCCGTCAATGAGCTGGGCCGTGATCGCGAACGCGTCGCCTGACTTTCTGACGCTGCCTTCCAGAACATATCTGACGCCGAGATCCGTGGCGATGTCCTGGATCTTGCAGGTCCTGCCCTTGTAGGCGAAGGCCGAGTGACTCGCGATGACGGATAGATCGCGAAAGCGCGAAAGACCTGTGATGATGTTTTCAGTCACGCCGTCGCTCAGGTAGTCGTACGCGCTGTCGGCGCTCATGTTGACGAAGGGAAGGACGACAATCGAGGGCTGCGCGACGGCGCCGGCTCCTTGCAGGGTTGGGTCTCCCGGTCCCACGACCTGGTGGAACTCGGGCGCGTAACCGCCTTTCGGGATCTCTATGCGTATGGGATCGCTGGTGCCCTCGGTCGCATAGTACTCGCGCAACTTTTCGCGCAAGCGACCCGCTTCCATGCGAACGATGGGATCGATGGCGGCGTCGAATGTTTCCGGACGATCGAAGACTTGCGTTGCGAGCGTGTAGCTCTTGAGGCGTTCGCCGCGGCCGGCCAGCGCCTCATCGACGATGAATTTCAGAAAGCGCTGTCGGCGGCGGGATTGGTTGAAGGGCTTGCTTGCAAGCACACGATCCAATTGATCGCGGATTGCCCAATGATCTGGCTCGCTGCGGGGATCAGGCGAATTGTCCACCATGCTCGCGCTCCAGCCACGCAAATCAGGCGTACGAGCCGGCCGCTTCGAAGGCCGTAACTGACGGTATCATACTAGGTTCGCGCACACTTGGATGCCAACCTTTGTTCCAGGCAATGCGGGTTTACCGGAATGATGCCGGTCGGGCTTTCCCGCAGTCTGCCGGAAAATGGACGGAGGACAGGCTCATGAACGTAAAGATTATTCTCGCGGTATTTCCCGTTGTCCTTTCAGCATTTTCCTGTGGCGCCGCACTCGCAGACCAGGTCACCGAGGAGGAGGGGGCGTTTGCCTGCGTCAACGACAAATGGGACGAGAAGGAGCAGGACAAGGGGCACAAGTTGGTGGACTACGCCGGCCGCTGCGTCAGCATTCCAGACGATCCCGCGATCGAAAAATACACCGAGGATTGCGTCGGCAAGTACGAGTACATGCCCGACGAAAGCTGGAAGGGGTCAGGCACCTGCACGTGGAAGTTCAAAAACGGCGACACCATCCTCAAAACCTTCGAGGAGGGCTCCCACGTCAAGGAGTCCAGCTACAAGATCCTGAGCGGCACCGGAAAGTACAAGGGTGTCAGGGGCGGCGGCACCTACACGTACGACAATCTCACGGACACCCTCGGCGGCGGCAGATTCAAAAGCAGGATGGAGCTTCCGTGAGCCGTCGGCTAGGCGAGCTTGTGAGGTTTCTGCAACCGTTGGACCGGTAAGTATCGTTTGATCGCGCCGCCCGCTACGCCCCGACCAGGTTGCCCGGAAGGTGGCGGGCGTCGGGAGAGCGGGCGAGACGCATGGCGCGCTCGTGGGCAAGCTCGAAATCGCGTGCGACGGCGCTGAGCGAAAGTCTCTCTCGGAAGAAATTCGCCCACGCGAACTCGGCGAAGGGGACGTGCGTCTTCACGAAGCCGCCCGCGCGGCGCACCGACCAGGCGAGGTCGCGGTACCGGTCCGAGCGCAACTTGTCGAGGGAGGCGGGCAGTCGCGCCGGGCTGATCCTGCGGCCCTGCGTATCGAAGGGATGCAGCCAGCCGAACGACGCCATGGCGCTGAGGAACGTCGCGCGCGGCATGTCGGAGAGGTCGGCCACGATGCGCACCAGCACGTTGTCGACGTCGCTCCGCCAGAGAGCAAGGCTCAAGTGGTGGTGGTCGATGATGTAGAAGTCGTCATCCGGACCGAGCACGGCCGGCACCGGACGTTTCTCGAGATAGCGGCGCAGCTTGCGCATGCTTTCCGCGCGGCGCTCGATCTTGCGGCGCTTGGCTTCGACCGCGCGCATGCCGACCGCCATCTGGGTCGGGCGCAGATCGGCGAGCGGCACACGCTCGGACCACGCAGGTCCACCGTTATCGGAGAGGGTGTTGGCGATCCCGCGGGCGCGCAGAGACAGGTCGTGGGAGCGGACGGTGCAGGGAGCGATCGAGGACATGAAGGACCGGACCAAGTGGATCGTGAGTGGTTCATCATCTTGTCACGCCGGTTAATTTTGTGTTGCCGGGCGCGTGGCGGGCGCGGAGCCGTTCGGCGGCAAGCTCGACCAGCTTGCGCACCCGCGGGTTGTCCGAGCGGGTCGCCCGGTAGACGAGATGGATCGGGATCGGCGTGTCCTCGAAGCGCTGCAGGATTTCCTTGAGCCGCCCGGCGCGGATCGCCTCCTCGGCCTGATAGGAGAGCACGCGCGTGATGCCGACGCCGGTGATCGCCGCGTCGATGGCCGCCTCGGCGGTGTTGACCGAGAGCCGCGAGCGCACGCGCACCGACTTGCGGCCGTGGCGCTTGCTCTTGAAGATCCACCGCGCGCCCTGCATGCCACTGAAGGCAACGCAATCCCGCTCGCCGAGATCGGCTGGCGAGGAAGGCGTGCCGGTGCGCGCGAGAAACGCGGGCGCGGCGCAGGTCACGAGGCGGAGCGTGCCCGCCCGCATTGCGAGGAGCCCGGAGTCGGCAAGTTCGCCGATGCGCACGGCGAGGTCGATCCCCTCCTCGACGAGATCGACGTTGCGGTCGATGAGAAGCAGGCGTGTGTCGATCCGCGGGTAGGCGGAGAGGAACTCGGCCAGGATCGGCAGCACATGCAGGCGGCCGAAGCTCACCGGCGCCGTGACAGCGATCTCGCCGGATAGCTCCTCCGATTGGCCGGCGATGCGGTTCTCGGCGGCTTCGAGCGTTTCCATCACCTGCCGGCACGCTTTGAGGTAGTCCTGCCCCGCGTCGGTGAGCGCCATGCGACGCGTGGTGCGCTCGATCAGTGTGGAGCCGACCTCGTCCTCGAGCTGAGAAAGTAGGCGGCTGACGTTGGCCAGGGGCTCGCCAAGCTTGCGCGCCGCCGCCGACAGGCTGCCGGCGTCGGCCACGGCGACGAAGACCTTCATGGCGCGGAAGCGGTCCATTTGATACTTCCAAAAACTGAGACTATGTTTGTCGAAAATATAACCTAGCGAACTAATCGCGGGCGCGCCACCTTGCCGTGAGAATTTCCGGATGTGGAGGCCAATCATGGCAGCACCCGTTTCCGACATCGCATTCACGCCCTCGGTCAAAGCCGAGCAGGCGCGTCATGGCTCGCGCGCTCAATACGCCCACATGGAAGAAACCATGGGCTGGGCGAGCACCGTGACACCAGATCTTGCCCAGCAGCTTGCGGCCGCGCGGTCGTTCTACCTCGCCACGGCAAGCGCCGAGGGGCAGCCCTACATCCAGCATCGCGGCGGGCCGCCGGGCTTCCTGCGCGTGCTCGACGAGCGCACGCTCGGGTTCGCGGATTACGCGGGCAACCGGCAGTACATCACCACGGGCAACCTGGCGGAGAACCCGCGCGCCTACATCTTCATCATGGACTACGCGCGGCGGCGCCGCGTCAAGATCTGGGGTCGCGCGCGGGTGGTCGAGGACGACGAGGAGCTCTTGGCGCGGTTGCGCCCGACGGAGGGCGGCAGCCGGGTTGAACGGGTCATCGTTTTCGAGATCGAGGCGTGGGATCGCAACTGCCCGCAGCACATCCCGCAGCTCGTGCCCATCGAGGACGTCGTGCCGGTCGTCGAGAAGCTCGAGGCGCGCATCGCCGAGCTCGAAGCCGAGCTGGCGCGCGTGCGTGATGGTGGTTAGCGACGTTGCTAGGCGCGCACCGTCTTGGCCCAGTCCAGCCAGAGGCTGACGCGTGCGCTGGGGTTGGGCGCCGTCATGAAGTCGGTGATGACGGCCACGCTGTCGGCTCCGGCGGCGAGAATGGGGCCGGCACGCTCGGGCGTGATACCGCCGATGGCGACCAGCGGCAGCTTGCCGATGCGCTTCCGCCACGCGCCGATCTTCTCGAGCCCCTGCGGCGCCCACTTCATCGCTTTGAGCTTGGTCTCGTAGATGGGGCCGAGCGCGACATAGTAAGGCTTGGCGGCGAGCGCGGGCTCGAGCTCTTCGTCGCTGTGGGTCGAGATGCCGAGCGCGATGCCGGCGCGCCGGATCGCGGCGAGGTCGGCGCCGGCCAGGTCCTCCTGGCCGAGATGCAACTCATGGGCGCCGAGGTCGATGGCGGTTTGCCAATAGTCGTTGACGATGAGGCGGCATCGGGCCGCCTTGGCAATGCGCAGCGCCTCGGCGATCTCGGCGCGCACCTCGGCGTCGGATTTGTCCTTGATGCGGAGTTGCAGCGTGCGCACCCCGAGCGGTGCGAGGCGCGCCACCCAGTCCGCGCTCGGCACGATGGGGTAGAACACATCCGGCGCCGCCGTCGTCATATGCGCCCCGTCACGTCTTGCCGGGGTCGAAGTCGAAGAACGGCGTCCCGGCAACGGGAGTCGACGGGCTCGCCCTATCGCTCGGCGCAATGAGACCGGCCTCGTAGGCGGAGCGCCCCGCTTCGATGGCGTCGGCGAACGCAGCCGCCATGCGCACCGGATCGTGGGCCTTTGCGACGGCGGTGTTGAGGAGCACGGCGTCGTAGCCCATTTCCATGGCCGCGGCGGCGTGCGAGGGCGCGCCGATGCCGGCATCGATGACGAGCGGCAGATCCGGGAAATAGGAACGCAACGTCTTGAGCGCGTGCGGGTTGGCGAGGCCGCGGCCGGTGCCGATGGGCGAGCCCCACGGCATCAGAACCCTGCAACCCACGGCCACGAGCCGCTCGGCCGCCGACAGATCCTCGGTCATGTACGGGAACACCTTGAAGCCGCGCTTCGTGAGCTCGCCCGCCGCCTCGACGAGGCCGAACAGGTCCGGCTGCAGCGTGTCGTCGTTGGCGATGACCTCGACCTTGATCCAGTCAGTGTCGAGCAGCTCGCGCGCCATCTCGGCGGTCGTGATGGCCTCCTTCGCCGTGCGGCAGCCGGCGGTGTTTGGGAGCAGGCGCACAGGCAGCGCACGCACGAGATCGAGGAAGCGAGCGCCGGTGCGGCCGCGGGCCTGCTCGCGCCGGAGCGACACGGTGACGATGCCGGCGCGCGCGGCGCGGATGGCCTCGCTCATCACCTGAGGCGAGGGGTAGAGGGCGGTGCCGAGCAGGAGGCGCGAGGTGACCGCCTCGCCGTAGAGTATGAGCGGCTCGGACGGCGTGGTGCGCGAGAGGGATCGCAGGGGCGGGGTCTGGTTCATGCGACGCAGTCTTTGCTTACCCGCCCTGGCGGGCGGAGACGATCTCGATGCGGTCGCCCTCCGAAAGGCGGGCTTCGTCGCGGCGGGCTGCAGCGACGAACGTGCCGTTGAGCGCGGTGGCGACCTTGGCGTCCGCGAAGCCCTGCTCGACCACGAGATCGGCCAGCGTCGCGGCCCCTGTCGCAAGGTGCGTCCCGTTGACGGTGATCGTGCGGAGGTGGGTGTCGGTCGTGGTCATGTGCCGTGTCGTGTCCGTAGCTTAGAGCGGTTGGTGCGATCGCTGCCGACGAAAGTAACAAGCTTCGGCGGCGAGGGTAAGAGTTTGCTGTCCAACCTGACATAGGCGCCCGCACGGCCGCCCGCCAGTCGCGGCATGCGGCAGGTGCTTCGGCCAAGGCGGCTTGCGGCCTCGATTAACGCCGCTTTATGGGGCCGAGGGCAGAGTAGGGAGCCTGGCGCCGCCGGGACGCCGATGCAACCGGGATCGCACGCTTTTTCCCGATCCGTCCGTTCACCCTGTCGCGGCGTGCTCGCCTCTTCGCCACAAAGGATCGCCGTTTGACCACGATCCGGTCCATAGTTTCCGCCTTGTTCGCATGCGGCCGGGCTTCCCGCCCTCATAGTCGAGTTCGTCCATGTTCCAAGCGTTGATCACCAGCCGCCGCTTCGCACCACTCTTCTGGTGCCAGTTCCTGTCGGCGCTCAACGACAACTTCGTCAAGAACGCGCTCGTCATCCTGATCCTGTTCAAGATCGGGTCGGAGCAGGGAGGCGCTCTCGTCGCGCTCGCGGGCGCGGTGCTGGTGGCGCCGTTCTTCATCTTCTCCGGCATCGGCGGCGAGCTGGCGGACCGCTACGACAAGGCGGTCGTCGCCGAGAAGCTGAAGCGCGCCGAGATTCCGGTCGCCATGGTGGCGGCGGCAGGCTTCGTGCTGCATTCGGTGCCGATCCTGTTCGTCGCGCTCGGGCTTTACGGTGTCATCGCGGCGCTGTTCGGCCCCATCAAGTACGGCATCCTGCCGGCGCTGCTCGAGCCGCGCGAGCTTCCCGCCGGCAACGCGTTCGTCGAAAGCGCGACCTTCGCCGCCATCCTGATCGGCACCATCGGCGGCGGGCTCGCTGCCGGCAATTCGGGCGGGGAATGGGTGCTCGCGGGCCTTGTCGTCGTGCTCGCCGCGCTCTGCTGGCTCTCAGCCTCGCTCATCCCGAAGACGGGGGCGGGCGCGCCGGGGCTTGCCATCGACTACAATCCCTGGACATCGACGATGTCGCTCATCCGCCATCTCAGGGCCGACCGGCGGCTCTGGGTCGGCGCGCTGATCACGTCGTGGTTCTGGCTGGTCGGCACGGTGGTGCTGTCGCTCTTGCCGGTGCTGATCAAGGACACGCTCGGCGGCGGCGAGAACGTCACCATCCTGGCGCTCGTCGTGTTCACGATCGGCATCGCGGTCGGCTCGGCGCTGGCGGCACGCGCCAGCAAGACGCGGCCCAACCTGGCGCTGGTGCCGATCGGCGCTCTTCTCATGGGCCTCGTCTCGCTCGACCTGGCGTGGGTTGCATCCGGCCTCGTCAAGTCGACCGAGGTGCTCTCGGTCGACGCGATGCTCGCGAGCGTGACCGGCTGGCACATCCTGGTCGATCTCCTGGGCCTCGCCATCGCCGGCGGCCTCTTCATCGTGCCGTCGTTCGCCGCCGTGCAGCTCTGGGCGCCTGTTGCCGAGCGCGCCCGCGTCATCGGCGCCTGCAATGTCATGTCGGCGCTTTTCATGACCGCTGCCAGCCTCGGCATCGCGGCACTGCAATGGGCCGGCGCAAGCCTCGCGCTGCTGTTGGCCCTGCTCGGCGCAGCCAACATCGTCGCCATGGTGCTGATCCTGCGCGCCTGGGGCCGGGAAGGAATCCAGGACGTCGGCGTGTTCGTGTTCAAGACGTTCCTCGGGCTCGAGGTCAAGGGCTACGAGAACCTGCCGCCCGCGGGTGAGCGCACCATCATCGCGCCCAATCACGTGAGCCTGCTCGACGCGGCGATCATGCACTCGATCCTGCCGTCGCACGCCGCCTTCGCCATCGACACCGGCATGGCGCAGAAAAGCTGGGTGAAGCCGTTCCTGAAGCTCGTCAACGCCCATTCGATCGATCCCACCAAGCCGCTCGGCACGCGCAACCTGATCCAGGCGGTGAAGAGCGGCGAGACGCTGGTCATCTTTCCGGAGGGCCGGCTCACTGTCACGGGCGGCCTGATGAAGGTCTACGATGGCACGGCGATGATTGCCGACAAGGCCGACGCCGTCATCGTGCCGGTGCGCATCGACGGGCCGGAGCGCTCCTACTTCGGCTACCTCAACCGCTTCCAGTGCAAGAAGGCGTTCTTTCCCAAGACGACGGTGACCATCCTGCCGCCGCTCAAGCTCGACGTGCCTGCGGAGCTGAAAGGAAAAGCGCGCAGGCAGGCGGCCGGCATGGCGCTGCAGGACGTCATGGTGGAGGCGGCGGTCAAGACCGCAAACCTCGATCAGACGCTGTTCTCGGCCCTCGTCGAAGCCAAGGCGACGCGCGATACGGGCAAGCCCGCCATCGAGGACCCCCTCGGGACGACGCTGAGCTATGGCAAGCTCATCACCAGCGCGCAGGTGCTCGGCGCGAAGCTCGCAACCCTGGCCCCCGAAGGCGCGGCGGTCGGCGTCATGCTGCCGAACTCAGCCGCCGTCGCGGTCACGTTCTTTGCGTTGCAGAGCATCGGCCGCGTGCCCGCGATGCTGAACTTCACGGCCGGTCCGCAGAACGTCGATGCTGCATGCCTCGCGGCGAAGGTCGCGGTCGTGCTGACCAGCCGCGCCTTCGTCGAGAAGGCACACCTCGAGCCCGTGATCGCCATGCTCGCCGAGACGCGCCGCATCGTATACCTCGAGGACGTGCGGGCGACGATCACGGTCTGGGACAAGCTGCGCGGGCTCCTCGTCGGCACGCGGGCGCAGGTTGAACGCAGGCCGGACGATCCGGCGGCCATCCTGTTCACGTCGGGATCGGAGGGGCTGCCGAAGGGCGTCGTCTTGAGCCACAAGAACATGCTCGCCAACGCGATGCAGAGCCTGACGCGTGTCTCGGTCAACGGTCAGGACAAGGTGTTCAACGTGCTGCCCGTGTTCCATTCGTTCGGGCTCACGGCAGGGCTCGTCATGCCGCTGGTCGCCGGCGTCCCGGTCTATCTCTATCCGACGCCGCTGCACTACCGCATCGTGCCGGAGCTCGTGTACGGCTCGAACGCGAGCATCCTGTTCGGCACCGACACGTTCCTCAACGGCTACGCACGCGCGGCGCACCCTTACGATTTCGCGCGCGTGCGCCTGATCCTTGCCGGCGCCGAGGCGGTGAAGGAGCGCACGCGCCAGATCTACATGGAGAAGTTCGGCGTGCGCATCCTCGAGGGCTACGGCGTCACCGAGACGGCGCCGGTGCTCGCGATCAACACGCCGCTGGCCAACAAGAGCGGCACGGTCGGGCGCCTCTCGCCGCTGATGGAAGCGCGGCTCGAGCCAGTCCCGGGTATCGAGGAGGGCGGGCGCCTCTACGTCCGCGGGCCGAACGTGATGCTCGGCTACATGCGGGCCGAGAACCCGGGCGTGCTCGAGCCTCCTCAGGACGGCTGGCACGACACGGGCGACATCGTCGCCATCGACGCGCAGGGCTTCATCTCGATCAAGGGCCGCGCCAAGCGGTTCGCGAAGATCGCGGGCGAGATGGTGTCTCTGTCGGCGGTGGAGGCGCTGTCCGCCGAGCTGTGGCCGGCGAAGCCGAGCGTCGTCGTGGCGCTGCCGGATGCGCGTAAGGGCGAGCGGCTGGTGCTGATGACGTCCGACGAGAAAGCGACGCGGGACGCGTTCGCGCGCTTCGCGCGCACCAAGGGCGCCAACGAGCTCATGGTGCCGGCGGATGTGCTGATCGTGCCGTCCGTGCCGCTCCTGGGCTCAGGCAAGCCCGACTACGTCGCCTCCCTTGCGCTCGCCAAGGAGAAGATGGCGTCGACGCCCCGCAAGGCCGAGGCGCTGGTGCCTGCTCCCGGCGGCCCGACGGCGGTGTGAGTCCGTGCTCAACCCGAACGCGGCTGGATCCCGGCCGTCCATGCGCGGCATGGCTTCGCCATGACGGGAGAGGCCGTGAGCGCGGCGAAGCCGAGCGAGCGGGTGAGGGGGCGCGAAGGCCTACCGCCGTTCCTTGTCGCGCTGCCAGTAGAGGAAGCCGGTGGTGACGAGCGCGGTCAGGATGATGGTGCCGATGATGTCGCTGCGCTTGATGAAGGCGAGCCAGACGTCGACGCCGCCGAGCGAGCCCGAGCGGCCGACCAGAAAGCCGTTGACCATCATGACGAACAACACCACGCCGGCTGTCAGCGCGACGGCCATGGCGACATGCAGCGAGCGCTTCACGGCACGCGGCATCATGGCCACCTTGCGGGTTCCGACGGCGAACTGGGTACGGTCAGACATGGCAGGCTCCCTGCGTTCGAATTGACGATCGGCGACAGACATTGCCTCTAATCCTGGGCTCAATTCCCAAGCGAATCAGACTGCTGCGAGGATGCGGCGGGCCGCCACGGCAGGCAACGCTCGGAGCGAGCATAAGACGGCCTCGCGCAAGCTTCGTCGCGCAGTCGAACTGACGATTCCGGTTCGCGTTGCGCTCAGTTAGCGCGTCGTCCCAGCGAGTTTACTTGCGCACGCGCACGCCCACCCGGATCTCGTCGCTCTCGTAGTCACCATCCACGCCGTTTGAGGCGAAGTCGAGGTGCTGGTAGCGCGTGAACAGCACCAGCTCCGGGCTCGCGTAGTATTCGGCGCCCAGGAAGGCCAGGACCTGGTCCTCGGTGAATGTGGTCGCGTCGTAGTCGTTGTGCGTATAGGCGACGCCGGCCGAGGCAACGAGGAAGCGCCGCAGCGCGTGGCGCGCCTCGAGACCGATGGTGTGCGAGATGACGCCGCCCGACTCCTCCGTGGTGGTGTCGTAGATGTCGCTTTGCGCGGTGAGCAGGAACGAGGTGATCTCGCTCGGGCGCCACGCGAGGTTGGCGTCGAACAAGAAGGCCTCGACCGAGCGGAGGCGGGAGTCGTCGGGGTTCTGCTGGCCGTAGCCGACACTGATGGTGCCGCGCAGCAGGGCGCCGGTCGCGCCGAAATCCAGGCCGACGCGGGTGCGCGTACCCTCTGAATCGCGCGGGATGCCGTCGGCGGGCACGCCGCCCTTGTCGCGCTGGTTGAGCTCCTGCTCGGCAAACACTGAGAGCGTCGGCTTGAACTCCCACGTGGCGCGCACGGCTTGTTGCGTTTCGAGCGTGTCGCGGTCGGCGTTGCTCGCCCCGTTGGTGTCCGAGTAGGTCGTGTCGGACACGGCGCCGCGCAGCTGCAGCGAGAGGCGGTTGAAACGGTGATTGATCGCGGCCTCGGCGCGGTCGGTCGTCACGTCGGCGCGCTGGCCCACCTGATTGGCGTCGATGGCGGAGCGCGATTCCTGCCCGAAGTCGTGGCCGACAATGGCCTGCACGTTGCTGCGGCGCGCGATGTCGAGGCGTGCGCGCGCCTCCGCGCTCCAGGCGCGGTCGTCCTCGGAGGGAAAGTCGTCGTGGAAGGTGTCGAGGGTCGTGCCCTTGAGCTCGAAAGCATGGCGCGACCAGTTGGAGACGAGGCGCGTCGTGGTGCGCACCTCGGCGGCGATGTCGGAGCGGGCATCCGGCGAGGAGAGCACGTTGTCGGTCCAGAGCCCGCCGGCCTCGATCTCGGGAAAGAGCACGAAGCTGCCGACGCGCACGCCGATCGGGTCATAAGGCTCGAAGCGGGCGAGGCGCGCGGGGCGGCGGTCGGTGGTAACGGGATCGATGTTCTCGATCTGGAACAGCAGCGGGTCGTGGCCGGCCGGCGGGGTCTCGAACACGTCGCGGTCCTCGGCGGGCCGCGCGTCGCGGGTCGGGTCGGCCCCGTCTTCGGGGGGCTCGGGCTCGGCGAGGTCGATCTCCCCGTCTGTGTTGGCAGGCTCGCGGACGTCCGCATCGTCGGCGGACCGAGGCGCGCCGGCGTCGTCCGCATCGGAGAACGAGTCCTCTCCGGGCTCGGCGCTCAGGGCGGGGTCGGCGTCCTGTTCGGCAAGCGGGTCGCTCGCGCCTCGGCGCAGGCGCGGCGCCGTCTCATAGGCGGTATCGGGCCCGGCGGCGGCGAGTGTGGTGCGATCGGCGCGCGCGTCGGCGGCGGAGGCAGGCGACAGCGCGGCGACAAGCGTCGCCATCGCGAAGCCGAGCACGATCAGTCCGAGCCGCCAGACCAGCGCCACAGTGGCGTCCTCATGAGGATGAACCGCACGCGACGCACACTGAATGCCCGAGCCAAAAGGGCCCGGCGCGCATACGAGTCCGACACTAGGAATGGTCGGTTAACGGGGGATTAAGGGTTGCGCTGAGCAAGACCCGTCATTCCGGCCGCCGCGAGCATCGCGAGCAAGAGCCGGAACCCAGCGGAAAGGCCGTCGAAGACGCAAAAGATCTATTGCGATAGAAGTTTTGCACTGAGCTCCCGCTCTGCGAAGGCACGCCTCGGGCGTGACCGCCGTCGCTTGGCGGGAATGACGGGCAAATTGGCGACCTCAAGCCGGCTCGACAGTGAAGACGGTGCCGTTGGCGCCGGTGATGCGCACGCGGCTGCCCTTGGGCGTGTCGGCGCCGGAGGCCGGCCAGAGCGTGTCGCCCACGCGCACGCGGCCGCGCCCGCCCGAGATGTCGTCTTCGACCACGACGATGCGCCCGACGTACTGCGCGCCACGCTGGTTCAAGTCCTTCTCCGCGCTCTCGACGTTCTGCGCGTTGGCGAAGCGGCGCACCCAGAACACGGTCGCGACCGAGATCACCGCGAACACGACGAATTGCCAGGGCAGCGTGAACGCGTCGCCGAGGGCGGCGAGCAGAATGCCGACGATCACCGCCGAGAGGCCGAACCACAGGAAATGCACGCCCGGGATCAGCGTCTCGAGGGCCATCAGCAGTACGCCGCCGATGAACCAGTTCCAGTAGCCGAGGCCGGAGAATAAATCGATCATGGGCGTGTCCCCGAGTTTGATGAGGCGTCCAGAGCCCATTGATTATATCGGGTTGAACGTCGCGAGCACAATCAGTCTCCGGACCAGTCTCCGGACTGGATGCGCGCCGGGATGGGAGAGGTTGCGTTCGTGGTCCCTCGGTCCCGGCTCGGCGCGAAGGCGCTGTCGCGCCATCGCGATCCAGGGCCTCAGGCTCAGGTCTTCGAAGACGGCACGCTCGTTGAACGGCCGGCCGGCGCCGCGGGCGGCTGCGGTGCCTTCGGACCGAAGGCCTCGCCCGTGATCTGTGCGAGGCCCGCGAGCGAGCCGATCACCGAGGAGGCTTCGAGCGGCATCAGGATCACCTTCTGGTTCGGCGCCGAAGCGAGCGCTTCGAGCGCCTTCACGTAGTTGTTGGCGACGAAGTAGTTGATGGCCTGCACGTTGCCGCCGGCGATGGCGTTGGACACCAAAGTGGTCGCGGTGGCCTCGGCCTCGGCGGCGCGCTCCCGCGCTTCGGCGTCCTTGAAGGCGGCTTCGCGCCGGCCCTCGGCTTCCAGCACCACGGCCTGCTTCTCGCCCTCGGCCTTGAGGATGGCCGCGGCGCGCAGGCCTTCGCTCTCGAGAATCTGCGCGCGCTTCTCGCGCTCGGCCTTCATCTGCCGCGCCATGCTGTCAATGAGGTCGCGCGGAGGGGCGATGTCCTTGATCTCGATGCGCGTGACCTTGACGCCCCAGGCTTCCGTCGCGGCGTCGACCACGTGCAGGAGCTGCGCGTTGATCTTGTCACGGTTGGAGAGCAGCTCGTCCAGATCCATGGAGCCCATGACGGTGCGGATGTTGGTCATGGTCAGGTTGACCGTCGCGTGCTCGAGGTTGTCGACCTCGTAGGCCGACTTGGCGGCGTTCAGCACCTGGAAGAAGGCGACGCCGTCGACGCGCACCATGGCGTTGTCGCGCGTGATCACATCCTGGCTCGGGATGTCGATCACCTGCTCCTTGACGTTGACGTGGTGGCCGACGCGCTCGACGATGGGGACCAGGAAGTGCAGGCCCGGCATCAGCGTGCGGGTGAAGCGGCCGAAGCTCTCGACCGTATAGTTGAAGCCTTGCGGCACGACCTTGACGGTGGACCACAGCACCGCCGCGGCGAGCACGATCAAAAGCAGGCCGAAGGCCTCGAAGCCACCAAACATGGATGAAATTCCTTCCCGACAGGACGTCTCATTACGCCACCGTACTCTGCACCCAACTTAGTGGGTTTGAGGGCAGCACCGGCGAACGACGTAGATTGATCCTTACCGAAAGCAGTCCCCTAGGGAATTGACGGTTCGAGCCGCAACTCGGCGGCCCGGTCTGCGGGTCAGATCCAGCCCATGAGTTCGCGGCGCACAACAGCCTCGATGACGTCGACCCCGGCGGCGCTGTCGTTGAGCGCCGGGAGGTAGGCGAACTTCTCGCCGCCGCCGCCTTCGAAGATGTGGCGGTTCTCGCCGTCGAGCTCCTCCAGCGTCTCGAGGCAGTCGGCGGAGAAGCCCGGCGCCACGAGGGCGAGGCGCTTCACGCCCTCCGCCGCGAGACGCTCGACGGTCTTGTCGGTGTAGGGTTCGAGCCAGGGATCGCTGCCGAAGCGGGACTGGAACGTCGTCAGCCAGCGGTCTGCGGGCCAGCCCAGCGCATCGCGCACGAGACGCGACGTTTTCTGGCACTGGCAATGGTAAGGGTCGCCCTTCGCGAAATATTCGACCGGCATGCCGTGGAAGGTGGCGATGATGCGCTCGGGCTCGAAGTCGAGCTTCGCGAGGCTCTCCCGCATGGAGCGCGCGATGCGGTCGATGTAAACCGGATCGTCGTAGTAGGCGGGCGCCACGCGCACCGCCGGCTGCCAGCGCAGCTTCATCAACGCGCGGAAGGCGTGATCGGCGGCCGTTGCGGTGGTGGCCGCGGCATACTGCGGATAGAGCGGCACGAGGAGGATGCGGTCGCAGCCCGCTTCTGCGAGCGCGCGGATGCGGCTCTCTGTCGTCGGATTGGCATAGCGCATCGCCCAGTCGACCACGATCCCTGGGTGCGTGGCGGCGAACCTCGTCGAAAGCTGCTCCGCTTGCGCGCGCGTGATGGACTTCAGCGGCCCCTCGTCGCGCGCCTTGTTCCAGATCGTCGCGTAGTCGCGGCCTTTGCGGCCGGGGCGCACAGTGAGGATGATCAGGTTCAGGATCGGCCACCACTTCCAGCGCGGCACCTCGATGACGCGCTCGTCGGAGAGGAACTCTTTCAGGTAGCGGCGCATGGACCAGTAGTCGGTGCCGTCCGGCGTGCCGAGGTTCAAAAGCAGCACGCCGACGCGGCCGTGCGCGATGTCGGGGTGACCCTTCGGCCAATGCGTTCGGTCCGGCCCGGCGCCGTTGTCTGCCTTGGTCAGCATGCGTGCATCACGTCCCGTTGCGCTGTCGCTGGACATATAGTGCGGCGCGCGATTTTAGCGAGATTTTGGACGGCGGCTAGTTCGGGCCCTAATTGCGGGCGTGTGTCGCCGGCTGCCGTGCGCGGGCCCGCCCAGCGGGCGCCTCCTCATCGCGGTCCTCCTCGCCGGTACGATGCACCGCGGCCGCCCAGATAGCCGCGATGCGCCGGCCGTGCGCCTTGGGACGCTCGGCATAGAGCATCAGGCCGTGCGATCTCGCGGCGCGGCGGAGCGCGGTCTGGTGCGCGCCGACCAGCGCGCGAATGGTCTCGGCGTCCTCACGCGAGAGCGCGCCGGGCGCCAGCGCCTCCAGCGTGCCCCTCAGCATGGCGAGGTCGTGATCGTCGCCCAGCAGTTGCGAAAGCTCGCGCGCACCTTGGATGTGCGCCTCGAATTGCGCCGGCCAGGCGCGCGACAGCAGCGCCATGTGCCGCCAGTGGGCCTGAACGCACTTGCGCCACTCGTGGAAGGCCTCGTCGGTTTCCTCGGCGTAGGCGCGGTCACGCTCCTCGATGCCCTTGCGGTAGTTGCGCACCAGGCCCTTCTCGAGGGTAGCGAAGGCGTTGGGCTCGATGCGCAGGCGGCGGAAGCGGCGCGCCGCCCGCTCGAGGGCCGCGTCGGCGTCCGCGAACTCGGCCGTCTCGCGCGGCTCGGCGCCGTTGCGGCGCGCCAGCACGGCTTGCTTCAGACGCCCGAGCGCCGGGCCCGCTGTCGCGCCGTGCTCGGAGGCGAGCTTGACGACGGTCTCGAGCAGCACGTGGTCGTCGCGCGCGGAGGAGAGGGAGGCGGCGATGGAGCGGAAGTGGGCGTTCTCGGCGCGGAACGCCGCGTCACCGAGGCCGACGCGGGCCAGCCGCAACAGCGCGCGGATGCGCTTCAGGCACTTGCGCACCTCGTGGACCGCCGTCGCGGGCGCGCCTCGCGCCGCCGAAAGCTCGCGTCGTGCACGCTCGATCTGTTCCACGCCGGCACGGCGAAAGGCCTTCTCAATGGGTTCGTCGATACGTAGTCGGAAGGCCATTCGTGCCCGCTCGCTCGTCTGTCTTTTCTTGTTGGCGTTGACGGCGAGTATAGCGGCCCGCCGGCCATTTTCCATGGGACCAATGGACTTTGCTAAAGTCAATTCGCCAGCCGGATTATGGAGATACAAGCCGTTCCATGAGCTTCGGAATTTTCCTCCGCAGACGCCGGGACGCGAAGCCAGGTCAGGTCGGAATCGATGGTGTGCGATCCGCAGTCTGATGGCCGGGCCACGGTTTTCGCCTGGTCCGGCGCCGCCGGCGCGCCGCGAATGCGCCCGCCGATCACGGTCGCCTCCCCGGCTTTGGCCTTGGCTTGACGCCATGCGTCGAGGCCCTCGAGCGCAGCGCACGGAGGATCCTCGCTGCTGCAGGCGGTGGGAAGCGAGAACGAGGCCAGCCACAGCGTGCGCCCGCGGTCGGTCACGCGCACGGCGGTTGCGACGCCCTCATCGGCACCGCCTTGGCTGTCGGCGGATGTGTCCTCGAGGCGAAGGGAGAAGTCGCGAGCGGTGATGCGCAGGTCCTGGCGCGCCTTGACGGCGACGGCGGTGGTCGGCGGGAGCACGCGCACGGTGCGGAAACCGACGTTGTCCTTGGAGGATAAGACGCGGCGTGAGACGACGAGGCGCCAAAAGCGCGGCGGAAAGAGGCGCCGCAAGGGCGCTGCCGCCTGCACGCCCTGGATCAGCACCACGTCGGTGTCGGCGAGGCTCGGGATCGGCGTCACGGCCGCGGACGCGATCTCGGGCCGGGTCTCGCGCTCGGAGCCGAACGTCGTGCGCCAAGCGGGGCGGCTCACCTCCGGCACGGGGCGCGGCGCGAGTTCGGGCACGTCGGCGAGATCGAGAATGCCGATGGTGAGGCCAGCGGAGGCGGTGGGTTCTGCCTCGGCCCCCCCGGCGGACGCAGGCGCGGCATGGGACAGGAACGCCAGCAGGGTCGCGAGCAACAGGAACAGCTCGCGACGGGGCGCGTCACGTTGCCCAGCCTGCGGGCCATCGCGCGTGCGCAAAACGAGCATGCGGCCTCCCGTTCGACGGTCAGGGAACATCATCTTCACAGGGGTCTAGGGACCCCCGTGTCGCTGGGCGCTACATTTCGTCCGATTCGAGCGTTATCCTCCCGCGAGTCCCCCCGAGTGGCAAGGTATTCCCCGCCGATGCTCGCCATCCCTGAGAGAGAGCCGACCGCGAGCCGATGGGCGACGCGGGCCGCATTGTTCGCCTTTGGAATTCTCGTGTCGGCGGCCTTCCTGTTCCGGCTCTTCGGGCTCGCGACACCGATCGCTTTCAACCTCGCGGCCGTGGCGATGGGAATTGCCGGGCTGTCGATCGCGACCGCGCTCGCGGCGAGCGCCATCATCTGGCGCACGGGCCGGCCCGGAACGGCGCGCGTGCTGTTTGCCGTCTGCCTCAGCCTGGCGCTGCTCGCCGTCCCACTCGTCTATCTGATGTGGGTGCGCGACTATCCCTTGCTCAGTGACGTCACCACGGACTTCGACAATCCGCCGTCGCTCGCCGCCGTCGCGCGCCTGCGCGGCCCGGGCGACAACGCGGTGACCTACAACCGTGCGCGCTCGGCCGACGAGCAGGCGAGGGCTTATCCGGACATCCGCCCGCTGGTCATCGACCGGCCCGTCGATGAAGCCTACGGCCTCGTCATGGACGCGGTGAAGCGCCTCAAGTTTGACATCGTGGCCGACGATGCGCCCGATCCCGAGGCCGGCACGCCGGGCGCCATCGAGGCCGTGGATCGCACGCTGATCATGGGCCTTTACGAGGACGTCGGCATCCGCGTCTCGGGCGACGGGGAAAGGGCGCGTGTCGACATGCGCTCGGCGTCCCGCTTCGGCAGCGGCGACATGGGCAGCAACGCCGAGCGCATCCGTACGCTCGTGAGGGAGATCCGCGCCCGCGTCGACGCCACGACGCCGACGGCCGAGGACGCTCAAAAGAAGAAAAAGGCTAAGCCAGAGAAAGAGGACGGTCCCAAGTCGGATCGCCGTCGCAAGTCACGAGACCGCGCGCAATGAGATGCTCGACGTGCGCCTGCACGGAGAGAGCGGCCGCGCTCGTGAGCTTCATGTCGATCGCCGGATAGATGATCGGCACGATGGACTGGATGGTGCCGACACCGCCGCGGATGGCCTCGAGCACCTGCTGCTCGCGCCAGCGCCGGTGCAAGAGGTAGGCGCGGACCGTGCGCTGCGGGTCGTCGATGCGACCGCCGTGGCCCGGGAGGTAGACGGAATGCTGTCGCAGCTGCAGAAGCTCGAGCGATTCGACGTAGTCCGCCATCGAGCCCTCGGGAGGCGCGACCAGCGTGGTGTTCCACGCCATGACGTGGTCGCCCGAGAAGAGCACGCCGCGACCGCCGAGCGCGAAGCAGAGGTGGTCCGGCGCGTGGCCCGGCGTGTGGATGGCTTCGAGCCGCCACTCTTTCTCATCCACCACATCGCCGTGCGCGAGCTTCACGTCGGGCGCGAACACGAAATCGATGAACTCGGAGCCCTGCGGATTGGTGTCGGGCCCAACGGGGGCGAAGCTCTCGCGGCCGTAGCCGAGGATCGTGGCGCCGGTGGCCTCTTTCAAGGCGGCCGCGGAGTCGACGTGATCGCGGTGGGCGTGGGTGACGAAGATCTGGCGGATGGGACGCCCGGCAGCGGTCTTCAGGATGGCTGCGAGATGCGCCTCGTCGCGCGGGCCGGGATCGACGACGGCGAGTTCCGTCATGCCGACGAGGTAGGTGTTGGTGCCCTTGAAGGTGAGCGGGCTCGGGTTGTTGGCGACGAGGCGCACGATGCCGGGGCTTACCGGGGCCGGCACGCCGTAGGCGAAGTGCATCGTCGTCTTGAAAGTTAAATCCTGGCTCATCCGCCGGAACTTAGAGTGCTTCCGCAGAAGTGGGAATTGGTTTCCGACAAGAAGCACGACAAAACAAAGGACTAGGGTCTTTCCGCAAACCGGAGAGACCCTAGTCGATCCGACTACGTCCCGCTAGCGGGCACGCCGTCGCCCTTGCCTCGCATTCCTAGAGATTGAGCTGGTAGCTGTGCGCGAGCCAGCGGTAGGCGGAGCCTTGCCGCTCGACGTAGCCGACGGACGGGAACGGCATGTGATAGCCGATGATGGGCAGGCGCTCGGCGGCGAGCATCTCGTAGATGCGCGTGCGCGTCTTGGCTGCCACCTCCTTGTCGGTGTCGAACACGCAATACCAGTCGGGCCGGGCCAGCGACGCGACCTGATGGTGTGCGCAATCGCCCCAGAAGTAGATGGCCGTGCCTTCGCTCTCGATGAGGAAGTTCAGGTGGCCGGGCGTGTGACCATACGCCTCCACTGCGCGAATGCCGCTCACGACGTCGTCGCCGGACTTCAGGAACGTGAACTTGTCGGCGATGCTTTTCGTGTTGGCGCGGAACACGGCGGCGAACTTCTCGAGCTCGCCCGTGTGCTTCCCCTCCGGCGCCCAGAAATCGTATTCGACTTGACCGATGACATAGCGCGCGTTCGGGAACAGGGGCTTGCCGGCCTCGATGAGGCCGCCGACATGATCCGGGTGCCCGTGGCTCAGCACGACGACGGTGACGTCCTCGGGCTTGAAGCCTGCCGGGGCAAGCTCCCTGGCCAGCCATCCGCCGTTGGGGCGGGGAACGAAGCCGTTCTCGCCGTTGCCGGTGTCGAGCAGCACAAGATCGGTACCCGTGTTGATCAGGGTCGGCGTGAAGCCGGGCTGGTACTTGGCTTCCGGGAGCAGGTTGTCGCGCATGAGGCGCTTGACCTCGTCCTCGCTCGCGTTGCCGCCGATCAGGGGAAAGGGGCCGTCGATGAAGACCTCGGAGTCGGCGATGGCCGTCATCTCGAAGCCGCCGATCTTGTAGCGCCAGTGTCGCGGCTGCGCCGGGCCGAGCCTGGCCGGAGCGGCTCGCGCGTCGGACGCAACGGAGAGCGCGAGAGGCGCCGCGGCGAGCGCTGCGGCCGATGTGAGGAAGTGCCGCCGGCTTGGTTCTCCGGTGTTGGACATTGAGAGCGCCTCGTTGAGTTGCTATGTGCCAGGGGCGGAAACTAGCGAAACGGAGTGACGCGCGCTTGTACGAACGTGCTGCCACGATGGGCCTCGATGCCGCCACGGCTCTGCTGCCGATCTGGCATATCGATTGCGGGCGCGCGCTGTTCGTCGGCCCGCTCGGACACAACGCGCAGCATGCGCACAGCGTGCCGGTGTATGTGGCGGGCATCTATGGGCCGCTCCGGTTCCGCGTCGCGGGCGGAGCGTGGCAGCACCTTGAGAGTGCCGTGGTCCCGGCGGGTGTCGCCTACGAGTTCGACGCGGCCGGCTCTCCGCTCGCGGTGCTCTATCTCGAGCCGAGCAGGGCGAGTGTCGAGGCTCTGGTTCCGCTGCTCGGGGCAACGGACGAAGCCTCTGGCGTGCTGGTCGGCGCGCAGCATCCGCCCTCTGTTCTGCGTGAGCTCTACGAGTCGCGCGACGGCGCGCGCTGGGCGGACGCTGCCATCGACGACCTGCTCGGCTTCTCGGAGCAGCGCGCGCGGCGCACGCTCGATCCCCGTATCGCACGCGCCATCGCGTCGCTGTCTTCCGGGCACGAGGACGCGATGAAGGTCGCCGACGTGGCGCGCGGGGTAGGACTGTCTCTGTCGCGGTTCCAGCATCTCTTCGCGGCGGAGGTCGGGGTTTCGTTCCGGCGCTTCCGCACCTGGCAGCGGCTGCGCGCGGCCATCCGCACGATCGCCGGCGGAAGCAGCTTCACGGACGCGGCGCACAGCGCGGGCTTTTTCGATCAGGCGCATTTCGCGCGCGCCTTCCGCTCCACGTTCGGCGCCCCCGCCACGCCCAGCCTGCGCCACGTGCGCCGCGGCTAGCCCGCTGCGATACCCGCGGCTTCGAGGGCGGCGGCGACGCGCAGGCAGAGATCCTCGCGCCACGGTGCGGCCATCACCTGGACGCCGTAAGGCATGGCGCCGCCCTCCCGCACCGGCACGGCGGCGACGGGCAAGCCCACGAACGAGATCGGCTGCGTGAAGAGACCCATGTTGGCGCGCAGCGGCACCTCGCGCCCGCCGAGCATGAGCGTCTTCTGACCGAGCTTCGGCGCGCTCACGGGCGTCGCGGGTGCGAGGATGATGTCGGTATGCGCGAAGATGCCGGCCATCGTCGTCTCGAACACGCGCCGGAACCGCTGCGCCGCGACGTACCAGCTCGCCGGCAGAAGCGCGCCGGCGATGAACCGGTCGCGCGTATCGGGATCGAAGTCGGCTGCGCGCCGGCGCAGCCGTTCGAGGTGCAGTGCGCTGCCTTCCGCGTTCGTGATCAGGAAGGCCGCCGCGCGCGCCTCGGCGACGCGCGGAATGTCGATCTCCTGCGTCGCGCCGAGCGCATCGGCGGCGCGTTCGAGGGCTGAGAGCGCGGCGGGCTCCGCGTCGGTGCGGAAGTAGCCCGTCGCGACGGCGATACGCAGGCCCGCACGGCCCTTGGTCAGCTCGGGTGACACGCGCTCCACCGGGCGCGGCGCGCACACGGGGTCCGAGCCGTCGTGGCCCTGCAACGCGTCGTAGACGAGCGCGAGGTCAATCACAGAGCGGGCGAAGGGGCCGAGGTGATCGAGGCTGTCGCAGAACGGGAACGTCCCCGTGCGCGGCAGGCGGCCGTAGGTCGGCTTCAGTCCATAGAGCCCGCAGAAGGCGGCCGGGACGCGGATCGAGCCGTTGGTGTCCGAACCGAGCGCGACGGGCACGAAGCCGGCGGCCACGGCGGCGGCCGATCCACCTGACGAGCCGCCCGTCATGCGGCTCGTGTCGAGGGGGTTGCGCGAGGGTCCGTAGTGCGCGTTCTCGCCCGTGAAGTCGTAGGCGTATTCACCCATGTTGAGGGCGCCGAGAAGCACGGCGCCTGCTGCCCGCATGCGCGTGACGAGGAGCGCGTCGGCCGTCGCGGGCGGGTCGGCGGCATTGATCCTCGAGCCGGCCCGTGTCGGCAACCCGGCCACGGCGTAGAGATTCTTCACGGCGTAGGGCACGCCGGCGAGAGGCCCCAGCGCTTGGCCCTCCTTGCGCGCGCGGTCGACGGCCTCCGCCTCCGCGAGCGCGCGCTCGCGCGTGACGTCCGTGAAGGCGCCGATCGCGGCATCCCCTTGCGCGATGCGTTCGAGCGCCGCGCGCGTGACGTCGAGCGCGGCGACCTCGCCCAAGGCGACGGCCCGCGCGATGGCTGCGGCGCCAGGAGAATCTTCGGTTTTCATCCTGATGCGCGCGGCGTGAAAACGGGTGCGGCCTCGCTCGCAGCGGCGGCGCCCGTGTCCTCGACCAGTTTCGCCATCGAGCGCGCGACGCTGAAGAACATGACGACGTTCGCCATCCACTCCGGCGCGATTTCGATGCCGAGACTCGCGGCCGTTGATCCGACGAGGGCTTGGGTCGCGTCCGTGGTCATGCCGCTTTTGCCAGGTTTCCGCGTGTGTCGGGCTACGGTAGTCTCGATGACCGTCGTGGCAAGAGGAACTTTGCCGGTGGCGACGATGAATCACTATAGTGATCGCTCGCTTATGAGAGGGGGACGCCATGAGTTGGCAACCGTGCGACGATCCCAAGCCCGGCGACGCGATCTCTTGCAATGCAATTGAGCATATCATCGTTCCCCGCGCACGCGATCTCGGCGGGTTCGAGGTGCGCCGCGCGCTGCCGGCGGCGGAGAAGCAGATGGTCGGCCCCTTCATCTTCTTCGATCAGATGGGTCCGGCGGAGTTCATCGTCGGGCAGGGCATCGACGTGCGGCCGCATCCGCACATCGGGCTCGCCACCGTGACCTATCTCTTCAACGGCGAGATCGTGCACCGCGACAGCCTCGGCACCGAGCTCGCCATCAAGCCGGGCGAGCTCAACCTCATGTCGGCCGGTCGCGGCATCGTGCACTCGGAGCGCACGAGCGAGGCCGCGCGCACACACCCCTCGCGCATGTTCGGCATCCAGGCGTGGGCCGCGCTGCCGCAGACGCACGAGGAGGGAGAGCCGGCGTTCGCCCACTACGAGTCCAAGGACCTTCCGCGCATCACGGGCGAGGGCAAGAGCGTGCGGCTGATCATGGGTGAGCTCTACGGGGCGCGCTCGCCGGCGGCCTTCCCGCACGATTGCTTCTACGCGGAAGCGGTTCTTGCGCCGGGCGCGGTGCTGCCGCTCGACCCGGACTACGACGAGCGCGCCATCTTCGTGGTCGCGGGCGACATCGACATCGGAGGGCAGGTGTTCGGGCCGGGGCGTCTCCTCGTCTTCCGGCCGGGCGATCGCGTCTCGATCCTCGCCGTGTCGATGACGCGTCTCATGCTGCTGGGAGGTGAGCCCATGGACGGACCGCGCCACATCTGGTGGAACTTCGTTTCCTCCTCCGCGGACCGCATCGCCGCCGCCAAGGCGGACTGGAAAGCCGGGCGCTTCGCGCCGGTGCCGACCGACCTCGCGGAATTCATCGCGCTTCCGGAATGAGTTGCGGCGCGTTGTCTCGCATCGAGGTTGACCAAAGTGCGGGGTAGGCGGGCGCGCCATAAGGCGCTACCAATAAGGCCCCCACGCCGAATGCTACAAGCCGGAGAAGCTGATGTCCCAGAACCCCTTCGAAATCCCCCCGCAGGTTCGCGAGCTGGCGGAGAAGAACGTCGATCAGGCCCGCGCCGCCTACGGGCAGTTCATGGACGCCATGACGCAAGCCATGAGCTTCTGGACCAAATCGCTGCCTGGCAACGACGTGTCCTCGGGTTTCCGCGCGGTGCAGGATCGCGCATCGAAGTTCGCTAAGCAGAACGCGGAGGCGGCCTTCGCGCTCGCCAGCGACCTCGCCAGCGCCAAGGACATCCAGGAGATTCTGGCCCACCAGAGCCGCTTTGCCCAGTCGCAGATGCAGGCCTACGCGCTGCAGGCGCAGGAGCTCGGACGGCTGGTTGCCGAGGCCATGCAGAGCATGCAGCCGAGGAAGTAGGGATCGCCGGCTGCCAACTGGACCTGCCCGAGCGGCGCCCGGGACGGTTCGCCCCGGTCCGGCAAGGCCCTGGGGCCTTGGAAATGAGCGGGGCGAGGACGGCTTGCCCTGCCATGAGGCTATCGCTATAAAGCCGCCTCGCGCTTCGGCTCCGCTCGGAGCCGAAGCGCGTTTTCAAAGACGTCGAGGACATTGAGGTCGGGCGGAGCGTAGCGCAGCCTGGTAGCGCACTTGCTTCGGGAGCAAGGGGTCGGGAGTTCGAATCTCCCCGCTCCGACCAATGTCCCGCTTGGGGACCAATGTCCCGTCGTCCCTCGGTGATGGGACGTAGCCAAGTGGTAAGGCAGCGGATTTTGATTCCGCCATTCGGAGGTTCGAACCCTCCCGTCCCAGCCATCCCGTCCAGCACGCGAGCGGTCGAAATGCGCGCACGGCCGGGTTCACTCTTCGATGCCTCTGGCCACATTTGCGACATGCAACCTGAGTGTGGCGACGCATGACCGTCGTTTTCGTGCATGGGGTCCCGGATACGGCGCGCGTGTGGGACCGCTTGGCGGCTCGGCTCGCTCCGCATGGCGTGAAGCTCGCGCTGCCCGGATTCGGCAGCGAGACGCCGCAGGGCTTCACCGCCTGCAAGGAGGACTACGTCGCGTGGCTGATCGGGGCGCTCGAGGTTCTGCCCGCGCCGCTCCATGTGATCGCGCACGACTGGGGCTCCATCCTTCTCCTGCGCGTGCTGACACTGCGTCCGGATCTCGTGCGGACCTGGGTCGGAGGCGGTGCGCCGTTCACGCCGGACTATGCGTGGCACGCGACGGCGCGCATGTGGCAGACGCCCGGCGCCGGCGAAAAGGCTATGCAACGCCTCACACCCGAGATCGCCGTCGGCATGCTGACGAAGGCCGGGCTGGCCGAGGGCGACGCAGCCGAGACGGCGCGGCACATCGATGCCCGCATGCGGGAGTCCATCCTCGCCCTCTATCGCTCCGGCCGCGACGTGTTTCGCGAGTGGGCACCGGCACTCGGGCGGGTCGCGGCGCCGGGCCTCGTGCTGTGGGGCGAGCGCGACGCCTATGCGGAGGCGGATTTCGCGGATCGCCTCGGGTCAGTGACGGGTGCGCGGGTGGTGAGGCTCGATTGCGGTCACTGGTGGCAGGTCGAGCGACCGGACGCGGCGGCGGTGGCCATCTCGGCCTTTTGGCGCGATGCCGGCGTCTAGACGCGTCTTGGCGTCGCCCCGGGGCGCCGGTCCGATGAGGTCGACGGACCGATGACGGCCGCGCGGGTTCGGACTAAGGCCGCTCCCGGCGGCTCCGGCGCTTCCGCGCACCGTTGCGCACGGCCCGCTCGAGGCGCTCCGGGATCGGCTCATCGAGCACCGCGTCGAACGCATGTGACAGCAAAGTGCGTGTGCATAGAAAGACTTCGAGCTTTGCGCGGATGGCGTCGTCGTTGTCGACCGCATGGCGGACGCGGAGAGCCTGACGCGCGTCGAGTTCATCATCGGCGAAGGCCATGATGAGCTCGTCGGGGTGCGGAACAATCATACCGTCTCTCGTTACAGGTCCCTCCGGCGTATCCGATGAAGACAACGCACGAGCCGCACATTTCTGTCGTCGGGAAGCGGCAGGAAAAGAACTTGCAAGACGAGACGTGCCATTTGCGCAACAATATGGGGCCCTCATCATTCCGACATGGGAGGGTTCCACTGTGGACACTTCGTGCGGCAAAAGGGTTGGTGGCATGGGGAAGAAGCGGAAAGGCGAGAAGCTCGAGAACATTCTCATCGAGCTTCAGAAGCTCCGGGGCGAGGTGAAGACGCTCGCCAAGCAGCAGGCCGAGCTTGCGGTGCAGATCGATAAGCTCTCGCCGAAAAAGAAACCGGCGCGGCCGGCGCGCAAGCCCGCCGCAAAGGCGAGCAAGCCGAAGACGGCCCCGGCGCGCAAGGCGAGCTCGGCGCAGAAGCGTCCCGTGCTGGTGTCACCGCCCGCTGCGGCCGAAAAGGCGGCCGCGCAGTAGGCGCGGACACGCAGAGACATCAAGCGGCCATGGCCGGCACGCGCTCCCGCGCGCGGGACACGGTGCGCCACGTCATGTAGGGACGGATCTCCGTAAGCTGACCATCGGCAAGGCGCGCCAGCGGCCACGTGCCCGCCTCGCACCACACGATGCGCGCCGTGATCCAGCGCTCGACCACCTCGTCGCCGCGGATTTCGCCGGCGCGCCAAAGGCGATAGAGCACGTCCACGACATCGCCGGGCTCGAGCGCGTTCAGGGTGCCTGGCATGATCTCTCCTCGCTCCTTGTCTGCTGCGGGCGACGCGCAAAATACCCGCCCCGCATCTCACTTTTTTGGCGGCCAGCGGGCGACAATGAGACGGCTGTGGGCAAGGAAAATTTTCCTCGGTGACGTGCCTGGAAATTGCGCTCATGCCGCGCGTTTACGCCCGGGCATTGCAGCACGGCGGGATTGCAAATTCGACGTCCGGGATTGCGTTCCGCTGGCGGCGGAGGCGCTCCAACATTTCAGTTCCGTGACAGCCGCGCGCGGCGAAATGGCGCCGCGCTGGCACGGCCGCCGCCGTTGACGGAAGCCGCGCGCGCGCTGCTAGAGTGGAGTGTCCCGGGCTCGTGTCGGGTGCGCGTCATGACAGGCGCCCGCCTCTTCGACGCAACGGGGCGACTTCTCCCATACCCTTGAAAGGGGGCGCGCTCGCGTCCCCTTTTCTTTTGTGGTGCGGCGATGCGCGTGCCGTGTTGCGCCGACGTGCCGCGCGTCATCGATCCGTCATCGGTGTGTCATTCAGGTGTTATGGGAATCCGTGAAGTGATCTTTTCGGTTCAGGATCAGACGGAGGTCGCTACCCGTGATCGAATGGGCTGCACTCGTGTTCCTGGTGGTGGCGACGCTGTTCCACGTCGCCTCGGCCGCGATGTCGGTGTGGCGCGTTCGCAAGGGCGCCGCGTTCTCGCTCAGCGCGCCGTCCGGCGACGCGCTTCCGCCGGTCACCATCGTGCGCCCGGTCTGTGGACTCGATCCCTTCGACGAGCTGACACTCAAGAGCACCTTCAGGCTCGCGCATCCCGGGCTCGAGCTTATTTTCTGCTCGGCGCGGGAGCGTGACGCGGCGGTGCCGCTCGTGCGCCGCCTGATGGCGGAGCATCCCGATGTCGATGCCAAGCTGCTCATCGGCGACGACACGAGCACGCCGAACCCGAAGCTCAACAACATCATCAAGGGCTGGGCTGCGGCGCGCCACGATTGGATCGTCATCGCCGATAGCAACGTGCTGATGCCGAGAAGCTACGTGGCGGAGTTGTTCCATGCGCAGCGCGCCGACACTGGCCTCGTCTGCTCTCCGCCCATCGGCAGCCGGCCGCTCGGCTTCTGGGCCGAGGTCGAGTGCGCGTTCCTCAACACGTATCAGGCCCGCTGGCAGCTCGCGGCCGATACGCTGGGCTTCGGCTTCGCGCAGGGAAAGTCGATGCTGTGGCGGCGCAACCTGCTCGACAGAGCGGGCGGCATCCGCGCGCTCGGCATCGAGATCGCCGAGGATGCCGCCGCGACCAAGGTGGTGCGAGGCGAAGGCCTCGACGTGCGGCTCGTGGATGCGCCCTTCGAGCAGCCGCTCGGGCCGCGCGCCTATCGCCAGATTCTCGACCGGCAGGTGCGCTGGGCGAGGCTCAGGCGCGCGACGTTCCCGCTTTTCTATACGCCGGAGCTTCTGACCGGCAGCCTCGCTCCGATGGCCGCCGCGGCCCTCGCCGCGCCGCTTGCGGATCTCGACGCCCTCGCGGCGGTCGGGCTAACGGGCGCGGTCTGGTTCGGGACCGAGGCGTGGCTGGCGATGAAGACAGGCTGGCACATGAACCCGGTTTCGCCGCTTGCCTGGCTTGTGCGCGATCTCGCGCTGCCGGTGGTGTGGCTCAAGGGCTGGACGGGCGACGGCTTCACATGGCGCGGCAACGACATGACGGTCGCCGAGCCGAGCGTCGCCGCCGAGCAGCAGAAGCCGGCTTAGCGGTCGACGCGGCCGTCGTTCCCGGCGTGAATGACGTGGAGGTGCGCCCGCGTCAGCCGCGACCGCGATAGGGAGCGACGCCCTGGTCGGGGAGCCACACGTCGGCCGGCAGCTTGCCCGTCTGCCAGAACACGTCGATCGGCATGCCGCCGCGCGGATACCAGTAGCCGCCGATGCGCAGGTACTTGGGGTCGAGCAGATTGGCGATGCGCTTGCCGATGGCGACCGTGCAGTCCTCGTGAAAGGCGCCGTGGTTGCGGAACGAGGCGAGGTAGAGCTTGAGCGACTTGCTCTCGACCAGCCAGTCGTCCGGCACGTAGTCGATGACGAGATGGGCGAAGTCGGGCTGGCCGGTCACCGGGCAGAGCGACGTGAACTCGGGCGCGGTGAAGCGGGCGACGTAGGCGGTGTCGGCGTGCGGGTTGGCGACGCGCTCGAGCACGGCCTTGTCCGGGCTCTCGGGTATGGCGGACGAGCCGCCGAGGATGGTGACGTCCGAGCTCTTGCGGCCCATGGCGTGATGCTCCGCTATTCGGCTGCGAGACGCGCGGTCGTACGCGGGCCGCGATAGATGCAGCCCTCGTGGCAACTGTCGCGCGCGACATGGATCTCGGCCAGCCCAGGCACGCGGTTCTCGAGCCGGTTCCAGAGCCACACGGAGATGCGCTCGAGGGTCGGCAGCTCGAGGCCCTCGACCTCGTTCAAGAGGCGGTGGTCGAGCGCGTCTTGCGCTTCGGAGATGGCGGCGGCGAGATCGTCGAAATGGAAGACGTAGCCGGTGTCAGGATTGGGCTCGCCGTCGATGACGACGCGCGCGCGAAAGGAGTGGCCGTGGATCCGCGAATTCGGATGGCCGGGCGGCGCGGACGGCAGGAAGTGGGCCGCCTCGAACAGGAACTCTTTGTAGATGCGCATGAGCGCTCACATAGGCGATTTCGCGCGGCCGCGCCATCCCTCGGGCTGCGCATATTGGCCACATCGTGAACTCCATGGCCGGGCTCACCCCAACCAGGGACCTGGCTTAAGGAATGCCGATGCGCTTGTGGGTCTGCACGGAGAGCCGCCACGCGGGGTGCGCCTTGACGTAGGCGACGGCGGCGGCGGTGTTGGCGGCGAGATCGGGCCCGTCCATGGGGCTGAGGTAGCGGCGCGGAAAGTCGAGTGCAAGCAGGCTTTCGGGTGTAAGGCCGGCTTGCGGGTAGACAAGTTTCAGCTCGTCGCCGGAGAGCTGGCTGAGCTCGGCTCCGGCCTTGGGGCTGACGCAGATCCAGTCGAGGCCCTCGGGAAGCGGCAGCGTGCCGTTGGTCTCGATGGCGATGGTGAAGCCCGCCCGATGCAACGCGTCGATCGCCGCGGCATCGACCTGGAGCGCGGGCTCGCCGCCCGTCAGCACCACGAAGCGATCCGCCGCGCCGCCCTGCCAGGCCGCCAGGACTGCCGCCGCAAGGCCCTCGGCATCGCGGAACTTGCCGCCGCCCTCGCCGTCGGTGCCGACGAAATCCGTGTCGCAGAAGGGGCAGTCCGCCGTGGCGCGGTCCTGCGCACGGCCTGACCAGAGATTGCAGCCCGCAAATCGGCAGAACACGGCCGCGCGGCCCGCGTTCGCGCCCTCGCCCTGGAGCGTGTAGAAGATCTCCTTGACCGAATACATGAGCCTTTCCCTAGGGTGTTGGGCACCCAAGTCAAGCGGCTCGCCGTGGGCTTCGTTAGCGATAGGGCGGAACTCGGGGCCCTCGAGCGCGGTATCACTCCCGGAAGCTTCACTTACGAGCGAGGACGACCATGCAATGCCCCGTTTGCGGCGCCGAGGCCGAGGACCTGACATCGGGCGAGTTCGACGGCCTCGTGCTCCGCTGCAAGAGATGCGGCGAATACGCCGTGGCCGACGGCGCGCTCAACGATTTCCTGAGGCTCGACTACGACGCGCGCGTCGCCGCGCTCGACAGCGCCAGGGGCGCGGCGGGGGACGGCGTGCGCCCGGCGATCACGGCGGGGCTTCTTTAGGTCTCGGCGGGCAACACGATGGCGTCGCGGCACGATCATCCTCTCCCGGACCGGGAGAGCAGGTGAGGACTTTTCGCAGAGCGCGGACCGTGACGGGTGACGAAGTCCCTCATCCGCCTCTTCGAGGCACCTTCTCCCTTCGGGGAGAAGGAAGTGCGGTCGCCTTCCCTGCTATCCGACCTTGCAAAACGTGTTCCGTGACAGCCTGCGTGGTGGCAACATCAGAGAGGATATTGGTTCGACGGGACGCACGGCATGGGCGGCGAGGGACGGAGCTTCCGGTACTACGATCTCGTCATGGCGGCGTTCGTCACCGTGCTCGTGTGCTCGAACCTCATCGGCCCGGCGAAGATCGCGCAGGTGGATGTGCCGGGCATCGGACCTTACGTGTTCGGCGCGGGCGTGCTGTTCTTTCCGATCTCCTACATCTTCGGCGACGTGCTGACCGAGGTGTATGGCTACGCGCGCGCCCGCAAGGTGATCTGGACCGGCTTCGCTGCGCTGTTCTTCGCCTCCATCATGGCGAGCGTGGTCGTCGCCTTGCCGCCGGCGCCCTTCTGGCAGCATCAGGACGCCTACGAGATCGCCTTCGGCAACGCATGGCGCGTGGTGGCCGCGTCGATGGTCGCCTACTTCTGCGGCGAGTTCGTCAACTCCTACGTGCTCGCCAAGATGAAGGTGGCGCAGGGCGGCAAGAACCTCTGGATGCGCACCATCGGCTCGACCATCGCCGGGGAGGCGGTCGACAGCGCGCTCTTCTATCCGCTGGCGTTCTACGGCACGGGCATCATTCCGGACGAGGCGCTGCCGACGGTGATGCTGGCGCAGTTTGCCACCAAGACCATGGTCGAGGTTCTCTTCACGCCGGTGACCTACAAGGTGGTCGCGTTTTTGAAGCGCGCCGAGGGCCAGGACCACTACGACCGCGGCACGGACTTCAATCCGTTCAAACTGGGGGCGTGAGCGGTACAATCAGCTCAGCGAGCCGACAATGAGCCTCGAGAAATTCGCGCTGATCATCGTTCCCTACGAGCTTGGCCGGCACCGGCAGGGAGTCGGCTGCGGCCCGGAGCACCTCATCTCTCACGGTGCGATAGCGGCGCTCGCCTCGAACGGTGCAGCGGTGCGCGCGAGCACGGTCGCGCTCGACGGGCAGTTTATCGCCTCCGGCTCCGGAGAGGCCGACGCCGCCTTCGAGCTCATGCGCCTCGTTGCCGGCGAGGTTCGCCGTGCGCGCGAGGCGAGCGAGGTCCCGGTCGTTCTCTCGGGGAGTTGCTTCACTGCCGTCGGCACGGTCGCGGGATTGAACGAGGCCGCCCCAGGCGTGGTCTGGTTCGACGCCCATCCGGATTTCAGCGAGCCCGCGACGACGACATCGGGTTACTTCGACAGCATGGGCCTGTCCGTGCTCACGGGCGGGGCGTGGCAGGCCATGCTCGCGACAATTCCAAGCGCCCGGCCGGTACCGGAGCAGGCCGTGATCCTCGCGGGAGCGCGCGCATTCGACCCGAGCGAGGAGGCGCGGCTCAAGGCATCTCAAATCCGCCGTCTCACCTGCGAGGACCTTCGCACGCCGCGGACGCTGATCGACGCCGTCAGGGACCTCTCGCCGAAGATCACCGGGCTCTATGTGCACATCGACCTCGATGTGATCGACAAACAAGTCGCCGGAGTGAATGTCTTCAGCGCGGACGGTGGACTTGCCGAGGTCGAGCTCGATGGGCTTCTGGCGGCACTGCTCGAGACCTTTCCGGTCTTGGCCGTGACCCTCAGCGCCTATGATCCGGCTTATGACAATGAGAACCGGGTCCCGCGCATCGCGCAGCGGCTGCTCAGAACGATTGCGGGCAGGATGTAGGGCTCGCATTCACCCGCGTCCCGACCCTCTCCCCGAGCGTGGGGAGAAGGGGAGCGAGGATCAATGCCCCTCGACCGACGGGCGGCTGGCTTCGAACAGGAACCAGTGGCGGCGCTCGGTCTCGTCGATCCAAACTTCGATCAGGCTAGCCGTGGCCACGTCGTTATGCTCGTCGGCGACGTCGTGCACCGAACGCATGCGCGTGACCAGATCCTTGTTGTCGTCACGCAGCTCGGCCAGCATGTCGAGCGCATCGACGTAGTCCGCGTCGTTGTCCTTGATGCGCTGCAGCTTGGCGATGTTGCCGATGGAGCGGATGGTCGTGCCGCCGATCTTGCGCACGCGCTCGGCGATGGGATCGGTCATGGCGAAAATCTGATCGCCATGCTCGTCGAGCATCAGGTGGTAGTCGCGGAAATGCGGACCGGAGACGTGCCAGTGAAAGTTCTTGGTCTTGAGATACAGCGCGAACACGTCGGCCAGAAGCTCGTTCAGGGCGCCCGTGATGTCGCGCACGGCGTTGTCGCCGAGGTCGCTTGGCGTGGCGAGGGGAGACTTGCGGCGCTCGGCGGCTTTCTTGAGGTCGGCCATGGGAAGGCTCCATCGGGTTTGGAGGGGCGGGTGGGGTGCGCCTAAGTTAGGAACCCGACCGGAGCTTGGGAAGGTGCCCTTCGTCGTTTCGACGTTAACTTTCCGCGCGTGACGGAGGCGGAGGTCTGACGCGATCAATTTGACCATGTTTGTTCATCGAGTTCGCGCGAGATCTCCTCTCATGCGCCGACGCGTCCGGCTTGCCACGCCTCCCACCCCTTGGCGCGCAGCTCGCAGGCCGGGCATGTACCGCACCCCCAGCCCCAGGCGTGATGCTTCGAGCGGTCGCCGAGGTAGCAGGTGTGGGTGTCCTCGCGAATGAGATCGATCAGCGGCGCGCCGCCGAGTGCGTCGGCCAGCGCCCACGTGCCGGCCTTGTCCACGTACATGAGCGGCGTCTCGATCCGGAAGGGGCGATCGAGTCCGAGCGCGATCGCCTCCTCCTGCGCGCGGATGGTGTCGTTGCGGCAGTCGGGATAGCCCGAGTAGTCGGTTTCGCACATGCCGGCGACGAGCGTCGAGAGCCCGCGCCGATAGGCGACAGCCGCGGCGTAGACCAGGAACAGGAGATTGCGGCCGGGGACGAAGGTCGAGGGAAGGCCCGCCGCGCTGAGCGAGATTTCGGTTTCGCGCGTGAGCGCGGTCTCGCTCAGGCGGCCAAGCTCGGCGAGCGCGATCTCGTGGTCGGCGCCGAGGCGGTCGGCCCAGCGCGGGAAGGTGTCGCGGATGCCCTCGAGCACGACGCTGCGCTGGGTGAGCTCGACCGCATGGCGCTGGCCATAGGCGAAACCCACGGTCTCGACGCGGGGATAGCGCTCGAGCGCCCAGGCGAGGCAGACGGTGCTGTCCTGGCCTCCCGAGAACAGAACGAGCGCGCCGTCGCGGTTCATCAGAGGCTCTTTCCGTCGACGTGCATGATGGTGATCGTATCGGGGTTGATCTCGTCGAGGCAGCGCACGTTGAGCGCGATCATCTGCGTGCCGTCCGGCTTCGCACCGCGCACGAAGCTCGTGACCCCGCACGTGCCGCAGAACACGTGATGCAACACGTGCTTGTTGAACTGGTAGTCGGTCAGCGCATCGGCGCCGGTCTTGAGCGTGAAGTCGCTTGCCGGGACGAACGCGAGGAGCGTGCCCTTGCGTCGGCACATGGAGCAGTTGCAACCCACCGCTTGCTCGATCGGCGCGCTCTTGGCCTCGTAGCTCACGGCGCCGCAGTGGCAAGAGCCATGATAGGTCATTTGTTCGGCCATGATCCGTCTCCTTGGTGCCCATTGGTGCGTGCGCAAAGGGTCGCGGGGTGGGTAGGCCCGGCTTACCCGAACGGGTCTTTCCGGGTCCCCCGAACCCGTTTACAACGCGCTGCGGCCTCTTTCGACCGTCTCACCGGGCGGCAGGCCCTACCTACAACCACACATAAGAAACGTTTGTCCATCTCACGTCCAAGGAAACGCCCATGACCGCCATCGTCGACATTCTCGGCCGCGAAATTCTCGACAGCCGCGGAAACCCGACCGTCGAGGTCGATGTGATGCTCGAGGACGGCTCCATGGGACGCGCGGCAGTGCCCTCGGGCGCCTCGACGGGCGCGCACGAGGCCATCGAGCTGCGCGACGGCGACAAGACACGCTATCTCGGAAAGGGCGTGCAGAAGGCGGTCGATGCGGTCAACGGCGAGATCGCGGAAGCGCTGATGGGCCTCGACGCCGAGGACCAGCGCGGGGTCGACGCGGCGATGATCGCGCTCGACGGGACCAAGAACAAGAGCCGGCTCGGCGCCAACGCCATCCTCGGCGTGTCGCTCGCGGCGGCGAAGGCGGCGGCCGAGGCCTCGGGGCTTTCCCTCTACCGCTACGTGGGCGGCGTGACCGCGCACGTGCTGCCGGTGCCGATGATGAACATCATCAACGGTGGCGCGCATGCCGACAACCCGATCGACATCCAGGAATTCATGATCATGCCCGTGTCGGCCGCGACTTGCGCCGACGCCATCCGCATGGGGGCGGAGATCTTCCACACCCTGAAGAAGGGCCTCAAGGATGCCGGCCACAACACCGGCATCGGCGACGAGGGCGGCTTCGCGCCCAACCTCAAGAGCGCGGACGCGGCCCTGGGCTTCATCATGACGTCGATCGAGAAGGCCGGCTACAAGCCCGGCGACGACGTGATGCTGGCGCTCGACTGCGCCTCGACCGAGTTCTTCAAGGACGGCACCTACGATCTCGCGGGCGAAGGCAAGCGCCTCGACAGCGCCGGCATGGCCCGTTACCTCGCCGACCTCGTGGCGCGCTTCCCGATCATCTCCATCGAGGACGGCATGGCCGAGGATGACTGGGAGGGTTGGAAGGCGCTGACCGACGCCATCGGCCGCAACGTGCAGCTTGTCGGCGACGATCTCTTCGTCACCAATACCGAGCGCCTGGCGCGCGGCATCAAGACCGCCACGGGCAACTCGATCCTGGTCAAGGTGAACCAGATCGGCTCTCTGACCGAGACCCTCGACGCCGTCGCCATGGCGCAGCGCGCCGGCTACACGGCGGTCATGTCGCACCGCTCGGGAGAGACCGAGGACGCCACCATCGCCGACCTCGCGGTCGCCACCAATTGCGGCCAGATCAAGACCGGATCGCTCTGCCGCTCCGACCGCCTCGCCAAGTACAACCAACTCATCCGCATCGAGGGCGAGCTCGGCGACATCGCGCGCTATGCGGGCAAGAGCATCCTGAGGGGCGACCGCGCCGTCTGACGCTGAGCGGCGCCGGAAATCGGCGCGCGATTTCAAGCCTGAAGCGCTGTCCTCTGGAGGACAGCGTTTTACCTCCCCTTAAGAGGGCGGCCCTATAGTCGCGGAGTTCCCGGATCTCTTAGCGCGTATCGACGAACACCCGTGCTGCGTCAGCCCAATCATCATCGGCGAGCTAGACTGCGGCAGGCGACGGTGTTGCTTCTCTGCCTGGGTCTTACGGCGTATTTCGCCTTTCATACGGTCAAGGGCCGCTATGGCCTCGAGGCGCGAGACAAGCTCATCGAGCGCGAAAGTGCTCTCGAGTTTGAGATCGACAGCCTCGAGGCCGTTCGCGCCAAGCTCGAGCGCGACGTGGCGCTCATGCGCCCGGACATTCCCGATCCCGACATTGTCGAGGAGATCGCCCGCGAGGTGCTCGGCTTCGCCAATCCGCGCGATCGCGTGCGGATCGAGACCGGCCCGCCCGGCTGAGGCGGTTCCCAGTCCCACAATAGTGCGGCGCAGCATCGGCGAAGCTGGCCTTACGGCCCTTCCGTCTTGTAGGTTTCGTCATGGCTCGGCAGATTAAGAGCGTGCGTGGCGCGCTCGGGCATTCCGGCGCCAAACCCTTCCCCAGTGTTCACGGAGCGGAAATGGCGGGTAGCCGACTTGGTCCCCTCGACGCCGAAAGCTCGTTTTCTGCGGACGAGGACATTGCGGCCTACCGCGCCATGCTCCTCATCCGCCGCTTCGAGGAGAAGGCCGGCCAACTCTACGCGCTGCAGGCCATCCAGGGCGCCTGTCCGCTGTGCATCGGGCAGGAGGCGTCCCTCGTCGGCACGATGATGGAGGCGCGGGCGACGGACCCTGTCATCACCGGCTATCGCACGCACGGTGCGTTGCTTGCCCGCGGCGCCGACCCGCGCCTCGTCATGGCCGAACTGACCGGCCGCGCGACGGGCCTGGCGCAAGGCAAGGGCGGCACGGTGCGCATGTTCGCGCCGGGGGACCACTTCTTTGGCGGGCATGGCAACGCGGGCCTCGGCGCGCCGATTGGCGCTGGGCTCGCCTTCGCGGCGCGCTACCGGAAGAGCGACGCGGTGACGCTCTGCTTCTTCGGGGACGGCGCGGCGGCGCGCGGGCGGGTTGCAGAGACCTACAGGCTCGCCGCGCAGCGGTCGCTGCCCATCGTGTTCGTGGTCGACAACAACACCGCGGCCCCGGGTGCGAGCATCGTGCTCGGCGCGGTGCCGTCGGCACTCTCCGAGAGCGGTACGCCATTCGCCATCCCCGGCGAGCAGGTGGACGGTATCGACGTGCGCCGCGTGCGCTCCGCCGCGCGCCGCGCCATCGAGCGCGCGCGGCGCGGCGACGGGCCGACCGTGCTCGAGATGCTGACCTACCGCTATCGCGGCCATGGCGGCATCGTGGGGCGCGGCGAGCGGCGCCTCGAGGAAGCCGATCCCGTGGCCAAGGCGCGCGGCCGGCTCCTCGCCGAGCGGCTGATCGGCGAGCGCGAGCTCAAGGCGCTCGAGAAGTCCGTGCGCGACACGGTCGTGGCCGCGGCGCAGGCCGCGCGCGCGGCACCGCACCCGCAGCCACACGATCTCTTCGCTGACGTCGAGGCCTAGCAAGCAGCATGCGACGCGAGATCCTCATGCCTTCTGTGACGCCATCCATGACCGATGGCCGCGTCTCGCGCTGGCACGTGGCCGAGGGCCAGGCGGTGTCGGCGGGCGATCTCCTGGTCGAGGTGGCGACGCCGACGGCGACGCTCGAGATCGAGGCCTCGGCCGAGGGCCGCGTTGAGCGCATCCTGGTTCCAGCCGGCACCGAGGGCGTCAAGGTCAACACGCCGATCGCCATCCTGTTGGGGAATGCACCCGCATTTGGTCAGGCACTGGCGCTGGCCGCGGTCGAGCCCAAGGCGCGCGGCAGCGCGCGCCACGTCGGCGAGCCCGACGGAAAGAACCTCACCTATCGCGAGGCGCTGCGCGACGCGCTCGCCGAGGAGATGCGCGCTGACGGGCGCGTAGTCGTGATCGGAGTCGACGTGGCCCAGAACCGCGGCGCGCCGAAAGTGACCCAAGGCCTCGTCGACGAATTCGGGAGCGAGCGGGTCGTGAGCCTGCCGGCGCTCGACGAGGCACTGTTCGGACTGGCGGTGGGCGCCGCCTACGCGGGTCTCAGGCCGGTGGTGGAGATCACGTCCTGGGGTCGCGCGCTCGACACGCTGGGACCCTATCTCACCACTGCGGCACAATCGTTCTATCTCTCCGGCGGCAAGCTGGCGGTGCCGCTCGTGCTGCGCGGCCCGAACGGACTTTCGCCCGGCCAGACGGGCGAGGACGCGCGATGCGTCGCCTCCGCCCTCGCGCGCATCCCCGGGCTCAAGGTCGCGCAGCCGGCGACGGCATCCTCGGCTCGGGCGCTGCTGCAAGCAGCCATACGCGATCCCGGGCCTGTGGCCGTGCTCGAGCACGAGCAGCTCTATACGACGCGCGACGCGGTGAGCGACACCGCCGGTGCGGCCCGCGTCGGCGCCGCGCGCATTGCGCGGCCCGGCCGCGACGTGACCCTCGCGGCGGGGGGGCACGCCGTCTCCGTCGCGCTCGAGGCGTCGTACAGCCTCGCCCTCGAGGGTATCGATGTCGAGGTCGTCGATCTCACGTGGCTGCGGCCCCTCGACCGCGCGACCCTCTCGGCGTCGCTCGCGCGAACCGGGCGCCTGGTGACCCTCGAGGAGGGATGGGGCGACCTCGGCATCGGCGCCGAGATCGTCGCCGTGCTCACCGCGGAAGCGTTCAGGTCGCTCAAATGCCCGCCCCTCAGGATCGCCGGCGCACCCGTGCCGATGCCGTATGCGGCCGAGCTTCAACAGCTTGCGTTGCCCACGGCGGGGCGCGTGGCGGCTGAGGTCGCGGCCCTCGTGCGCGGCGGCTGACCCGCGGTCCGCGCCGAATTATCCCGTCGTCGAAAGCGTTTAGCCGTCACGCCGCGCGCCGGCCGAGTGCGCTCCGATTCGCGGTCGTGGTGCCGCCGACGCGACGGACGCGCCGCCGTTCGCCGGACGGCCCGCGCGGTCTTGTGGCGAGCGGGCCACGCGGGCCTGCTTTCCACAGATTCGGCCCTGTCAATTTGCCCAATGCACGGGCATTTTCAGAGGGGCTTCTTGTGACGGCCTCGGAGTCGACCGTAGACCAGAACTGCGTACAGGCAACGTTTGCCCAAGTACGGCACGGGGGACACCATGCAGAGATCTTCAGCAGCGCTTGCCTTTGTTGCGTGCGTCGGGACGTGGCTCGGCGGATGCTCGTCCAGCGGCGGGAACTGGTTGAGCAGCCCGCTCACCACGCAGTCCATTTCCACCACATCGACCACGGCTCAGCCCGCGGTGGCTCAGGCATCCAAGATCGATCCGGCCTGCTACGCGCTCGCCCAGCGCATCGAGACATTGCGCCGCGAGGGTGTGACGGAGCGCCTCGAGAAGGTGTCGACCGGCAAGTCGACGACGGTTGCCGTGAAGCGCGCCTCGCTGGCGCAGGCGGCCGAGCTCGACAAGGCCAACGCTGAGTTCCAGGCCAAATGCTCCGTGCTCGGGCCGCGGCCCGCCCAGACGGCGGTCGCGCCGCTGACGACGGGTGCCGTGCCGCCCAACTCGGCCCAGGTCGTCTCCGCCAACGCCCCGAAGACGGCGGGCACGCCTGTCGCGCCGCCGGTGGTGGTGCAGCAGCCGTAATCGTCACGCGGCTCTCGCCGGCCGCGCCTCAGCCTGGCCCGCGTGTGCGCCGGAACCCCCGTCCCGGTGCACACGTTGGCATGTCCGACGGTTGAGAAAGCTCTTGCCCGGTTTGACGAACTGCTGCATCACGGCCACACTTTCGCGCGATTGGGCTGCAAAGAGCGAGCCGGGGTTCACCAGCCTCGCTGAAGACTCTAACCTGATACGACGATTTGCTTCGAGAGGGCCTCTGATCCATGACACGGAAGATGCGCGGCGGCGCATTTCGTCTCGTATTGTCCTGCGCCGCCGGCGCCGCGCTCATGGCCGGCGGCTGTGCATCGGACGGGGGCGGGGGCCCGACCACCAAGGCGCTCGCCAACGGCGAAACCTGCGCCTCCGTCAAGCAGCAGCTCAGCAGGCTCGACGCCAAGGGCGTGCCGAGCTCGGTGCAGGCGCAGGCCGCGGGCAAGAAGATCAGCGCCGCGCAGAAGGCCGACGCCGATCTCTACAATCGTCTCCTGAACGACTATCTGGGCGCGCGCTGCCACGTGTGACGGGCGACGCTCCGATCCCCGCTCCGGCCGCAAAGCGCGATAGCCGGCCTCCCGCGTTCGCTGTAGTGTTCGCCCCGCCGCGCTGAAACGCCAGGGCGAACGGCCCGGCCGCGGCGAGTGGGTCCACCCGCTCCGTTCCATTTTTGCACGCACCTAGGGGAGCCGACGATGGATTACGTGCAATTCGCGACCGACAACAAAGTCTGGATCATCATGATCGTGAACGGCCTCATCGCGGGCTGGCTCGCGGGTCTTCTACTCGGCGGGGGCGGTCTCATCCGCAACCTGCTCGTGGGTTTGATCGGCGCCGTCGTCGGCGGCTATCTGGTGTCGGCGGGGCTCCTGACGCTGCCCTACGACTTCGACTCCTACCTGCCCTACGGCAACCAGATCGTGGTCTCGACGGTCGGCGCGCTCCTGGTCGTCATCGTGGCACGCTTCCTGGGCGGACGCTGAGACCCGTTGCCGAGCTTTCGCACCGTCCGCCGCGTTCCCTTCACGCCGGGTGAGATGTTTGACGTCGCCGCCGACGTCGAGCGGTACCCGGAGTTCGTGCCGCTCTGCGAGGCGCTGGTCGTCACGCGGCGCGAGGCGGGCGAGCGGGGGGAGGAGCTGACGGCGACGATGACGGTCGGGTACAAGGCGATCACCGAGCGCTTCACGACGCATGTCGTGCTCGACCGCGCGGCGGGCCACATCCGCGTGCAGAACCTCGATGGGCCGTTCACGCGCCTCGAGAACGACTGGCGGTTCGTGGCGGCCGGGGCGGGGTGTGACGTGCATTTCGCCATCGACTATGCGTTCCGCTCGGCCATGCTGCAGCTCATCGTCGGCGCGGCGTTCGACAAGGCCGTGCGCAGCTATACGGCGGCCTTCGAGGACCGCGCCCGAACCCTCTACGGCGCCCGCAGCGGCGTGTGATCGCCGTGTCTCGCGCCACATCCTCTCCCGGGAAGGGAGAGGATGCTTTTCTCGCCTCAGCGAGAAAAGCAGGTGAGGGACTTGCCGACCACGATCGGCCACGGCGCGTAAAGACCCCTCATCCACCCCTGCCGGGGCACCTTCTCCCCAAGGGAGAAGGAAGCACATCGCAGATCCGCGCTCAGTTGATCGCCTTGTCGCGGTTGCGCGTGGTGGCGAGACCGGTCGCGCTGTCGAGGCCCTTGACGCCGGCGAGCTTGGTTCCGTCGAGATCGGCGAGGCCGAGGTCGGCGCCCGTGAGGTCGGCGTCCGTCAAATCGGCGTGCGAGAGATCGGCGTTCTTCAATACCGCACCTTTGAGGTTCGCGCCCCTGAGGTTGGCGAAGCGCAGCGAGACGTGGGCGAGATTGGAGCGCGAGAGGTCGGCGCCCGCGAGGTCCGCCGAATCGAGCCGCGTGCGCCACAGGATCTCGATGAATCCTGTATCGCTGAACGGCGCGAGCGAGATGCCCGACATGCGCGCCCCCGTGAAGCTGCCGCCGATGAAGTTGCCGAACATGCGGGCGTTGGTGAGGTCGGCACCAATGAAGCTCGGCGTCTCGCCCTTGATGGTCTCGAGCGAGGTGGTCGTCGTGGGCCGCAGGAGGCTCGCGCCCGCGAGATTGGCGCGGTCGAAGCGCGCGCCGATGGCGATGATGCGGTCGAGCTTCGCCGCGTGCAGGTCGACGTCGCTGAGATCGGCGCCGCTGAGGTCGGCGCCGAACAGGTTTGCTTCCGCGAGGCGCGCCTTCTTGAAGCCCAGGCCGGCGAGGTCGAGACCGGCGAGGTCGCGCTTGCTGTAGTCGACCGGCGCGGCGTCCGTCGCGTGGTAGAGGGCTTCCGTCACCTGGCGCGCGGTCAAATCGGCCGCGCTTGCCCCCGACGCGGCCACAACCAGGGCGGCTACGAGGGCGGCGGCGCGGCGGCGCAAGTCTACGGCGGGGACCATCGGGGCTCCTTCGACGGCGTGACGGGCAGCTCTGATGCTATACGCCCCGAACCGTAGCGTGGATGAATTTTCCGTGCGGCTACGCGGCCGCGAGGGCGTCGTCGAGCATCCTCAACGCCTCGCCGACGCTCGCGAGGCGAATGGCGGAGCGGCCCGGGTCGCCGAAGCGGAACGCGCGGCTCGTTGCAGGCCTGCTCGCGGCGGCAAGGCCGATATGGACGAGACCGACCGGTTTCTCCGGCATGCCGCCTCCCGGCCCCGCGATGCCCGTCACGGCGACCGCGATGTCGGCGGCCGAGGCCCGCAGCGCGCCGGCGGCCATGGCGAGAGCGACCTCACGGCTCACGGCGCCGTGCCGGCGCAGGAGATCGTAGTCGACGCCGAGGTCTCCGATCTTGGCCGCGTTGGAGTAGGTGACGAAGCCACGCTCGAAGACGTCGGAGGCCCCCACGATTTCCGTGAATAGCCCGGCGATGAGACCGCCCGTGCAGCTCTCGGCGGTGGCGAGCTTCCAGCCACGGGCGCGGAGCGCGGAGATCAGGCGGTCCGCGTGGGCCAAGAGCTCGGGCGTGAACATGGACGACCTCCGGATGCGCCGCGGCGGGCGAGCCCAGCGCCAAAGAACGTCTATCACCCCAAAAGACAAAAGGCGCCCCTCGCGGAGCGCCTCGCTATGGGGTCCGATGCCGCCCGTGCGTCAGTCGGCGAGCAGCTTCTCGGCGAGACGCAGGAGGTCGTCCAGCTTGGAGCGGGTCTCGACGCCCATCATGGCGACGGTGCGTCCTTGAGCGGCCTGCCATACCGGAAAAGCCTCCTTCAGCACCGACTGCCCCTTGGTGGTGAGGTGCAAGCCGCGGCCGCGGCGGCCGGCCGGCGGGTCCATGATGATCATGCCGAGCGCAAGGAGACGCTTCAGGTTGCGCGAGAGCGTCGATTTCTCGATATCGAGCTCGTGCCCGATCTCAACCGCTGTAATGCCGTCGCGGGAGGCGAGCTGGGCCAGCAGCGTGTACTGGCTCGCGGTGATGCCGAGCGGGCGCATGGCGTCGTCGTAGAGGCGCGTGATGATGCGCGACAGCTGCCGCACGCGCGTGGCAAGGCAGGTCGCCGCCGTGGTTTCTGCGATGTCCACGATATTGGCGCTGCCCGTGTCGCCGGACTGAGGACGCTCGAGCGTGTGAGTCATCAGGTTCATGGAGTTGGCTCCCCGGGAATCGCTTTTGGTCATACAACCACCCTTGTGGTCTGATGCCGCGATTCTGGCGGGGGGGTCAACGCAGGGCTCGCCCCTAGGCCACGAATCCGTGGGCAACGTCAGGCGGGCAGCAGCACGGTTGCGGTCGCCAGGGCGGCGAGGCCCTCCTTGCGCCCTGTAAAGCCGAGACGCTCCGTGGTCGTGGCTTTGATCGCGACCCGCTCCACCGCGATGCCGAGCATGCCGGCCACGGCTGCCCGCATGGCCTCACGATGCGGTCCGATGCGGGGGACCTCGCAGAGGAGGGTCAGGTCGACGTTGACGATGCGCCCGCCACGGGCGGCGACGCGGCGCGCCGCGTCCTCGACGAACAGGCGCGAGGCCGCGCCCCTCCAGGCCGGATCGGAGGGCGGGAAGTGCTGGCCGATGTCGCCGTCGCCGATGGCGCCGAGAAGCGCGTCGGTGAGCGCGTGAAGGGGCGCATCGGCGTCCGAGTGGCCCTCGAGGCCGTGGTCGTGGGCGATGCGCACACCCGCGAGCCAGACGTGATCGCCGGGGCAGAAGGCATGCACGTCGAAACCGGTGCCGGTGCGCGTCTCGAAGGAGGGGCTCGCGGCTCCGATCAGGCGCTCCGCCATGGTCATGTCCTCCGCGGTGGTGAGCTTGAAGTTCAAGGCTGATCCCGCGACGAGGGCAACGTCGAGGCCCGCCCATTCGGCAATGGCCGCGTCGTCCGTGAAGTCGGCGCGCCCCTCGGCTGCGGCGCGGCGATGGGCGGCGAGGATCGGCGCGAAGCGAAATCCCTGCGGGGTCTGGGCTTTCCACAACCCGTCGCGGGCAAGGGTGGCGGCGACGCGGCCGGCGCCCGCGTCGCGCTTCAGCGTATCGGCGAGCGGCTCGGCGGCGATGGCGCCGTCGTGGGTTGCGAGCGCCGCGAGCACGCGCGCGACGATGGCGGGCGTGACGAGCGGCCGGGCTGCGTCGTGGATCAGCACGTAGTCCGGCCCCGCGTGCGCGAGGCTTTCGAGCCCGGCCAGCACGGATTGCTGTCGGGTGGCGCCGCCGAGCACGGGGTCGCCAAGGTTGGGGAGATGCGGCCCGGCGGCTGCGTCATAGAGGTCGCGGTCATCCGCATGGATGACGACTGTTATGTTGGCGATGCCGGCGCTCGCCGCGAAGGCATCGAGGCTGTGGCGGAGCACCGGCCGCCCGGCCAGCAGCGCAAACTGCTTGGGCGCCAGCCCCTCGCGACCGGCGCGCGCCCCGCGTCCCGCGGCGACGATCAAAGCGGCTGCATTCACGTCTGGAGGTCCGGCATCTCGTTGATTTCCGATCGGACTTAGCCCGGGGCGCGGCAAAAGGGCAATCGTACAACAGTGCTTCGCACTTGCGTAACAGTGCGAGGCCGACTATCGTGCCTAAATCCAAGGCACAAAGATTACATGCTCAACAATTAGTCACGTGGAGGGGGGACCTAGGCCCTTGGTTCAACTCAAGGTAGGCCCGCAACGACTTGAGAACCCGGTGTTTCTCGCGCCCATGACGGGCGTGAGCGACCTGCCGTTTCGTCGTGTGGCCCACGACTGCGGCGCCGGTCTCGTCGTGTCCGAGATGGTCGCCAGCGCCGAGCTCGTCAGGAGCCGGGCCGATGTGGTGCGCCGTGCCGAAGGCCAGGGCCTCAACCCCTTTGTCGTACAACTCGTGGGCGCCGATGCGACCTGGATGGCCGAAGGCGCGCGCATCGCCGAAGCCAGGGGCGCCGACATCGTCGACATCAACATGGGCTGCCCCGCGCGCGAGGTGACAGGCAAGGCCTCGGGCTCGGCGCTGATGCGCAATCTCGACCATGCGCTCAAGCTGATCGAGGCCGTGGTCGGCGCGGTCGGCGTGCCGGTGACGCTCAAGATGCGCCTTGGCTGGGACGAGCGCTCGCGCAACGCGCCCGAGCTCGCGCGCCGTGCCGAGGAGGCCGGCGTCCAGCTCATCACCGTGCATGGGCGCACGCGGGCGCAGTTCTTTAAAGGGCAGGCAGACTGGCTCGCCGTTCGTGCCGTGAAGGACGCGGTGCGAATTCCGGTCATCGTCAACGGCGACATCGGGACCGAAACGGATGCGCGCACCGCGCTCGCCGCGTCGGGGGCCGACGGCGTCATGATCGGACGAGCAGCTTATGGCGCGCCATGGCTGCTCGGGCGGATTGCTGGCGGATTGCGCGGCGACGCCAAGGCGGCCGCGGGTCCGTCGCTCGGAGAGCAGGCGCGTATCGCGCGGGGGCATGTGGAAGCCATGCTCGCCCACTACGGCGAGTTCCTCGGTCTGCGCAACGCACGCAAGCACATGGGCTGGTATCTCGCGACGAGCGGGCAGAGGCAAAGCTCGCTCAAGGCGTGGCGGCAGCAGCTCTGCACGGAAGAGGATCCGCGCCGCGCGCTCGCGCTGCTAGGCGCCTTCTACGGGGACGCGCCGTGCCGCGAGGTGCTGCCACGGGACATGCTGGAGAAAGCCGCGTGAGTAAGAGAGCCGCCGAGCGTCCGATCCCGCTGCTGAGGCCGGTCGTCGACTTCGACATCCTGCTCGCGGCCTTGCCGCATCCGATCCTGGTCATCGGCAACGACAACGAGATCGTCTACGGCAACGCGGCCGCGGAATCCTTCCTGTCGACCAGCGCCACCATGCTGACGCGCCTCAAGCTCGACGACGTCGTGGCCTTCGGCTGCCCGCTGCTCGCGCTCGTCACGCAGGTGCGCGAGAACGGCTCGACGGTCAACGAGTACGGCGTCGAGATGGCGAGCCCCAAGTTCGCCAACCCGAAGCTCGTCGACGTCTACGCAGGGCCCATGAGCGAGGGCTTGTCGCTCATCGTGGTCATGCTGCAGCAGCGCACCATGGCGCAGATGATCGAGCGCCAGTTGACGCACAGGGCGGCGGCGCGCTCCGTCTCCGGCATGGCGGCGGTGCTCGCCCACGAGATCAAGAATCCGCTCTCCGGCATCAAGGGAGCGGCCCAGCTCCTCGAGCAGAACCTCTCCGACGAGGATCGCGTCCTCTCCCAGCTCATCTGCTCCGAGACCGAGCGCATCCGCAACCTCGTCAATCGCATGGAGGTGTTCGGCGACGAGCGTCCGCTCAGCAAGGAGCCGGTCAACATCCACGACGTCCTGAGCCACGTGCGCAAGCTCGCCGAGACGGGCTTCGCGCGCGGCGTGCGCATCGTCGAGGACTACGATCCCTCGCTGCCGCCCATCCCCGGCAATCGCGACAAGCTCGTGCAGGCCTTCCTGAACCTCATCAAGAATGCCGCCGAGGCCATCGGTGACGACGAGGACGGCCAGGGCCGCATCGTCATGCAGACCTCGTTCCGGCCCGGCGTGCGCCTCTCGGTCCCGGGCGCGGATGCGCGCGTGACGGTGCCGCTCATGATCCAGATCGAGGACAACGGCGCGGGCGTCCCCGAACACCTGAAGCCGCACCTCTTCGATCCCTTCGTCACCACCAAGCATAACGGCACCGGCCTCGGCCTCGCCCTGGTTGCCAAGATCATTGGCGATCACGGCGGCATCATCGAGTGCGATAGCGAATCCGATCGGACGGTATTCCGCGTTCTCCTGCCGATGCAGGACCGCAGTTCCAAGGCCGGTGCGTTACGGCCGGTGCCCGCCAACGACAGGAGGCGATAGCCAATGGCCCGTGGCACGATCCTCATAGCCGACGACGATACGGCGATCCGCACGGTGCTGAACCAGGCGCTGGCGCGCGCTGGTTATGCGCCGCGTGCAACCGGCAACGCGGCCACCCTCTGGCGCTGGGTGAGCCAGGGTGAAGGCGACGTGGTGATCACCGACGTCGTCATGCCGGACGAGAACGCCTTCGACCTCATTCCTCGCATCAAGAAGGTGCGTCCCGATCTGCCGATCATCGTCATGAGCGCGCAGAACACGCTGATGACGGCGCTCACGGCGGCCGAGAAGGGCGCCTACGAATACCTGCCGAAGCCATTCGACCTCTCCGAGGTGGTGGCGGTGGTGAGCCGCGCGCTCGCTGGCCCGGGTCGGCGGCCGCGTGCCGTATCGGCCGACATGGACAGCGAGGAGCTGCCCCTGATCGGCCGTTCGCCGGCCATGCAGGAGATCTATCGCGCCCTCGCCCGCCTGACGCAGACCGATCTCACGGTGATGATCCAGGGCGAGAGCGGCACCGGCAAGGAGCTCGTGGCGCGCGTGCTGCACGACTACGGCAAGCGCCGCCAGGGCCCCTTCGTCGCCATCAACATGGCGGCGATCCCGCGCGAGTTGATCGAAAGCGAGCTTTTCGGCCACGAGAAGGGTGCCTTCACGGGCGCGCAGACGCGCACGCCGGGCCGCTTCGAGCAGGCCGAGGGCGGCACCCTGTTCCTCGACGAGATCGGCGACATGCCGCTCGAGGCGCAAACCCGGTTGCTGCGCGTGCTGCAGCAGGGCGAGTATACAACTGTCGGCGGGCGCACGCCGATCAAGACCAACGTGCGCATCATCGCCGCGACGCACCGCGATCTCAGGAGCCAGATCCAGCAGGGCCTCTTCCGCGAGGACCTCTACTACCGGCTCAACGTGGTGCCCCTTCGCTTGCCGCCTCTGCGCGAGCGCGTCGAGGACATCGGTGATCTCGTGCGTCACTTCCTGCGTCAGGCTGCGCGTGAGGGGCTCGGCCAGAAATCCATCGAGACAGCCGCCATTGAGCGGCTCAAGGCGCATCCGTGGCCCGGCAACGTGCGCGAGCTGGAGAATTTCGTGCGCCGCGTCGGCGCGCTCTACACCCAGGATACGCTGACGCAGCAGATCATCGATCAGGAGCTCGCCGAGGTGCTTCCGAAGCGCAGCGCGAGCCCGGACGCCGAGCCCAAGGATTTCTCCGAGCTCGTGGAGCGCTATCTCGCCCAGTACTTCGCCGGCTTCGGCAAGGATCTGCCGCCGCCCGGCCTCTACGACCGCGTGATCCGCCAGGTCGAGCATCCGCTCTTGTCGGCGGCCCTTGCGGCGACGCGGGGCAACCAGATCCGTGCCGCCGAGCTCTTGGGCCTCAACCGCAACACGCTGCGGAGCCGCATCAAGGCGCTCGACATCCGCGTCTTCCGGACGCCGATGCCCTGAAGCGAGCCGGTTGTTGCTCCGGAACCGCGTCACTTTCCGGCAAGACAGCGCGTTGCCGGTTTGCACACAAGCTGATGTGCCGCACCAATTGCGTCGCAAGAATGTCACAGTTAGGGTGTGGGTTGTGCCCGGCACACGCCACTTCCGATCCGGTCGTGGCGTTGGCGCATAAGGCACGTCCAAAGTTCGTGCTCGGAAAGTGACACTGGTGCCCGGCGTGGCACGCGGCAGCGCGCGAAGGGTTGATGGCGAACAAGGGCTCTCTCAGCACGGCCAGTTGGACCGAGGGTGCGGCGTCGCCGTTGCTCGACCTCACCGACCGCGCCTTCTGGATCGGCCTCGTGGTCGTGGTGCTGTCGCTCGTCTCGGCGCTCGTGACGTACTTGCTGCTCACCGGCCTCACGCCGATCGCGCCGCGCGATGACATCGTGCTCGGCGCGCTCCTGGTCAACGTCATCCTGATCGGCGCCATGATCGGCGTGATCGCCTGGCAGGGGTTCGGCATGTGGCGCGCGTGGCGCGCCAAGCTCGCGGGCGCGCGCCTGCACGTGCGCATCGTGCTTCTGTTCTCGATCACGGCCGCGCTGCCCGCGATGCTGCTCGCGGTGGCGGCGACAACCACCTTCTCGCGCTCGCTCGACGGATGGTTCTCGACGCGCACGCGCACCATCATCAGCAACTCGGTCGAGGTGGCGCAGGCCTACGTGGTCGAGCATGGCCAGCTTCTGCGCACCGATCTCGCCAACATGGTGCGCGACATCGATTCGGCGGCCGATCAGATTCCGATCGATAGCCCCGAGTTCAAGCAGCATGTCATCGCCCAGGCGGGGCTGCGCGATATCCCATCCGCCTATGTTCTCGACGGACGCGGCGACCCGGTGATCGCCGCCCTCGAGGATCAGGCTCTGCCGTACTCGCCGGTGCCGTTCGATTCATTCAGGCAGGCGGAGCAGGGGCAAGTCGCGCTCTTCACACCGACCGGGGCTTCGCAGGTCTCGGGGCTCGCCAAGCTCACGCGCTACGCGGACCGCTTCCTGTACGTGACGCGGCTGCTCGACCCCAAGGTCATGGGCCACCTGCAGCGCACCGAGCAGAGCGTCAGCGAGTACAACCGCCTGCGCGCGGCGCGCGGCGGGCTGAAGCTCGCGCACGGCCTCATCTACACCATGATCTCGATGACGGCGCTGCTCGCCGCCATCTGGGTGGGCTTATGGTTCGCGAGCCGGTTCGTGGCGCCGATCCGCCGCCTCATCGAAGCCGCCCAGCAAGTCTCGCGCGGCGACCTCGCGGTCGAGCTGCCGGAGCGGCGCGGGGAGGGTGATCTGAGGCGGCTCTCCTCGACCTTCAACACCATGACGCGCGAGTTGAAGCACCAGCGTGACGCCCTGATGACCGCCAACGAGCAGCTCACAGACCGGCGCCGCTTCATGGAGGCCGTGCTGTCGGGCGTGTCGGCCGGCGTTATCGGTCTCGACAGCCAGGATCGCATCACGCTGGTGTCGCGCGCGGCCGAGCAACTGCTCGCGCTCACGGAGCAGGAGATCGTCGGCAAGAAGCTCGTCGACGTGCTCCCCGTTCTGGCGCCCGCCCTCGAGCGGCGCGAGGAGCAGGGCGCAAAATCGCGCGGCGCGCAGGAGATCGCCATCACCATCGGCGATGATGAGCGCACGTTCGCCGTCCGCGTCACGCGCGAGAAGGCGGGACCGGGCGATGTCGGCTCGGTCGTCACCGTCGACGACATCACCGAGCTCGTCTCCGCGCAGCGCACGTCCGCCTGGGCCGACGTGGCGCGGCGCATCGCTCATGAAATCAAGAACCCGCTGACGCCGATCATCCTCTCGGCCGAGCGCATCCGGCGCAAGTACGGTCGCGTGATCGTCGACGACCGCGATACCTTCGACAAGCTGACGGCGACCATCGAGCGTCAGGCCGGCGACATCAAGACCATGGTCGACGAGTTCGCCTCGTTCGCCCGCATCCCGAAACCGGTGATCGAGATCAACGATCTGCGCGATGCGGTGTCGGATTCGGTCATCCTCTTCCGCGAGAGCCACGCGAGTGTCGTCTACGGCCTCAAGATGCCGGACGCGCCGCTTCTCGCGGCCTTCGACCGCCGGCTTCTGACGCAGGCCGTGACCAACCTGGTCAAGAATGCCACCGAGGCGGTGGAGCAGGCCGCTGAGGCGGAACCCGGCCGCAGCGGACGCGTGGACGTCGAGCTGCGTGTCGACGAGCGCGCCGTCGCCATCGACATCATCGACAACGGACCTGGGTTGCCAAAACACAACCGCTCGCGCTTGCTCGAGCCTTATGTCACGACCAAGGGCCACAAGGGCACCGGGCTCGGGCTCGCCATCGTGGCGAAGATTACCGAGCAGCACGGCGGCGAGCTGACGCTGGACGACGCTCCGGTCACGCCGCAGCGCGCGTCTGGCGCGCGTGTGCGGCTCTCGTTCCCGATGTCAATTCTGACCGACAAGCCCGCTGCCGATGCGGCGGGTGACGATGGCGGGCGCAAGCTTGCGGCCGCCAGTGACATGTGATCCCTGACCAGACGACCACGGAGTTGAGCCATGGCTGCAGACATTTTGATCGTCGACGACGAAGCGGATATTCGGGAGCTGGTCGCGGGCATCCTGGAGGACGAGGGGCATCGCACGCGGCTCGCGCGCGACAGCGACGAGGCGCTCCGCATCATCGAGGAGCGCCGTCCTCAGCTCGTCATTCTCGACATCTGGCTTCAGGGGAGCCGGCTCGACGGGCTCGAGGTGCTGTCCGTCATCAAGCGCACCTATCCCGATCTGCCGGTGGTCATCATCTCGGGTCACGGCAACGTCGAGACGGCGGTGACCGCGATCAAGCGCGGCGCCTACGATTACATCGAGAAGCCGTTCAAGGCTGACCGCCTCGTGCTCGTCACGCTGCGCGCGCTCGAGGCCTCGCAGTTGAAGCGCGAGGTGCGCGAGCTCAAGGAGCGCTCGACGGTGTCGGCCGAGATGGTCGGCAAATCGCCCGCCATCAATCAGCTGCGCAGCGCCCTCGACCGTCTCGCGCCGACCAACAGCCGCATCCTCATCCGCGGCTCGTCGGGCGCGGGCAAGGAGCTTGCCGCGCGCATCCTGCACCAGAAGTCGCAGCGTGCGGACGGCCCCTTCATCGTGCTCAATGCCGCTTCGATGGCACCGGATCGCGTGGAGGAGGAGCTGTTCGGCACCGAGGACCGCTCGGGCGGCCCGCGCAAGGTCGGTGCGCTCGAGGAGGCGCACGGCGGCACGCTCTACATCGACGAGGTGGCCGACATGCCGATCGAGACGCAAGGCAAGGTGCTGCGCGTCCTCGTCGAGCAGAAGTTCCAGCGTCTCGGCGGAGCGCAGAAGGTGTCCGTCGACGTGCGCATCGTCTCCTCGACAAGCCGCGACCTCGAGCGCGAGATGGGCGAGGGGCGTTTTCGCGAGGATCTCTATCACCGGCTCAACGTCGTGCCGCTGCGCGTGCCGGGTCTTGCCGAGCGGCGCGAGGACATCCCCGACCTCATCCAGTATTTCGTGAGCCAGCTTTCGCAAGCCTCGGGCCTTGCGCCGCGGCGCATCGGCGAGGACGCGATCGCCGTGCTGCAGGCGCACGACTGGCCGGGCAACGTGCGCGAACTCAGGAACAACATCGAGCGGTTGATGATTCTCGCCGGCGGCGATCCCGGCGCCGTCATCACGGCCGACATGCTGCCGGAGGAGATCGGCTCCAATGTGCCGCTCCCGGTCAACGGCGGCGCCGAGCATCTGATGAGCCTGCCGCTGCGGGAAGCCCGCGAGATCTTCGAGCGCGAGTATCTGCTGGCCCAGATCAACCGTTTTGGCGGCAACATCTCGCGCACGGCCGAGTTCGTCGGCATGGAGCGCTCGGCGCTGCACCGCAAGCTGCGCGCGCTGGGCGTATCGTCGGATCAGCGCGTCAGCGAGAAGGTCGGCTGAGCCCACCATGACGCGCGTCGTGTATGTCAACGGGCGCTACCTCGCCTATGCGCAGGCGGGCGTGCATGTCGAGGATCGCGGCTTCCAGTTCGCCGACGCCATCTACGAAGTCTGCGAGGTCCTTGGCGGACGCCTTGTCGACGAGACGCGGCATATGGAGCGGCTCGAGCGCTCGCTCGGCGAGCTCGAGATCGCGATGCCGATGTCGCACCGCGCGCTCGGCTTCGTCCTGCGCGAGGTCATCCGCCGCAACCGGGTCCAGACGGGTCTCGTCTACCTGCAGGTCACGCGCGGCGCCGCTCCGCGTGACTTCCCGTTTCCGAAAGGTGACGCGCGGCCGACGGTCGTATGCCTCGCGCGCCGCGTCGACGCCGCCAAGCGCGAGGCGCGCGCGGCGGCCGGCATCGCCGTCACCACGATGCCCGACATCCGCTGGGGCCGCTGCGACATCAAGACCGTGATGCTTCTTCCCGCCGTGCTCGCCAAGGAAGCGGCCGCGGCGGAGGGCGCGCAGGAGGCCTGGCTCGTCGATTCCCAAGGGTTCGTCACCGAGGGAGCCTCGAGCAACGCCTGGATCATCGACGCGTCGGGGACGCTCATCACGAGGCCCACCGGAAATGCAATCCTGCCCGGCGTGACACGCAGAACGCTTGTTGACCTGCTCGGTCGGGAAAATATCCCGCTCACGGATCGGCCCTTCACCGTCGACGAGGCAATCGGCGCGCGCGAGGCCTTCATCACGTCCGCTTCCGGCACCGTGATGCCCGTCGTGCGCATCAATGGAGTTGTCATCGGCGACGGCTATCCTGGAAAGCTGACGATACGTCTGCGCTCAATCTTTCATCAGGTTGCCGAACTTTGCCGCTAACACACGCCAGCATCAATTCTACGTGTTGTCGGCGTCCTCAACGGCGCCTATTGTCTCGCAATCTAGATATGTTAGCTGCTCCTGAGTCACGGGTTGTTCGGCAGGCTCGTGACCGGTCGGCATAACACCTCGACCAAAGATCAAAGTCCGGGAAGAGGCTAATAATAAGAGGCAATAAACATGGCCGCAGATCGCGCTCAGAACCTTCAGGACACCTTCCTCAATCACGTACGCAAGAGCAAAACACCCCTCACCATTTTTCTCGTCAATGGTGTGAAGCTGCAGGGCATCGTGACGTGGTTCGACAACTTTTGCGTTCTCTTGCGCCGCGACGGTCACTCGCAGCTCGTCTATAAGCATGCGATATCGACCATCATGCCGGGCGCCCCCGTCCACCTGATGGAGGCGGAGGTCGACGGCCAGCAAGGGTGAGTGCGCTCCATAGACCGCAGCACGAAACCAGAGGGCGCTGAGGCTCAGGCGAGCCAGCAGCGGATTGCCTCCACAAGCAAGAGCGACGAGGTGCGCACCGAAGCCGACGCCATGCGCACGCTCGTGCTGGTGCCGGTGCTCGCGCGTGCCTCGTCTCTGCATTCGCCGGGAGATCGTCTCACGGAAGCGCGCGGGCTCGCTGAGGCGATCGACCTCGACGTGATCGATGCGCTGCTGGTGCCGGTGCCGCATCCCAATCCGGCGACACTCTTCGGCTCGGGAAAGGTCGACGAGCTCAAGGCGCGCATCGCCGAAGACGAGGTGGGGCTCGTCATCGTCGACCATGCCATCACGCCGGGTCAGCAGCGCAACCTCGAGGTCGCGTGGAACGCCAAGGTGCTCGACCGCACCGGGCTCATCCTCGAGATCTTCGGCCGCCGCGCCCAGACGCGCGAGGGCCGTCTGCAGGTGGAGCTGGCGCATCTCTCGTATCAGAAGGGCCGTCTCGTGCGCGCCTGGACCCATCTCGAGCGCCAGCGCGGCGGGCGTGGCTTCCTCGGCGGCCCGGGCGAGGCGCAGATCGAGCTCGACCGGCGCATGTTGGACGAGCGCATTGTCGCCATCAAGCGCGAGCTCGAAGGCGTGGTGCGCACGCGCGACCTGCACCGCAAGGGTCGCCGCAAGGTGCCCTATCCGATCGTCGCCATCGTCGGCTACACCAACGCCGGCAAATCGACGCTCTTCAATCGCGTGGCCGGCGCGGGCGTGGTGGCCATGGATCAGGTGTTCGCCACGCTCGATCCGACCATGCGCGAGGTGCGTCTTCCGTCCGGGCGGCGCATCATCCTCTCCGATACGGTGGGCTTCATCTCCGACCTGCCGACACAACTCGTCGCCGCGTTTCGCGCCACCCTCGAGGAGGTGATCGAGGCGGACCTCATCCTGCACGTGCGCGACATCGCGCACGCCGAGACGCAGGCGCAGGCGCGCGATGTCGAGGGCGTTCTCGCCGATCTTGGCATCGACACGGTCGCGGGCGAGAGCGGCCACATCCTCGAAGTGTGGAACAAGGTCGACCTCCTCTCGCAGGTGACGCGCGAGGAAGCCGAGGCCGCGGCGCGCTTCCGCGAGCCGCCCCCGGTGCTCGCGTCGGCGGTGACGGGCAATGGCGTGGCGCGGCTGCTCGATGCGATCGACGGACGGCTCGGCGCGGCGGATGAGATCCTGACGCTCGCCTTGCCGGCGAGCGAGGGGCGGCTCCTGGCCTGGATGCACGACAACGCCGACGTTCTCTCCCAGGTATCCGGCGACGACGGGACCATCGTCACGCGCATCAGGATCGCATCCGAGAAAAAGGCGCGCCTCCTGCGCCAGCTCCGCGACGCCGGATTGCCGCTTCCGTAGTATACGGACCTGGCCCTACGGTCGTCACTCCGGCCGAGCGGAGCGTCGCGACGCGCAGAGCCGGAACCCAGCGCAAGACTCCTATCGCGATAGAGCTTTTGCGTCTTCGACAGCTTTTCGCCGGGTCCCGGGTCTTGCTCGCGTGCGCTCGCTTCGCCCGGAATGACGGAAGGTTTATGCTGCATATGGACCGGATCAGGATGATCGGGCAGGAGGACGGCATGGCGGGCGACATCAAGACCCAGTGCTGCGTTGCCGGCGGCGGCCCGGCGGGGCTGATGCTCGGCTATCTCCTGGCGCGGGCCGGGGTCGACGTCGTCGTGCTCGAGAAGCACGCCGATTTCCTGCGCGACTTCCGCGGCGACACGGTGCATCCCTCGACGCTCGAGATCATGGTCGAGCTTGGGCTCATCGACCGCTTCCTGAAGCTCCCGCATCAGAAGGTGCACAAGCTCGGCGGCATGGTCGGCGAGACGCCGGTCGCGATCGCCGACTTCACGCATCTGCCGGTGCGCGAGCGCTATATCGCCATGATGCCTCAGTGGGATTTCCTGAACTTCATCGCCTCCGAAGGCGCGAAGCTCCCGACCTTCAAGCTGCTCATGAGCACGGAGGCGATCGACGTCGTAACGGAAGGCGGAACGGTGGTCGGCGTCGCGGCCAAGTCGCCCGATGGCCCGAAGACGATCCGCGCCGATCTCGTGGTCGCGGCGGACGGGCGCAACTCGGTGCTCAGGGAGCGCGCGCGGCTTGCCGTCGAGGATCTCGGCGCGCCGATGGATGCGCTCTGGTTCCGGCTGCCCGTGAAGCCCGGCGACACCGGCGAGACGATGGGGCGTTTCGGGGCGGGCTACATCCTGGCCATGCTCTTCCGTGGCGACTACTGGCAATGCGCTTATGTCATTCCGAAGGGCTCGCTCGATGGGCTCAAGGCGCGCGGGCTCGATGGGTTCCGCGATGCGGTCGCGGCGGCTTCGCCCTTCGAGCGCGAGCGCACGCAGGCGATCGCATCGTGGGATGACGTGAAGCTCCTGACCGTGCGCGTCGACCGGCTGAAGCAATGGTACCGGCCGGGGTTCCTCTGCATCGGCGACGCGGCGCATGCCATGAGCCCGATCGGCGGCGTGGGCGTGAACCTCGCCGTGCAGGACGCGGTCGCGGCGGCGAACATCCTCGCCCGCCCGCTCAAGGCCGGGACCGTGAGCGTCGCCGCCCTCAAGGCCGTGCAGACGCGGCGCATGTTCCCGACGCGCGTCACGCAGGCCATCCAGGTGGCGGCGCAGAACAACATCATCGGGCCCACGCTCGGTCTCAGGGAGCAGCCGAAGCCGCCGCTGGCCCTGCGGCTCATGCAGCGCTTTCCCATTCTGCAGCGCATCCCCGCGCGCGTGCTCGGCCTCGGCGTTCGCCGCGAGCACGTCGCGGACTTCATAAGGGAGGGGCGCGGCTAGGCGAGCCTGGGAAGCTTTCGCGTCGCACGACGCTGACACGTATCTGGGCACCGGCCACAGCCTGCCCGGCGAAGGCCGGGGCCGATGTGACAGCGAGGGAGGATGGGGCAATCGCCGACCTCCCCGCCAACGTCATCCCGGCGGAGGCCGGGACCCAGGCTGGCATGAGGTTAGCCTCGGCGTGCCCTACGCTCTTCGCTACTCGCGCTCCTTCGCCTTCGCCTCGTCCCACAACAAGTCCATCTCGGCGAGCGTCGACTCCTCGGGCGAGCGGTTCACTTCGGCGAGGCGCTGCTCGATGTGGGCGAAGCGGCGCATGAACTTCTGATTGGCGCCGCGCAAGGCCGCTTCGGGATCGATCTTGAGGTGGCGGGCGACGTTTGCCATCACGAACAGGAGATCGCCGAGCTCCTCCTCGATCTTATCTCGGCGCTCGGCACTCGGCACGGGCGTGGCGCCGCGCGGATCGGCGGGAAGCGCGACGTGCTCGAGCTCCGAAAGCTCCTCGCGCATCTTGTCGAAGACGGGGGCGAGCGACGGCCAGTCAAATCCCACCTTCGCGGCTTTGTCCTGCAACTTGACGGCCCGCGTGAGGGCCGGCAGCGCAAGCGAGACGTCCGCTAGAATTCCCTCTCCCCGTCTGCCTGTCGGTAAAGCGTTGCGGTGAGGAGCATCGGTTTCCCCTCCCCCGTGCGGGGAGGGGATAGGGGAGGGGGGAAGCCCTTCGGCGTGCGGGGCAAGGGGGAAGGAAAGTGAAGCCGCGCGCTCTCGTGCCTTGGCGGCGCGCTCCTCCGCCTTGATCTTTGCCCAGAAGCCCGGCTGCGCGCCGGCCGCGCGCTCGGCCTCGTCGCCGAACACGTGCGGATGGCGGCGGATCATCTTGGCCGTGATCGCTTCGACAACGTCACCGAACGCGAATGAGCCCTCTTCCTCGGCCATGCGTGCATGATAGGCGACCTGCAGCAGGAGATCGCCGAGCTCATCCTTGAGGTCCACGAGATCGCCCCGCGCGATGGCGTCGGCCACCTCATAGGCCTCCTCGATGGTGTAGGGAGCGATGGTCGAGAAGGTCTGCTCGATGTCCCACGGGCAGCCGGTCACCGGCGTGCGCAGCGCGGCCATGATCTCGATCAGGCGTGTGATGTCTTGCGATGGGGTCATGTGGTCTCGGCTGTTCTTCCTGAACTCCCATCCCCACTCCATGGCCGGGCTTGACTAAGCGCCAAACAAGCGGCCCCTGGATGGCCGCCTCAAGGGCGGCCATGAAGTGAGAGGGAATGCGTTTCAATGTCTGGGGGAAGCTAGCGAAACCAGCGTCAGGTGGCGAGGGCGATGCGCGGCCCTTCACGGCGCGGCAGGACCGGCACCGGAGAGAACGCGAGCACGAGCGCGAGGGGGACCAGCCAGCCGAACCACGTGGCGCACGAGTACACGGGATCGAACGGCAGGTTCCACGACGTGGCGATCGCGGTCGTGAGGCGAACCCAGATGGCGCCCGAGGCGACGGCGGTCATGGCGAGCATGAGCGTGGCGTGGCGCGCGCGCTCCTTGCGGCGGATGGCGACGACGCCGGCGACGACGAGGGCGAGCCACACGCTGCCCTGCGCCACGAAGCCGAGCCGGGCGACGAGCGGCGACGTGCTCTCATAGGCGACCGGAAACGACGTCAGCGCCGCGACGACGACCAGCACGCCCGCGATCCGGCCGAGCGGGCGGTGCCAGGAGCGCCTCGTCCGGAGCAGGATCACCAGTGGCATCAGGAGCAGCGCCGCCCCGCCGGCCAGCATGTGCAGCTTGAAGACGCCGGGCAGGCGCACGTCGACGACGTGCAGGTTGAAGGGGAGCGGAATGGCGCCGAGGCTTTGCGCCAGCGCGACCACCCCAGTGGGGAGAGCGAGGGAGATCGAGGCGCAAATGGCGGCAACGAGAAGCAAGCGCGACACAAATTTGCCCGGGGTGGCCCCCTTGATCGGTGTCGTGATCAATCGTGCGGAGGCGGAATTTTGCATCATGAGATCAAATGTGCGGACCGGAATGAGACGTTTGAGCAGTGTGGTGAGCTTCGCGCTCGTTTGTGTTCTGGCTGGGGCGATGCCGTCGCGCGCGACTGACGCGGAGGGTAGCGCGCCGAGCGAAACGCGGGCCGCGACGGATGACCTCGGCGGGCGGTGGAAGGGTCGCTCGTACGAGCTCGCGCGCGCCGGAGATTGCGGCGACGAGCCCTGCACGCTGACGCTCGATCTCGTGCGCTGCGCCAAGGGCTGGTGCGGTGTCGAGGTGGTCGGTGACACGCATCGCTGCGGCGGCACGGCACTGAAGCTCGATACAGGCACGGCGAATCCGGGCGGCGCGTCGGTGTTCAAGGGGAGCCTCGCGTTGGCGAAAGGCACCGAGCCCTATGTTGTCGAGGCCTATATGCTTCCGGCCAGGTCTGCGGAGGACACGACCGAGATCCAGATCTCGGGCGACACGGGCGGCGAGTTCCGCGCCTTCCGTCGGTCGTTCCCCTTCAACGCGACGCTGGTGCGGATCGGCGACGCGGTGTGCCGTCCGGACGCGACCGTCTCGTCGCTCATGGAGTGAGCGGCTGGCCGGGGAGATAGCGCATGAGAGTCACCGTTCATCACTTCAAGGTCTATGACGCGGCGAGCGACAGCTGGATCGTGCCGCCACTGAAGAGCATGACCGAACGCATCCAGGACATCCGCGGCATCATCATTGCCGGTACCGCCGAGGAGGTCGATCGCGCCGCGCTCGACGAGCAGGGCCGTTACGATCCGCGGCCGCGCGGTTACGAGCGCGCGCGCGTTCTGAACTAGACGCCTCCCGCTGGGTCGGGAGCACACCCGACCCCGGGCGAGCTGAACGGGTTCGGCCCAAATCGAAAACACGTTGGCGGACGCGGTCTTGCGCATTGCCGCACGCCGCGAGAATTCGGTTTGCCGCGGCAGGCAAGCCCAGTACATCTTGAGCGAGCCCGCCCGCCGAGAGTGACTCCCCCATGGCCGCGTTCCGCGTTCTGCTCAACGGACTGATCATGGCCGCCGAGATCGCGGCGGTCGCCGCCGTGGCGTGGCTCGGATTCAGCTATCCCTTCATCTTCGCCGCGGTGACGGCCGGGCTCGGATTCCTGCTCGGGCTCAGGCTCGAGACGGCACGGCTCGCCTTCGAGCTGCCGTTCTATTTCGAGGGCTTGCGCTCGCCGCGCCGCATCCTGGTCGCGCTCGTGGGGCTCGTGGAAGCGACCATGAAGGCGGTGTTGGCGGGGCTTGCCGCGCTGTTCACCTTCGCCGGGACGGACACGACCCGGCTCTACTGGGTGGCGATCGTCTTCGCGGCCACGACATACGCCGGATCGAGCGCGCTCCGCGCGCTCTCGGTGTCGCTCAGCGCGCAGTCCTGGCGCTGGGGCTACTTCCGCCTCGCGCCGCCGCTCGGGCTCCTGTTCTCGTCCGGCATCGCCGCACTCGCGGCTTATGGCGTGCTTGGTACGACGAGCGTGGGCGAGATCGGCTGGAAGCTCGTCTGGGAGCTTCCTGCGAGGCCATCCGTGAGCCAGGTCAGCGAGCTCTTTTTCCAGCTCAAGCAGGCCTTCGACGATTTCATCGTTACGCTTCTCAGGACGGTGATGAGCGAGGCCTGGGCGCGGATCGTCGGTGTCATGATCAGCGTCAACGTGCTGACGGGCTTCGTCGCGGCGATCTACGCCGCGCTCATCGCCGCCATCGTGCGAGGGGCTGAGGACGGGCTGCCGTGAAACGCGCCGGATGATCGCGTCACGGAACGAGCGCGGCCGGTTTCAAGTCACTTGAGCAGCCCGAGCCGGAATGCGAGCGCAATTGCGTGCTCGCTCGTCAACGCGTGCAGCTTGCGTCGCGCATTTTTCAAATGCATCGAGACAGTCGGCACGGAAATATTCAAATGGTTCGCAATCTTTGCGCAGTTGTTTCCGTCGCTTAACGACATAAGGCACTGCAGCTCGCGATTGGAAAGAGAGCGGGATTGTGAATGCTCAGTCTGCATTGTCTGCATTACGTCACGCTTGGAACTTTGCAATTAAAGTCAGGTTTGCAATTTCAAGTCAGGTAATTCGATAGCACGACAGGCTGATCTTTTCGCGCATCGACACCTCGCCGTTCAAAACCGCAGCATCTATGCCACACCTATCATTGTCCACAGGTTGTGCACATGTGGGACGGCTGATAGTTGTCCAGTGTTGACTTTTGCGCAAGCGGCATTCTTCGGGAAATTTCGCGCCGCGCGAAGGCTTCGACGGGGAGCGAAATCTCAGCCCGAACGGCAGGGGCAGCCTTTCTCATTGAACTTGAATGTGCGGGGCCAATCGGCCCACCGCGGTTGCACCCGTGTGCTGCCGATGGGGAGACTTTGTGTTTGCGTCAGCGTGGGGAGTTTCAGTGATGCGTATGAATTTCGGAGACACAAATTTTCGTTTGCGCAGCAGCCACTTCTATCCTTCGAAAGCTGCATTTGCAATCTCCGTCCTCGTCGGAGGGAGTCTTTGTTCAAGCGATCAGTCCCTTGCCGACACCATCAACAAGTGGAGCACCACTGGCTGCGGGACATGGAGCGCGACGGAGACGAGTAGCAACAACGAGACGAGGACCGAGAATGCAAATGGCGTGATGGACCTTAGCAGCGGGTTCTCCGGCAACTACAGCATCAACCTCAACACGACCGATTGTCAGGGAGCGAAGGGCGATAAAGGCGACGCCGGTGCCACGGGTGCGACCGGTGCCACCGGCGCGACTGGCGCCACGGGCGCGACCGGAGCCACGGGCGCGACAGGTGCCACGGGCGCCCAAGGAGAGAAGGGCGACACAGGCGACACCGGTGCGACCGGAGCCACGGGCGCGACAGGTGCCACGGGCGCTCAAGGAGAGAAGGGCGACACAGGCGACACCGGTGCGACCGGTGCCACCGGCGCGACCGGTGCCACGGGTGCGACAGGCGCCACCGGCGCGACCGGTGCCACGGGCGCGACCGGTGCCACCGGCGCGACCGGTGCCACCGGCGCGACAGGTGCGACCGGTGCCACGGGTGCCACGGGTGCGACCGGTGCCACGGGCGCTCAAGGAGAGAAGGGCGACACCGGCGACACGGGTGCGACCGGTGCCACGGGCGCGACCGGTGCCACCGGCGCGACTGGCGCGAAAGGGGACCCCGGCGAGGACTTTGACATGGACGAGTCTCTCGCGCTCAATGCTGCCCTTGCTCTGCCGGCGTGGCTCGAGAAGGGAGAAAATTTCTCGCTCACGGGCGGCGTCGGTTTCTCTGGCGGCGGTGAAAGCGCGCTTGGCGTGACCGGAATTGCACGAATCGAGGGCAGCCTTTCCGGCTTCATCGGTGGCGCCGTGAGCTCGGGAGGCGATAACTGGGCAGGCAAGGCTGGCGTCCGGGTCGGCTGGTAGTCTCGCGCGCAATAGCCGCCTCGGCTGTAGCCGAGGCGGTCTGTCACCCTGTCAGCGACGGCCTGGTCGTGGACGTCGCTGCTGGCCGATCGTCGTTCATGCGGACACGGCGGGTTCGCCGTTGCGATCAGGATTGGGGGCAACGGCTGCCGCGCGCTATTCGTCATTCGCATAATATATATTATGGAAAATATATAGATAGAGCGAGGCATTACCAACGCGTTAAAGGCCGCCGCGACCACGGCGATCGCTGGCGTGCGGCACCGCGACGCCAGCCGCCAAAGGTCACTTCTCGGCGCGCTCGAAGTTGTCGGCGACGAAGCGGTCGAGAAGCTGCACGCCCCAGCCCGAGCCCCAGCTCGTATTGGTCTCGTTGCGCGGGGCATCCATGGCCGTGCCCGCGATGTCGAGATGGGCCCAGGGCGTGTCCTTCTTGATGAAGCGGCCGATGAATGCCGCGGCCGTGCAGGCCCCGCCCCAGCGCCCGCCGATGTTTTTCATGTCGGCGTTCTTCGAGTCCATCAGGCGGTCGTAGGATTTGTCGAGCGGCATGCGCCAGATCTTCTCGCCGGTCGACTTCGAGGCGGCGATGAGCTGATCGGCGAGCTTGTCGTCATTGGCGAAGAGCCCGGCGATATCCTTGCCGAGCGCGACCATGATGGCGCCGGTCAGCGTCGCAAGGTCGATGACGAAGCGCGGCTTGAAGCGGTCCTGGACGTACCAGAGGATATCGGCGAGCACGAGGCGGCCTTCGGCGTCGGTGTTCAGGTTCTCGACCGTCTGGCCGGAGAGCGAGACGACGATGTCGCCGGGACGCGTCGCGGTGCCGGACGGCATGTTCTCGACCAGGCCGATGATGCCGACGGCGTTGACCGGGGCCTTGCGCAGCGCGAGCGTGACCATGAGGCCGACGACGGCGGCCGCGCCGCCCATGTCGCCCTTCATGTCCTCCATGCCGGCCGACGGCTTGATCGAGATGCCGCCGGTGTCGAAGACGACGCCCTTGCCGGCGAAGGCGAGCGGCTTTGCGCGCTTCGACTTGGCGCCGTGCCACTGCATGATGGCGACGCGGGCGGGGCGCGCGCTGCCCTGGGCGACGGAGAGCAGCGTGTTCATGCCGAGTTCGCGCAGCGTCGCGTCGTCGAGGATCTCGACCTCGAGGCCGGTGCTTTCAAGCTCTTTCACGCGCTCGGCGAACTCGACCGGACCCAGGACGTTGGCCGGCTCGTTGACGAGATCGCGGGCGACGTAAACCCCTTCGGCGAGCGCGCGCCTCGCCTCGAAGGCGGCCCGCGCCTTCTCGGGATCGGCGCAATGCACGACGAGCTTCGTCAGGCGGTCTGCGGCGGGCTTCTGCTCGGCATTGCCGTTGCCGGCACCCTCCTCGCCGTTCTTCTTGGTGAGATACTTGCGGAACGAGTAGTGGCGCAGCAGGGCGCCGAAGGCGAGGCCCGCGGCGATGGCACCGGATTCGCTGGCCGGACCGATGTCGGCGACGAAGCTCGCCTCCTGCGTCTTGCGGGACGTGACCTGGCCCAGCGCATAGCCGCCGAGCATTGCCCAATCGCTGTCTTCATGGTCGGATGCCTTGCCGGCCCCGATCAGCACCAGGCGCTGCACGTCGAGCTTCTGCGGCGCCAGGATCTCGATCGACGTCTTCTTCTTGCCCTTGAAGTCGGCGGCCTCTGCGGCCTTGAGCAGAAGCCCGCCCGACTTGCTGTTGAGCGCCTGCACGGCGGGGGGCAGCGCAAGGTCGTTACCCACGAACGCGGCGGCCGTGGGCAGCAGGGCAGCATCGAGCTTGGCGAAGGTGATTTCGAGCTGGGCGGTCATGCTCTTCAGTGTGCTCCTCGAAGGAAGGTCCGGCATATTTTGCCGTCTCGCCCGGCGCGAACGGGCTTGCAAAATGGGTGTCGAGCACCGGCCGCGGCATGTACCCTTTCGGGTCGTCTGCCGGGCGAGAGCTCGGGCGAGGCGGGGGCTTGTTTCGATCTTCGCTGTGGAAATTAGACGCTTCGAAGCGAAGCGCAAGCAGGGCCAGCGTTAATCTGGCCCCAGCCTCCCCTGCCTTCGCCGCCCTGGGCGGCCGGGTTGCAATGCGAAATGAATGCGTCCCGGCGTCCGGCGGCACAAGGCTAGGCGATTGGAGAACAGTCGAAATTCCGCCATTCTGGCGTGGGACGAGGCAGGCTGAACGAGGGAGTCGAGGCCGTTGTGATGCGGGCTCGGTGGGGAGCAGCGGACAGACGATCGGCGCGCGCGTGCCGCCGCGTGATCGCAAGCCGCGCGTGAAGGACGTCATATGACGATTTTCTCACGATACGTCCTGCGGCAGACGAGCGGCGCCCTGCTTCTGGTGATGCTCTCTCTCACCGGCATCGTCTGGATCTCGCTCGCGCTACGCGAGCTCAACGTTGTGACCAGCCAGGGGCAGAGCGCTTTCACCCTGATCAAGATGACGACGCTCGGCATCCCGAGCTTCGTCGCCGTCATCACACCCTTCGCGCTCCTGATCACCACCATCCACACGCTGAACCGCCTCTCCAGCGACAGCGAGATCATCGTCCTCACCGCTTCGGGGGCGACCGCCTGGACCGTCACCAAGCCGCTCGTCGCGCTCGCGTTTCTGATCATGGCCGCCATTTCGCTCGTGAACCACTTCGCGGCACCGTGGAGCTATCGGCTCCTGCGCGAGATCGTTCTGCAGGTGCGCACCGACCTCCTCACGCAAGTCATCCAGCCGGGACGTTTCTCCTCGCCGGAGAAGGGGCTGACGTTTCACATCCGCGAGCGCTCGCTCGACGGGACGCTGCACGGTCTCGTCATGCACGATGCGCGCAAGGCCGAGGAGACGCAGTCGTTTCTCGCCGAGAAGGGCATCCTGATCGAGGACAAGGGACAGGCCTACCTGTTCATGACGGACGGCCACATCCTGAGGCGCAACGGAGGGCCCACGGAGCCCACCCAGATCATCCAGTTTGACAAGTACGCAATCGATCTCGACAGCTTCGAGAAGCGGGCCGAGGAAGGCATCACCGCGCTGCGGCCGCGCGAGCGTTATTTTTCCGAGCTCGTCGACCCGCAGCCGCAGCTCGTCGAGCAGGCCGTTCCCCTGCGCAAGGAGGACGCGCAGCCCGACACCAGTGCCAAGGCCGAACGGAAAGCTTCCCGCCGCGACGACGACGTGGGCCAGATGCGCTCAGAGTTGCATGAGCGGTTCTCGAGCGCGCTCTATCCGCTGGCCTTCGTGCTGATGGCGGTCGCCATGGTCGGTCAGGCGCAAAGCACGCGCCAGAACCGCAACGCTCGCATGGGGCTCTGCTTCCTGGCGGGGGTCGGCGTGCGCCTGGGCGGCATGGCCTTCAACAACGTTGTGAAGCTGAACGCGGCCGCCGTGCCCGCGCTCTACCTGATCCCGCTGGTCGCCATCGGTGTTTCGCTGATCCTCATCGTGCGCGGGGCACGTCCGTCGCGCGGGCCGCAGCGCCTCGACCGCACGATCGAGGCCATGACGGATGCGTTCGCGCGCATGCGGCAGCGTTTCGGACGCCGGCGCCTGGCCGGCGCGGCGAAGGGAGCCTAGGCTCGAATGTCTCCCCTCCCCATACCCGGCGCATCGACGCTTTCCCTCTACATCGGCACGCGCTTCCTGCTGGCGATCCTCGGCGTGTTCGGGCTCTGCACCGTCCTGATCTTCATGGTTGATTTCGTCGAGATGCTGCGCCAGGCGGGCAAGTACGGCAGCGTTTCGGGATGGATGCTGGCGTGGATCACGATATTGCGGCTGCCAGCCTACACGGAGATCCTCCTTCCCTTCGCCGTGCTGGTGGGGTCGATCGGCGCGCTCCTCATGCTCGGGCGCAAGAGCGAGCTTGCGGTGATGCGCGCGGGCGGGATGTCGGTGTGGCAATTCTTGCGGCCCGGCATCCTCGTCGCGCTGGGGCTCGGCGTGCTCAGCACGACCGTGTTCAACCCCCTCGCCGCCAATGCGCGAGACCGGGCGGAGCGGCTCTATGCGGAAGCCTTCGGGCGCGAATCCGGCGCCCTTACAAAGGGATCGGCCGGACCGTGGCTGCGCCAGGACGGCGCGGACGGGCAATCGATCCTGAGCGCGGCCTCGGCGCGGAAACGGGGCACCGAGCTCACCTCGGTGACGGCCTTCGTCTACGACAAGGGCGGAAACTTCATCGAGCGCGTCGACGCCAAGAGTGCCCGGCTCGAGGAAGGCTTTTGGGTGCTCGAGGGCGCACTTGTTTCGGGGGTCGGAAGGCAGCCGGAATCCTATGGTGAATATCTGCTCTCGACTTACCTAACCCCGGAGCGCGCGGCGGACGCCTTCGGCACCCTGATCTCGGTCTCGTTCTGGGAGCTGGAGGACCTGATATATGTCGCGGAAAAAGCGGGGCTTTCTACCGCGCACTTGCGAACTCAATATGAGCTTCTCCTAACCCGCCCATTATTGTGCGTGGCGATGGTCTTTTTGGCTGCCACTGTGTCGTTGCGGTCATTCCGCTCCGGAGGCATCCAGACTATGGTTGTCGCAGGAATGATTGGGGGGTTTGGATTTTTCCTTTTCGCGGAAATCTCTAGGCAGGTCGGGACTGCGGGCCTCGCTCCAGTGTGGGCGGCGGTTTGGGTGCCGATATTCCTCGCCATTCTGGTTTCAGTAACGGTGCTGCTGCACCAGGAGGACGGCTGAGTGATGCGTGTTGCGCAGAAACTGCTGGCGACATGCACTGAGTTTTACCGTTCGCACCCTCGCCGCCAGCTGGCGGAGCGGGGGCGTTTGCGCTTGCCCAAACCCATCATTCCTCATCTTACGCCAAGCGCACGCTCCTTCGGTCAAGCGGCCATCGCTCTGGTCCTGCTGGCTTTTTCTCTTGCTTTCACGGATCCGGCCGCGGCTCAGTACGCCAACGCGCCGAATACCCGCAGCGCCCCGGTCAAGGCGTTTCCCGAGCAGGCGGGCGGAATGTTCGGAACGCCGCAGAAGCTCGACAAGTCGCTGCCCCTCTACCTGCAGGGCGACGAGCTCATCTACGACAATGCCGGCAGCCGCGTCATCGCGCGCGGGAACGTGGAAATCTACTACAACAAGAACGTGTTGACGGCGGATCAGGTCATCTATGACCAGAGCGCGCAAACCCTCACCGCGTCCGGCAACGTCGAGCTCAAGGAAGCCAACGGCAACGTCATCCGCGCCGATGCCTACACGCTGACCGACGACTTCCGCGACGGGTTCGTGCAATCGCTTTCGGTGGTGACGCGCGACGACTCTCGCATCACGGCCGAGCGCGGCGAGCGCCGCGAGGGCAATGTCACCGAGTTCTCGGACGCCACGTTCACAGCGTGCAAGAGCGAGGGCAACGTGCCTCCGCTGTGGTGTATCGGCGCCAAGCGCATCATCCACGATCAGGGCGCGGCGACCATCTCGTACCAGGACGCGGAGCTCAAGCTCTACGGCACGACGATCGCCTACCTGCCTTACTTCGAGCATCCGGACCCGTCGGTGAAGCGCAAGAGCGGCTTCCTCGCGCCGAGCTACGGAAACTCGAACGACCTCGGCTTCTTCACCGAGGTGCCCTACTACTTCGCGCTCTCGCCCAACTACGATTTCGTGTTCAACCCGCGCTACATGAGCGAGCAGGGTGTGATGTGGCAGGGCGAGTGGCGCCAGAAGCTCGCCAACGGCGAGTACAATCTCAAGTTCGCGGCGATCGACCAGGACGCGGGCGATCTGCCGGGCGGTAACGAGAACCTCGACGGCTGGCGCGGAAGCCTCGAGACGCACGGCCGCTTCTCGCTGTCGTCATGGTGGAGCTACGGCTGGAACGCGATCGTCGAGAGCGACGATTCCTTCCGCCGCTTCTACAAGCTCGACAGCGTGCTGCTCACCGATCGCGTCAACGACGTCTGGTTCACGGGCCTCGGCGACCGCAGCTACTTCAGCGCCAAGATGTATCAATTCGGCGGGCTGCTCGTGAACGACGATGACGAGACGGAATCGCTGGTCCATCCGATCATCGACCACAACTACGTGTTCAAGGACCCCGTTCTCGGTGGCGAGCTGCGCTGGAAGTCCAATGCGCTGAGCTTGTCGCGCTCCGACATCGAAAACATCGGCACGGGCAACTTCGTCTCGGGCGACATGAACCGCGTCGTGACCGAGGTCAAATGGCGCCGCCGCTTCACGGATGCGATCGGCATTACGTACACGCCGTTTGGCGAGTTGCGCGGCGATGCCTATCAGATCAACTACGAGGATCCGCTGGCTGCGTCTACCCTCGACGACACGTTCCTGCGTGGTCTCGCGACGGGCGGCGCGACGGTGTCCTACCCGTGGGTGGCGAGCATTGGCTCGACGCAACATGTGATCGAGCCGATCGGACAGGTGGTCGCGCACAATTCTCACGTCGATCAGGATTTCCTGCCGAACGAGGATGCGCAGAGCCTCATCTTCGACGACACGAACCTGTTCGAGACGTCGAAGTTCTCGGGCTACGACCGGCTCGAGACGGGCGTGCGCGCCAACGTCGGTGTGCAGTACACGTTCCAAGGCCCCGTCGGCTACGCGCGCGTGCTCGCCGGCCAGAGCTTCCACCTCTCCGGCACCAACGCCTACGACGACGCCGTCGGCGGCTTCAATCCGAACAGCGGCCTCGAGACCGACGACTCCGACTACGTGCTCGGCCTCTACCTCGCTCCGACCGACATGTTCCGCATCATCGCGCAGTCGCGCTTCGACGAGGACGATTTGAGCCTCAAGCGCGAGGACCTCACGGCGGTCTTCAGCTACGGTCCGCTGCTCGCGGCGGCGACCTACACCTATGGCGACGTGTTTATCGAGGGCAACGGTGTGCCGGGCGCCTACGAGACGCAAGAGGACATCCTGGCCTATGCCGGCCTGCGCCTCACCGATCGCTGGACGCTCACGGGATCGATCCGCTACGACCTCGACAATGACGAGGTGCTCACGGACTCGATCGGGCTCGCCTACCTCGACGAGTGCTTCATGCTGAGCGCCACCTATAGCGAGACGTACATCACCGACGCGGCTCGCGACATCGAGCCCGATCAGGTCGTCATGCTGCGATTCGAGTTCAAGCACCTCGGCGGCTTCAACTACGAGACGAACGTTGTCGATACCCTCGGCGGCGAGGACGCCTCCACTCTCGCTCGCCCGTAAGCCCCTCATCGGCCTAGGGTAAACGGCGACCGTCATTCCCGCGCCGCCATGCCGGTGCCACGGTTGGTGTGGATAAGACAGCCGGCTTTTGCGCCGATGCCCGACTGGCTCTAAGCTCCGGCTGCCGGCTCTCTGGTGATGCGGTCTGGCCGCTACATCCTCAACCGGTCGCCTCGCGACCCGTTGCCTGCTGACGAGACGAGCACCCGATGCCGCATTTGACCCACGCGCCTTGTCTTCCATCCATCGCGCTTCTCGCCGTGGCGGTCCTCGTCGTGCCCGGCGTTGCCACCGCCCGCGATGACACGCCGCTGCGCCTCGCGCAGGCCACCGCCAACGCCGAGGCTCCGAAGGCGGAGGGCAAGGACAAGAAGACCAAGAAGGGCGGCATCGCCATCCTGGTCAACGACGAGCCGATCACCGACTACGAGATCGAGCAGCGCGCCACCTTCCTTGCCATGCAGGGCCGCGGCGGCGGCGGCGACTTGAAGGCCAAGGCCGAGGCACGCTGGAAGGCGATCATCAAGGACCCCAGGACGAACGAGCGCTTCAAGGAGCTCCTGCAGCGGAACAACGTCCAGTCGCAGGAGGAAGCGCGCGCCCTGCAGGCCAAGTTCGTCAAGGATCTGCAGAGCAACATGGTCGAGCAGCTCAAGCGTGAGTCCCGCCAGAGCGCGCTCGCAGGGTCGCGCGGCAAGGCGCAGGAGGAGCTGATCGAGGAGAAGCTCAAGCTGCAGGAGGCCAAACGTCTCAATGCCGTCTCCGAGGAGGCGGAGGTCGACAAGATCATCGGCGGCATCGCCGAGCGCAACAAGATGACGCTCGCGCAGTTCGGCGAGCACATGAAGAGCATGGGCATCGACATCAAGACCATGCGCGCGCGCTTCCGGGCCGAGATGAGCTGGCGCGAGGTCGTGCGCCGCCGCTTCGGCCATCTGGTCGCCATCACCGAAAAGGACGTGGACGAGTTCGTCGCCAGCGCGCCCGTATCGCAGCAGGACGATCTCGAGCTGGAGGTCCAGCGCATCACCCTGCCCTTGCCGGCGCAGGTCGATCAGGCCGTCATCGCCCAGCGCCTCGCGGAGGCCGACGCGCTCGCGCGGCAGTTCTCCGGGTGCGCGTCGATGTCCGGGCTCGCCGCACCGGCGGGAGGGCAGTTCGAGGCCCTCGGCGCGAGGAAGCCCTCGACCATTCCCGAGCCGACACGCAGCCTTCTCTTGAATGCCGCCGACGGAGATCTGCTTCCGGCCAGCGTCAGCCCTTCGGGCATCGAGCTCTGGGCGCTCTGCGGCCGCAAGGCAGCGGGCGGCGCGCAAGCGGCCTCTGCGCGTGAATCCGCGCAGAACGAGCTCAGGCAGAAGGAGTTCGAGGTTCTGGCCCAGAAGGCGCTGAAGGACCTGCGGCAGGACGCGGCCATCGAGATCCGCTGATGGGCCGCGCGGCGCGGAGCGCGCCCGGGTCGCCGGCGGAGATCAAGCCGATCGCCGTGAGCATGGGCGATCCCGCCGGCATCGGCCCCGACATCACGCTTGCGGCCTGGCTCGCGCGGCGTGAGCACGGTCTAGAGCCGTTCGCCGTGATCGGCGATGCGACGGCGTTTTCCGAACGCGCCGCGGCGCTCGGCCTCGATGTGCCGATCGCAGCCATCGGCGCCTTCGAGGAGGCGCCCAAGGCATTCAAGTCCGGCTTGCCCCTTCTTTCGCTCCGCTGCGCGAACCCCGTCGTCCCCGGCCGGCCGGACGCTGACAACGCGCGATCGGTGATCGGCGCCATCGAGGCCGGCGTCAACGCCATCAAGGCGCGCGAGGCGCGTGCCCTCGTCACCAATCCGATCTCTAAGAGCGTGCTCATGGCGGCGGGGTTCGCACATCCCGGTCATACCGAGTTTCTGGGCGCACTGGCCGAGAGAGAGTTCGGCGTCGCGCGGGCCAGCCCCGTGATGCTGCTCGCGTCGGACGAGCTGAAGGTGGTGCCCCTCACGGTGCACATTCCCTTGTCCGACGTGCCGCAGGCGGTGACGGCCCAGCGCATCGTCGAGGCCGCGCGCATCCTGCATCGCTCGCTCGTTCGTGATTTCGGCTTCACGGCGCCGCGCATCGCCGTCGCGGGCTTGAACCCGCACGCGGGCGAGGACGGCAGGCTTGGCGACGAGGATGCCCGCGTCATCGCGCCCGCGATCGAGGAGCTGCGGCAAGCGGGCCTCGACGTCACGGGTCCCTACCCCGCGGACACGCTCTTCCACGCCGCGGCGCGGGCGACCTACGACGCCGTGCTCGCCATGTATCATGATCAGGCGCTGATCCCGATCAAGACGCTGGCCTTCGACACCGGCGTCAACGTCACCATCGGGCTGCCGTTCGTGCGTACCTCGCCCGATCACGGCACCGCCTTTGCCATCGCCGGCACCGGACGCGCGCGTGCGTCGAGCTTCATCGCCGCGCTCAAGGTTGCAGATGAAATGGCCCGGCGGCGCGAGGCGGCAGCGTCAGAGAGTGTGTCCTCATGAGCGAGGGCGCCGCGCGCGGCGCGCCGGACGGGCTCGACCCGTTGCGCGAGATTATTCGCCGCTACGATCTCGCGGCCAAGAAGAGCCTGGGGCAGAATTTCATCCTCGACCTCAACCTCACGCGGCGCATCGCGCGCGCGGGCGGGCCGGTGCACGGGCGCACGGTGGTCGAGGTCGGCCCGGGACCGGGCGGGCTGACTCGCGGGCTTCTCCTGGAAGGCGCGGCGCGCGTGGTCGCGATCGAGCGTGACGCGCGCTGCCTGCCGGCGCTCGGCGAGATCGCCCTGCGTTATCCGGGCCAGCTCGAGGTGCACGAGGACGATGCGCTCAAGGTCGATTGGGATGCCCTCCTCCCGCGTGGCGAGAAGGCCGTGATCGCCGCCAACCTTCCCTACAACGTCGCGACGATGCTGCTCGTCGGCTGGCTCGAGACCGAGCCGTGGCCGCCATGGTGGGACCGCATGGTGCTGATGTTCCAGAAGGAGGTGGCCGAGCGCATCGTCGCCGCGCCGGGGGGCAAGGACTACGGACGCCTGTCGGTCATCGCGCAGTGGCGAAGCGAGGCGCATATCGCTCTCGCCTTGAAACCCGAGGCGTTCACGCCGCCGCCCAAGGTGTCGTCGGCGGTGGTCGTCTTCACGCCACGGCAGATCGCGCAGCCGGCCTGCTCGGTCCAAGCCCTGGGGCGCGTGACGGCGGCGGCCTTCGGCCAGCGGCGCAAGATGCTGCGGGCGTCGCTGAAGACGTTGGTGCCCAATCCGGAGGAGCTGCTCGCGGCGGCGGGGATAGCGCCGGATCTGCGCGCCGAGCGCGTTCCGGTGCGCGACTTCGCGAGACTCGCTCTCGTCTACGAACGCTCGATCGCCGGACGATGAGCTGCGCTTCATTGAGACGTGGGCTGGATCCCGGCCTCCGCCGGGATGACGTTGTGACGTGCGGGACCGGCTCGACGAACCAAAACGTCACCCCGACGAAGGTCGGGGTCCAGACACGTTTGATAGCGTGCGTTGCTGCCCCCTACCCTGACCCTCGCTCCGCAAGCGGAAGAGGGAGGCGCCCCTACTTCACGCCGAGCTTCTTCTGCAGGCTCGAGGACGAGGTGGTGTACTGGAAGAGCAGCTTCTTGTCCGGATGCACGATCTTGTGCGCGCCTTGAGCCATCAGCGCCGCCTCGTGGAAGCCCGACAGGATGAGCTTCAGCTTGCCCGGATACCAGTTGATGTCGCCGATGGCGAAGATGCCCTTCTCGCTGGTCTCGAACCTCTCGGTATCGACCAGGATCAGGTTCTCGTTGAGATTGAGGCCCCAGTGCGCCACGGGTCCGAGCTTCATGGTGAGCCCGAAGAACGGCAGCATGGCGTTGATGGGGAGCTTCTCCTCGCCGGCGGCGGTCTTGACGGTAACCGCCTCGAGCTCTCCATCCGTGCCGTCGAGCTTGGTCATCTGGCCGATGATGAGGCGCACGCGGCCCTCGGCCACGAGCGCCCGCATCTGCTCGACCGAGTGCGGCGCACCGCGGAACTCGTCGCGCCGGTGTAAGAGCGTCAGCGACTTCGCGAGCGGGGCCAGGTTGAGCGTCCAGTCCAGCGCAGAGTCGCCTCCGCCGACGACGAGCACATCCTTGCCGCGCAGATCCTCCATGCGGCGCACGGCATAGTGCACGGACTTGCCCTCGTAGACTTCGATGCCCTCGAGCGGCGGGCGCTTCGGCGTGAACGACCCGCCTCCGGCGGCGATCACGACCACCTTGGCGATAACGGCACGGCCGGCGTCGGTCTTGATATGGAAGCGGCCGTCCTCTCCGCGCACGAGCTCGTCGACGCGCTCGCCGAACACGAACTTGGCGCCGAACGGCTTGATCTGCTCCATGAGCCGGTCGGTCAGCTCCTGGCCCGTCACGGTCGGCAGCGCCGGAATGTCGTAGATCGGCTTTTCCGGATAGAGCTCGGAGCACTGCCCGCCGGGCTTGCCCAGGATGTCGATCACCAGCGATTTGATGTCGACCAGGCCGAGCTCGAACACGGCGAAAAGCCCGACGGGGCCGGAGCCGATGACGATGGCGTCGATCTCGGTCGTACCCGCCTCGGCGGCCTCGGGCATGTCATCCAGTGCCATGGCGATTCTTCTCCTGCTTCGCGCGCCCGCGTCCCTGCCGTCGGTCGTGTTGTATCAACTGGGCGCGCGTCAGAATTGCTTTGCGGGCACACGAACCGTAAGCCCGTCGAGTTCCGGGGTCACCTTGATCTGGCAGCTTAGGCGGCTCTCCGGACGCACGTCGAACGCGAAATCGAGCATATCCTCCTCGATGTCCGCGGGCTTGCCCGTTTTCTCGACCCACGCGGGGTCCACGTAGACGTGACAGGTGGCGCAGGCGCAGGCGCCGCCGCATTCCGCTTCGATGCCGGCGATGTCGTTGAGCTTGGCCGCCTCCATGACGGTGACGCCCGGCTCGGCCTCGACCGTCTGGCTGGTGCCGTCAGGCTGGATGTACGTCAGTTTAACCATCGACGGCAGGCTCCAGAATTGCGCGACCTCCCCCGCCCCGGGATCGAGGTGGCGGCAGCATTAATGGGCAAGTTGCGGGAATTCAAGCCGGTAGGTCGCAAGGCGTCACGGGCGGCGCCATGTCCGGCGTCGACCATGAGTTGCAGGGGCCTGAAGATCAGGAATGAGCGTGCTCTGGCGGAAACGCCTCGTCCACGTAGCTCTGGACGGTCTCGCAGGCGGTTTCGAGCGCCCCGAGCAGCCTGTCACGCTCCTCCTCGTCGGCGATGCCCGAGGTCCGCTCGGCATCGAGCGCGAGCGCCGCGATCTCGGCGGCTCCCACGGCTCTCGCCGATCCTTTGATGGTGTGGGCGGCGATCTGCCATTCGCGGTCGGTGGCGGCGAAGCGGAGTTGCTCGATGCTCAAGGGGAGCTGGGCCAGGAAAAGCCCCAGAATCTCGCGTTCGAGCAGGGGGCTGCCGAGCGTGTAGCGGGCGAGGTGGGCGCGGTCGATCGGCGCGCCGCCAAGGAGCGCCGACGGGCGCTCCGCGACGCCCTCGAGACGGGAATCGCGACGGAGTGCGGTCGAGCGCTGTCTCAGCGGGCCCATGAGCATCGAAACCTGTGTCGGGAGGAGCGCTGGGTTCACCTAGGGGCCGGTCCCGTCGACCCCAGGATCAGGCGGCAAAGGCCGGATATGGCTCTTCCCGCTATAACGAGTTGTGAACTCAATACGCTAAGTAACTGTTAAATAGTACGATAAAAGTCTCTACGATGCAACGGGATTTGCGCTGGCGTGCGGCGTTGCGCCCGCCGCTCGTGAACTTCATTTGGCCCCAAACGAGGCCTACTCGGCACAGGGACGATCCGTGCCGTGCGAGCCCCGGGGCTGGGCGCCAAAAAAGCACGTTGATGGGACCGTCACAGGCTGAAAACCCGTTTGAGCTAAGGCCTTGGCCTGCAGTAACATGACGGGGGGCGGCCGGCTCATTCCGGTGCGGACGGGTGGATGGCGCAAGAGCAGAAATCGGGACCTGCGGCGGTGCAGAAGGCGTCGCCTGACGGCGCGACGCCGGCTGGCGCGGCCGTGAAAGGTCCGCCCGCGACACCGCCACCATTGCCGCCGTCCGCGACCCCGGTCGCCAAGGATGCACCCAAGTCGCTTCCCCCGCCGAGCGCAGTGGGTCCCCCGCCGAGCGCAATGGGTCCCCCGCCGAGTGCAGCGGGTTCCTCGCCAAGTGCAGCGGGCGGCCCTGTCGATTCCCTTTCCCTCGTCGTGCCGGCGAGCAGCGTCGTCAACCTCGGGTCGGCGACGGCGACGGTCAATCATCAGACGCCCCCGCCGCTGCCCAACATGGCCGTGCAGGCTCAAGCCGCGGCGGCCGCCGCCGAGCGCCCGTCCGATCCGGCACAGCCCGAGCCCGGCGTACGGCGCATGGCGCGGCGGCGTCCTGCCGGTCCGCCGCGCGCCAAGATCGCGGCCAACGACGACGCTCCGTCCATCGGCGGGCTTATCTACGCGCTCGAGCAAAAGCCTGCGACCACGCCATTCAAGTACGCCGCCTTCGCCAGCCTCGGCTGGATCGCGATCTGCTCGGTTTTCGCGTGGATGATCGTGCGCGCCGAGTTTGAGGCCGGCGCGACCATGATGTCGCTGCTCGAGAAGCCGGCGACGTTCCTCACCGTGACGGCGATCATCGTGCCGATTGCTGTGCTGTGGGCGCTCGCGCTGCTGGCCTGGCGGTCGGACGAGCTCCGCCTCCGCTCCTCGACCATGACCGAGGTGGCCATCCGGCTTGCCGAGCCCGACCGCATGGCCGAGCAGTCCGTCGCCTCGCTCGGCCAGGCCGTGCGCCGCCAGGTGGCGTTCATGAACGATGCCATCTCCCGCGCCCTCGGACGTGCCGGCGAGCTCGAGGCGCTCGTGCACAACGAGGTCACCGCGCTCGAGCGCTCCTACGAGGAGAACGAGCGCAAGATCAAAAGCCTCATCCAGGAGCTGGCCGGCGAGCGCACCTCGCTGCTCTCGACCAGCGAGCGCGTCACCGACACCCTGAAGACGCTCGGCACCGATATCCCGACGCTCATCGATCGGCTGGCGAGCCAGCAGATCAAGCTCGCGGGCATCATCCAGGGCGCGGGCGACAACCTCACGCAGCTCGAATCCGCCGTCGGGCAGAGCGCCGATCGGCTCGAGCACGCGCTGGGTGGCAAGACCGAGCAGCTGCAGACCATGCTCGAGGGCTACACCTCGGGTCTGGCCATGGCGCTGGGCGCACGCACGGAGCAGCTCCAGTACGCGATCGCGAGCTACGTCGACACGCTCGACACCTCGCTCGACCGCAGGACGGCGAAACTGCAGCAGGTGTTCGAGGAATACGGGCGCGCGCTCGACACCTCGCTCGCGCACCGCGCGCAGGCGCTCGACATCCAGCTCGTGGAGCGCACCAAGGCGCTCGACGCGGCCTTCGGGCAGCGGCTCAAGCTGTTCGATGAATCCATCGTGCGCTCGACCATGACCATCGACTCGGCGGTGGCCGAGAAGGCGCGCGCCCTGACGGCCGCCCTCGACAGCCACGCCAAGACCTTCAGCGAGACCATCGCGCGCCAAGCCGGCAACCTCGACGAAAGCCTGATGCACGGCATCAACGCGGTGCGCCGCACGAGCGAGAACATCACCCGCCAGTCGCTGAAGGCCATCGAAGGGCTCGCCGGCCAGTCGGATATGCTGAAGCGCGTCTCGGAAAACCTGCTGGGGCAGGTCAACTCGGTCACCAACCGCTTCGAGAGCCAGGGCCAGGCCATCATGCGGGCCGCCAACTCGCTCGAGAACGCCAACTTCAAGATGGAATCGACGCTGCAGGGCCGCCACGCCGAGCTCACGCACACGATGGAGGCCTTGAGCGGCAAGGCGGACGAGTTCGGCCGCTTCGTGCAGGGCTTCTCCTCGTCCATGGAGGGCTCGCTCACCATGGCCGAGGAGCGGGCTCGAGCCACGGCCGAGCAGCTCAAGGCCAGCACGGAAGCCGCCCAGCAATCGGCGCTCGCCGACCTCGAGCGGTTCCGGCTCGAAGCGGGCGCCGAGGGCGAGCGCACGCTCGACGAGCTGCGCACGCGCTTTTCGTCGATCTCCAACGTCGTCTCCGAGCAGCTGACGACGCTCACCAGCCGCTTCGACGAGACGTCGGACGAGGTGCGCCTGCGGGCGAGCCGTGCCGCGGCCGACATCGCCGCCGAGCAGGCGCGTCTCAAGCAGCAGATGGACCTCCTGCCCATGGCGACGCGCGAGAACGCGGAGGCGATGCGGCATGCCCTCCACGACCAGTTGCGCGCCATCGAGCAACTGTCGCAGCTCACCGCGCGCTCGATCTCCGGGCGCGATGTCTCGCCGCCGACGCACTCCTCCTACGGCATGGGCGGTGGTGGCCCGGGCTCGCTGACCGGGTCCTATGTGTCCGAGACCCGCGGCGCGCCCTACCGGCAGCAGCAGCCGTACCAGCCAGCCTTGCCGCGCCCGGCAGCCTCTCCTCCATCCGGCGACGGCCGCGAGGGCTGGTCGCTCGGTGATCTTCTGGCCCGCGCCTCGCTCGACGAGGAGGGCCACGGAGCGCCGCGGCCCCAGCCGCTGCAGGCCCCGCCGATGCCGTTCCAGAACCAGATCGACGCCATCGCGCGCTCGCTCGATCCGGCGACGACGGCAGCACTCTGGCAGCGCGTCGCCCAAGGCCAGCGCGGCGTGATGGTGCGCAGCATCTATACGCCTGAGGGACGAGATATCTTCGACGACCTCAACATGCGCTATCGCACCGACGGCGACCTGCAGCGCACCATCAATCACTACCTGATCGACTTCGAGAACATCCGCCGCGACGCCGAGCAGCGCGACCCATCGGGCCGGGCCGTCAACGCGCATCTCCTCTCCGACATGGGGCGCGTGTACCTCTTCCTCGCGCACGTGAGCGGGCGCATCACGTAGCCCTGATCCGATGTCCTCTCCCGCTCTCGCCGTCACCATTGAACGGTTTCCGCTCAAGGTGCCGTTCGTCATCGCGCGTGGCGCCAAGACCGAGGCGGTCGTCGTGCGGGCAACCCTCACCGCCGGCCCGCACGCAGGCCAGGGCGAATGCACGCCCTACGCCCGTTACGGCGAGACGCCGGACAGCGTCGCAGCCGAGATCGAGGCAGCCGGCCGCATGCCCGGTGCGCTTGCGAGCCGGGAGGCGCTGGCCGGTGCGCTCCCGCCCGGCGCCGCCCGCAATGCGCTCGATTGCGCGCTGTGGGATCTCGAGGCCAAGGCATCAGGCGTTCCCGCCCACGAGCGCTTGGGGCTTCGCGCCGTCGGCGGCGCGGAGACCTGCTACACGCTGAGCCTCGATACGCCCGAGGCCATGGCGCGCGCGGCGCAGGCAGCCGGCGCTCACAAGCTCCTCAAGCTCAAGCTCGGCGGCGCGGGCGACATCGACCGCATGGCGGCGGTTCGCCACGCGCGTCCCGACGCGCGCCTTGTTGCGGACGCCAACGAGTCGTGGAGCGAGGACATGCTCGGGCCGTTCCTCGCGTCCGCCATGGCCAGCGATTTCGAGCTCGTCGAGCAGCCGCTTCCGGCTGGAGCCGACGACATGCTCGACGGGCTCATGCATTCGGTGCCGGTGTGCGCCGACGAGAGCGTGCATACGCGCGCCGATCTCGCCGAGATCGCGCATCGCTACGCGGCGGTCAACATCAAGCTCGACAAGGCGGGTGGGCTCACCGAGGCCCTGGCGCTCAGGGACGCGGCGCTGCGGGCGGGCCTCAAGGTGATGGTGGGCTCGATGGTGGCGACCTCGCTCGCCGTCGCGCCGGCGCTCCTCCTCGCCGAGGGTGCGGATTGGGTCGACCTCGACGGGCCGCTCCTGCTCGCATCCGATCGCGATCCCGCGGTGCGCTTCGAAGGCGGCCTGCTTTATCCCGCGCCGAGAAAGCTGTGGGGCTGATCCATCCCTCCGTCATTCCGGGCGAAGCGAGCGTACGCGAGCGAGACCCGGAACCCAGCGGAAGAGTCGCCAAGGGCACAAAAATGACAGCTAGCGGGAATTGCCGTCATCCCACAGCAGGCCGCCGGTCCAGCGCGCGCGGACGATGAGGGCTGCGGCGAAACCCACCGCGGCGAGCGCGGCCATCGCCAGATAGGCATGGACGTCGACCCGGGCATAGAGCCATCCGGACGACAGCGTGGCCGCTCCCATCAGCACGCCGGAAGCGACCGTGGCGTAAAGCGCCTGCGCCGTTCCCTGCGCGCCGTCCGGCACGGCGCGCGCGATGAAGTGCATGGCGCCGAGGTGGGATGCGCCGTAGGTCAGCGTGTGCAGCGTCTGCAACGGGATGAGTGCCGGCAATGGCGGGCTCAGGCTCATGAGCACCCAGCGCGCGATCGATGCGGCCGTGGCCGCGATCAGAAGCGTCGTCGGGCCCCAGCGCTGCACGGCGTGGTCCGAGTAGGCGAAAAGCGCCACCTCGCCGACGATGGCGATCGCCCACAGCACGCCGACCCAAGCCGTGGAGATGCCCTGCGCGTGCCAGTGCAGCGCACCGAACGCGTAGAACATGCCGTGCGCCGCCTGGGCGCAGCCGGCGGCGATGAGGAAGGTAAGGAACAGCGGCGAGGCGACGAGCTTGCGGGCTTCGTGGAGGTGGCTCGCCTTTCCAGCCGGGTTGAGCGGAAGGTTGGGAGGCGAGGTTTCCAGAACGCCACCCGTCGGCCCCTCCCCGTCTGCGGGAAAAGGCTCGCCTCCGGCGCGACGCGGAGGGGCATGTCCGCCGATGCGCTCCGGTAACGTCCAGGCGCACGCGACGGTGGCGGCCATGCTGGCCAGGATGCAGCCTGCGACGGCACCGGTGCCGGCATGGTCGATGAGCCAGCCGCCCGCGAAGCCCGCCGCGACGAAGGTGATGGAGCCCCAGAGCCGCATGCGCCCATAGTCGAGGGCGTGCGCGCGGGCGCCCGAGACGGCAAGCGTTTCCGTGAGCGGCACGATGGACGAGAGCGCGATGGCGAACGGCACGGCCAACAGGAAGATCGGCCAGAAGCTCTGCATCTGGGTGAAGAGCGCGGCCAGCAGCAGCGCGAGCCAGGCAAGACCGTTGATCAGCGGGCGGTGACGGCCGCTCGCGTCGGCCCAGAGCGCGACCGCGGGCGTGATGAGCACGCGCAGGAAATAGGGGGCCGCCGTGATGGCGGCGATCTCCTCGGCCGTGAGGCCCCGCACATCGAGCCAAACCGGCAGGTAAGGAAGATGGACGCCGTAGACGGCGAACAGGGCGCCGTAGAACGCGGCGAGGCGCAGGCTGTAGGAGGAGCGCGGATCCGGTACGAGCGCGCGCCACCCTCCCCTGCCCGGCTCTCTCCCCATATCCGCTCGCACGATGTCCGCTCGCCCGCTTTGCGGTTGTGCCGGGGCTGCGCCCGGTTTGCGGGCGTTTAGCAGAGGTTCGCAGCGGGAGCGAGTGCCGCTTCAGGCAAAGAAAAAACCGGTCCGGATGGCCCGGACCGGTTTTTGCCGAGTCGAACAGCGTCCCTGATCGCTGGTCGGCTCCCCCAAAGAGTAGTCAAGTTGTGCGCTGCTCGATCGCCCCCCGACGTTCGGCGCGGCACAACCTAAGAGTTGCAGAAGCGTGCGGACGTGACAAGGCGGTGGCAGCGTCAGGGCATGCATTGCGGAGTTGGCGATGCAGGACGGCAACAGTTAATCGGTTCACTGTCGCCGGATTGCATGCAGGTGATCCACGGGGCCGTTCCCGTGTCCGACGCCGAGCGTGCGGCCCGCCTCGATGGCGGCCCAGACGTAGGCCTTGGCGGCCTCGACCGCGCTGGGGAGCGAGCAGCCTTTGGCCAGGTGCGCGGCGATGGCGGCGGCAAGCGTGCAGCCGGTGCCGTGGGTGTTGCGGGTGGCGATGCGGGGCCGGCTGAAGCGCAGCGATCCGGCGTCGAGCACCAGAATGTCGGTGGCATCGGGACCTGCGCCGTGGCCGCCCTTGATCAGCACCGCCTTGGCGCCGAACGCCAACAGGCGCCGGCCCTGCGCCTCCATCTCGTTTTCGGTGGCGGCGACGGGCGCATCGAGCAGCTTGGCCGCCTCGCGCAGGTTCGGCGTGACGACGGTCGCGAGCGCAAAGAGCCGCGTGCGCACCGCATCGATGGCGTCCGGCGCGAGCAGAACGTCGCCGCTGGTCGCGACCATGACGGGATCGACGACGAGCGGCACGCCCTGAAACCTCGAGAGGCCGTCGGCGACCGTCGCGACGGTCATCCGGTCGGCGAGCATGCCGGTCTTGATGGCGCCGACCGCGAGGTCGGAGGCGATGGATGCGATCTGCGCCGTGATGATGGCGGGCGGCAGCCCCAGCACGTCCTGCACGCCCTGCGTGTTCTGTGCCGTGATCGCGGTGATGACCGAGGCGCCATAGACGCCGAGCGCCGTGAAGGTCTTGAGGTCGGCCTGGATGCCGGCGCCGCCCGAGCTGTCGGAGCCGGCGATGGTGAGCGCGATCGGCGTCGGCGGGCGCGTCTCGGCCATGCCTACTGTCCCGGCGTGAAGTTGCGGATGTCCTGCTGCAGCGTCTCGGGCGTCAACAGCTCCTCGATGCGGGCGAGGCCGGGGAAGGTCTCGATCAGCCACTGTCCGAGCGCCTGGATGGAGAACCAGTCGAACACGTTGAGAAAGGCGATGCCGGTCAGCACCAGCACGGCGCCCATGATCTTCTCCATGACCCCGAGATGGCGGCGGAAGCGCTGCAGAAAGGACAGGAACGGGCGGATGGCGACGGCGGCGAGCACGAACGGAATGCCGAGGCCGAGCGAGTAGACGGCGAGCAGGCGCACGCCCGCGCCGAGGCTCGCCTCGTTGGCGGCGAGTGCCAGCACGGTCGAGAGGATGGGGCCGATGCAGGGCGTCCAGCCGAAGGCGAAGGCCAGCCCCATGACGTAGGCGCCGAGCAAGCTCGCGCCCTCGTTGGCGTGATGGTAGCGCTTCTCGCTCATCAGGAACGGGATGCGCAGCAGCCCCAGGAAGTGCAACCCGAACAGGATGATGACGATGCCGGCGGCGATCGAAAGCTCCGCGCGCCAGTCCTGGATGAACTGGCCGATGAGAGAGGCGCTGGCGCCCAGCGCGATGAACACGGTCGTGAAGCCCAGCACGAAGAAGATGGAGGCCAGCACGATGCGCCGCCACACGGTGCGCTCGAGACCCTTCTCGTCCGAAAGCTCTTCGAAAGTTGTACCGCCGAGATAGCCGAGATAGGGCGGCACCAGCGGCAGCACGCACGGCGAGAGGAAGCTCACCAGACCCGCGAGCGCCACGCCGAGATAGAGATGCGCCTCAGCGAGCATGAAGTGCCCCCTCACCCGGCGCGTTCCGCGCCGGCCTCTCCCCACCGGGGAGAGGCGAAGAGCGAGCCATCGCCTTACTCACCTCTCCCCGGTGGGGAGAGGTCGGAAGCGATCGCAAGATCGCTTCCGGGTGAGGGGGCGAGGCTGGATGCGCCATCTCCATCACCGCGCCAGCGCCGCGATGCCGGGAAGCTCGCGGCCTTCGAGCCACTCGAGGAAGGCACCCCCGGCGCTCGACACATAGGTGAAGTCGTCGGTGACGCCCGCGGCGTTGAGCGCCGCCACCGTATCGCCGCCGCCCGCGACCGAGACCAGCGTACCCGCCTTGGTGCGCTCGGCGGCGGCCCGGGCGAGCGCGAAGGTGCCCTCGCCGAAGGGCGCGATCTCGAAGGCGCCGAGCGGACCGTTCCAGAGCAGCGTCTCGCAGCGCGACAGCACGTCGACATAGTGGCCGACCGTCTTGGGCCCGACGTCGAGGATCATGTCGCCGGGCTTGACGTCCATGCTGAGCACAACGCGCGACGGCGCGCCCGCCTCGAACCGCTCGGCCACCACCACGTCCTGCGGCAGCACGATCTCGCAGCTCCGCGATTTCGCCGCGTGCATGATCTCGCGCGCGGTATCGACGAGGTCGGGCTCGGCGAGCGATCTGCCGATCTCGACGCCGCCCGCGAGCAGGAACGTGTTGGCCATGCCGCCGCCGATGATCAGCTTGTCGACCTTGGCCGAGAGATTGGTGAGCACCGGGATCTTGGTCGAGACCTTGGCGCCGCCGACCACGGCCGCCACCGGCCGCTTCGGCTGCTCGAGCGCGCGCCGCAGCGCGTCGATCTCCTCCATGAGGAGAGGTCCCGCGTAGGCGGGCAGCAGGCGCGCGAGGCCCTCCGTGGTGGCGTGGGCGCGGTGCGCGGCCGAGAAGGCGTCGTTGACGAAGATGTCGCCCAGGGCGGCAACCGCCTTGGCGAACTCGGGGTCGTTCTTCTCCTCGCCCCTGTGGAAGCGCGTGTTCTCGAGCACGACGATGCCGCCTTCGGGGAGCGCGGACACGGCCCGCGCGGCAGCGTCGCCCACGCAATCGGGAGCCAGTGCCACGGAAAGGCCGGCGATGCGGCCGAGCGCTTCCGCGACGGGCGCGAGCGAGTTTTCCTTGTCCGGGCCGTCCTTGGGTCGGCCGAAATGGGAGAGCACGATGACGCGCGCGCCGCGGCTCGCGAGGTCCCGCAAGCCCGGGACGACCCGCTCGAGCCGGGTGGCGTCGGTCACGACGCCGTTCTTGGCCGGCACGTTGAGATCGGCGCGCACCAGCACGCGCTTACCCCTGAGGTCGAGGCCGTCCGTGGTCTTGAGCTTGTCGAGGTTCATGGGGTCCGAATGGAGTTGCAGCCGTAACTGGACCCCGACCTACGTCGGGGTGACGGTGGAATAGTGGCGATCGGCGTGCACCCCCGCAACGGGTGCAAGCCAACCTCCCTGCTGGCCTCAGGCCTTCTTCACCACGGCTCGGGCGGCGTCGGCGATCTTGGGGGCGGTGAGGCCGAAGTGCTCGAACGCCTTCGGGCCCGGCGCCGAGACGCCGAAATCCGAGAGCCCGATGAAGCGGTCGCCCGGACGCAGCCATTCGTACCAGCCCTGCGCGACGGCGGCCTCGACGGCGATGCGCGGCGCATCCCCCAGCACGGCGTCGCGATAGGACTGCGGCTCGGCCCGGAACAGCTCGAACGACGGCAGCGACACGACGGCGGCGTGGAGGCCGTCCTTCGCCAGCGCGGCGGCGGCCTCCGCGACGAGCCCGACCTCGGAGCCGGTGGCGATCAGCGTCACGTCGCGCGTCTTGTCCCCGCCGCTCACGACGTAGCCGCCCTTCGCGGTAACGTTCTCGGCGGGCGCTCCGGCGCGGAGCACGGTCGGCACGGCCTGGCGCGAGAGAGCAAGCACCGTGGGACGCGTCGGGTTCGCGAGCGCGATTTCCCAGGCCTCCGCCGTTTCCAGCGCGTCGGCGGGGCGGATGACGAGCAGGTTCGGGATGGCGCGCAACGCGGCCAGGTGCTCGATGGGCTGATGCGTCGGGCCATCCTCGCCGAGGCCGATGCTGTCGTGCGTCATCACGTAGATGACGCGCTGGTGCATCAGCGCCGAGAGCCGGATCGAGGGACGGCAATAGTCGGTGAAGACCAGGAACGTGGCGCCGTACGGGATGAACCCGCCGTGCAGCGCGATGCCGTTCATCGCCGCGGCCATGCCGTGCTCGCGCACGCCATAGCGGATGTAGCCGCCAGCGAAGTTTCCGGGTGTCACGTCCGTGTGGTGCTTGGTGCGCGTGCCGTTCGACGGCGTGAGGTCGGCCGAGCCGCCGACGAGCTCAGGCACCACTGGCACCAGGTGCTCGAGCGCGAGCTGCGACCAGACGCGGGTCGCGCGCTTGGTGGCGTCGGCCGCGAATTGCGCTTTTGCGGCGGCGATGGCCTCCGCGATGGCCTTGCCCCGCGAGGCGGCGGCGGGTGTCTCGAACGCGGCCTTTGCCTCGGCCGGAGCTTTCGCGAGGCGCTTCTTCCAGGCGGCGTTCTCCGCCCCGCCCTTGGCGCCCAGCGCCCGCCAGGCGTCGAGGATGGATTTCGGAATCTCGAATGGCGCCGCGTCCCAGCCGAGCTTCTCGCGCGCACCCTTGATCTCGTCGGCGCCGAGCGGCTCGCCGTGCGTCGAGGACTTGCCGGCCTTGGTCGGCGCGCCGTAGCCGATCACGGTCTTGCAGGCGATGAGCCAGGGCGCCGACGCGTCGGCGCGCGCCGTCTTCAATGCGGCCGAGATGGCTTTCGCATCGTGGCCGTCGACGCGGATCGTGTTCCAGCCCGAGGCCTTGAAGCGGGCCACCTGGTCGTCGGAGATGGAAAGGCTGGTGGGACCGTCGATGGAGATGGAGTTGTCGTCCCACAGCACGATGAGCTTGCCGAGCTTCAGGTGTCCGGCGAGCGAGATCGCCTCCTGGCTGATGCCTTCCATGAGGCAGCCGTCGCCGGCGATGCAGTAGGTGACATGGTCGACGAGTTCGTTGCCGAGGCGCGCGTTGAGCAGGCGCTCGGCGAGCGCCATGCCGACCGCGTTGCCGATCCCCTGCCCGAGCGGACCGGTGGTCGTCTCGATGCCGGCCGCGTGACCATGCTCGGGGTGGCCCGCCGTCTTGAAGCCGAGCTGGCGGAAATTCTCGATCTCGCCGATGTCCATGCCCGGATAGCCGGTGAGGTAGAGCAAGGAGTAGAGCAGCATCGAGCCGTGCCCTGCCGAGAGCACGAAGCGGTCGCGGTCCGGCCAGGCGGGGTCGGCGGGATCGAAGCGGAGCGCCTCGGTGAACAGCACGGTCGCCACATCGGCCATGCCCATCGGCATGCCGGGATGACCCGAGTTGGCTTTCTGCACCGCGTCCATGGCCAGCGCGCGGATGGCATTCGACATGTCCCGCAAGCCGACGGCCGGCGCCGCTGTTTTCACTTTCGCCTCGCCCATGATCGCGTGGTCCTTCCCGCAATTGAGAGGCGCACATTTAGCGGGGGGATGGCGCTGCGTCTACCGCGCCGAAGCCGTGCCGGGCCCATCCACAGCGCTCTGTGCAGTGCAAAAAAGCCTGCGTCTCAGGAGGTTTGCTCGGCGACCGGCGTTTCGGGCGGCGCGGGCGGCGGCTGCGGCGACGTCGCGGTCACGCTTTTTGCCGCCTTGGGCCGCAGCGCCTTGGCCTCGCGGGCTTCCTCGGCGGCATCCTCGGCGAACAGTTGCTCGAGGGTCGCGACCGCGCCCTTGGCTTTGGCCTGCAGCTTCTCCATGTCGCTGTAGTGGGCATAGTCCTCAATCAGCCGGCGCTCGTCGTGGGCACGGAAGGTCTCGATGACGCGCTCGCTCTCGCGCTCGGAGTGGCCCAGCGCCACCAGGATCTCGCGCGTGGTCTCGAGGGCCGACTGGAAGGTCTCGCGCTGGATGTTGGTCACGCCGATGTCGAGCAGCTTGTGGGCATGGTTGCGGTTGCGTGCGCGGGCGAAGACGGCCACGTCGGGGTGGCGCGTGCGCACGTACTCGGCGGCCCTGAGCGACGCATCGATGTCGTCGATGGCGATTACGAAGGCACGCGCCTTGCCGATCTGCGCGGCCTCGAGGATCTCGGGCCGGCTCGCGTCGCCATAGAAGGCCTTGGAGCCGAACTTCTGCACGAGATCGACCTGCTCGGCGGAGATCTCGAGCGCTATGAACGGGATCTTCTTGCCGCGCAGGATGCGGGCCACGATCTGCCCGTAGCGGCCGAAGCCGGCGATGACGATGTGCTCGTCCTTGGCGGGCAGCTGATCGTAGGCGGGGAGCATCCCTTGTGGGCTCGTCCACTTGGCGATCTGCCGCTCGAGGACCAGCAGCAGCGGCGTCGCCGCCATCGAGAGGGTCACGACGAGCACCAGGAGATCGCTCACCGGATCGGAGAGCACGCCGGCCGTGACGCCGGCCGTGAACAGCACGAATGCGAACTCGCCGCCCTGGCTGAGCGAGAGGCCGAGACGCGTGGCGGGTCGTGCGGCGAGGCCCGCGCGGCGGCCGAGCCCGTAGAGAATGAGCGCCTTTGTCGCCACGAGCGCTGCGGCAAGGAGCAACACCGTGCCCGGGCTCGCGAACAGGATCGACAGATCCATCGACATGCCGACGGCGGTGAAGAAGAGGCCGAGCAGCAGTCCCTGGAAAGGTTGCAGGTCGGCCTCGATCTGATGGCGATAGGAGCTTTCCGACAGCAGCGCTCCGGCGATGAACGCCCCGAGTGCGGCGGAAAGCCCGGCCATCTGCATCAGCATGGCGACACCGACGACGGTGAGCAGCGCCGCCGCCGTCATCGCCTCCTTGACCTGGGTGCGCGCGACGAGCCGCAACAGCGTGTCGAGCCCGAAGTGGCCGATCAGGACCACCGCCGCGATGACGCCGAGCGCGCGCAGCGCCGTGGTGAGGTCCATGGCCTGGGCCACCTCGGCGGCCGTGGTGGCGAACAGCGGCGCCAGCGCGATCAGCGGAATGGCGGCGAGATCCTGAAACAGCAGGATGGCGAAGCCGAGCCGGCCATGGCGGGCGGCGAGATCGCCCTGCTCCTCCATCACCTGCAGCGCGAACGCGGTCGAGGAGAGCGCCAGCGCGAGGCCGACGAACAGCGCCGCCTTCCAGCCGAGGCCGAAGGCGGCAGCCGCCAATCCGAGCGCGAGCCCGGTCAGCAGAACCTGCGCGCCGCCGAGCTTGAAGATCGCAGCCCGCATCGACCAGAGCCGCTTGGGGCGCAGCTCGAGGCCGATCAGGAACAGGAGGAGGACGATGCCGAATTCCGAGATCTCCAGGATCTCGTGGGCGTCATAGGCGGTGAAAACGTGGCGCAGGACATGCGGGCCGAGCAGGATGCCGGCGAGCAGATATCCGAGCACGGTCCCGATGCCGAAGCGGCGCGCGAGCGGCGGCGCAATGGCCATCGCCGCCAGCAATAGCGCGATCTCCGACAGCGTGACGTGCAGCATATCTTCCCCGAGAGTCGGTTAATCCCTGGAAACTATCTTCACAGGCAGGAAGCAGCCGCGTCCACCCGCAATCGCCGCCCGTTCCTGCCTTTTTTCGAGATCCACGCGGGGCGATGACGCGTATGGGCCAAAAAGGGAGCGCGGTGGCGCGTCGTTGGGCACGCCGCTGGCTTGGCAGCGAGGTTCAGGTATGCTCCGGGTACTTGATGAGGGGCGCGCCTTGCGAACCCTCGCTGGCAATGCTCCGAGGACGATGGCTGATCTCCTGCAACGGGTCGCCGCGAACGGCGACGTGGAGGCCTTCCGGGCCCTCTTCGAGACGTACGCGCCGCGCGTCAAATCCTACATGCTGCGGCAAGGCGCGGACCCCGCGACGGCCGAGGAGCTTGCCCAGGAGACTTTGCTGGCCGTGTGGCGCAAGGCCGGTCTTTACTCCGGCGAGAAGGGCAGTGCGACAACGTGGATCTTCACGATTGCGCGCAACCTCAGGATCGACCGCTTGCGCCGCGAGGTCGTTTGGCAGCCCTTGCCCGACAACAACGATGAGCAACCGTCCGAGGACCCAACGCCGGACGAGGAGCTCTCCGAGCGCGAGCGCGGCGAAAAGGTGCGTGCCATGCTGGCGCAGTTGCCGCCCGACCAATCCGAAGTGGTCAATCTAGCGTTTATCGAAGGTCTGTCGCACAGCGAGATCGCCCATCGGCTTGCGTTGCCGCTCGGCACGGTGAAATCGCGCATGCGGCTCGCGTACCAGAAGATCCGCGATGGGCTCGAGGACTTGAGATAGAATGAAGATCACGCATCATCCGGATATCTCGTCGCTGATGTGCTGCTCGGCCGGCAGCCAGCCCGAAGCCTGTGCGGCCGTCATCGCCTCCCACCTCGCCTGCTGCGCCGAGTGCCGGGACGAGGTTCGGCGCATGCAGAAGATCGGCGCGGCGCTGTTCGAGAAGCTCGAGCCGGCGAAGATGAGCGCGTCGGCGCCGATCGTCGCCATGCGGGCGTGCGAGCAGGACGTGGACGCCAAGGGTGCCAAGGGCGGTCAAGAGGCCTGGATGGGCGCGCCCTGCAAGGAGTGCGCGGGCGACGTGCCGGGTCCGCTCGCGGCGCTGGTCGGCGACAATCTCTGCGACCTCAAATGGCGCTGGGTGGCGCCGGGCGTGTGGACCTATCCAATCCCGTTGTCCGAAGCCTGCAAGGGTGATCTGAGGCTGTTCAAGATCGCCCCGGGCAAGGCGCTCCCCGAGCACGATCACGAGGGCTACGAGCTCACTCTGATCCTCAAGGGCGGCTATACCGACGCGCATGGCACGTATGGCGCGGGTGACGTGGCGGAGCTCGACGAAGGCGTCGCGCACGGACCCGTCGCGTGTCCGGAGAAGGGGTGCGTCTGCCTGACCGCGACCGAGGGCAAGGTGCGCTTCAAGGGCTTGCTCCCCCGCCTCCTGCAGCCGATTTTGCGGTTCTAGACCTGCGTAGGTCAGCCGCGGCGTGACGCCTCGAAATTCGCGCTACGTCGCCGCGCGCGACTTGGTCAGCGCGTCGAGCGCCATGAGCTCGCGCATGAGCGGCTCGAAATCCTTGAGCGGCAGCATGTTCGGCCCGTCGGAGGGCGCCGTGTCGGGTGCCTCGTGCGTCTCGATGAAAAGCCCCGCGACGCCGACCGCGACCGCTGCCCGCGCGAGCACCGGCACGAAGCGCCGGTCGCCGCCCGAGCTGCCGCCGAGGCCGCCCGGCTGCTGCACGGCGTGGGTGGCGTCGAAGATCACCGGCGCGCCGGCCTCGGCCATCTGCGGCAGCGCGCGCATGTCGACCACCAGCGTGTTGTAGCCGAACGAGGTGCCGCGCTCCGTGACGAGCACGTTCGGATTGCCGGACCCGACCACCTTGGCGACCACGTTCTTCATGTCCCACGGAGCGAGGAACTGGCCCTTCTTGATCTTGACCACGCGGCCCGTCTCGGCGGCGGCGATGAGGAGGTCGGTCTGGCGGCAGAGAAAGGCCGGGATCTGCAGCACGTCGGCGACGGGAGCGACGGCCGCGCATTGCTCCTTCTCGTGCACGTCGGTGACGATCGGCAGCCCGATCTTCTCGCGGATCTCCGCGAACACCTCGATCGCCGCCGCGAGCCCGATGCCGCGCTTGCCGCCGAGAGAGGTGCGGTTCGCCTTGTCGAACGACGACTTGTAGACGAGCCCGAGGCCGAGACGGCCCGCGATCTCCTTCAGCGCGCCGGCCATTTCGAGGGCATGGGCGCGGCTTTCCATCTGGCAGGGGCCGGCGAAGACGACGATGGGCGCGTCGCTCGCGACCGTCAGCGCACCGATGGCAACGCGCGGATTGGGCCGGGTCTGGGGATCGAGATGAGTCATGTGCTGCTTATAATGGGTCCGCGACCCGGGAGCGAGCGTCCTGACGCCCGCCCCTGCCCGCGAACCGGGCACTCGGAATGGCCCGTCCGCCGCCAACACGCATGGCCTCAACACGCATGGCCCCAACACGCATGAGACGTGGCGACACCCGTCTCCCGGCACGACCCTTCGCCTGTTGTCCGTCGACCGCTCGCCCTGGCTCAGGACGCGGCGGCCTGCACGACGCGCGTGGCGAACTTGCCGTTTGTACCCTTGGCGCGCACCTTGACCAGACGGCCCTTCCACTGCTTCTCGCGCAGCCTCTTGACCATGGCGTTCAGCATGCGCGCGTCGCCGACGGCGTCGACGATCCAGACGGTGTTGCCGCTCTTCCACTCCGACGGCTGGAGCCTGGTGGGCTCGCCGCTCGAGAGGCGCCGATCGATGGCATCAGACACGCTCGCCCAGAGCACGGCGGCGACAGGGGTGGCGAGACCGTTCTTCTCATGAGTGGCTTCGGCCAGGACGAACTGGCCGCTCATCACCGCAGGCGACACCAGCTGCTCGATTTCGGACAGCGTGCGCGCGCGATGCGATTTCGACCGGCAGCAAACGGCCACCACGGAGCCGAACGCCTGCAGCAGACCACGCGAATAGGCCTTTCCGGCTTTCTTGGCCTGCGCGTCCGAGGCACCCGCCTTCGGCGTTGCAGGCGTTGCCGCGCTGGCGGCCGGGCCTGACGTGCTGGCGCTCGCCGATGAAGTCTCTTTGTCCCCTTGAGTCTCGGTACTTTTCTTTGATCTGAAGAACATGACTCAATACTCCTTACAGGCTTCCAAAAACTGTCCGGCCGCTCGCGTCGCTCAACGCTCGACCGGGCCGAAGCGGGATATGGATCTGCTCCACGGCCTTTCCGGCTCGCCCCGCTTTCACGCGAACGGCGAAAGGAAGAGACGCGCGACTCCGCCAGCTGTCCTGCCACACGGCAGGCCCGCCATCGGGCGCCAATCCGAAGTAGGAAATCTCGAAGCGAGCGAGCGCGGCGCCGAGATCGCGCTCGCTCGCCACGGGCGCATCGTGTCGCCGATTGGGAAGATAGGGTGTCATGCGGAGTTTCAGTCCCGCCCGGCGCGGATCGAGGCGGCCGAACTCCACGACGTACAATCCGCCCGACGCCTCGGCCGAGCCCTCGGCGGCGGACAGAAATGTCAGACGGTCCGGCTCCCCTGCGAAATGGATACTCGCCTCGTTGCCGGAGCGTTTCTCATAGAGGGGCTGGGCATCGGCGAGGCGCTGCTCCAGAAAACGCAAGGACGCCGCGACGCTCGTGTGATCGCCCTGGCTTTGGATCATCCTCAGCGTGCGCCGCGACGCATTGAGCGCGTTCGTGGTCAGCGCCACGATGATCGCCATCAGCGCAAGCGCGATCACGGTTTCCATGAGGCTGAAGCCGGCCTCTCGTGATGAGGTCTCTTTCTTCTCAGGGTTCATCGGCCCGCCCGTCCAGCTTCAAGGTCGTCAATCGCCGCGCGGGACGCCCTTGCGCACGCGTCTCGATCTCCACCCAGTACGCACGCACCTTGCCGAACGCATCGGCGGCGGAGCCGGACGGCGCTTGGTACGGCGTGACGAACAGGGTCCAGTCGATGTTGCCGGTCTTGCCCGTGTGCTCGCCTTCCACCAGCGGCCCTTCGACGCCGGCCTTGGCAAGCTCCCCCATCGCCACATCGAGCATGCTCGCCTCGACATCGCTCACGCGCAGGCCGCGCGTGCCCAGCGCAAGACCGCGGTAGGCAAAGCCCATCAGCAAGGCGCTGACCACGAGGGCGACGAGCACCTCGATGAGTGTGTAGCCGGCGTCGCTGGTGCTCATCGCCCTACCCCAGCCGTTTGACGCGCACCGCGCCCGTCAACCAGTCGACCGCGATCGATGCCGCGGATCTGGCGTTGCGCAGGACAATGGTTCCGCCCGTCGCAGTTCCGTCCGGCTTGAAGCGCACACGGACGCGCCCGCCGGGAGCGTCCGATGCAAAGCCGCTCGTGCGCATGGCGATGGTCTTGTCGAGCCGCCGCATCGCCGTGTGCTGACGCGCCATGTAGCCGCCGAGCCGCGGGTCGAGCACGACCTCGCTCGGCACCGAGTGCGATATGCTGTCGGCTCTCGCCTTGACGAGGAGCGCCGCGAGCGCATGCGCCGCCGCGTCCACTCTGATCGCGTCGCGCGTCGCCAACGCGCGCGGTCCGACGATCACGGTCGAGGCGGCAAGGACGGCGAGCAGCACCAGAAGCTCGAGGACGGTGAAGCCGGCGTTCGCCTCGTCGTGTCGCCTGGCTTGCGGCATCATTGCAGCACCAGGGCGTTCATGGACAGCACGGCGCTCATGACCGACACCACCAGAACTCCGACGATGCCGCCGATTACCAGCGTGAGCACCGGGGTCGCCATCGCCGTCAGTCGATCGAGGCGTCTCTGAAAGGCGGCCTCGTAGATTTCCGCCGCGCGCTCGGTGAGCTTGCCGAGTTGGCCTGTTTGCTCACCCACCGACATCAGGCGCAGAAGAAGCGGTGGCAGGCGATTGGAATGCGCCAGCGCCGCCGCCAAGGGCTCGCCTTCCTTCACGCGGCGCCCGGCATCGGCGACGGATGTGCGAAACCCGGCGCTCGACAGCGCGCTGCCGGAGATGCGGAGCGCATCCAGCATCGATACGCCGTTGGCGAGAAGCATCGACAGCGCGCGCGCAAAGCGGCCCGCCTCGCGCTCCACGACGAGGGGTCCGACGATCGGCAGCCGCTGAGCCGCGGCATCGACATATCTCTGCGCATCGCCATTGGTTGCATAGACGCCAACAGCGGCGAGGCACAGCGCGCCGATGACGCCCCACGTCGTGGGCTCGATCGAGGCGAGCATGGCCAGCGACTTTATGACGAACGGCGGCTCCGCGCCGGCATCGGCGAAGATCGGCAGCACCGCAGGCACGAGCACGAGCGAAAGCACGCCGATGACGACGATGGCGGCAACGAGAATGAGCGCGGGATAGGCGAGCGACGACAGGATGCGGGACCGGCTCTCCGCGCTACGCTCGAGATAGGTGGCGAGTTGATCCAGAACCGCCGGCAACGCGCCGCTCGCCTCGCCTGCAGCCACGAGGCGCGCATAGAACTCCGGGAACATGCGATCGGAGGCGATGGCGGCGGAAAGTTGCTCTCCCTCCGAGACGCGCCGCAAGAGTTCGCGCGTCGCCTGTCGCAGACGGGATTGGATCTGAGGCTGCATCGAAAGGATGCGCAGCGTCTCGTCGACGGGAAGGGACGCGCCGATCAGGCTCGACAGCTCCCGCGTGAAGACCGCAAGCTGGCGCGGCGAGAGCCTGTCGCGGCCGATCTCGCGCTGCCACCATGGCAGGGACGCCTCCGCCGCGTGCTCGCCCAGGTGCACCACGGTGTGCGCTCGGCGCGACAGCGTCTCGAGCGCACTCCCCCGCGTGACGGCGGAGATCTCGCCCGTGCGCAAGCGGCCGCTCGCGTCGTAGGCCTTGAAGCTAAAGCGCGGCATCGTCCGCTCTCGTCACACGCAGCACGTCCTCGACGGTGGTTTCGCCTTCGAGCGCCTTGGCCAAGCCGTGCGCGAGCATGGACACCATGCCGGCCGCCCCGGCCGTGCTCTCGAGCTCGCGCTCGCTCTCGCGCCTCATGATGCCGTCGCGCAGAGGGTCGGTTATGGAGAGAAGCTCGTAGACGGCGGTACGCCCGGAGAACCCTGTGCCACGACAATCGGGGCAGCCTACCGCGTTGAATAGTTTAGGTTTTGCAGCGTTCCTTCTGGCCAGCGCTGGGGCCGCGATGCGGGTGATGCGGTCGACATAGGCGTGTCCCGCGTCGGACGGTGTGCGGCAGCTTGGGCAGAGGCGGCGCACGAGACGTTGCGCGAGAACACCGAGCAGCGTCGAGCCGAGCAGGTAGTCCTCGACGCCCATGTCCAGCATGCGCGTGATGCTCGCGACGGCGCTGTTGGTATGCAGCGTGGAGAACACCAGGTGTCCGGTGAGCGAGGCGCGGATCGCGATCTCGGCGGTCTCGAGGTCGCGAATCTCGCCGATCATGATGACGTCCGGGTCCTGCCGCAGGATGGAGCGCAATGCGCTCGAGAACGAAAGGCCGATGCGCGGATTGACCTGGATCTGATTGATGCCCGCGATGTGATATTCGACCGGGTCCTCGACGCTGAACAGCTTCCGGTCGCTGTCGTTCAGGCACCCGAGCGCCGTATAGAGCGTCGTCGTCTTGCCGCTGCCGGTCGGCCCGGTGACGAGCAGCATGCCGTTCGGCTGCGACAGGATGCGCCTCAGGTCGCCGAGGTCGGTCTCGGAGAACCCGAGCGCCGCGAAGTCGAGCGCGACGCTCGACCGGTTGAGAATGCGCAGAACGACGTTCTCGCCCCAGATGGTCGGTATCGTCGCCACGCGCAGATCGACGTTGCGCCCCCCCACGGTGCTGTTGATGCGCCCGTCCTGCGGCAGGCGTCTCTCGGCAATGTCGAGTTGCGCCATGACCTTGATGCGCGAGACGATGGCGGCGTGGCTTTCCTTCGATAGCCGGTTGTAGGTCTGCAACACGCCGTCGATGCGCAAGCGGATGTTGAGGCAATCCTCCCAGGGTTCGATGTGGATATCGGACGCGTGCGCCTCGACGGCCCGCGCGATGAGCTCGTTGACGAGCTTGATGATGGGAGCGTCGCTGGCCAGATCCTCGATGCGACGAACATCGTCGTCGGCAGGGCGCGGCGCTCCGCTGTCGCGCGCGAGCCTGACGACGCGGCCCGAACCGCCCGGATCGTAGAGGCGCTCGATCGCGCTCTCGACCTCGCTCGTGGCGGCAACGGCCGCATCGACAGGACAGGAGAGAAGAAAGCCGAGTGAGCTCAGCGCGTCGAGATTGAACGGATCGCCCATGGCCACGGTGACGCGCCCGTCCAAGCGCGCAATGGGAAGCATCTGAGCCGTGCGCAGAAACTCCACCGGCAGCTCGACATCCACAGCGCGTGCGGTGGGAAAATCCTTGGCCGATACGCGTGGCAGCCCGAGGAGCATGGCCAATGCGTCGGCGACCGAGTGCTCGTCGACAAGACCCAGCCTGGTCAGAACCAGATCAAGCCGCTCTCCGCTTTGGGCGCGCACGGTTTCGGCACGCGTGATGGCAAGCTGATCGATGAGGCGGCGGTCCGTGAGGTACGCAAAAAGGCTGTCGGAAAACCGTGAGGATCTCGTGTCGAAGCGCGGAGACAGGAGCTCCATGCTGCCGCTATGCATGACGCAAACATACCCCCAAGAGCCTAAAGCAACGGGACAAATAACTAAAAACGCAGTATAGTCAGCCCGCGCAATAAGCGCTAGAACTATCCGACGTATGTGTATTGTTTTTGATGCCAGACACGAGCAGTTTTGTGAGCACCTTCTGGTCGTTGCTCCGCCGGCCTTTCGACTGGTGGATCGGCGAGCTTATGAGCCTCGTTCCCATTTCGGTCGCGGCGCCTTTTTCAGGCACATCCGGCGACATCACGCTTTTTTTTGACGGAACCCGGCTCTTGGTTCCTCGGCCGGTCGGTCCCGGCGCGAACCTCTCCCCCGAAAACTTCCAGGCCGAGGCCGCCACATGGCCCGAATTTTCCGTGCATGTCGAGCACACGCAAGCACAAAATGCCACGGTCTGGCTGTCGCCCGCCCTGCACCTCGAGCGCACGTTTACCGTGCCGGCCGCGGCGGCCCGCGACCTCGATCACATTGCCTATCTGGAACTCGAGCGCGCGACCCCGTTCAAGTCAAACGATGTTTTCTCCGCCTATGTGGCGGGATCAACACCGGGTAATAATGCAACACTTTCGGTGCGCCAATTCATCAGCAAAAAAGAGACCGTCGCGGAGCTGCAACGGCATTTGGATGAGCGCGGCCTCCATTTGCGCAGAATAACGGCGCTGGATAAGGCTTCGCAAAAACCCCTTCCCATCAATCTTCTGGGCAAATCCGAGCCGGACGCCGCAGCCAGGTCCTCGGGTCTTGCGGTGCTCGCGGCGATGTTGCTCCTGCTTGCTTCGACGGCCGGCGCCATCGCCGTCGTGCGATCTGAGCGGGCCTATTCCGAGATCACGCGGGAGACCGCTGCCGCGCGCGGCCAGTGGCAGAAGCGGCAGGACACCACGAGCAGCGCTCTCACACGGCAGGAGGACGCCAACGCCATCGCGTCCCTCCGGTCCCAGCACGTGCCCACGGTTCTCCTTCTCGCCGAGCTGACGCAACAGTTGCCCGACGATGTTTACCTTTCGGACTTCAAGCTGTCCGAAGGAAGCGTCGTGATCATGGGGCACGGGCGCGATACGGCGCGCCTCATTCCCTTGCTCGACAGCAGCAGACTGTTCACGGATGCGGAGTTGGCGGCGCCGGTGATGACCGATCCGGATTCGGACCTGGAGCGATTCAGCATTCGCATGCGCATACGTGCTTCGCACCCTCCCGTCAGCGCGGCGGAGGGTCCCCAATGAGGAGACTTCTGCCGATCGCGAGCAAGGCGGCAGCGGTGGCTGCGACCGCGCTGGGCGTCATGGTCCTGCACGGGTTGCTGGTGGCGCCGGTGACCAACCGGCTCGCCACGCTGAGCGAGCGCATCGACGATCAGCGCCGCCTGCTCGGCCGATACGAGCAATTGCTCGAGGCAGCGGCCGCCGCTCCGGGCGATGAGGTCCCGGCTCTCACGAGCGTCAACTTCACGATCCTGCCGGGCCACAACGAGCAGATCAAAGCCGCGTCGCTGCAGGCGCGCGTCACGAAAGCCGCCGACGATGCAGGCATCCGCCTCGCGAGCTTGGCGAGCGTACCGGCCCGCAGCGAGGACAAGGTCAGAGTCGTCGGCGTCGACGTCCAGTTCCAGGCAGATTTGGCGAGCCTTGGCGCCTTGCTGGCGAGTCTCGAAACGGACGAGCCGACCGTCATCGTTGAGGCGTTGCAGGTTTCGCGGGCACCGGACGCAAGCGTTCGGCCCGGACGCGAGCTCGATGTCAGGCTCACCGCGCTTGGCCTCGTCGGCAAGGTGGTCAATACGCCATGAACGCGAAGCGCGCACTCACGTTGCTTGTGGCGCTCGGCGTGGCCGCGATGACGGTCGCGAACTGGTATCTCTTCACGCGAGAGATTGACAAATCTCCGATCCGCTCCGCCACGCCCCAGTTGGCGCCCGACCCGGACATGGGCGCGCACGCGGCAGGTTTCGAGATACCGCCGGACTCGGTCTCCCAGATTTTGGAGCGGCCGATCTTCAATGCCGGCCGGCGTCCCAGTCCGCAAACCGCCGATGCTGCCGTCGCGGACGACGCTCAGGGGACAACCCGCTTCGAAGCGCTCACCTTCGTCGGAACGATGCGCTGGTCCAATACGCATCTGGCCTTGATCCGCGTGGCGTCGGATCCGCTCGCGCGATGGGTCAGGGTTGGCGGGAGCGTGGACGGATGGACGCTCAAGGGAATCGAGCGGGACTTCATCGTCGTCGAGCGCGACAGCCGCAGACTGGAGGTTCCCATCGTGCAGAAGAACGGAACTGGAAAGACCGCGCCGGGCCAGGACTAATGCGCGTGGAGTTTTTTCACGCTGCTCTCGCCGGCTGTGCCGGCGACGTCTTCGATGGCGCCCCCCGCGGCACTGATCTCGACGTAGGTTATGAGGTCCGCGGCATCTTGCGGAGTGAGCCCGAGCTCCGGCATTTTCAAGCCGCCGAACTTGGCCACGAGCTCGAGGGCCGTGGGATCACCTTCGGCGATCATTGTTCCCGGCTTGGTGATGAAGCGGATCAGCCAGTCGCGGGAACGGCGGTCCGTCATCCCGGCGAGATCCGGGCCGATGTGATCGCCTTGTCCGATCCGATGACATGCGGCACAGGCTTTGACGAACAGCGCGCGCCCCGGCACGTGTCCCATGGATCGTGGCGCTCCCCCCGTATCCGCCGATGTCACCACCATGCTTGGCGAGGCGCGCTCGCGCGGGTCCATGCGCACGATGTTGTGGGCCAGGTGCTCCACATCGGAGAAGATGGAATCGCGGCCCCATTCGCCGGTGGCGTCGTTGCCAAGCAGGACGTCGTTCCTGTGATCGCCGAGTGCCTTGCTCCGCTCACCCAACTTGTGGCGAATACGATCGATATTCTCGGGTGTCCCGGTCAGAAATAGCCAGCCGGGACCGGAGTAAAAGTTGGCGGCGTACTTCGCGAGAACCTCGGGACCGTCCACCGCTGGGTCGAGCGTGATCGAATAGAAGAAGATGTCGCGCCCGACACGGTCGCCGAGCATGTCGCGCACCTCGGCGAGACGCGCGGTGGCGAGCGAGCATACGTCGCGGCAACTTGTGTAGATGAAATTGACGACCACGACCTTGCCCTTGATCAGGTCGTCATAGAAACGAAGCTCCCGCCCGTCGTGCGTGACGAGCGGCGCATTCGTGAAGTAGTCGGCGTTCCACGTCCGCTCCGGAAAGCGCGCTTCACGCCGATGCGCGAGGCTGGAAATGGAGAAGGGATCGCAATAGGCGAGCGCGATCCCCGCCCCGATGCTCAGGACACCAATCAACAATGAGAGCCAGCGCACCATACGCGACCGCACGACCTCCGAAGCTAGCTGCTACGTTTCTTTCTCGGGTCTCCCTCGGGCAGGATTTCCGGCACCTTGAACGTCACCCCATCCTCCGTCGGGATGGGAGTTGGAGAGACCGCAAGCTGCGGGTCGCCGTGGTCGGCCAGGATCTGATAGCGCAGCAGCATCGCGAAGTCCTCATGCACCGTGTTGTGACAGTGCTGCACGTAGGCGCCGCCGAACTCCCCGAACTGAACCTGGAAGGTGACCTTTCCGTTTCCGGGTAGCCGCCACACGTCTTTTCTCACGAGGTTCTCGTACACGGGTGGAGTATTGCCGTTGCGCTGGAAGGTAACGCCCTCCTCGAAGTGCAGATGGATCGGATGATCCCAGCCGCCGCCGCCGTTCTCGATGGTCCAGTGCTCGACCTCGCCCGGCTTGGGGACCAGCAGCGATATGCGGTTTGCATTGAGTGAGTGCTGATCCTCGCCGTCGATGCGAATGACCCAAGGCAGGAACTCCTTGTCCTCGCAGCTCGGCAGGCAATCCTTGGCCTGGTTGAGCTCCTTCTTCTTGAACTCGATGTGGCGTTTGCGAACCGGGGTGACGAGCGGAATCTGCTCGGTCAGCGTCACAGGAATCTTGCTGTCGTCGGCGTCCTTCGCCTTCAGCATGAGGCCCGGCGCGTCGACGCTCGCCACCTTGTTCACGACGCGAAACTCGAGCAACCCGCCGACGCCCGGATCCTTGTCCTCGCCCTTCAGCGCATTCGATATGGAAACCGCGCCGTCGGCCTTCTCGCCCGTCTTGTGCATGAGAAGGTTCAACAGTTGCAGGCGCGTTCCGTCCGCGAACTTGCTGAAATCGATGATGATGTCGTAGCGCTCCGCCGGGCTTTGAATCGGCAGCGTGTCGCCGAGCGCTGTGGACGGGATCGGGTTGACGAGCAGGTTGCCGTCGTTGGCGATGAGCGTGAACGGCACCGCCTTCTTGTCCGCCGTGACGACGGCGAGCTTGATGAAGCGCGACATTCCGGCGTTGAGCAGGCGGAAGCGGTATTTGCGCGGCAGCACCTCGAAGTACGGGCAGTAGGCGAAGTTCACCATCATGCAATCGCCGAGATGGCCCAGCATGTCGAAGATGTCGAAGTAGAGCTGTCCATCCTTGTCGAACGACGCGTCGTGGATGACGAGGTTGACATCGAAATCGATGTTGCCCCAGTCGAGGGCGTATCCACTCGGCAGACGGTGATTGATGCCATCGGCGAGCCGCTCGTTTCCACGATCTGGCCCGCTGTAGTAGTTGATCGCGCCGACATTGCCTTTGTAGACGTTCTCGGCGGTGAAGAAGAAGCGGTGGTCGTGGAACCACATGCTTCCCTGCAGCTCGCGGAAATCTCCGGCAACGTACGTCAGCCCGCCGTGGCCGTCCGGCCCTGACGCGCGCGGTTCGGTTGCTTGCGTATTGACGCGGTCGCGCCGCGCGAGCGTCGTGCTCCAGCGATAGTCGTAGAAGGTGCCCGGGAAGTGGAAGGCGTTGCACGCGCCGTCGCTTTCGGCGCCATTGTGGGCGTTGTGGAAGTGCGTAGAGATCTCGTTGCGCCCGAAGTCTCCGTTGTCCGCTCTATCGAGCGGAAGGTTGTTGTAGATGCGGGCCAGCAGCGGCTCGCCGTAGCGTGCCTTGATCAAGGGAGGAGTCGCTGCCCCGCGCGCGTTGCGGCCTTGACCGAAGGTCCAGACCTTGTTGGGATTCTGGGTCGGAAATCTTGGATGGAAGGACGTCCCTGACTGCATGTCTGCCATTGAGAGGATGTAGCCGACCTCAGGAAAAAACTCCCGCCAGCGCTGGTGAGCGAAGAACTCTCCGGGAGGACGGCCCTCGATGGGACCGCGACCCGACCGCGCGTTGATGTACCTGGGGTCGGGATTTGCCGAGGCACTGAACTCGGTGTGCCAGGACATGTGTTTTGCGTTCGGCTCGTCGAGATCCGACGGGAAGCTTGCTTCCCAGTTCTCGTTGACGAGCGGGATCGGCGTTTGCAGCTCGAGCCGGCGCATGGGCTGCGTGTATTTCTTGGCACCGTAGAGGGGGCTACGGGGAATCCCCGAGGAATCATCAGCGGCGAATGAGCTTCGCGCCCAGGGATGAAGACCGTTCTTGACGATCAGGGCTCCGCCTAGCGTCATCAAACCCCAACGCACGAGGTCGCGCCGCGTTATTTGGCCGTGTGAAAGAGCCTTCGTAATCTCGGTTCGGTTCTGTCTTGCGTTCTCTGCTTCTCGCTGACGCGCCCGCGACGCATCCTTGGGAATGAACATTGAACACCCCCCTAAGCGTACAAACCCGCTTTTTGCTGAAAAAAATTTCGACTGTCGTGAAGCACCGCGGTGCGAAATGCGCCTCGCCGAAGGTGCATTTGCGCCACTCTTTGCGCACTTCGAAGAATAGCACCCGGCTCGTGCCGCTCGAACCGACCAAGGTCCGATAGAATCGGTGCCCAAAGGCCCATCCCGAGTGGACAACCGGGGAGTATTGTTCTGTAGGCCGTCCAACTACTCGACAGAGGCAGTCGAATCGCGGCTGCCTTCGCCTAGAACGGCGCAAGAGTGAGCGGTCGGCGGCGCTGTGTGATGATGAGTGAGCCGCGGATCAGGAGGCGTTGGGGAGCGTTGAACCGCTGCTGGGGGAGCACGAGCGGAGCTGGTCGGAGACTGCTTGTCAGCGCGCTGGCATGTCTCATCGTTTCGGCGTGCTCGCTGCCGATGGAGCAGCTCTCCCTTCCGTCACCCATTACTCCTCCCGTCGCCGGAGGCGGCGGAGATGCACACGGAAAGAGCGCACCCCTCAGCGCTCCCGGCGATCCCTCCGCGTCAGAGCCGCAAAGTTTCCCCGGCACCGGCAAATTCGTCAGCACACAGAAGTCGCAGGGGCACGCTGCCGTCGGCACCGTCAACGGCGAGGGCGTCTCTCTCGAACTCGTGAATGCCTCCATCACGGAGGCCGCGCGCGCCGTCTTGGGTGACGTCATGGGCGTCAACTACGTCGTCAGCGACAAGCTCAAGGGCGCGGTGACGCTCAAAACCGCGCGCCCCGTCACCCAGGAAGGTCTGCTCGAAGTCTTCGAGTCCGTTCTCGAGCTTCAGGACGCGGCGATCGTCGTCGACGGCGGCGTGTACAAAGTGCTCCCGCGCGATGAGGCGATCGCTGCCGGCAAAGAGATCCGCATGACGAGCGGCAACGGGCGGCGTGGCCCCGGCGTCGCCACCGAGATCGTTCCCCTGAAGTATGTCTCCGCCGACGAGATGGAACGCATCCTGCGATCTGTTGCCCCGCAGAGCACGATCTCCAGGGTCGACACGGCGAGGAACCTCCTGATCCTGACCGGGTCGCAGAGCGAGCTCGCGTCGCTCGTGGGAACGGTTTCGACGTTCGACGTCGATTGGATGCGCGGCATGTCGTTCGGCATCTTCCCGGTCGAGACGCCGGACACGGAGGCGATCGCTCAGGAGCTGGATACGATCTTCGCCAACGATCAGGACGGCCCGACCAAGGGCATGGCGCGGTTCGTTCCCAACGCCCGGCTGAGGGCAATCCTGGTCATCACCTCGCGTCCCGAGTACCTGCAGAAGGCGGAGACGTGGATCAAGCGCATCGACATGGCGAGCGAGGCGACCGAGAAACGCGCATTCGTCTATCATGTGCAGTATCGGCCGGTGCAGGAGCTGGCTCGCGTCCTGCAGAAGCTCTACGGCAATCAGGCCGGCACGGGAACCAATCGCGGCACCGATCAAGATGCGATCTCCGATCCGGAGATCGTCACGGCCGACAGCCTTACGGGTGACATCGGCGCGCCCGCGACGGTCGGCCATCGCTCGGTCGCGGGCACGCCGGGAGCGTTCGCGGCCCCGGGCCTTGATCCGTCGCGCACGCCCGCGGCCAGTGCCGGCGGCGGCGATCCCGTCGGGGCGGACGGAGAGCCGGTGCTTGCCCCGCAAGGCCAGACGCGCTCCGGCATGCTGGCGCAGCCCCCGCCTGACGATCGCCAGACCGGCGTCTCCATCGTCGCCGACGAGTCCAACAACTCGCTCATCATCTCGGCGACCCCGGGCGAGATCCGCCGCATCAAGCAGGTGCTGGCCGAAATCGACCGCCTGCCCTCGCAAATCATGCTCGAGGCGACCATCGCCGAGGTCACCCTCAACGACGATCTCAAGTTCGGTCTGCGCTGGTTCTTCGAAAAAGGATCGAGCGAGATCAGACTCACCGACAGCGCGCTCGGGGCCATCGCGCCGGTGTTTCCGGGCTTCTCCTATTTCCTGAACACGCCCGACGCCCGTGTCGTGCTCAACGCGCTGCAGGACGTCACCGACGTCAACGTCGTCTCGTCGCCGTCGCTGATGGTGCTCAACAACAAGAAGGCGGTGCTGCAGATCGGCGACGAGGTGCCGATCGCGACGCAGTCGGCCGTCAGCGTGCTCACGCCCGACGCGCCGATCGTCAACTCGATCGCATTCCGCAACACGGGCGTGCTGCTGACGATCATCCCGAGGGTCAGCGAGGATGGCCGCGTGCTGCTCGAGATCGAGCAGGAGGTCAGCGACGTGAAGTCGACGACCTCGTCGTCGATCGATTCTCCCACCATTCAGCAGCGTCGCATCAAGACCACGGTCGCGGTTCAGAACGGCGGCAGCGTGATGCTGGCGGGTCTCATGCAGGATCGCGCGACGCGGACGCGCGAGCAGGTGCCGCTCGCCGGCGACATCCCACTCCTCGGCAATCTGTTCAAGAACAAGAACGACATCGTCTCGAGAACCGAGCTTCTGATCGCCATCACGCCCCATGTCGTCACCGACGACCGCCAGATGGGCCTGATCGCCGCCGAGTTCAGGGACCGACTCAACTTCTCGACACGCCCGCAGCGCGAGACGCCGCCTGACCGTCGCGAGCAGGTGGACAGGCTGGTGAGGTAGCGGGTCATGCTGGAGAACGCGCAGGCCTCCCTCATCGAGGACAAGGACAGCGGGTTCGTGTTGCTGGCGGTGCTGCTCGTCTCGCTCATCCTCGTTGCCGTCGCTTCGGCCCTGACCACGACGGTGCGCGGACGCCTCGAGCTGGCGCGCGCGGTTGCCGGATCGGCGGAGGCGGAGGCGCTCGCGGATGCGGGCGTGCACCTCGCCATGCTCGACATCGACGACACGCGCCGCGACGGGCATCGCGCGCGGCGCTTTCCCATCGGTGGCGCGCCAGTCTCCTGCACCGCCCCGGATGGCAAAAGCACGATCACCATCGAGGTGCGCGACGAAGCGGGGAAGATCAACATCAACAGCCGAAACGAGCACCTGCTGCTCGCCTTTGTCAGCGGGTTCGGCCAAGATAGCGAGACGTCGCAGTTGCTGATGAGCCGCCTCCTCGACTATCGCGACGGAGACCAGGTGACGCGCGAGGGGCAGGCCGAGGCCAGCGTTGAGCTCGCGTCGGATGCGCCGTCGGGCGGGCGGTTCAAGAACCGCCCCTTCGACGTCATTGAGGAGATCGCCCAGGTGCCGGGCTTTCCGCATTCGGCTTCGGCGGCAGCGCTCCCCTATCTCACCGTCTATTCCGACATCGACGGCTTCGATCCGGCGCTCTCTCCACCGGGCCTCGCCGCCATCGTCGCCGCGGGCGCAGCGAGGACGGGTTTCGGCTCGACGGCCTCAAGCGACGGGCTTCCCCTCACCTTCCTCGCCCGGAGCACGCAGCGCGCACTGGCGATCGTCGCCACCGCATCGCTGCAGTCGGGCACGCGGTACACGCGAGAGGCAATCGTGAAGCTATCGGTGTCGGGCGAAGCCTATGTCGTGCGGCGCTGGAAGCAGGCGCCCTATGCGCTCAGCCCCTCCGGCGACGATGCGCTTCCACCGTGTTGAACGGACTATTTGAGGCGCAGGACGCTCTATTTGAAGCGGCCCGGCTCCGGCGCCCACATGTCATAGCTCGCCTGCGGGACAGCATCCCGCCGGCGCTCCTGACAATAGCGTTTCCCGTTGAGCTCGACGTAGCAGTAGCGTCCGCAGTACTCCCGGCCCCGGCGGTAATAGCAACCCCGAGCCTCGACCGGAAAAACGGGAGCCTCCACGTAGCGTTCGCCGCGCGAACCCGCGACGGCCCATTCGGGACCGGCGATCAAAGCCGGCGCCAATACGATCATGAGCGTCCTGCGCATTGCGACCCCCAATTGTCCGACGCCACCTGCTTAGATACGCGAGTCGGTGCCATGAGATATGAGAATTGAAATCCCCATGCTCCGAACATCTCATATCGTGGCGGCCCTGCTTGCGATTTATACATCCGTTTATGCCGTCACGGCTACGAGCGATGGCTTGGATGCGACGCATCTCGCCGCCTCGGCGTTGCTGGCGGCGTTGCTCGTCGCGATCACCGTCTCCGACGTTGCGACAATGCGCATTCCCGATGTGTTCACTCTCGCCGTTTTCGCTCTGGGCGTCGCGGTGGCGGCCTCTCGTGGATGGGAGGCGCTCATGTGGGCCCTGCTTGCCGCTGCCATCGGCTTCCTGAGCCTACTCGCGGTCGGCCAACTGTACCGGGGCCTGCGCGGCCGCTCCGGCTTGGGTTTCGGCGATGTGAAGCTCTTCGGCGCGGCCGGGTTGTGGGTGGGGGTCGAAGGGCTCGCGTCCGTCCTCCTCGCCGGCTGCGTGTCCGCGCTGATCGCGCTCGCCGTCGCCAGGCTCGCCGGCCGCCAGGTCGGGTCGGCAACGCCGTTTCCGTTTGGCCCATTCCTGAGTTTCGGTTTCTGGACCACGTGGTGCACGGGCCCTTTCATTTGATGAGCTCGAAGCGGCGAAAGCATTGGATCGGGCTTCCCATTCTCAGTATAATTCGCGTTATATTTTTCAATGCCATCGCGCAGGCGAAGCATGCTGTGTCGAGTCCACTTGCCCAAGCGGCGAGCGCTTCAAAAACGGCCTTCCGACCGCGAACCGGCGGATGCCGGCTATACGTTGCTCGAGGTTCTGGTCGTCGTAGGTATTGTCGTGCTGCTCGCCAGCATCGCGGCGCCGCAGGTGCTCGGATACCTCGGCCGGGCGCGCACCGAGACCGCCAAGGTGCAGATCGGATCGATCGCGACGGCGCTTGAGCTCTATGCTCTCGACATGGGGGGATATCCGCCGTCTCAGGCCGGATTGTCCGCGCTCATGTCCCCACCCTCGGGCTCGGCCCAGTGGCGCGGCCCTTATCTCAAGCGCGCCGATGGGCTCGTGGATCCATGGGGCCGGCCGTATCAGTATCGCTTTGGCGGCGGAGCCCGCCAGCCTCAGGTTTTCACGCTGGGGCGTGACAATGCGCCGGGCGGCGCCGACGAGGATCGGGACGTCGTCAACTAGCCCGTCGCCGCCACGGCTCGGCATGTGATCCCGCCGCGGACAATATTATTCGCGGAACGCACGCTGGATCTGGTCCGTGAACGGCTTCACGAGATAGGACAGCGCCGTGCGATCGCCCGTCGACATGAACACCTCGACCGGCATGCCGGGCACGAGCTTCAGATCACCCACGCTGCGGCGCGACTTCTCGTCCATCGCTATCCGCGCGACGTAGTACGAGTAGCCGTTCTTCGGATCGACGGTCACGTCCGCCGACACATGCACGACGTGCCCCGTGAGCTCGGGCGTCGTTTGCTGATGGAAGGCGGAAAGGCGCAGGTTCGCCTCGCGGCCGACCAGCACCTGATCGACATCGGTCGGCGAGATGTTGGCCTGGATGGTAAGATCGTCCTCCTCGGGAACGATGAGCATGATCTGCTCGGCCGCCGTGATGACGCCGCCGATGGTATGCGCGGAAAGCTCGTGCACGAGGCCCGACTGGGGTGACCTGATCTCCACGCGCTGCAGCTTGTCGTTGGCGGCGACCTCGCGCTCCACCAGCTCGGAAAGCTTGGCCTCGATCGCGCGCAGCTCGCGCTGCGCTTGCACGCGGGAGTTCTCATCGATCATGATGATCTGCACATGGATCTCGCTGATCTGGCCGTTGGCGCGCGCGATCTGCGCGACGAGGCCGCCGTGCTCGCCGCTCAAGCGCTTTTCCTCGCGCTCCATGGCGTAGACGCGCGTGACCGGCGTCAATCCTTTCTGGTGCAGCAGCGCCACCTGCTCGAGCTCCTGGCGAATGAGCTTCAGCTCGCCGGCCTTTGCGTCCCGCTGGGCGGACAGACCGACGATCTCCTCCTTCAGCTGCTCGATGCGCAGGAGAAGCTGTTGCTTCTGATTTTCGCGGCTGCGCTTGCTGTCCTCGAAAAGCCGCGTCTCGCCGGCGAGCGAGATTTTGAACTCCGGGCTGTCGTCCATGGTGGTGCGCACCGTCGGCATGACATCCAAATTGTCCCGCTCGGCGGAAAGCCGAATGCGGCGCGCTTCGAGCTCGGTCTGCTGTGAGGTGATCACGCCCATTTCCGCGCGAATTTGCGTCGCGTCGAGCCGCAGCAGGATGTCTCCGCTCTTGACGCGGTCGCCGTTTTTCACCGCGATCTCGGAGACGATTCCGCCATAGCTGTGCTGCACCTTCTTGACGTTCCGTTCGACGACGAACGTGCCGGGCGCAATGACCGCGCCCGAAAGGTTCGCGGTCGCCGCCCATCCGCCGACACCGAATCCCAGCATCGCCATGACGAACGTGGCGAAGACGACGTGGCTGCGGACCGAGAAGGCGGTCGGGAACGCTTTTCCGGTTTCGTTGCTCGCTGCCATGACAGGCGTGCCTCTCACATCATCCTCGGGCTCAGTGCAGTGTCGACGTTCGGCGTGTTCCGGACTTGCGTGGCTACGAATGCCAATAGAAGTCCCGGTCGCTCACCTCGTAGTTGTTGACGAACTCGATCTCGAACTCCGCCTCCGAGTCGTGGTCCGTGTTTCCGGCCAGCACCTGGATCCTGCTGCCGTCCTCCTGCTCCTCGTATTGCATCTTCATCTGCCCGGGGCGCGTGAACTCGTCCTGCGAGCGGATGAGCACGAACTTCTTGATGCCCTGCTCCTCGAAGATGTCTTCGAACTGGTCGGCGAACTCGCGGCTCACCTCGTCGAGATCGATGCGGTCGCCGACCTCGAAGTCGAGGATGCGGTCTCTGTATCCAAACCCGCGGCCGATGTCCGCTGATGTCCGGAAGACAAACAGATCGCTTCCGCCGTTGCCCGAGAGGTCGTTCTGGCTGTCGTTGGCGATGATGACGTCGTTTCCGCTTCCGCCTTCCACATTCTCGAAGTCGATGATCTGGTCGCTGCCGATGTCGTCGCTGGTCGCGGTCCCCGCGTCGAGGTCGATCACCGCATCGGCGGACGTGCTCGAGATGTCGTAGGTGTCGCTGCCCTCGCCGCCGTCGTAGAAGTCGTCGCCGTCGAGGATGAGCGCGAAGACCGTGTCGTCGCCCGCGCCGCCATAGACGATATCCTCGCCGTCGCCGCCGACTATATTGTCGTCTCCCTCGCCGCCGTTGATCTCGTCGTCGCCTTTGTCGCCCAGGAGGGTGTCGTTGCCCTCGTCGCCGTCGAGTCTGTCGTCTCCGTCGCCGCCGGACATGGTGTCGTTGCCGGGGCCGCCCGAGAGGTAATCGTCTCCCTCTTCACCGAATTGCGTGTCGTCGCCTTCCTCGCCAAATTGTTGGTCGTTGCCGGGGCCGCCGAACGTGACGTCGTTGCCCGGCCCGCCGAAGATCACGTCGTCGCCGCCTTCGCCATAGATGACGTCGTCGCCCTCGCCGCCCAGCAGGCGGTCATTGCCGTCGCCGCCGTAGATCACGTCTCCCGACTCGCGGCCGATCACGAGATCGTCGCCGCCCAAGGCGTAGATGGTGTCGCTTTGCGGAGTGCCGAGGATCGTATCCGCCGTGGCGGTTCCGTAGATCGGCGCCAGCTTCGGAGGAACGAGATCCATGAGGGCGGTCTGCCGCACGGACGTGGTGCCGTCGTTGATGAAGTACGTGAAGCTCACGCTCGAGGTGTCGCCGTAGATGGGCGTGTAGACGAAGTTGCCGTCGGCCTGGCGCTCGATTTTGCCCGAGGAGGGAACGATGGAGTGGATTCGCAGGACATCGCCATCGGGATCCGAGGCATGGCGCAGGAGGTCCGCGAACGCGATGGTGACGGGTGCGTTCGCGAACGCCGCCGACAGGGTAACGGGCCCCGTGATGACCGGGGCGCGATTGCGATCCGGCGAGTCGTCGTCGTCATCGTCGTCGCCGCTGTCGTCCGGATCCTCCTCGTCATCGCCGCCATGTCCGTCGCCGTGCGGCGGATTGGAAACCGTGTCGTTCGGCCTGAAGATGCTGATGTTCGACCCGGGCGAGGCGCCGTAAAGGGCTTCGTTGTCGTTGCTCGGCGACGGCAGTCCCGACGAGCGCCGGTTCAGCGGCACCTCCAGGGGTTCGAAGTTGACCGGTTCCGACACGGGGAGTGTCGAGCTTCCTTTGGCCCTCGCCGCCTCGATCTCCTCCTCGGCGGCGGCTTCCTTGAGCTCCTCGAGGTTCTCGGCGGCTGCGACGGTCTCGGGCTCCGGGGCCGGTCTCGGCGGAGTGGCATCAGCGGTTTTGGCGGGAGCCGCCGCCGCGGACTTGGGGTTCTCTCCGGCGTAGAGCATCGACTTGATCAGGATGAAGGCATTGATGAAAACGAGTCCGATGCTCGATCTCAAGATCGGCTTGCCGCCGCTTTCGCTCTCGTCGATCTCGTAGCGCCGGCGCTGGGTGCCGTCTTCGTGAAACGCATTCGGGTCGGCAGGCATGGTCATGACCGTACTCCAACTCGTACTCAGGCGGCCGGACGCGGAACCGGTTGGGCAACTGCTGCGCTCTTCGGGGTCGTTTGCTGGGAGAGGATCTCATCTCTCGGCCCGAAGGCGGCCAGGCGTCCGTTCTGCACGACGCCAAGCATGTCGACGGCTGAAAGGGCGCTTGGCCGGTGCGCAACGACGATGGCGATGCCGCCGCGAGCCCTTATGCCGAAGATGGCCTGCGTAAGGGCGGCCTCGCCTTCGGCATCGAGGTTCGAGTTGGGTTCGTCGAGGATGACCAGGAACGGGTCTCCGTAAAGCGCGCGCGCCAGCGCCACGCGTTGGCGCTGGCCGGCGGAGAGCGATGTCCCGTTCGGCCCGAGCGGTGTTTCATAGCCCTGGGGCAGGCGCACGATGAGATCGTGCACGCCGGCTGCCTTCGCCGCCGCGAGAATGTTCGCGCCATCCGCATTGGGATCGAGGCGGCAGATGTTCTCGCTCACCGTCGCATCGAGAAGAGCCACCTCCTGCGGCAGATAGCCGACGTACTGGCCCAGGTCGTCCGGCGCCCACTGGCCGAGATCGGCCTCGTCGAGCCGGACGTTGCCGCGCAGCAGCGGCCACACGCCGGTGAGCCCCTTGGCAAGCGTCGACTTTCCGCCGCCGCTCGGACCGATGATGCCGGTGGCCTGCCCCGCGCGGAGCTCGAAGGCAACGTCGCCCAGGATGACCATGCCCGTCGAGGGGGCCGCGACGGTGATGCGCTCCACCTTGAGGCTGCGCTGTGGCCGAGGCAGCTTGATCGAGACGGGAGGCTCCTCGATCGCGGTCAGGGTCTCGCCCAGCCGGGCATAGCTCTTGCGTGCCGACACCAAGTTCTTCCACTGGCCGATGGCGAGGTCCACCGGAGCCAGCGCGCGCGCGGCGGCGACCGAGGCGGCGATGATCGAGCCCGCCGTGAGCTCGCCCGCGATCGTGAGGTAGGCTCCGAGACCAAGAACTGCCGACTGCAGCACCATGCGCAAAACCTTCGACACCCCGCTTAGCGTGCCGGTGATGTCCGTCGTGCGGGTCTGCAGGTCGAGGTGCTCCGAGTTGGCCTTGGTGAAGCGCGCGATGGCGCGCCCGGAGAAGCCCATCGCCCTGATCACTTCCGCGTTGCGCGCGTGCATGTCGATCAGGGCGCTGCGCGACACGGCGGCTTGCTGCAGCGTGGAGCTGTGGCGCTGCGTCAAAAGCTCGGTGATGATCGTGAGCGTCGTCAGGATGAGCGCGCCCGCGAACGTCATGAGGCCGAGCCAGGGATGCAGGAAGTAGACGAACGCCAGATAGAGCGGGATCCATGGAAGGTCGAACAGCGCGATCGGTCCCTGCCCGCCGAGGAACTGCCGAATGGTATCGACATCGCGCCCGCGCTCGGCCGCCTCGGCGGTGGAGAAGCCGAAGCGGGGCATGTCGATCGTGACCTTGTGCGCAAGGGGCGCGAGCTGGTGATCGACGCGCGCGCCGATGCGGACCAGGATCTGTGAGCGGCTCACATCGAGCAGCCCCTGGATCAGATAGAGGCCGATGGCGAGCGCAGAGAGAGCGAGCAACGTCGGAATGCTGTGGCTCGTGAGGGCCCGATCGTAGATCTGGAGCATGTAAAACGAGCCCGTGAGGGCCAGCACGTTCACCACGCCTGAAACGGCAAAAATGAAAATGAATACTTTCTTGAGGCCCTGTATCTCCGAGAATGGAGTCTTTCGTTTAAGCCCCGCCTTCTTGTTGTTCGACTTCCGACGCATACTCGAATCCTTCCCTCTACGGCGCCGCACCCGTCGGCGCGCGCAGGGAGAAATTCACCCCGCGCGCGCCTGCCGTTCCGTCAGGTCATGAAGTCGTTCTGGTTCAGCACGCGCCCGGCGACCGTGATCGTGAAGTCGATATCGGCCTGACCGTCCGTGTTGCCTTCGATGATCGTATCGCCGTCGACCACGTTGAGGCGCACCTGCCCGGCCTGATTGAACGCGGCGTCCGTGAAGGAGAAGTCGTCGCCGGTCGGCAGGTTGAGGCTCTGGAAGAGCGGCCTGAGGTCGATCTTGTCGCCCTGCTGGAAGCCTACGATCTGGTCGCCGTCGGCATTGGCGGCGGATGTGAACACGAAGGTGTCATTGCCGCCACCGCCGTCCAGGATGTTGACGCCGGCGCCCGCGACGATCGTGTCGTTGCCGCCGCCGCCGATGACGTTCTCCACGCCCGTCAGCGTGTCGTTGCCGGACTCGGCGCCGGTCGCGAAACCGGACGCCAGGTCGACCGTCACGCCCAGCGACAGAGCCTCGAGGTTGAGGGTGTCGATACCAGCGCCGCCGTGGATCACATCGTCCCCGTCGCCAACGGAGGCGAAGATGGTGTCGTTGCCGTCGCCGGCATTGATCACATCGCGGCCCTCGTGGCCCCAGATCAGATCGTCGCCCGCGTCGCCGTAGATCGTGTCTGCCCCCGACCCCGCGAGCACGGTGTCGTTGCCGGCACCACCGAAGATGGTGTCCTTGCCGCTGCCCCCGATGAGGACATCGTTGCCGGTGTCGCCGACCAAGGTGTCGTCACCATCGCCGCCGGCGAGATTGTCGTCGCCGGCAAGGCCGAACAGCACGTCGTCGCCGCCTCCACCCGCCAAGGTGTCGTTGTTGAGACCACCTGCGTGCGTGTCGTTGGCATTAGTGCCGATGTAGACCACGAACGGCAGGGCGCCCGAGCCCGGAGGCGGGGCCGTGTCGTCATCGCTGTCTGAATCATCATCATCATCGTCCGAGTCGTCGTCATCGTCCTCATCGGAATCGTCGTCGTCGTCCTCGTCGGAGTCATCGTCCTCATCCGAGTCGTCGTCGTCCTCATCCTCGTCCGAGTCGTCGTCCTCGTCGGAGTCGTCATCCTCGTCCGAGTCGTCATCATCCTCATCGTCGTCCGAGTCGTCCTCGTCCTCATCCGAGTCGTCATCATCCTCGTCCGTATCCTCGTCGTCATCCGGCTCGTCGTCGTCGCTGGTGCCCGGCGCCTCCTGGATGATGGGCGGCGTACCGGCGCTGAGGAAGGTGATCGAGTTCGTGCCGTTGGAAATAGTGGTCGTCCCGTCCTCGTTCTCCGTCGTCACGTAGTCGGCAAGGAGCTGGCCGGCCGCAAGTTGAATGACGTCCTGCGGGCGCAGTGTGCCGAGAAGCGTGTCCCTGCCCCCTTTCGACTTGAACAGGATGCGGTGTGCGGATTGCAGGCCCGTGATGTCGATGACATCGCTACCGCGCGTTCCTTGAACCGTGATCGTGTTGAGAGCGAGCGAGGTGCCCGTGAAATCGCCTACGACGCGAATGGTATCACCGAGCTCGATCGTGCCGTCGCTGTCGTTGCGGAGGGGACGTCCGTTGATGACGATCTCTTCGACGTTCCTGACCTGCGCGATCACGACGGCCGCAGCGGTCAGCGGTACGTTGCTGCCTTCCGCGCGGGCAATGATGATCTCGTTGTTGGCGCCTCCCAAGTTTGCCAACCCGGCGGCTTGCGCGGCCGCTCGCGTGAGAATGTAGAACGTCTCGGCGACGCCGACCGCGCCATTGATCTCCAGCGTGTCCTCGTCGGCGCCGCCGTTGATGGTGTCGCGGCCGTCGCCGGCGTACCAGAAGATGATGTCGTCGTCGGCGCCGCCGTTGATGTCGTCGTTGCCGAGACCGCCGGTGAGCGCATCGCGACCTGCGCCGCCGTTCAGCGTATCGCCTCCATTGCCGCCGAGCAGCACGTCGTCGCCACCGCCACCGTTGAGGGTGTCGGCACCGTTGCCGCCATCGACGAAGTCGTCACCGGCACCGCCATCGAACGTTTGCTGCCCGCCGCCGAGTTGTACAAGGCCGCTCTCGTCGAGGGCTTCGGCGAACGTCAAGTCGTTGTCGTCGAACACCAGGGATTCGATGCCGATCAGCTCGTCTTCGTCACCCGTCACGTTGTCGATGACCAGGAGGTTTCCGCGTTGCGAAATACTGGTGGTGAAATCGGCGATGCTGCCCACGAAGACAGCGGTGTCGAAACCGTCGCCGCCATCGAGAATGTCGTTGCCGGCGCCGCCGGTCAGCGTGTCGTTGCCCGCGCCGCCGAAGATGGTGTCGTCGCCGGCGCCGCCGGTCAGGAAATCGCCGAGGTCGAGGCCGTGGATCTCGTCGTTGCCGCCGAGACCGTCGATGGTGAATACGGCGCCCGGGACGTCCGACAGGATGTCGTCGCCTTCGGTTGCGACGTTGTTCGGAGGCACGGCAAGGCCGTCCGCGAAGGACTCGATCTGCGCGATGGTAAAGGTGGCCAGGGCCCCCGTGACGGCCCCGGTCGTGTCGTTGATGCTGGCGCGGCTCGGCGCGAAGATGACGAACTCGATGCCGACAAGAGCATCCTCCTCGCCGTCCGAGTTGCGAACGACCTCGATGATTCCTTCAGCGTTGCGCTCGAAGGTGAACTCCCCGACGTTGCCGATGAAGATGGCGGTGTCGGTTCCAATGCCGCCGTCGAGAATGTCGTTGCCGGCCAGGCCGATCAGGATATCATTGCCGCCGAGGCCGAAGATGTCGTCGTCCAAGGGCGTGCCGAAGATGACGTCGTCGCCCGGCGTGCCGAGGATGGCTCCGTCTTCGGGTATCGCCGTCCCGCCCACCGGCGTGGTCGGCAGCGAAGTGACCGTCTCCTGGACGCCGTCATTATCCTTGAAGCGGGCCACGACCTTGACCCTGAGCCCGGCTTCCGCGGCCGTCAGGGTGAATTGCGTGCCGGTGACCGGCGCGAACTCGTCCGCGACGATGTTCTGGATGTTCTCGAACACACCCGAGCCGGGTTCGATCTCGACCTGCCAGTAGAAGACGATCGCCGTGCTGATGCCGTCGACATCGGTGATGCCGGCAGTCGAGGTGCGGAGTGTGGTTCCGGCCTCGACAATTGTATCCGGCAACACCGGAGTGAGAACGCCGCCCGGTCCAACGATTGAGAGCGTCGGAGCGCCCGTGGCGATCGAGTTTACGTGATCGGTGATCTTGATGGTGCCGTCGGAGAACATCAGGCGCTCGATGTTCTTCAGGCGATCGACGCCGTCGATCCCGAACTCTCCGGTCACGACCGTACCGTCGGGGTCGCGAGAGAGGTGCCTGACGGTCACGAAGCCATCGGTGTCGGCTTCGAAATCGATGCCCTCGATCTCGTAGTCAGCGCGGGCCGCCGAGAACTGGGCGATGTCGACGTCGTCGATGTCGCCCTGGTTGCTGGTGCCGCCGAGGACGGTTTGGCCATTGGCATCCTGGTGCGTATCGATGATCTCGCGCACGATACGGAGCTGCGAGACCTTGTAGACGCCGTTGAACATGTCCTCCTGGACGCCGGCCATGCCATCGACGCTTTTGATGAACGTCGACCCGTCGAGACTCCAAACCTCGATGCGGACGTTGAGCCAGTGGTTGCCATCGATGATGTCGTTGCCGCCGCGACCCTCGATGATATCGCTACCGCCGCCGCCAAGGAGAATGTTGCCGCCGGAGAAGCGGTTGTCGCCCGCCTCGTCGATCGAGCCCAGCAATTCATCCAGGCCATTGATCAGCTCGACAAAATAGTCCTTCAAGGCATGGTCGAGAATCGCGCCGGTGTTGGCCGCGTCGCCACCTCCCGCACCCAGATCTTCCTCGTCGTCGCCGCGCAGAATGTCCGCCATCCGCGATCCCGAGAGGCCCTCCGTTTGCGCGTAGCGGTCGAGAATCGCGCCGGGCGATGCTGGTATTGAGGGCGGCGCGAACAGGCGGAGGTTCATGTCCGCCTCGATGCCGTAGGCATCGTTCTTGTAGGTCGCCCAGTCGAAGCCGAACTGGCCGAAGAAGCGGTCGGTGCCGTAGCCGCCGACCATGATGTCGTCGCCCTGCTCGGCGTCGAAGTCGCCGTTGCCGCCGGTCGAGATGAGCACGTCATGACCGATGACGGGGCTGTCGACGGAGCGCTTGATGGGCAGGCCCTGCACGAGGTCGCCGTTGTCGCCAAGCAGGAGGCCGTTGTCGAGGCCGGACTCGAGCCAGTCGTTGCCTTCGCCGCCGATGATGGTGTCCTCGTCGGCGCCGCCGGCGCCGAAGTCGTCACCCTGGCCGAGCAGGATCTCGTCGAGATCGTCGCCGGCCCAGACGAAGTCGTTGCCGGTATCGGTGATGATCAGGTTGACGCCCTGACCGGCCGAGACAACGTCGTCGCCGGCGCCGGAGCGGATTTCGTCGTCGCCGAACTGATCGGTGATGATGTCGTCGCCGTCGCCGCCGAAGATGAAGTCGTTGCCGATGCCGCCCTCGAGGCGGTCGTCGCCGCCATCGCCCCACAGCGTATCGTCGCCCTCGTCGCCGATCAGCCAGTCGCGGCCTTCCGTGCCGCCGAGCACGACGTGCTCGCCGCCGATGAATTGCAGGAGGCTGAACTCGCCGACCGTTTCGCGGATGACCTTGCGGTTGCCGTTGATGGCACCGAGGAACGGATCGAGGCTGCTGCCGTCGGGGTCGTCGCTGCCGAGGCCGTGGTTGAACTGCTTCGACTGATCGACCTCGAGCTGGTAGTCCATCGCCTTGAACACGTTGCCCGGAAGGTGGCTCGCGTCCGTGTTGCGGGCGATCACCTCGGCGAACTTGTTGTTCTCGAGCTGGGCCGTGAGGTTCAGGTTGGCGAGGCGCGAGAGGTAGTAGAAGCGGTCGCCGTTCTGCAGGTTCTCGAGCTGGACCTCGAACACGAAGTTGAAGGTGGTGCCCAGCATGCCACCGAAGGCCATCTGCTTCTCGGCGAGGCCGCCGATCCAGAAGTCGACAAGGTTGAGGCCGCCGAGGGTACCGCCGGCGTACGCTCCGCGCGCATTGAGGAAGTCGAGACGGTCCGTGGGCGTACCATCGCCGCCGAACACCAGATCCCAGGCTGCGTCGCGCTTGGCGTCAATCGTTGCTGCATCCAAGATCGACTGGTGCGTGCCGTAGGCGGCGATGAAGTTGACGATCGAGGCCGGGTTCTTGAGGTTGGCGGCAAAATCCGCCCAGCTCACGTACGGGCGGACCTGGCTGTCGCCCGAGCCCGCGTAGAATTCGGCGCGCGCCGCATTGAGCTTCGGCACACCGGTCTCGCGGGCGCGGGCGATGTTGATCGCGGCCAGATCGAGCGGCAAGCCGACGAGATTGTTGCGGAGAGCCTCGGTGACGAACTCGTCGATCTCGTTGCCGACCACGCGCGTCATGCCGCGCGCGATGGCGCCGGCCGCAGCCTCGGCATCGATGCCGCTCTGGGCGAACGCGACCGGGTTGAGGAAGGCCTCGATAAGGCCGATCTGCTCCTGGTCGGGACCGGTTACGCCGCCCGCTCCGACCACCTCGTTGTTCGCGTCGAGGCGATCGACTGTCTCGGTCAGCATCGAGTGACCGAAGCGATAGACGGTGTGCGCGAACTCGGCAAGGATCGCGGAGTCGAGCTGTCCGTTGTAGTCGTTGAAGACGTTGACGAAGGGCTGGACCGTGCGCGCGAACTCCTCGAACACGAGATGCTGATACTGCATCTCGGTCGGGACTTTCGCTGCCTGGAACAGGCGCTCGCCGTCCCACACGACGTTGCCCACGGTGGCAGCGCCCAAGGTGGCCGGCGTGAGGTCGACGTCGAGCCATTCGTTGAGGAATGCGAGCTTGTCGGCGGCGTCGGCCAGGACCCGCGCATCCGTCGAACCGGCGGCAAGCACCTGCGCGGCCTGGGCCTCGCTGAGAACGAGCTCCTGGATCAAGAGGACTTGGCGATTGTGCTCCGAGTGGAAAACGTGATGCACGGCGGTGAGGCCGATGTTTTCGTTACCGCGACCGTCGCCCGTGATGTAGTGGCGATCGAGATCCTCGTTGTCGTAGTAGCCCGTGTTGATCTGCACGTTGTCGATCAGGATCTGACCGCCCCCGCCGCCCGAGTTCGCGATCTCGATGCGCAGCCCCTCGCCGGCGAATTCGGCGGCGATCGGACCGGTCGAGATCGTTACAGGTGCCCATTGGCCGTTGGCGGGCGTCGGCAGGGTCACGGTGGCGATGACGTCGCCATCGTCCGTCAGGAGGCGAACAGTGCCGCCGCCGAAGGGCTGCTGGGAGCGGTCGCCGACGTTGAGGCTGAACCGGTAAACTTGACCCTCGACCAAGGTCACAGTGGTGTCCTGTGACAGCGTCGCGCCCGGATTGAGCCAGGCGACCTTGGCGCCGGAATGGCCGGCGGATGCAATAATCTCCGCCGTCGGTTGGTAGACGCCGCCCGTGCCGGTCACGGTCCAACCGGTCGGATTGCCTATGGTGTAGTTGCCGAGCGAGTCGGTGTTGACGCCCGGAGCGCCGGTCACGAGCGAGTCGGTCTCGAAGCTGGTGTTGGCGAGCTGTGCCACGGTGGCGAGACCCGCGGCGGAATCCGGGTCGGCGATCAGGCCGGCGGTCGGGGTGGCGTTGTGCGCGATATCGTCGAGGAACGCGTGGCCGGTGCCGACCTTTCCATCGGCCGTCCGCACCGGATCGGCAAGGCTCGCGGTCTCGGTGATGGCGACCCCGCTCGTGTCGATCGAGCGGACGAGTTGCGGGAAGCCCGTCACCGGATCGGGAATGAAGTTGCCGTAGGCATCGATGACGATCTCGGGCACATCAAAGATGTCGAAGTCGTTGAGCTCGATGCCGAGAATGTTGAGGGCCTGGGCCTTGACGTCGGCCCAGGTGGCGAGACCACCGCCCGACGCCTCGTTGCCGTTCAGGAGGCGGCCGGTCGCGACAGGCACGCCCTCACGCAGCACGTACTCGCGCAGGAAGAACTGGTGCGAGGCGTTCGAGGTGTAGGTCTGGTTCTGGTCAACGAAGGGCGTAACCTTGTTGATGGCGTTCCCGTTCTCGTCGACGGTGGCGCGGGAGATCACCATGAAATTCGTGTTGCCGCCCGGGACGTACAGCGGATCGTCCGGTTGGAGCGGAATGTAGACGGTGCCGAAGCCGCCCTTGCCCACGAGGTCGAGGCCGTGGTCGAAGAACTGGCCGAAGAACGTCATCCAGCCGTTGAAGGGCGAGGAGAGGCCGGCGTCGGGCGCGACGTTCTCGACGATGAGCGTCGTCTTCAGAATATCGCCGGTCAGGCTCGGGTGCTGAAGCAGTCCGTAACCTTCAAGGGCGTCGGAGAGAGCTTCTTCCGCCGCCGTGTCCGTCACCGCCGTGGGGTCGGCGCCCAATCTGCGCGCCTCCAAGACGTCGGCGACCAGCTGCTTGATTTCCAGCATCGCGGTCATCGGGTCGTCGACACCGGCGACCTGGAGGGCCTTGAAGACGACGGCCGGGTTCTTGGGCGTCTGGTCGACAATGAGGTTGGAGATGATGCGCGGATCGGCGTCGACGACATCGCCAGGCTGGATCGCGCGCGAATCGGCGCTCGTGTTCTCAGCATGGACGCCGTAGTCGTTGTTGTTCAGCCAGTTGCCGCCGGGGCCCGGGACGTAGCCGAGGGGAACGCCGGTTCCTGCACCGTTGACGCCGGGAATTGACAGCAGCACGCCCGGACTTTCGAAGATCGGCGGACCGAACGCCAACGCGTCATCGCCTTCGTTGGGGTAGTTGGGCGGCACCGAGTGCGGGAACGGCTGGTCGGCGGATCCGTAATGCTCCTGGCCTGGCGTAAGGTTGTTGTTCGAGCCGTCGACGCGGCGCAGGCCCCAGGGCAGCTCTGAGTTGGGCACCAGCGTGCCGAAGATGTCCGGGTTATTGATAGGATCGGCTTCATGGGCCGCATCAGCCTCGGCGATCTTGATCTGCTGGAGGATAAAATCCAGGTCGCTTCTGATCATCGTTACCATGACGCCGTTCCTCGGTTTTTTGCCTTGGGTTGTTTCGACTTAATTCTTGATGAATTCTTTCCGCTTTTCGCTGTCCCCGCTCTTGGGAGTGCCGGCTGGGAAGTCCGGAGAACCGTCTTCGACGACGGCTTGCATCGTCTCGTCGAGGGAGCGCATGACATCCAGCGCGTGCAGTTCCCACGAGCGCACAGTCGGGACCGCAGCGCACCGCAGCGTCTTCAGCCGCGCCGGAGCCTTCGTGGCCCTGCCCAGAAATTTCCTAAGCAATCCAAGGTCGCCCGCCAGGAACAGGATGTGCGGCTTGCCGCCGTCGCGATGCTCGCCGAGCGCGATTGACGGGGCTGAGCTGTCCTGGAAAAAGAGGGAACTGGTAAATGCGTGTACGTCGGGCGTGTGCGGAGGAGTGAAAAACCTCAACGCCCTCAAACGCCGATGCATTTTCCAGATGAGCGAACGCATTCACTATGCCCCCGAAACTCGCGGGTGTTGCGTTCTTGCTCGTTATCAAAACTTGAGAAATTCCCGATCCAGCGCTAATCGTATTAATCTGACTGCTGAAAAGTGGCTTTCTCTCAGCCTTGGAATGTTCAGACGCAACACTTTACAGATTGTTAAACAATGAGTGATCGAACGGCAGGGTATGGGGTCCAGCCATCTCGGGGGCCTGGCGTCGAACGGTTGTTCAGACTTTGGTCGCAGAACCATCCGACCAAGGTCCTTCGCTGGCTCGCAAGCACTTGGATGGACTGGACGCTGTCGACGCGCTTTTTGATTGCGTCGTCCATCGTCATTTTCACGACGATGATGTCCATCGGCGCCTGGATCGATACCCGGATCAAAACGAGCGTCGTTCAAAACGCTGCGGCGGCGTCGGCCCGCTACATGGAAGCCCTCATCGGTCCGGCCGTGCAGGACATGGGGCACAGCCGGATGCTCACGCCACGCGCGCGGCTTGTCATCTCTGAGCTGATCGAGGACACGTCGCTCGGGCGCAACATTCTCGAGATCAAGATCTGGCGCCTCGACGGCTCCATCGCCTTCTCCTCGGATGGGCGGCATGTCGGAGATTTGCCGCCCATGACGCACGAGCTCGCCGGGGCGCTTGCGGGCCGCGTCATGGCGGACTTCGACGACACGACCGACATCGAATCCATGGACGAGCGGCTTTATGGCAAGCCGATATTCGAGGTCTATGCGCCCATCTACGATATGGAGACCAAGCGCATCATCGGCGTCTCGGAATTCTACGAGGATGCCACCGAGCTGATCCGCGACTTCACGATCGCCCGACAGCAGAGCTGGCTCGTCGTCGGCGCCCTCACCTTCGGCATGCTGGCGCTGCTTTTCGGCATCGTGCACCACGCGAGCTTGCTGATCCTCACGCAGAAGGACGCGCTCAAGGCCCAGATCCACGAGTTGGCGCGTCTCCTGAAGTCCAACGAGGACCTCAGGGCCAAGGTGACGAGCGCCAACTCGAGCAGCGCAAAGGTGTCCGATCAGGTCCTGAGCCGCGTCGGCGCCGACCTGCACGACGGCCCGGCGCAACTCCTGAGCTTCGCGCTCCTCCGGCTGCACGAGATCGGCGCGCCTCCCGGGACGGAGGGGCAGTCACAGCGCCGGACGGAGGCCCTCGACGCCGTGACGCGCGCCACGCAGGACGCCCTGAAGGAGATCAGGAACATATCGGCGGGCGTATCGGTACCCGAGGTCGAAGGCAGGTCGATATCCGCCGTGATCCGCCTTGCCATAGCCCAGCACGAGCGGCGCACGGAAACTACCGTCGACGAGGTCTTGGGGGAGCTTCCGGGCGACCTCTCCCCGACCATTAAGACATGCGCGTTCCGGCTGGTGCAGGAAGGGCTCAACAACGCCTACCATCACGCCGGGGGACAAGGACAATGCGTTCACGTAGCCGAGCGGGGCGACAACTTGATCATCGAGATATCGGACAATGGACCGGGCTTCGTACCGCGCAATCAACCCGGATGCAGCGACACGCTCGGCCTTCGCGGCCTGCGCCATAGGATCGAAGCTCTTGGCGGAACCTTCAACATCCATAGCACCATCGGCACCGGCACCACTTTGAGCGCCACGCTGCCCTGCTCGATCGACGCATGATGACAAAGCTCAGAATTGCGGTCGTAGACGACCATCCCCTCATGCGGGCCGGCGTGGAGCATACGCTGGCGCAGGAGCAGGACTTTGAGGTCGTCGGACGAGGCGGGAGCGCGCAGGAGGCGATCGAGATCGCGAAGGTGCAATCTCCCGACCTGATGCTGCTCGACGTCAATATGCCGGGCGGCGGCATCAACGCCGCCAAGGAGATCGGCACCACGCAGCCCACCGTGCGGCTGCTGTTCCTCACGGTGTCCGAGAGGATGGAGGACGTGACCGCAGCCCTCGAGGCCGGGGTTCGCGGCTATGTGCTGAAGGGCATCGGCGGACCCGACCTGGTGCGCACGGTCCGCTCCGTCGCCGCGGGCGAGACCTACATCACGCCCGACTTCGCCGCGCGTCTGCTCGCCGCGCCGGCCGCCCGCTCGAAGGACCACGAGGAGCCGCTCGAGGCGTTGACGGTGCGTGAGGAGCAAATCCTGCGCGAGGTCTCTCTCGGCCTCACCAACAAGGAGATCGCCAAAAAGCTCGATCTCAGCGAGAAGACCATCAAGCACTACATGAGCGGCGTGCTGCACAAGCTCAGCGCGCGCAATCGCGTGGAGGCCATTGTCGCCTCGCGTCGCCTCAAGGGCGGCAGCGGCTAGCGCACCCGGTCGGCCGGCGGCATGAGTTGCGCCTGCATGATGGCGCGCGGGCGGCGCCTCGCGCCGGGCTGGAAAGTATCGAGCATCCGTCCATATTCTGGTAAGGGTGCGCGTGACCCCATCGCGCGCGACCGCTCGCGCGCCGCGTGGCGCACTTCTGTTCCGAACGCGAATTCAACAGGTTACGCACGCCCATGCTGGTCCTGATCGATAACTACGACAGCTTCACCTACAATCTCGTGCACTTCCTCGGCGAGCTCGGCTCGCAGAGCGAGGTGATCCGCAACGACAAGATCACCGCCGAGGCCGTCATCAAGATGAAGCCCAAGGCGATCGTGCTCTCGCCCGGTCCCTGCACGCCCAACGAGGCCGGCGTGTGCCTCGACCTCATCGCCAAGGCCGGTTCCAGGATCCCGCTGCTCGGCGTGTGCCTCGGCCACCAGGCCATCGGCCAGGCGTATGGCGGCAAGGTCATCCGCGCGCCCGAACCCATGCACGGCAAGCTCTCGACCATCACGCACACGGACAAGGGCGTATTCAAAGGATTGCCGCCCAAGGTCGAGGTGACGCGCTATCATTCGCTGATCGTCGAGAGGAAGAGCCTGCCGGACTGCCTCGAGGTCACGGCCGAGACCGGCGACGGCATCATCATGGGCCTCATGCACAAGACGCATCCCGTGCATGGCGTGCAGTTCCATCCCGAGAGCATCGCCTCCGAGCAGGGCCACGCGCTGCTCGCCAATTTCCTCGAGCTTGCGGGCTTGCATCCGCGCCGGCGCAACGCCTCGCGTCCGCGCGACGCGGCGTAGCGGGGCCCTCGCATGAGCACCCCGAAGGGCGTGAAGTCCTATCTGCAGGCCGCGGCCTCCGGCGAGACGTTCTCTCCACGCGAGATGGCGGAGGCCGTCGCGGCACTGACCGCGGACGGCACGCCCGCGCAGATGGCCGCGTTCCTGATGGCGCTCCGCGTACGCGGCGAGACGGTGGACGAGATCACCGGCGCGGCGCGAGCCATGCGCGAGAAGATGACCGCCGTCAGCGTCTCCCCTGACGCCATCGACATCGTCGGCACCGGCGGCGACGGCCACGGCACCTTCAACGTGTCGACCGGCGCGGCGCTCGTGGCGGCCGGCGCGGGTCTTAAGGTCGCCAAGCACGGCAACCGCTCCGTCTCGTCGCTTTCGGGCGCCTCCGACGTGCTCTCGGCGCTCGGCGTCAAGCTCGACTGCGCGCCTGAGCTTACTGCGCGCGCCGTGGATCAGGCGGGCGTCGGCTTCCTGTGGGCGCCGGCGCATCACCCGGCGTTCAAGGCCTGGGCGGGCGCGCGCGCCGAGCTCGGCGTCCGCACCCTGTTCAACCTGCTCGGACCGATCTGCAATCCCGCCAACGTGCGCCGCCACGTGGTCGGCGTGTTTGCCCCCGAGTGGGTGATCCCCATCGCCGAGGTGCTGCGCGCGCTGGGCTCGGAGCGGGCCTGGGTGGTGCACGGCCACGACGGCCTCGACGAGCTTTCGACCACGGGACCGACGACGGTCGCCTGCCTCGACGGCGGATCGATCACCTCGTTCGAGGTCACGCCCGAGGAAGCCGGGCTCGCCCGGGTCTCGCTGGCCGAGCTCAAGGGCGGCGACGCCGCGCACAATGCCCGCGCCCTGCGCGACTTGCTCGCCGGCGCACCTGGTCCCTACCGCGACATCGTGCTCCTCAACACCGCGGCGGCCCTGATCGTCGGCGGCAAGGCCGCCTCGCTGGTCGAGGGCGTCGCGCTCGCCGAGGAGGCCATCGCCTCGGGCCGCGCGGCCAAGGCGCTGGACAAGCTCATTCAAGTGAGCCAAGGCACGGCTTAACCACGGGGCGTGCGCCTCTGGGACCGGCCCGTCCCCCTTCGGGCATGCTATCCTCTACCCGCGCTCCCGATCGTCGAGGCTTCGCCCATGACCCGCCTGCTCTTCGCCGCCATGCTTCTCGCATCTGCCGCCGCTCTCACTCCGGCGCCGGCACACGCGGGCGATGACAACACGTCGATGCCGAAGACGCTCGTCATCGGCTACGACGAGGAAGGCAAGATCGATGCCTCTGCCGAGGCCTGCCGCGTGTTCGTCACGGAGGTGGTCGAGTGGGAGAAGGCCGAGATGGAGCAGGCCGTGCGCGACGTCTGCGCGGTGCGCCAGAAGCACCTCGACGCCTATGCCGCCTTCCAGGCCGCCTACGGCAAGTTCCGCTCGACGATGCAGGAGCAGACCCGCTTCGACGGCGGCAAGGCGGCAACGAGCCTCGCCGGTCTGGTCAAGAGCTGCATCGAGATGAAATGGGCGCTCTCGACCGGCGGCCACAACATCGGCATCGACATGGTGCCGAACACCATCGACGCCGAATGCCTCGACAAGGGCCGCGCCATCCTGGTCGAGGAGACCAACCGGCTCAACATCGACATGCCGCAGCCCAAGGCCGGCAACTGAGGCTCCGCACGACGACGGATAGGATTGGATACGACACACCCCATGGCCGACATCCTGGACAAGATCACCGAGTACAAGCGCGAGGAGGTGGCGCGTGCAAAACGCGCGCAGCCGCTGCACGTGCTCGCCGAGCTTGCGCGCAGCGCACCCCGCGTGCGCCCGTTCCGTTTCGCGATCGAGAGCAAGCATATGGTGGGCGAGGTCGCGCTCATCGCCGAGATCAAGAAGGCCTCGCCCTCGAAGGGCCTCATCCGCGCCGACTTCGATCCCCCGGCTCTCGCCCGCGCCTACGCGGCAGGCGGCGCCGCGTGTCTTTCCATTCTCACGGACGGGCCTTCATTCCAGGGCGCGCCCGAGTACCTGACGCGTGCGCGGGCGGCGGTGGAGCTGCCGGTGCTGCGCAAGGACTTCATGATCGACACCTACCAGGTGGCGGAGGCGCGCGCCTGGGGGGCGGACTGCATTCTGATCATCATGGCCGAGGTGGACGACGCGCTCGCCGCCGATCTCGCGTCCGCCGCCGAGGACTGGGGCATGGACGCTATCGTCGAGGTACACGACGCGGCAGAGCTCGAGCGCGCGCTGCGCCTGCCCTGCCGCCTGATCGGCGTCAACAATCGCAACCTCAAGACGTTCGAGACCACGCTTGCGACGACCGAGGCGCTGGCGCCGCGCGTGCCGAACGAACGCATCGTCATCGCCGAGAGCGGCATCTTCACCCCCGCCGACATCGCGCGCCTGAAGCGCGTCGGCGTCGAGACGTTCCTCGTCGGCGAAAGCCTGATGCGTCAGGCCGACGTCACCGCAGCGACCCGCGCACTGCTCGGGGAGGACGTGTGATGACTTCTTTCAATCAACTCGGATGGATCCCCGCCCAAGGCGGGGATGACGGAATTCATTGGGGTGGCTGGTCTCTCATTGCGGAAGACGCGCCTCACCATTCAACGTCATCCCCGCGAAGGCGGGGATCCATCCGGGCGGAAGGCGCCCGCGGGAATGACGCTGCGTCGGGTCGGAGGCCCCGCACCAGATGACCAAGCTCACGCATCTCGACGACAAGGGCCGGGCGCGGATGGTGGACGTGGGCGAGAAGCCCGCGACCCAGCGCGTCGCCGTCGCCGAGGGCTTCATCGCCATGCGGCCCGAGACGCTGGCCCTCGTCATCGCGGGCGGCGCATCCAAAGGGGACGTGCTGGCGGCCGCTCGCATCGCCGGCATCATGGCCGCCAAGAAGACGAGCGAGCTGATCCCGCTCTGCCACCCGCTCGCCCTCTCCAAGGCGTCGATCGAGTTCGCGCCGTCCGAGACCCCCGCGGGGTTGCATATCCGCGCCGAGGTGCATGTCACGGGGCCGACCGGCGTCGAGATGGAGGCGCTGACGGCGGTCTCGGTCGCGGCGCTGACGCTCTACGACATGCTGAAGGCCGCCGACCGAGGCATGGAGATCGGCGGCGTCCGTCTGCTGGAGAAGTCCGGCGGTCGATCTGGTGATTACGCGGCTCCGCCGCGGTCCGGCAGTTTCACCGCCGCGCCGCGCGGCAACAAGGGCTGAGCCATGCCGCTGCTGCCCGTCGCCGACGCGCTCGCCCGTGTGCTGGCGGACATCGCGCCGCCCGCCGAGGAGATCGTTCCCATCACCGAGGCGGCCGGGCGCGTCTTGGCGCAGGACCTCGCGGCCAGGCTCACGCAGCCGCCGTTCGATGCCTCGGCCATGGACGGCTATGCGGTGCATGGCGACGGCGCGGCGCTCATCGGCTCGCAGTGGCGGGTCGTCGGTGAATCGGCCGCGGGACGCGGCTACACCGGTGAGGTGGGACTCGGCCAGGCCGTGCGCATTTTCACCGGCGCACCGGTCCCCAAAGGTTGCGGCACGGTCGTGATCCAGGAGGACGTGTCGCGCGCGGGCGACCTCGTCACCGCCATCGACGGCACGGCGCTCGGCGCCAACATCCGCCGCGCCGGCGACGACTTCGCGCAGGGCCAGGTGCTCTTGAAACGCGGACGGCGGCTCGAAGCGCACACGGTGACGCTCGCCGCCGCCATGGGCTACGGCGCCGTTCCGGTCGCGCGCCAGCCGGTGGTGGCGATCCTTGCTACCGGAGACGAGCTCGTGCCGCCGGGCACGCTGCCCGGGCCGGATCAGATCGTGTCCTCCAATCCGGTGGGGCTCGCGGCGCTGGTCGCGGAGGCGGGCGGTGTCCCGCGCCTTCTCGGAATTGCCCCGGACCGCATCGAGGCGATCAAGGCCGGCATCGCCGAGGCGCGCGACGCGGACGTCCTCGTCACCATCGGCGGCGCGTCGGTCGGCGACCACGATCTCGTCGGCGCGGCGCTCACCGAGCAAGGTCTCGATCTCGCATTCTGGAAGATCGCGCTGCGGCCGGGCAAGCCCCTCATGTTCGGTCGCCTCGGCGCCCAGCGCGTGCTCGGGCTTCCTGGAAATCCGGTCTCGGCACTGATCACGGCGCGCGTGTTCCTCATGCCGCTGATCCGAGCGCTACTCGGAGCGCCAACGGAAGCGCGTGCGCTCGAGACCGCGATCCTTACCCTCCCCCTCGAGGCCAACGGCCCGCGCCTGCACCTCATGCGTGCCAGGCTCGGGCGCGACGCGGCCGGTGCGCTGAGCGTCACGCCGATGCCGTCGCAGGACTCGTCCCTGCTCGCCGCCCTCGTGGAAGCGGATGCCCTGATCCGGCGCGAGCCGGGGGCTGCGAAGGCGAACGTGGGCGATGCGGTGCCGGTGGAGAGGTTGCGCTAGACGCTCGGTCGAGCGCCCGGACGATCAAAGCCCGGTCACGGCCGGCTTGCTCACCTCGTCGGCGCTGAGCGGGCGCACCGCGTAGATGCGCTCCCCGGGCACGCAGTCGGTGCGGTTGCGCACGAAGGCGATGGCGCCGGCCTCGTCCGCGATCTCGACGTTCATGAACGCGGACGCCGAAAGATCGGAGTACGCATACTGGGGCGTGATCTGGATGCGCCACCCCGCAATCGTCGTCATGCGTCCTACCCCCGACAACTCTACAGCTTACGGATCATAGGCGCGGCGTGGCGCGGGGCGAGGGGAATTGGGCGGTAATGTAAATTTGCGCGGAAGCGCTAATTCCTATCCTGGGCCGCTCTGAACTCTCTCATGAACTTGAGGCTGCCCTGTCCAACCGCTGTAGGGCCAAAGCGAACGATTAACCCAACCATGGCCGCTGAGGCGATAACGCCAATAAACAGACCCAACAAGAAATAGCCCTTCACCCACGTGCTGCTGGCTACGCGGAAATTTCTCCACGGCCAAACAACAAACAGCGAGAGGCACGCAATCAACACGGCGAACGCGACGGCAGCGGGGCCGAGCGCTTCGAGATTGCCCAATGGGCTATCGAGCATGAGCCAGAGCCAGGCGCGATCAAAAAACGGCAGAATGTCGTTGATCATCTCGCGCATGATGCCCACCCGCCGTCCACGTCCCGCCCACGGACTATAGCGCGCCCGCACGACGCTTTACCCACGAACGTTGAGAGCCGAACGAACAACTTGCCGGCCGCCGGGTAGCCGGTGCTGTCCGTCCTAGTTGGGGTACCGGGTAGCACTTGCGGAACCTTGCAGGAACGATTAGGGTACATTCACGATTTGTTTAGGTGAGTCTTGCCAAGCACCCGGTTGCAGCATCATCGGGTGCTGAAGGTCCGCATGCTGTGCCCCGGCGCGATGCCGGCGCAGCGTCAGCCGCGGCCGCGTAGATCGAAATCTCGGCCTCGCGTATCGGGCCTTGCACGGGAGGCACCATGCTGACTTCGAAGCAGAAAGAGCTTCTGCTCTTCATCCACGAGCGCATGCAGGCGGACGGCGTGCCGCCCTCCTTCGACGAGATGAAGGACGCGCTCGATCTCAAGAGCAAATCCGGCATCCACCGGCTCATCACGGCGCTCGTCGAGCGCGGCTTCATCCGCCGCCTGCCGCACCGCGCGCGTGCCATCGAGGTCCTGAAGCTGCCCGAGACGTCGAGCGTGGCGGTCTCCGCCGCATCCGCCGCCGAGCCGCGACGCATCGGCTTCCAGCCGAGCGTCATCGAGGGCGCGAAAGTGCGCAACATCGCCCCGCCTCCTCCCTCGCACATGCTGGATAGCCGCACGGTCTCGGTGCCGGTCATGGGCCGCATCGCGGCGGGCGTGCCGATCTCCGCCATCCAGAACCACACGCACGACATCGCCTGCCCGCCGGACCTCCTCACCAACGGCGAGCACTTCGCGCTCGAGGTGAAGGGCGACTCCATGATCGAGGCCGGCATCCACGACGGCGATACGGTTATCATTCGCCGCTGCGACACCGCCGAGAACGGCGACATCGTCGTAGCCCTCGTCGAGCAGGACGAAGCGACCTTGAAACGGCTGCGCAAGAAGGGCTCCACGATCGCGCTCGAAGCCGCGAACCCCGAGTACAAGACGCGCATCTTCGGCCCCGACCAGGTGGACATCCAGGGCCGGCTCGTCGGCCTGATCCGGCGCTATTGAAGGGGCCCCGCGTTTCAGCGCACGGATTTTCGAGGGCGTGATGGCGAAGGCAAGCCTTCCCCGTCACGCCCTCGCGTTATTTTGGGGCGGGGCTCGAGGGCCCGCTCCGCGCGAAGGGGGCGCTCAATCCGCCGGCCAAGGAGACTTCGTTCGCTCCGGCTTCTGCGTCCACGGCCTGTCGCCGCGCCGATCGGCGGCGGTTTCGATGCGGGCGATGCGCGCGGCGCCGCCGGGCGCGTCCTTCGCCAGCGTGATCGCGTGCGTGCCGTCGCGGGCGAGCGTGCGGCGGTCGAGGACGAGCAGCGGAGCCGTGCAATCGCGCGGCGCCGAGAGGTCGCTGATCACGATGTGCGCGCGAGAGCAGTCCTCGGCCATCGCGGAAACATGACGGGTCTTGGCGATCGTCAGACCCTTCACCGTGGCGACGCATCCGGTCCCGTCGCAGCGGAATCCGCGCGCGCGCAGCGCCTCGCGCGGCTTGCGGCCGTCGCCATCGTGCTCGAGCCAGCGCTCGAGCTCGAAGGTGCCGCTCCTCGGTCCGGCTGCCGCAAGTAGCCCATCCGGCCCGCGCACGGCGACCAGCGTGCCGCCGCGCCCGGCCAGGATGTCCGCCCGCTCGCCGCCGTTGGCCGCCACCAAGACGCCCGCGGCGATGGCCACGACGCCGAGCGCGCGCCAGCGCGTCTGCCACAACGCCACCCACAGCCCGCCCGCGATCATGAGCGCGAAGCTCGTGTCCGATATCTCGGCGATGTGCATCACGGCCCCCGGCAGCGACGCGACCCACCGGGCCGTCGCCGTCATGGCGTCGATGCCCTGCCCCATGAGCGCGAGCGGCCAGACCTCGAGCCCGAGCGGCATCAGGAGCAGCGTCAGCAGCGCCGCCGGCATGACGATCAGGTTGCAGATCGGAACGGCGATGAGGTTGGCGATGAGCGCGTACTGCTGGCTTCGGTGGAAGTGATAGGCCCCGATCGGCGCCACCGAAAGGCTCGCCACCACCGTCGACAGCACGATGCCGCCGAGAAAGAACGCGACCGCCCGCAGCCATCCGCCGCGATCCTGCGCGTCGCTCGTCGCCCGCGCGGCCTCGTAGGCGGCGATCAGCGACACCACGGCCGCAAACGACATCTGGAAACCGGGGTCGAGCAGGCTTTCCGGAAAGCACGCCAGGATGACGAGTGCGGCGATGGCCACGTTGCGCATGGCGAGCGCCTGCCGGTCGAGCATCACGGCAAGGAACATGATCGAGATCATGAGGAAGGCGCGCAGCGTCGCGATCGAGGGCGCCGAGATCATGAGGTAGCCGCCTGCCCCGCAAAGCGCCGCCGCGGCCGCCCACTTCTTGGTCGGAAAGCGGAGCGCGATGGCCGGAAAGAGCGCGAGCAGTAGGCGCACCGCGCCATACACCGAGCCCGCCATGATCACCATGTGCAGGCCCGAGATGGAAAGGATGTGGATGAGGCCCGAGTCGCGATAGGCGTCGTTGGTCTCGTCCGTAATGCCGCCGCGCTCGCCCGTGATCAGCGAGACGGCGATGGCGCCGGTTTCTCCCGGCAACGCGGTTCTGATGCGCTCGGCGATGCCCTGGCGCAGGAGTTCCACCGGCCGGCGCGCCGACGCCTCGGAGCCCGGCGCGGCGGCGATCTCCGGGGGATGGATGGCGTAGCCGGTGGCACCGAGGCCCTGGAACCAGGCCCAGCGCGCGAAGTCGTAGCCGCCGGGGAGCGACGGTGGCGATGGCGGGCGCAACGTGGCGCGAAGCCGGACCCGATCGCCGGGCTTCAGGCCCTCGCGTTTTGTCATCACCCGCACGCGGATGCGCGATGGCGTCTCGCGCGTGGACAACCCCTTGATGGCGGAGACGCTGATGGTGAGGCGCTCGCCCCGACCGGGGCGGGGCTCGATCAGCTCGACGACGCCGGTCACGTCAGCGCGGCGCATCTCGTGCCCGAGCACGGGCGCGCGCGTCGCCTCCGTGCGGGCCTTGGCGACGGCGAAGCCGAGCGCCGCCGCGAGAAGCCCAAGCGCGGCCGCGCGCATGAGGCTCGTTCGCCGCGTGCCCGCGACAAGCCCCAGCGCCGCTGTTGGCACCGCGATCGCCATCCCCAGGCCCGGCTCGGCGGGCAGCGCGAAGTAGGCCGCGATGCCGAGGCCCGTCATCACCGGGAGCCAAAGGAACCAGCGGGCACGCTCGCCCTCGAGGTGATCCACGAGGCGCGACGGGACGAGCGTCGCCCCGAGCCGGCGCACGTGGCCCCAGCCGCTCGCCGCACGCGCGCCCTCGACCAGAGCCTGCACGAACGCCCCCATTCCTTCGACCGGACGCACGCGTAGCCGGCGCGGGGCAAGATTTGCGGGCGCGCAGCCGCACCCCACCATGCGCGGGATTGCGGGCACTTCTCTCGCCGCGTGCGGCCATGCTACATGGCGGGCCGAACCCCACGAAACCAGGCCGGATCCCCCATGACGGACTCTCAACGGACGACCGGCGGCGCACCCGTCGTGCGCTTCGCACCCTCGCCCACCGGATACCTTCATATCGGCGGCGGCCGGACGGCCCTGTTCAACTGGCTTTATGCGCGCGGGCGGGGCGGCACCTACCTCCTGCGCATCGAGGACACGGACCGCGAGCGCAACAACCCCGAGGCGGTGGCGGCGATCCTCGACGGGCTCACCTGGCTCGGCCTCGACTGGGACGGAGAGCCCGTTTCGCAGTTCTCGCGCGCTGGGCGGCACCGCGAGGTGGCCGAGGCCCTGCTGGCGGGCGCCAACGCCTACCGCTGCTACATGACTCCGGCGGAGATCGAGGCGCAGCGCGCCCAGGCCGAGGCCGAGAAACGGCCGCTCACCATCCGCTCGCCATGGCGCGACCGCGATCCCTCCGAGGCACCGGCCGGGGCGCCCTTCGTCATCCGCCTCAAGGCGCCGCGCGAGGGCGAGACGGTGGTGGACGACCATGTGCAGGGCCGCGTCGTGTTCCAGAACAAGGAGCTCGACGACCTCATCATCCTGAGGAGCGACGGCAACCCCACCTACAATCTGGCGGTGGTGGTCGACGACCACGACATGGGCGTGACGCACGTGATCCGCGGCGTGGATCACCTCACCAACGCCGCGCGGCAGACCCAGATCTACCGCGGCATGGGATGGGACGTGCCCGACTGGGCGCACGTGCCGCTCATCCACGGTGCGGACGGGGCGAAGCTCTCGAAGCGTCACGGCGCGCAGGGCGTCGAGGAGTACCGCGCCATGGGCTACTTGCCGGCGGCGCTCCGCAACTACCTCGTGCGTCTCGGCTGGAGCCACGGCGACGACGAGATCATGTCGACGGACCAGCTCAAGGACTGGTTCGACATCGACGGCATCAACAAGAGCGCCTCGCGCTTCGATTGGAAGAAGCTCGACGACCTCAACGGTCACTATCTGCGGGCGTCTCCCGACGCGGAGCTGCTGGCGGGTATTCAAAGCCTGCTGCCGCATCTCGACTTCGCGGCCCTGGCCGCCCTTGCCGTCGATCCCAAGGCGCCGCCCCGCTCCGACGTCGCCCTCGCACGCGAGGTCGCATCCCTTGCGCCGAGCGCCGCGACCGGAGCCGACCTTGAGGCGCGCTTCGCGGCCAAGGGATGGGATACGCTCCTCGCCGCCCTCCCCGCGCTCAAGGAGCGCGCCAAGACGCTCGCCGAGCTTGTGGGACAGGCCCTGTTTCTGGTGGCAGAGCGCCCCCTCGCGCTCGACGACAAGGCCCAGAAGCTGCTCGACGCGGATGCGCGCGCCGTTCTCGGCGCTCTGATCGGCCGTCTCGAGGGCGCGGAGGCATGGGACGCCGCCGCGCTCGAGGCCATCGTGCGCGCCTATGCCGAGGAGACCGGCGCCAAGCTCGGCAAGGTCGCGCAACCGCTTCGTGCGGCGCTGACGGGACGTGCCGTGTCGCCGCCGGTGTTCGATGTCATGGCGGCGCTGGGGCGCGAGGAGGCGCTCGCCCGCCTCGCGGACCAAGCGGCGTGAGGGTCGCGGTCGATGTTTTCACCACCTGAAACCTGCAAGCCCAATTCGCCGTTTCTGATTGCCCTCCGTTTAGGTATACTGCAGCGCAGCAATAGGTGATTGCCGCAGCTCGTCCCAGCGATCTGCACTCGGACTATTAACGATCCTCCCTGATCCAAGGAGAAGCTGAATGGGCATCCAGGACCCTACGGTTCCCAAGGCGGAAGCACGCCAGGCCGAGCTCAAGCTCAACGGGAAATCGGTGCCGCTCGAAGTACGATCCGGGACCATCGGTCCGGAGGTCGTCGACATCGCCAGCGTCTATCGCGAGACCGGCTGCTTCACCTACGATCCGGGTTTCACCTCGACCGCGAACTGTTCGTCAGCCATCACCTTCATCGACGGCGACAAGGGTGAGCTGCTCTATCGCGGCTACTCGATCGACGAGCTCGCGGAGAACTCCAACTTCCTCGCCACCTGCTACCTGCTCTTGCACGGCGACCTCCCGACCAACGAGGAATTCAAGGCATTCCGCCACACCATCACGCGCCATACCATGGTGCACGAGCAGATGACCCGCTTCTTCACCGGGTTCCGGCGGGACGCGCATCCGATGTCGATCATGGTGGCCGTGGTCGGCGCCCTGAGCGCGTTCTATCACGACTCAACCGACATCAACGATCCGAAGCAGCGCGAGACCGCGAGCCATCGCATGATCGCCAAGATGCCGACGATCGCCGCCATGGCCTACAAGTACTCGATCGGGCAGCCCTTCATCTATCCGCGCAACGACCTCGACTACACGTCGAACTTTTTGCAGATGTGCTTCTCGGTGCCGTGCGAGCCCTACATCGTCAATCCGGTGGTGGCGCGCGCGCTCGATCGCATCTTCATCCTGCACGCGGACCACGAGCAGAACGCCTCGACCTCGACCGTCCGTCTCGCGGGCTCCTCGGGCGCCAACCCGTTCGCCTGCATCGCGGCCGGCATCGCCTGCCTCTGGGGACCGGCGCACGGCGGCGCCAACGAGGCGGCGCTCAACATGCTCGAGGAGATCGGCACCGTCGACCGCATCCCCGAGTACATCGCCAAGGCCAAGGATAAGACGAGCGGCTTCCGCCTGATGGGCTTCGGACACCGCGTCTACAAGAACTACGATCCGCGCGCCAAGGTGATGCAGAAGACCTGCCACCAGGTGCTCGACGAGCTCGACAAGCGCAACGAGCCGCTGCTGGCCGTCGCCATGGAGCTCGAGCGCATCGCGCTGCAGGACGACTATTTCGTCTCGAAGAAGCTCTACCCCAACATCGATTTCTACTCAGGCATCACGCTGAAGGCGATGGGCTTCCCCGTCGACATGTTTACGGTGCTGTTTGCGGTCGCGCGCACCGTCGGCTGGATCGCGCAGTGGAAGGAGATGATCGAGGACCCGGAGCAGCGCATCGGCCGTCCGCGCCAGCTCTACATCGGCCCCGCGCGCCGTTCGTTCCCCAAGCCGGGGGCGTGAGGTCTTCGCGCTCGTCGCGCACCATCACACCGGAGAGGTGGCGGGTGCGCAGGCGACTTTGCCCAACACACCATGGCCGGGGTCATCGCGGCGCGATGCTTCGCATCGACACCCGGCCATCCAGGGTCATTCGCCTCGACGGGCCCTTCCAAGGTTGGCACTTATGGATTGGCTCGTGTTCTCCGCCCCAAAGCGTAATCGAGCACGATCTCGGCAGCGGCGTCGCTGGGGCTCGGCCCATCGAACCTCATGATGTCCGGGATGCGCGAAAGCGCCGCGAGATGGGCCGCCCGCTCGGGCGTGTCTCCGAGAAGCGGCAAGAGCGTGTTGGCGAGGTTCGAAGGCGTCGCTTGCTCCTGGTGGAACTCGGGAATGGCGTTCTCGCCGAGGACGAGGTTCGCGAGCACGGTGGTCGGCGCCTTGATCATGCGGCGCAGGAACGGCGCCGCCAGGGGATCGACGCGATAGGCGACCACCATCGGAGTGCCGGCGAGCGCAAGCTCGAGTGTGACGGTCCCCGACGCGGCAAGCGCGGCACGCGCAAGCTTGAAAGCACGGAACTTGTCGTCCTCGCCCTCGACGATATGCGGGCGCACCGGCCAGCTTTTGCGCAGCTGCTCGATCTTCGCCCGCATGTGCGGCACGCAGGGGAGCAGCACCTCGGGGGCCGGTCCGCGCTCGCAGACGATGCGGAGCGCGTCGCCGAAGGGCTCCATGAGGCGGCCCACCTCGGATGAGCGGCTGCCGGGCAGCACGGCCACAACGGGACGCTTGGCATCGAGGCCGAGTTGGGCGGCGAGCGGAGCCGGATCGAGCCCCGCGAGCCAATCCAGGCGCTCGGCGAGCGAATGGCCGACGTAGGTGCACGGCGGGCCGCCGAGCCGCGCGTGGGTCGCGGGCTCGAAGGGCAGGAGGCCGAGGATGTGGTCGACGTAGGGGCGCATTTTTTTGGCGCGGCCCGGACGCCACGCCCAGACGCTCGGGCTCACGTAGTCGATGATCGGAATATCCGGCCGGCGCGTCCGGATGCGCTTGGCGATCGGATGCGTGAACTCCGGGCTGTCGATGATGACGACGGCATGCGGGTCGAAGCCAAGCGCGTGATCGACCGCCTCGTGGACGCGGCGCACGATGCGCGGCAGGTGGCGCAGGATGGACAATGGCCCCATGACGGCGACGTCGGACATCGGGAAGTCCGAGACAAAGCCGCCCTCGCCCTCCATCAGCTCGCCGCCGACGCCCTTTAGCACGAGGCGCTCGCCGAGGCGCCGGCGCAGGGCGCCGATGAGCTTGGCACCGAGCGCATCGCCCGAGTGCTCGCCCGCGACGAGATAGAGGCGAACCTCGCCATCCGGGGGCGTCGTGCTCATGCCGCCCCCCGCGCGCCGTGCTGCTCCGATTTCCGTTTCGTCATTCCGGGCGACGCGAGCGAACGCGCACAAGACCCGGAACCCAGCCTAAGAGTCGCCGAAGGCACAAAGGGTCTATTGCGGGAGGAGTCTTGCGCCGGGTTCCGGCTCGGCGCTCGGCTTCGCCGTCGCTTGGCCGGACTGACGGAGTCAGGATCGCGCCTCATCATGCTGCTTTTCCATCCGACACGCGCACGAGCACGCAGATCCCTTTGGTATCGGCATCCGCGACCCTGTCCGCCGGCACCGGCTCGTCCACTCCTGCATCCGCCACGGCGATGCCTGCATATCCGGCGGAGGCCACACGGTCTATGACGGCAGCCGTGAGGTCGCCCATGGATCGGAGCGACGCAATCCCGCGGCGGCGATGCGTGAGGCTCGCCCACTGCCGCAGCCCCGCCGCGCGCGCCAGGGTTTCCTCGACCCCCTCGCCGCCCGCCTCGACCGCCAGCACGTGGTTGCGCACCACCACCGCCGCGCGCCCGACGCCGAAGCGGCCCAACGCATCGAGCACCGCGACGGCCTTGATCGCGTCGAGAACGGCGTGCCGCTCCGGGCTCGCGCGCGTAAGGCAGCGGAAAGGCATCGAAACAGCACGCGCATCGAAGCGGCGCAGCGTCGCCTCGACCTCGGCGTCCGGCTCCCCTTCGACGAAAATCCCCGCGCCGTCCGCCCGGCTCACGGTGAGACGCCGGTCGGCGACCAGCACGCGTCCGGCCTCCACCGCGATGCCGGCGAGCCCGGCGCTGCTGGCCCCGTCGACGGTCGCGGGGCCGATGGCCGGCATGTCGACGCGCATGTCCTGGCCCGGCTTCGATCGCTTGACGAGCACGCCGCCCCCGGAGGGCATGCTGTCGCTCGCGGCGCGGCGCCTCGCGGCACGCGCGATCATGCGGTCGGTCCCCTCGGCCCCCTCGACGGCGCCGATGCGACCGCCGCCGACAATGACGCTCTGCCCGATATCGTAAGGGCCGAGCGCGCGCACGAGATCGAATCCGAGTGCGATGTCGGCGCGGTCGCCGGCTCCGGATCGTGCGCTCCCGAGGGGACCCTCGCCGATGACGAGTTCGGGCGCGGCGTCGCCGGGCGCGATCACGTTGAGGCCCTGCTGCTCGAAGAAGCGCACCACGCGGCGCAGCACGCTGTCGTCGCCGCCGGCGGCGACGATGCGCACGATCTTCGGCAGGTAGCGGAACAGGCCGAGGTCGGGCTTCAGGTCGCGCAGCTCAGGCCGGTGCACGCGCCCGACGATGACGAGATCGGTGGCCCGCGCCGCCTTCAAGGCGCGCAGCATGGCGCCGATCTGGCCCCAGTTGACGCGTGTCAGGGGGTAGCCGGAGAAGTCGGCGTCGGCCTCGCCGGCGATGGCCACGATGGAAACGGGAATTCCCCGCGCCGCCGCGCTGTCGGCGATCTCGCGGGGCACGCCGCCGCCTCCGGCCAGTATTGCGAGCCGCCGTGCCGTCGCGTCCATGGTGTCCCCTGCCGCCGCGTCAGGGGATGGCTATAGGACAGTCTGCGGGCGGCGGGCAACAGGCAGTGGTTCGGACGCCTCAGACGTCGAGCGTATTGTCGCGCTCCCACTGCGTGAGGTGCGAGGCGTAGCTGTTCCACTCGGCTGTCTTGAGCTTGACATACGCCGCCGCGAACTCCTCGCCGAGCGCCAGCTTCAGGCTTGCGTCCGCGTTGAAGTTGCGGATGGCGTCGAGCAGGTTGAGCGGCAGCTTCGGCGCGTCCTTCACCGTATGACCGTCCTGATACATGTCGATGTCGAGGCGCTTGCCGGGATGCGCGTTGCGCTCGACGCCGTCGAGGCCCGCGGCAATGATGACGGCCTGCAGGAGATACGGGTTGGCGGCCCCGTCCGGAAGCCGCAGCTCGAAGCGGCCCTTGCCGGGCACGCGCACCATGTGCGTGCGGTTGTTGCCGGTCCAGGTCACGGTGTTCGGCGACCAGGTCGCACCAGAAATCGTGCGCGGCGCGTTGATGCGCTTGTAGGAGTTCACCGTCGGATTGGTGATGCCCGAGAGCGCCTCGGCGTGCTGCATGATGCCGCCCAGGAAGTTGTAGCCCTGTTGCGAGAGACCCATCTCCTCGGTCGCGTCGTAGAACTTGTTCGTGGTGCCGGCCGTATCCCAGACCGAGATGTGCACGTGGCAGCCGTTGCCGGTGAGATTGGCGAACGGCTTCGGCATGAACGTTGCGCGCAGGCCGTGCTTCTCGGCGACCGTCTTGACCATGTACTTGAAGAACGAATGGCGGTCGGCGGTCACCAGCGCGTCGTCGAAGTTCCAGTTCATCTCGAACTGGCCATTGGCGTCCTCGTGGTCGTTCTGATACGGGCCCCAACCGAGCTGCAGCATGTAATCGCAGATCTCGGAGATGATGTCATAGCGCCGCGTGAGCGCCTGCTGGTCGTAGCAGGGCTTCGACGCCTGATCCCTGGCGTCCGAGATCGCCGTGCCGTCGGCGTTGATCAGGAAGTATTCGCATTCGACGCCGGTCTTGACGCGCAGCCCCTTGGCGGCGGCCTTGTCGACGATCGACTTCAGCACCACGCGCGGGGACTGAGGGACGAGCTTGTCCTCCATCACGAGGTAGGAGGGCACCCAGGCGACGTCCGGCTTCCAGGGGAGCTGGATCAGTCCCGAGGGATCGGGCATGCCGAACATGTCGGGATGCGCGGGCGTCATGTCGAGCCAGGTTGCAAAGCCCGCGAAACCCGCGCCGTCCTTTTGGATCTCTCCGATCGCCGCCGCCGGCACCAGCTTGGCGCGCTGGAAGCCGAAGAGGTCGGTGAACGAGATCATGAAGTAGCGGATACCGCGTTCCTTGGCGATCTGTGCCAGATCCTGAGACATTTTATTCCTTCCCCCCGGACATTGGGTTGACGTGTGGTGTTGCCCTTGCGGGGGCACTCATTTCAGAGTCTAGAAAGTTCCTTGTCCCGGAATCCAGCCCGTCCCCGCGAGCGGCACGCGCGCCATGGCGGCGGCCTCGATGGTGAGCGCGCAGAGATCCTCCGGCTCGAGATTGTGGATGTGATTGTGGCCCGCCGCGCGCGCGATGGTCTGCAGCTCGAGCGTCATGACCTTGAGATAGTTGGCGAGACGGCGGCCCGCGCGGATCGGATCGAGGCGCTTGGCAAGCTCCGGGTCCTGCGTGGTGATGCCGGCAGGATCGCGTCCCTCGTGCCAGTCGTCGTAGGCGCCGGCCGTGGTGTGAAGCTTCTGGTACTCGTCCTCGAGCGCCGGATCGTTGTCGCCGAGCGCGACCAGCGCCGCCGTGCCGACGGCGACGGCGTCGGCGCCGAGCGCCAGCGCCTTGGCGCAGTCCGCGCCGTTGCGGATGCCGCCCGAGATGATGAGTTGAACCTTGCGGTGCATGCCGAGGTCCTGCAGCGCCTGCACCGCCGGACGGATGCACGCCAGCGTCGGCTGGCCGACGTGCTCGATGAACACCTCCTGCGTGGCGGCCGTGCCGCCCTGCATGCCGTCGACCACCACGACGTCCGCGCCGGCCTTCACGGCGAGCGCCACGTCATAGTACGGCCGCGCGCCGCCGACCTTGATGTAGATCGGCTTCTCCCAGTCGGTGATCTCGCGCAGCTCGAGGATCTTGATCTCGAGATCGTCGGGGCCGGTCCAATCGGGATGGCGGCACGACGAGCGCTGGTCGATGCCCTTCGGCAGCGTGCGCATTTCAGCGACGCGATCCGAGATTTTCTGGCCGAGAAGCATGCCGCCTCCGCCGGGCTTGGCGCCCTGACCGACGACGACCTCGATCGCGTCAGCCCGGCGCAGGTCGTCCGGATTCATGCCGTAGCGCGAGGGCAGATACTGATAGACCAGCGTCTGCGAATGCCCGCGCTCCTCGGGTGTCATGCCGCCGTCGCCCGTCGTCGTCGACGTGCCGGCAAGCGTGGCGCCGCGACCGAGCGCCTCCTTGGCGTTGCCGGATAGCGCTCCGAAGCTCATGCCCGCGATCGTAATGGGAATCTTGAGCTCGATCGGCTTCTTGGCGAAGCGCGTGCCGAGCGTGACGGTGGTCGAGCAACGCTCGCGGTACCCCTCGAGCGGATAGCGCGACATGGAGGCGCCGAGAAACAGCAGATCGTCGAAATGCGGGAGCTTGCGCTTCGCACCCGCGCCGCGGATGTCATAGATGCCTGTCTGGGCGGCGCGGCGGATCTCGGACAGCGTGTAGTCGTCGAAGGTCGCGGACTTGCGGGGCGTGGTCGGAGGGTTCTGGTAGCTCATCAGTAGGCGTCCGCGTTGTCGATGTTGAAGTTGTAGAGGTTGCGCGCCGAGCCGTAGCGCTTGAACTCGGAGGTCTTCACACCGTTGACGCCCGCCTTCTTCAGGATCGCCTCAAGGGCCGTGTGGTGCTCGGGGCGCATCTCCTTCTCGACGCAGTCGGCGCCGAGGCTCTTCACCGAGCCGCGCACGAACAGCCGCGCCTCGTAGATCGAATCGCCGAGCGCGTCGCCCGCGTCGCCGAGCACGACCAGGTTGCCGGTCTGTGCCATGAACGCCGACATGTGCCCGATGTTGCCTTTGACGACGATGTCGATGCCCTTCATCGAGATGCCGCAGCGCGACGACGCGTTGCCCTCGATGAGCAAGAGGCCGCCGCGGCCGGTCGCGCCCGCATACTGGCTGGCGTCGCCTTTGACGACGACGCGGCCCGACATCATGTTTTCAGCGGTTCCCGGGCCTGCCGAGCCGTGCACGACCACGGTCGCCTGCTTGTTCATGCCGGCGCAGTAGTAGCCCACCGGCCCGCGGATGTTGACGGTGATGGGCGCGTCGACGCCGACCGCGACGGCATGCAGGCCGCGCGGATTCAAAACCTCCCATTCGGTCTCGTTGGTGCCGTCCTTGAGGGCGTGCAGGCCTTGGTTGAGCTCGCGGAGCGGTGTGGTCTCGAGATCGATCGATCGCATGGTCTCAGCGCTCCCAGAAGTAGACGGTGGCGGGCTCGGGCTCCCAGATCTTCGCCGTCTCGATGCCGGGGAGGCCAGCGAGCGCGCGATACTCGGAGCCGAACGCCACGTAGTCGTCGGTCTCGGCCAGAATGGCCGGCTTGCAGGCAATTGGATCGCGCACCACGCCGAAGCCGTTCTTGGTGCCGACCACGAAGGTGAAGAAGCCGTCGAGATCCTCGAGCGACTTCTCGAGCGCCTGCCCGAGGTTCAGTCCCTGGTTCATGCGCCAGGTCAGGTAGGCCGCTGCGACCTCGCTGTCGTTGGCGGTCTCGAAGCTCATGCCGTCATGTACCAGCTCGCGGCGCAGGTTGTTGTGGTTCGAGAGCGACCCGTTGTGCACGAGGCACTGGTCGGGTCCGGTCGAGAACGGGTGCGCGCCGAGCGTGGTCACGGCGCTCTCGGTGGCCATGCGCGTATGCCCGATGGCGTGCGTGCCCTTCATCCCGGCGAGATCGAACTGCTCGGCGACGTCGGTCGGGTAGCCGACCTCCTTGTAGATCTCGATCGCCTCGCCCTGCCCCATGATGCGCACCGACGGGAACGTCGCGCGCACGGCCTGGCGCGCGGCCTCGGCCTTGTCGGCCGCGCAGGTGAGCACGGCGTGCGTCGAGCGCACGTCGAGCTTGGCCTTGCCGCCGATCTCGCGCTCGACGACCTTGGCGAGGTCGGCGAAGTCGGCCTCGGGGGTGGCGGATTGAAGGGTGATCTTGACCTTGCCGGACTTGGGTGCGCCATAGACGGCGAAGCCCGCCGAATCCGGGCCGCGGTCGCACATGGTGGCGAGCATTTTCGCCGTCAGCTCGCCGAGCCGCGGCTCCAAGTCTTTGTCCTTGATGAATAGTCCGACAATGCCACACATGGCCTCTGTCCTCTCACAAACGTGGCGGTTTCAAACAGTAACACTCCTAACTATGGAGTCAACTGTTGCGAAAGTTTGTTTCCTGTTAGGATAAGTTCACCGGACGGTTACGCCAACGCTCGTAGTTTGTCCGCGCGATGCGATACGCATCCGGGATTGAAAGCGCCCAGACGAACAAGCCCGCCGCCGAGCGGCCGATGAACGAATGGTCGGGTGTCGTCGTGTGCCAGGACACAAGCGCCAGGAGCAGCGCGAAGAATGCAAAACCGAACCCCCGTTGCGGTTGACCAGCGAGCACATGCCCGACACCGGGCAGCAGGATGGCCATTGCAAGAACCGTGTAAGGATGCACGGGCGCGCGGTTTTCGCTCATGCCGGTTCAGCCTCCGTGCGGGCGGGAGAAAGGCTCGCGCGCAATTGCTCGATGCTCGCGAGGACGCTGTCCAACTCAGCGGGAGAGACGGACGCATCGTCGAACACGGCCTGACGCAAGAGCAGATAGTCGCCGCGCCGACCCTCCGCGGCCTGGATGATGATGCGCAGGCCCTCGCCCGTCACCGCGATCTCCTTGACCCTTGGGTCAGCCAGGATCGCGGCCATGGGGGAAGCCAATTTGCCAAGCAAGCTGGCGGACTTGGCGTCCTTGGCCCGGACGATGACCTCGCGTGGAAGGATGGACGGAGCATCCACCACATGATGGAAAGTTTCCGTGAGGCTGTAGAACTCGTAGCCGGACGGCCTGACGAGGACCGCAAGCCCGCCCACACCGGCCAGACGCTCGAGAACCGTCACCTGCAGCCAGAGCTGCGGCAAGCGCCGGATGGTCATGGTGTCGCTGATCAGGCGCACGTCGATGTTGCGCGCGCCGCGGCGGCCGGTCAGCCGCGGGAAGCCGTCGCCTCCATGACGCAAGGCATGCGGTTCGAATAGACCTGCACAATCGTTCAGCAGGACGCGCCGCGAGGCCAGGCGGCGCCGATGATCCCAGATCGCCAGCCCGACGAGGGACATGGCGGCCAAGCTCAGCATCATTGCAGCGAACGACACGGAAGCCGCCCTCACTCGATATTTGGTGATGTGCCTCGAGCGCCGTCGGCACGGGTTGTGGCCGTGCCGGAACCGGCGAAGCGCGGCAGGGCTTCAGCCGCTGCCGCGCTTCGCAGTCCTTTCGCTCAATAGCCGGCCGGCTTTGGCCACGGCATGGTGAACTGCGCGCCGCGCCGCACGAACTTGTAGCGGTGGAAGGCGAACCATAGCGACGCGATGATGTAGAAGACCAGCATCGCGACGAGCTGCGTTCCATAGCCCAGGAACACCGCGAAGTAGGTGGCGGCGCACAAGATCAGGAGCACGATCGCCGGCAGGGGATGGAACGGATGCACGTATCCCCTCCGGATCGACCCCAGCGGCCACTTCTGGCGGAACATGATGACGTTGAACGCCATGAACGTGTACTCGAGCAAGCCGGCCAGGATCGAGAACGTGATCACCTGGTCGAGCGGCGCGAAGTAGGCGAACACCAGCGCCACCGGCACCAGGAACACGATCGACCGGTAGGGCGTGCGGTACTTCGGATGCACCGCGCCGAACACCTGAGGCAGGTAGCGGTCGCGGCCCATGGAGAACCACGCCCGCGACGCGTCGTTGATGCAGCCGTTGGCCGAGGCGAGCGTCGAGAAGATGGTGCCGATGAACAGCAGCACCATCAGCACACGCGAGTCGGTCAGGCGGGCCGCGTCGAACAATGGCGTCACGGCTTGCCCAAGATACTCCCACGGCATGAGCCCGGCGCAGATGTACCAGGTCAGCGTGGCCGCGATGAGCAGCGTGATGATGCCCGTCATGGTCCCGAGCGGTAGCGCGCGTGAGGGCGAGCGCACCTCCTCGGCGGCTTGCGTTGTGCCCTCGATGCCGAGGTAGTACCACATGCCGAAGTGCAATGCGGCCAACACGCCGAGCCACCCGTAGGGCAGCCCGGTCAATAGCTCGTTGTGCTTCATCAGGGTGTTGTTCCAGGGCTGCACGGCGACGAACAGCACCAGGATGGCGATGAAAGCAATGGCCGTGATGACGAGGTTGAACGTCAGCGTGGCGTAGACGCCGCGATAGTTCAACCAGGCGAGGAACACGATCGTCAGCACGATGAACGGCTTATCGTGCGTCTCGGGGAAGCTCGCCATCGATCCCACCGTCTGCACGAGATAGCCGAGGGTGATGGCATTGGCGGCTTCAAGCATGGTGTAGGCGAACACCAGGAACAGGCCGACGTTGAAGGCCATCAAGGGGCCGACAATGTGCTTGGCCTGCGCATACTGACCGCCCGCCGCGGCGACCGTCGAGGTCACCTCGGAGTCGATCATGGCGACGCAGGTGTACAGGAGGCCCGCAAACCAGCAGGCAATCAGCGCAGCGAGGGCGCCGCCTTTGCCAACCGCGAAGTTCCATCCCATGTACTCGCCGACGAGCACGATGCCGACGCCGAGGGCCCACACATGGCCCGGTCCAAGGACGCGGAGGAGCGAGATTCTCTCGCCGTGAACTGCTGTCGTCTGGCTCACCGCTGACCTCCCTGGTGGGTCGGGTCGATGACCAGCGCGTCCTCGATCTCGCCTTCTCGTGACGAGTTCAGAATATCCTCGGAGTAGGTTCTATCGGTGCGGATCAGATCGAACACCATCCACAAGCCCAGGATCGCCGAGAGGCCCCAAGCCGCGTATTCGAGTAGCTGAAAATTGTTCACGGGCGCCTCCCTATTTGTTGTTGAACCGTTCGTCGATGACCTCGCGATACTCCTTCCGCGACCAGTGGAAGACGATGAAGAAGTACGCGATGACGGCGAAGGCGGTGAGCGCAAGCTCGAGCGTGTCAAAGCTGTAGTCGAAGCGCGTGGCGATCATCTCCGCGGCGGAAGTGGGGTTCTGCTCGGTCTTCGGCCCGTCGGTGAAGCCGAGCTTCGTCCACTGCTCCTGCATGGTCGCGTTCTGATTCATGCCCGCCCAGCTCGTGTCCTTCTGCTCGAGCGTGATCTTGCCGCCGCCGGCGAGACCGAGTTCGAGCGGCACGAAAAGCGCAGCCAACACCAGAGCAAGAAGAAAGAACGTGTCGAACGCCTGCCCGATCTTGGATTGAACCGGTGGCTGATAGGGTGCCTTGGCCATGGTCGCTCCTCACCGGTTCTTTTTCATTTCGTCGAGGTAGTGGATGTCGAGACCGTAGATGTGGTCCCGGTCGTTTCCGTAGTGATTGATCATCGCGACGATCGAGGCCGTGTTGAACAGGAGGACGAGGCCGCCGGAAATGGCGAGCGCCTGGAGCACGCCGTCCGCTCCGGCATGGAGCGCGATCTGCCAGAACGTGAAAGCGTAGGATAGCCAGAGCACGAGCACGGCCGCGTACGCCCATAGGCGGTCGCCCGAGTACATCGATTGGATGCGTGGATCGGCCAGTTTTTGTTGCATGAGTCCCCCTTGCGGTGCGTTTCCTTGAGTTGCCTCTGAGGCAAACTTCTTTTATGTGCGGAAAAACACTGCGTCGGCCGCCCGCCCGCTGTCAAGGCAAATTGACGCATGTTTAATCAGTTTGCCTACCGATTGTGCATTTTCAGCGCGATACCCCGCTGATATTACGTACGTATTATCATGAACGAATGCGCTAACGCACAAAAGTGCGCCGCACGCCAATTGATCGGCGGCGCCCCTCCCTAGACAGTCTCGATGAGTTCATTTTGCGGTGGTCGAAAACGCCGAGGTCGTCCGGATCGGACACGTCTCGCGCGGCCGAAAGCGCGACGTCTCGCCGTTGTCTTTCGCGCTTATCGCCGGACTGTGCTGGCGGCGCGTCACATGCGCGTCGCGCGCTCTTTTCAAGTCGCGCACGCGCGCTCTCGCTGCGCAACGTCCTTGCGTCGCTGCGCAGCGGAGCGGTGATCGACGCGAGCCTCCTGCCCTCTTTTTTGGTGAGGCGGGAGGCGTCGCCTGCGTCAGTAGCGGTCGATAGCTTCGTTGGCCTTCTTGGCGTCGGCATCTACGCCCGTCTTGCTGAGCTCTGCGCTCTCGAAACGGATCTGCCAGATGTGCCAGATGATCCAGAACGCCAAGCCCGCCAGAACCATCGGCACCTCGTAGCCCTGGAAGGGATAGATAGCGCCGACATCCTTGAGGTCGACAGCCCAGCTTTCATAACCAATCGTCGACATGTTTCTCTCCTGAGATCTAGCGTCCGTTGGACTGAGCGAGTGCTGCGTGCTCCGCAGCCTTCACCTCGGCAATTGCGGCCTCATAGGCGGCCTCGCCCTCGAAATCGAGACCGGCGATCTCCGCCCGCGCCGGGACGCGGAGGAGCCCGAACGCGCTGAGGATCCGGGACAGGATCAGGATCGGGAAGAAGCCGAGGCCGAAGAACATGATCACGGCGCCGATGAAGTTGCCCATCGGATTGATCGCCGCGTACCCTTCGTAGGGCGAGCTCGGCGCGCCCCAGAGTAGGAAGCCCGCCACAACCACGCCCAGAAAGCCCGTGTAGCCATGCACGGCGACGGCGCCGACCGCGTCGTCGATCTTGAACGTGCGCTCGACCCAATAGTGCAGCTTGTAGGCGATGCAGGGCACGATGGCGCCGACGAACATGGCCTGGATCGGATGATAGAGGTCGTTGCCGGCCGACGCCGCGATGATGCCCGCGAGGCCCAGCGAGTAGGTCCAGAAGGCGTCGCCCTTCGAGATCATGTAGCCGGCGAGCATGCCCCCCGACAGCGACATCAGGAAGTTCATGGTGATGGCGCTGAGTGTCGTCGGGGCGAGGTAGATATTGGTGGCCGTCCAGGTCTCCCCCGTGATCTGCCCGGCGATGGTAGCCGGCGCGATCATAGGGATGTTGCAGGCCGCGTAGAACCCCCAGAAGCCCGTGTAGATCAGGAACAAACCAATCGTCACGAACCAGGGGTTGTGTGGCGGGATATCCCGCGCCGTGCCATCGGGACGGAACTTGCCGATGCGAGGTCCGAGCACGATCAGCACGGCGAGCGCCGAACCTCCGGCTATCGCATGCACCACGCCCGAGGCGTAGGCGTCATGGTAGCCTAGGTATTTGACCATCCAGCCTGTGGCGCTCCAACCCCACGCGGCGTCCGTGATCCAGGTGACCGAGCCAACTACGACAGCGATGATCCAGAAAGCGGCCGAGCGAACGCGCTCGATGATGGCGCCCGAGATGATCGACGCGGTGGTGATCGAGAACAGAAGGAAGGCAGCCCAGAAGACTCCATTCAGGCGGTGCCAGGTAGCGGTCCCATTCACCCCGTCGACGGTCAGGCCCGCGGCGATGTCGGTCGCGTTCACCCCCGAGAGATGCGTGCCCATGAGCGGACTCATCGGCGCCGCAATCAGGTTGGGATCGTAGGGAATCGGATCTGAGACGAAGTTGAACCAATAAAACCCACTCGGAAATGCAAAGTATATCCACCACCCGAAGAAGAAAAATGTAATAGTGACCAAGGGAATGGCCATGGTGTTCTTCATCAAAGTGTGCATATGATTGCGACGCCTGCTCACGCCGGTTTCGTAAACACAGAACCCGACGTGGATCAGAAACATCATTACTACCGTTACCCAGTAGTAGAATTCGACGAACACAGTCGTCGTTGTTGTCACTTGGTCTCCCATAGCGCTCCCTACCTCTTTTTGAATGTGAGGCAACTTTCTCGCTGCCGAGTAAAGCCTGCGGAGCCACGCGGAGCCTGTCAATAATGTGGCAAATTTGTGCTCATAGATTAGGCAGATGCTTGCGTTACACGCAGCAATACGCCGCGTGGTTTTCTTCTAGATATATTTATTATATCGACAGGAAAATACCTAGGTAATCTGTGCCCGGAATTTAGGCGGCTCCTTTCCACGTTTTATTGGCTTTCTTGCACCATGCGGACCCGGCGCCGAGGGATGACCGCGCACTTTGCGCTACACGAGAATGTTTAGCGAGGGAGGTGCGAGTCTGTTGCAACAGCGCCAGCGATCGTGGTTCGATGCCGAAAGCGCTTTTCATTCGAGCCGCGTGTCCCGCGCAACAATTCTTTGGCGCATCGCGGGCGTCGCGGCGTCCCTATGTTTTCAATGGCTTCGGTGGCATGAACCAGAAAATACAAAGCTCACCTAAGAGAGTTTCCAAGCCCATGGACACGGACGTCTCCACGCCGGTCGGGGTTGCAGCAAGCCGCCGGGCGCTTTCGCCTGAGGATCTCGCCGCGGTGCTGCGCCCGCCCGAGGGCAAGGACCAGGACCCACACGCCCTGCAGGGCGCGCGCGACAGCATGCTCGAGGTCGCCATTGGCCGCGAGGTGCGGGCCTTTCGCAACAAGCTCGGCATCACGGCTTCCGACCTGGCCAAGGCGGCGGGTCTCTCGCTCGGCATGCTGTCGAAGATCGAGAACGGCGTGACGAGCGCCTCGCTCACCACGCTCCAGCGGCTCTCGAAGGCGCTGGGCGTGCCGGTCACCGCCCTCTTTCGCCGTTTCGAAGAGCGGCGTGACGCCGTGTTCGTCTCGGCCGGGCAGGGCCTCCTCATCGAGCGGCGCGGCACGCGCGCGGGACACCAGTATCAGTTGCTCGGGCACACGGGCGGCGTTGCGGGCGGCGTCGTGGTCGAGCCTTACCTGATCACGCTCACCGAGGAGTCGGACGTGTTCCCGCTCTTCCAGCATGCGGGCCTCGAGCTCATCTACGTGCTCGAGGGCGAGGTCGTCTATCGCCACGCCGACAAGCTCTATGCCATGAAGCCGGGCGACAGCCTGTTCTTCGACGCGGATGCGCCGCACGGACCGGAGGAGCTGACCAAGCTGCCGATCCGCTTCCTCTCCGTGATCAGCTACGCGCGCGAGCTGCCGTAGTCTCCTCCCTCGCCCCGTTGTCTTCGATGGGGAGAGGGTCGGGGTGAGGGGGCAGCAACACGGACCAGCGTGAGCGGGATGCGACTACGAGAGCGCCGACTGCAGGCCGCGCACGAACGAGGAGAGCCCCGTCATGCGGTCGCGGCGTAATCGCTCGGCGGCAAGGATGGAGCGCAGCGCGGCGCTGCTCTCGGCGAGATCGGCGTTGACGATGACGTAGTCGTACTCCGCCCAATGGCTGATCTCCGAGGACGCTTCCGCCATGCGCTTCGCCACCACCTCCGGCGGATCCTGTGCGCGCCTCTTGAGGCGCGATTCCAGCGTCTCGCCCGACGGCGGCAGCACGAACACGCGCACGAGGTCGCCGGCCAGCCGCTCGGCGAGTTGCTGCGCGCCCTGCCAGTCGATGTCGAACAGCACGTCGCGGCCCTCGGCGATGGCCCGCTCGATCGGTTCGCGCGGCGTGCCATAGCAGTTGCCGAACACCTTCGCCCACTCGAGAAGCTGGCCGGCCTCTGTCATGGCGTTGAACTTCGCTTCGTCGACGAACCAGTAGTCGCGGCCGTCGACCTCGCCCGGGCGGCGCGCGCGGGTCGTCACGGACACCGAGAGCGAGATGCCGGGATCGGAGTCGAGCAGCGCGCGGGCGAGCGAGGTCTTGCCCGCGCCCGACGGCGACGACAGCACCAGCAGCAGGCCGCGCCGCTCGATCTTCGGATTCTCGCTCGTCATCGCTCCGTCTCCGGCCTCGCCGTCACTCGATGTTCTGCACTTGCTCGCGGAGCTGGTCGACGACGACCTTGAGCGCGAGACCCGCGTGCGCGATCTCCTCGTCGGCCGCTTTCGATGTCAGCGTGTTGGCCTCGCGGTTGCACTCCTGCGCCAGGAAATCGAGCTTGCGGCCGATGGGACCGGCGCTGCGGAAGAGCACGCGAGCCGCCTCCACATGTGCCTTGAGGCGCTTCAATTCCTCCTCGACGTCGGCGCGCGTGGCGAGCAGCACCGCCTCTTGATGCAGGCGGGCGGGATCGAGGCCGGTCGATGTATCGAGCAGCCGCGAGACTTGTTCGGCGAGGCGGGCCTTGATCGTCTCCACCGAGCGCGCGGGCGAGCCCGCGACGCGCGCCGTGAGGCGCTCGATCTCATCGACGTGCTGTCCTACGATCTCTGCGAGGCGCCGCCCCTCGTCGGCCCGCGCCGCCACCAGGCTCGCGAGCGCTGTGTCGAAGTCGGCGAGGATCGCTGCCTGCTCGGCCGCCTGGCCCTCACCGTCGTCCCCCTCCTCCGCCGCATCCAGCACGCCCTTGAGGCCGAGAAGCGCTTCCACCCGCGGCTTCTCGGCGCCGATCTCGCGCGCGAGGTGGGTGGCGATGGCGAGCACGCGATCGAGCGCTTCCTGGTTGACGCGCACATCGACCGGGCGCGCGCGGCGCGTGAGGCTGAGGCTGGCGTTGATGCTGCCGCGAGATATGGCCTTGGCGGTGCGCTCGCGGATCGTGGGCTCGATCCGCTCGTAGCCCGGCGGAAGCCGCAGGCGCAGATCGAGGCCGCGATTGTTGACGCTACGCAGCTCCCAATGCCACGCGGCGCCGTCGAGGGTGCCGTCGGTGCGGGCGAACCCGGTCATGCTGTGGAGCGTCATGCGTATTGCATCCGGGATGGGACTCGGGCGCACGCGAAACGTGCCTCGAGCGCGTCAGAGGTACGCGGACGGGACCGGCCCCGCAAGGGGTTGGACGAGCTTGGCCTGCTATCGCTTCGGTTTCTTGACCGGCAGCGGAATGGAGGACGCCGTCGCGGTCGAAGGCACCGCCTTGGCGGCTGCCCCGTCGGCGGCGACCGGCACGGCTTTGGCATTTCGGGCCGGCGCACCCGCGTCCTCGGCCGGCGGGTTCGGCAGCTCCGACACCGGGTTCTTGGCGGTCCCCGCGGGCGCGTCCGCAGCGGCGGCGTCGCCGCCGGCCGCTTGCTTGGCCCGCATATCCTTCTCGAACTTGCGCCAGTTGGCGACGGCGGCGTTGTGGTCCTTCAACGTCGCGGTGAAGATGTGCCCGCCCGCGCCGTCGGCGACGAAGAACAGGTCGCCGTGGTCGGACGGATTGAGCGCCGCCTCCATCGCGGCCCGGCCGGGGTTGCAGATCGGCGTCGGTGGCAGGCCGCGGATTTGATAGGTGTTGTGCGCGTTCTTGGTGTCCTTCTCCGACTGCATGATGGGTTTGCCCCACTGCACCCCGCCGCCATAGATGCCGTAGAGGATGGTCGGATCGGATTGCAGCGGCATGCCCTTGGCCAGCCGGTTGACGAACACGCCGGCGATGCGGTCGCGCTCATCCGCGCGGCCGGTCTCCTTCTCGATGATGGAGGCCATCACCACCGCCTGCTCGGGCGTGTCGAAGGGCAGGTCCTTGCGGCGGCGCTCCCAGGCGCTCGCCAGCGCCTGCTTCTGCTTCAATTGCATGCGCGCGAGAAGATCCTGGCGCTCCATGCCCTTCTCGATGCTGTAGGTCTCGGGCAGGATCGAGCCCTCGGCCGGAATCTGTGTCACGTCGCCGGTCAGATTCTCCTCGAGCTTCAGCCGCTCGACGATCTGCTGGCTGGTGAGGCCTTCGGGAATGGTCACCTTGTAGAGGACGGACTTGCCTTCGGAGAGGATGTCCATCACGTCGCGGATGCTGACGCCGGGCTTGAACAGGTACTCGCCGTGCTTGAGGGATACCTCGCCCGGCCTCATGCGGCTCTGCACGAGATAGTTGACCATGAAGGCGAGCCGGCTCGAGATCACGCCCTCGCGCTCGAGGTCATCGGCGATGTCGTTGCTGCTGGCACCCTTCGCCACGACGACGGTCTCGGCGACCACGAGCGGGCCCGGCGCGTTGTAGAGATGCGTCACGAGCAACGTCAGACCGCCCGCCACGAGCATCATGACGAGCAGCACCGTCATGACCCCGCTCACGACCCGCGCAAAGCCCGACACGGCCCGCGATTCCTTGCGCTGGCGCACGCCGTGCGGGCGCGGCGGGGCGCGGCCTGGCTCGAGCGCCTCGGCTGGGCTCCTGGGGCGCAGCCCCTCGCGCCGCGACATCGTGGGCGGCACCTGCCGCCGCTGACTGCTCATGAGCCAAGCTCCCGTCGCTCTGTCCCGAACACGGGCCGCGCACCCCCAAATTCAGGCGCGGTCCGACTGGTCCCGGGCCGAGCGACGTGACCTCGGGATTGTGGCAAAACCCCGGTCGGGCCGTTGCTCCGACGCCGACTGTCTCCCGTCAGGCGACCTTGCGCATGACGAGCGAGGCGTTGGTGCCGCCGAATCCGAACGAGTTGGAGAGAACAGTGTTGATCTCGCGCTTGCGCGGCTCGTGCGGCACGAGGTCGATGGCGGTCTCGACCGAGGGATTGGTGAGATTGAGCGTCGCGGGTGCGATCTGATCGCGGATGGCGAGCACGGAGAAGATCGCTTCCACGGCACCCGCCGCTCCCAGCAGGTGGCCGATCGACGACTTGGTCGACGACATCGACGCCTTGGCCTGCGTGTTGCCGAACAGGCGCTCGACGGCGCCGAGCTCGATCTCATCGCCCATCGGAGTCGAGGTGCCGTGCGCGTTGATGTAGTCGACGTCGCTCGGCGCGATGCCGGCGCTCCTCAACGCGGCGCGCATACAGCGGAAGGCGCCGTCGCCCGTCTCGGACGGAGCCGTGATGTGATAGGCGTCGCCCGACATGCCGTAGCCGATCACCTCGCCATAGATCTTGGCGCCGCGTGCCTTGGCGTGCTCCAGGCTTTCGAGCACGACGACACCCGCACCCTCGCCCATGACGAAGCCGTCGCGGTCCTTGTCGTAGGGGCGGGATGCCTCGGTAGGGCGATCGTTGAAGCCGGTCGAGAGCGCGCGGCAGGCGACGAAGCCTGCCATGCCGATGCGGCAGATGGAGCTTTCGGCGCCGCCCGCCACCATCACCTCCGCGTCGCCGAGCGCGACGATGCGCGCTGCATCCCCGATGGCGTGCGTGCCGGTCGCACAGGCGGTGACGACGGCGTGGTTCGGCCCCTTGAGGTCGTGGCGGATCGAGACGTAGCCGCCGGCGAGGTTGATCAGGCGGCCGGGAATGAAGAACGGCGAGACGCGGCGTGCGCCCTTCTCCTTGAGCAGGATCGACGTGTCGGCGATGCCCGAAAGGCCGCCGATGCCGGAGCCGATGAGAACGCCGGTCTCCTCCTGTTTCTCGGGCGTATCCGCCTTCCAGTCCGCGTCGGCCAGCGCCTGGGTGGCGGCGGCCATGGAGTAGATGATGAAGTCGTCGACCTTGCGCTGCTCCTTGGGCTCCATCCAATCGTCGGGATTGAACTTGCCTTCGGAGGTCGCGCCGCGCGGCACGAAGTTCGCGATCTGGCACGAGAGGTCCGAAACCTCGAACTCCTCGATGCGCCGCGCGCCGCTCTTGCCAGCGAGGAGGTTCTGCCAGGACGCCTCCACGCCGCAGCCTACGGGAGAAACAAGACCAAGCCCGGTGATGACGACGCGGCGCAGCTCTCTCATGTCGGTCCCATCGATGGAGGTCTCTCCTTCAGGGGAGCGTGCCGAGGCGTACCCCCGAAGCTTTCCGGTCGAGATCGCGACGGACGCGATCTCCCCGTCTCTTGCCCGCACGCGGCGATCCCGTGGTCAGGTCTAGAGCCTTGGCCGCGCCGGCGAAGCGGGGCGCGCTGACCTCAGGCGGCCGTGGCGTTCTTCTCGAGGAACTTCACCGCGTCGCCGACCGTCAGAATGTGCTCGGCGGCATCGTCCGGAATCTCGCACCCGAACTCCTCCTCGAACGCCATGACCAGCTCGACCGTGTCCAAGCTGTCGGCGCCAAGGTCGTCGATGAAGCTGGCATTCTCCGTGACCTTGTCGGCCTCGACGCCAAGATGCTCCACCACGATCTTCTTCACGCGCTCTGCGACATCGCTCATCGTCTTCCCTCGTGTCCCTGCCAAAGGTCCTGGTTGCTATTGTCTTCTCGGGTTCCGTCGTCCACCGGGGCGATCAAGATGTCAACATCCGGACTTGTCCCAGGTGCGGGCGGCACTCTTCAGGAGGCCTCCCAAACGCCAGCGCGTGCGCGTTGATCGTTAGGGCTTTTCCGAGAGCCGCGCAGCAAAAAAACGAGGCTCGTTAACACATCTACGGAGCCTTGGCCAGCGCATCACCCCCTCCTCTCGACCCGACCGGATCAGCGACACATTGACCCCGCGCGTTGCCGCGAAAAGGCCTGCGGCGCCTTAACCTAACCGGTCGAGGCCCTACACCATGGCCATGCCCCCGTTGACGTGAAGCGTCTGCCCCGTGGTGTAGCCCGCCTCGACGCTCGCCAGATAAACCGCAGCGGCGGCAATGTCTTCCGGCGTCCCGAAGCGCTGAGCCGGAATGTGCTGGGAGATCTCGCCCTTCTGCTTTTCGTTCAGCACATCCGTCATCGCCGTGGCGATGAAGCCTGGCGCGATGCAGTTGGCTGTGATTCCCCGATTGGCCACCTCGCGGGCGAGCGACTTGGTCATGCCGATCATGCCGGCCTTGGAGGCGGCGTAGTTGCCCTGCCCCGGATTGCCGATGATGCCGGATATCGACGAGACGTTGATGATCCGGCCGTAGCCGGTCTTCGAGCGGAGCATGTGGCGGGTGGCGGCGCGCATCAGCATGAAGGTCGAGGTGAGGTTGACGGCGATCACGTCGTCCCACTGCTCGTCCTTCATCACCATGAAGAGGTTGTCCTTGGTGAGCCCGGCGTTGTTGACCAGGATGTCGACACGGCCGAGCTTGGCTGCGGCCTCGTCGATCAGCTTGGCGACCGCCGCCTTGTCGGCGAGATCGCACGGCACCACGTGCGCCCGCTCCCCGAGCTCGGCGGCAAGTGCGTCGAGCTTCGCCACCTGGCGTCCGGACAGAGCCACCTCCGCGCCCGCCGCGTGGAGCGCGCGCGCGATGCCTTCGCCGATGCCGCCGGTCGCGCCGGTGACGAGCGCCTTCTTGCCGGTCAAGTCGAACATGTCCTCGTTCCTTCTGGACTGCAAATTGTGTGTCAGGCGAGCTTCGGGAGCGCGGCCTCGATGTCGGCGGGCGTGCCGAGGCTCTGCGCCTCGAGCGACTTCTCGATGCGCTTCGCGAGCCCCGCGAGCACCTTGCCGGACCCTATCTCGAACACCTCGGTGACGCCGCTCCCGGCGAGATAGCCGACGCACTCGCGCCAGCGCACGGTGCCTGTCACTTGCGCCACGAGAAGGCGGCGGATCTCGTCCGGATCCTCGACGGCAGTCGCGACCACGTTGGCGACCACCGGCACGGCCGGCGTGTTGATCGTGACCTTCGCCAGCGCGTCCGCCATGGCGTCGGCGGCCGGCTGCATCAGGGCGCAGTGGAACGGCGCGGAGACTGGCAGCGGCACCGCGCGGCGCACGCCGAGCGACTTGCCGACTTCGGCCACGCGATCCATGGCCGCCTTCGACCCCGACAGCACGACCTGTGTCGGCTCGTTGTCGTTGGCCACCTGGCAGACGTCGCCCTGGGCCGCGGCCGCGGCGACCTTCTCGGCAACGTCCACGCCCACGCCCAAGAGCGCCACCATGGCCCCTTGCCCGACGGGCACCGCCGCCTGCATCGCCTGTCCGCGCAGCTTCAAGAGGCGCGCGGTGTCGGCAAGCGTGAAGGCGCCGGCGGCGGCGAGCGCCGAGTATTCTCCCAGCGAATGGCCGGCGACGTATTTCGCCCGCCCGGCGAGCGTGATGCCGTGCTCGCGCTCGAGCACGCGCATGACCGCCATCGACACCGCCATCAGCGCCGGCTGCGCGTTCTCGGTGAGCGTCAGGGTCTCCTTGGGTCCGTCCCACATGATCGCGGAAAGCTTCTGGCCGAGCGCGTCGTCGACCTCGTCGAACACCTCGCGCGCCGCGGCGAAGGTTTCGGCGAGCTCGCGCCCCATGCCGACGTCCTGGCTGCCCTGTCCTGGAAATACGAATGCGCGTGCCACGCCCGCTCCCTTTATGGATGTCTCTCGCCCGTCCGGCGGCCGGAACGGCGACATGCAATGTCACACTCCGGGCGCTTTCGACATGCTGGCCCCAGGATTGTCAAGAGCCACGGGACTGGGACCGGGTCCGCCGTGCTATCCAGTCAGCCGCGCTTCATACCTAGGGATACTAGCCTACGGAGATCGATGATGTGGAAGGATGACCTCAGTCGCGCCGGCTGGTTCAAGCATGCGGCTGTTTTCGCCGTGGTCATTGCGCTGCTTGCGCTTCTGGACTGGTACACGGGCGAGCCCTATTGGGTACATTGGGTTTTCCTGGGCTGGGGCGCGGGGCTTCTGTTGCACGCGTGGCTGGCGCTGAAGCGATGATTCCCGACGCGGCGTGAGCTGGAGGCGGCATGAAGAGAGGGAGGCGGCGCATGCTCTGGATCGTCGGCGTCACGCTTGCCGTGATCGTCGCCACCATAGCCGCCTGGCAGTGGGACCTCCTGCCGCGCGAGGTGATCGCCACCGGCACCGTGACCACGGGCGACGGCAAGGTTCTGAAAACGCGCCAGTTTTACCGCACGACCCGGCACGACACGCCCAAGTCGCCGGCCCCCGGCCCCGTGAAGAAGACGGCGGCCTGGGAGGTGCAGCTTCCGAGCGGCCGCTGGATCGACTGTGACGGCGAGGATTGCCGGGCCCCCGCCGAGCGCGCGATGCGCTAGCCGTGCTCGGCTGTTAACCGGCTTCCCCCTTGCCCGGGGCCGGAAAACCCGTATAAGTCGCGCCGTCACGCGCTTCGGTCGGAGGCTGAACGGGGCCGCTGAGCTTTCGCGAGCTTGGCGGCAAGGTTCGTTGGGGCATTCCCTTCGCACCTGTTCCCCGGTGTCTTCGCTCTTTGGGTGCCTTTGGGCCTTCGAGGTCCATAAGGGGCTTTGCGCCGAAGGGTGACCCGCCAGCACGCAGGCTTGCGGCAACACAAACCGGAAAGGCCACACATGCCTCTTTACGAGCATGTCTTCCTGGCGCGCCAGGACGTTTCTCAGCAGCAGGTCGAAGCGCTGACGAAGGAATATTCCGACGTCATCACCGAGGGCGGCGGCAAGATCACCAAGACCGAGTACTGGGGCCTCAAGGGCCTCGCCTTCAAGATCAAGAAGAGCCGCAAGGCGCATTATTCGCTCCTCAACATCGACGCGCCCGCCGCGGCGGTGGCCGAGATGGAGCGGCGCATGGGTCTTTCGACCGACGTCATCCGTTTCCTCACGCTGCGCATGGACGAGCTCGAGAGCGAGCCGTCGGTGATGATGCGCAAGCAGGACCGCGACGAGCGGGGCGGCGATCGCGGCGGCTTCCGCGGCGGTGATCGCGGCGGCTTCCGTGGCGGCGATCGCGGCGGGTTCCGTGGCGGCGACAGGGGCGGTGATCGCGGCGGCGACAGAGGCGGCGACCGTGGCTTCGGCGGCGGCGGTGGCGGCGAAGGCGGCTCGACGTTCCGTGCGCGCCCGCCGCGCGAGGGCGGCGATTCGCGCCCGCCGCGTGACGGCGATCGTGGTCCGCGTCCCCCGCGTGAGGGTGGCGACCGCGGCCCGCGTCCGCCAGTGAGAGACATCAAGCCGGAAGGGTCCGGCGGTAGCGGATCGGAGGGCTGATCATGGCTGAAGTTCAAGAGATCGCCGCACGCCGGCCGTTCCATCGCCGCCGCAAGACCTGCCCGTTCTCGGGCGATCAGGCGCCGAAGATCGATTACAAGGATGCGCGCACGCTCGGCCGCTACATCTCCGAGCGGGGCAAGATCGTGCCCTCGCGCATCACGGCCGTGTCGGCGAAGAAGCAGCGCGAGCTTGCCCGTGCGATCAAGCGCGCACGCTTCCTCGGGCTTCTGCCGTACGTGCTGAAGTAAGACGCGCCTCCGCTTCCAACGGAGCGGAGGATCGATACAGGTTGGATGAGCGAGGCCGCTCGATCTCGGACTTTGGCCTCCTCACCCTAACCGCAGCGGATGCGGGACAGCTAAGACGATGAGAACCACTTATCTGGCAGGCGCTGGCCTTGGACTGGTTGCGGCGGTGGCGTTCGCCTCCGCGACCACGGGGCCCCTGTTTGCCCGCTTCCTTCTCATGTTCCTCACGCCGCTCCCCATCGCCCTCGCGGGGCTCGGCTGGGGATGGCGCACCGCCGCGCTCGCGGGCGCGTGCGGCAGCGCCCTCATCCTCGCCGTCGCCAGCCCGGAGGTCGCCATGGCCTTCCTGCTGACCCAGGCCTTGCCGATGGTGCTCCTCACCTATCTCGCGCTTCTGAGCCGGCCGATTGCCGAAGGCAGCGCGGCGAGCGCAGCCCCCGAGCACGATACGGACGCCGTCGAATGGTATCCGGTCGGACGCCTCGTGGTCTGGTCGGCGGTCATGGCGGGCCTCATGGCCATGGCCATGCTGATGCTGATCGGCGGCGACCTCGAGGCCCTGCGCAAGGCGCTCGCGGACTTCATCAAGACGACGCTCGAGAGCGGCCTGCCGCAAGCCGAGGGCCTGCCCAAGTTCAGCGAGGCGGAGATCGCCGCCCTATCTGAGATCGCGCTCGGCGCGCTGCCCGCCGCCTCCGCCATGAGCTGGATGGCGAGCCTCCTGTTCAACCTGTGGCTCGCGGCGCGCGTCACGCTCGCGTCCGGCCAGCTCGGCCGCCCGTGGCCGGACCTCGCGGCGATCACGTACCCGGTGGGCACGCCGCTCGCGTTCGGCGCCATGCTGTTCGCGACCATGCTCTCGGGCTACGCCGGCCTCGCCGCCTCGGCGTTCGCCGGCGGGCTCTTCGTCGCCTACCTCCTGCTCGGTCTCGCCATCCTGCATTTCACCACGCGTGGACAGCCGTGGCGTCCGTTCGCGCTCTGGGCGCTCTACGGCACGCTGTTCGTCGTCAACATCTGGATCGCCATCGTCATCGCCATGCTGGGGCTTGCCGAGACGATCCTGCATCTGAGGGCCCGCTCCGCGGCGCCGCCGGCAAGTCCCCCGCATCACCCCAACACCTGATAGTCGTCAAAGGAGAGCTTTCATGCAGGTCATTCTACTCGAGCGCATCGGCCGCCTTGGCCAGATGGGCGACGTCGTCACCGTCAAGGACGGCTTCGCGCGCAATTTCCTCCTGCCGCAGAAAAAGGCGCTGCGCGCCACGAAAGACAACATCGCGCACTTCGAGACCCAGCGCGCGCAGCTCGAGGCCCAGAACCTCGAGCACAAGACGGAAGCCGAGGCGGTTTCCGCAAAGCTTCAAGGGAAGGTGTTCACCGCCATCCGCTCGGCCGGCGACACGGGCCAGCTCTACGGCTCCGTCTCGACGCGCGACATCGCCGAGGCCGTCACCGCCGGCGGCTTCACCATCGACCGGCGCCAGGTGGTGCTCGATCGGCCCATCAAGACCCTCGGGCTGCACGAGATCAAGGTCGCCCTGCATCCCGAGGTGCTCGTCAAGGTGACGCTCAACGTCGCCCGCTCGGAGGAAGAGGCGCAGCGCCAGGCCCGCGGCGAGGATGTCACCGTGATCAAGGGCGAGGCGCTCGAGATCGAGACGTTCGATCCCGATTCCGTGTTCGAGGAAGGGGCCCAGCCGGCCGCCGAGGGCGACGGCGAGGCCGAAAAGACCGAATAAGGACAATCGTCCTTACCTGCGCGTAAGCGGCGGCGCCGGGGGTACGCCCGCGTCGCCGCTTTTAGTCTTTGTGCCCCTCGAAATTCCGGGCCGGCGTTCTTATAGCACTGGGTAGAGCCAACATTGCCTCGGGGGGTGGCATCCAATAGGACGCGCGCCCATGCTGAAGCCGCTTTCGCTCCTCCTCTCGTCCCTCATCGAGGACGGCGACATCACCTTCGTCGATGCCTCGGGCCAGGCGCACAGATTCGGTAACGGCACCGGCCATCCGGTCGAGGTTGAAATCGCCGATCGCCGTCTCGAATGGCACCTCGTGCTCGATCCCGAAATGGCCGCCGGCGTTGGTTACATGAGCGGTCGGCTGCGCGTTACGCGGGGCAGCGTCTACGACTTCATCGCGCTCATGATGCGCAACATGGCCGAGCGCCCGCTTCCCCCCTACGCCCAGCGGTTCGCCACGCTGCGCAACCGCGTGCGCAATCTCGCGCAATACAATCCCGCCCGCCGCGCGCAGCGCAACGTGCGCCATCACTACGACATCGACCCGCGCATCTACGATCTCTTCCTCGATCCCGACCGGCAGTACTCGTGCGCCTATTTCGCCGATCCCGGCATGAGCCTCGCGGAAGCCCAGGCCGCAAAAAAGCGGCACATCGCCGCCAAGCTCAGCCTCGCGCCGGGCCAGCGTGTGCTCGACATCGGCTCCGGCTGGGGTGGGCTCGCGCTCTACCTCGCACGCGCCTCCGGCGCGGACGTGACGGGCATCACGCTGAGCGACGAGCAGATCAGGATCGCGCGCGCGCGCGCACAGGACCTGACCCACGGCCCCGTGCCGCGCTTCGAGCTTTGCGATTATCGCGCGGTCGCCGGTGCCTTCGACCGCGTGGTGTCGGTCGGCATGTTCGAGCATGTGGGCCTGCCGCACTACAAGACGTTCTTTTCGACGGTGGCGCGGCTTCTCGCGCCGGGCGGCTCTGCGCTCGTCCACACCATCGGTCGCACCGACACGCCGACCGCGACCAATCCCTTCATCGCCCGCTACATCTTCCCCGGCGGCTACATCCCGGCCCTGTCGGAGATCATGACGGCCGTCGAGGCGTCGGGTCTCATCGTCACCGACGTCGAGGTGCTGCGGCTGCACTACGCGGAGACGTTGCTTGCCTGGCGCCGCCGCTTCCTCGCCAACCGGCAGGCCGCGGTCGCGATCGCGGGCGAGGAGTTCTGCCGCATGTGGGAATTCTATCTCGCGGGATCGGAGGCCGCGTTCCGCTTCCAGAACTTCGTCGTGTTCCAGCTCCAGCTCGCGCGCCGCGTCGACACGCTGCCGATCACACGCGACTACATGGCGGCCGCCGAGCGGGCCCTCCCCCTCGACCTCGTGCAACCCGACCGCCCCCAGGTCATCGCCGCGGGACGATGATCGAGGACACGGTGCTCCGCGTTCACTTCGTCATTCCGGCCAAGCGACGGCGTAAGCCGAGCGGCGAGCCGCAACCGAGCGCAAAGCTCCTATTGCTCCCCCCTTCGTCGGAAATGACGAATGGGTTGTATCACCGCCGCGACGCCCGCCCGATTCGCAGCACGCAAGCGGCAAGTGCGGCGCATGTGGGTATCGTGGAGAGCGCTCAGCGCCCGTGCGGACGACTCGGCCGCCCGGGCTAGGGTGCGGCCCATGACAAACACCGCCCTTCTCCAGACCGACACGCTGCGCGAGGCTGCCCGCGCGTCGGAGCCCACGCAGTTCCGCGAGGTTCCCCACAACATCGAGGCCGAGCAGCAGCTGCTCGGCGCGATCCTGGTCCACAACGAGGTCATGGACAAGGTGTCGGGCTTCCTCGAGGCCGCCCACTTCTTCGATCCGCTCCACGCGCAGATCTACGAGACGGCGGCCAAGATCATCCAGGTCGGCAAGCCCGCGACGCCGGTCACGCTGAGAACGTTCTTCGAGCGCGCCGAGCCCATCGAACCCGGCCTGACCGTGCCGCAGTACCTCGGCCGGCTTGCCGCGGCGGCGACATCGATCATCAACGTCAAGGAGTACGGTCAGACCGTCTACGACCTCGCCGTCCGCCGCCACCTGATCGTCCTCGGCGAGGACATGGTCAACTCGGCCTACGACTCGCCCGTCGATTTCCCGCCCGAGAGCCAGATCGAGCAGGCCGAGGGCCGCCTCTACGATCTCGCCGAGCGCGGCAAGTACGGCCAGGGTTTCATGGCCTTCGACACGGCGCTGACGCACGCCATCGACATGGCCGGCGCCGCCTACCAGCGCGACGGGCATCTCTCGGGCCTCGCCACCGGCCTCTCCGATCTCGACAACAAGATGGGCGGGCTGCAGCCGTCGGACCTCATCATCCTCGCCGGCCGCCCCTCCATGGGCAAGACGGCGCTCGCCACCAACATCGCCTACAACATCGCCAAGGCGTTCCGTTCGGAGCGGCAGCCGGACGGCACCGACAAAACGGTCGACGGCGCGGTGGTCGGCTTCTTCTCGCTCGAAATGAGCGCCGAGCAGCTCGCGACCCGCATCCTGTCCGAGCAGGCCGAGCTCGGCTCCGAGCGCATCCGCCGCGGCATGATCAACGAGGACGAGTTCAGGAAGCTGGTCCAGGTCTCGCAGGAGATGAGCCGCATCCCGCTCTACATCGACCAGACGGGCGGCATCTCCATCGCCCAGCTCGCGGCGCGCGCCCGCAAGCTCAAGCGGCAGAAGGGGCTCGGGCTGCTGGTGGTGGACTACCTGCAGCTCCTCTCGGGCTCGGCCAAGCGCGGCGACAACCGCGTCCAGGAGATCACCGAGATCACCACCGGCTTGAAGGCGCTCGCCAAGGAGCTCGCGGTGCCGATTCTCGCCCTTTCACAGCTCTCCCGTCAGGTCGAGCAGCGCGAGGACAAGCGTCCTCAGCTCTCGGACCTTCGTGAATCGGGCTCCATCGAGCAGGATGCCGACGTTGTCATGTTCGTCTACCGTGAGGAATACTACGTCGAGCGGCAGAAGCCGCGCGAGGGCACGGCGGAGTTCAACGATTGGCAGACCAATATGATGGCGGTCTCCGGCAAGGCCGAGGTGATCATCGGCAAGCAGCGCCATGGCCCGGTTGGTGCCGTGCAGCTCGCCTTCGAGAGCCAGTTCACACGCTTTTCGAACCTCGCCCGCGAGTTCCAGCTCCCCGAGCGCTTCGGGTGATTTCCCGTGAGGCTCCTGCGGGCCGGGCGAGTGTGGAAACTTGCGTAAATCCCGACCTTCGTTGGGATGACGTTGATTGTGCGGATGCGCCCTGCCCCCCTCAACGTCGTCCCGGCGCAGGCCGGGACCCACGCAAGGTTCTACGGATTGCCTCCATCCGGATCGGGTGGGCCGCATGAGCCTGCTCGAGCTGCCGGCTGATGCGACGGGCGTCGTCATCGTCGACCTCGACGCGCTCGTCGCCAACTGGCGCGCGCTGGCGGCCCTCGTCGCACCCGCCGAATGCGGCGCTGTGGTGAAGGCCGACGCCTACGGCCTCGGCGCGGCCGAGGTCATCCCGACGTTGGCCAGGGCCGGCTGCAAGACGTTCTTCGTTGCCACCCCCGAGGAGGGGCGGACCGCGCGGCTCCTCGCGCCGGGCGCACGCATCTTCGTGCTCGATGGCCTCTTTCCCGGCGCGTCTCAGCTTCTTCTCGCGGCCGACCTGACGCCGGTCCTTTCGAGTCCCGAGGAAATCGAGGAGTGGGGACGCGAGGCACGCCGCATCGGGCGTCCGGTGCCGACCGCACTGCAGGTCGACACGGGCCTCAACCGGCTCGGGCTCTCGGCGGCGGAGGTGCAGGCGCTCGTCCGCGACAAGGGGCGGCTCTCCACGCTCGACCTCCGGCTCATCATGAGCCACCTCGCCAGCGCCGATGAGCCGTCGCATCCCATGAACGGCCGGCAGCGCGTCGCCTTCAACAAGCGCCGCGCGCTCCTCCCCGCGGCGCCTGCGAGCCTCGCCGCCTCGGACGGCCTGATGCTGGGCGCTTCCTACCACTACGATCTCGTGCGGCCGGGCTATGCGCTCTACGGCGGGCAAGCTTTCCGTGGCGGCCCGACGCCGGTCACGCCCGTCGTGACGGTGCGGGCGCGCGTGCTTCAGGTGCGGACCCTGAAAACCGGCGACAGCGTCGGCTACTCCGCGACGTGGGAGGCGACGCGCCCGACGCGTCTCGCCGTGATCGCGGCCGGCTATGCCGATGGCTTCGCCCGCGCGCTGAGCGCGGCCTCCGGCAAACGCGGCAACTCGTACGTCATCGTCGCGGGGGAGCGCGCGCCGCTCGCCGGACGAGTCTCCATGGACCTCATCACCGTCGACGTGACGGATGTCGCGGCGGAGGTGAAGCGCGGCGATCTCGTGACCCTGATCGGACCGGGACTCGCCATCGAAGCCATGGGCAAGTCGGCAGGCACCATCGGCTACGAGGTGCTCACGCGGCTCAGCCGCCGGTTCCTGCGCCGGCACATCGGCGGAGGCGTCTAGCGTGGCCAAGGCCGACAAGTCGAACTACGTCTGCCAGAGCTGCGGGGCGGTATCGGCGCGCTGGTCGGGCAAGTGCGCCACGTGCGGCGACTGGAACACGATCGTCGAGGAGGTCGCGGCGGCGGCGCCCCCCGGCTCGGGGCTCGCCGGCGCCAGCAGGGGCCGCGCGCTCAAGCTCGAGAGCCTCTCGGGCGCGCCGGAGGAAGCCCCGCGCTTCTCGACCGGCATGCCCGAGCTCGACCGCGTCACCGGCGGCGGCATCGTGCCGGGCTCGGTGCTGCTTATCGCCGGCGAGCCGGGCATCGGCAAATCGACCTTGCTCCTGCAGCTCGCCGCCGCGCTCGCCCGCGCCGGGCGCCGCGCGATCTACTTCTCGGGCGAAGAGGCCGCCGCGCAGGTACGCCTGCGCGCGACGCGTCTCGGCCTCGCGGATGCTCCGGTGGCGCTCGCGGCCGAGACGAGCCTCACCAACATCCTCGCTACCCTCGGCAAGGAGAAGCGCGCCGACCTCGTCGTCATCGATTCCATTCAGACGCTGTGGTCGGACGCGCTCGAGGCGGCGCCGGGCTCGGTGAGCCAAGTGCGCGCCGCGACGCAATCCCTCGTGCGCTACGCCAAGCAGGCGGGCTCGGCGCTGCTGCTCGTCGGCCACGTCACCAAGGACGGACAGATCGCGGGACCCAAGGCGGTCGAGCACGTGGTCGACACGGTGCTCTCGTTCGAAGGCGACCGAGGGCACACCTACCGCATCCTGCGCGCGACCAAGAACCGCTTCGGCGCCACCGACGAGATCGGCGTGTTCGAGATGGTCGAGACGGGATTGCGCGAGGTGGCCAATCCCTCCGAGCTCTTTCTCGGCGAGCGCGACTCTAAGGCGGCCGGCACCGCCGTGTTCGCCGGCATGGAGGGGACCCGTCCGATCCTGGTCGAGATGCAGGCTCTCGTCGCGCCCTCCGGTCTCGGCGTGCCGAGACGGGCGGTCGTCGGCTGGGAGCAGAGCCGGCTTGCCATGCTGATCGCCGTGCTCGAAGCGCGCTGCGGGGTGTCGTTCGCCCACCACGACGTCTACCTCAACGTGGCGGGCGGTCTCAGGATCGTCGAGCCGGCCGCGGACCTCGCCGCGGCGGCAGCGCTCCTCGCCTCGCTCGCCAACCGCGCGCTTGATGCGAAGCAGATTCATTTCGGCGAGATCTCGCTTTCGGGCGCGGTGCGCGCGTCGCCCCACATGGGGCTGCGGCTCAAGGAGGCGGCCAAGCTCGGCTTCACGGGCGCGATCATTCCAGCGGGCGGAGAGCTGCGGTCGGAGGCTGGCCCGGACGGCACCCGGCTCGCGCTCCATCGCATTTCCCATCTCAAGGATCTTGCGGCGCGCCTCGGCGCGTGCGACTGACGGGCGGGGAACCTGCGTCACGCCGCTGCCGCTTTCAGTTCGGAGGAGCCGAGACATGATCGGACCGCTGACCTATCTCGACGCCGCCGTGCTCGCGGTCTGCTTCATCTCGGCGCTGCTGGCCATGTACCGGGGCCTGACGCGCGAGCTGCTATCGATCCTGTCGTGGATCGCAGCGGCCGGCGCGACGCTCTATTTCGTCTTGAATTACAAGAAAGTGGCCGAGGACATGGCGGGCCAGATGGGCACCCAGGTGGCGGTCGCCCAGATCGCCATCGGCGCCATCATCTTCCTCATCGTGCTCATCATCGTGCATCTCATCACGTCGCGGATCTCCGACGTGATCCTCGATTCCAGCGTCGGCATGATCGACCGCATCCTGGGTTTCGTGTTCGGGCTCGCCCGCGGTTTCCTGCTGGTCGTCATCCCGTACATGTTCTACGCCTCTTTTGTTCCCGATGAGCAGAACCACTACCCATGGGTACGGGACGGACTGTCCACCCCCTACATCCGCGAGACGGGCAATGTGATCCGCGGGCTGCTCGAAACCTACATGCCGACCTCGCTGTCGCAGCCGTCGACGGCATCGCCGGAAGCGCCTCCCGCCCAGTAAGAGGGTAAACGAGGATGCGGGCAGCGTGCGCGTGCGCTCGGCGCATGCGCCTTTCGTACAATGCTCCGCGACAGATCGGCGACAGTTGCAACAAAGCTCTTTAACGGCACCCCCGGACTGCCATATAAAGCCCGCATGCAACGGAGGGGAGCGTCGAGCCCCCGGTCATCGCGTGCGGCGAGGCGGCCGGTGCATCTTGAATGCGTAAGAGTTGCGGCGGATGCTTTAGCGGGAGGCAGCCATGGCGCACGAACACGCACCCGGAGTCGGGAGCGACAATTTTCCGGATTTCGGCCTGTCCAGGATGGGCGACGATAGACTCCGCGAGGAATGCGGGGTCTTTGGTGTTTTTGGGCACCCGGATGCGGCGGCGATCACGGCATTGGGGCTCCACGCGCTCCAGCACCGGGGCCAGGAAGCGGCCGGCATCGTCAGCTACGACGGCGCGCAGTTCCACTCCGAGCGCCACCTCGGCCTCGTCGGCGACAACTTCAACGATGCCTCCGTCATCCATCGCCTCAAGGGCTCCATGGCGGTCGGACACAACCGCTACTCGACCACCGGCGAACCCGCCCTCAAGAACGTGCAGCCGCTCTACGCCGACATCGACACCGGCGGCTTCGCCGTCGCCCACAACGGCAACCTCACCAACGCGCTGACGCTGCGCCAGGAGCTCATCAACTCCGGCGCCATCTTTCCCTCCACCTCGGACACCGAGGTCATCCTTCATCTCCTCTCCCGCTCCAAGAAGCGGCGCATGGTCGAGCGCTTCATCGAGGCCATCCGCCAGATCGAGGGCGCGTGGTCGCTCGTCGGCCTCACCAACGACATGCTGATCGGCGCGCGTGATCCGGTCGGCATCCGCCCTCTCGTTATCGGCCGCCTCGGCTCCGCCTACGTGCTGACGTCGGAGACCTGCGCGCTCGACATCGTCGGCGCGGAGTTCGTGCGCGAGGTCGAGAACGGCGAGGTGGTCGTCATCACGGATGAGGGCCTCGAAAGCCACCGCCCCTTCCCGCGCCGCCAGGCGCGCCCGTGCATCTTCGAGTACATTTACTTCGCCAGGCCCGACAGCGTGATCGGCGGGCGCTCGGTCTACGACGTGCGTCAGCAGATGGGCGCACAGCTCGCCCGCGAGGCTCCGGCGGATGCGGACGTGATCGTGCCGATCCCGGATTCGGGCGTGCCGGCGGCCATCGGCTTCGCCCGCGAATCCGGCCTGCCGTTCGAACTCGGCATCATCCGCAACCACTACGTGGGGCGCACCTTCATCGAGCCCGAGCAGCGCATCCGCGCGCTCGGCGTCAAGCTCAAGCATTCGGCCAACGCGGGCGTCATCCGCGGCAAGCGCATCGTGCTGATCGACGACAGCGTGGTGCGCGGCACGACGTCGAAGAAGATCGTGCAGCTCATGTACGATGCCGGTGCGCGCGAGGTGCACATGCGCATCTCTTCGCCGCCCATCACGCACTCCGACTATTACGGCATCGACACGCCGAGCAAAACGGCACTCCTCGCCGCCAACTACGACCTCGAAGGCATGCGCGCCTTCATGGGTGCCGACAGCCTGGCGTTCCTCTCGGTGGACGGCATCTACCGCGCGGTTGGCTACGACGGACGCGACGACGTCGCGCCACAGTTCACCGACCACTGCTTCACGGGCGAGTATCCGACCGAGCTCACCGACCAGAACGGCCAGGCCAGCACGCGGCAGCTCTCGCTGTTGGCCGAGGTGGGCTGAGCTGAACCACTTCGCCTCTCCCCTGTGGGGAGAGGCCGGCGCGTTAGCGCCGGGTGAGGGGCGCTGCACCTCGGAGAGGCCGTAACCCCTCACCCGCACGCACAGCTTCGCTGTGCTCACGACCTCTCCCTATAGGAGAGGTGAAGTTGCGCACCCGACCTGATTTGACTTGCATGTGGCACTTGGGCCCGTCGCCCCTTGGAAACTAAGCCGGGCGAGCGGACTTCTCTTGGCGGTACACCGCGTTTAGAGTGCGGCCGTCGAAGAGCCAGCAAAGGCCGTCATGGCATCCCCTCCCCGCTTCAAGGATCGCATCGCCCTCGTAACCGGGGCCTCGCGCGGGCTCGGGCGCGCCATGGCGCTGTCGCTCGCGCGCGAGGGCGCCCACGTCGTCATCTCGGCACGCACCCAAGGCGCGCTCGAGGAGGTCGACGACGAGATCCGCGCCACCGGCGGGCGCGCGACCATCCTCAGGCTCGACCTCAGGGCGCAGGACCGCATCGACCAGCTCGGACCGGTGCTCTACCAGCGTTGGGGCAAGCTCGACATCCTCGTTGCGGCGGCCGGCATCCTGGGACCGCTCTCACCCCTGCCGCACATCGCGGCCGATGCCTGGGAGAGCGTGCTCGACATCAATCTCAACGCCAACTGGCGGCTCATCCGCACCCTCGATCCGCTGCTCAAGCGATCGGACGCGGGCCGCGCCCTGTTCGTCGCCGACGCAGCCGCTTCGGGCGAACTCGCCTACTGGGGTGCCTATGCCGTCTCCAAGGTCGGGCTCGCAACGCTGGCCAAGAGCTATGCGCGCGAGGTGGACAATACGAGCGTGCGCGTCGCACTGCTCGATCCGGGGCCGATGCGCACGGCGCTGCGCGCCAAGGCCTTCCCGGGCGAGGACAGGAGCAAGCTCGTCGAGCCCGAGCAGGTCGCGGCCTTCGCCCTGCCGCTTCTCTTGCCGCAGGCCACCGAGAACGGCCGCCTCGTGCGCTACA